>Ga0070730_10000065_pt1 | contig 131879 bp, 110 predicted proteins | sample Coa_R1_3_FD_66447 | JGI IMG/M metagenome (GOLD analysis project Ga0070730, IMG submission 66447) | Surface soil microbial communities from Centralia Pennsylvania, which are recovering from an underground coalmine fire - Coalmine... | ecosystem: Environmental > Terrestrial > Soil >... | reverse complement strand
GGCTTCAGGAACGAGTGTTTCGCGCGGATGCGCGCGATCTCGTTCGCATCGGGCGCGATGAAGCGCGCGCCGCCCTCACTCTTGGCCACCGCGGTGAAGCCCGGCCAGCCGATGCCGGCGCCCCAGAGTGCGGCGGCGCGGCCGTCCTGCACCATCGCCGGTCCATCCCCGGCGCGTTCGAGATAGATCGACTTGAAATCCTCGTCCTGCCTCAGGCCGAGGCCGTCGAGGATGTAACGCGACAGGATCGGAAGGCCCGAGCCCTTGGCGCCGAACGCGACCGGGTGATCAACGAGATCACCGATGGTGTTGTAGGGACTGTCGGCGCGCACCACGAACATGCCGGGCGAGGAATACATCGCGGTGAGGATCTTGGCCGATGTCTTCGCCCGCCCGCCGAGCCCCATGAAGGCTTCGTAGGAAGGCTCGCCGGCGACGAGCGCAATATCGACCTGGCCGCTCTCGAGCAGCGGGATGTTTTCGTTTGAGCCCTTGGTGTTGCGCGGCTCGATCGACAGGCTCGGATCGGCCCCGTTCATGATCTCGGAAAAGGCGTTGCCATAGAGCGGAAAGCCGCCGCCGGGAGTCGCCGTAGCCAAGCTGATAGTGGTCCTGGAAATGGTGTTGCCTCCCTTTTCCGCCCAGGGCGCTCGAGGCTGGCGGCAAGATGCCAACCGAGGCGAACAGGGCGAGTTTCCTTGTCGTACTCATTGTTGCGCCGCTTCACGCGCGACAACGCGAGCAGTTTTGCCGTGCCGCGCCATGTAGGCAAGCCCCGGATTTTATGAAAGCATGGGCCAAAACGAGATGACGGGAGGAAACATGCCCCGCTTCCTGCGCGCCGCCCTGCTCGGCTTCTTCGTATTCCTCGTTGCCGGCGGAGCAACTCCGTCACAAGCGGGTGGCTATCCGGACCGCCCGGTGCGCTTCATCAACGGCTTTGCCCCCGGCGGACCGGTCGACACCGTGGCGCGCATCATGGCGCAAGCGCTGTCGGATCATCTCGGCCAGCAATTTGTGGTCGAGAACCGCACCGGCTCCGGCGGCAATATCGCGACCGCAGCCGTCATCGCATCCGCACCCGACGGCTACACCGTGCTGTTCAGCGGCTCCAACAACGCGATCTCGGCTTCGCTCTACAAGCACCTCGCCTTCGACTTCATCCGCGACACCGTGCCGGTCGGACTGTTCACGGAAGTGCCCAACCTGATGATCATGGCGAACGCGATGCCGGTGAAGACCGTCCAGGAGTTCATCGACTACTGCAAGGCCAATCCCGGAAAGATCTCCTACGCCTCGGCCGGCTACGGCACCACCGTGCACATGTCGGCCGAGCTGTTCAAGGCGATGACCAAATGCGACATGGTGCACGTGCCCTATCGCGGCTCGGCGCTGGCGATGCCCGACGTCATCTCCAACAAGGTGCAGCTCATCTTCGACAATCTGCCGACGGCAGCGAAACAGGCGCACAGCGGCAACGTGCGCGCGCTCGGCGTCACCTCGGCCAAGCGGTGGCCGAGCGAGCCCGACGTGCCGGCGATCGCCGAGACCGTGCCGGGATTTGAGGCCACCGTGTTTTACGGCATGTCGGCGCCGAAGGGCACGCCGCCCGAGATCGTCGCGACGTTGAACAAGGCGATCAGCGAGGTGCTCAGGGACCCGAAAATCGTCGCGCGCTTTGCCCAGCTCGGCGGCGTGCCGAAACCGCTCTCGCCGGAGGACTACGGCAAGTATATCGCCAGCGAGACCGAGAAGTGGCGCAAGGTGGTCGCGTTCGCGGGGGCATCGGTGGATTGACCCGAAGGCCGCGCGGCGGCATTGCGGGAAGCCCGCGCCCCCTGTAAACGGGGGCCGCACCGTTGCCTCGCCGCCTCAAGCCGGCGGCAGTCCGCGGCGGGGCCTGTAGCTCAATGGTTAGAGCCGGCCGCTCATAACGGTCTGGTTGCAGGTTCGAGTCCTGCCGGGCCCACCACGCTTCGCCTTCGGGCTACGCGTGGCGCAGCCACGCAAGACCGAAGGGTGAAGCGTGTCCGGCGTGGTTGAAGCGCAGCGAAAGCGAAGACGGACCGGGGACGCTCGCTTCGCGAGCTACGACTCGGCAAGCCACGGCCGTCACCGCGCCAGAAACGCCCCGCCTGGTTGCTCGTTGCCGTACGTCAGCGGTCCACAGACGACTGCTCCCATTTGAGCTGGCTACGGTCTCCGCTTCACCAGTGCAGATTCCGCGGCGTTATCGCGCGAACCGGACGAAGAATCCTGTCAAGCTGCGTGTGACTGCTCGACAACATGTGACCGAAGAATGGGGCTGTCTCCGGGTTTCGGTCGGGAAAATTCTCGATGATCCTCGATTGACGGCGGTGGACTTTCGGGAATGCTCGACCACATCAAGCCGCAGCAAAGATTCACACCGGGAGGCGTCAGCGATGAATGAAGTGACTGACCAGTCAGTGATGAATGAGTTGACCGATCACGAAAGGGAGGCGGCGACCGATACCGATGTCCTGATCGCCGGGGCCGGACCGGTCGGATTGTTCCTCGCCAACGAATGCGCCCGCCGGGGCCTGAGATGGCGCCTCGTCGAAGCGCGCGCGGCGCAATCGCAACACTCGAAGGCACTCGCGATCTTTCCGCGCACGCTCGAGATCTTCGACATGGCGGGGATCGCCGCGCCCTTTCTCGAGAAGGCCAACCGCGTCACATGGGTCACGGCGATCACATCGGGACGAACGCTCGCCCGCGTCAGGTTCGAGCCGGCCGCAAGCCCCTATCGGTTCGTGGCGATGGTCCCGCAGGACCTCACCGAGCGGCTGCTCGCCGAGGAGTTGCCGCGCAAGGGCGGCGCTGTCGAATACGATACCGCACTGGTCGCGGCCGAACAGAAGGACGGTCGTGTCGAAGTCACTCTGGATCGCAAGGGCGAGACGATCAGGCTGAGGGCATCCTATGTGGTCGGCTGCGACGGCGCACACAGCAAGGTGCGCCATCTTCTCAATCTGCCCTTCGCCGGCGAGGCGTACCAGGACTCCTTTCTGCTGGCCGATGTCGAGACCAACGACGCGCTGCCGGCCGACGAGATGCAGCTCTGCCCGAGCGAGTTCGGGCCGCTCGCCATATTCCCGATGAGCGCGACGCGGCGGCGGATCGTGGCGATGATCGATCAGGTGGAGGGAGATGCGCCGTCCCTTGAACTCGTGCGCAAGCTACTGGTCGAGCGGGGTCCGCGCGGCATCGAAGCACGCAGCCTCCACTGGAGCAGCTACTTTCGTATTCATCACCGCCAGGTCGCGCGCCTGCGCGAGGGGCGGATCTTCGTGGCGGGCGACGCGGCCCATATCCACAGTCCGTTCGGCGGCCAGGGCATGAATACGGGGCTGCAGGACGCCTGGAATCTGGTCTGGAAACTCGATCTCGCCGTGCGCGGACGCGGCAGCGCGCAATTGCTCGAGAGCTACACCGCCGAACGCCGTCCGGTCATCAGCGGTGTGATTGCGCTGACCCACGCCATGACCAGGGCGCTTGGCACCAGGAGCAGGGTTGCCATGGTTCTGCGCAACGCTCTCTTCCCGTTGATATCGCGCCTGCCGCCCGTGCAGCGCGCGTTCGTCCGCAGGCTGTCCCAGCTCGGGATTGACTATCGCGGCAGCCCGATCGTCGAAGGCAACGGAGAGCGATATTTCGACGATTCGCTTCGCGGCGGCAGCGGCATCAAAAGTCGATTCCTGGTGCTCACAGGCGACGATCTGGATGCCGCAACAGTTCAGGCCGCCAAGTCGCTCTGCAACGAGTTCGCCGACATTGTCGAGCAGCATTCGGCACGGCGTCCCGGCCTGACGCTGGTCCGCCCGGATGGCTATATCGCTTATGCCGGCAACGCCGGCCTTGGGGTGGCTGCAGTGACATCGCTTCGCGCGGCTCTGGCGCGGATGACAGGTTCGCCCTGATGCGCGGTGCGAAGGACAGATGCGGTAGGAGCGCATGATTTCATTTGCGCATGGCCGAAACTTGCGCTTCGGAGAAAGCTCACCCCTTCCACCCGGCCTTGCGCAAACCCTCAACGAGGTGCGCGTGGTCTTCTGGCCGAAACCACGGAGCTCTCTTGCGGACATACATGTCGAGTGCCCCCGGTGCGCGCGAAATGGCCTTTTTCAATTCTTCCTCTGCTTCCGTTGTGCGGCCAAGCTGGCCCAGCGCCGCCGCGGACCAGCGGTAGATCATCGGAAAATCGGGATACGATCGGATCAAACGTTTTGCGGCCTCGATCGACGCTTCGTATTCGCCGCATAAATAAAGACCGCCAGCAATGTGCAACAAGCGGACCGCCAGATAGGGGTCGCGGGGATCGAGCCTGAGACATGCGTTAAGGGCCGTGACCCCCTCCTTGGGCCGTCCACCAAAAATCAGCGTCGCGCCTCTATGGCCATGTGCGATCGCGAGATTTGGGCTCATGGAGAGAGCGCGCTCGATCTCGGCCAACGCATCGTCAGCCTCACCGCGTGCTTGCAACGCCCAGCCGAGGCACGATCGGGCTTCCGCATCGGCTCCGTCGAGCGCGACCGCGCGGCGGGCCAGGGCTTCGGCCGAGCGTTGCGCGTCGCGCAGGTCAATCTTCTGGTAGAGCGCGGCAGCCTGCAACTGGTACAAGGCGAGCGCGCTGTAACTGCCGCCGAAGGTCGGATCGAGCTCGATTGCCTGTCTGAAGAATTTCTCTGCAGTCTCATCGTCGTCTGCGGTTGCCTTGCTCAGGTGCCAAAGGCCGCGCTGATAGGCTGCCCAGGCATCAAGGCTCCCCGGCGGCCTGCGCATGGCGCGTCGAAGCTCAGCGTCCGCAATGGCGGGGGCCAGCGCGGTCGTCAGCGCTTCGGTAAGCTCGTCTTGCACGGCGAAGATATCGGCGAGGTCGCGGTCGTAGCGCTCGGCCCACACATGATTGCTGGTCGCCGCCTCTATCAGCTGCGCAGTAACGCGGATCCGGTTGCCGGCCTTGCGCATGCTGCCTTCAAGCACATAGCGGACGCCGAGCTCGCGCCCGACCTGTCTCACGTCAACCGCCCGCCCCTTGTAGGTGAACGACGAGTTCCTCGCGATGACGAACAACGAGGGATAGCGCGATAGCGCGGTGATCACATCCTCCGCGATTCCGTCGGAGACAAATTCCTGGTCGGGGTCGCCGCTCATGTTGGTGAGTGGCAGCACGGCGACGGACGGTTTGTCTGGCAAGGCGAGCGCCGGCTCCTCAGGTTTCGGCATCGCGGTCCGCCGGCCGGGATCGACGATGATGCGGTAAACGTGGACAGGTCGGGCGATATTCTTCAGAACTTGCTCGCCCGCTTCCTCGACCTCGAAATTCACCTTGTCGCGCGCGTGATTGAAGACCGTCTGAGAGATGCATATGCCTCCGGGCTCGGCAATGGCCTCGAGGCGCGCCGCGATGTTGACGCCGTCGCCAAAGATGTCATGGGCTTCGACGATGATGTCGCCGATATTGAGCCCCACACGGAAGAGAATGCGGCTGCCTTCGGCGTCGCCGCGGGTCAGTTCATTGACACGGGACTGGAACTGCATGGCAGCCCGGACCGCTTCGACCGCGCTGGGAAACTCCGCCAGGAAGCCGTCGCCGGTGTGCTTGACAATGCGGCCGCCGTGCTCCGCAATCGCGGGCTCGATACCTCCGGCGAGGAGCGCGGTCAGTTTGGCGTGCGTAGCCTCTTCGTCATTGTGCATGAGCCGGGAATAGCCGGCTACGTCGGCGGCCAGGATCGCCGATAGCCTACGCTCGACTCGGACTGGCCGCTCCTGCACCATGGCTCGCAATCCAACCCATTGAAATTGTACGATGGATCAGATCGCAGCGCCAACACGATTTGACGCCATCCATCGGCGTGAACGTCGTTGTTGGCCTCGACGCGGCTCAAGCGACCAGCGGCCAACGCGTCCGGTTCCAGAGGTCGGGGATTTGAGGCCTGGCCGAACGCATCGATCTCGCCATCAGAGATGCACGATGAATGAGTATCATGAAACCAATGTTGATGTGCATGTTCGACCAGCCGCAAGGCGGCGCATGGTCGTAGCTGGGGCCCTGCGCCGCGGCGGCCCGTGAACAGAAATTCGCCGGGCCCTTTTTGCCCTCAGGCCGCGGGCCTGATGTTCTGGTTCACCCGGAAAAAGTTGGCTGGGTCGTATTTCTTCTTGAGTGTGGCCAGGCGCGGGTAGTTGTCCCCATATGCCGACTTGAGCCTTGCGTCACCCTCGTCGTCCATCATGAAATTCGGGTAGGCGCCGCTGAGGTCGAAGGGATGCACTGCCTCCCAATACGCCTTGGTCCAGCGCGTCACCGGTCCTGCCTTCTGCGGGTTCGGATCGATTCCAGCGATGACCATCGACCACGTGGCATCGCGGCAGTTCCAGGCCGTCTCCTTCTTGCCCACGCGATGGACAGCACCGTCGATCGGATAAAGGTGCATTAACGACAGCTCGCTCGGCGTTTTGGCAGCTTGCTCAAGGTGCGCATCGATCGCCGCGTCGGGCAGCGTCTTGACGAAGTCCCCTCGCCAGTACCATTGCATCCCCTTCGGATAGAGCGCGTCGAACATGGATTGCACAGCGGGATAGGGCATCGTTCCCATCCAGTTGAGCCACGGATCGGGCAGCGCGTCGAGCAGCGGAGCCATGGCCTTTCTGCCCTCCTGCTCCGGCCCGTCGTAGCACGACATCAGAAGGCATATGCGCTTTCCCCAGAACTGCTCCGGAAACGGCGCACTTGAGAGGATTGTCTTCAGCCCGAGGAAGATCCCGAGTTCCTCCGGCACAGTCGGCAGAAAGTCGCGATAGAGCTGCATGATCGTGCGGGCGTGCTTTTGATCCCAGGCAATTGGCCCTGCAAAGACGATGCTGACCGGATGTAGCTGGAACAGGAAGCTGGTGACGACGCCGAAATTGCCGCCACCCCCACGGAGCGCCCAGAGCAGGTCGGGGTTATTTTCCTTGCTGGCGGTAACGAAGCTGCCGTCTGCAAGCACAACGTCCGCCCCAATCAAATTGTCGATGGTCAGTCCGTATTTGCGCGACAGGTAGCCGTGGCCGCCGCTCAGCGTCAGTCCAGCTATGCCAGTGGTCGAGATGATACCTGCCGGTACGGCGAGCCCGAAGGCGTGAGTGGCGTGATCGACGTCTCCTTGGGTGCAGCCTGCGCCGACCCGCGCAGTCCGGACAGCAGGGTCGACCCGCACGCCCTTCATCATCGATAAGTCGATGACCAAGCCATCATTGACGCTGGAAAGACCAGGCCCATTGTGGGCGCCGCTTCGGATGGCGACGACCAGGCCGCTCTCGCGGCCGAAATTGACCGCAGCGATCACATCGGCAACGTCAGCGCAGCGGGCAATGATCAAGGGCATCTTATCGATCATTCCGTTGTAAAGCGCGCGGGCTTCGTCGTAGTTGGGGTCGCTTCGTTCGATGACGGTACCGCGCAGGCTCTGCTTCAACTTGTCAATCGCAGTGTTCTGCATGACTCCCTCCCGACTTTTCAAAGAGTGATGCGTGCCCGCGATGGCAGGGCTCCGCATCGTGATCTCGACCCAGATAGCCGACGAGAGGTGCGGCCGAGCATGGCTGTGCCTGCCGTCGACAGCCTCACTGCCTATTCGCCCGGGCGAAGACACTGGCACGTCCCGCTCGAGCCAGCTCCTTGCACAAGCCTTACTTCGCCAGGGCTGCGTCGACCCTTGGCAAGAACGCTGCCAAACCTGCGCTCTCAAACGCGCTGCGAACGCGAAGAAGTTCGGCCGTCGGCGACACGTGCGACGGCGATGCAGATTGTAGTTCGCTTATTGCAGCGAGCAGCCGCCTGCGGTGACCCAGCGAGGCCACGCCAAGTTCTTTGAGATCTGCTTCAGTGAGCCCGCTGAGAACGTCGAAATCGATATCGTTTTCGGCAAACACCTTGGCATACTGGGCCAATCCCAAATTTCGCAGCCACTGCTCGACCGCCATGTCAAACAGGATCCTCGCGCCACTTGGAAAGCGCAGGGTACTCCCTATCGAAGTGGAATCAAAGGCAGGCGCGGCCAAATGTCCCCGCGGACCGCACCAGTTTCGCGCCAGAAATGATCTCACCGAAACACAACAAACGCGATCGAATTCAACCGAAAACGCTGCAAAATCAATGATCGCGTTTTATCCCGTTGCTGACAACCGCCCGGTTGCAGGTTCGAGTCCTGCCAGGTCCACCAGCCTTCGCTCGCGAAGCGAATGAAGGCTGCCGCGCCGGAGCCCAAAGGGCGAAGCGTGTGCGGCGGAGCTCGGAGCGCAGCGACAGCGAAGACGGGCTGGGCCCCGTTCTTTCACCGCACCAGAGGCGCGGGGTGTCATTCCGCCGCCTGCTGTTCCTCCGCCGGTTTCCCGCTCCCCAGCGCGTCCGCCACGCGCGACGGCCGGTAGGCGCCGCCCAGCCAGCGGGACAGCCGTTCGAGGTAGAGATAGATGACCGGCGTCGTGTACAGCGTCAGCCATTGCGACACCAAAAGGCCGCCGATGATCGCGACACCGAGCGGCTGGCGCAGTTCCGCGCCTCCGCCGGTGCCGAAAGCGATGGGCACTGCGCCGAACAGCGCCGCAAACGTGGTCATCATGATCGGGCGGAAACGCAACAGGCACGCCTGGTGGATCGCCTCCTGCGGAGCCTTGCCTTCGATACGCGCGGCCTGCAACGCGAAGTCGATGATCATGATCGCGTTCTTTTTGACGATGCCGATCAACAGGACGATACCGACGATCGCGATCACCGACAGGTCGTAATGCAGCAGCATCAACAGCAACAGAGCGCCGACGCCGGCCGACGGCAGCGCCGACAAGATCGTGATCGGGTGGACGTAGCTTTCATACAGGACACCGAGAACGATGTAGACGACGAGGATCGCAGCAGCCAGCAACAGCGGCATCGACGATAGCGAATCCTGGAAGGCCTGTGCCGTCCCCGAGAAAGAGGAATTCAACGTCGGCGGTACGTGCAAGCGTTCGGTCATGGCCTGGATGGCGCTGACCGCCTGTCCGAGCGCGACTCCCGGCGTCAAATTGAACGACAGCGTCACGGCCGGGAAAATGCCCTGATGGCTGAGCAGCAGCGGCTCGCTCTTGCGGGCGAAGTGGGCGAAAGTGCTCAGCGGCACCTGCGCACCAGAGGGACTCGACACATAAATTTCCGACAGCAGGTTCGGATCGTGCTGGAACTGCGGTTGCACTTCGAGCACGACTTTGTATTGATTGGTCGCGGTATAGATCGTCGCGACCTGCCGCTGACCGAACGCGTCGTAAAGGGTCTGGTCTATCTGATCGGCCGACAACCCGAGACGATAGGCAGCGTCGCGGTCGACGTCGATGGCCAGGTGCGCCGCGGCAATCTGCTGATCGGATGCGACTTGCTGCAATTCCGGCAGCTTTTTCATGCCGGATTCGATGACTGGCGCCCAATGGTTGAGTTCATCGACATTGGTGTCGGTCAGCGTATACTGATACTGGGTGCGGGAGAGCCGGCCGCCGACGGTAATGTTCTGCGGCACCTGCATATAGAATCTGGCGCCCTCGATGCCGGCCACCTTCTTGTTTAACCGCTGGATAATCTGCTCGGCAGTGTCAGCGCGTTCGTCATAGGGCTTCAATCCCCAAAAGATGCGCGCCGTGTTCTCGGCGGGATTGTATGGCGTGGCGCCGGCGTAGGAGAAGACACCCTGGACGTCGGGGTCATGCATCACGATATCGACGACCTGCCGCCGGATCTTGTCGGTGTTGGCAACCGACGAGTCCTGGCGAACGTCGAGCTCACCGAAAATGAACCCGGTATCCTGCTCGGGGAAAAAGCCCTTTGGCATCTTGACGTAAAGGTAACCGGTCGCGACCATCAGCAGGAGTGTCGCCAGCAGCGCCGAAAATTGGTGGCGGAAGATGAAAATGAGGCCGCGGTCGTAGGCGCGCAGCGCCGCCTCGAAGACGCGCTCGCAGCCGCGGTTGAAGCGGCCTTTGGCGTGCAGCCCCTCCGGTCTCAGAAACAGCGAGCACATCACCGGCGTCAGGGTCAGCGATATCACCGCCGACGCGACGACGGCGACCGAGATCGTCACGGCGAATTCGCGGAACAGCCGGCCGATGATGCCGCCCATGAACAGCAGCGGTATGAACACCGCGATCAGCGAAAAGGTGATCGAGATGATCGTAAAGCCGATCTGCCCGGCGCCCTTGAGCGCGGCATCGAACGGCCGCATGCCCTGTTCGATATAGCGCACGATGTTTTCGATCATGACGATCGCATCATCGACGATAAAGCCGACCGAAATCGTCAAGCCCATCAACGAAATGTTGTCGATGCTGTAACCGCCGACATACATGAAGGCAAAAGTGGCGACCAGCGACAGCGGCACCGCCAGGCTCGGGATCACCGTCGCCCACATGGTCCGCAAGAACAGGAAGATCACGACGATGACAAGGCCGATCGTCACCATCATCGTCAATTGCACGTCGCGGATGGACGCGCGGGTGGTCTCCGAGCGGTCCGACATCAGATCGATGTGAACCGCCGGCGGCAGCGATTGCCGGAGCTTGGGCATCAATGCCTTGACCCGGTTCACCACGGCGATGGTGTTGGCGCCCGGCTTCTTCTGGATCGCGATACCCTCGGCACGGTGGGCGCCGAACCATGAGACCAGTCGGTTGTTCTGCACCGAGTTGATGACGTCGCCGACATCCTTGATGCGTACCGGCGCGCCGTTCCTGTAGGCAATGATGACGTTGCCGTATTGTGCGGCGTCGTAGAGCTGGTCGTTGGTATCGAGAGAGATCGACTGATCCGAGCCCTCGATTGCGCCCTTCGGCCGGTTGACACTTGCCGCGGCGAGCGCGTTGTGGACGTCCTCAAGCCCCAGCCCCTTGGCGGCGAGGGATGGCGGATTGATTTGGACGCGGGCGGCGTAAGGCATCGACCCGAAGACAAAGACCTGGCCGACCCCGGGCTCGGTCGACAGGCGATCTGCGATGATGTTGGTGGCGTATTCGTCGACCTTGTAACGCGGCAGTGCGTCGGAATGGATCGCGTAGATCAGGATGGGGAAGTCCGCCGGGTTCACCTTGCGGTAGGTCGGAGGAGTCGGCATGTCCTTGGGCAGCAACCCGCTGGCCGCATTGATCGCCTGCTGCACGTCGCCCGCAGCGGCATCAATATTGCGGTTCAGCTCGAATTGCAGCGTGATCGACGTGACGCCGACGCCGCTCCACGACGTCATCTCGCTCAGATCCGGGATCGAGATGAATTGCTGTTCGAGTGGCGTCGCGATCGACGAGGCCATCGTGCTGGGATTGGCCCCCGGATATTGCGCGGTGACGGTGATCGTCGGAAAATCGACATTGGGCACTGCTGCCACCGGCAACAGATTATAGGCCCCGACCCCGAATACCAGCAGCCCCACCATCAGCAGCGAGGTCGCGATCGGGCGGCGGATGAAGGGTTCGGAAATGTTCATTGGGGCGCGCCGTTCGGCCGCTCGCCGCCGCTTTGCGGGCGGGCCTGGCTTCTTATCCGGGCGCCGTTGTTGAGCCGGTACTGGCCCTCGACGACGACCGGCTCGCCGGGCTTAAGGCCTTTGGTGATGACCGCCTTGCCGTCTTGCACCGCAGCGACCTCGACGGCACGTCGCTCGACGGTGTCGTCCGGCTTGATGACATAGACGAAGTGGCCGTCAGCCCCTTCGAGAACGGTCTGCTGCGGAACCGTGGGAACCTGTTGGCGCACCGACAGCACAACCCTGACGTTGACGAATTCACCGGGCCACAACCGCTCGTCCTGGTTGTCGAACTGCGCCTTCAGGTGGATCGTGCCGGTGCTCGGGTCGACCATGTTGTCGACCAACGTCAGCTTTCCCTCGGCGAGTGTGGTCTCGTTGTCGCCCGCTACCGCATCGACCGCAAGCGGCCGCCTGTCCTGCTGACGGCGAAGCTCGTCGAGCGTGTTCTGCGGCAACGTGAAGCTGACGAAAATCGGCTTGATCTGTGTGATATTGACGAGCGTCGCGTTCCCGGTGCTCTGCACCAGATTGCCCTTGTCGATGAGCCGCGCGCCGAGCCGGCCGTCGATCGGCGCGGTGATCGTGCAATAGCTGAGGTTGAGCCGCGCTACCTCGGCCTGTGCCTTGTCACTGTCGAGAGCCGCCTGGTCGGCCGCGACGGTCGCCTTGTCGGTGTCGTATTGCTGCTGCGAGATGGCGAGGTGACTCTCGATCAGCTTGGCATCGCGGTTGAAGTTGAGCTGCGCATTGGCGAGCGTCGCATGGTCCTTTTCGATGTTGGCCGTCGCCTGGTCGAGCGCCGCCTGATATGGCCGCGGGTCAATCTGGAACAGGACGGCGCCCTCCTTGACCTCCTGACCCTCCTTGAAATCGACGCTGACAATGTGGCCGTCGACGCGGCTCTTGACCGCCACGGTGTTATAGGCCTGCACCGTGCCGAGGCCGCGCAACACGATCGGCACGTCGGCGGCGGCGACGCTGCCAGCGGTGACCGGGACGCCCGGGAGCGCCGTTGGCGCTGCCGCCGGCGGCGCGTGGGCCGCAGCGCTCAGCCGCCACACCATGACGACCGCACCGAGGAGAAGCATGGCAGCAACGGCTGCCCCGAAAGCAAATTTCCGCAACCGAACGCCTCCAGTCGCGAGCCCAGTCTAACGCGGTCTACGCAGACTATGTCTATGCAGAATGATGTCTATGCATACTATGTCTATGCAACCTATAGACCCACTTGTCTATCATACATTCTTCCGTTTGTTCTGGTCGCCTTCAAACGAGCAGGGTGACGTAGGAGGACTTGCGGCAAGGGCTAACAGGGAGGTGCCCTGAACCCTGGCTGCGCGTACCCGGTGATGGCGTTGGCGCGTACCCGGTGATGGCGTTGGCGCGCGCCCTGCGAGCCGCGCGCTATGCACCTTCACCAGGAGTTGAACGACGGGATCAAAATGCAACGAATGCGGTCGAACCGAAGCGAGACCTGGCGATAGATCGAGACTCAGCCGTGATACGCAAACAGCTCGATGGGGTCGCTAAAGCCGCGCACCGGATATTCGCCGACGCGCTCGAGAGCGAAATCGCGGTCGACAAAGTCGGCGAACGCGCGGGACAGCAACACCGGTCTTCCCAGCTGCTTCGTGAGAGCTTCGAGACGCGAAGCCATGTTGACAGCTGGACCGATGACGGTGAAGTCGAGCCGGGTGCGCGACCCGATATTGCCGTACATGACGTCTCCGACGTGGACGCCGATTCCATAATTCAGCGGCGCACGACCGGTTTGGCCATTGCTCTCGTTCAGGGCGGCCATGGCCTGACGGGCTTCGGCCACGGCCTGCAGCAGATTTGCGCAGGCCGTGGGCTGGCTAAGCGGAAAAATCGCAAGCAGCCCGTCGCCCATGAATTTCAGGATTTCCCCGCCATGTCGCGCGATCGGCTCCGATATCGCGTCGAAATAATCGTTCAGAAGGTCGATGACGTCATCGCGCGGCCAGTTGTCGGAGATCCGGGTGAAATCACGCAGATCGCAGATCATGATCGCGGCGCGTACCGTCGTCCCGCTTCCTCGCCTCGTCGCGCCGGCCAGGATGAGCTCGCCGGCATGCGACCCGACATAGGTTTCGAGCAGCGTCCGCGCCAGCCGGTTCTTCATGCGGATTTCGCTGACCAGCGCCAGAACCGGCAACAGTTTCGACAGGCCGGAGACATGGGCGTCCTCGAAACCTCCGGACCGGTCGGTTGCAAAGGTCACCATGTGCCGCTTGCCCAGCGTATGATACAGCGGCCACGCCACATAGTCGGTCAGGCCCTTCGCCCGCATCTCGTCATAGAGGGCGTGCTTACGGCCCAGCGACGGATCGCGTTCGAGATTTTCCCGCACCTCGGTGGCACCGTCAAAAAGTTCGTTGGCTGGACTGCCGATGAATTCGGATCGTTCCCTGACATCATAGTCCACCCTTCCTATCTCAGCCTCGCGCATCCCGTCGGCCCACATGATCCGGGCGCCAAGCCATTGCGGATGGTAGATCAGGAGATGAAGCGTCGCCCGCTTGACGGGAATGCCGGCTTGCCGGACCCGCACACACAGCTCGGAGAAAATATTGTCAAGGAAGCGCTCGTCGCGCGTGTCGTTGGTCAGCCAGTGCGCAACGTCGCTGTCGGAATGCGTGATGACGGAATTGATGTTTGACGGCGCGTCCATATCGTGCTCCTGAGCGGTGAACCGCATCCCACGATATAGGATATGTCGCGTCTCCCCGCCACGCGCTCCGAACGACGACCTTCAACCTCACGACGTCATCCCTGGCGTCCGATCTTTGCTGATTTGAGCAAATGCGTCGGATGGCTCACACCGGATCGAAATAGTGCATTTCGAGCAGCAGGCAGCCGTTGACGGATTTGAACGGTCCATGAGCCGCATGCGGCGGTCGGCAGGCATAGGTGTTGGGCTTGAAGCTCGTGCCGCCTTCGCCTTTTTCGTTATTGCCGACGATCAGGTCGCCCGAGATCAGATAGACCTCTTCCCAATACTCATGGGAAAACGGCGTGGTGGTATAGACACCCGGCGCGAAGCGCAGCAGGCGCGTGCGTGTTCCGCGCCGGTTCCGCTCGTCCAGCCCTCCCGAGATGATCTTTTGCTGGATTCCGGCCGGATAGCCGGCCGGGACTTCCCAGCCGCTGTTCATGTCCAGCGTGTAGAATTCGTCGTGCTTCTTGTTGACTGGCATTGTTCGTCTCCTCGGTTCAAGCAGCCTTGCTGGATGGTGCCGCGACGCCGTTCAGATCATATGAATCGAGCATGCCCTGGACCAGCCTGTCGGCCCCGGCCCAGTCGTAGGTGCGGTAGGAATGTCCCTTGGTGACAAAGGTCGCGCCGGCGTAGAACATCTCGTACTGCTGATGGCGCGAGCCGAACTCGGAGCCGACCGCGTCCCAGGCGAGTTTGTAGAACTTCACCCGGTCATGCGAATTCGCCTTCGGCGACTGCTGGGTCTTCTCGATGAGGGTGGCTGCCTGCGGATTGGCAAAGTCCGCGACCGACGAAGGCAGCATGATCATGCCGCCGCCGGCGAGCTCCCGCAGCGTGTTGACGATGTGCGGGTAAAGCTGCTGGGTCAGCACCTGGGCGGAATAGAGCGTGTGACGATCCGGGACGAAATAGGGGCCGACCTGCCGGCCTTTCGCCTCCATCGCCACGACCAGCGCGTCCACCATTCCGCTTTCGGCCGCGAGTTGCCCCAGCGTCTCGCGCACCTGCGGAAACTGTGTGATGCCATTCATCTCGGCAATCCGATGCGCGAGCCCGGTCAGGAATTTCAGTTTCACGCTCAGCCGCACCATCGACTGATAGTTTTGATAGACGTGACAGGCCGTCGTGTGGAACTGCTTCTGGCACATCTCGACATTGCCGTCGATGAAGACGCGATCCCACGGGACCTTCACATCGTCGAAATAGAGGACCGAGTCGTTTTCGTCGAACCGGCTGGACAGCGGATTGTCGAACACCGAGCCGGCTGCGGCCTCGTAAGACTTCCGCGACAACATGCTCAAGCCCCTCGCATTCATCGGAATAGCGAAGGATATCGCGTAACGCTCTTCGCCCGCGCGCAGCGGCTGGATCGTCGTGACGAACACCTCGTCGGCGACGACGCCACCGGTTGCCAGCATCTTCGCACCGCGGATGGTGATGCCCTCAGCGTCGCGATCGACGATGCCAGCGGTGAGGAAGGGATCCGCCTGCTCGCTTGCCGACTTTGAGCGATCCGCCTGCGGATTGATGATGACATAGGTGAGGTAGAGATCCTTGTCGCGGGCATAGCGGTAGTAACCCTCGAGCGCGGCGGCGCGGGCCGGATCGTAGGCCTTGAACACGTCGAGCCCCATGTACAGCCCGGAAATGCAGGACGCGACGTGGTCGGGCGCCCGGCCCATGAAGCCCGCATGCAGCGCCGCCCAGGCCTCCAGCGCCTTGCGCCGTTCAACGAGTTCAGCATGGGAGGTGGGAAGCTGCCAGATGCGGTTCGCGCGCCCGGCTCCGGCATCGAACGTCATCAGCTCGCGGTTGGCCGGCTCGCTGGCGAAGTCGAACAGTCCGGCCATCGATGTCGCCACGTTGCGGAAGCCATGATGGGCCGTCACGTCGCCGACCTGCTCGCCATTGATGTAGATGATGCGGCCGTCCTGCAGGCCCGACAGATAGTCCTTGGCTGAGCGCATCGTGCTTCCTCCGGCTCGAGATTAGTAGTGGATGGGCAGCGGCCAGGTCGGCTCGCGCTGGGCTTCGTCGACGAGGTCGCAATAGCGGCCGCGAAAGAAGATCAGTGGCGCGGCCGCCTCGGTGCGGGTCGTGTAACGGACGACCCGCACGACGAAGATGACATGGTCGCCGCCGTCATAGTTCGCGTATGGCGCGCATTCGAAATGGGCCATCGCGCCCGAGATCAGCGGCGCCTCGGCATGCCCGACCGAGGTCTTCACCTGGTCCCATTTGTTGGAGAGCGTGCGCGCGAACTGATTGGAAATGTGTTCCTGGTCGCGCGCCAGAATGTTCACGGCAAAGCCCCTGGCTTCGAGCATCGCGGGCAGGCTGCGCGCGTTGCGGTCGACGCTGAAAAGAACGAGCGGCGGATCGAGCGAGACGGAATTGAACGAACTCATGGTCAGGCCGATGAGCCCGTCGCCCTTGCCGCGCGCGGTCACCACCGCAACGCCGGTCGCGAATTCCCCGAGAGCGCGCCTGAATGCACGGTCCTGCATTGGACACTTGCCTTACCGTTCCGCCCCGAATTGTAATTCTTACCTAGCTTCTTTACAAAGCTATTTGGAAATGTCAAGCTCCTGCTGTCTTGCGCGGGCATGCATGTTTAGGCGAAGCCCGGAACCTATGCCATTCGCGGGGAGGACGACCGTGATCGATGCGCTGTTGACTGCGTCAAAGCCCGAGCTGCTCGACAAGGATGGCGACCGCACGCTTCGTGGCCTCCTCTATGACTATTTCGCTTTCGGTCGCGGCCTGGAATCCGCCCGTGAAACGTTCGCGAGCTTTGCCGGCCTGTCGGCTACCCAGTATTTGATCCTGATCGCGATCAAGAATTCGACGGCGGAGGAACCGATGGGGGTCAACCAGGTCGCCGAACGACTGTATCTCAGCGGCGCCTTCGTCACCAACGAGATCAACAAGCTGGTTTCCGACGGGCTGATCGAGAAAAATCCGCATCCGGGCGACGGAAGGCGGGTCCAACTGTCCCTGACTCAACACGGTGTAAACCGATTGATCCGCCTTGCCGCCTTGCAACGCCCGGTCAACGACGCGTTGTTTGGGATGTTGACCCGCGAGGAGTTCAGAGTGTTGTCCGGGCTGCTGTCTCGTCTCGCTTCCAACGCCGATAGCGCGTTGAAGCTCGCCGAGCATGTGCAAGCGAAGCTCAAGTCTCGGGAGAATCAGCGGCCTTCCGCGGCAAACTTGCCGGACTCTGGCAAGAAACGACGGGCGACGCCGCTTCGCAATACCCGGTAACGCCGGTCAGGGGAATAGACCTCTGGTGTTCTTTCCCGCGCGCACCCGCTCGACGCCGATGGCCATGGCTGCGGTGCGGTTGAAGACCTGATCTTGCCTGGCGCGCGACACCATCTGCGCGAAGGCGCGATCGAGGATTTCGTATTCGCGCCGCGTGACCTCCTCTTCCGTCCAGAACAGTTGTTGCAGGTCCTGCACCCACTCGAAATAGCTGACCACGACGCCTCCCGAATTGCAGAGAATGTCCGGAATCAGGAAGATCTCCTGCTCGCGATCGGCGAGAACGAGATCGGCCGCGGGCGTCGTCGGGCCGTTGGCGCCTTCCGCCAAGATCCGGCATTGCAGCCTCTCCGCCGTCGTCGCGTCGATGACCTGTTCCATCGCCGCGGGGACCAGAATGTCGCAGGGCATGGTGAGGATGCTGTCGGGATCGCAGCAAAGCTCGGACGAAAATCCGGCAATACTTCCGTGCTGCTGCGCGTGACGCATCAGCGTGGGAATGTCCAGGCCGGAGCGGCAGGTCAGCGCTCCGGAATGATCGCTGACGGCAATGATCTTCACGCCGAAGCGATGCAGCTCGGATGCGGCATAGGATCCGACATTGCCGAAACCCTGGATCACCGCGGTCGCCCCCTCGGCGGCGATTCCCAATTCGTCCAGAACCTTGCGCGCGAGATGCGCGACGCCGCGTCCAGTCGCTTCGCGCCGGCCGAGCGTTCCTCCCGAAGCAACAGGCTTGCCGGTCACGATCTCGGTGACCGTGCGGCCCTGATACATGGAATAGGTGTCCATGAACCACGCCATGACCTGCTCATTCGTTCCCATATCGGGCGCCATGACGTCCGTATGCGGCCCGACGAATGGAATCATCTCCTGCATGTAGCGCCGCGACAGTGCCTCAAGCTCGAGGCGCGAGATCGAGGAGGGATCGACGCAGATGCCACCCTTGGCGCCGCCGTAGGGAAGCCCGACGAGAGCGCATTTCCAGCTCATCCAGATCGCCAGCGCCGCGACCTCGCCGAGGTCGACGCTCGCCGCAAAGCGCGTTCCGCCCTTGGTCGGGCCGAGCGTCAGATGATGCTGCACGCGGTAGCCTTCAAAGACCGCGATCGATCCGTCGTCGCGGTGGATCGGGCAGGACACCGTGACGGCGCGCTTCGGCATCAACAGGCGGCCGCGCTCGTCTTCGGGAATGTCCAGATGATCGGCGATGACGCCGAACTGCTTGACGGCCATGTCGAACACCGGCCCGCTGAATACGGTCATGAGTGGCTTCCTTGTTGGCGCAGGCGTTACTAAAGCGGCGGTTTCAGGATGCGGCGGACTGCAGGCTCGGCTCGCGTTTTCCGAAGCCGCCGCCTGTTGGAGTCACGATGATCACGGCATCGCCCGCTTTCACGGTCGTGCGCGCGCATCCCTCCAATGTCTCGAAGGCGGTGCCGCGGCGAATAATATTCGCGCCGAGCTCGCCCGGTTCGCCGCCGTTCAGCCCGAAGGGGCGCACCTGCCGGTGTCCCGATAGGATCGAGCATTCCATCGCTTCGAGGAAGCGGATGGTTCGCTTCGTCCCGTCGCCTGAGCTGTGCCGTCCCTTCCCACCGGATCCGCGCCGTATTGAAAATTCCTCCAGCACCACGGGAAAGCGGCTCTCCAGCACTTCCGGATCGGTCAGGCGCGAATTGGTCATGTGGGTGTGCACGCCCGGCGCACCGCTGAAGTCAGGCCCCGCGGGTGCTCCCGAGCAGATCGTTTCGTAATACTGCACGCGCTCATTGCCGAAAGTCAGGTTGTTCATGGTGCCTTGCGCTGCCGCCATGGCTCGAAGCGCCCCGAACAGGCAGTTCGTCACCTCCTGGCTGACCTCGACATTCCCGGCCACGACGGCGGCGGGGATAGCGCGGGGCCAGCATCGAGCCTTCGGGAATGATCAGACGAATCGGCCGCAGGCATCCGGCATTCATGGGAATGTCGTCGTCGACCATGACGCGGAACACGTAGAGCACGACCGCGCGCGTCACCGGCGCCGGGGCGTTGAAATTGTCGGGACGTTGCGGGCTCGTGCCGGTAAAATCCACCGCGGCCTCCCGCTTTGTCCGATCGATGGTGATCCGGACCTTGATGGCCGACCCTTGATCGAGCTCATAGGTGAACTCGCCATCGGAGAGCCTGTCGATCACGCGCCTGACGCTTTCTTCGGCGTTGTCCTGCACGTGCCCCATATAGGCCTTGACGACGTCCAGACCGAAATAGTCGATCATCTTGTTCAGCTCGGCCGTCCCCTTCTTGTTGGCCGCCACCTGAGCTTTCAGATCGTTGAGGTTCTGGACCACATTGCGCACGGGATATTTTGCCGTGGTCAGGAGGTCGACAAGCTCCTTCTCCCGGAACACGCCCTCGTCCACCAGCTTGAAGTTGTCGATATAGACGCCTTCCTCTTCGATCGTGGTTGCGGCCGGCGACATCGATCCCGGGGCGATGCCGCCGATATCGGCGTGATGCCCGCGGCTCGCTACCCAGAACACGATTTCTGCGTTGTCGCTGTCGAACACCGGCGTGCAGACCGTGATGTCGGGCAGATGCGTCCCGCCGTTGTAGGGCGCGTTGATGGCAAAGACATCGCCCGGCCGGATCTCTGCGTTTTGCGACTGGATCGCCTCAACCGATTTGTCCATCGAGCCCAGATGCACCGGCATGTGCGGCGCATTGGCGACCAGCGCGCCGGTGGCGTCGAACACGGCGCAGGAGAAATCGAGCCGTTCCTTGATGTTCACCGAATAGGCGGTGTTCTGCAGGGTGACACCCATCTGTTCCGCAATGGACATGAACAGGTTGTTGAAGATTTCCAGCATGACCGGATTGGCGGTGGTGCCGACCGCGACCCGTGCCGGCAGCGCGCGAACGCGTTGCAGCACGAGATGGTCGAGCCCGGTCAGCCTGGCCTCCCATCCGTCCTCGACGATCACCGTCTGGTTGGGTTCGATGATGATCGCAGGGCCCGCGATCTTGTGCCCCGGTAGCAGGTCCTTGCGCAGATGCACCTTGGCCTCGTGCCAAGCGCCGTTAGAGAAGAAGTTGGTGGTTTTGATGCTTTTGGCGTGATCCGCCGCGACGGCCTGTTTCTCGGCGTCGCCGAAATCCGCCGCACCGCCGACCCCCTCCGCACTCACGGCATCGATGACGAGCGCCTTGCCGGGATCGACGAAGCCAAATCGCTTGCGATGCACATTGAGGAAGTTGTCGCGCAAATCCGCACGAAGATCGGAGGTCAGCCTTTCACAGGAAAAGGAGAGCGCGGGCACTTCGAGCGTGGTGTCCGTTCCGGCATAGCGAATATGTGCGCTCAACGTCGTCGTGACATCGGCACGCGCAACACCCTGCCCGGCAATCTCGTCGACACAGTCCGTGCTCAACGCCCGGCCGATCTCCACCAGCCGCTGCATCGCGTCTTCGAGCGGCAGCTCAAGCGCCCTCACCCGGCTGGCGCGGATGTCCGCGAGCCCAATGCCATAGGCCGAGAGCAGCCCGGACAGAGGATGGATCAGCACCTTCTCCATTCCGAGCGCGTCCGCCACCAGGCAGGCATGCTGGCCGCCGGCGCCACCGAAGCAATTCAGGGCATAGGCCGTGACATCATGACCGCGCTGCACGGAGATCTTCTTGATCGCCTCGGCCATGTTGGCGACCGCGATCCGGATGAAGCCGTCAGCCACCTGCTCCGGCGAATTGCCGTCGCCGATCTCGCGGCAAAGCGCTTCGAATTTCTCGCGAACGACGGCGGCATCGAGCGCCTGGTCCTGTGCCGGGCCAAATATCTTCGGAAAGAATTCCGGCAACAGCTTCCCCGTCATCACGTTGGCGTCGGTGACCGCGAGAGGGCCGCCGCGGCGATAACAGGCAGGACCCGGATTGGCCCCGGCAGATTCCGGTCCGACACGGAAGCGCGAGCCGTCGAATTGCAGCAGCGATCCGCCTCCGGCGGCGACCGTATGGATCAGCATCATCGGCGCGCGGATGCGCACGCCTGCGACCTCGGTCTCAAAGGAGCGCTCGTAGCTGCCGTTGAAGTGGGCGACATCCGTGGACGTGCCGCCCATGTCGAACCCGATGACCTTGTGAAGCCCTGCGGATTGCGCAGTCTTCGCCAGGCCGACGACGCCGCCAGCAGGACCGGACAGGATGGCGTCGCGCCCCTGGAACATGTCGGCGCGCGTGAGCCCGCCCGATGATGTCATGAACATCAGCCGGATGCCCGTGCGCGGAATATCCAGCTCCTCCGCGACTTGGGCGGCGTAGCGGCGCAGGATCGGTGACAGATAGGCATCGACCACGGTCGTGTCGCCACGCCCCACGATCTTGATCAGCGGCGACACTTCGTGGCTGACCGATATCTGCGTAAAGCCGATGCGCCTTGCCGCTGCGGCCAGCCGCTTCTCATGGGCCGGATAGCGGTAGCCATGCAGCAGCGCGATCGCAATGGCGCGGATGTCGGCGTCGAAGGCTTTCTTCATCTCGCGCGTCGCCTTCGCCTCGTCGAGCGCGCATTCGACCGTGCCGTCGGCAAGCACGCGCTCGTCGACTTCGATCACTTGCGCGTAAAGCTGATCCGGTTTCTCGATCTTGCGCGCAAAAATATTGCGGCGGTCCTGATAGCCGAGCTCGAGCACGTCGCGAAAGCCTCGGGTGGTTACAAAAACTGTCCGATCGCCCTTGCGCTCGAGCAGCGCATTGGTCGCAACCGTGGTTCCCATCCGCACTTCCGAGACGAGTTTCGACGGGACCGGATCACCGGGCTCCAGTCCGAGCAGGGCCTTGATGCCGGCGACTGCGGCATCCCGATACGCGTCCGGATTCTCCGACAGCATCTTCTTCGAGTGCAGGCGACCCTGTGGATCCTTGCCGATCACGTCGGTGAAGGTGCCGCCACGGTCGATCCAGAACTTCCACGAAGCCATCGCTCCTCTCCAATTCCTTCAACTTGCCAATAGAAGACCGTCCGCGTGCGGAGCACCGCATCGCGTCCGGACCGTCTCAAACGTGATTTGTCTTCGGACGAACCGCTGCTGCTACATGCCGAGATAGGCTCGTCTGATCTCAGGGTTGTCGCGAATGTCGGCAGCCGCTCCGTTCATGAGAACCCGGCCGGTCTGCAGAACGTAGGCGCGATCGGAGATTTCGAGGCTTTCGGAGAGCCGCTGCTCGACGAGCAGGATCGTCACGCCGGTATCGCGAATCCGCTTGATGGCGTCGAAGATCTCGTCGACGAGTTTCGGCATGATGCCCTGCGAAGGTTCATCCAGCATCAGCAAGGCCGGGCGTGTCATCAGCGCGCGCGAGATGGCGAGCATCTGTTGTTCGCCCCCCGACAGCGTCTCGGCGCGCTGGGCAAGCCGCTCCTGCATCCGCGGAAACAGCTTGAACACGAATTCGAGCGGGGCTTCCCGGTCGCCGGATTTCCGATGCAGGTAACTGCCGAGCCGGAGATTGTCTCTGACCGTGAGGCGCGGAAACAGCCGCTTGTTTTCGGGCACGTAGGCAAGGCCCTTCGCGGTGATCAGATGCGCGTGGAGATGGCCGATGTCGGCGCCAGCAAAATTGACGGAGCCGGAGCGCGCGCGCTCGAGGCCGGCGATGGTCTTGAGCAAGGTCGACTTGCCGGCGCCGTTGGCTCCCGCCACCGCCACGATCTCGTTGCGGCTTACGGAAAGCGAGACGCCCGAGATGGCCGTGAGGCCGCCATAGGCCGTGGTGAGATCGGTGACTTCAAGCAGCACGATGGCGATCCCCGAGATAGGCGGTGATGACGCTCTCGTCCCTCACCACATCCTTCGGCTTTCCCTCGGCGAGCACCTTGCCGAGGTTGAGGACGACGGCGCGGTCGACGAGCGGCATCACGATCTCCATGACGTGCTCCACCATGACGATGGTCACGCCGCTGTCGCGGATCGTGCGGATCAGTTCGACACCGGCGCGGGCCTCGCTCGGCGTGAGCCCAGTCAGGACCTCGTCCAGCAGCAGGAGTGTCGGCTCGGTCGCAAGCGCCCGTGCGATCTCCAGGCGCCGCTTCAGGGGCGGCGAAAGATCGGCGGCCGCCACGGTCGCATGCTCAACCAGCCCGACATATTCGAGGGTGCGATAGGCCTTCTCCAGCGCAGCGCTCACGCGGCGCTGCCTGACGAAGGCGCCGACCGTGACGTTTTCGATCACGGTCATGGACTCAAATGAGCGCGGGACCTGGTAGGTTCGTGCGACACCGAGCTTGCAGCGCTGCTGCGCGGACAGCGCGGTGATCTCCCGATCTCCCAGCATGATCGTGCCGGAGGAAACCGGAAAGGCGCCCGCAATGAGGTTGAACAGCGTCGACTTGCCCGCCCCGTTCGGACCGATCAGTCCGAGGATCTCGCCCCTTGCAATCGTGAGGTCGATGCCATCGTTCGCGAGCAAACCGCCAAACCGCTTGCTCACGCCACGACAGGTGACGATCGTGGGACTGCTCACGCTGCCGCTCCCGATCTCAACCGCCGGTACAGGCCCGTAATGCCATCGGGGCTGATCAGCGCTACGATCATAATGAGGCCGCCATAGATCGCGAGATCGATCCCGGATCCCGAGCCGCCGAGATACGACCTCGAGAATTCCGCGAGCGGAATCAGGATGAGCGCGCCGATCGCGGGCCCCCACAGCGAGCCGATGCCGCCCAGCACCGCCGGCAGCGCCATCAGGAGCGATATCTGAAACTGCATCACGCTCTCGGGGTCGATATAGGAGACGAAGGCCGCAAAGAAGCCGCCGCCGAGCGCTGTGAAGAAGGCAGAGATCGCGGCCGCCGCCATCTTGGTGTGAAAGACGGTCACGCCGAGGCTCTCGGCGGCTTCCGGCGAATCCTTGACCGCGCGCCAGGCATAGCCCCATTTCGAGTCCACGATCCAGAACGTCACAAGCCAGGTCGCCGCGAACATCGCGAGCGCGACGTAGAAGTAGGGAATCTTGGTGCGCGCGAATTGCAGCGTCCACCAGCTATCGGGGGAGACGGGCCACTGCACGCCAAGCGCCGCGCCGACGAAATTCCAGTTGTTGACCAGCAACAGCCCGATCTCCGCGATCACGATCGTGGCGATCGAGAAGTAATGGCCCTTGAGCCGGAAGCAGGGATAGCCGAGCGCCAGGGCTATGACGGAGGCGATCGCTCCGCCGAGAAACATTCCTGCCCACGGCAGGATTCCGAATTTGACGAACGTCACGCTCGTGGCATAGGCGCCGACGCCGAAGTACAGGGCATGGCCGAGCGAGATCTGGCCACAATAACCGCCCAGAAGATTCCAACTCTGCGACAGCGCCGCATACAGCAGCGTGAGCACCAGCACGTTCATGAGGTAGACGTCCGAGACCATCCAGGGCAGGAGCGCAATAGCGGCGAACACCGCCAGCGCGACCAGCAATTGCCGCCGTTGCTGTGCGGCATGCTCCGCGACGAATCTGGAAGACCTCGAAATGGAGTAATGCATCAGAGTTTTCCGAACAATCCGGTCGGACGAATGAAGAGTACTGCGAGGTAGAGCGAATAAACTCCGACCGACTTCAGAGCGGGCGGAAGGATCATGGCGGTTACCGACTCGGTGAGCCCCACGATCAGACCGGCAATCAGCGCGCCGAAGATGCTGCCAAAACCTCCCAGCGCGACGGTTACGTAGGAGATCAGCGCGAATGTTGCTCCGACCTGGGGATGGATGTAGTAGAAGATGGCGAGCACCGAGCCGGCGAGACCGACCAGTGCGGCGCCAAGCCCCCATCCAAGCGCAAAGATCCGGTTTCGATCGATTCCAACGAGCGCGACCCCACCCTTGTCCTCTCGCGTAGCCTCGAGCGCGCGTCCGAAATCGGTTCGCGTCATCAACAGATGCAGGCCGGCGAACACCGCAATCGAGAGCAATCCGCCGTAGATCTGCGGGCACGGCAGGAAAATTCCTGCAACGCTCAGCGTTCGGCCACCGAGCCAGCTTGCGCCGATGTTCCGATAGTCCGGCGTGAAGTAGTATTGCACGAGGCCCTGGATCAATAGCGCGAGTCCGAAGGTTGCGAAGATCTGCACCATTCCCGCATTGGCGCGCGAGCGCAGCGCGTGCCGAATGACGCCTGCGTAAACCGCAACACCGATTGTGAACATGATCGCGACCACGAGCGGAGCGGCGATGACCGGATCCAGGCCGGTCGCAAACACAAAGCCGAAGGTCGCGTACATGGCGAGCATCAGAAACTCGCCATGGGCGAAATTGACGACGTCCATGAGGCCGAAGATGAGCGAAAGCCCCACGGCAATGAGCGCGTAAATCAGCCCCATCATCAGGCCGCTGGCGACGACCTGGACGATATCCAGCGCTTGGCTCATCTTGATCAGGGAGTCCCTGGTTGGGAATTGAGATCGACGTCGGACTTCGCTCGACAGCTAGCTGTTCATCGGCCAGATCGGTTCGGAGACCGCGACCGATGGCGGTGAAACCGTGACGAACTCGCCGCCGACATACTGGATCAGCACCGGATCGGCGTCGTTGTTCTGACCGTCCGGCCCGAACTTCACCCTCTTCCAGGGCATGATGGTCCGATCGCCGGGGACGTCGGTCGCGGCGAGTGAGTCGCGGATTTTCTGGCCCTCTGTCGACTTTGCGCGATCGATTGCATCAGCGAGGATCAATATCGCCATCAACTGCCGCGAGGTGTTGTCGTTGAGGTCGCGTCCCGCGCGGGCCTTGAACATATCGTTGACCTTCAGGATCGACGGCCGTTTGCGCGCGAGATCGAGCGAGAAGCTGGCGCGCGAGATCAGTCCGACGGCCTTGTCGCCGATCGCATCGAAGAAGGCCTGGTCGGAGAACCCGGCGGCTTGGGCAACGATGTTCTTTGGCTTGTAGCCGAGTTCGCCCATTGTCTTCATCAGAAGGATCGCGTCGGTCGTGTAGCTCGACGGCAGCAGGACGTCGGGGTTGGCGGCCTTGATCTGCTGCACTTCGGCTGTAAGCGAAGGCGAGTTCGACTTGTACTTGATATCGACGGCCACCTTGTATCCGCGCTCGCCGGCAAGCTTGCGCTGAACGTTGGAGGAGTCGGTGCCGAAGATGGTGTCCTCGAAGAACAGGCCGACGCTGTCGATTTTCTTGCCGGCCTTGCGCTGGTCGTCGAGGAAATCGAACATCGCCTTCGAAAACATCTCGTCATGGGCGGCCGGGCGGAAAAAGTATTTCAGGCCTCGCGTCGTGAGGCTGGGGGACGAGGAATCCGCGCACATATAGGGGACGCCGTAGCGTTCGCAGGCGACGCTCGCGGTCGCCGAAACCGAGGAATGGAACGCGCCGGCGATCGCGACGACTTTCTCCTGGGTAATCAGGCGCTCGGCTTCGGCGCGCCCCTTTTGCGGATCGCCCTGGTGGTCCGCAAACACCACCTTGATCTTGGCTTTGCCGAGACCGACGAGCCCGGCGTTCTTCGCGGTCGGAAGATCGAGATCATAGGCGCCGTTGACGATGTCGACGGCGGTTTCGATGGCGTGGCGCGCATCGGTGCCGACTTGAGCATTCGCACCGGTCAATGGCCACAGCGCACCAATGGCGATGTCACCGCCGCCCTGAGCAAATGCCCGTGAACCAAAAACGGAAACGGCCAAACCCGATAGAATCACTTCGCGACGGTTGATCATTGCAGCAACCCCTCCTCATGAATTTTGCGCATCAACGGTGAGCCCAATCGGGCTTAGAGAATCGCCAGCTCCGTATTTCGCCGGTCGGTCACGAGCATCGCGCCCGGCGCGTGCGTGATGGCGAACTCGGGCCGCGAGGCCAGGATGACCGCCTGCGGCGTCACCCCGCAGGCCCAGAACACAGGCACTTCCCCATCCTCGATCCGCACCGGATCGCCGAAATCGGGCTGGTCGAGAGTCTTGATTCCGATCCGGGACGGATCTCCGAAATGGATCGGGGCACCGTGGACAGCGGGAAACCGGCTGGTGATCTGGATCGCGCGAATGGCATCCATCGCCTTGAAGGGGCGCATGGTGACCACCATCGGCCCGGCGAACGGTCCCGCGACGGCGCAGTCGATGTTGGTGCGATACATCGGCACGTTGCAGCGCTGCTCGATGTGCCGGATGCGCAGGCCATCGGCGATCAAGGCCTCCTCGAATGAAAACGAGCAGCCGATCACGAAGGCGACGAGATCCTTGCGCCAGTAGTCCAGGATATCGGTCGGCTCGTCCACCAACTCGCCGTTGCGCCAGACGCGATAGCGCGGCAGGTCGGTGCGGACATCGAGGTCGAAGCCAAGCTCGGGAATGAAGGGATCGCCGACCCTGGACACGCCGACGATCGGACACGGCTTCGGATTGAGCCGGCAGAAGCTTTCGAACTGTGCAGCAAGCCGCTCGGGCAGGATGGCGAGATTGCCCTGGATGTACCCGGGCGCGAGATCTGCGGTCGGTCCCGCAAGCTCGCCGGCGCGACAATCCCTCCGCACCGCAAGACTGATCGGATGTGGACCGGGTCCGAGACGATCGTTCATGTTTCCTTACCCTTCGGGTCGCGTGAAAGCCCGCGACGCGATGGACAAATCGCCGAAGCCTGCGATAATGTCTAATCGTATTATTTGATCTCCTGTGATAAATCTCCCTTATCCTACGGTTGATGCCATCCAAAATGGTGGATTTCAAAAACCTCGAAACGTTCATCTGGGTCGTGACGCTCGGCAGCTTCCGGGGCGCCGCGAACAAGCTCAACACCACGCAACCGGCGATCTCGCAGCGCATCGCGCAGCTTGAGGGTGAGCTTGGCGTGCAGCTCCTGCAGCGAGACCGCCGCAAGGTGTTTCCGACCTCCGAAGGCCGCGAGATGCTGCTCTATGCCGAGAAGCTGATCGGCCTGCGCTCCGAAATGATCGCAGCCGTCGGCGATCCCTCCGCCATGCGCGGCGTGTTGCGGCTCGGCGTGTCGGAGACCATCGTCCACACCCTGCTGTCGCGGCTGATCAAGAGTGTCGACAACCTCTATCCAAGCCTCTCGATCGAGATCGAGGTCGACATCAGCCGCAACTTGCGCAGCCGCCTGCTCGCTCAGGAAATCGACCTCGCCCTGTTGCTCGGACCGCTCGCCGAGCCCGATATCGAAAACCTGATCCTGCGCGACTATCCGAACGGATTCCTGGCGAGCCCAGCCCTTAAGCTCGGCAAAGGTCCGTTGTCGCTGCACGATCTGGCGCGCCATCCCATCATCACGTTCGGACGGAGGACGCAGCCCTACGAGACCGTGAAATCGCTGTTCAATCGACCGGACATGCAGAACACCAAGATTCATGCCAGCGCCTCGCTCGCCACCACCGTACACATGGCGCTTGAAGGGCTCGGGATCGCCGTCATCCCGACCGCGATCGTGGAGAAGGAAATCGCAAGCAGGAAATTGCAACTGCTCAACACCAGCGTTCGCGTACCCTCGCTCACATTTTCGGCAAGCTGGCTCGCGCGTCCGTCCGCGATCGCGGTCAAGCTCGTCGCGGAGCTTGCCGTCAAGCTGGCGCAGCGATCCGGCGCCGACTCTGATGATTAGCGCTTTCGGTAAAAAAAGCCGGCGCCAAATCGGCGCCGGCCAAGGTCCAGGGCATCCGCTGCCCATCTCCCGGGAGCAAGGGAGGACGAAGAGCGCGTCATCAACGCATGCGGCGAACTAACACGACGTCATCACGCGGCGTCCAATCGAATGTTCTGATTACCGGTGATAGATCGGGCTAATGCGCAAATCGGCTAGGCCGCTTTCAGGTTGGCCATGAAGCGCTCCAGCTCCTGGCGCAGGAGACCGCTGTCGCGGGAAAGCATCTGCGCCGAATTCAGGACTTCGCCCGAGGCGATGCCGGTGGCGTTCGCTTCGCGGTTGACTTCGCCGATACTGCCAGCGACTTCCTCGGTGCCCTGCGCAACGCCCTGCACGCTGGTCACGATCTGCTGCGTGGCGTCGCCCTGCAATTCGACGGAGGCGGTGATGCTGCCCGAAATGCGCGAAACCTCGGAGATCGTCTTCCCGATCTCTTTGATGGCGCCGACGGAATGCTCGGTGGCCTCCTGGATCGCCGCGATATGGGCGGACACCTCCGCCGTTGCTGCAGCGGTCTGGCTCGCGAGTGTCTTGACCTCGGAGGCGACCACCGCAAAACCCTTTCCCGACGCACCGGCGCGCGCCGCCTCGATCGTCGCGTTGAGCGCGAGCAGATTGGTCTGACTGGCAATCGCCGTGATCAGCTTCACGACGTCTCCGATCTTCTGCGCGGCCGCGGCCAGCCTTGCCATGCCCTCGTCGGTGCGTTCGGCCTGCACGACGGCAGCCGCGGCGATCCGGCTCGATGCCCTGGCTTGCTGCCTGATCTCGTCCACTGACATCGATAGCTGCTCCGCCGCCCGCGCAACCGACCTCACCTCGATCGACGCGCCTTCGGAGGCGCCCGCAACGTGGCCGGACAGCTCCTGCGTCCTGTCGGCGGTACGCGCCAGCGTGGCCGCGGCCGTCTCGAGCTGATCGGCGGAGGTCGATACATTGACAACGATGGCGCCAACGGCATCTTCAAAATTCCTGGCAAACGTCTGGATCTCGATCCGGCGCGCCGCGCTTTCCTGCCTCGCCTGCGCCTCGCGTCCGGCGGCGTCAGCCTCGGCCTTGGCGACGGCCTGCAGCTTGAACTCCTCGACCGCGCAAGCCATCGCGCCGATCTCGTCCTTCCGCCCAAGACCGGGCAGCACCATGTCGAACCGTCCGTTCGCAAGCTCCCGCATCGCCGCACACATCGCCGTCATCGACCGCGCGATGGTGGCTCCGAGGACCCAGGCAAGAAGGCCGCCGAGCAGCAGGCCTCCTAACCCCATATAGGTCACGAAGCGCGCCGTGTCGCGCGCAACCTCGTTGGATTTGGCCGAAAGCCGGTCCTGCTGCGTCAGCAGCCTCTTCTTCAGGCCCCGGGCTTCGCCGGCGATCTCTGCGGCCGCATCATTCATTTTAGCCACGAGCCCGGTGACCGCATCCGAGTTTTGGATGAATTTCCCGAATGCGCCCTGGTAGACATTGAGCTGCGCCGTGATCTCGGCGACCGTCTTGGCCAGCTTGGGATCACCCACGTCGAGGGCGGCGAGCTCGCTTGCGAGCAGATGAATGCGCGTGTTCGCGTTGTTGGCAACAGTTTGGTCCGCACGCACGGCATAGTTCGCAACCAGCGCCGAGATCGCCGCCGACTGGTTCGACAACTCCTTGATCTTGGTCTGCAGCGCCGGCGGCGCCGAGGAAGAGGCCGAGCGGGACAATTCGTCCAATCGATAACGGAAGAAGTTCGCCAGCCGCAGCAGCTCGCTGGATTTGATCCGGGTATTCTCGGTCTTGATGCGGACGATCTCCGCAAACAGGTGCGAAAAGCCGGTAAAATGCTCGGACAGTGCAGCGACGCTCGCTTTGTCTGTTTCGGCCGCCGTCTGGAACGCGCGATCGATGGTCTTTGCGAAGATGGCCTCGGCATCCTTTGCTGCGGTCTCATCGGCTGGAGCGCCGGACAGCACATAGTAGCGCGCCAAAAGCGCATAGACGGCGATGTCGCGGTCGATGTCTCGCGCCACATCCGTCTCTGCAGAAATGTCATGATAGGCACTCACGCCGGACATGATGCGATTGAAGCCGAGATAAGACGAGCTCGTGCTGACCGCCGACAGTGCGAGCACGGTGGCAAACCCAATCATGATCTTGGTCCTGAACCTGAGGTTGGTCAGCGCACCCGTGACGCCAATCCTCGATCCGAACATCTTCATGCTTACTGTCCTAAAGGGAAAATCAGATGAGCTGCATGGCAATATCAGCGCGATCGTGAATGAGATTTGATAAGGGGCCGTAAATCAGCGGTTGCTTCGCAGCCGATGCGCGGCGGGTTCGGCGATATCGAAGTTGGCTTTTCAGATCCAAAGATCGGGCTCTGCGATACCACTCTCGATATCACAAATACCGGATCAGAATTTTGCAGGCGACAGCACTCTGCTTTGGATCAGGCGCACGCCGGGATTGGATGGTCCGATGAACTCGACGCCCGCTCTTTCGAAGGCCGCCCTGATCTTCTCGACGGTGTCGACGTGCGCGCTGATTCGTCCGTTGATTCCTTCGAGCCGCCGAACCGTCGAGATTCCGATGCCGGCCTCCTGCGCGAGGTTGGCCTGCTCCCAACCTATCAAGGCGCGCGCCGCCTTGATCTGACACGTGAGTACGAGCATTGCCGCTCCCGGGAGCGCTGCTGGTTGCTGCATCAATATACGGACGCGATCGGCTTGTCGCGCCAGCGTCGAGACAGACCAGCGCGAAGTCGGGTTGTCCAATCGATAAAATTGATTGCGGCCGATAATTTCGTCTAATCAGGAGCCCAAGCCGGTTGCGACCTGCGCCGCGGAATCTCGGGCGTGTCGACCTTGCTCGCGAACGCGGCGTGCCGGCATTAGCGCCGTGTAAACTCCCTCTCTTAATTCAATTTTTTCGACTGCCTGGCTAGATCGACCGCAGGAAGCGGCGTGACAGGGAAAGCGCAATGTCGAGGGTGAAGGGTCTCTCTTCCCGGAAAGAGCCGACGGATGGCCGGCTGATTCCCGATTCCTTGCTTCAGGCGATGCCGTTCGGCTTGTGCGTCGTCGACGAACAATTCCATGTCACCTTCGTCAACTCCGCATTTCTCGCTAGCTGCCGCAAGTCCGACCTCGCCGTCACCCGTGGTATCTCACTGCTGACGCTGCTCGGCGACGCGACGCTCTACAGGCGTTTTGTCGATCTGGCGATCGAATCCAGAATAAGCCGGTCTCTTGCCCTCGGCACAGTCGAACTTGCGGATGCCGCAAGCTTCGAGGTCCGCTGCGAGTGTCGCGCCGGCACCGGCACTTTTGCGCTGACGCCGTCCGCCGCAGCGTCGAGCCGCGTGACTTCAGGCCATTACCTCAGCGACGTCGTCATGAACCTCCCGCATGGGCTTTCGATGTACGACGCCGACGAGCGGTTGATCGTGTGCAACGAGCAATATATCCAGGCCTACGCGCTCGATGGCGCCGTCGTAAAACCAGGCGCGCATTATGCCGATGTCCTCGCCCACTCGATCGCGCGAGGCAATCAGTCGGGGATGTCCGTGAAGGACTATTACCGCAAGCGCATGAATGAAAACAGGAGCGGCGGGCCTGAGAAGTCGCACTCGCTGTTGTGGAACGGCCGGGCCATGCAAGTCACCACGCGCGCGCTCGCGGATGGCGGTTGGGTCAGCCTGCACGAGGACGTGACCGAGAAGCTCACTGCCGACCGCCGCATCGCCCATCTGGCCGACCATGATTCGCTGACCGACCTTCCGAACCGCAATTCGTTTCACCGCGAGATGTCCGGCCTGCTTGCGCGGATGCGCGGCAATCAGAACACTGCGGCCATCCTGTTCATGGACCTCGATCACTTCAAGCAGGTCAATGATAGTCTCGGACACATGGTCGGTGACCGCTTGCTGTGCGCGGTGGCCAAGCGCCTGCAAGGCGCGCTCGGCGATCACGATCTTCTGGTTCGCCTTGGAGGGGACGAGTTCGTCGTGCTCCGAAGCGAAGCGTGCGACAGCGAGGCGGAGCAATTGGCGCGCGTGCTGGTCCATGCCGTGAGCCAGCCGTTTGTCATCGAGGAGCACGTGATCAGCGTGGGATTGAGCGTCGGCATCGCCATCGCGCCGCGCGACGGCGCGACATCGGATCTGCTGTTGCGCAACGCCGATCTGGCGCTCTACCACTCCAAGGCGCGAGGCGGCGCTTCGCACTCGTTTTATTCGCCGGGGCTCTCGAAGGCGAAGGGGTCGAAACGAGAGTCCTGAGTGGCGACAGATCGCGCATCGATCACCGGCGAGGTTTTGGCTGGCTCGCTATGCGCTGGTCCGCAAAAGCGCAAACGAACTCGATCGAAAAATCAAAACGAAGCGCGGCGTCCACCTCGCCTCGCCCAGTTCCGCTTCAGAGCCTTGCTCACCTTAGCGCTCAATGACCGTCGGCTCCGGGAGGATCGCGTCCGATCGGGGCTTGGCGCTGCCGGATCAAATCCAGCAGCGACCTCGTGAGAAGGGTCAGGAGCCACAACAGGAAGGCGGTCGCAAACGGCGCGATCAGAATGGCGCCGGCTGACAAGCCTCGATCGATCATCTCAGCAATGAGAATGGCCCACCAATCGATCAGGAGCGCCGCGACGAACAAGGTGAGAAGCATCGTGCGGGCGATCGCGCGACGGCGCCAGCGCCGCTCCAGGGTTTGAATCCATGCCGGGCTGATGCGATCAGAGAGCGATCGCTCATGCAGCCGAAACTCGTCGAGCAACGTCCTCAGGGCCTCCTGCTTGACGCGTGGCATCCAGTGCTTGCCGATCCGCGCGAGCACGAGGCGGGCGAGCCTTGCTCTTTTGCGCGTCGCTCTATTCCTGCGCTCGGCGGTAGCGAGCAGGGTCTCGTACCAATCCTCGGCGACAAGCCGGGCCAGCACACGCTGACGAAGCTCGCTCAACACACTTCGTTTGCTTTCGTGTTCATCCCAACCGGTTATGCGGGCGAACTCGCGGAAGGCTGCAGGCTGGACCAATGTCGGTTCGATCGCCTGGCTGAACAATCGATCGAGGAGCGGCTCGGCGTGAAGAGGAACCGCGCCGGTGGCGGCGGCGCGGTAGTAGAGCGCCAGGGCGCCTGCAGTGTTGCGCGCATGGAGCGCGGATTCGAGCTCATCCAGCAATGCGTCCTCGGACGCCGTGGCCGTGAGCGAAGCCGATGCGGCTTCGTCGGCGCCGTCAGCCGCAATTTGTTCGTGCGTGCCGGGGAAGCGATCTCCCGACGGTGGCCGGCGGATCTCCGGCCTGTCCGGCGGATCAAGGCCATCCTCCGCACTGTTCAAATCCGCAGTTGGCGCACGCGGTGCTCGAAATGCTGAAGTCGTCTCTGCAACTTCGTACAATGCCCATTCCAGCGCCTCGCGCAGTCGTGCGAAGGCGGCGGGGTCGCGATCGGGATCAAGCTTCTTCAGTCGCGCGGCATAGGCCCGGCGGATCGCCTTTGGATCCTCGCTGGGAGCAATGCCAAGTTCTTCCCACATCGAAGCAGTCGTACCTAGATGAAGAAGCTGTGATCGATCGCCTCGATCAGATCAAAAAAGCTGCGGCGGGCGCGATCGATCTCTTCGGGATTCTGGCGGTCGAGCGCTGCGACGAAGCGCGCAAGCGCGTCGCCGATGGCCGCGCGGTCGTCTCCGAGCCGCTCCTCGAACAGGCGCTCGGCCCGCGCGATCAGCGCACGGTTCTGCACATCGTCGCGCGGGTGGATCTTGAGCTTGGCGAGCGCGGCGAGACGGCGTGCGATTTCATCCGGTTGCATGAGGCCAGGGTTGCCTTCGATCACCAGTGTCTCCGCGCGCCCGGTGCTGAGCGTCGTCGCCCGCACTTCCAGAAGTCCGCTTGAGTCGTAGGTGAAACGGACGTCGACCTCTTCCCGCCCGGCGGGACCGGGCGGCAGTGTCAGTTTCAGATCGCCGAGCAGGACGTTGTCCTTGACGAGACGCGCCTCGCCCTGGAACACCTTTACGATCATCGATCGCTGGTTGTCGTGGATGGTGGTGACGACCTTGCTCCGGCTCGCCGGAATCACGGTGTTGCGCTCGATGATTGGCATGAAGATGCCATTGGAGCGGTCGCTCGCGCGTTCGCCATGCTGAATGGAGATCTCGATACCAAGCGTGAACGGCGCGACATCGGTCATCACCGTTTCTTCAAGGGCTGCATCGCGACTCACCATGCCTGCGCGCACCGCCGCACCGCGGGCGACCACCTCTTCCGGGTTGATCTGATGGACCGGCAGGCGGCGGAACAGCCGTGCAACCAGCCTGCGGAAGACCGGCATTTGCGATGCGCCGCCGGCCAGAATGATCCGCGACAGCGCATCCGGTTCGACCCTGGCGTCACGCAGAGCCCGTTCGATGGGAGCCCTCACGCGCACCAGCAGCGGCTCGCAGATGGCTTCGAACTGCTCGCGATCGAGCGTCCATTCGATCGACTTGCCGTCATGCATGACCGCAATCGTCGCACGCTCTTCGGTGCTCAGCTTGCGCTTGGCGAGCTCTGCCTGGCGCCGCAATACCGCCAGCGGCAGCGGAATGTCGCCATGCGACGCCTTGAAGGCGGCGACGATCGCATCGACAAAATCTTCGCCGCCGAGCCAACTGTCACCGGCCGTCGCGCGCACCTCCATCACGCCTTCGAAGCGATGAAGCAGGGACACGTCGAACGTCCCGCCGCCGATATCAACGACCAGCAGCAATTCGTCGTCGGTCTGTGCGTCGAGCCCGTAAGCGAGCGCCGCGGCGGTCGGCTCCGTAAGAAGCCTGTTGACCTTGAGTCCGGCGAGCGCGCCGGCGGTCTTGGTGGCCTTGCGCTGCAGGTCGTTGAAATAGGCGGGCACGGTGATGATCGCCTCATCGACGGGTTCGCGCAGATAGGCCTCAGCGTCCGCCTTCAGCGAACGAAGCACGAGAGCGGAGAGCTCCTCGGGGCGATAACCTCTGTCAGCCAGAAACAGCAGGCGGTCGGTCCCCATATAGCGCTTGAACGCAGCCGCGGTGCGCGCGGGATGGGTAGACAGGCGCTCCCGCGCCGGCAGGCCGACCAGGATCGCACCATCGTCCCCGATTCCGACGGCCGAAGGCGTCAGAAAGTGACCGAGCGCGTTCGGGATCAGCACCGCAGCGCCATCACGCCAGACGCCGACCAGGCTGTTGGTCGTTCCGAGATCTATTCCGACGATCATGGGCAATGGTCCGGGTGAGGATCACGAACGGGGGCAAGAGCTGTCAGGCTACCCTATCCGGTGGCGGCGGCGAAATGGCCTTGTTGCGCGGCGTCCAAGTCGGCGCACTTTGCGCGCAACGTATGCTTCGATGGACGGTCGCGCCAAACCGGCCAACGCGGCTCAACGCAACGGCACGCCCGAGCACGGACCTGGGGCGATGACCTCGGCGCCGGCTGCACGCGCAAAACACGCGTTGGAGAACGTCCTCCGCGCATTCCCGATGCGCCCGTACACGGGTGCATATTGCTCGGTGCACACGGCCGGGCGGCGCGGCTCGGACGTGAATTGCGCCACCTCTGTTTCGATCACGCTATTCGCGCCGGAGACGAGCGCCGCCGATGGCGTCGTCGCCGTGGCGACGACCGCGGCCAATGCAGCGGCCAATGCGATGATCATGGCAATTTCTCGCATGAGAGTTCTGGGCAGATGACGAAGCAGACGGGCGCTGCGACCGACCCGGTCGTTCGCAGCGCCCGCCCTCGCCCGACGATCCGCCTTGAGGAAGAGCACAGCGCCTCAGCGAGGCGCGGCCGCCGGCGTGTGGACCGTTGTCGTGGAGGTCGACGGCGACGACGAAGGCGGCGAAGGCGGCGGAGGCGGCAAGGTAAATCCCTGGCGGTGGACGAAATTCTCGACGCGCTCCCGTGGCCCGCCGGGCCCGTTGTGCTGCTGGGCGGTCTGGGCGAGCGCGAAGGATGTGGTGACGGTAAGAATAGCGGCAGAAAGCGCGAATGACGTGAGTCTCATTGTGATGCGTCCCAATCGGTTGAATGCGACCTGGCCTTCCGGACATCGCGGCCCGGTCATGATTATGACGGACCAGCCGGAATTTTTTGCCTCAAATAATCGTTCGATGATGTGACACTTCCCGGAACGTCAGCGCGGTAGGGCCGCGGGCGGTGGTGCGGCGGGTATTGCCGGGGACGCGGAGAGCGCTTTGGCGGATGGCCTCGTGGCATCCAACGTCCAGTCCGATTGATCGGCTTGCGCCGGTCGGCGGCCCGTCCGCGCGGGGCGCATTTTTGCTGCGTCCGCCCTGGCTGCGGCTTGCCGTGCCTCGACCTCGGCTTTCTGCCGCTCCATTTCGGCCCTTGCACGCGCTTCGCTGAGGGCGGTATCGACCGACGGCGTGCCGCAATTCCCGGCGGATCCGCCGCTCTCTTTCTCGGCGCCGGGCCGCAAGTTGCTTGCTTCCTTGACGGCATCGGCGGCTTGACTAGACATTTCGCATCCTTGGGTCGCCACCGGGTCGGGCGCCGTCGCCCGCGCATTGGCGACGCCCAATCGATCCGCGGCGTCGTCCGTTTTTGCGACCGATGCGGGCGGACTTTCGATCCGATCTGCGTCTTTCCAATAGAGCGACAAGGAGCCTGCCGCCGCGAACAGGGCCACAACACAGGCCGCGACAACCCGCCAGCGTCGCGCCTGCCAGAAGCTGCCTGCGATCCGCGGCAAAAGGCCCTGGGCGGTTGGGCGAGCGCGGGAGGCTGTCACGTCGCTGGCCGAGAGCACGTCCCTGACCAGATGGGCAGGCGCACGCTGCTGCGATTGTCCGACGGCATCGACAAAAGCGAGCGCGGCCTCCGCATCGAGGCGGACCGCTGTCGAGCGGAGCGCCAGCTCGGCAACCACCCGGCCCGCTTCATTCGCGTCCACGCCTGACAAGACCCCGGCAAGGGCCGCCGTCAAATCACCACCCTCCGCGAGGGTTTCCCGGTCGGCGCCGCCGGCGCGAACGCGCTCAAAGAGTGCTGCGGCGACGTCGCGGCGCAACCCCTGCAACTCGGCTGACGCGCCGCCCTCGCCGTCGAGCGGCACGTCGCACAACGCCTCGATCAAGCCGCGAACATCGCGCTCTTCCACCGCCGAATACTCCTTGCCCTTCATTAGACGGACAGCCTCCATTTCTTGACCGCGTCCGTTTCACCAATTTCTCCGCGCAGCGTATTTTTCACTCTTTGAGCGAGCTTATGGACGGTCTCGACTGGCAGCCCCGTGATCCGGGCTATCTCCCGCGCGGGATGGCCGTGAAGCGCGTATTGCAGATATAGGCGCTCGGTGGCGCTTAGCCGAGGCATCGCCTCGCGCAACACGGTTACGGCCTGCTCGACCAGCGTGGCCTCCTGCCCTTCAAGCAGGCGATCTTCGGGGGTTGGCACCGCTTCCGAGCCGCCGGCGAGCAGGTTCTCATCGGCGGCCGAAATATCCACCATTTTCTCAATGCCGTATGCGTCTGCCGAATAGCCGGGAGGAAGCGCCGCCCGAACGCGAATGATCGCCTCACCGACATCCGCGGCCGTCGTCGGTGGTTCGGCGCGCGGAAGGTGGGGCAGCAGGACGCGGTGATCGGGGGCGAGCCGCTCCCAATAGAGCAGGCGGAAGATTGATTGATCGAGCGCGGAGAGCCGCTGAACGGGCGCCGGCAGACGCCGCCGCGGCACGATCGTGCGGACAAAATCGATCACCAGGTTCTCGATCACCTGGAGAATGAAGCCCGACGGGCTGCCCCGGCCCGAATAGGCGCGCAGCCTTTGCATATCGTTCTTCAGCAACGCTTCGCAGACGGCTTGGTAGGCATCTTCGCGGTCCTGCGCGTGGTCCGTGCCCGGCAGATTGCGCAGGATCATGCGCCGGATGTCGTCGGCAAAGAAGGCCTCAAAGCAGCGCCAGCCATTGTCCCCATCAAGGGCGAGATTCTTGACTACGCGCTCCGACAGCAAGTCGCGCGCCACAAGCGCGACGTAGACGTGCAGCCGCGCTCGTCCATCAAATCCCTTCAGCCGCACGAAATCATTGGCGCGAAGCGCCGTCATGACATCGCAAAAGGTTGCTTCCGTCTCGGCGCCGCCGCGGGTGGCGCGCAGGCAAGCGGTCCAGACCAGATCGGCGATGGCCCGCGTCAGGCTCTCTGCCGCGCCGGCATCTCCCCGAAGCGCGGCCTCGAGCATCTCCCGTTCTGGATCGGTCCGCGCGGTCACGGATCCCCCTCGCCCCTTTTGCCCGCAGTGATCGGCAGACGGCAGCGGATTTCAAAGCTTCTGTCAATTCCGATCGCGGCAAAAATCTCCGGGCCGGCCGTCTAAGGCTTCGAGGCGGCCAAGCGGGCACGCCGTAACGTGTTGGCCTTGCAATTAAGGAGCGCTCGATGGCGAGCAAATGGAAGAATGCCCTGGCTGTGATCTCTTTGTGTGTGCGGCTGGGAAGCGGTGCTTATGCGGAAGCCAATGATTCCGGCGGTTTTCACCTCTCCGATCCGGCGGTTTACGAAAATCTCGCAATCTATTTCGTGCACGGCAAGTCGCGCGGCGGGCCCGTGCCGCTCACCCTGCAGGAGGCGTTGGACAAGAAGGCGATCGTGGTCAGCGAAACCGGTGAGGTCAACGAGCTGCGGATCGAAAACACCGGCGGCGAGGCCGTGTTCATCCAATCCGGCGACATCGTGAAGGGCGGAAAGCAGGACCGCGTGCTCAGCGTCAGCCTGCTGTTGCCGCCCCATTCCGGAGCGATACCGATCGATGCCTTTTGCGTCGAGAGCGGGCGCTGGTCGGCCCGCGGCAGCGAGGATGCGCGGACGTTTTCGAGCGCAAACGCCGATCTGCCCTCCCGAGCCGCGAAGCTGGAGATGGCCGACGCACTCGTGCCGAAACCCGACGGCACGGCTGCCCCGCTCGGCGCGCGCCAGCAGCAGATCTGGGAGAGCGTCGAAAAGATCAAGGGCAAGCTGTCGGGCAATCTCGGCGCCCCTGTCGCCGCGCCGCAATCCCAGAGCAGCCTGGAGCTCGCGCTCGAAAACCACCGTCTCGCAGGTGAACAGGAGAAATATGTCGCGGCGCTGCAGGCGAAAGGCGAGCAGGGCGACGACGTTGTCGGCTATGTGTTTGCAGTGAACGGCAAGGTCGACGGCGGCGACGTCTATCCGTCGAACGGTCTGTTCAGAAAGATGTGGCCCAAGCTGCTTCGCGCGAGCGTGACCGAGGCGATCAGCGAGCGCGACGCCTCAAAAGCGACGCCGCCTCCCGTCGATGCCGTGAACGGATTTGTCGCCGATGCCGAGAAGTCGAAGGCCGTCGAGACACGAACAAGGGAGCAGACCCTGGTAGGCGTCCGGGAAAGTCCTGGAGTGATGTCGCTCGAAACGCGGCCGGCCGATGCCCCTGCCAGCGCATGGATTCATCGCAGCTACATCGCGAAATAGTGAGCGAATGGCGGGCGATCGCGCTTTCGCGATTGAGATGCAATCACGAGCCGGTCGCTTCGCCCCTCAGGGTTTTGATTGGCTCGTCCAGGACACGTTGAGCTTAAGCAGGATATCGCTCCTGGTCATCACGAGCTTGCCGAGCGCGACCCTGGCTCTGGCTGCCTTCGGCGGCAGCATTCCGCCGCTGCGCGGGAAATGTTGGTTCGGATGCCATTGCCCTCTCACGGACGACGAAATCAACCTGCGAAGCCTTTCGGCTCAACGCGCCGGAGCGGCCGCAGCAGCGGCCGGAGCAGCGGCAGTCGGCGCCGCGACCGGCGTCGGAGCAGAGCGAATGACGGGTGTGTCAAGTCTCGGGATCGTCAACTGAGGGGGCAGATTGGGAGCAGAGGGAACCGGAGTTGGCACCACCATGACCTGCGGGGGCGCGTATTGGGCAAGGGTCGGCGCGGCCGTGACAAGCCCAGCGATTGCGGTCAACGTGGACAGAATGCTCATCCGGACACTCGATCGTTGATAGACGTCTATGGTCATGCCGTGCTCCTCAGCCTGGGTCCTCTATCAGCATAGACGGACAGGTTCGCGCTTTTGTCCAACGTCTTTTCATAGCAGGTCTTGGTTGAGGCAGGCCGCCTCCGCGATCAAAAACCTATACCCCGGCGGCAGGCGCGCGCGTGAGAGAGACCAGACAGCTCGCCCCGGTTCTCGCCGAAGCTTTGGTGAAAGCGATTGTCGGCCGCAAGTTCGGAGCGGTTTGGCGTAAATGCTCGGACGGAATGCGGCGATGCACTTGAGAGTCACCGCATCTGCGCGGCCACCCTGGATCCGGGGTGACGTCCTGGCCTTTGGGGCAACACGAAAATAAGCAGGACGATGACAACGAAGATCACCCCCGACGCCAAAGAGCGGCTGAAGTCCAGCCCGCCGGCAGCAGTCGGCTTGTCCAGGAAATCCCCGACTGTCGCGCCGAGTGGTCGCGTCAATATGAAGGCGGCCCAGAACAGGAACACGCGCGAGATCGGCGTCAAATAGTACAAGGCCGCGAGCACCACGAGTCCAACGCAGAATACGAGAGCGCCGCCCTGATATCCCAATCCGGTGCTGTCTGCCATCCAGTCTCCGAGCGCCGTGCCGAGGGTCTGCGAGAACGTGATCGTCACCCAGTAAAAGATTTCCACCTTCGGCGTTGCGACCGTCTGAACGTTGATCGAGCCGAGCGTGAAGTACCAGATCGCGAGCGAGCACAACACGCACGCCAACAAGATCGAGGAGCCGCCTGTGTAGCCGATGCCCAATGAGCGATCAAAAAAATCGGCCATGGCGGTGCCCACCGTCGTGGAGGCCACGATGGCGAGCCAGTAGACCCAGGGGTTGAATTTCCTTGTCACGATTTGGGCGATCACGGCCGCAACGAATACGCCCAGAAATATGCCGGTGCCGACCAGATATCCGCCGTTGTGAGGATGTGCGTCCGCGTGCAGCCAGCTCATCGTCACCGCATCGCCGCCGGTTTCGCCGAGTGTCGTGGCCAGGATCTTGATCAACCAGAAGCCAAGCGTCACCTCGGGGACCTTGCTGAGAACCTCGTCGTTTTGCATTGTGCCTCTCAAAACATTCACGCGGCGTGACGGTGAGGTTCACCGGTCTCCGGCCGCGGCTCTCGTTCCGCACGATAACGCGGAAACTCCGGGAAGGGAGCTTCCGGAAACCATACATTTTTGTAACGTTGCAGCTCGCATGCGCGCCACGCTGCACTCTGCAGATTCGACGCATCCTTGTGTGAGCGAAGACTGATCGACGGAGGAAGCATCGAGTCCGTCCATCTTCATGGCTTCGACTTAGCCGACACTTAGGAGCACGTTGTATCGAGCTTGCGCCTGACGACTTGCAAATTGCGATAGATGGGTCAGAGTGACGACATGCATGCAGGCACGTCAGAACCTGCGGCTCGTCGGAGAGGAAAACATGCTCCCCTATGTCGCCCACGATCCGCGATTTTCGCGGCTGGTGATTGGTCATGCCAACCTCGAAAGGCTTTTTAGCGGTTGCCGCTGGGCCGAGGGTCCTGCGTACTTTGCCGCGGGCCGCTACCTGATCTGGTCGGACATTCCCAACAACCGGATGATGCGTTTTGACGAGACCGATGCGTCCGTATCCGTCTTCCGCAGCCCGAGCTTCAATTCCAACGGCAATACGGTCGACCGCGAGGGCCGGCTGGTCAGCTGCGAACACTTCATGCGGCGCGTCACTCGCACCGAGCACGACGGCTCCATCACCGTTCTTGCCGATCAGTTCGACGGCCATCGGCTGAATTCGCCGAACGACGTGGTGGTCAAATCGGACGGCTCGATCTGGTTCTCGGACCCGACCTACGGAATCGACAGCGACTATGAAGGGCAACAATCGAAGTCCGAGATCGGCGCCAGCAACGTCTACCGGATCGACGGCGTCACGGGCAAAGTGTCCCTTTTGGTGTCCGACCGGGTAAAACCCAATGGGTTGGCGTTCTCGCCGGACGAAAAATTGCTCTACGTGGCAGATACCGGCGCGACGCATGTCGACGGACTTCCCGCAACGATCTGGACTTACGGAGTGGACGGAGAAGCGGTCGGAGCCGCCTCGTTGTTTGCAACCTGTCCAGAGGGACTTTATGACGGGTTTCGCTGCGACAGCCTTGGCAACGTATGGACGTCGGCAGGCCGCAGCGTGTTTTGTTATGCCCCGGACGGGACCCATCTCGGCACCATCCCGATCGGAGAGATCGTCGCCAATGTCTGTTTCGGCGGGCCGCGCCGCAACCGCCTCTATATCTGCGGGCAGACCTCCCTCTATTCGATCTACCTGAACACGCGCGCCGCGGTTTAAGGATGACAAAGCCGTAGATGATCTTTGTGGTAGGAAGCATTCACCGCGCGCAATATTGCCGCGGTCCGCCCCAATAGGGTTGGTAGGTGCAGTCCGAAGCGCGGAACGAGTGATAGAACGCCTCGCACGCCGGAATATTGCACTGCGCGTTCTGCGCTTCCTGCGGCGGAGGAGCGGGGTTCTGCCCCGGTGATACCGAAGCCTCGTTTGACGACGCGGGCTCGCGCGGATTTGTTGTCGGAGCAAGCCCTACGGTTGTCGGTACGCTGGTTGCGGGTCCGCTGGCCTGCGCAGTCGGACCGGCCTGCTCCATGAAGGCCTTCCAGATCATCGCCGGCAAGGACCCGCCGGTCACGCGTTTCATGGGACTGTGGTCGTCATTGCCGACCCAGACGCCGACAATGAGCGAGTCGTTGAAGCCGATGAACCAGGCATCCCTGTAATCCTGGGCCGTTCCGGTCTTGCCTGCGGCAAAGCCCTGCAGCTTCGCGGCACGACCAGTCCCGTGGTCGACGACACCCTGCATGAGGTTGATCAGCTCGGTTTGATATTGCCCCAGGCTGTGTTGCGATCCGCCACCGCCTGCACTTATGTAATTCTGCTGGTCTTGCATCTTGATGCCGGAGATGCCCCAAGGCGTCACGGGCGCCTTGCCGGCGCGAACCGCGGCATAGGCAGACGTCAAATCGAGCAGCGTCACCTCGGAGGTGCCGAGCGCAAGGCTCGGGTTGTTGCCAAGCCGCGCACGCAAGCCGAGATCGCGCGCCGCGGCGATCACCTGATCGATGCCGACCTGCTGCGATAGCCGAACGGTCGCGTCATTCAGCGATTCGGCGAACGCTTCGGCAAGCGTGACCACACCATGGTGCCGGTGACCATAGTTGCCCGGCTGCCAGCCATGAATGTCGACCGGCGCATCGAGAATTGCGTTCTCAGGTGTATAGCCCTGGCGGAGCGCCGCGTAGTAATCGAACAGCTTGAACGCAGAGCCGGGTTGCCGCTTGGCCTGCACGGCACGGTTATAACTGCTGTTGGCATAATTCCGCCCACCCACCATCGCGAGCACCGCGCCATCCGGCCGCATCGCGACGAGCGCGGCCTCGCTTGCGTGCTTCTCGGCGCCGTAATGGGCCAACGTGCTCTTCACGATCTCGACGGCCTTCTGCTGAAGCTGCGGATCGAGGGTCGTCCTGATCTGAATAGTGCCGGCCCGGGCTGGTGTCGCCGACAACGCCTTCTCATAGACCCAATCGCCGAACCAGCCATTCGAGGCCGGCGTGATGTTGGCAGGGTTGGGCGAAGCCGGGTGCAACTTCGCGACCAGTGCCTGATCTTCCGTCAGCTTTCCGTTCGCCACCATCGCGTCCAGAACAATTGCGGCGCGCTTGCGTGCTGCATCGAGATCATGAAGCGGATCGTTCTGCTCCGGCGCGTTGATCATTCCGGCAAGCATGGCGGCTTCGGGCAGGCTCAAATCGGCAACGCTCTTGTTGAAATAGAGCTTCGCGGCGGCCGGAAATCCCGTGGCTCCCGATCCCAGGTAGACGCTGTTGAGATAGCTGGTCAAAATCTGGTCCTTCGTCAGATGACGCTCGAGCCAGATCGCGATCGCCGCTTCCCGGATTTTCCGCTGGTAGGTGCGTTGCCGACCAAGAAAGTTCGTCTTCACCAATTGCTGGGTGATCGTGCTGCCGCCGGCGACAATCTTGCCGGCATCCAGGTTTTGCCTGAGCGCCCGGAGCATCGAGAGAAAATCGACAGCGCCGCGCTGGTAGAAGCGCCGGTCTTCGATGCTCAAGACTGCATCGACAAGGCCTGGCGGCATGTCCTTCGCCGCAACCGGCGCCAGTCTCAGTTCTCCGGCGTGACGCAGCGCATGTCCGTCTGCTGACGTCAGCACGATGACGCGAGGCGAAGTAATCTCGTCCAACGTGGGAAAGCGAATGGTCGCCAGGAACCAGGCCACTGACCCGGCGAGACCGACGATGACGACCACCAGGACGGTTGCGAGCCCATAGCGAAGCCAAGATCGCCAAGCAGGGTCCGAGACGGTCCCTTGGTCCGGAGGTGAGTTCGTCATGGAACACCAGAAAGCAAACCGCATCGGTCCGGCCGGCTCACGAACCAGGGATAGAGGCCTGGTTCAGTTCCGGACGCCACGCGCACGTCAACGATTTGCAGGGCCGGACGTTTCTGGGTCCGGCCTGTGGGCGTTCATCAATTTGTCTGATCGATGCGGGAACCCTTCCGGAGCCAAACCCGTTATCGGCCCGGATCAGAGCATGGTGGGTTACGCTTCCGCTTGCGCCCGTGGAAACTGCGGAGGATGTCGTCACTAATCTAACCCACCTACGGTTCGCGTCGTCATTGCGAGCGACCCTTCTACGCTCGCTGTGCGAGCTTCGCAGGGTTCGAGTCCGCCGAAGCAGCGAAGCGCGTAGGCGGAAGCGAAGCAATCCATAGTGCCTCCTCGGAGACAGTGTGTATTGCTTCCGCCTTCGCTCTTCGAGCCACGGCGGACACGTCGTCCGCTTCGCTCCTCGCAATGACGGTGCCACTCATGCGCTCTCGTTCTCGCGGCATGAATTGCCCGAGTTCTGTTTGAAGCATCGTCCCTCCAGAAAGAGAGGGCGCAGGGAAGACCGGATGCTGGTTGCACCCGTGGAAATGCGCAGAAAGCGACCACAGGTCCAACCGGAGCGACCCGGCCTTCCCTGCGCGATTGGTTTACGGCTTATACGTGCTCTCCCCGGTGTGCCGTGCTTTTTAGCCACCGTCACTCGCGCACCCATTGGGGCGCGCAAGCTTGACACCAGCGTCGGGGTGTCAGGACCACACGATTTCGCCGTCCGCCTCAGTCGCGCTCGTCAAGCGCAGCCCAAAGCGTCCATCGCTCCCCGCCTCAACGTCCGTGACGACGCGTCCGCCCCTCTTGCCGAGTCGGGATGGCGGTACAGTATGCACATCTTCTGGTTTTCGTAAAGAAAAATCTTTCTGATTTATAGAAATAATTCCGAGAGCGCGTCCGGACGGACTTGATGCCCCTGAACCGCCTCGCGAATTCCGGCTTTTCGCGCAACGCGCGTCGCCAAGGGCCGCGTCGTTTTTACACTCGCGAGCCGACATTGATGGTTCTCGATCTCGGCTGGTGCGGTCACGCGGCGTCGCGGCCGACAATCGAGCGCCGTGCGCCATCGGGTGGAAAGCCGCGCAAATATCGAGCTGCGTCAGCGATGCCGTGAACAGGAGGTCTCGCAGTCGACAGATGGTAGGGCCGTAACCGGCGTGCGCTACGAGAACGACAATGGCGAGAGCGAGATCATTAGCGCTGACCTCGTCATTGACGCCTCCGGACGCGGCGCACCCGCGCTTGGTCTGCTGCGAGCGATCGGCCAACGAGATACAGACGCTGATCGAGACGCCGTGGTCGGTGGCCATGCTCGACTTCGCGTTTCCCGAGACGCGGGGGCAACGACCGGCGGATTTCGAGACGACGCTCAAATTCGGCATCGCGCTGAGCCGACTCGCGGCAGAAGGTCCCGCTGTTCACAAGCTGACCCTCGAAGTCCAACATCTGTTGAAGCCACGCAGCTGTTATCGCGATCCCGATCTCATACGGCGTGTGTTCGCAAAGACGGCCGACGCATGATCGATGGCGCACCAAAATGGGACATCGGCCTCATCGACCACTGCATGCTGGCGCGCAGGCGACAATCGAGATATTATCACCTCCGTCATGAGTTGGGCTGCGGACGACTTGGCGGTGTTGAAGAAGCTTTGGGCCTCGGGACAAAGCGCTTCACAGATCGCGGGCCGTCTCGGGTGCAGCCGTAACGCCGTCGGCGCAAAGCTAACGCGCTTGGGCTTGAAGCGCGGCCACAAGCCTCCGACAGCAAAGCCCGTGATTGTATCGATGCCGAAGCGAAGAACGACGTCGTTGGCGGCCTGTACCCGTCCTGTGGCAAAGGTTGTGTCTTCGCGGAAGCCGGTCGTGCGGCAGCCGCAGGACATCAGCAAGAAAAAACTTTACGACATGCTGGCTGAGGCCGTTAGGAATACAGGCAAATAAGATCCAGCTCACAACAGTTACGATGGCGGGCGAACGCGACCTTAAGACACTCCTCAGCGATATAAAGCCCGAATTGCAACACGGCATTTTCGTGTTTTGCACGATTTCGGAAGGGAGGGAAATCCAGGCCACAATCCGCCCGCTCCTGACATTCCGTGAGCGCGAAGGAACGACACTTGTCGTTCTGCGGGAAGAAGCCGAAAGCCTGGGCCTCTCCTGCCAGTTTGAATCGCGTCTGATCAGCTTGACGGTTCATTCCTCGCTGGACGCGGTTGGCTTTCTGGCGGTGATTACTGCTCGGCTGGCTGAAGCTGGAATCAGCGTGAATGCGGTTTCAGCTTTTTACCACGATCACTTGTTTGTGCCCGCTGGCAGGGCCGACGAAGCACTGGCTCTTCTGCAAGAGCTGTCCACGACTAAAGCAGGATGAATTTTGGTTGAATCGGTCCGCGGCGAACTCGGTTCACCTTTCCCTAGCGGGGAGAGGTCGGATTGCGAAGCAATCCGGGTGTAAAATGCAAGCAACCCGCGCATCGTCTCGATGCCGGGCTGAAGCACCTTCTCGTCCTCGATCATCATTTGCCGCATTTCGCCAAACCTATCCGGCGGGCATCGAAGGATAGAGACCCTCACGATAGGCTGCATTGGGAATTTCCCTCCTCACACAGTAAAAGGATATGATGAACGGTCCACGATTGCTATGCCGACGCGTAGCCTTCAGGCCGTCAGTCATCCAAGCTTTCCCTATCCCAGCTGCGCACCTCGTTCAAATCCCCATAGGGCTCGCTGCTCAGCCGGTGCCCAACGTCCCGCAACTTCGTGCCTTGGCGCTTTTTGGACGCCGGCCCGCTGAGAGTGCTGAGTGTCCTGTCATTGCCGGCGTCCAAAAGCCTGCACAACAGCGGACATGACGCCTAGCGGCCTTCGCGATCTAAATTCCTGTTCGCCGTCTCGATGCTCCTCTCGGATCGCTGAATAAATCTGGGCAGCCAACGGAGCCCTTTTGGCACGATCGAGTTGGATAGGGAGGGCAGCCAACGTTTCCACCAAAGAGACAGATGACCGAGGAGATAATTCCCATGAAGGCGATCGTTGTAACGGACCAGGCTGCGGGAATGGTTGGGATGAAGCTGGTGGAGCGGCCCGAGCCGCAGGCAGCGATAAACGACGTCGTCGTTCACGTTCATGCGTCGGGATTCGTGCCGACTGAGCTGGCGTGGCCATCGACCTGGACCGATCGCCTCGATCATGACCGAACACCGTCGATCCCTGGGCACGAGCTGGCCGGATTGGTCACCGCTCTCGGATATGGCACGACGGGGCTGTCGGTGGGACAGCGGGTGTTCGGCCTCGCGGACTGGTATCGCGACGGCACGCTGGCCGAGTATGTAGCGATCGAGGCACGTAACCTCGCGCCGCTGCCGGGCGACGTCGACTTCACGGTGGGCGCTAGCCTGCCGATCTCGGGCCTGACTGCGTGGCAGGGACTGTTCGAGCACGGCCGCCTTCAGGCGGGGCAGAGCGTCCTCGTGCACGGCGCGGCCGGCGCAGTCGGGTCGATGGTGACGCAACTCGCAGGAGAGGCCGGCGCCTACGTCATCGGCACCGGACGCGCCGCCGACCGTCAGACGGTGCTCGACTTCGGCGCGAAGGAGTTCGTCGACCTCGACAACGACGCCCTGGAAGACGTCGGCGAAGTCGATCTGGTGTTCGATGTCATCGGCAGTGACATCCAGAAGCGGTCCGCAGGCCTGATTCGAGCCGGAGGAACACTGGTGACCGTCGTCGGGCCGGCGGAGGCACGGCCCGCCGATGGTCTCGCGGTCGACTTCGTCGTCGAGTCCGATCGTGCCCAACTGAGTGAGATCGTCCAGCGGGTGCGGGACGGACGACTGCGGACGAACATCGGCAACGTCTCGACCCTCGACGATGCCGTCGCCGCCTTGAATCCGACCGAGCGACGCAAGGGGAAGACGATCATCTGCGTTCGTCCCTGAGCGACGCACGCCCATTGATGCACGCAGCCGGCCGGCGCTGTCCAGGTCGGCTGGACGTTGAAAAAATGTCCGAAACCGGTGACAGGCCGAATACCTCATTGGAGCAAATCGGGTCGGCACCGCCTCAGACAACCGACATCGATAACAGCCGTGAGGATTTCTCACGGACGACCTGCCGCAACTCCCCACTGGCCCTACCAGTTTGAATCGCGCCTGATCACCTTGACGGTTCATTCCTCGCTGGACGCGGTTGGCTTTCTGGCGGCGATTGCTGCTCGGCTGGCTGAAGCTGGAATCAGCGTGAATGCGGTTTCGGCCTTTTACACGATCACTTGTTTGTGCCCTCTAGTCTAGCGGGGCCGACGAAGCACTGGCTCTTCTGCAGGAGTTGTCCATGCCCGGCCGAAAGGAGACGTAGCTGGATCGAGCCGGACGGCACGCCGTCCTAGAGCTTGAATGAATTTAGGTTTGAACTGGCGCGGCATCGGAGGTTCACCTCTCCCCGACGGGGAGAGGTGAACCGAATTCCGGCAGGCCGATTCAACTAGAACTCATCCTAGTCTAGCTCGTGACGCGCTCGCCGCGCCCATAGACGAGCAGCATCAGGATGATGACGAGGCCGTAGATTACCTGCCGGCCGGCCTCGGGCATGTCCATGATCGACAGCACGCTGTTGAGAAGCACGATCAGCACCACGCCGATCAGCGTGCCGAGGTAACGGCCGCGTCCTCCCAGGATGTTCGTGCCCCCGATCACGACCGCGGCGATCGAAGGCAACAGATACGCATCGCCCATGCCCTGATAGGCCTTGGTCGAATACCCGGCCAGCAGCACGCCCGCGAGCGAAGCCGCAAGGGCGCAAAGCACGAAGCAGATGACGGTGACGCGGCGGGTATCCACGCCGGCGAGATAGGCCGCCGCCTCCTTGTTGCCGATGGCATAGATATAGCGGCCGAGCGGCGTGCGGCGCAGGATGACGGCCACCAGCGCGCTCACCGCGGCCCAGACGAACAGGGCATTGGGAATGCCGAGCGTGCGTCCGGAGGCGAGCGTCTGCATCAGCGCGGTCGCTGCGGTTTGCGGCGCATAGCCGCCGGTATGCGCGACCATCAGGCCGCCCATCACCGCGTTCATGCCCAGCGTGAAGATCATCGAGGGGACGCGCAGATAGGCCACCCCGATGCCGTTGACGAGGCCGACCAGGAGGCCGACGCCGAGCCCGACCGGAATGGCAAGCGGGCCGCCGACCGACGTCGCCATCATGGCGGCGGCCGCCAGCGTCCAGGGCACCGACAGGTCGATCTGGGCGATCAGGATGACGATCATCATTCCGGCGGACACGATGCCGAGGAAGGAGCCGACCTGCAGTTGCTGCAAGAGATAATTCGGCGACAACAGCGGCGCGCTGCCGAAGCGGGAGACGGTATAGACGGTGCCCGCCACCAGGATGACGAGGACGAACAGGGCCGCAATCAGGATCGGGCGGTCATCGCGCGAAAGGCGGAGAGACGCCGTCGTCATCGGAACAGCTCCAGCGTGTTCTTGACGCGCAAGACACCCAACGCCCCGATGCTGACCGCCGCAAGCAGGATCAGGCCTTCGAACAGCGGTTGCAGCAGCGGGGCAATGTCGAAGATGCGGAAGAGAAAGGAGATGACGCGCAGGATCATGGCACCGAAGATCGAGCCGATGGCACTGCCGCTGCCACCGAGCAGCGAGGTGCCGCCGATGACGACGGACGCGATGGAGTTGAGGGTATAGGCGCCGGCCTGCGGAATATCCGCATTGCCCGACGAGGTCTGGATGGCAAGGAACAATCCGCCGCAGCCGGCGAAGAACCCGCCAAGCGCGAACGCCGCGATCTTGGCGCGCTCGATCGGAAGCCCCGACATATAGGCCGCGCCTTCGGCGGAGCCGACCGCATAGACGGAGCGGCCCAGAACCGAGCGGCGGAATGGCACCCAGACCAACAGCGCGATCAGAACAAGAAGCGCGAACGGGACCGGGATCCAGGCCAACGGCGCAAACCATGGCGCCGCGCCATCATTGAAGATGTGGACGGTCGAGGCGAAATCCCCGAGCGAATTGGTCATCGCCCAGTTGAGATCGTCGTCGATCTTGCCGCCCGGCGTCGGGCGCAGGAACAGCGCGATTCCGACATAGACCGCACCCGTCGCCAGCGTTGCGATGATCGGCTGGATGCGGCCATAGACGACGATGCAGCCATTGATGAAGCCGGCGAGCGTGCCGATCGCGACGCACACAGCCATGCCGAGCAGGATGCCTTCGATGCCGCCCGGAAAGGTGCCGAGGTTAAGATGCAGGCCGAAAATCTCGAGATGGATCGGCGTGCCGCCGGCCGTGCCGGTCAACAGATAGCTTGCGAAGCAGCCCACCATGGTCATCACGGCTCCGACCGAGAGATCGAGCCCCGACATCAAGACCGGCACGGTCTGGGCCATGGCCAGCATGGCGAGCGCGAAGATCTCGTCGCTGTTCTGCACCAGCACCGCCGAAGAAAATCCTCGCGGATGCGCCAGGTTGTAGACGAGATAGAGGGCGCAGAACAGCACGACGGCCGTGGCGAGGCCGATGTTCTGGCGGACCCTGATGGCGAGATCGTCAAGCATGGGCGGATCCGGATGCGGCATGAGGCGCAGTCGCGGCATCGATATTGAGGGCGCTCGCGATGATGTTGGTCTCGGTGAGCTCGGCGCCCTCGAGCTCGCGCACGATGCGCCCGTCATACATGATCGCCACGCGGTCGCAGCAGCCGATCAGCTCGTCGTAATCGGTCGAGTAGAACAGAATGGCGGCGCCCTGGTCGGCGAGCTCGCGCATCAGCCGGTAGAGCTCCTGCTTGGTGCCGACGTCGATGCCGCGCGTCGGATCGTTGAGCAGGATGATGCGCGGCCCGGTCATCAGCCATTTGGCGAGCACCACCTTCTGCTGGTTGCCGCCCGACAGGGTCGACACCGCATCGCCAGGTGCGCCGATCTTGATCTGCAGCCGCGCGATCCCGCGTTCGACGGCGGCGCGCTCCTTGGCGCGATCGACGAAAGGCCCGGTCGAGATGGCGTCCAGCGAAGCGATCGCCAGATTGTCTGATATCGACATCGGCAGCATCAAGCCTTCGGTCTTGCGATCCTCTGGCACCAGCGCGATGCCCGCCGACTTCGCGGCCGCCGGAGAGCCGGGGCGCACCTCGCGATCCTCGACCGTGACGCGCCCGGTGACGCCACGCAGCACGCCGAACAGGGCCAGCAACAGCGATTTCTGGCCCTGTCCGTCGAGGCCGCCGAGGCCGACGATCTCGCCGGCGCCGACGCGAAGCGAGATGCGCTCGAGACGCTTCTCCCAGGACAGGTTCTCAAGTGTCAGCACCGGCTTCGCCGATCTTGGCGCCGGCTTTGGCGGATACTGGGCCGCGATGTCGCGCCCGATCATGAGCTGAACGATATCGGCGGTCGAGCGCACGCCCTTGTCGAAGGTTTCGACATGACGTCCGTTGCGGAACACCGAGGCGCGGTCGGCGAGCGCCTCGACCTCATGCATGCGGTGCGAGATGTAGAGGATGGCGACGCCTTCGGCCTTGAGTCTCGCCAGCACCGCGTAGATCTTCTCGACGTCGGCGCTGGTCAAGGCCGAGGTCGCCTCGTCGAGGATCAGGAGCTGCGGCCGTTGGCCGAGCGCCTTGGCAATCTCGACCATCTGGCGCCGCGACAGCGGCAGATCGCGAACGCGCATCAACGGGTTGACGTCCTCGCAGCCAATCCCGGCGAGCAAGGCCTCGGCGCGACGCCGCTGTGCCCTGGCATCGATGAGGCCGAAGCGCCGCGGCGGGGAAGCGATCGAGATATTGTCCGCGACCGAAAGGTCGGGCAGCAGCGACAGCTCCTGGAAAACACAGACAACGCCGGCCGCGTTGGCGGCGGATGGCGTCGCGAAACGGACATCGCTTCCACCAAGGCGCATGCCGCCGGTATCGGGCTGGACCACGCCGGCGATGATCTTGATCAGCGTCGACTTGCCGGCGCCGTTCTCGCCCAGCACGGCGTGGATGTTGCCGCGTTCGCAGGCAAAATCGACGCCCTCGAGCGCGCGCACGCCAGCATAGCGCTTGGAGATGCCGGACAATGTAAGAAAGGCTTGTTGCGTCAGGACGGCATCCCCTTTTCGGCGCGGGCTCAGGCAGTCACGGCCCGGCGGACGCCAGGCCGTGACCAGGACATAGCCGCAGCGGTCACTGCGTGTTCTTCTCGCTCTGCGCCATGATCTCGGGCGCCGTGAAGTTCACGCCGCAGGGGAGGAACTGGTTCGGGGCGAAGAAGTTCGCGTTGAGATCCGGCCAGTAGTTCGTGCCGGGCTTGAGATCCTTGTAGGTTGCGACCGGAATCGGGATCGAGATCAGCTGCGGCATGACGTTGCCCTGCAACGCCGAGATCGCCGCCTTGGTGGCGATGGCGACAAGCGCCGGCGACTGCCCGTAGGACATGCCCTTGAGGCCTTCCTTCCAGTGATCGGCGATCTGCTTGCGGTACTCGTTCTCGCCCTCGCCCGACATCGGCACGAACGGATGCTTGGCGGCTATCATCGCCTGCACCGTGCCGTCCGAGCCACCTTGCGTGAACACGCCGTCGAAATGTCCGTGCACGGCGAGCGCATCGGCGGTCACCTTCTGCGAGGTGCCGGTATCCCAATTGCCTACCACCTCGGTGATGTTGAACTTGTTGCCGGCGCCTTCCATGACTTCACGGAAGCCGAGATGGCGGTCGCGGTCGACGGAGTTGCCCGGCAGGCCGCGCACCTCGAGGATGTCGCCGGCCTTCTTGCCCATTTGGTCGATCAGCCATTTGGCCGACATGCGGCCCATCTCCTTCTGGTCCTCGTTGACCATCATCACCTTGTCGGTGTCGAGGATGTTGTCGAAGGGCACCACCACGACGTTATTCTTGTCGGCAAGCCGGATGATGCGGTCGAAGCCGTCGGGCGCCACTGCGATGGTGACGATGGCGTCAAAACCCTGGTTGATGAAGTCCTCCATGGCGCCGAGTTGCGCCGCGACGTCGGTGCCGGTCGAGACGACCTTGAACTCCTTGATGTTCTCCTTGATGCCGGGCTGTTCGGCAAAGGCCTTGGCCGTCTTCACCATCTGGATGCGCCAGGTATTGCCGACGAAGCCGTTGACCAGCGCGATCTTGTAGGGGCCGGGCTTCTTGGGCCACTGGAAGAACTTGGTCTGGGCGGACCACGGCTTGAAGCAGGTGGGATTGGCGCCGGGCCCCGAGACGATCTTGGGACCTGCCCAAGCGGTGACGGCGGACAATAGCAGGCTTGCGCAAGCAAGCCCCGCAAGACGAAGCGTCGACTTCATGTCTCTTCTCCCTGAGCGTTGTGGTTTTCCGACCCTGGCAGCCTGATCGCCGGGAATTGGGTTCCCCGTGCTGTGCCGGACTAGGATGGCACGCAACCTGTGATGCGCACAAGGCGAATGCCGACGGCGCCTCCGAATGTTTCCGGGACCGCACCTGATCCGGATTGCGCCGATTTGGTGTCTGATCCGGCGTCCTGGCGCCTCTTTTCGGATCAAGACATCGCGGCAGGCATGTGGCGATACCATGTGACATCGTGAGGCTTTTGCATCGAGGCTTTGCTCGATAGAAGCTGGCCCGAAAAACGACTTCGACCGCGTATGTCATGAGCCTGTCCACCCCTTTTATCCGGCGTCCGGTCGCCACCACGCTGCTATCGCTCGGCCTTGTGGTGGCCGGCGCCATTGCATTCTTCAAGCTGCCGGTCTCGCCGCTGCCCGACGTCGACATCCCGACCATTTCGGTGCAGGCGACCCTGCCCGGCGCCAGTCCCGCGGACGTGGCCGCCACAGTCGCCGGGCCCCTCGAACGCCATCTTGGCCAGATCGCCGACGTCACCGAAATGACCTCGGCGAGCTCGCTCGGTTCCGCTCGCATCACGCTGCAGTTCGGTATCGATCGCGATATCAACGGCGCTGCGCGTGACGTGCAGGCGGCGATCAATGCCGCGCGCGCCGACCTGCCGACCAGCCTGCGGAGCAATCCCACCTACCGCAAGTTCAATCCCGCCTCGGCGCCGATCCTGATCTACACGCTGACGTCGGATACGCTGACGCCTGCCGAGCTCTATGACGCGGCCTCCACCGTGCTTGCGCAAAAGCTGTCGCAGGTCGAGGGCGTCGGCGAAGTCTCCGTGAGCGGCGGATCGCTGCCCGCCGTGCGCGTCGAGCTGATCCCTCCGGCACTCTACAAATACGGCATCGGCCTGGAGGATGTGCGCGCCGCCCTCGCCAGCGCCAACGCCCACAGCCCGAAGGGCGGCATCGACGTCGCGAACCAGCGCTACCAGATCTACTCCAACGATCAGGCCAGGAAGGCGGAGGACTACAAATCGGTGATCGTCGCCTACCGCAACGGCGCGCCCGTGCGCCTCAGCGACGTCGGCGACATCGTCGATTCCGTTGAGAACGTGCGCAACCTCGGCCTCGCCAACGGCAAGCCGGCGGTCATGATGATCGTCTATCGGCAGCCGGGCGCCAACATCATCCAGATGGTGGATCGGGTGAAGGCGCTGATGCCGCACCTGCGGGCATCGGTCTCGCCCGCCCTCGACGTCACTCTGGTGATCGATCGCTCGAAAACGATCCGGGTATCGCTGCGCGACGTCGAAATCACGCTGGTCATCGCCGTCATCCTGGTGATCCTCGTGGTGTTCGCGTTCCTGCGCAACGCGCGTGCGATGTTGGTGCCGGTGGCAGCGGTGTCGGTGTCGCTGGTTGCGACCTTCGCCGTCATGTATCTGCTCGGCTACAGCCTCGACATCTTCTCGCTGATGGCGCTCACGGTCGCGACCGGATTCGTGGTGGATGACGCCATCGTGGTGCTGGAAAACATCACCCGCCACATGGATGCAGGACTATCGCGGCTGGATGCGACGCTGCTCGGTGCGCGCGAGGTCGGCTTCACCGTTCTGTCGATGAGCGTGTCTCTGGTCGCAGTCTTTGTCCCGATCCTGCTGATGGGCGGCCTGGTCGGCCGCCTGTTCCGCGAGTTCGCCATGACGATCACGATCGCCATCGTGATCTCGCTCGTGGTCTCGCTGACCACGACCCCGATGATGTGCGCGGTGCTGTTGCGCAGAGATCGCGGCCAGCCGCACGGCTGGATCTATCGCGCCTGCGAACGCGTCTTCGAAGCGATGCTGAGCGGCTATCGGTGGACGCTCGCCATCGCGCTGCGTCATCCCCTCCTGGTGATGCTGATCCTCGCTGCAACCCTCGGGCTCAACGTCCATCTCTACCGGGTCGTGCCCAAAGGTTTCGTGCCGCAGCAGGACACCGGGCTGTTGATCGGCTCGATCAAGGCCGATCAAAGCATCTCGTTTCAACTCATGCGGCGGAAGCTCACGCAGTTCGTCAATATCGTGAAGAGCGATCCCGCGGTCGACACGGCGGTCGGTTTCACCGGCGGCGGACCGGGCCCGGCAGGAGCCTCGACCAATTCCGGCACCGTGTTCGCATCGCTGAAGCCGCTCAGCGAGCGCAAACAATCGGCCGATCAGATCATCGCCCGCCTGCGCGGCGGGCTTTCGGCCGTGGCCGGCGCCACCTTGTTCCTGCAGTCGATCGGAGATCTCGGCACCGGCGGACGCTCGGCCAATGCAGCGTATCAATACACGCTGCAAGGGTCGACCTTCGAGGAGCTGAACGAATGGACGCCGAAGCTCGTCGCTGCGCTTCAGGGCGACCCGGCCCTTACCGACGTCAGCAGCGATCAGCAGAACAAGGGCCTGCAGGCCGGCCTCGTCATTGATCGCGATACCGCCGCGCGCCTCGGAATCACGGTCAGCCAGATCGACAATACGCTGTACGATGCGTTCGGGCAGCGGCAGGTCTCGACCATCTACGTCGCTCGCAACCAGTATCACGTCATCATGGAGGTTGCGCCCGCCTACTGGCAGAATCCGGAAACATTGAAGGAAGTCTATGTCAGCACTTCAGGCGGATCCGCGAGCGGTTCGCAAGCGACCAACGCGGTGGCCGGCACAGTGGTCTCGTCCTCGCTGAAGACCTCGATCAGTTCGGTCGCGGCAAACGTGGTGCGAAATCTCGCGACCAACTCGATCGGCGCGACCGGCAAGGGCGCCGCGTCGACCGGAATGGCCGTCAGCACCGGCCGCGAGACGATGATTCCGCTGTCCAGCGTGGCCCGCTTCGCGCAAGGCGAGACGCCGCTGGTCGTCAACCACCAGGGCCTTCTGGTCGCCAGCACCGTGTCATTCAATCTCCCGCCAGGCGTCTCGCTGAGCACGGCGACCACCGCCATCGAAACGGCCATGCGGCGGATCGACATGCCGCCGACCATCCACGGCGAGTTCGCGGGCGCCGCCAAGATCTTTCAGCAATCGCTCGCGAGCGAGCCGTTTCTCATTCTCGCAGCGCTGGCGACCATCTACATCTCGCTCGGCGTGCTCTACGAGAGCTACATCCATCCGCTCACGATCCTGTCCACCCTGCCCTCGGCCGGCGTTGGCGCGGTGCTGGCCTTGATGCTGTTTCATTCGGAATTCGACATCATCGCGATGATCGGGGTGATCCTCTTGATCGGCATCGTCAAGAAAAACGCGATCATGATGATCGACTTCGCGCTCGACGCCGAACGTCAGCGCGGCCTGTCCTCGCGAGAAGCCATCTACGAGGCCTGCCTGATGCGCTTCCGGCCGATCATGATGACGACCATGGCCGCCCTGTTCGGCGCGGTGCCGCTGATGATCGGCATGGGTGAAGGCAGCGAGTTCCGCCAGCCGCTTGGCATCGCCATCTTCGGCGGGCTGATCCTGAGCCAGATCCTGACACTCTATACCACGCCGGTCGTCTATCTCTATCTCGACCGCCTCAGGCTCTGGAGGCAAACGCGAAGACAGGCCCGCGCGTAGCGTTTACGAGTTCTGCCGATGAGGCGGTTGACAGCGCTCGCGCCTTCGGCCGCAATGGCCGTGCCAGCCCCGAGGTGGCGCATGAACATCCAGACGCGACCGGACCCCCTCGCCCGCGCCCGCGAGCTTGGAACGGAGATTGCAGCGAGTGCCGACGAGATCGAGCGCACGCGCCGCATCCCGGTGGCGCTCCTGGGGCGACTCCATGACTCGCGGCTATTCCGGATGCTGCTGCCGCGCTCGGTGGGCGGCGACGAGACGGAGCCCGCGATCTATGTAGCAGCGCTCGAGGAGCTCGCCCGGTACGATGCCTCGATCGGATGGAATACATTTGTCGCCAACAGCTCAGCCCTGATCGCGGCCTTCCTGGAGCCCGGAGCCAATCACGCCATCTTTGCCGATCCGCGCAGCCTCGTGGCCTGGGGACCTCCAAACGCTTCGCGCGCGAGCGCGGTCGAGGGCGGCTATCGCGTGACCGGCAAGTGGGATTTTGCCTCTGGCTGCCGGCAGGCAAGCTGGATGGGCGCGCACTGCCATGTGCTCGAAGCGGACGGTTCGCTCAGGCTCAACCGCCTGGGTAAGCCTACCGTCCGCACGCTCCTGTTTCCGGTGAGCGAGGCGACCCTGATCGACACCTGGCGGACGATCGGGCTGCGCGGCACCGCGTCGGACTCCTATAGCGTGAACGACCTGTTCGTGTCCGAGGCATTCAGCACCACGCGCGAGGACCCGACACTGCGTCGCGAGCGCGGCCTGCTTTATGCCTTTACGATGGCGGGCCTCTATGCGGCCGGGGTCGCCGGTGTCGCGTTCGGCATCGCGCGCGCGATGCTGTCCGAGTTCATTGTGCTGGCGTCCCGCAAGGCGCCGCGGGGTCTCGCCCGGCTTGCCGACAATGCGGTCGTGCAGGCCGACGTCGCGCGCGCTGAGGCGCGGCTGGGCTCGGCACGCGCCTACCTGATCGAGACTCTCGATACGATCTACGCGCGGGCCGACGACGTGGCGCCGATCGACATAGACGACCGGGCCCGCGTGCGGCTCGCCTGCACCAACGCGATCCAGGGCGCGGCCGAGGTGGCAGACTTCGCCTACAAGGCCGCCGGCGTTGACGCGATCTTCCCGGGCAGCCCGTTCGAGCGGCGCTTCCGCGACATGCATACGCTCTCTCAGCAGATCCAGGCACGCGGCGCGCATTTCGAGGCGGTCGGGCAGATCATGCTCGGCGTGCCGCCCGAAACGTTTCTTTGAGAAGTGCGTCTTGAGAATGCGTCTCGCGTCATCGCCTCTCGCGCCGGTTGCGGCACCGCACCACATTCTCGGGATCGAACGCACATCGATGCCATCTGCCGATATGCGCGTTTGATAGGCAAATTCGTGCCTTGCGGCGGCCGAGCCTGACCTCCACGATGATTGCTCGCAGCGACGCGGACCGAGCTTGGTCTGTCCAAGAGCCTCGAACAAAAGGCGTATTGCCGTCGGATTGACCCGCCCTGACCTTGGGATCATGATCCAGATACGCACTCAACCCGGCCCTCGGGCTCACGAAGCACGCCGGGCGGGAGTAATACCCGTGTGGACTGGGCAACTTGCTTGCGCCGGGCCGCAGTACAAAAGAGGTTGATGCGAACGACATATCGCCAAAAAAGTACAAGGGAGGATGCCTATGAGACTGCAGCGCCTTCTGCTGGGAATTCTTGTTGCAAGCCTTGTCCCGGCTGCGGCCTCGGCCGCCAGCACGATCAAGATCGGTTTTCCGATGCCCCTGTCCGGCCCCGCTTCGGTTTATGGCGTGCCGATCGTCAAGGGCGCCGAAATGGCGGTCAACGAAATCAATGCAAGCGGCGGCGTCCTCGGTCGCAAGCTGGAACTGTTGACGCGCGACAGCAAGGCCAGCGCCGATGAGGCGGTGCGGCTCGCGCGCGAGCTGATCATCAAGGACAGTGTCGACTTCCTCTCGGGGACACTGACGTCGGCGGAAGCGCCGGCAGTGTCGACCATCGCCAAGGAAAACAAGATCGTCTTCGTGGCTCCGACGTCGAAGACCATCCAGCTCACCTCGCCGGCCAACCTGCATCCCTACATTTTCCGCCTCGCCTCCAACACCGACATTGATGGCCGCACGGGTGCTGCGATCATTGCTGGCATGAAGGACGTGAAGAAGGTCGCGACAATTGCGCCCGATTATGCCTACGGCCGCGATGCGGTCGCCGCCTTCGTCGACTACATCAAGAAGGCGCGTCCCGATATCGAGATCGTCGACCAGCAATGGCCGAAACTCGGCCAGAGCGACTTCACACCGTTCATCACGGCTCAGATGGCCAAGAAGCCCGATGCGGTGTTCTGCGACGTCTTCGGCGGCGATTTCGTCACCCTCGCCAAGCAGGCCGGCCCGCTCGGCTACTTCAAGATGATCAACAACCGTCTGGCCGACGGCGGCGAGGTCGGGACGACGGATGAAGCCCAGGCGCTGGGCAACGACTATCCCTTGGGGATCTGGTCCGACGCCTATGATCCCGTCATCTGGGGAGCAAACGAACCCGCCGCGCACAAGGCGTTCATCGAGCATCTCAAGGCTTACACCAAGGAGAAATACGCCTCCGGTTGGGCCGTGATGGGCTACGCGTCCATCTACGCGCTGGCTGAGGGCGTGAAGAAGGCCGGCAGCACCAATTCGGACAAGGTCGCAAAGGCGATGCTCGGCATGAGCTTCGATACGCCGATCGGCAAGCTCACCTTCAACGCGAAGACCCATGAGACCGAAATGGGAGAGTTCTGGGGTCAGATGGTCAAGGACGACCATTACCCCTTCGCCGTCCTGAAGGACCCCAAATATCTTTCTCAGGGGCCGTACACGAACTGACGGCACGCAGCAGCGGAGACAACGGGAGCAAGCGGCGCGCGCGGCGCCTCGTGCGCTCGACGTCTCCGCGCTGCGGCGCGATTGTGCGAAGGGTTGATTCATGTTCGACGTATCGCTCCTGTTCGGGCAGTTTCTTGGCGGTCTCACCACCGCGATGTTTCTGTTCCTGATTGCGTCGGGACTGTCGCTCGTGTTCGGCGTGATGCGCGTGCTCAACTTCGCGCACGGCTCGTTCTATATGATCGGTGCGTATCTCGCCTGGCAGGCTGTGCAGTGGCTCGCGCCGGCGCTGGGTAGCTTCTGGCTCGCGGCGTTTGCCGCGGCGCTCGGCGTCGCGGTGCTCGGCGGGTTGATCGAGCGGCTGTTGCTGCGCCATATTTATGGGCGCGAGGAACTCTACCAATTGCTCCTCACCTACGCGCTGGTCCTGATCCTGGGTGATGCCGCCAAGCTGGCCTGGGGAACGCAGCAGCTCTCGGTGTCGCGCCCGCCGATCCTCAACGGCGGTTTCGAGGTTCTCGGCGCGACGCTGCCGGCGTACAATCTGTTCATCATGTTGACCGGCGTCGTGATCGCCGTTGCCGGCTGGTTCGTGCTCACACGCAGTCCCGCTGGACGGATGGTGCGCGCGGCGGCGCTCGATCGCGAGATGTTAGGGGCGCTCGGCGCCAATGTCGGCGCGCTCTATACCGGCATGTTCGTCGTCAGCTCGTTCCTGGCGGGCCTCTCCGGCGCCCTGGTCACGCCGATCCAGAGCATCGTGCCGGGGATGGACGTCGAGATCATCGTCGAGGCGTTTATCGTCGTGGTGATCGGCGGGCTCGGCTCGTTCTGGGGCACGTTCTGGGGCTCGGTGATCTACGGCCAGGTGCTCTCGTTCGGCATCCTGATCCTGCCGGGCTTCTCGCTGTTCTCGGTCTTCGCGTTGATGGCTGTGATCCTGATCGTTCGCCCCTGGGGCCTGTTCGGGCGGCCGCTGCGATGATGAAAAAGTCCGCCACCGCTCTCCTCCGACGCATTCCGTGGGTGCTTGTCGTCTTTGTCGCGGCGTTGACCGTCCCGTGGCTGGGCACGCGCTACGATACCTTTCTGGCGACCCAGATCGCGATCAGCGCCCTCTTTGCCATGAGCCTCAACCTGCTGCTCGGCACCACCGGCCTCGTCTCGTTCGGCCACGTCGCCTATTTCGGCATCGGCTCCTATGTCTGCGGCATCCTGATGAAGACCTATGGGATGCCGTTCTCGATCGCGCTGCCCGCCGCCGCGGCCGGCAGCGCCCTCGGCGCGCTGGTGTTCGGCTTTTTCTGCGTGCGCCTCACCAAGATCTATTTCGCCATGCTGACGCTCGCCTTCTCGCAGATCGTCTGGGCGATCTGCTTCAAATGGAATGACGTCACCGGCGGCGATCAGGGACTTCCCGACGTCCCCTACCCGAATCTCGACTGGATGTCGCAGGTGCCGTTCCTCAGCGACCTGCGCATCGGCGGCCAGTTCTACGTGCTGACGCTCATTGTGGTCATGCTGTCGCTGGTGGCGATCAAGCGGATCATCGCTTCGCCCTTCGGCCTCATGCTGACGACCATCCGCGAGAACCCGAATCGCTCGGCCTCGATCGGCCTCAACGTCCGCAGCTACGAGCTCGCCGCCTTCGTGATCGCGGGCGGCTTTGCCGGCATCGCGGGCGCCCTGTTCGGCATCTTCAATCGCGGCGTCTTTGCCGACTACGTCTACTGGCCGAAATCGGCCGAGGTGATGATCATGACCATTCTCGGCGGCATCGATCATTTCTGGGGACCGGTGGTCGGCGCCGCAACGCTGGTGCTGCTCAACCAGGAGATCACGTCCTACACCGAGTACTGGCCGTTGGTGCTCGGGATCATCCTTCTGATCCTGCTGTTCGTGTTCCCCGGCGGAATTGTCGGCGGCCTGACCACGGGCTTCGCGTGGCTTCGTCGCAAGGCGGGAGGGCGTGCTGATGCTTGAAGTGCGCGGCCTCTCAAAATCCTTCGCCGGCTTCCGCGCCGTATCCGACGTCGATCTCGCCGTGTCCGAGGGCGAGATTGCCGCGGTGATCGGACCGAACGGCGCCGGCAAATCGACGCTGTTCAACCTGATCACCGGCCACCTGCAGCCGACCGCCGGCACCGTGCTCGTCAACGGACGCGACGTCACCGGCGTCGCGCCGCACAAGATCTGCGGCATGGGGATCGGCCGCTCGTTCCAGCTTACCAATATCTTTCCGAAGCTGACGGTGCTGGAGAACGTGCGCGCGGCCCTGCTCGCCCATCGCGGCCAGGGACCGAACTTCTGGACCCGCGCGAAGGCGCTCTATCACAGTGAAGCCGAGTCGCTGCTCGCCTCGATCGGCCTCGCCGCGCAGGCGCGGGCGACGGCGGGGACACTGTCCTACGGCAACCAGAAGCAGCTCGAGCTCGGCATCGCGCTCGCAAGCGATCCCAAGATCCTGCTGCTCGACGAACCGACCGCGGGGATGTCGGCAAGCGAGACGCATGAGACGATCGCGCTGATCGAACGCATCGCGCACGAGCGCCACCTGACGCTGCTGTTCACCGAGCACGACATGGCCGTGGTGTTCTCGATCGCGCAAAGTATCGCGGTGTTGCACCAGGGGCGCGTCATCGCGCACGGCGACCCGGCGGCGGTGCGCGCCGATGCGCAAGTCCGCCGCGTCTATCTTGGCGATGCGCCGATGGGACCGCGATCATGACTGCACTGCTCGAGCTCAAGGATGTGCATGCCGCCTATGGGCTGAGCCGCGTGCTGTTCGGCATCTCGATCGAGGTCAACGAGGGCGAATGCGTCTGCCTGCTTGGCCGCAACGGTGTCGGCAAGACCACCACGATGCGTTCGGTCATGGGGCTGACGCCGCCAACCTCCGGCCAGGTCCACTTCAAGTCGCACGACATCACCGGCTGGCCGCCGCACCGCATCGCCCGCGCCGGCATAGGATTCGTGCCGGAAGACCGCCGCATCTTTGCGGAGCTGTCAGTGTGGGAGAACCTCGACGTGGCCAGACGCGCCGCGGCGCGGCCCGGACGCTGGACGATCGAGGCGGTGATCGACATGTTCCCCGTGCTCGGCAAGCTGCGCGACCGCCAGGGCGGCTTTCTCTCAGGCGGCGAGCAGCAGATGCTGACCATCGCCCGCACGCTGATGGGTAATCCCGACTTGCTGCTCCTGGACGAGCCGTCGGAGGGGCTCGCGCCGCTCGTGGTCGAGGCCCTGCTCGCCAAGGTCGGCGAGCTGAAAGCGCATGGCCTGACCATCCTGCTTGCTGAGCAAGGCATCGAGTTCTCGCTCGCGCTTGCCGACCGCGTCTACGTGCTGGAGAAGGGCTCGGTGCGTTTTTCCAGCTCGGCTGCCGCGCTCCGGTCCGACCGCAGCGCGCTGGACGAGCTGCTGGCGGTGTGACGCCGGGTTGTGAGGCGGCCGGACCTTGCAAAGCAAGGCGCCGCAAGGGATGCTGGCGGGCCCCCGCTCACATAAGGATCCGCCATGCCCGTCGACACCCAAACCGCCACCAGCCGCCTCATGCGCTTCCTCGCCATCGAGGGCGTGACCGGAAGGGAGGCCGCGATCGGGCGCGAGCTCAAGGCGGCGCTTGAGGAAAGCGGCGTGCCGGCGGATGCCATCCGCCTCGACGACGCCAACACGCGCATTCCGTTGCCGACGGAAACTGGCAACCTCATCGTCGACCTGCCCGGCAGCGGCGTGATGCACAATCAGCCGCGGATCCTGTTCATGACGCACATGGATACCGTGCCGCTGTGCGCCGGAGCGAAGCCGAAGCTTGCGGGGCGGAAGATCGTCAACGACGCGAAGACCGCGCTTGGCGGCGACAACCGCGCCGGCTGCGGCGTGCTCGTCACGCTGGCGGCCGAGCTTGCCAAGCAGAAGCTCGATCATCCCCCGATCACGCTGCTGTTCTGCGTGCGGGAAGAAAGCGGGCTGTGGGGTGCGCGCCACGTCAAGACCCAGGAGCTTGGCTCGCCGGTCATGGCCTTCAACTACGACGGCAGCTCCGCCTCCAATGTCACCATCGGCGCCGTCGGCGCGGATCGCTGGCAGGTCGAGATTTTCGGCCGCGCCTCGCATGCCGGCGTCGCGCCGGAGCGCGGCATCTCTTCGACCATGATCCTTGCGCTCGCGCTCGCCGACGTGAAGGCTCATGGCTGGTTCGGCAAGGTGGTGAAGGGCAAGCGGCAGGGCACCAGCAATGTCGGCCCGGTCACCGGCGGCGAGGGCCGGCCCGCCGGAGATGCCACCAACGTCGTCACCGACTATGTGCATGTGCGCGGGGAGTGCCGCAGCCACGACAGCAAGTTCTTCAAGGAGATCACCAAGGCCTACAAGGCGGCGTTCGAGAAAGCCGCCAAGCGCGTCAAGAACAGCGCCGGCAAGTCGGGCCGCGTCAAGTTCAAGGCCGAGACCGACTACTATCCGTTCCGCATGAAGGAGAGCCTGCCTGTGGTGAAGCGCGCGATGGCGGCGGTGTCCGGCATCGGCGCAACGCCGATCATCCGCGCCGCCAACGGCGGCCTCGACGCGAACTGGATGGTCCGCCACGGTATTCCCACAGTGACCTTCGGCGCCGGGCAGAACGAAGCGCACACCATCGACGAGTGGATCAATCTCGATGAGTACGACCGCGCCTGCGCGCTCGCAGTGCAACTCGCGACGATGCAATGAGCCGCACGCATCAAGGCACGATGAGACTCGGTTGGGGCGACTGACCTCCTCCCTCTCCCCGCTCTTCGCGGGGAGAGGGTTGGGGTGCGGGGCTGCTTCCGCGAATACGGTGAGAGCGGGACTTGTGGAACTCGATACTGGGTCCTGACCGTCACCCTTAAGCCCAGCGCTGCTGGACTTGAACAAGTCCCCTGTGCTCGTTAATTTGGCTTTGTAGCAAGGAGGCCGATGCATGAGGACAAAGACCGTAGCGTTCGTTCTCGGGACGGCCCTGGTGCTGTGTAACCTCTGGATGTTTGGTGTCGCAGCCCAGGCGCGGACGGCCAGAGTCGTTCGTGAACCACAGGAGAGACTTATCGTCAGGATACCCGTGGTTAGGCCTTACTGGGATTCTTATATCGTTCCACGCTATCGTTATCGCCCTCAGGACGACCGGATCGATCCATACGGCCCGCCCGTCGTGCCGGTGATACGCTTTGGGAATCAAGAGGTGACCCTTCCGGTGTGGGCCTGGTAACGAGGCCGAGATAGCTTCGCCCCTGACAATTTGGTCTACGCTCAAGAGCGCCGCAGGGCGCGACGTCGATTGGTTTTGTCAGCAGGTGGCATTCGAAATGAAAGGCGCCGGCACCTGAGTGCCGGTTTTGTGACAACGCCCATTCCCGCGGCCGTGGTGCATTGATTGCTCCGCAGTGTCAGAGAACGCGGATGAGTCTGATTGTCTTCAAGCTGCTTCTGCCGCCCTTCCTTATCCTGCTCGCGAGCCTGGCAGGGCGGCGGTGGGGTGACGCCATAGGAGGATGGCTGGTCGGCCTGCCACTGACGTCTGGACCTGTCGCGGCCTTTCTCGCCATCCAGTATGGCGCTGACTTTGCCGCACTCGCCACCAACGGTTCGCTTGTCGGCACGGCCGCGCAGGCCTGCTTCAGCCTCGGCTATGCGCTGCTGGCTCACCAAGGCTGGATCGTCGCGCTGATCGGCGGATCTGCGGCCTATGCCGGTGCGGGGTTTCTGATCCAGACGATGCCGCTGCCGCATTGGGGCTTTTTCGCACTGGCGCTGGCGGCGCTCGCGGTGGCAGCGAAATTCATTCCCCACCGCCACCCGATGCGAAGCCCAATCGTTGCACCCTGGTGGGATTTGCCGGCCCGCATGGTGGTGGTAACGACGCTTGTCGTCAGCATCACCGCAGCCGCAGCCTTTGTCGGCGCCAAGGTCGCCGGAATACTCGCAAGCTTTCCGATTTTCGGCGCCATTCTTGCTGTCTTCGCCCATCGTATGGGGGGAGCGGCGACGGCGACGCAGGTATTGCGTGGTATGGTGCTGGCGCTTTACGGCTTCGCCCTGTTCTTCTTCGTGGTTGGCCTGCTTTTGGTCAAGCTCGGCGTCCTTCCCGCTTTCCTGGCGGCGGTCGCGAGCACGCTGATCGTGCAGGCTGGCGCGCTCAGGTTTATTCGTCGCGGTCAGGCGCCCAAAACCGAATAAGGCGACCGTGCCCGGTAAGGACGCCGAGAGACGGCGCGCACTGTGATGCTGGCGTTGTGGCTGTTGGACCACCCTCGGTCATTAGCGAGTGAGACGGCCGGTCAGCCTGCCATTTGACTCCGCTTTGGCCTGAGAGCGACCGGATATCTACACTCAGGCAAAACGCATGCGAACGGTCGACGGCGATCCCCGCCGACCCTGCGAGGGCTGAAGCCGCGCGAAAAAAGAGCGGCACAAAACGTGAGCTGGTTCTCGCCCTCAGGAAAGGATGAGTCTCGCAACGTTGGAGCGCAGTCTCCATGCAGCGTACGCCGCCAGACAAAAGCAATCACGTCGAGTCTCGCTTGGCGCGTGAAGCCTTCCGGGCTGCGAGTGGATCGCTCGATGCGGCTGCACGAATTTGCAGCCTCGACGCTCGGCCAAGTCACCAATCCATTGCCCTGCGATCCCGGCGCTGCGTGCCGGGAAATCGCCCCCGACACTAGGCCTTTCTTTGCCCACGTATCGAAGCGTCCGCTACCATGGATTTAAGGCATGTCGCCGTCGACGGTATCTTGATGAGCCGCTCTGGAGGTCATCTCAAATGACTCAGCAACACCCGCCCGGGAAGCAGTGCTCGCCATTCCCTTTAAACGTGTTTCCTGCTAAGCTACTACCCTTTCAGAGATTTTGATTAAGCGGCGTCACGGAGGCGGCAATGAAATTCAACAACATATTTGTTGCTCTCGCTTTGGTTTCGCTCGCAAGCCGATTTGAACAGGTCAGCGCGCAACCCGCGTCAAATGCACCACCGCCTGCATTGACGGCCAACGAAATGAATGTCCCGGCCAATTTGAGCTTTCAGGATAAAATAAAAAAGCATGTAATCATCATAACGAAAGCAGCTGCCATACGAGACTGGGCTGACAAGCAAAAGACTGCAATTTTGGCGAGAAATGGCACGGCCAAGGACTATGCGCAGGCATCTGATGAATATTTGAACGCATTGAAGGTGCTCAGCCCATACGCGATCGCGGACCAACAAGCGCTTTCCCTAATATCTCAGTCATACGTCCTCGATGCCAGCAAAGGGCAAGTCTGTATTAATGGTCAAAATTGTAAACCCGTTGACCCTATGACGGGGACCATGATGTTCATCCATGTTGTTTCTGCCTCAAAAAAAAATAGCAAAAAGCCTCACTCACAGAAGAAGGATGAGCCCAGTACTGTAACCTGTGGCAAGAACACGATTGAGATCAATGGCTTCGATATTTGTAAACTGGTAGACTTTTTGAGAGACAAACCGCTTGATCTAGCGACCTTTGGTGTTCTCCCTGCCCTTCGTGATTTGATCATACCTCCTGATGATACGGGCGAGATAGCGAAGCTTGTACGCGATCCTTTAAAAAGACCTGTTGAGATCATCCAAGATTGGCGTGATCATATCATATCCAAGAATGACAACGGCGAAGGTGCAAAGATCATTAGAGATCCCATCAAATGCACTGTTGGCCACTTAATTGGACAATGCAATTGAAGTTATGAGCGCCGCCCCACACGGTTGAGCGACAGTATTCCCACCATCAAAAAATGCAGCGGCCCATGTCGCGGCAGGGTGTTATCGACCGCTGCAGGAATGACGCGAAGGGTCAACGGACATTCCGCAGCTTATTCGATCACCTCGTCGGCGCGGGCGACGCCGACGACAGGCTGGACTTGCGTATCGAGGGCAGTCGCTCGGCGAGCCGGCGCATCGCCAGGTCCGCAGGGCGCTCGGCCATCAGCTTCTGCAACTGCATGGCGGCGCTTGCCGCATCATCATCGAGCATGGCATAGGCCTTCAGATAGGCTTCCCGCCAGGCAGGCGGCGCGTCATCCGGCCAGGGCTCAAAGACCGCGATCGGCTCCTCGCGCCCGCGGACGGCCAGCCGCCCAAGCGGGCGCAGCAACGGCGCGTCGCATCGCGCAGCTGCAGCGGGCCCGACGCAGATCGCCGAACCGAGCTCCTTGTTGCAACCCTCGAGCCGCGACGCCATGTTCACGGCATCGCCGTGAGCCGTGTAGTCGAGCTTGGATCGAATGCCGACGTCGCCGACGACGGCGGGCCCGGTCTCGATCCCGATGCGCGTACGGCCGAGCCGGATTGCGGCCGCAGGGGCGCCGCTGCGAAAGCTCTCGCTCCACGCCTGAATGGCGATCGCGCATTCGAGCGCGCGTTGTGGATGATTCTCAAGGTCGAGCGGTACATTGAACAGCGCATGCAAGCCGTCTCCGACGATCTTGTCGACCATGCCGCCGTGCTTGATCACGATGCCGGCAACCCCCTCGAAATATTGGTCGAGCGTCGCCACCAGCTCCTCGGGGCCGGCGCGATGCATGGTACCGGTGAAGCCCTCGATGTCGGTGAACAGCGAGGTGACCTCTCGCCGTTCGCCATTGAGCTTGACCAGGTCCGGTTGTTCGACGATGCGACGGACGACCGCCGGCGCAAGATGCTGTTCAAGCCGGTGGCGCACGAACGCTTCCCGCCGGCGCGTCAACGAATAGGCCGTGCCTGCCGTCATGGTGAATACCAGCACGGCCGCAATCGAGGGGGTCAGCGGATCGACGAGGCGATCCGCCAGCGCCGACGCGGCGATTGCGCCGATCCAGAGAAGCGCGATCGCGGCGGTCAGGATTGCGCTGCCGGTGGCCGGCGACAAGGCCGCACCAAGCACGATGGCAAGCGCCCCGATCACCAGGATCGCGAGCGCCTCCACGATCGGCCCGACAGCCAGCGTGCGTGGCACGCGGCCGGAGGCCATCTGCTCGACGGCATCGGCCTGGATTTGCACCGACGGCGTCAGCGGGTCTGCAGGCGTCTTGCGCAGGCCGCCGAGCTCGGGCGCGGAACCGCCGAGCAACACCAGTGCGCCCGCCAGCCGGCCGACGCCGCTCCGTCCTTCAAGGACATCGACCGCGGAAAGCGTGCGGGCGACGCGACGCCGTGGCGCCACTGGCACGAGCCGCAGCAGCCCATCGCGCGACAGCGCAAGCCGCCGGCTGCCGATCACCAGCGTCGGGGGCTCGCCTTCGATAAGATAGCTCGAAGCGCCTTCTGCGAGGCGTAGCGCCTCGGCAGCCAGACCGGGCATCAGGACACGACCAGCGGCAACCAAGACCGGGACCTGACGGATGGCGCCATCGGCGCTGCCAGGGAGTGAGAGCGCGCCAAGCCCGCGCGCCGCGGCGGCGAGCGCATCCGTCGGCCCGATCGCGCCTGCGGCCTGCCACAGATTGTCGAACGGCAGTGGCCCGCGGCTCACGATCGCGGCGCCGGTCAGTGTGCCGTTGCGATCGGGATCGAGCACAAAGCCGAGCGCGACGGGGACACCACTGATCGCTCGCGCCAGCCGCTCGTCGCCGTCCGACAGGGCTCTTGCCAGGGTACTGATCTCGGCGCGACCGGTCACCGATCCAAGCCGACGCGCGAGGGCCGCCGGCGAGCGGTCGTCGGGCTCCGCGAGCAGCATGTCGATCGCAATCGCAGCGGGCCGCCCGCTTGCCACCGCCTCGACCAGCCGCGCCAACGTCTCCCGCGGCCACGGCCACTCGCCCAGTGCATCAATGGACCGGCGATCGATGTCGACAACGATCACCTTCAGGTCCGATGGGGCGGGCCTGCGGAGCCATTGGCCGCCGGCGAGTTCGATGTCGAAGGCGCTGTCGCGCAGGACCTCGCTCGTGGCCGTGGGAAGCAAAAGAGCTGCGGCGAGACAAACAGTCAGCGCCGCCAGACCGGCCGCGACCGGCAGGCGCTGCTGCAATGCTCGACGCATCCTACCCATCGGGATGCTGCCGCGCGATGACGCCGAACAGAGTTGTTAGCGACGACAGTGAAATGGCTCCCCTGGTTTGCCGGCATGTTTTTTTCCAACATGGAAGCCAGCGGCCTCAAGACATTCAACTGACGCTTGCGAGCGCGGCGCGGACGCGTTCAGGCGCCCATCGTTTGACCGGCGTCGGCGGCGCGCCGGGCGAGGCAATGTCCGTACCTTCTCCCTGGCGCAGGATCACTTGCTGACCCGCTGAGGTCACCGCCACCGAGCCGCGCGCAACGAATACACCGAAGCGATCGTTGCTCGGCCCCGCGAAGAATCGTGTGCCGCGCACCGCTATCAGCGCGAAGGGGCTGCGGATTTGCACGCCCGCGCGGCGCGGCTTTCCGTCGAACAGCAACGGTCCCGAGAGCAGCGTCATCTCTCCGCCGGCATTGACGAGAAACCGGTCAATCTTCAGCCGCGCTTGTTCGCCAAGCCTCACCGTCGTATCGCGGCCAAGCCGCATTGCCAGTCGGGAGGTGACGCCGGTCTCGACTTCCTCGCTGAGGAAAACTGGCGCGGCCCGATCAAGCGTGCGGCGCACCGACTCGAGCTCGGCGAATGCCTCGCCCGTGACGTCTTCGACCGAGCCAACCCGTTCCGCTGAACGCGCTGGTCGGAGGCCGAGAATGAATGAGAGCGCCAGCGCTCCGTGGCGGAGAAGCCAGCGTCGATTGCGGGAGTGGTCGCGTTCGGTCTCACCAGGTCCGGTCATCGTCGATCCCCGTTGGCTCAGTGTTGCAGGGAGCAATCATTATCGCAGATGCCAGCGGCGCGTTCTGTCACCTGGTTCACAGGGCCGGACGGTCAAGCCATCTGCAACTCCGCCCCCACATCGTCAACAAGGTCAGTGAACTCGGGGCGCTTCAGCCTGCCGGCGCGCGAGCCTCGCTACCGCGTGGGTCAGCGCATGCGGCAGTAGCTATTTCGAGACCGCTCGGGGCTCGAGACACTTCACCCCGCGACCTTCGACGGAGGGTATCGCGGGTTCCATGATGCGGCAACGACCGTTGCACAAAAAAGCTGGCTGAAGCCCGTTCATCTGTATAGGGGTCAAAAGCCTGCATCGCTTCCCGCCAGCCCTTGGGTCCGCCCCGCCTCTCAGCGCCGACATCGCAGATCCACGACCGAAGCCAGCTACGGGCTCCCAGCATCCGTTCCGCATATCTTGACTCAGCAGCCGGGGGCTCCAATCTTCGCGGGAGTTAGCCGTGTGGAACTCAGCCGATCGATCTTCAGATCGAGCACGCAGTCGGAGGATGGTGTCGTGAAGCGTAGCGATACAAGATTGCTGAGCCGGCGTGAATTCAATGAACGTTGCGTCGCGCTTGGTTCCTTGGTGACTTTGTCAGGACTGTTGGCTTGCGATGCAGCGACTGCCGTCGCCGCAACGGGCACAGCGCGGACCGTCAAGTTTCGCGACGGCACCGTTGTCCCGGCGATCGGTCAGGGCTCTTGGCATATCGGCCAGGGAAGACATCCGGCAGCCGACGAAGAAGAAGCGTTACGCACCGGCCTTTCGCTCGGGATGAGGCTGATTGACACATCGGGGAATTACGGTGAAGGCCGTTCCGAAGAATTGATCAAGCGCGCGATTGCCGATCAGCGTGACCACGCCTTCGTGGTGTCCAAGGTGGAAGCCAATGAGGTCATTGGAGATGCCATGGCGCGTGCTTGTGAGGCGAGCCTGACCCGGCTCGGGACTGATCATCTCGATCTCTATTTGCTGCACTCGCCAACGCCGAACGCCGAGTTCTCCGAGGTCGTAACGGGGCTCGAAGGTCTACGCGCGGCCGGCAAGATTCGGGCCTGGGGTGTGTCCAACTTCACAGTCACACAAATGGAAGCTCTGTTCCATGTTCCACAGGGCGATCGCTGCGTGACCAATCAGGTCTATTACAATCTCGGCGGCCGCGGCATTGAACGCGACCTGCTGCCGTGGTGCGAGCGGCACAGCATGCCGGTGATGGCCTATTCGCCGCTTGGCGGCCTCGGCGCCAATCTGCTGCGTGATCCCGACCTTGGACGTATTGCCGCCGCACACGCTTGCTCCGCAGCCGCTGTCGCACTGGCCTGGACCATCCGCAGCGGCAACGTCATTGCAATTCCCGAATCCGGGTCCGTGGCACATGTCAAGGAAAACGCCGTCGCACTGTCGCTGACACTGACACCCGAGGAGCTTCAAACGCTGGATGCAGCGCATCCACTCTCAGGCCGCTAGAGTTGATTGGCGCTGAATGACCGCTCCCTTGGCGAAGGAGATGCGCGACTAAATATGGGCTGGCTTAAATATGCGTGGAGCTTCGGCGGCGCCGCGCCAATCCTTGCCTCCCAGAACGCAAAGTGCTTACGATTGCATTCGCGCTTCGAGGCGGGCCGATGAGAGCTGAACGGCACGGTATTCGCTTTGCCTGCACCATTGTAGCGGCGACCTTGACGATTGCGGTCTGGAGCGCCGCAGCTACGCCTCCTGCTGCATCAACGAGCAGCACGTCAACGGAGAGCCCAGCATCTGCCACACCCGAACCGCGCAGCGGGCATTTCCTCTACGCCGTCAATCAGGCGGCGGCCATACGGGGTTCCATATCGGTCTACGACATCAACGCCGGGCATCGACTGGTGAAGACCATCGAGACCGTTCGCGACGTGGACGACGTGAAGGGGGTCGTCGCCAGCGCGGCGACCGGTCGACTCTATGTGGCCTACCGGACCCGTTCGGGAATCGGGATGATCTATTGCCTTGATCTCCGCGATGACGCGGTACTTTGGAATCGCGCCATCGATCCCGATGTCGATCGGCTGGCGATTCATCCGGGCGGTCAGCCTTTGTACGTTCCGACCTGGGAAGGCCGCGCGGCCGACGTGCTCAACGTTGTCGATGCCGGCACGGGCGATGTCATCCGCAAGGTGCATTTCTCCAGTCGATTGCACGATACCCAGTTCCCGCTGTCCGGGCCGCTCTTTCAGGAGACCAAGGCCGATGACGGGAGCGGAAGATACCTCTATTTGATCGATCCGCAGAGCTACACGGTCTCCCGCGTCGGCCCTTACGCCGGCATTCTCGGACCCTACGCGGTCGACGGTATGAGTCGCTACGTGGTGAACAACGTGACCGGCCTGTGGGGGATGCAGGTTGCCGAGCTCAAGAGCGGCCGCATCGTCACCGCCAGCCTTGCGGAGCATCCACCCGGCGAACCCGAACTGCTGCACGGGATCGGATGGACACCCGACGAGCGCGAGGTTTGGCAGAGCAGCAGTGCGGACGATCCGCACATCTATGTGTGGAGCATGCGCGATCCGATGGTCCCGGTCTTGAGTGAGCGGCTCAGCATGAAGAGTCGCCACGGGGCGCATTGGGTGACCTTCGACATCAAAGGCGACTACGCCTATGTCGCGCCCAACAAGGATAGCGATGACGCCACCGAAATATTCGACGCCCATACCCACAAGTCCGTGGGACTGATTGGCTCGTCGGAGGACATGATCGAGGTCGATTTTGCCGACGGCAAGGTCAGCCGTGTCGGCGATCAATTTGGCATCGGGCGGGTCGCTCCCGCCGCGAAGAACTGATTGATGCGGGATATCGTCCACCGATCATCTCGGCAGCCCCCCCGGCAAAATATCGCCATCCGCGACCTGCCTCACTTCAGCAGATGGGTCGTCAGAACCAGCGTCTGCCCCATTGTGCGACCGCAAACACAATTGACTAGGTCAATCGTCGGCTCCGCCTCTAAGGGTTGAGATCGACGGCTTGGCCTCGATTGCTAGCAGGCGCCGTGCGGGAGGTTTGAAATGTGGAGATGGCTCACGGTGCTGACGCTTGCGTTTCTGCAATCTGTCGTTGCGGCCAGCGCGAACGATTTGAAGGTGACCCTGCTTGGCACCGGCACGCCGACGCCGCGGGTGGGTAGCTTCAGCGCCTCGACATTGGTCGAAGCGGGTCCGGAAAAGCTGCTGTTTGATTTCGGGCGCGGTTCCACGATCCGGCTGTTCCAGAAGCACATCCCGCTCGGCGCCATCACGGCGCATTTCATCACTCATCTGCACTCAGATCACGTCGTCGGCCTGCCGGACATGTGGCTGACCGGCTGGATCGCCACGCCCTGGGCCTCGCGAAAATCGCCGATGGTCATCTACGGCCCGGCGGGCACCGTCGCCATGACGCAGAATCTGACGAAGGCCTTTTCCGAGGACATTCGGATTCGCGAGGCTGACGAGCACCTGCCGCCGGTGGGCGTTGCTTTCGACGCCCACGATATCGAACCGGGCCTCGTCTACGACAAGAACGGTGTGAAGGTCACTGCGATCGAGGTCAATCACGGGGAGAAGATCAAGCCGGCCTTCGGCTATGTCATCGCGTACGATGGCAGAAAGGTCGTGCTTTCGGGCGATACCAAGTACGATGGGCGGGTGGCGAACGCGGCAAGAGGCGCCGATCTCCTCGTGCACGAGGTGGCGGTGATCGCGCCCGAGCTCTCGAAGAGCTATCCCTCCTATCGCGATATCGAAGCGCATCACTCCTCACCGGAGGATGCGGGCCGCATCTTTTCGCTGGCGAAGCCGAAGCTCACCGTCTACTCGCACATCGTGTTCGCGACGCTCAAGCCGGTGCAGGACGTGCCCGAGGACGCGCTCGTGCAGCGAACGCGCACGACCTACCGCGGCCCGCTCATCGTCGGTCACGACCTGATGTCGTTCGTGGTCGGCGACGCAGTGTCGGCGTTTGGTCCCAACGGTGAGCCCGTCAAGGCACTGGAGGCCGAGCCGCGCTGAAGCAGCGCCGCCTTCCCTCTGCGCGCCGTAGCGCGACGTTGCAGCGCTGTCGGGGAAGGAAAACGGTGACCGCGGGTCTAGGGGACTTCCTCCTCCGCGTTGCCGCCCTTGGCGATCTCATCGTTGGTAAGATCGCCTGCCCTGCGCTCCAGTTTCCCAAGCAGCGTCTCGAGCAACTCGGCTTCCTGATCGGTCAGGCAGGAAGCAAACTTCGCATTGTATTTTTTTCCGTTCTCTCGCGCCTGCTCGTAGACAGCCTGACCGGCGACGGTGAGCCTTAAGACAAGCAGTCGCTTGTTTGAAGACAGTCTGGCTTTCATGATCAGGCTGCGTTCGACCAGCTTGGCGACACCTCGGCTCAAGACGACCTGATCAAGATCTGCGATCTCGCCGAGCTCGGTCAGGCTCCTGTCCGGGTGTTGACCGACATAGGCGAGGATACGCCAGTCGCGACGGGTGATGCCGAGCGCGCGGCGAAACATGATCCCTGCGCCTCGCGCTGCCAGCTTCGAGAGGTTGTAGAGCCGAAACGCGAGAAAGTCGTCAATCTCTTCGGGATGTTTCAAACGGAATGCGACATCTTTCACGGACTTGACGGAAGCAGCTTGGCGAGATGACATGGATCGTACCGGCGAGAATGTTGAGCCTTGCGCTGTTGGCCTTTTCATCCGCTGACCGCAGCGCAGTTGTGCCACCGCTCGTGTCGTCGGCTTCTCGCCATTCTGCAACGGCAGGAAGAAAGGGGACAACCACATCACCGAATTCACAACACCAATTCGATTCCGGGCGCTGTCTGGAAGCGCCCCCTCAAACCGGCAATTTGTTGACTGCCGCAATCGCCGTCATCACGCCGCGGATTTCGGCCATTCCTCGCAAGCGGCCAATCAGGGGATAGCCGGGGTGGGTGCCGCGGCCGATGTCGTCGAGCAATTCGTGGCCGTGATCCGGGCGGAACGGAATCCTCCAGGAGGACACGCCGGTATGTTTTCGACGGGCTTGTTCCTTCAACAGCGCGGTCACCACCGCGACCATGTCGACGTCGCCAGCGAGATGATCCGCTTCCATGAAGCTGCCGTCCGGCGACTTCTTCACGTTGCGTAGATGCGCGAAATGGATGTATGGCGCAAAGCGCGCGGCCATCGCCGGCACGTCGTTGGCAGCTCCCGCGCCGAGCGCGCCGGTGCAGAAGGTGATGCCGTTGGCTTTCGAGGGACAAGCCTCGACGATAAATTGAAGGTCGTCCGCCGAGGAGACGATACGAGGCAACCCGAACAGGTCGCGCGGCGGATCATCGGGGTGAACACACAGGTTGACGCCGACCTCCTCGGCGGTCGGCACCACCTCGCGCAGGAATCTCGCGTAATTGGCGCGCAGCTCCTCGCGCCCGATGCCGCGAAAGCGATCCAGCACCTTGCGCAGGCCCGGAACATCATAGCGATCGAACACGCCCGGCAATCCGGCCATGATGGTGGCGAGCAGGCGGCTCTTGTCGGCTTCCGACGCGCGCTTGACCCAGGCCCGCGCGCGATCGAGCACGTCGCCGGCGTGATCGTCTTCGGCACCGGGCCGCTCGAGAATGTAGCAGTCGAACGCCGCGTAGGCGTCGGCGTCGAAGCGCAACGCCGTGCCGCCGCCGGGCAGGCGATAGCCGAGCTCAGTCCGCGTCCAGTCGAGCACCGCCATGAAATTGTAGCAGACCGTGGTGACGCCGCAGGCTGCAAGATTGCGCAGCGACTGTCGGTAATTCTCGAACAGCGGCTGAAGATTGCCCTCGCCGAGCTTGATCGGCTCGGCCACCGGCAGGCTCTCCACCACGCTCCAGCGCAAGGCCAGCTCTGCGTCGGCGGAAATCATATCGCGCCGTCGGCTGATCTCCTCCACGCTCCAGACCACGCCATAGGGGATGTGATGCAACGCCGTGACAATCCCCGAGGCGCCCGCCTGCCGGATTTGCGGCAATTGAATGCGATCATCGGGGCCGAACCAACGCCAGGTCTGTTCCATTAGATTTTCTGTTCCATGAGATATCTTTCCAGTTCACTTGCGACGAGACCGGCGCTTCGCCGTGACCTGCATCGCCAATTCCTCCTGCCGCACGAAAATCCCTTCGGCGCGGCGGAACACCTCGCGCAAGTGGCGGCGCATCGCCGCAACGGCCCGCTCTTCGTTGCAATCGGCCAATCCGCTCAGGATCTCGCGATGCTGCTCGATCAGGAGCGGAATGTGGCCGGCATCCTCCTGCAGGGTCAGGTGGCGCACGCGGTCGAAATGAATCTTGGTCTGCCGGATTACCTGCCAGACGCCCTCGAGGCGGCTGGTTCGGGCGATGGCGTGATGGAAGTGTTCATCCAGGGCATAGAAGCCGGCCGGCGTCGCGGCCTTCTCCTGCCGCTCGATGATCTCGCCGAGCTCGCGCAGCGAGGTCGCGTCGATGAATCGAACCGCCTCGGTGACGAGCGCGCATTCGAGATGCTCGCGGATGAACTGGGCGTGCCGAAAGGCTTCCCGCGAGATGGGCGCGACCACGGTGCCGCTCTGCGGATAAATCCGGACGAGATCGGCGTCGGCGAGCTTGATCAGCGCCTCGCGCACCGGCGTGCGACTGACGCCGAGGCTGCTGCAAAGGTCAAGCTCGGCCATCGGCGTGCCCGGCGGCAACGCGCCGCTGACGATCTCGTCGAGCAGGCGCTGATAGACCTGGTCGGCGAGCCGCGTACCGAGCTTCTCGGCCGCGCTGCCACTCGTCTCCATCAGCTCCGAGGTCTCATCCTTCATGTCGCTCGAACCAAGTGCAGTTGGTCTTCCATCCATGCCCTGTCGCCGCGCAACCGTCGACACCTCACAAACACCGCAACGCCGCAAATCACAGAAAACCGGTCGATATCCAGGGAATGAAGATAATCAAGAGCAGCGCGACCACCAGCGCGGCCAGATGCGGCCAGACATGCCGGATCGCTTCGTCCGGCGCCACCCGCCCGATCGCGCAGGCGAGATAAAAGCCTACGCCAAACGGCGGCGTGAACAGGCCGAGCCCCATCGAGAACACCGCGATGATGGCATAGTGAATCTCGTTGACGCCCATCAGGCGCGCGATCGGAAACAGCAGCGGACCGAACAGCACGATGGCCGGCACACCCTCCAGCACGCTGCCGAGCACGACAAAGGCCAGCGCCGAGATCACCAGGAATCCCCAGCGTCCGGCCGGCACCGCGCTCATCATGTTCACCAATTGCTGGGAGAAGCCGGATTGCGTCAGCGCCCAGGCCATCGCGGTCGCAGCGCCAACGACGAGCAGGATCGCGCCCGACAGCGCGACCGTGTCGACCAAGATCGGATAGACGCGGCGCCAGTCGAAGCAGCGATAGAAGAACATGCCGGCGAGGATGGTGTAGACGACGCCGATGGTCGCGACCTCCGTTGCCGTCGCGACGCCCTCTACGACGGCCGAGCGGATGAGGATCGGCAGGCCGAGCCCGGGCAGCGCGACCGCGAACAGCTTCAGCTTGGCCCTGGCATCGACGCGCTTGACGTCGTGCAGATCTTCCTTGCGGGTCTGGATGAAAATGACGACCACGAGCGCCAGCGCGCCGACGATCGCGGGCAGCAACCCGCCGGTGAAGAGCGCCGCGATCGAGACCCCCGTCACCGATCCGACGGTGATCAGCACGATCGACGGCGGAATCGTCTCCGACATCACCGCGGAGGCCGATAACAGTGAGACCAGGTCGCCTTCCGAGCTGCCGCGCTGCTTCATTTCCGGAAACAGCGCCGGCGCGACCGCGGCCATGTCGGCGGCTTTCGCGCCCGAGATGCCCGAGACCAGATACATCGCGCCCAACAGCACATATTGCAGGCCGCCACGCAGGTGGCCGATCAGCGATACCAGGAAGGCGATCATCGCCCGCGCCAGTCCCGCTAGCTCGATCAGTGCGCCGAGCAGCACGAACATCGGCACGGCGAGGAGGACGATATGCGACATGCCTTCGCTGACGCGGCCGGGCACGATCAGCATCGGAATCTGCGTGGCGAATTCGAGATAGGCGACGGTCGCAAGCAGAAACGCGAAGGCGATCGGGGTTCCGATCACCATCGCGAACGCGACCAGCCCAAGGAAGAAGATCAGGAGATTAGTGTTGCCGAGATCCTCAAGCCAGGGCGCAGCAAGCTGCAGCGCGGCGCCGACCACGGCGATCACGGCAAGCGAGCCGGCCATCTGCATCGTCGTTGCATATTGTAGGAGGCGATCGATCGCGGTGAGCAGCATCAGAAGAATGCCGACCAGGATCGCGGCCTCTCGATAGGCCTCGCTGATGTCGAGCACCGGCGTCGGGCTGATCAGATGGCTTTGCACATGCTCCCAGGTCGGCATCACCAGCGCGGCCAGCAGCGTGCAAACCAGCGTCAAGGCCAGCGCATCGACGCGGGCCCGCCAGGCCGGCGAAAGGTTGCGGATGAAAGCCGTCAGGCGCATGTGCTCGCCGCGGCGGAGCGCAACCACCGCCCCCAGCATCGAAAGCCAGATGAACAGCAAGGTTGCCAGCTCGTCCGACCAGGTCAGCGGCGCGTCGAACACATAGCGCGCGGTGGTGGCCGCGCCGAGCAGCACCGTCTCGGCCACCAAAATGGCCGCCGCCGCGGCCTCGACGAGGCGGCCGAGCGCTCTGTCAAATCTAGCAAAGATCTGGCGCGAGGGGATCGACGTTTGGGCCGTGATGTCCATGGCGTTCACTCTCCCCGCTCCCGTCTTTGTGGCGCGCTTGGCGAAACGGCCGGCGCGTTCTTAAAGCTGTCCCGTCGCCTTCTCCATCAGACCCCAGGCCTCTGCGCCGAACTTGGCTTTCCAGTCGTTATAAAAGCCGGCCGTCCGCAGCGCGTCGCGGAACGGCTTGGTATCGACCTTGTTGAAGACGACGCCGGTCGCCTGCATTTCGGTCTGCGCCTTGTCGTTGAACTGCCGGATGTCCTGCCGCTCCTTCATCGCCGCGTCCGAAAGCGCGGCCGTGATCGCGTCACGCACATTCTGGGGCAGCCCATTCCAGCGCGTGGCGTTGGCGAAGATGTAATGTCCATCCCAAATGTGGCCGGACAGCGCGACATATTTCTGCACCTCATAGAGCTTTGCGCTCTGGATCAGCGCCAGCGGATTTTCCTCGCCGTCGACCACGTGGGTCTGCAGCGCGGCATAGAGCTCGCCGAAATCGATCGGCGTCGGCGCCGCGCCGAGCGTCTTGAACAGGCTCACCCACAAGGGATTGCCGGGGACGCGGATTTTGAAGCCCTTGAGATCGTCAGGCGAATGGATCGGCTTCGCGCTCGAGGTGATGTTGCGATAGCCGTTGTCGAGGCATTTCGGCAGCACGTGAAGGCCGACCTTGGCGAACTCGCCGCGCACGAAATCGCCGAGACCGCCGTCCATGGCCGCCCACACCTGGTCGTAGCTTTCGAAGGCGAAGGCGACTGCGTTGATGCCGCCGACCGGCACCACGGTCTGGTTCACTCCCGACGTCGACATGAAATCGAGCGCGCCGGTGCGCGTCTGCGAGAACATGTCGGGCTCGCTACCGAGCTGGCTGTTCGGATAGACCTGCAGATCGACCGCGCCGTTCGTCTGCTTCTTGATGGCTGCCGCGGCTTCGATGATGCGCACCACGCCCGGATGGCTTGCGGGAAAAGCGGTGCCATAGCGGAGCCGGTATTTGGCGGTGTCGGCTTTGGCGCTCAGACCCGGCAGGGCTATGGCGGCGGTGGCGAGCGTTGCTCCAACAAAGGAGCGGCGAGACAAGTGCATGATGGACCTCCCTGAAAAAACATGGACTGCCCCTTACCGGGGTCTTGGATTCTTATCTTTCGAATGCTGGTTATAATGGATACTAGATCAAGCATCAACAGAAAACTTGTATCCAAGTTTTAGCAGTGCTAAAAATCGCGAGCTCTAGAGCGCCGAACGGCCAGTGCCGAGCGGGCGGCCGCGCCAAAACGTTAGAGAAAACAGGAGGAAGCCATGAGGAGCCTGGTGGTCGAGCGGCCCGGCAGCCTCTCGATCGAAAAGCGTCCCCTCCCTGAGCCGGCCCCCGGTGAAGTCCGCGTCCGCGTCGAGCGCGCCGGCATCTGCGGCTCTGATATCCACATCCTGCACGGCAGCAATCCGTTCGCGCGCTATCCGCGGGTGATCGGCCACGAATTCTTCGGCCGCATCGATGCCGCAGGCGACGGCGTCGCCATCCGTCCCGGCACGCGCGTCGTGATCGATCCCGTGATCGGCTGTGGCAACTGCTATCCCTGTTCGGTGGGCCGGCCCAATGTCTGCGCCAATCTGCAGGTGCTGGGCGTTCATCGCGACGGCGGCTTCTCGGAATTTGCCTGCGTCCCGATCGGCAGCGTTCATGCGCTGCCCGACGGCATCGACGATGTGCAGGCGCCGCTGGTCGAGCCGTTCTCGGTCGCCACCAACATCACCGACCACACCGGCGCCTATGCCACCGACACCGCGCTGGTCTATGGCGCGGGGCCGATCGGGCTCACGGTGATCCAGGTCCTGAAATACATTTATGGCGTGCGCGAGCTGATCGTCACCGATCGGATCGACGCGCGGCTGGAAGCTGCGCGCGCCAACGGCGCCGATCGCGCGATCAACACTGCCCGCATCGATCTGCCGACCGAGCTTGCCTCACTGGCAATCCGCCCCACGCTGCTGATCGATGCCGCCTGCCATCCGAGCATTCTCGGCGAAGCCATCGAGATCGCTTCCCCTGCCGCGCGCATCGGCATCATGGGCTTCTCTGGCGATCCTTCCACGATCGTGCAGCAGAGGATCACCAGCAAGGAGCTGGCGATCCATTCATCGCGGCTGAATTGCGGAAAATTCGCCAAGGTGATCGACTGGTTCGCGACCGGCCGCCTCCACCCCGAGCGGCTGGTCACTCACCGCTACGGCATTGCCGACTACGCCACTGCCTTCGACACGTTCGAACACAATCAGACCGAATGCTGCAAGGTGCAGCTCACGTTTTGAGGCGAGCCCGCGCGAGAAGATGAACCGCCTCTGCAACGCCGCGCTCAGCCGGCTGCCGGCGCTGATCGAGCGGCCGGCCTACGACCGGACAAGGATGACAACCGGGATCGTGCATCTCGGCATCGGCGCCTTTCAGCGCGCGCATCAGGCCGTCTACACCGACGCGCTGTTGGCCGACGACCCGAGCTGGGGGATTCTGGGCGTCTCGCTGCGTTCGCCCGACACCCGCGATGCGCTCGCTCCGCAGGACGGTCTCTACAGTGTCTCCGCGACCGATGATCGTGGCACAGGATGCCGTGTGATCGGCGCGCTGACCGGGCTGATCGTCGCCCCCGAGGATCCGGCTTTGCTCGGTGAACGCCTCGCCGATCCGGCAGTGCGCATCGTCTCCACCACCGTGACGGAGAAAGGCTATAGCCACGATCCCGCAACCGGCGCCTTGCGCGAAGACGATCCCGACATCCGCCATGACGTCAGGCATATCGACCGGCCACGCACCACGCTTGGCACCATCGTCGGCGGCCTGAAGCGGCGGCGCAACGCCGGCCTCGCGCCCTTCACCGTGCTCGCCTGCGACAATCTTCCGTCCAACGGCCATACGCTACGCAGCCTCGTGCTCCGCTTCGCCGAACTCCATGATCCCGATCTGAGCCGATGGATCGCCGGCGAGGTCCGCTTTCCCTCGACCATGGTCGACCGCATCGTGCCCGCGACCACCGACGCCGATCGCGCCGTGGCCAAATATGCCCTCGGTCTCGAAGATGCCTGGCCGATCATGACCGAACGCTTCAGCCAGTGGGTGATCGAGGACGATTTCAACCTGGGCCGCCCGGAATGGGATCGCAGCGGCGCGCAATTCGTGCGCGATGTTGCGCCCTATGAACTGATGAAGCTGCGACTCTTGAACGGATCGCATTCGACGCTTGCCTATCTCGGCTATCTGATGGGGGCCGAGACGGTCGCGGACGCGATGAACGAGCCTGCGCTGGCCCGCCTGGTCGAAGAGCTGATGCGGCTGGAAGTCACGCCGACCCTGCCATCGCTCGGCGGCTTCGACCTCGCCGCCTATCGCGCCTCGTTGCTCGAGCGCTTCCGCAACCCGTCGCTGCGCCACCGCACCTGGCAGATCGCGATGGACGGCTCGCAAAAGCTGCCGCAGCGGCTGCTCGGCACCATCCGCGATCGCCTGGCCCAAGGCCTGCCGATCGATCGGCTGGCGCTCGGCGTCGCCGCCTGGATGCGCTACGTCACGGGCATCGACGAAAAGCAAAAGCCCATCGACGTTCGTGACCCGCTCGCATCGCGCCTGAAGGCACTCACTGAAGCGGCCGGTCCGATCGCCTCGCGGCTCGCTCCCGCACTCCTGTCGATCAAGGAAATCTTCGGCTCCGACCTGCCAACCAATCCTGCCTTTACGGCGCCCGTCGAGGCGGCGCTCGACAGACTGTTCAGGATAGGCGCGCGCGATCTCTGCGGCCAGATGATCTGACCGCAAGACCTCCGTTGACTACGCCGGCGTCGCCGCGGTGATCAGGAGCCTTCAACTTCCTTGAATGCTTCGCGCGCGTTGCGGAACGCGTCGATGCCGGAGGGGATACCGCAATAGACGGCGACCTGAAGCAGGATCTCCTTGATCTCGTCCTTGGTGAGACCATTTTTCAGCGCGCCCTTGACGTGCAGCTTCAGCTCGTGAGGACGATTGAGCGCGCCGAGCATCGCGAGATTGACGATGCTTCGGGTTCGGCGGTCGAGGCCCGGCCGCGTCCATAACGCGCCCCAGCAGAACTCCGTCGACCACTCCGCCATGGTCCGCGTGAACTCGTCCGCGCCGGCAATGGATTTGTTGACGTAATCCTCCCCCAGCACTTCCTTGCGAACCTTGAGGCCTTTTTCGAACAGCGGGCTCTGGCTCATCGTCGATGTCTCCTTTTTGGCGTTCCCCTGGAAATCTACGCCGCCGCGCACACGACTGTCGATGGAAATGTCTGCTTGACAGATTGACTGACAATCCGGACAGTCAGCGCAAACGGCCTCCGGGGAACGCCCCGGTACGGACCACATCAAACGCGGCATGGAGCGAAGACAATGGCGGTGCATACGATCGGCTTCATTGGCACGGGCCGCATGGGCGGACCGATGGCCGGGCGGCTTCTGGACGCCGGCTATGCGCTCTCCATCCATGACACGCAGAGCGAAGCGACCAAACCGCTGATTGCGCGCGGCGCGCGCCTTGCGAGCTCGCCGGCCGAGGTCGCTTCCGCCTCCGACATCGTGCTGACGAGCCAGCCGACGCCAGACATCGTCAAGGCCGTGGCGCTTGGGCCCAACGGAATTTCCTCGGGCAATCGCGCCCGTATCGTGATCGATCTTTCGACTTCGGGCCCCGGCACGGCCAAATTGATCGCACAGGAGTTCAAGCTAAGAAACCTGACGCTGGTCGATGCACCCGTCAGCGGCGGCATCAAGGGCGCGGTGAACGGCACGCTCGCGGTCATGGTCTCCTGCCCAAAGGAGACCTACGCGACCGTCGCGCCGATCCTGAAGAATTTCGGCAAGCTGTTCTATACCGGCGACAAGCCCGGCACGGCGCAGACTGCAAAGCTCGCCAACAATCTGATGGCGGCGACCGCACTCGTGATCACCTCCGAAGCCGTCGCGATGGGCGTCAAGGGCGGCGTCGACGCAAAAGTGCTGATCGACATCATCAATGCCTCGAGCGGCCGCAATACCGCCTCCGAGGACAAGTTTCCGCGCGCCGTGCTCCCCGGCACCTTCGACTTCGGCTTCACCACCGGCCTCTCCTACAAGGACGTCCGGCTTTGCATCGATGAAGCCGAAGCCATGGGCGTGCCGATGGTCTGCGGCGCGGCGGTCAGACAGATGCTCGCCATCACCAACGCGAAATTTGGCGCATCATCCGACTTCACCTCGATCGCAAAAGTCCTCGAGGAATGGGCCGGCGTTGAGATGCGCGGCTGACGCGGCTGGAAAAAACGAGGGGGTCGATGTCGGCGCTGTCGGGCAAATGGGCTCTCGTCACCGGCTCGGCGGCCGGGCTCGGGCTTGCGATTGCCGAAAGCCTTGCAGCCGCCGGTGCGAACCTCGTCGTGCATGATCTCGCCGCACCGCGCGAGGTCGCCGAAAGCCTCAAGTCCCGCTTTGGCGCGGAAGCAATCAGCGTTGCCGCTGACCTGTCGCGCCGAGCAGCGATCGAAAGCATGATGAGCGATCTGCTGGCGCGTCTCGACGGCATCGACATCCTCGTCAACAATGCCGTGGTCCGGCATTTTGCGTCCGTTGAGGATTTCTCGCCGGACCGTTGGGATGAGGCGCTCGCCGTCAACCTGTCCGCGCCGTTCCATCTCGTGCGCCTCGCGCTGCCGGCCATGAAGCAGCGCGGCTTTGGCCGCATCATCAATCTGGGTTCGATCTATTCGACGCGGGCGGTTGCGGAGCGGATCGACTACGTCACCACGAAAGCCGCGATCGTCGGCATGACCCGTGCGATCGCGATCGAAACGGCGGCAACGAACATCACCTGCAATGCGCTATGTCCGGGCGTGCTGCCGACATCTGCGATCAAATCGAAGATCGCAGCCGGCGCTGCACGCGAGGGGCGCGCGGTCGACGAGGCCACGCGCGATTATCTCGCGGCGCGCCAGCCGAGCGGGCGCTTCGTCGCAACCGAAGGCGTCGGCGCCATGGCCGTCTACCTGTGCAGTGAGGCCGCGCGGGATATCACCGGCGCCGCCCTTCCGATCGATGGAGGATGGTCGATCGCATGACAAAGCCGGGGACAACTCAATTGCGGAAATGCTGATTCGGCGGATAAATCGCTGTTGAACCCAGGACGAAGGCACTTCGCAAATGGACCGACGCACCGAACTGCAGTCCACGCTTCGCATCGAGGACGTCCCGACTGTCCGCGCGATGGTCGCGCAGAAGCTGCGCGAGGCCATCATGTCCGGCACCTTGAAGCCGGGCCGGCGCCTCGTCGAGCGCGAGCTCTGCGAGATGATGGGCGTGAGCCGCCCTTCGATCCGCGAGGCGCTGCGGCTTCTGGAAGCGGACGGGCTCGTCAACACTGTTCCCCACCGCGGCCCCATGGTCAGCACGATCAGCTTGGATGAGGCACGGCAGCTCTATGCTGCCCGCGCGGTACTCGAGGGCTTTGCCGGCCGCGAATGCGCCCGACTGCACGATCCCCAGGTGGTGCGCCGGATCGGCGATGCGCTGACCCGGCTGAAGGCGGCGGCCGCGAAACAGGACCTGGTCGGATGCCTCGAAGCCAAGACCGGCTTCTATGCCGCGCTGATCGGCGGCTGCCGCAACAGCTTCATTGAACGGATGCTCAAGCCCCTGCATGACCGGATCACGCTGTTGCGGATCACCTCGATGTCGCAGCCCAAGCGGATCACCAAGAGCCTGCGCGAAGTCACCGCGATCTGGCGCGCAATCCAGAGCGGGGACGAGGATCTTGCCGAACGCTGCTGCGTCGATCACGTCAAGGCTGCGGCGCTTGCCGCGCTAGACATGATCGAGCGGTCGCAGGCGAAGGACAGACTGTGACTATCTCCCGACCAGAGTGGCCGCTGTGCGGCGGTCGCTGGCGCAAGGAACCAAACTTGACCCATCGTCGGACAACGGAATTGGCGCTAACATAGGCCTCGACGCGACGAGGCCGTGGTCACAGGTCCGCTGCACGTTCCTGACGGAGGAGCACATGTCGAAGGCATTGCGCATCGCGCATGGAGCGTTTGGACGGGTCGCGCTCCTCGACATGGACTATTCGCTGGTTCGTCACGCCCATCCGCATTGCCATGTGCTGCTCAAGGTCGAGGGCGGCGATACGCAATTCGTGGTCGATGATGCGATCTATCCTTTGACCGATACGAGCGCGGTGCTGGTCAATGGCTGGCAGCCGCATAGCTACGTCCATGTGCCGGAGCGGCCGCGCACGGTGATCCTCGCGCTCTATATCGAGCCCGAATGGCTGCAGATCTTCCGCCCCGGTTGGGTGGCAAGCGGTGGACCGGGCTTCTTCTCGAGGCCCGCCAGCGAAATATCGGCGCGGATCCGCAGCCTCGCGATGAATCTCGCCGCCGACATGATGGCCCGGCCGGATTGCCGGACCGCGCATGAGGAAACGCTGTCCGACCTGATGATCGCGGTGATCGAGCGCTTCACGCCGTGGAAGAGCTTTCCGGCCTCGATCCGGGAATTGCGCGCGGCGTCCGGCGATTGGCGCATCCGCCGCGTGATCGCAGCGATGCGACGCGAGATCGGCGAGGGCGACGATGTTAGTGGCTGGGCGAAGCAAGCCGGCTTGTCGCGTGCGCACTTCTTCCGCCTGTTCGAATCCTCGATCGGCGTGCCGCCAAAAGTCTACATGAACGTGCTGCGGATGGAGCGCGCGGTGGAACTCGTGCTGAACCGCCCGCAATCGCTGAGCGACATCAGCTCGGAATTGGGCTTTGCGGAGCCTGCGCATTTCACCCGCTTCTTCCGCAACCATTCCGGAGTCAACCCACGCGAATTCCGCAACGTATCCCGCCTCGCCACCGCGCATTAGCCGACGCTGCGGCGCAGCGCAAAATGAGACGCGTTGGTAAGTTTTGAGACCTGCCGGCATGGCGGGCACATTCCGCGGCTGACTACGTTTCTCCGTAAACGCCAAGAAGGCGTGGTGGGAGAGATCGTCGGGATGGATCTGAACGCCGCAGCCGGCACTTCAGCCGCCAAACCCTGGGTCGGGCAGTCGATCCCGCGCGTCGAGGATCCGGCGCTGCTGGCAGGCCGCGGGCGCTTCATCGACGATCTCGGGGTACGGCCGGGAACGCTGCATGCCGCGATCCTTCGCTCGCCGCACGCTCATGCCAAAATTGTTTCGATCGACATCGCGGCGGCGCGGCAAGCGCGGGGTGTTGTCGCCATCCTGACCGGCGAGGATATCAAGGCGCTGACCGCAAGCCTCGTCGTCGGCGTCAAGGCGCCGGTCGAGTGCTGGCCGATCGCGGTCGGTCGCGCGCGCTATGCCGGCGAGCCCGTGGCCGTCGTCGTCGCGGAGAGCCGCTATCTCGCCGAAGACGCCATCGACCTGATCGACGCGCAGTACGAGGCGCTGCCCGCGGTCATCGATCCCGTCCGCGCGATGGACGCCGGCGCGCCGCTGCTGCATGACGGCTTTCCCAACAACACCGCGAGCGATCGCTCCTTCAAATATGGCGACCCGGATCAGATCTTCGCGGACGCCAAGCGCACCGTTGCGATCACGATCCGCTACCCTCGCAATTCCTGCACCCCGATCGAAACCTACGGCGTCGTCGCCGAATATGATCCTGCTGAGCAGGCCTATGACGTGCTCGCCAACTTCCAGGGGCCGTTCTCGATCCATGCGGTGCTGTCGCGTGCACTGAAGGTTCCCGGCAATCGGCTGCGGTTGCGGACGCCTCCGGATTCCGGCGGCAGCTTTGGCGTCAAGCAGGGCGTGTTTCCCTATATCGTGCTGATCGCGGCTGCCGCGCGCGCCACGGCACGGCCGGTCAAATGGATCGAGGACCGGCTCGAGCACCTGACTGCGTCGGTGTCGGCGACCAATCGCGCGACCACATTGCGCGCCGCCGTCAGCGATGACGGCAAGGTTCTCGCGCTCGATTGGGACCAGGTGGAAGATTGCGGCGCGCATCTGCGCGCCCCGGAGCCTGCCACGCTCTATCGCATGCACGGCAACCTCACCGGCGCTTACGACATCCGTCATGTCGCCGTGCGCAACCGCGTCGTGGTGACCAACAAGACGCCGACCGGACTCAATCGAGGATTCGGCGGGCCGCAGGTCTATTTCGCGCTCGAGCGGCTGATGCAGCGCATCGCCGTCGAGCTGAAGCGCGATCCCGTCGAAATCATCTCCCGCAACCTCGTCCCCACCGACGCCTTTCCCTATCGCACTGCGACCGGGGCGCTGCTCGACTCCGGCGACTATCAGGAAGCGCTTGCACGCGCCATCAGCGAAGGCGGATTGGCCGAATTGAAAGCGCGCCGCGACAAGGCGCGCGCGGAAGGGCGGATTTACGGCATCGGCTATACCGCCGTGGTCGAGCCGAGCGTCTCGAATATGGGCTACATCACGACCGTGCTGACGGCGGCAGAGCGGCGCAAGGCAGGCCCCAAGAATGGCGCGCAGGCGACCGCGACGGTCGCGATCGATCCCCTCGGCAGCGTGTCCGTGCATGTCGCCTCCGTGCCGCAGGGCCAGGGCCATCGCACCGTGCTGGCTCAGGTCGTCGCCGACGCGCTTGGGCTCGCGCCGGACAATATCCGGGTCAATGTCGAGATCGACACCGTCAAGGACGCCTGGTCGATCGCGTCAGGTAATTATTCCAGCCGCTTTGCGCCGGCGGTCGCCGGCACCGCAAAACTCGCCGCCGAGCGCCTCGCCGAAAGAATTGCGCGCATCGCGGCGGCCGGCCTGAATACGGAGAGCGACGACATCGCCTTTGCCGGCGGCTTCGTATTCTCGAAGCGCAACCCCGACAACAAGGCGCCGTTCTCGCGCATCGCCGCGCTGAGCCACTGGTCGCCGGGCGCGCTTCCGGACGACATCGGACACACCATTCGCGAAACCGCGTTCTGGACTCCGCCGGAGCTGACGGCCCCGGACGATCACGACCAGGTCAACTCTTCGCTCTGCTACGGCTTCATCTTCGATTTTTGCGGCATCGAGATCGACCGCGCCACGCTGCAACCGCGTATCGACCGCTACGTCACCATGCACGACTGCGGCACCATCCTGCATCCGGCGATGGTCGATGGCCAGGTCCGCGGCGGCTTCGCGCAGGCGCTGGGTGCCGCGCTGTACGAGGAATACGCCTATGCGAGCGACGGCTCGTTCCTCAGCGGCACCTTCGCCGACTATCTACTGCCGACCGTGGCCGAGGTGCCGGAACCATTGATCCTGCACATGCAGACGCCCTCGCCTTTCACGCCGCTGGGATCAAAGGGCGTCGGCGAAGGCAATTGCATGTCGACGCCGGTCTGCATCGCCAATGCGGTGGCCGACGCGCTCGGCATTGCCGATGTCAAGTTGCCGGTGCTGCCGGCGCGCCTCGCTGAAATTCTGCGGGGCGCGGAGACCGCGGCTCCCTCCGGCACGCCAAAGGTACGCGAACCGGGCACGCGGAAACTATCCGGCGAAGGCATTGCCAAGGTCGCGGCTGCGCCGGAGCAGGTATGGGCGATGCTGCTCGATCCGGCGACACTCGCCGCAGTGATCCCGAGCTGTCACCGTGTGGCAAAGATTTCGGACACGGATTTCACGGCCGACGTGACGATCGGCGTCGGTCCGGTCAAGGGCCGCTATCGCGCAAGGATCACGCTGTCTGATCTCGACAGACCGAATGGTCTCACTCTCGCAGGCAGCGCCGAAGGCGCGTTGGGATTTGGTGCGGGCAAAGGCCGGATCACCCTTGCTCCCGAGAATGGTGGAACGTCGGTGCATTACCGCTACGAGGCGGAGATCGGCGGCAAGGTCGCGAGCATCGGCGGCCGCCTGCTCGACGGCGCCACCCGCGTCATCATCGGACAATTCTTTGCGGCGCTGGCGCGGCGGGCCGGTGGCGAGACGCGCGCAGGCCATGGCCCCATTGCCGCCCTGCTGTCGAAGCTGCGCGGACTCTTGGGAGGCCGGCGATGAAACCGGCTGCCTTCGACTATGTGCGCGCGGAAAGCCTCGATGAGACGCTCGACGTGCTGCGCAACGCAGGTGGCGACGCGCGTATCATCGCCGGCGGCCAGTCGCTGATGCCAATGCTGAACTTGCGCCTCGCAAGACCCCGTATTCTCGTCGACATCATGCGGCTGAAAGAGCTGCGCAGGATCGAGCCGCGGCAGGACAGGATCGCGGTCGGCGCCGCCGTCCGTCAGGCCGAGCTTCTGCAATGGCCGTCGCTCGATCGCGAGCTGCCACTTTTGTCGCTTACGCTGCCCTGGAGCGGTCATGTGCAGACCCGAAGCCGCGGCACCATCTGCGGTTCGATCGCGCATGCCGATCCCAGCGCCGAGATACCGCTGGCGCTGCTGGCCTTGGGCGGCGAAATCGTGCTGCGCAGCGCGAGCAAACGGCGGCGCGTTGCGGCATGCGATTTCTTCCTCGGCGTGATGGCGACCGACCGCAACGACGACGAGCTGATCGAGGCGGTGGAATTCCGTGTGAGCAATGGGCGACGTTGCGGCTTCCGCGAGGTCGCGCGCCGGCACGGCGATTTTGCCATCGTGGCCTGCGCTGCGGTGACAACGGATCGCGGCGTGCGCTTGGCCGTTGGTGGCGTCGCCGATAGGCCGGTTGCGCGTGAGTTCGAGACCCTCGAAGGCAGCGCGCTCGACGATGCGCTCAATGCCTTCGCCTGGGACCTCGATGCCCGCGACGATTTGCATGCCACAGCGCGCTACCGGCGCGACCTGGTCCGGATGATCGGGCGCGAGCTGATTGCGGAGGTGACGCAATGACGCGTCTCGCCGCCGAACAACGCCACCGCATCCGCTTCACGCTCAACGGCGAGGCGGTCGACCGCCTTTGCGAACCGCGAATGCTCCTGACCGATTTCATCCGCCACGAGATCGGCGCGACCGGAACGCATGTCGGCTGCGAGCACGGCGTTTGCGGCGCCTGCACCGTCAATATTGACGGCCAGCCCGCGCGCGCGTGCCTCACCCTCGCCCTTCAGGTCGAGGGATGCGAGGTCAGAACCGTGGAAAGCCTTGCCGACAAGCAGGGCCGCCTGGGCGTGCTGCAATCAGCCTTCCGGAAGCACCACGCCTTGCAATGCGGGTTCTGCACCGCGGGCATCCTGATATCGCTCGATGCGCTGTTCGCACGGCGCGCCGATGCGGATGAGGCCGAAATCCGCGACGTGCTGACCGGACATCTCTGCCGTTGCACGGGCTACGCGCCGATCGTCAAGGCAGCGCTCGAAGCCGCGACGGAGCTGAGAGGAGACATCAGCCATGAGCCGATCGATGCTTGATCTCGGGACCAGCTTCCTTGCCAGCGTGGCGCGCGATCCGGATGCGCTGGCGCTGGTCGATGGCGACATCCGCCTTCGCTATGCCGAGTGGCTCGGCAAGATCTCGTCGCTGGTGAGGGCGTTCGACCGAATGGGCCTGAGACCCGGCGAGCATCTGCTCACCGCGCTGCAAAACACCTGGCAGGCCGCAACGGTGCATTGGGCCTGCCAGCTCGCCGGCCTCATCATCACGCCGGTCAACTGGCGAGTGAACGCCGACGAGCTCGATTTTTGCATCGAGAATTCGGAGAGCCGCGCCCTGATCTACCAGGACGTTTCCGAAAACGCGGTCGCAGCCTCAAAGCGCGCTTCAGGCCTCATCGTCATGCGTGCCGGCTCCAAGCCGGCCGCGGGCGAATTCTCGCTCGACGCGCTCTGCAACGAACGTGCCGATGACGTGCCGCCGCGGGCCGATGCGGAAGCCTGGTCGATCATGCTTTATACGTCGGGAACGACGTCGCGACCCAAAGGCGTGCCGCGGCGTCATCGCGCCGAGCGGGCCGCGGGCCTCGCTCATGTCGCACAGAACCTCTATCGCCGCGGCGAATGCACGCTCGGGGTGATGCCGCTCTATCACACCATGGGCGTCCGCTCCCTGATCGCGATGTCATTGATCGGCGGTACCTTCGTCTGCATGCGGCGATTCGATCCGCAAGCGGCGCTGTCGCTGATCGCGTCTGAACGCGTCACGAACCTCTATCTGGTACCGACGCTCTACCATGATCTCGTGCATTGCGACGCCTTCGCGCAAGCCGACATCTCCAGCGTCGCGAAGCTCGGCTTTGCAGGCGCACCGATGACCGACGGTTTGCTGCAGAAACTGGCACAGACATTCCGGCCTGACCTCTTCGTCAACCACTATGGCAGCTCGGAGATCTACACCTTCACCATCGAGCAGGACGCTGCGGCAAAACCGGGCTCTGCCGGCAAGGCCGGGATCAACCAGCAGGTGAAGGTGGTGAAGCTCAATGCGGTGTCGGTCGACAAGGTGGCTGATGTTGGCGAGGAAGGGGAAGTCGTCGCGCTGCTCGCCGGCGATGAGTCCTTTGAAGGCTATTGGCGCCGGCCCGACGCCGATGCGCGGGCGCTGCGCGACGGATGGTATTTCACCGGCGACACCGGATGTGTCGATCAGGACGGCGATCTCTTCGTCACCGGCCGGGTCGACGACATGATCATCACCGGCGGCGAGAACGTCTCGCCCGTCGAGATCGAGAGCTGCCTGTCGCTTCATCCTGCGGTGCTCGAGGTCGCCGTCGTCGGCTTGCCCGACGAACGCTGGGGCAAGGTCGTCACCGCCTTCGTCAAGCGCTCGCATCCGGTCTCCGAACAGGACCTCGACAAGCATTGCCGCGACTCCGGCCTCGCCGCCTTCAAGCGGCCGCGCCGCTTCATCTTCGTCGACGCCATCCCGAAGTCGCCGGTCGGCAAGCTGCTGCGGCGCCTGCTTGTCGCCGGTGAATACCAGGCCGAAGGCATACCGCCGTCGAACGCGGCGTGACCATCATTTCACAGCTCAGGAAGCAAGACATGCCTTCATACGCATTTGCCGATCACCGTCTCTCGAAGCTCGACGGATTCCAGGTCGAGATCGACGAGCCGCGCGAGCGCGCCGACATCATTCTCAACCGGCCGCCCTTCAACATCGTATCGATGCTGCAGCGCGACCAGTTGCGCCTGGTATTCGAGACGCTGGACCAGGACGACCGCATCCGCATCATCGTGGTGCGCGCGGTCGGCGAGCACTTCTCCTCCGGCGGCAATATCGGCGGCTTCATGGAGGCGACGCCGGAGACGGTCTCCAAGCTCGCCTGGAACATCGCCTCGCCCGCGCGCTGCGCCAAGCCGGTGGTGGTCGCCAACCGCGGCTACTGCTTCGGCGTCGGCTTCGAGCTGTCGCTCGCCTGCGACTTCCGGATCGCCTCGGATACCGCGCAATTCGCGCTGCCTGAGCAGAAGCTCGGTCAGATCCCAGGATCAGGCGGATCGGCGCGGTTGCAGAAGATGATCGGCATCACGCGGACCAAGGACATCGTGATGCGGTCCAAGCGTATCCCGGCGCGCCAGGCGCTTGAATGGGGCATCGTCACCGAATGCGTCGCGGACAAGGATCTGGAGGCCGCCACCGACAAGCTGGTTGACGAGCTGCGCACCTTCGCGCCGCTGGCGCAGCGCACCGCCAAGAAGCTCCTCAACGATACCGAGGATTCAACGCTGTCGATCGCAATCGAGCTCGAAGGCCATTGCTACAGCCGGCTGCGCCAGTCGGAGGATTTCAAGGAGGGCGTCGAGGCGTTCAACGCCAAGCGGCCGCCCAAATTCATTGGCCGCTAGCTAGCGTATCGCCATCATCGGCTAGCGGACTCCTTGCCGCGCGGCGCATAGCCGAACGGAACAAGGGCCGAATGACCATGAAGGATTGCAGCTTCGGGATCCTGATCGGCAATTTCCAGGGTGCACGGCCCATCGAAGCCGACGCCAGCGAGCGCGCGGGCGACCTCGGCAAATGGAACGCTGCCGGTACCGATCCGGCCGTGGCGCCACACGTCGCGGCCGGTGTCGGAAAGGTGAACGATACGCAGCAGGTCGCCCAGATGAGCGATGCCTTCGGCCGGTGGTTCTCCAATGAAATGAGCGTTGGCCGCGTCATAGCAGACAGCGAGCCTCGGAGAATTGAAGCCGCGCACGAAGCGCCCGAGCGAGATAGCATCCGGAAACGCCGCGAAAGGTATGTTTTCGACCGCGATGCCGACGCCGCGCGCCTCGGCCCGGGGCAGCAACGCGGCGACGCTCTCGCTTATCCATTTCATCTTGTCGGCCGCGGAAGGCGGAAACAGCGGACTCATGCGGCCGGGCACCATCACAAGCCACTCGGCTCCCACGTCGGCTGCAAGGTCGATGGCATCAGCGAACATCTGCACCGAAGCAGCTCGCGCGCGCGGAAGCGGACTTGCAAGATTGTAGTCGAGACTGGGCATATTCAGTGCCGTTCGCCTGGCGCCTGCCTCGTTCAGCGCACCTCTCAGCTCGCGGCGCGCGCCGGCATCGAAGTCATCGAGCGGCAAATGCGGCGGATGGATCATCAGCTCGAATTGCCGATAGCCGAGCTCCGCCAGGCGCCGCACGCAGGCCGCCGCCGGCGTCGACCAGATATATCCGTAGGTGTTGACCCCAAGCTCTCGCGCGATCATGGTTTACCTCGTTTGCCATTGGGCCTCATTCGGCGGCCGACCTTCGCAAAATCTGATCGTGCTTCGCCACCGGGCCGAAGGCAACTGGCGCGTCAGAAGATTGTCCCGGGGAAGGTTTGCGGCAACGACAAACCGGATTAGGTTTTCGCTGGCAGTACACGACGGCCGATGAAAAGGGCCGGTTGAAGGAGGCAAGCCTTGAAGTGCTATGAATTGCAGGGACCGAGCGGCGTTGACGGACTTGCCCTGGTCGAAAGGCCCGTGCCGCAACCCCGTGCCGGCGAGGTGCTGATTCGGCTCCAGGCTGCGACGCTGAACTACCGGGATCTGCTGACCGTCAAGGGCGGCTACGGCTCACGTCAGAAATTTCCTCTGGTGCCCGTTTCGGACGGCGCGGGAACGGTTGAAGCCGTGGGACCCGGCGTGCGAGCGTTCGCTCCGGGTGATCGGGTCATCGGAAGCTTCTTCGAAAGCTGGATCAGCGGCGAGCCGAGCGAGGCGAAGATGCGCTCAGCGCTTGGCGGCGCCGTCGATGGCGTGCTTGCCGAATATCGGATCTTTGCCGCAGACGCGCTGGTCAAGACGCCGGAGCATCTCAGCGATGTCGAGGCCGCTGCCCTCCCCTGCGCTGGCCTGACGGCCTGGAGCGCGGTCGTCAAGCTTGGGGCCGTGAAGCCGGGCCAGACGGTGCTGACGCAGGGAACGGGCGGGGTTTCGCTGTTTGCGCTGCAATTCGCCAAGATGTGCGGCGCGCGCGTTATCGCAACCTCGTCGAGCGATGCAAAGATCGAGCGCCTCAAGCAACTCGGCGCGAATCTCACACTGAACTACAAGACGACGCCCGACTGGGGCAAGAAGGTCCGCGAGCTGACCGGACATGGGGTCGATCTCGTCGTGGAAGTCGGCGGGGTTGGGACGCTCAACGAGTCGATCCGGGCGACGAGGATCGGCGGAACGATTGCATTTATCCGCGTGCTTGCCGGACCGCCGCCCTCCGAACTTCGCCTTCCACTCATGGTCATGCAGCAGCAGCGGCTGCAAGGCGTCACTGTCGGATCAGTCGAAGATCTGCGCGCGATGGCGGACGCGATCACGATCAATCGCATGAGGCCGGTGATCGACCGGACGTTTCCGTTCGATCAGGTAAAGCAGGCGTTCTCCCATATGGCGAGCGGCGCGCATTTTGGAAAAGTGGCGATCGCCATGGGGTAGCTCAGCGGTCGTTACCGATCCTGTGAGGGCGACGCACGTCACAAGCCGGAGACCCTGGTGGGGCTTACGGAGCGCGCAGGCTGGACTGCAGGCAGGTAGCGAAAGCCGTCCTCGCCGAGAAAGTCCAGCATCGCTTGCGCAGGCGGAAGCAGCTCCTTGTCGACCCTCCGCACAGCATACCATTGCCGCATGACCGGCAAGCCCGCGACATCGAGCACGGCGAGACGGCCGTCGGCAAGCTCGCTCGCCACCGTGTGCAGCGAGATGAAGGCGACGCCGAGTCCCGCAATCACCGCCTGCTTGATGGTCTCGTTGGAGTCCATCTCCATGCCGATCTTCGGCTGCAGATCGCTCGCCTGAAAAAACTGCTCCATCAACATCCGCGTGCCTGAGCCGCGCTCCCGCGTGATAAAGGTTTCATAAGTCAGATCGACCACGGCGAGACCTGAATCCCTGGCGAGCCAGTGATTGGCGGCGGCGACGACGGCGTGCGGATGCTCGCCGAGCAGGCGCTTTTCGACTGCAACATCCGGCGGCGGCTGGCCCATGATTGCGATGTCGAGATCGTAGCCGCGCAGCGCCTGGCGGATATCCTCGCGATTGCCGATGGTGAGGATGACGTCGATCTTGGGATGAAGTTTCGAGAACGCGGCGATGACGAATGGCACAAAATATTTCGCCGTCGACACCGCACCGATCGAGACCCGCCCGCCGGAGCGGCCGGCGATCATGTCGAGCGTCTGCTCGCAATCGACCAGCGCCGCTTCGATCCGTTCGGTGAGCGCCATCACCTCGCATCCGGCATCGGTCAGCCGCATGCCTTCGCCGGTGCGCTGGACCAACGGCAAGCCGGTGAGCGCTTCGAGGTTGCGAAGCTGCAGGGTCACCGCGGGCTGGGTGAGGTTCAGCCGCTTTGCGGCGGCCGTGACCGAGCCCATTTCGTGAACCGCCGCCAGCGCGCGGAGCTGCCGGACCGTCAGATCACGTCGAAAATGGCCTGTCATGCTGACCTATATAAGCAGAACTTTGGTCGATCCCAAGATATTGAAATTTTACTAATTGCTCAATCTCGGCGTTGATATGGGCGCCCGCCAGTCGTTGTCCGGCCGCACGGGCGATCAGACAAAGCCCCTCAAGAGGCGCCACCACAGGGAACGAGCCAATGGATTACTCCCTCACCTTGGATGCGTACCTTGGCGGCGCCACCCCGTCTCTCGGGCAAGGAAGCTCTGTCGCAACGGTCATCACCTGCCTCGCCAGTGCGGCAGTTGAGTTGTCCGAACTGATCGCGGCCGGACCCCTTTCAGGCATCGACGGGCGCGACAGCGGCACGAACTCCGGCGGCGACCGGCAGATCGACATCGATGTCGAAGCCAACCGCCTGATGTGCGCCGCGCTGCGCAAGGGCCCGGTCGCGGCGATCGTGTCGGAAGAGACGGAGTTGCCCGAGATTCTCGATTCCGGCGCCGGGTTGTGCGTCGCGATCGATCCGCTCGATGGCTCGGCCAACCTCGCCAACAACATTTCCGTCGGAACGATCTTTTCCATCCGCCGCCGCTCGCGCGATGCGCTGTCGACCTTCTTCGAACCCGGCACCGCGCAGCAGGCGGCGGGTTGCTTCATCTACGGCCCGCAGACGACGCTGGTGCTCGCCCTTGAGCACAGCGTCGACATCTTCATCCTCGATCGACGCTCGCGCGAGTTCGTCCTGATCCGCCGCGGCGTCCGCATCCCCTCCGACACGGCGGAATTCGCCATCAACATGTCCAACCGACGCCACTGGAACGCGGCGGTCGACGCCTACATCGACCATTGCCTGCTGGGTGCCAGCGGTGAGTACGGCGAGGACTTCAACATGCGCTGGATCGGCTCGCTGGTCGCCGAAGCCTATCGCATCCTGATGCGCGGCGGCGTGTTTCTCTATCCCGCCGATGCGCGGCGCAACTATCACGAAGGCCGGCTGCGGCTGCTTTACGAAGCGCATCCGATGGCGCTGATCATGGAGTGGGCGGGAGGCGCCGCGAGCACGGGGCGCGATCGCATCCTCGACCTGTCGGCAAGAATGCCGCACCAGCGCGCGCCGCTGATCATGGGCTCGGCGCGGGCGGTGCGTGACCTCAACCTGCTGCATCAGGGCGTTCAGCCTCTGTACGAGAGCAGCAAGGCGCCGCTGTTTGCGCGGCGCGGCCTGTTTCTCTGAGGTGCACCAATGTCCCGCCGGCATCCCATCATCTCGGTCACAGGCTCTTCCGGCGCCGGCACGACGTCGGTCAAGAAGACCTTCGAGCAGATCTTTCGCCGCGAGAACGTGACTGCGGCCTTCATCGAAGGCGACGCCTTCCACCGCTATGACCGCGCCGAGATGCGGCAAAAGATGGCGGAGGAGGCCGAACGCAGCAACAAGCATTTCAGTCATTTCAGCCCCGAGACCAACCTGTTCGAGGAGCTCGCGAAGACTTTTCGCGAGTATGGCGAAACCGGCACGGGGATGACGCGCCATTACGTCCACGACGCCGAGGAAGCGGCGCTCTATGGTGCCGAACCAGGCACGTTCACGCGCTGGGCGCCGTTGCCGGACAATTCCGAACTCCTGTTCTACGAGGGGCTGCACGGCGCCGTCGTCACCGAGAAGGTGAATGTCGCGCAATACGCCGATCTGAAGATCGGAGTCGTGCCGGTGATCAACCTCGAGTGGATCCAGAAGCTGCATCGCGATCGTTCCGACCGCGGCTACTCGACGGAGGCGGTGACCGACACGATTCTGCGGCGTATGCCCGACTATGTGAACTACATCTGCCCGCAGTTCACCGAGACCGACATCAATTTCCAGCGCATCCCGACGGTCGACACATCGAACCCGTTCATCGCGCGGTGGATACCGACCCCGGATGAATCCATGGTCGTGATTCGCCTCCGAAATCCGCGCGGCATCGACTTCCCCTATCTGCTTTCGATGATCCCGCACAGCTTCATGTCGCGCGCGAACTCGATCGTAATCCCCGGATCAAAGCTCGACCTGGCGATGCAACTGATCCTCACGCCGCTCATCCTGCAGCTCATCGAACGCAAGAGGCGCTCGCTATGACGGTCATGCCCACACCCATCACGACGACAACCGGCTCTCGCCCGCAGCCATCCCTTGTGGCGATGGCAAACGCGGTGCGCTTTCTTGCCGCCGACGCCGTCGAGAAGGCGAAGTCGGGCCATCCGGGCATGCCGATGGGCATGGCCGATGTCGCAACCGTGCTGTTCTCCCGCTTCCTGAAATTCGACGCCGCGGAGCCGGACTGGCCGGATCGCGATCGCCTCGTGCTGTCGGCGGGGCACGGCTCGATGCTGCTCTATGCGCTGCTGCACCTGACCGGCTACAGCGCCATGACACTGGATGAGCTGAAGCGCTTTCGCCAGTGGGGCTCGAAAACACCGGGCCATCCCGAATACGGCCATACGCCCGGCGTCGAGACCACCACCGGCCCCCTCGGACAGGGACTGGCGACCGCGGTCGGCATGGCGCTCGCCGAACGCATGCTGAATGCGCGCTTCGGCGACGACCTGGTCGATCACTTCACCTATGTGATCGCCGGCGACGGCTGCCTGATGGAGGGGATCAGCCACGAAGCGATTTCGCTCGCCGGACACCTGAAGCTCTCGCGGCTGATCGTCCTTTATGACGACAATCAGATCACCATCGACGGCGCGACATCGCTGTCGTGCTCCGACGATCAGTTGATCCGCTTCCTGGCGTCGGGCTGGTCGGTGCACCGGGTCGACGGCCACGACCATGAGGCAATCGCGAAGACCATTGCCGAAGAGCGCGAGACCAACCGTCCGTCGCTGATCGTCTGCCGCACCGTGATCGGCTACGGCGCGCCAACGCGCCAGGGCACCGAGAAAGTCCACGGCGCGCCACTCGGCAGCGACGAGATCGCCAAAACGCGCGAGGCGCTGCACTGGCCGTACGCGCCATTCGAGGTGCCGGAGGATCTGCTCGCCCGCTGGCGTGCCGTCGGCGCGCGTGGCCGCGTCGCCCGGCACGGCTGGATGGAGCGCTTCGAGAGGCTGGGCGACTTCGAGCGTGAGCGCCTCGAGGACGCGCTCAACAGCGAGTTGGGATGCGAGGCCGGCTTTGCGCTCCGCGAGATCGAATCACGCTTCGCCGACGAGCGGCCGAAGATCGCGACCCGCCAGGCCTCGCAACAGGTGCTTGAGGCGATCACGCAGGCCGCGCCGAACCTGCTCGGCGGCTCGGCCGATCTGACGCACTCCAATCTCACCCTCACGAGGGCCCAGCAGACGGTCCGGCCCGGCGCCTATGGCGGCAGCTACGTTCACTACGGCATTCGCGAGCACGCGATGGCGGCTGCCATGAACGGCATCGCGCTGCATGGCGGCTTCGTTCCCTATGGCGGCACGTTCCTCGCCTTCTCCGATTACAGCCGGCCGGCGATTCGTCTTGCGGCGCTGATGGGCCTGCGCGTCATCCATGTCATGACGCATGATTCGATCGGGCTTGGCGAAGATGGACCGACGCACCAGCCGGTGGAGCATCTGGCCGCGCTGCGCGCGATCCCCAATCTCCTGGTGTTCCGGCCCGCGGACGCCATCGAGACTGCGCAGGCCTGGGACTGCGCGCTGCGCGCAACGCGACAGCCCTCGATCCTTTGCCTGTCGCGTCAGGCCCTGCCCGTGCTCGATCGCGATTTCGCGGCCGAAAACCCGCTCGCGTTCGGCGCCTATGTACTGGCAGAGCCGGCAAACGCGCGCGACGTGACCCTGATCGCCACGGGATCGGAGGTCGCAATCGCGATGGACGCAGCCGGGCAACTCGGCAAGCGCGGCATCGCCGCCGCGGTCGTCTCAGCGCCCTGCTTCGAGCTGTTTGCCAAGCAGGACGGAGCCTATCGCGCGAAAGTGCTTGGGGGCGCGCCGCGCATCGGTATCGAGGCCGCGGTCGAAGGCGCGTGGGCGCGCTTTCTCGGCGATGACGGTGCATTCGTCGGCATGACCGGCTTCGGAGCGTCCGCGCCGGCCGGCGAGCTTTATGCGCAATTCGGCATCACGGCCGAGGCGGTCGTCGCGGCCGCGGAGCGCGCAATCGAGCGCGTCAAGGCGCAGTCGGCTGCCGCCTGACATTCAAACCGAAGAGCCACCGCATCCGGAGATAACAAATGGCAAAGATCACTCTGAGGCAACTGCTCGATCACGCCGCCGAGCGCGGCTATGGCGTGCCGGCCTTTAACATCAACAACATGGAGCAGGGCCTTGCCATCATGCAGGCCGCCGACGCCGTCGATGCGCCCGTCATCATCCAGGCATCCCGCGGCGCGCGCTCCTATGCCGGCGACATCATGCTCTCGCGGATGATCGATGCGCTGGTCGAGACGTTTCCCCATATCCCGCTTTGTCTGCACCAGGATCACGGCAATGACGAAGCCACCTGCGCCACCGCGATCCAGCACGGCTTCACCTCGGTCATGATGGACGGCTCGCTGAAGGCCGACTGCAAGACCGTTGCCGACTACGATTACAATGTCGACATCACCAGGCGCGTCGCCCACATGGCGCACTGGATCGGCGCCTCGGTGGAAGGCGAGCTCGGCGTGCTCGGCTCGCTCGAGCATGGTGCAAGCGAGAAGGAGGACGGCCACGGCGCCGAAGGCGCGGTCAGCCACGACCAGCTTCTGACCGATCCGGATCAGGCGGTCGATTTCGTCTGCGCGACCAGGGTCGACGCGCTTGCGATCGCGATGGGCACCTCGCACGGCGCCTACAAGTTCAGCCGCAAGCCTGACGGCGACATCCTGGCGATGCGCGTGGTCGAGGAAATCCACCGCCGCCTGCCGGACACGCATCTCGTGATGCACGGCTCGTCCTCGGTGCCGCAGCCGCTGCAGGACATGTTCAACGCCTTCGGCGGCGAGATGCCGCAGACCTGGGGCGTGCCGGTGGAAGAGATCGCGCGCGGCATCAAACACGGCGTGCGCAAGGTCAACATCGACACCGACTGCCGGCTTGCCATGACTGCGATCTTCCGGAAAGTCGCGGTGCAGGCGAAAGACGAATTCGATCCGCGAAAATTCCTGAAACCGGCGATGGACGCGCTGCGCGATCTCTGCCGCGAGCGTTTCGAGCAATTTGGCACCGCCGGCAATGCGAGCCGCCTGAAACCCATTCCGCTTGCCGAAATGGCGCGCCGCTATCGCGCGGGCGCGCTCGATCCGAAAACCGACATGACTGTCGCGGCCTGACGCCGGCCGCCAACCTCGAAAGGAGCGTCACATGAAGCATGAGTCGATCACCGTCCGCGGCAAGGAACGCTACAAGTCCGGCGTGATGGAATACAAGCGCATGGGCTACTACGAGCCGAATTACGAGCCCAAGGACACCGACGTCATCGCGCTGTTCCGCGTCACCCCTCAGGATGGCGTCGATCCGACGGAAGCCTGCGCCGCGGTCGCGGGCGAATCCTCGACCGCGACCTGGACCGTGGTGTGGACCGACCGCCTGACCGCGGCGGAGAAGTATCGCGCCAAATGCTATCGCGTCGATCCGGTGCCGTCTTCGCCGGGCAGCTACTTCGCCTATATCGCCTACGACCTCGACCTGTTCGAGCCGGGATCGATCGCCAATCTGTCGGCCTCGATCATCGGCAACGTGTTCGGCTTCAAGCCCTTGAAGGCGTTACGGCTCGAAGACATGCGCATGCCGGTCGCCTATGTGAAGACGTTCCAGGGCCCGGCCACCGGCATCGTGGTCGAGCGCGAACGGCTCGACAAGTTCGGCCGCCCGCTGCTTGGCGCGACAGTAAAGCCGAAGCTCGGCCTGTCCGGCCGCAACTATGGCCGTGTGGTCTATGAAGCCTTGAAGGGCGGGCTCGATTTCACCAAGGACGACGAGAACATCAACTCGCAGCCCTTCATGCACTGGCGTGAGCGCTTTCTCTATTGCATGGAAGCCGTCAATCGTGCGCAGGCTGCGACCGGCGAAATGAAGGGCACCTACCTCAACGTCACTGCCGCGACCATGGAGGACATGTATGAGCGCGCGGAGTTCGCGCGCGAGCTCGGCTCCAACATCGTCATGATCGACCTCGTGATCGGCTACACCGCGATCCAGTCGATGGCGAAATGGGCGCGCAAGAACGACATGATCCTGCATCTGCACCGCGCGGGCCACTCCACCTATACGCGGCAGCGCAGCCACGGCATTTCCTTCCGCGTCATCGCCAAATGGATGCGGCTTGCCGGCGTCGATCACATCCATGCCGGCACGGTGGTCGGCAAGCTCGAGGGCGACCCTAACACCACGCGCGGCTATTACGACGTCTGCCGCGAGGACTTCAATCCGATCAAGCTCGAGCACGGCATCTTCTTCGACCAGCACTGGGCGAGCCTGAACAAGCTGATGCCGGTGGCCTCTGGCGGCATCCATGCCGGGCAGATGCATCAGCTCCTCGATCTCCTCGGCGAAGACGTGGTGCTGCAGTTCGGCGGCGGCACCATCGGCCATCCGCATGGGATCCAGGCCGGCGCCACCGCCAACCGCGTCGCGCTGGAAACGATGATCCTCGCCCGCAACGAGGGCCGCGACTACGTCCACGAGGGTCCGGAGATCCTGGCCAAGGCGGCGCTCTCCTGCACGCCGCTGCGCGAGGCGCTGGAGGTCTGGAAGGACGTCACCTTCAACTACGAATCGACGGACTCGCCGGACTTCGTGCCGACGCCGAGCCTCGCAATGTGAAAGGTCAAAGCCATGCGTATAACCCAGGGCTGTTTCTCGTTCCTTCCCGACCTGACCGACGATCAGATCAAGAGCCAGGTCCAATACTGCCTCGACAAGGGCTGGGCGGTGAACATCGAGTTCACCGACGACCCGCATCCCCGCAACACCTATTGGGAGATGTGGGGACTACCCATGTTCGACCTGCGCGATGCCGCGGGCATCATGAAGGAGCTCGCCGACTGCCGGCGCGTCTATGGCGATCGCTACATCCGTCTTTCCGGTTTCGACTCCTCGCACGGCTGGGAGTCGGTCCGCATCTCCTTCATCGTGAACCGGCCGAAAGAGGAGCCTGGCTTCCGGCTCGAGCGGCAGGAGGCGGCCGGCCGCAACATCCGCTACAGCACACGCGCCTACGCAACCGAGCACCCGGAAGGCGAGCGCTATCAATCCTGACGCGTTGGGTCGGAGAGACCATGGCTCATTCCAATCTGCAAGCCGTGCCGAGTGACGTCCCGCGAGAGGAGGTCCCCTCCTCCGTCGATCTCAGGCGCGAGTTCGAGACGGTCGACATCGCCTCGATCCTGGCGCAGCTCGACCGCGAGTTGATCGGCCTCGTTCCGGTCAAGACCCGGATTCGCGAGATCGCCTCGCTGCTGCTGGTCGAGCGCATCCGCCGGAAGATGTCGCTTGCAAGCACATATCCCACGCTTCACATGTCCTTCACCGGCAATCCCGGCACCGGCAAGACCACGGTGGCGCTGCGGATGGCCGGCATCCTGCATCGGCTCGGCTTCGTCCGCCGCGGTCACGTCATCAACGTGACGCGGGACGATCTCGTCGGCCAGTACATCGGCCACACCGCCCCGAAGACCAAGGAGATCCTGAAGAAAGCGATGGGCGGCGTGCTGTTCATCGACGAGGCCTATTACCTCTACCGTCCCGAGAACGAGCGCGACTACGGACAGGAGGCGATCGAGATCCTGCTCCAGGTGATGGAGTCCCAGCGCGAGGATCTGGTCGTGATCCTCGCGGGCTATACCGATCGCATGGAGCGGTTCTTCCGCTCCAATCCCGGCTTCCGCTCGCGCATCGCCCATCACGTCGATTTCCCCGACTATACCGATGCGGAGCTGCTGGCGATTGCCGAGCTGATGCTGGCCGAACAGAACTACCGGCTTTCACCTGATGCACGCGAGGCGTTCATTCGCTACATCGCGCTGCGCAAGGCCCAACCCTTGTTCTCCAACGCGCGCTCGATCCGCAATGCGCTCGACCGCATCCGGCTGCGACAGGCGAACCGGCTGGTATCGAACCTTGACCGCATCCTCACCAGCGACGAGCTGACGTCGATCGAAGCCGGCGACGTCCTGGCAAGCCGCGTTTTCTCGGGAGGGTCGGATAACCCGGCGAGACAATCATGAACGCCATCCTGCCTCTTGGAATTTCGCGCCCCTCCCGCCTGAAGGATCGGATCGCGCAGGCCGATGCCCTGATCTTCGACGTCGACGGCACCCTCGCCGAGACCGAAGGCATTCATCGCCGCGCCTTCAATGCCGCATTTCTCGAACATGGTATCGAGTGGTATTGGGATCGCGGCACCTACAGGAAACTGCTGCGCGTTGCCGGCGGCAAGGAGCGGCTGCGCGCATACGCGAAAACGCAACTGCCGCCTTATCGATATTCGGAAACGCAGCTTGCGGAGGTACACCAGAGGAAGACCCGGCATTATGCCCGCCTGATGGCGCAGCACACGTGCCGGCTGCGGCCCGGCGTCGAGGCCTTCATCCACGCGGCCATCGCCCGCCGCCAGCGGCTTGCGATTGCGACCACCACCACGTTCGGCAACGTGGAGAAGCTTTTGTCGGGCACCCTCGGCCAGCAGTGGCGAAACCTGTTTGCGGCTGTCGTTGCCGGCGACGAGGTCGCGCGCAAGAAGCCGGCGCCCGATGTCTATCTCGAGGTGCTGGCAAGACTCGGGCGCCCCCCGAGCGACTGCCTCGCCATCGAGGATTCCGCCAACGGCCTGAAGTCCGCCGCTGCCGCCGGTGTTCCCGTGCTCATTACCCGCAGTGAGTATTTCCGCGACGAAGATTTCTCATCGGCGCTTGCGGTCGTCGACGAGCTCACGCAGGTTGCTTAGACCTCGGTGTTGGCGCCATCCGGCTGAGGCGTCGACGAGCCACGGCATCCCGGCATGGCTTCGCCTCGGCCGTGGCCGTTGATCGCATCCTCCGTTACGATACGCTCCGATAACAAGGCTCCCATTGCGCCCAGACCGAAGTGGGGCGTAGTCGAACGACGCGGGAGCGAACCTTCGGAGGAACGGCGATGGAGTTGCGGGTCTTTGGGCGCACGGGAATGCAGCTCTCGGTGCTGGGTTTCGGCTGCGGCGCGGTCGGCGGATTGATGGTGCGCGGCGACGCCGCCGACCAGGAGCGCACCGTTGCAAAGGCGCTCGCCGCCGGCGTGAACTATTTCGACACCGCAGTGCAATACGGCAACGGCGAATCGGAAAAGAACCTGGGCCGCGTTCTGCGAAAGCTGAAACCGGCCAATGCGATCGTCGGCACCAAGGTCAGGCTGCCGCCCAACGACTACGGCCGCATTGCCGGTGCGGTCACCACCTCGCTCGAAGGCAGTCTCTCGCGGCTCGGTCTTGACCACGTCGACATCTTTCACCTGCACAACGCGATCGCCGAGACAGAAAGCGAATCGGCGCTGAGCGTCAAACAGGTGCTGGGCGAGGTCGTGCCGGTCTTCGAGCGGCTGCGTCAGCAGGGCAAGACCCGTTTCCTCGGGATCACAGCCGTGGGCGACACGGCGGCGCTGCAGCAGGTGATCGATTCTCGTGCCTTCGACAGCGCCCAGGTCGTCTACAATATGCTCAATCCATCTGCTGCCGAGGCCTTGCCGCCAAACTATCCGGCACAGGATTATGGACGGCTGTTCGATTCTACCCAGAGAGCCGGCGTCGGCGTGATCGGCATTCGCGTGCTGGCCGGCGGCGCATTGTCGGGCTCGGCCGAGCGTCACCCGATCGCGAGCCCGGCGCCCGAGCCAATCGGCTCAGCGATGAGCTACGATGCCGATCTTGATCGCGCGCGCCGGCTCATGCCGCTGGTGAAGGAGGGGTTCGACGCAAACCTGACCGAAGCCGCCACGCGGTTTGCGCTGTCGCATCCGGCGATGGGCACGATCCTGGTCGGCATCGCGACGCCGCAACAATTCGATGACGCGCTCGCCGCAGTCGAAAAGGGTCCGCTGCCGAACGCGGCGCTCGACCGGCTGTCGGCACTGCGGCAAGCATTTTCCGGCGAACCGCGGTGAAATGGCCGCCGAATCGTCCCGACCCGGCGGCCATCGGGCATTTCATCAAGGCCTGTTGTGCTCCTCGGAAATGTCCTTGTTGGTGTAGTCGGGCATCATCGCGGTCGAGATGATGCTGACGACGGCGCAGAATGCAATGTAACCCGCGATCGCGTAGCCGGATCCGGTCGCCGCGAGCAGCGCTGTAGCGATCAGCGGCGCTGGGCCGCCCGCGATGACCGAGGCGAGCTGGTAGCCGATCGAGCAGCCGCTGTAGCGCAGCCGCGGGGTGAAGCATTCGGCAATCAACGCCGCCTGCGGGCCATACATCAAGTCATGCGGGACAAATGAGAGCATGATCGCGATGAAAACCAGCACGGGCATTGCCGTGTTCATCATGGCGAAATAGGCAAAGCCGAACAGTCCGGTCAGGACCGAACCGATCAAGTACATGCGCTTGCGCCCGATCCGATCCGACAAGTATCCGGCGAACGGAACCGTGAAGAGCGACAGGACGCCGGCCAAAATCAGACAGATGAGCAGGAAGTCGCGATCCTGATGGATGACCTGGGTGCCGTAGGCGAAGACGAAGGCCAGGTAGATGTAAGCCGGCGCCTGCTCGGCCATCCGCGCCAGCGCCGACAGGATGATCGACCGCGGCTGCTGCTTGATCACCTCGATGACCGGGACCCGCGCGACGCGGTTTTCGGCCACGATGCGCCGGAATGTCGGCGTCTCCATGATGCCGAGCCGGATGTAGAGCCCGATGGCGATCATCACGATCGAGAGCAGGAACGGGATACGCCAACCCCAGACCAGGAACTGGTCGCCGGAAACGCGGCTGAACACGAGCACCGCGATGTTGGCCAACAGCAGCCCGGCCGGAGCACCGAACTGCGGCCAGGAGGCGATGAAGCCGCGATGCTGGTTGGTCCGCGCCCACTCCATCGACAGCAGCACCGAGCCGCCCCACTCGCCGCCGACGCCGACGCCCTGGATGAAGCGGATGATGGTCAGGATGACAGCACCCCAGATACCGATCTGACTATAGGTGGGGACAAGGCCGACCGCCGCCGTGGCAATCCCGGTCAATAGCAATGTGGCGATCAGCGCGCCCTTGCGGCCGAGGCGGTCGCCGTAGTGGCCAAAGATCGCGGCGCCGATCGGCCGGGCGATGAAACCCACGGTGTAGACGGCGAACGCTTCCAGCACCCCAACCAGCGGATCGGACTTGGGAAAGAACAGCTTGCCGAAGACAAGGCCGGTGACCGTGCTGTAGAGCAGGAAATCGTACCATTCGATGCAGGTGCCCACCGTGCTCGCGATCATTGCGCGGCGCAGTTGCGACTGATGTTCGGCTTCCGGCAATGGGCCGGCCGTGATGTCCAATGCTGTCATTCTGACCCTCCTGGGCCCGCATCGATCGGGCGCCGTCTGGAATTCGTTTCGCTCACCGTCCACGGCCGTGGAGGTGATTCCCCAGTCAGTTTTTTGTTTGGTTGGGACGACGCCGTCATTGCGCGCACGTCGTGCCCATGCCGGCTGCGGGAAAAGCCAGTTCTCGATAGCGAACGGCACCAACCGTTCGCCATTGCGGGAGTGGACATCCCTAATGACACGGTCTTCCGAAGCAAAAATCTAGTTACCCGATCGGCAGGGTAAATTCTACCTTGGTCTGCGAAATCCTGCTGTCGAGCTTCGTCGATCGCATCAAAGCAGTGGATTGTTGCTGTGCATCATGGCCGCCTTGGATCAAAGGGCCTTCAATTGAGACTTGGCGGCTTGATCACCTGCAGCAAGGCGCCGTGCCTCTCGGGCGAGAATATGGCCGGCGTCAAGAGACCTGATCGGTGTGGCAAGATCGCGTGGAATATCTCCGGCGAGCTGCAGCATCAGATACCGGCCGCAGCACACTCGCAGGAACGAGGAAAAGTTCTCCACACTTCCTTGATCCTCTAATAGTTCGTCGTGCAGGCGGTCCAGGAGCTGAGACAGCGTCATGCCATCGCGCGCTGCGATCTCCTTCAGAATTCGCCAGTACAAATTCTCCAGGCGAACGCTGGTGGAGAAGCCGCGCATGCGCACGGATTTCAAATGAGTCTCCCAGAGCTCCGGATCCGCGTTGACAAAAAGCCTGCACATCGGACGACCTCCTGAGACTTCGGCAACTCGGCCGGCGGTCAGCTTATCATTCCGCTCGGCGATTGCACGCAAAGGACCGTCTTTGCAGCGCGTCGCAGGGCGGAACGCTATGCAGCGCGGCGCTGGCTGGAATGGCTGATCGTCGTCCCCAACACAGCAAGGAATTGCGCCAGCCAGGCCGGATGAGCCGGCCAGGCCGGCGCGCTGACCAGATTGCGATCGGTCACGGCGCCGTCGATCGGGACGTCGGCGTAAATGCCGCCGGCCAGCTCGACTTCGACGCGACAAGCCGGATAGGCCGAGCAGGTGCGTCCCTTCAAGACGCCTGCCCCGGCAAGAAGCTGCGCGGCGTGGCAGATGGCGGCTACGGGCTTTTCAGCAGCGAAGAAATGCCTGACGATCTCGATCACCCGCGCATCGGTGCGGAGATATTCGGGCGCGCGGCCGCCCGGGATAACAAGTGCGTCGTAACTTGAAGGATCGATCTCCGCAAACGTCGCATTCAGCGCGAAATTGTGTCCGCGCTTTTCGGAGTAGGTCTGTTGCCCCTCGAAATCGTGGATCGATGTTGCGATGGTGTCACCTGCGGCCTTGCCGGGACAGGCGGCATGAACCGTATAGCCGACGGCGAGCAGCGTCTGAAACGGAACCATCGTCTCATAGTCCTCGCCAAAATCACCAACGATCATCAGAATGCGATGTCCGCTCATGCATCATCCTCCCTCATGTGTGGCGCCGAGCCCATTTTCAGGCCCGGTGGAAGGATAGAGCAGGGCGGCAAAGTCCGGGTGTTAACCCGTTAACGCAGAGATCGCGACTCGCAGCATCCTGGTTTGCTATTTTGCGCGCGCGGCACGCTCTTTCTCAACGCGCTCCGTGACGTCGCGCGCCATCGCAACGGAGCCCATCACTTCGCCTCCCGCGCCGCTTTTCACGAGCGCAAAGGTGAGCTCGACGTAGAGCTTGCGTCCGCTTTTGTGTTGCGCACGCGTGAGCGTCGGACGGCCCTGGAGCTTCAAGGCACCGCTGGTCATCGCCGCATCGAATCCTCGCCAATGCGCAGCGCGCAGATGCTCGGGAATGATGAGATCAAGGTTCGCGCCAATGGCTTCCTGCGGCGAGTAGCCGAACAGCTCGGTTGAAGCCTGGTTCCAACGCGTTATCGTTCCCGAACGATCCGCAAAGATGACGGCATCTGCGACTTGATCGAGAATCATCTCGGCCAGTTCGGGTCGATCTTTCATGGAAGCACCTCCGGAGTGAGCTTAAGGCAACCTCTGCACCAGAAGATAGTCGGCTGCCTGCCGGCCCGCGACCCTGCCGAGCACGAGCGCGCGCAGCATCGACACGGCGTTCGGCGCGGTGCCGTAGAAGTGGCCGGTGGTTTCTCCCGCCGCGTAAAGCCCCGGAATCGGCCCGCCGTCGCCCAGCACCTCGGCCTTCGCATTGGTGGCGAGGCCACCGAACGTATACGCGATGGCGCCGATCAGGGGATAGGCGAGATACGGCGGCTGGTCGAGCGGCCTCGCCCAGTTCGATTTCGGTGGCACCAGTGTCACTGACGCAGCGAGCCCATCGCGACGCGTCGCGTCGAAGCGCGATACGTCGCCGCGAGCAGCAGCATTGAAGGCATCGACCGTCTGCCGCAAGGCATCGGGTGGAACGTCAATCCGGGCGGCAAGCTCTTCCACTGTGTCGGATTGGAAAGGCGCGACCTCAGAGCGGACGGCGCGCTGGTAATCGACGATCTCCCACAGACGACTGTCGAGGATGGCGTAGGCGATGCTGTTCGGGCGCGAAAAATGGATGTCGCGCGCGAAACCCTCCCAGGTTTCGTGCACGAGGCCACCGCCTTCATCGAAGAAACGGTGTCCGGTTTGATCGACGACGATGCCGTAGGGGTAGACCAGCACGACGGGCGCGGGATGGTGGCTGCGCGGATCAACCGGCTCGATGTGCATTCCGTCCCAATCGCCGGAGGTGCGCGCGCCCTGCTCCTTCGCCATGCGGATCCCGTCGCCGGTATCAAAGCGCGTCCCAGGCGAAATCAGCTTGAACGTACGGGCGCGCGGTCCAAATTGTGCTTCCGTCATCGCAGCGTCGCCCTGGAATCCACCAGTTGCGAGCACGACGGCGTCGGCTTCAAACGTTGAAACGGCGCAGCCCGCGGATTGAACCTCAATTCCGCTGATCCGGCCCCCGCTCACGATCAACCGCGTCGCGGCACTCTCAAAGTGGATCGCGACGTTGGCCATCTTCGCGGCCCGCCCGAGCCGTTCGACGATGGCAAGTCCGCCGCCGACCGGCTGGATGCGCGGCGGGCCGACGCTCAGATAGTAGGTCGGAATGGTGAAGGCGATGCCATGACCTTGCAGCCACGCCATCGTTGATGCCGCACGCTCTGCAAGGGTACGAAAATAATCCGCATCACCCCGGTCGCCGATCGCCTCGCGCATATCCGCCTCGAAACCAGGCGCGATGCGGTCGGGCGCCGCCATGCGCATATAGGAGGGGCTGAAACGGGTGTTGCCGCCGGCCTCCTCTTCGCGCGCTTTCTCAAGGATGGTGATGTCGATCGCCGCGTTGCGGCGCTTTGCCTCTTCGGCGGCCGCAACCGCCGCTGCCAGCCCCGCGGCCCCGTGCCCTGCGACGACAAGTTTGAGTCTCTTCGCGGCCATTGGTGCTAGGCCGCCAGCACGCTTTGAATTTGGTGACGGATCGCCTCCTTCTCGACCAGCGGCGTTGCGGCCGAAAGCGGCAGATCGATCGCGATCGTGGCGGGACGCTTCAACACGACGATGCGGTCGCCGATCTCCAGCGCCTCGTTGATCGAATGGGTGATGAAGACGGCGGTCTTGCCGCTTTCCCGGACCAGCCTCACGAACTCGGCGCGCAGGGTCCGCCCGGTCACCTCATCGAGCGCCGAGAATGGTTCGTCGCACAGGAAAATGCCAGCGTCGGTTGCAAAAGCGCGCGCAATCGAGACACGCTGGCGCATGCCGCCGGAAAGCGCATGCGGATAATCATGCTCATGGCCGCGCAGGCCAAGCGTGCCGAGCCAGCGCAGTGCGGTCTCCCGCCGCTTCAGTATAGGCACGTCGAGCATCTCCAGACCAAGCTCGACGTTCTGCACGGCCGTCCGCCACGGCAGCAGCCGATCGCCCTGAAACACGATCGCCATCTTGCCACGGAAGGAATCGAACTCCCGGAACGGATTGCGGCCACAGACCATTACATCGCCGGCTGTCGGCTCGGTCAGGCCCGCGATCATGTTGAAGATCGTCGATTTGCCGCAGCCGGTCTTGCCGAGCAGCGCCAGCAATTGCCCCTGCCCGACCTGAAGATCGAGCCGATCGACCGCGACATAGGCGGATGTTGCGCCGATCTTGCCGAACGATTTCGAGACGCTCTTGAGGTTGATGATGGGAGGCGTCGAGGTCACAGCGTGCGCTCCGACGCCGCGCGGTATCGAAGCGCGATACTCTCCACGAAAGTCAGCACGGCCTGCGCGATCAGCACGAAGAACACGAGCTGCAGCGTCCAGGCGAGCGCGCCGGCCATATCGAACACCTGTTGCTGCTGCAGCAATTCGTAGCCCACGCCGCCTGTTGCCCCGACCAGCTCGGCTACGACCACCACACGCGACGCGTTGCCGAGATTGACCTTCCAGGCGGTGAGAATGTCGGGAAGGATGGCGGGAATGATCATGACGCGGAACAGCTTGGCCCGCGTGGGGCGAAAGCTCATGACCATTTCCATGAGGTCACGCGACATCGCCTGCAGCGCGCCCAACACCTGGAAGGTGAAGGCGGGCAGCGTCGTCATCACCATGATGAAGAAGATGCGCGGCTCGATGCCGTGGAACCAGATGATCGCGAACACCACCCAGGACAAGGCCGGAATCCCCTGGAACAGCGTCAGGATCGGCGCAAGGAAGTCGTTGATGGCGCGCGAGCGAACCATCAGAACCGCGAGTGCGGCCCCGATCAGGAAGGCGCCGGCGAGCCCTGCCAGGATGCGGCCGACGGTGGCGAGCACATCCGCGAACTGGCTCCAGCTCGTGAGAATGTCGATACAGCGCTTGAAGACATCGATGAGCGAGGGAAACAGAAACGGCGGAAAGAAGGTCGAGGCAATCTGCCAGAGCCCGGCCACGACGACAAAGGGCAGAACATAAGAGAGTCCGCGACGGCCGATCGCCGCGCTCCAGCCTGTTGGCGTCGTGGCCTCCGGCATCGTCATTGCATCGGCCCGTCGTAGATCGTCGCAGTGGAAGGATCGGACGGCAGGAAACCGATCGACTTGCCGGCGTCATAGACCGACTTGATTTCCTTTTTGATTTCCACGGCAGCGCGGATGTTCATGCCAAGCCGGTCATTGGCGCGAATGAGATCGGCGATCGCCTTGCGGTCATCGTCCGTTCCCTTCGGCAGGATCAGCCTGGCGGCCTCATCGGGATGCGCCGTCGCCCACGCACCGGCTTCCTTGTAGGCAGCATAAAGCTTCGGAATGAGGGCCTTGTTTTTCTCGGCCCAATCGGTGTGGGCGGCAACGCCGAGATAGGGGATGTTTTTGGAGCCCGTCGCCTTTTGCCAGCTTTCGGCAATCTTCAGATCGATGGTCCTGATATCCGGCTTCTTGGCGCGCAGCGTCGTGTAGGCCGGCTCCCAGAGCTGCACGGCGGTGGCACGGTCGGCCAGCGCATAACCGACAAGGCCGGGTGTCGCCGTGTTCACGACGGAGAATTTTTTGGGATCGGCGCCGAGCTGCCGCGCGAACCAGTCGAACATCACGGTAATTGGTGGTGCCTTTGGCCGCCGCCAGGTCCTTGCCTTCAAGGTCCTTCAGCGTCTGGATCTCGGGCCGCGAGGTGACGACCGTTCCCCAGAAATCAAAGAGGTTGAAGAGATAGGTGACCTTGACGCCGCGCAAGTCGGCGAGGCCGACGGTGAGCAGCGAGGCACTGCCGCCGAGCTCGAATTCACCGGAGTTGAATTGTGCGGTGTATGCGTCCGGCGGCCGTTCTTCGAACGAGATCGACAGTCCATTCTTCTCGTCGAGCTTTTGTGCCTTGATGATCGGCGGCAGGAACGCGCCGAGCGAGGGCGGACCGAAAATGACGATTGAGAGTTTCGAGAGCTCTTCTGCCGAAACGGGCGACGCCATCGCGGCTGCCATCAGCAGGCCCAGTGTGATTCCAACATGTTTCCTCACCGTCTGCTCCCTTCCCTGTTACCCGGCCGCGCCGCTGATCGGCTGCTCAAATTCCTTTCGCAGCGCCGCGAAAAAGCGTCCGATCAGGTGCTTCGACACGCTGCCGAGGACGCGCTGTCCGACGCCGGCGACAAGACCTCCGATCTCGCCCGTTCCCTTGTAGATCAGCCGCGAGCCGTTCTCGCCGTCCGGCTCGATCTCGAAGCGCGCCGAGCCGTTGCCATGGCCGAGCGTGCCGGCCCCGGACACCTTGATGCTGCAACTGCGCGGCGGCGCCTTGTCCGACAGCGCGATCTCGCCTTCGAACGAGCCCCCAACGGCCGCGACCTTGAGCTGCATGTCGACCTTGTACGCATCCGGTCCGATCCCGGTCATGCTCTTGCAGCCGGGCACACAGCGCGTCAGCACCTTCGGGTCGTTCAGCGCGGCCCACAGCGCCTCGACGGACGCGGGCATCGCTTCATTGCCTCCGATATCAAGCTTCACGGCAAGACCTCACAAGGCGAACAATGTCTGCGCCGCGCCGCCATAGATGCCGGCGCGCTCGGCGTCCGTGAAGCGCGTCTCCTGCACGATCTTGAGCGGCGCCAGATCGCCGATCGGGAACGGCATGTCGGACCCCATCATGATGCGGGCCGGACCCACGATATCGGCGAGGTAGCGCAGCGCGCGGGAATCCTGCACGATCGTGTCGTAATACATCGCCGCCAGCGCGGCATCGGGATCACCGAGCTTGTCCTTGTCGAGCGAATAGTTCCTGCGCAGACGTCCGATCACGTAAGGCAGCGCGGCGCCACCGATGCCCGCAACGATCCTGACGTTGCCAAAGCGCGCGATATGGCCGGCGTAGATCAGGCGCGACATCGCGATCAGCGTATCGGTGATGCGTCCGACGGCGTTCGCCATGCCATAATCGTGGACCCGATCATCGCCGCTTTCAAAGACCGGGTGGATGAAGATGATCGATCCGAGGCTGTTGGCTGCTTCCCAGAACGGCAGGAGCGACGGATCGTCCAGCACACCACCGCGGCCCTTGGGCTGCGTGCCGATCATGGCGCCCTTGAAACCCTGACTGTGGGCTTCCTTCAGTACCTCGGCGCCGCGCGCGCCGTCCTGCAGCGGCACGGTCGCGAGCGGAATGAACCGCGGTTGCTCCTTGGCGATCTTGGCGAGATGGGTGTTGATGAGACGCGACCAGCGGAGTCCTTCTTCAGCGGGGATCTCGTAGCCAAACATGTCGAGCCAGCCGCCCACGATCTGGCGATCAATCTTGTTGCTGTCGAGCCAGGCAAGCCGGCCTGCGATATCGCTCAGCGGCCTGGAGACCGGCCGCGTCGGCTTGTTCCCGGCAAAGGCAAAGCCGAGGCTCCCGCCCTCCTCGATCAGCCTGATCGAGGGAAACTTCGCCTGCTCCGCCCTGATCGCGTCGAGCAGCGCGGGCGGCACAAGATGGGCATGACAATCGATAATCATCGAGGCGCGTTTTCCTTGTTCGTTGCGGCCGCGATCGCGTCGCTGATGGCCGATATTCGGATCGGAAGTTTCGAGAACGAGATGCCGAGCGGCGCGACGGCATCATTGATGGCGCTGGAAATCGCAGCCGGCGAGCCGAGATAGCCGCTCTCTCCCGATCCCTTCTGGCCGAACACGGTGAACGGCGATGGCGTGCAATGATGCACGATCTCGACATGCGGCACTTCATGCGACGAGGGCAACAGATAATCCATGAAGCTCTGCGTCACGAGCTGACCTTCGCCGTCATAGACGAACTCTTCCATGAGCGAGGCGCCGATGCCGTGAGCGATGCCCCCAAGCGTCATGCCCTTGACGATGCGCGGATTGATCACGGTGCCGCAGTCGTGCCCGATGACATAGCGCCTGATCTCCGGCTTGCCGATTTCGGGGTCGAAGGCGATCAGCACGAGGTGGAACTCAAAGGAGTGACACGGATACATCTGCACCCGGCCACCTTCGGGAAGCTTGGTGCCGGTCGGCACCTGCATCACATGCGTGACTTCCAGGCCCGGCTCCATGCCCTCGGGCAGCAGATGAAAATTGCGGTGAGCGATGGTGACGTGCTCGGCCCATGATAGCTTCTTGTTCAGCGCCGCGTTCGAAACTGTGCCGCCTTCGTAAGTGACGTCCTTCTCGGCGCAGCCAAATTGATGCGCGGCGATGCGGATGATCTTGGCTTTCAGCTTTTGCGCCGCATGAAATGCCGCGCCGCCAAGCATGATCGCCATGCGGCTGCCGACCGGCGAGTTCGACGGCAGGCTCGACAGCGTGTCGGGGCGCACGATGCGGATCAGGTCGGGATCGATCTGGAGCACCTCGCCGATCACGGTCGCCGCCAGCGTCTCGTGGCCCTGCCCCGACGAGGTCGTGTGAATGGTCGCGGTGACGAAGCCGAGGCCGTCGACATTGATGCGGCAGGATTCCATCCAGGTCGAGGTGGTGTTCTTCTCGTTAAGCAGCGGCTCAAAGGCCGAGTTTCCGCCGGAGGGCTCGAGGCAAGCGGCAATGCCGATGCCGGCACAGAAGCCGGAGGCGCGCAGCGCGTCGCGTTCGTGCTTCAAGGCTTCGTAGTCGGCGTGTGCCAACACCTTGGCGACAACGGTGTGATAATCGCCGCTGTCGTAGCGCGTGCCGCTCGGAATGAGATAGGGAAATTCTTCGCTACGGATGAAATTGCGCCGGCGCACCTCGATGCGGTCCAGGCCCAACGTCGCGGCCACCTTGTCGATCGCCGTCTCGATCGCATAGTTGGTCGGCGCCTGTCCGAAACCGCGCACGGCTTCCTGTGCCGCCTTGTTCGAGGTCACCGCGACCGCGCGATACTGCACGCTCTCGATTCTGTAAGGACCGACGATGGCGCCGATCGGCTTGCCGAGCTGAAACGGCGAGCGGCCGGCATAGGCGCCGACATTGTCCAGCGCGCGCATCTTCATCGACTTGACGAGGCCGTCGTCGTTGAAGGCGACCTCGACATCGAAGATTCGGTCGGGGCCATGCGCGTCGCCTGCACGCATATTGTCGAGCCGATCCTCGATCAGCCGCACCGGCCGCCCCAGAATGCGCGCCAGATGACCCACGATGACGGTCTGCTTGATGCCGCGCTTGACGCCATAGCTGCCGCCGACGTCGACATCCTGATGCACCCGGACATTGTTGAGCGGGATGCGGAGCGACCGCGCTGTCCGGTCGGAATATTTCGGCATCTGGATCGAGGCCCAAACATCAAGGATCTCGCGCCAGGGGTCCCATCTGGCGGCAACGCCAAAAGTTTCGATCGGCACGGTCGAGCTGCGGCCCCAGACCACGCGGAACGACAGATGCCGCGGGCTTTCGGCAAAGTGCTTCTCGACCTCGCCCCAGACGAAGGTCTTGTCGAGCAGCACGTTAGAGCCATGCTCAGGGTGCACCGGCGGGCTCGAGGAACCGAACGCCGCTTCGGAATCGATCACGTAAGGAAGCGGCTCATATTCGACCCTCACTTTTTCGGTGGCGTCCTCGGCCTGCGCACGGCTTTCGGCGACCACGGCCACGACCCATTCGCCGGCATAGCGCACCCGGGAGACCGCCAGCGGGAAGCGCCGCACGCTCGGCGTGTCAAGGCCATTCATCAACGGATCGACCGCCTTGGCCAATTCCTCGCCGGTCAGCACGTAGTGCACGCCGGGCATCTTCATCGCCTCAGTCGTATCGATCGAGACGATGCGCGCCGCCGGATGCTGCGAGGGCAACAGCGCGACATGCAGCAAGCCTTCCAGCGCGACGTCGGCGACGTAACGCCCCTGACCGGCGACGAAGCGGCGATCCTCGCGCACCCTGCGATTGGATGAGACAAACTTCAGCGGAGGCACGTTGCTCACGGACGGCCTCCACGCGGAACGTTCGTCTTTCGCAGCCGATCGGCGGCGTGCTCGATCGCTTCGACGATCTGCCCGTAACCGGTGCAGCGGCAGATATTCCCGGAGATCGCCTCCAAAATATCCGCGCGCGTCGGCGCATCGTTGCGTTCGAGCAGCGCGTGCGCGGCGAGGATCATTCCGGACGTGCAATAGCCGCACTGCAGGCCATGGGTCTCGCAGAACGCATCCTGCACGATGCTCAATTCACCCGGAGCGGGCGCCAGCCCCTCGATGGTGGTGATGTCATAGCCGTCGGCCTGGACCGCGAACATCAGACAGGATCGCGAAGGCTCCCCGTCGATCAGCACGGTGCAGGCGCCACAGACGCCGTGCTCGCATCCGGCATGGCTGCCGACCAGGAGAAAGTCTTCGCGCAGCGTGTCGAGCAGCGTCTTGCGCGGCTCGACATCGGCCTCGCGCTCTCGTCCGTTGATGGTGAGCCTGACCTTCATGGCGAGGCTCCATTTGCGGACACCGCCTCAGTGAACGCATCCTCCAGCGCACGAATGCCGAGGGTCGCGGCGACGCGGCGGCGATAATCCGCGCTCGCATGCAGATCGGAGTTCGCTTCGAGATTCCCGGTCGCGGCACGCACGACATCCGCGATCTTCTTTCGCGCCGGTATGTCGCCGATCAGCGGCGCGACATCGATCCGGATCGCGCGATCGCCGACGCCGCCCAAGCCGAGTGTCGCCGCGATACAACGTCCCGATTCATCCAGCGCAACCTGCGCCGCTGCGGCCACAAAGGCGAAGTCCGACTGGCGAGCGCTGACTTCGTGGAAGCCGGTGCCGACCCGCGGATGCGTCCAGACCGGAAAGCGCACCGCGCAGACGCAATCGCCTGGCATCACCGAAGTCAGCATCGGGCCGATGAAGAAGTCGTCGGCCGGCATCCGCGTGCGGTCGGGCGGATTGGCGATCTCGATCTCGGCGCCGAGTGTGACCGCCACCAGCGGTATCTCGGCGGACGGATCGGCATTGGCAATCGAACCACCGACCGTGCCACGGTTGCGGGTCGGGGGATGGCCGACCCAGGGAAGCGCCTTCGCAAGCAGCGGCAGCGATCGGCGGACGATCTCGCTGCGCTCGACCTCGACCTGCCGCGTCACCGCGCCGATGACGATTGCACCCTCGTCCGCGCGGATGCCGTGCAGCTCCTGCAGCCGCAGGATGTCGACGAGCTTTGCCGGGCGCGCCAGCCGCATCGCCAGCATCGGAATCAGCGTCTGGCCGCCGGCGATGATGCGCGCGTCCTCGTCGGACGCCAGAATCTCGCAAGCCTCGCCAAGCGAATCCGGCCTGACATAATCGAAGGGCGCAGGTTTCATTGTTGTCTTTTCGGCGCGGCGACGACTGCGCGCGAGACACCTTCGATCGCCGTTTTCTCCCTGCTGGCAGCATAAAGGGCAAAGACGAACCAATGTCAAACTTACAATAGGTCAATTTGACACCTTCGTCCGAATGCATCGATTTTTTGCCACTATTTGATCATCGAGCGGCTTCAAACGTCGAGCTCTGGCCCGCTTTGGCTCGATGTGCCTCTCCACAATTGCATCAATTCAAAAATTGTACTATTTCAAGATCACGCATCAGCTTGGCCTGCCTCCAATGTCGCAAACGTCCATGTCCAGCGAATGGATCCCCGTCCTCGGCAAATCCGACGGACCGCGTTACCTCGCGCTCGTCCAGTCGCTTGAGAACGACGTCCAAGCTGGGATCCTCAAGCCGGGCACGCGCCTGCTGCCCCAGCGCGATATGGCGAACCAGCTCGGTTTAAGTGTTGGTACCGTGTCGCGCGCCTATGCGGAGGCGGAGGCGCGCGGGCTGATTTCGGGCGAAGTCGGCCGCGGCACCTTCGTGCAGCGCCGTCGGCTGCCGGCGAGCGCAAAGGGCGCCGCGCAGGACACCATCAATCTCGCGCTGAATGCGCCGCCGTCGACCGGCGAGGATGAGTTGATCGCTTCGGTGTTGTCGGAGATCCTCGCCGACGGCGCACTCACACCCCTGCTCGGCTATCTGCCGCATCAGGGGCTCGCCGCGCATCGCGAGATCATGGCGGCGTGGCTCACGGCACTCGGCATCAGGGCCGACGTCGACAACCTCTTCATCACCCATGGCGGCCAGCACGCACTTTCGATCGCGCTCAACATGGTGGCGGCGCCGAACGACACGGTGCTGACCGAGCGCTTCACCTATTCCGGCATGATCGCGCTGTCGGCGCAAAACGGATACCGGCTGCACGGCGTTGACGGCGACGACGAGGGCCTGTTGCCCGACGCGCTCGATCGCGCGTTCACCGAGACCGGTGCGCGCGTCGTGTTCGCAACCCCAAGCCTGCAGACGCCGATCGGAACCACCATGACGCCGGCGCGGCGGCGGCAGATCGCCGATGTCGTCGAGAAGCACAACGCCTATGTCCTGGAAGACGATGTCTACGCCTTCCTGTTTGCTTCGCCTCCGACGCCGATTTCGGCGTTGATCGCGAGCCGCAGCTTCTATGTGACGAGCTTTGCCAAATGCCTCGCGCCTGGCTTACGGATCGCGACGATGATCGTGCCCGAGCGATTCCGTGACCGCTGCATCAATGCGGTGCGCGCCACCGGCTGGATGGCCTCACCCATCATGGCCGAAGTGGTGGCGCGCCTCATTCACAGCGGCGACCTGTCGCGGCAGGTGCATGCCAAGCGGGCGGCGGCGGCGCGGCGCAATGAAATCGCCGACCGCCTGCTCGGGCGTTGGCTCGCGCCGATAGCCGGAACGCCTCCCTTCCATCGCTGGCTGCCGATACCGCCCGGCCGCACGCTGATCGCGCTGGTGACGCAGGCTGCCCAAGCGGGCATCACCATCGCGCCGCCGGGAGCCCTGCAGCAGGTCGATCGCGGCACGCTCGGCATCCGGCTCTGCGTCGGATACCCGGCAAGCGAGGCGCTTCTGGAAAAGGCGCTATCCGAGCTGCGGCAGATCCTGCAGAGCGCCGAAGCGATTTCGTTCGTGTGAGGTGCGCTCACCGCGCAGCAGGCGCGGTCGATCGTCACCCACCCGCCCCTTGAAAAGCCTCACGGATGCTGGCGAGCAAAGTTTGCACGCGCGCGAGGTTTGACCGCGTCGCCGGAACCAGCGCTTTCAGCCAGAGATCCGGGACATGGAAATCGGGAAGCAGCTCGACGAGTGCTCCGGACTTGAGTTTTCCGGCAGCCGCGGCGCGCGAGACCACCGCGATGCCGTTGCCTGCGCACAGCGTGTCGATCACAAGCGCGCCGTTGTTCGTGACGAGATGAGGTCGGACTGCGACCGTCGTCACGCCATTCCGGCCCGCGAAGGTCCAGGCCGGACCGATCGGCGAAAACACGATGCATTCGTGATGCCCGAGCTCGCGTACATGCCGGGGATGACCACGCCGCGCCAGATAGGATGGCGCAGCGCACAGCACGCGCTCGTAGACATGCAAGGGCTCTTCGAGCACGCCGTCAAAGGACGACGGCATCATGGTGAGAACGATGTCAAATCCCTCCTCGACCGGGTTCACGGTGCGATCGACGAGGACGGCGTCGAGCGTCACCCGCGGATATCGGATCTGAAACGACGACAGCACCTGCGCGAGGTCGATCGCCATCGGCGACGCCGGCGCCTTGATCCGCAAGTGGCCTTCGAGCTCGTTCGGCGATCGCAGGATTCCCGTCGCCATCTCATCGTACTCGCGCACGATCTGGCGGATGACGTCGAGATAGCGCTCGCCGATGTCGGTAAGGTGCAGGCGGCGCGTGCTTCGCCGCAGCAGCGTGGCTCGCAGCGACCATTCCAGCTGGCCGACCCGCTTGGTGACGACGGATGGCGCCACCCCGAGCTGCCGGCTCGCCTCGGAGAAGCTGCCGGCCCGCGCCGTGGCGAGAAACGCCTTCATGTTCAATAGGCTATCTGCCATTTAATCCAATCTGGAAAAGATCGTCGCACAAAATAGCCTATTCTCCCGCATTCTCGAAGGAAATAGGCTTCCTTTCCGCGAAAGACGCCGCCGACCTGCCCGCTTCGCGTGCGCTGCAGACCATCGACGATGCCATTTGCCGACAAGCCGTCACCAAAAAACAAAGACGGCGTCAGGGGAGAAGCGCGCATGTCTGACGTCATCGATGTCACCACCGTGATCGAGAACCAGCGCCGCAACGGCCTGGTGCTGACCGTCGTGATCCTGTCGACGGCGATCATGTTCCTGGACGGCTACGACCTGCAGGCGATGGCCTTCGCCGCCCCCTCGATCGTGCGCGCCTGGGGCATCGACAAGGCCGCGTTGGGGATCGTTTTCAGCGCGGGCATCTTCGGCATCATGGTCGGCGGCCTTGTCTTCGGATCGCTCGGGGATCGCATTGGCCGCCGCCTGTCGATCATGGCGTCGATGGTCCTGTTCGGCGGTTTCACCCTCGCGACCATCTGGGCGCGAGATACCACCTCCCTGATCGTGCTGCGCTTCCTCGCAGGAATCGGCATCGGGGGACTGGCGCCGCTTTGCTACTCGCTCAATCTCGAATACGTGCCGAGCCGTTTTCGTGGCACGGTGGTGGCAATCATCATGGTCGGCTATGTCGCCGGTTCGAGCTTCGGCGGCTTTATCGCTGCCGGGTTGGTCCCGAAGTTCGGCTGGCCGATCGTGTTTGCGGTCGGCGGCGTGCTTCCGCTCGCTGCCATCGTCCTGTGCTACTTCCTGCTTCCGGAATCGATCAAGTTCCTGGTGGTCCGGAACGGCCGGCCCGCGGAAGTCGCGCGCATCCTGAACCGGATCGAACCTCGCCTCGATGCCCGCGCAAGCATGCGCTTCATCATGTCGGATGAACCGGTGCCGGCCGGCGCCGACACGGGCGTATTGTCGAGGATCGCGGCCCTGTTCGAAGCACGGCTCGCCATCGTCACGCCGTTTCTCTGGCTCGCCTATATCGCAAGCTCCATCACGTTGTTCTTCCTCAGTAGCTGGACTCCCCTCCTCGCGGAGGCCTCGGGCCGAACGCCCGCCCAGGCTGCCATGGGCCTGACCGTGTTCAGCCTGGGAGGCGCGGTCGGCGTGCTGATGGCTGGCCGCGTGCTGGACCGTCTTGGCGTGCTCGCCATTGCGGTTGTGCCACTGATTGCCTCTCCGCTCGTCGCTTCGCTCGGCTTTGCCGGCTTCAATGGTGGCACCTTCCTGGTGGCGATGCTCTGCGTCGGCTTCTTTGTCGTCGGCGGCCATCAGGGCCTGAACAGCGCCGTCGGCCAGTTCTATCCCAGCGCCAATCGCGCCACGGCCGTCGGCTGGGCCTTGTCGGTCGCCAAGATCGGCTCGATCAGCGGCCCGCTGATCGCAGGCGTTCTACTCGCGCGGCATCTGCCGGTCTCGAGCCTGTTCCTGCTGGCGGCGGTGCCGCCGCTGGTGGTGGCGGGCTCGGTCCTGGTGCTGGGCCTGTCGCGGCGCAGAGCGACACGCTTGCCCGAAGAACTCGATCAACCCGCAACCGCTTAGCGCGTGAATCCTGGTAGAGTGTGCAGCGGTTTCTCGAAGAGATCAGGCGCAAGGAGAGCAACGGAGTGCCCCCATGAAGATGCCGTTCGCCGGCGCCATCGATTGTGACCTGCATCCAACTGCCCCGACGGTCGCGCAGCTCCTGCCTTACCTCGACGAATACTGGCGCGACCACATCACCAACCGCGCGATCGATCGCATGTCGTTCGCCATGACGAGCTATCCGCCGAATGCGCCGATCTCGACGCGCAAGGATTGGCGCCCCGTGAAGGACGGGCCGGATGACCTCGATCGCTTGCGCGCGCAGTTGCTCGATGCCTTCGGCCTTCGGTTCGGCATCGCCAACGTGCTCCACGGCTCTGTTGCGCTCTTCAATGACGATATGGCAGCGGCGCTCTGCCGTGCCGTCAACGACTGGCTCAAGACCGAATGGCTCGATCGCGAACCGCGGCTGCGCGGCTCGATTCTGGTGACGCCGCAGGACCCGGTGCAGGCCGTCAAGGAGATCGAGCGGCTCGCGCAGGACCGGCGTTTCGTGCAGGTGATGCTGCCGGCGATGGGTGAGCGGCTGCTCGGGCGGCGCGAATTGTTTCCCGTCTACGAGGCCGCCGAGCATTACGGGCTCGTCATCGGCGTGCATGCGGGCTCTACCTATCGCTACGCACCGACCATCGTGGGCTGGCCCTCGTACCAGTTCGAAGACTACGTGGCACAGGCGCAGGCTTTCGCGAACCAGACCATCAGCCTCGTCAGCGAAGGCGTGTTCCGCCGCTTCCCCGCGCTGAAAATGGTCATGCTGGAATCGGGCGTGAGCTGGCTGCCGGTGACAATGTGGCGCACCGACAAGACGTGGCGCGGCGCGCGGACCGAAGTGCCCTGGGTCGATCGCTGGCCGTCGGACATCATCCGCGATCACCTCAGATTTTCCATCGCCCCGTTCGACGCGCCGGACGCCTCCGCCGTGGTGCAGACGCTGGATCACATCGGCACGGACGCAGTGCTGTTGTTCTCGACCGACTATCCGCATTGGCAGTTCGAGAGCGACGAGGTCCTGCCGGATGGGCTGCCTGAATCCGCACTGACGAAGATTCTTATCGAGAATGCGCTGGCGACGTACCCTCGCCTCGCGCAGGCGCCAGCCGATGCGATTTCCCGGACTGCAAAGGAGGCCGTGCGATGAATGCTCCCTTCATCGAACAGAAAGCCACGCAGGCCCTTGCGGTCGTCGATTGCGATATCCATCCCGCCCATCGCACGCCGGATGAATTGTTGCCCTATCTCGAGCCGCGCTGGCGCGAGCATCTGCAAACCCACGGCGTTCATGTGCGGCAGGCGGCTGACCAGCACACAGATGCATCCGCGCATGATGGCGGCCGGCATGCGGGCGGATTCCCGTCCCTCCAGCGGCGGGCCTCCCGGATCCGATCTCGAGCTTTTGCGCAGGCAGCACCTCGATCCGGTCAATGTCGAGTTCGGCCTCCTGATGGCGCTGAGCAAGGGCGGAATGGAGGAGCGCAATCCCGACTTTGCGGCGGCGCTCTCGCGCGCCACCAATGACTGGCAGATCGACCACTGGGTGCGGCAGGAGCCGCGGCTGCGCGCCGGCATCGTCGTGCCGCAGGAATTTCCGGAAACCGCCGTCTCCGAGATCGAGCGTTGTGCGCCTGACCGGCGCTATGTGCAGATCATGCTGTCGACGCGGCCGACCGATCCGCTCGGCAATCGGCGCTATTGGCCGATCTTTGAAGCCGCCGAGCGCGCGGGCCTGCCGATCGGCCTGCATCCGATCGGCTACAATGGCGGCCATCCCTCCACGGGCTCCGGCTGGCCGACCTTCTATTTGCAGGAACACTATGTGTTCGTGGCGTGCATGGAGGCACTTGCCGCCAGCTTGATCATCGAGGGCGTGTTCGAGCGCTTCCCGAACTTGAAGGTCGTGCTGGTTGAGGGCGGCTTTGCCTGGGCCCCCGCGCTTGCATGGCGCATGGACCAGCATTTCGAGAAATTCCGCAAGGAGGTTCCACACCTGAAGCGGCGGCCCTCGGACTATCTGCGCCAGAACATCTGGTGGACGACGCAGCCGATCGAGGAGCCGCCGCAATCGCGGCACATCGTCGAGATCATCGATTGGATCGGCTGGGACCGGTTGCTCTATTCCTCCGATTATCCGCATTGGGATTACGACAATCCGAGCTTCTCGTTCAAATTCCCGATGACGGAGGAGCAGCGCCGCAAGATCTTCAGGGACAATGCCCTGGCATTGTACCGCTTCCAATGAGCCGCCACGTGGTTTGTCCGGCGGCCGAGCTGCCGCCGGGAACGCGCAAGCTCGTCACCATCGGCGGGCGAGAGATCGGCGTCTTCAACGTCGATGGGCGCCTGCATGCGTTTCACAACCGCTGCCCGCATGGGGGAGCGGCGATCTGCTCTGGCCTGATCGTCGGGCTCAGCCAATCGTCGGGTCCCGGCGATTATCGGCTGGAGCGACGCGGCGAATTCTTGCGCTGCCCCTGGCATGGCTGGGAATTCGAGATGGCGACGGGCCAGTCCTGGTGCGATCCGCGCCGCACCCGCCTGCGCAATGTCGAGGTCAAGCGCGAGGCCGGCTCCGATCTCGTCATGGGGCCCTATGTCGCCGAGCGATATCCGGTCGAGGTCGAGGACGCCTATATCGTCGTCGATCTCTGATCACCGCGTGCCGTAGGCGCGGTCGCCGGCATCGCCGAGGCCCGGCAGGATGAAACCTTGCGCATCGAGGCCGTCATCGACGGCCGCGGTCCAGACTGGCACGTCGTCATGCAGGCCCCGCACGCGCTCGAGCCCTTCGGGCGCGGCAATGAGGCAGACGAGACGAATCTCCTTTGCACCGCGCTCCTTCAGCCGGTCGATCGCGGCGACCGCCGTGTTGGCGGTCGCAACCACCGGCGCCACCACGATCGCGAGCCGCTCGGAGAGGTCGGACGGCGATTTGAAGAAATATTCGACGGCCGAAAACGTCTGCGGCTCGCGGTAAAGCCCGATATGCGCGACACGCGCAGTCGGCACCAGATCCATCATGCCGTCGACGAAGGTGACGCCGGCGCGCAGCACCGGCACGAACACGAGCTTCTTGCCGGCGATCTTGGCCGACTGCATCTTGGCCATCGGCGTCTCGATCACGACCTCGGCGAGCGGCAAATCGCGCGTCACCTCGTAGCACAGCAGCATCCCGATCTCCTTCAACAGCTCGCGAAAGGATTTGGTCGAGATCGACTTGTCGCGGATCAGCGTCAGCTTGTGCTGGACCAGCGGATGATCGACGATGGTGACGCCGTCCATGGCGTAAACCTCCTCATGCTCTAAAACACAGTGCCGTCGCTAATAATTCTGACCGGCGGCGAGCCGTCGGCGCGGCGTTCATAGGCGGCCGCGCGGCCCGCAGCCCAGGTGCCGCCTTCGAGCAGGCTTGCAAGCGGCAGCGACGTCGCGTCGCGCTTGAGCCGGGCGCGAATGATGTCGGCGAGCCGATCCAGGAGCGCCACTGTCAGCGCGCGCCACTCCACCACCAGGATGGAATCGACTTCGTGCAAGCGCTCGGCATCCGCAGCATCGCGAAGCGCGAGCACACCGAGATCGACGAACAGGCCGCCATTGCGATACTCGGCAAGGCCGGTGAGGCCGTCGATGTCGGTCACCGTCAGGCCGCCGCGCTGCATCGGCTCGATCAGCGAATAGCTCAGCCATTGCGACAGCTTGTGCAGGGGGACGAGGCCGCTGGTTGCATCGTCTGTCTTGATCGCCGGATGCTTCCAGCAATCGCCGAGTGGAATGTCGGCGAGCGTGAGCCGCGAAGGCCAGATCGCGCCGAGCTGCAGCAGCCCTTCGTGCAATGTGACGGGTGCAGCGATCGCGCCGTTATGTGCGCGCGCAGCGATATGATCGAACAGTCCGCCCGGACGGGGCGTATCGCTGCTTCCAAAAATCTGCCTGCGCCCAGCGACGAGCGCGCCAAGCCGACGCAAGAGATCGGCGCGGCCCTCGAGGCCGACCAGCGGATTTTCGGTGCTGGCCTGAAAGCCGCGCTCAAGTGCGGCGACCGAAAATTGGGCGAGCTTCTCCGCATCCACCCGATACGGATCGCGCGCGTCGCCGGAGAACGCGCCGCTCGCAAACATATCGAGGCTCGCGATCGCGAGACCTTCCGAGCGGCCGATCGCCTTGCCGCTCGCGGAATCACGATAGCGCCAGGGCGCACCTGCGCCGGCATCGAGCAGCACGCTGACGATGGCGAGATCGAATTCCGCGCGCGCCCGCGCGGCGGGATCGGGCCATTTCACGCCATCGGCGATGCGAGCCCAGCGATCCTCGCCGTCAATCGCAAAATGCCGCCATCGTGCGTGGAAGGGAATTTGCAGCGACGGATAGTTCTTGTGAATGGTCGCGAGCACGGCGGCCGCGGCCGCATCCATGCGATTGAGATCGACGCGAAAATGCGTCAGCCCATCGCGCAGGCCGATGTCGAGCATCATGTGAGCGCGCTCGCGCACCGCCTGCGCCGAGAGCAGCGCAAGCGCGTCGCGTTCCGTCGCCGCCACCATCGCCGTCACGTCATCTACAACCAAATGCGGTTACTAACCTCTCCCCTTTGGGGAGAGGTCGGCGCGAAGCGCCGGGTGAGGGGCCGCAGGTCCCACGAGAGAGCGCAACCCCTCACCCGGATCGCATCTTGCGATGCGATCCGACCTCTCCCACAAGGGGAGAGGTGGGCCGAGAGCGCGGTAGCAGATCGATTCAACTCAATACTTCTCCAGCGAACGGCCGACGGTGTCGGTCAGGCCATCGGTCGGCTGCGGCTCGATCGAGAAATAGCCGGCGGCCTTCTTTGCGGCGATCTCGACATGTGCGTCGGCCGGGATCAGGTCGTCCGGGATCGGCACGCGCTCGACGATGTCGATGCCTTGGCCCGTCAGCGCGTCATACTTCATGTCGCTCATCGACAGGAAGCGGTCGATGCGACGCAGCCCGAGCCAGTGGATCACATCCGGCATCAATTGCTGGAAGCGCGCGTCCTGCACGCCGGCGACACATTCGGTGCGCTCGAAATAGGCGGCCGCGGCGTCGCCCTCCTCCTGGCGCTTGCGCGCATTGTAGACCAGGAACTTTGTCACCTCGCCGAGCGCGCGGCCCTCCTTGCGGTTGTAGACGATGAGGCCAAGCCCGCCGGCCTGCGCGCCGGCCGCGCATTCCTCGATGCCGTGGATGAGATACGGTCGGCAGGTGCAGATGTCGGAGCCGAACACATCCGAGCCGTTGCACTCGTCATGCACGCGGCAGGTAATCTTGGTGCGATGATCCGGCAGCTTGGTGACGTCGCCGAAGAGATAGACGGTGGTGCCGCCGATCGGCGGCAGAAACACCTGCATGTCCGGCCGCGTCACAAGCTCCGGGAACATGCCCGCTGTCTGCTCGAACAGCGTGCGGCGCAGGCTCGTCTCGGTCGTGCCGAAACGCGCGGCGACGCCGGGCAAATACCAGACCGGATCGATCGCCACCTTCACCACCGAGAGGCTGCCGTTCTCGTGCACGACATCGCCATCAGGCTTGAGCCGCTTGGCGAGAATGGCGGATCGGATCTCCGGCAGATCGAGCCGCGCGCGCGTCACCGCGATGCTCGGGCGGATGTCGGCGCCCTCCGCAATCTCCTTGCCGAAATTCTCTGCGACCAGATGGCCCCAGGGGTCGAGGGCGACAATGCGGCCCGCTTCGCTCCATTGCGGGAATGGGCCGATGGTCGCGGCCGGAAAGGTGTTGGTGAGATCGGGCCGGCGGAACGGATCGAGCGCGCCTGCGGAGACCGCAAGCGCGCGATAGACCGCATACGAGCCGCCATGACTGCCGATCACGTTGCGATCGGCCGGTCGCGACACCGTGCCGATGATCGGTCCGCGCGCGCGCGCGTCCGGCGCGCCCCACTGGATCGGGAAAGCAGGCTTGCCGCCAGGCTCAGGATGCGAGGTGAGGCGGATATGATCGGTTCGGTTCGAGCGGCTCATCGTGTCAGGGTCTCGAAGTGGTCCCAAAACGGCAACGGCCCGCCGGTCCGACGGGCCTGTTACACTTTCATTAAGGCTGGCGGGACGATCCCGCCTGATTAGGTGCTCATCAATATAGCAAATCGGAGCGATGTTGCGCTGCACTATTTATGACTCTTTCGGCGAATTTCCAGGGCGCGACGGACGCCGGGACTACAGCCGTCTCACGATGGGTGGCCTTTCCGCCTCCTCGCAATGACGAGCATACGCGCCTCCGCGTTCTCGCGGCTCGACACCCGAGTGGTGCATCAACGTCGGCCCTCGAAAATTCAGAGGGCGCAGGGAATGCCGGGTGCAGGCCGCACCCGCGAGCCTTGCGTGCAAAGAAAGTGCACTTACGCACGCAAGCAACAACAGGGCAGCC
>Ga0070730_10000062_pt1 | contig 132117 bp, 127 predicted proteins | sample Coa_R1_3_FD_66447 | JGI IMG/M metagenome (GOLD analysis project Ga0070730, IMG submission 66447) | Surface soil microbial communities from Centralia Pennsylvania, which are recovering from an underground coalmine fire - Coalmine... | ecosystem: Environmental > Terrestrial > Soil >... | reverse complement strand
CTACACACCCAAGACCAACGGCAAGGCCGAACGCTTCGTCCAGACCTCACTCAGGGAATGGGCCTACGCCAAGGCTTATCCATCCTCAGATCATCGCGCCGCCGAGCTGCCGGCATGGCTGCACCGATACAACTGGCATCGCCCACACGCCGGGATAAAAGCACAGACACCCATCAGCCGCCTCAGCCTGAACGCGGACAACCTATTGAGGCTCCACAGCTAGTGAACTTGGGTTCCAAGGTCGAAGATCGCCTTGCCGCCTCTGATCACGGCATGCACCCGCGCAAAGGCGGTGACGTCGGATGCTGGATCGGCGTCGAGCACGGAACATGGTCGCCGCAGGCGCGACGAATACCAAGCGCAAGGTTAGCGAAATTGGGAATTGCCGCAGGCCTCATTGACGCTCGCCTGTAAACCAACCCGAGGCCTCCTTGAGGTCGCCCGGTGCGGTCTGCCGCCAACTGCGAGACGACCACGCCACAGCCAAGGTTGGCTTGCTTGAAATCGGCTCGTTTTGCGCGGCAGACCTAATCGGCGAGCCCACCAGTGTCGAGGCGTGGAGATGGCTCGCTGACGGCTCTAAACGCTGGCCGCCGCGCTTGGCCGCGCTTTCATGCGCTCGTACCAGGCGACGATGTTTTTGTTCGCCAGGTTCAGCGGCTGACCAACATTGGTTCCGAAGTCCAAAAAGCAGAACAGCAGGATGTCCGCCAGGCTCAGACGCTCGCCCACCACGAAGGCCTTGCCGGCCATCAGCCCGTCCAGCCAGGTGATCTTGTCCTGGGCCATCGCCTTCAGTCCATCCGCCGCGTCGGGCAGACAGCGCGTGCGATTTTCGAACAGCGCGAGACCTTGAGAAAAACGGAATCCGTTGGCCAGCGGCTCGCAGATATTGAGGTCCACCCGGCGCGTCCACATCCGGGTTTCCGCGCGCTCTTGCGGGGTCTTGCCGACCAGAGACGGCTCGGCCTTCAATTCGTCGAGGTATTCGCAGATGGCGGTGATCTCGGTGATCACCGAACCGTCGTCCAGCTCAAGCGCCGGGGTCTGACCGGCGGGGTTTTTCGACAGATAGGGCTCGCGCCGATTCTCACCGGCCATCAGGTCGATGGACGCGCGCGGCGCCTCGAGGCCCTTCTCGGCCAGGAACATGTTCACCACGCGCGGGTTCGGACCGATGGAATTATACAGCTTCATGAAGTTCACTTTCCTAAAGGGGCTTCGGGCCTGAATGTTCGCGGGGCGCGTCTTGGCGTCATCCCATATACTAAGGTCCCCGCCCACCCAGGCCGCTACATTTCTGTGGGGCCTCCAAAGATGTTCTTGGCGCGCTGCCACGCCTTGCCGGAGGGTCCGAGACAAGGCGCAGGTTTTTCACGCTAAGCCGTTCAGAGCGGCCGCGAGCCGGGAGCACTGGCGGTGACGGTGCTCAGCTTCGATTGAGACCCAGCAACGGTGCGCACATCGGCGCAGCTACCTGCCCGATGGCGGGGTTTCTAATGCCAGGGGAGGGGACGCAGGCGTTCCGCCGTCGGGGCGTCAAAGCAGAGGTTGGCAGAAGTTCTCGACCCTTGCTTGCAGGCGCGCCTGGGCGCGACCCATTCTCGGACCGGTTCAACCCGACATAAGTTCCGCGACAGGCCGCTAAGCGTTGGCGCTCGGCCGGGCGGTCGCCCGTTCATGCCAAGCCAGCAAATTCGCGTGTTCCGGCTCCAGTGGCAGACCGATCCAGTCTGCGAAATCGACGGTCGTCAGGAGGCAGATATCGGCCATGGTGAAGGTGTCGGCGGCAAGCCAGGTTTTCCCTTCCAACTCGCGGTTCAGATAGCGCTGGGCGCCTTTGTAGGTCTCTCTGTTGGCTTCGCCGAAGTCCTTGAATTGCGTCAATAGAGCTGCTGTTCGCGGGTGTGCGTGACGCCAGAAATTGCCGACCGGCATCATCACTGTGAACTCTGTGCGGCGAACCCACATTTCGACCATCGCCTTTTCAACCGGGGTCACGCCAAACATGGGCGGGTCGGGCTGGGTCTCATCGAAATAACGGCAAATCGCCACCGTCTCGGCGATGCAGGCTCCGTCATCCAGCTCTAAGGCCGGAAGCTGGCCCATGGAGTTCTTCGCCCTGAATTCCGGCGACTTGTGCTCGCGCTTCATCATGTCGACCCGGGTCTCGGCGAGCGCGATGCCCTTTTCCGCCAGAAAGATGCGCACACGGCGCGGGTTGGGGGCGGGGTTAGGCGCGCCATAGAGGATCATGAGCCAGTTCCGTTCAGACGAGGATTGGCGTGAGGCTACACGCGCCAGCCGATCAGCGGGAGAGGCTAGGCGCTGATCAGTTCCTTTACGCGCGCCCGACGACGCTTTTCATGGCGTTCAAGAAGCTCAGCCAGATAGCGGCCGGTCCAGCTATCGGCGTTTGCAGCCACCTGTTCGGGCGTGCCCGTCGCGACGATCTGACCGCCGCCATCGCCGCCCTCCGGGCCGAAATCGACGATCCAGTCAGCGGTCTTTACGACGTCGAGGTTGTGCTCGATGACAACCACGGTGTTGCCCTGGTCAACCAGTTCATGGAGAACCTCCAGCAGCTTCTTGGTGTCTTCGAAATGCAGGCCCGTGGTGGGTTCGTCGAGAATGTAGAGCGTCCTGCCTGTGGCTCTGCGCGACAGCTCCTTCGAAAGCTTTACGCGCTGGGCCTCGCCCCCCGAGAGCGTGGTGGATGACTGGCCGACCTTTACATATCCCAAGCCGACGCGGTTTAGGGTCTGCATCTTCTCGCGCAGGACCGGAACGGCCTTGAAAAACTCGGCCGCCTCATCGACCGTCATATCAAGAACGTCGGATATGCTTTTGCCTTTAAAGAGGATTTCAAGGGTCTCGCGATTGTATCTTTTCCCATGGCAGACGTCGCAGGTGACATAGACGTCCGGCAGGAAGTGCATTTCGATCTTGATCAACCCATCGCCTTGGCAGGCTTCGCAGCGGCCGCCCTTGACGTTGAAACTGAACCGGCCAGGACCATATCCGCGCGCCTTGGCCTCTGGCAGGCCGGCAAACCAGTCACGGATCGGTTGAAAGGCGCCGGTATAGGTGGCTGGATTGGACCGCGGCGTGCGACCGATCGGGGATTGGTCGATGTCGATGACCTTGTCGAAGAGCTCCAGCCCCTCAATCCGCTCAAAGGGCGCAGGGGCGTCGGAGGCGTTGTGGAGCCGCCGGGCGGCGGCTTTATAGAGCGTCTCAACGGTGAAGGTGGATTTGCCGCCGCCCGAAACGCCGGTGATGCAGGTGAAGGTCGCCTGCGGGATCTCGGCGGTGACGTTCTTCAGGTTATTGCCCGTGGCGCCGATCACTCTTAGGACGTTCTTCTTGGAGATCGGCCTGCGCTCCTGAGGCACTGCGATCTCGCGTGCGCCGCAAAGATATTGCCCGGTCACGCTCTTGGGGTTGGCCATGACGTCGGACGCCGTGCCGACCGCGATGATTTCGCCGCCATGCACGCCAGCGGCCGGTCCCATGTCGATGACATGGTCAGCGGTCAGGATCGCCTCCTCATCATGCTCGACGACCAGCACGGAATTGCCAAGGTCCCTTAGGCCCTTGAGGCTGACGAGCAGGCGGGCGTTGTCACGCTGGTGAAGACCAATGGAGGGTTCGTCCAGCACATAGAGAACCCCGGTCAGTCCCGATCCAATCTGGCTGGCCAGACGAATGCGTTGGCTCTCGCCGCCCGAAAGCGTCCCAGAGGCGCGCGAAAGGTCAAGGTAATCCAGCCCCACATTGACCAGAAACCGTAGCCGGTCGGTGATCTCCTTTAGGATCCGCCGCGCGATCTCCATCTGTTTATCGCTAAGCTTGCCGTCCAGCGCCTCGAACCAGGACGCGGCGTGTTTGATCGAAAGGTGACTGATCTGGCCCACGTGCTGGCCGTCGATCTTGACGGCCAATGCTTCGGGTTTCAGGCGATATCCGTGGCAGGCCTCGCACGGGGTTTCGGATTGGTAGCGCCCAAGTTCTTCGCGCACCCAGGAAGAATCGGTCTCTCGCCAGCGCCGTTCGAGGTTCGGCAGGACACCTTCGAAGGTCTTATTGACCTCGTATTTGCGCGCATTGTCGTCGTAGATGAACCGGATCTTCTCCTCGCCCGAACCGTGCAGGATCACCTTCCTGGCTTGGTCAGGAAGTTGCCAGAAGGGTGCGTCCATCGAAAAGTCGTAGTGGCGTGCGAGGGCTTGCAGGGTCTGGATATAGAGAGGCGAAGGGCCCTTGGCCCAAGGCGAGATCGCGCCCTTGTGGAGGGTCTTGTCCTTATCAGGAACCACCATGTCGGCGTCGAATGCGAGCTTCGCGCCAAGGCCGTCGCAGACCGGGCATGCGCCATAGGGATTGTTGAACGAAAAGAGCCTCGGCTCGATCTCGCTGATCGTAAAGCCGGAGACTGGGCAGGCGAATTTCTCGGAAAAAAGCAGGCGCCTCGGCTCGGTCTCGTTCGGATCCTTGTCCGCCCATTCGGCCACCGCGATGCCGTCGGCGAGCCGCAAGGCCTGTTCGATGCTGTCGGCGTAGCGCGTCTCAAGCCCGGCCTTGGTCACCAGCCGGTCCACCACGACATCGATGTCGTGCTTGAACTTCTTATCGAGCGCCGGGGCGTCTTCGATCGGGAAGAATTCGCCGTTGATTTTCAGTCGCTGGAAACCAGCGCGCTGCCACTCGGCGATCTCCTTCTTGAACTCACCCTTTCGCCCACGCACGACCGGCGCCAGCAGATAGAGCCTTTCGCCCTCGGCAAGCGCGGTGAGCTTGTCGACCATCTGGCTGACGGTCTGGCTTTCGATGGGAAGTCCGGTCGCCGGAGAGTAAGGGACCCCGACGCGCGCCCAAAGCAGACGCATGTAGTCGTGGATCTCTGTGACCGTCCCCACGGTCGAGCGTGGATTTCGGCTGGTGGTCTTCTGTTCGATCGAAATCGCCGGCGACAGCCCCTCGATGAGGTCCACGTCGGGTTTGCTCATCAACTCCAGGAACTGGCGGGCGTAGGAGGAAAGGCTTTCGACATACCGTCGTTGGCCCTCCGCATAGATGGTGTCAAAGGCCAACGAACTCTTGCCCGAACCTGACAAGCCCGTCAGCACGACGAGCTCGCCGCGCGGAATGTCGACATTGACGTTCTTCAGATTGTGTTCGCGAGCGCCGCGCACACGAATGAAGTTCAGCTGTTCGGCCATCTTGTTCCGGTAACCTGGTCTGTCACGACGCGTGTCTAGGACGTTGCACCGGCGTCCCCGTCGCCGGCGTCTAATGTAATGCCGCGACGCAGAGATAACATAGGAACATAGGGGGAACAAATATGCCGCACCCCGGCGCCACGCCGAGATTGCTGACATGACGGTGGCGGCAGTCTGCGCTGAGCTCGGCTATAGTGGCGACATGGACGCTTCGCAGATAAGTTGGCCGCAACGCTATTCGCCGCAGCGCGCGCCCGTTCATGTCGTCAATGCGCTGACTTTGAGTTCGTCTCCCGCGCGCGTCTGGGCCAAGCTCATCGGGGCTGCAGGATGGCCCCAGTTCTACGCCAACGCCTCCAATGTCGTCATCGAGGGCGGCGCACGCGAGCTCTTCGCCGGCGCCCACTTCACCTGGCGGACTTTCGGCGTGAACCTGAAAACCCAGGTGATCGAGTTCCAGCCCTGCGAGCGGATCGCGTGGCTGGCGACCTCACCGGGGGTGGAGGCCTATCACGCCTGGCTGATCCGGCCGCTACCGGATGGCTGTCAGGTGATCACCGAGGAGACCCAATATGGCCTCGCTGCACGCGCAGCGCGCGTGCTTTTTCCGCATCGAATGGAGCAGTGGCATCAGCGGTGGCTCGAGGGCCTGGCTAAGGCCGCGGCCAGCTAGTCGAGCGATCCTGCGCCTGCGCAGGCGCAGCTATTTGCTCATAGCTTGGCGTTCATAGCGACGTCGTTCGAATTGACGCATCGCCAAACCCGAGCGCGCGCCAGGTCACTCGCCCACGCCTCGCCGATCGTTACGGGGGTTTTACGGTGAAGCGGGGCTCAGCACGCGAGCCGCATCGAAAATAACCAACGCCAGGTTGAGCTCCTGGCCGTAGTGGACCGCTGCGGCCGTGGCGTGTCAGCGGTCCCGGTGACGGATGGATCAGGCTGCGAGCGACGCCAACTTACGTCGCCGCGCGGTGAAGCCCACAAGGCCAAAGCCCATGATCAGCATCGCCCAGGTCGCCGGTTCGGGCACCGAGGCCAGGAAGGTCGAATGGTCGGGCGCGAAATCGGCGATTTCGCCAATTGAATCGCGCGTCCAGAAGCTGAAGCCGAAGGCCGTGGGGGCGAGGTTCTTGTCCGAGGGCAGGTCGGCCAGCGGCACGACGTCGGTGATCGTCGAGCCTGAGACGGTGACGCTGACGGGGAGGGCGCCTATGGGGGCGACTGAGAACGATTTAAGAAACGTATTGGTCGGAAGCGCGGAGCCAGGGGGGTTAATCTGGTTGAACGCGACGGCGTCGAAGACGATGCCGGCGCCGATCGGTGTTGTCCCCGTATCGAAGAAGGCTTGCCCATCGCCACGGTCGATCCCGAAGACATATTGGCCCCCCGGCGTAGTCCCGATCGTGCCGTTTACGGTGGCGGTGAGGACGACATTCGTTCCCGATAGGACCGCGCTTACTGAGATTATGTCCAGGTCGGCGTCCTTGGGTCCTGCGTACGTCGGAAGGAAATCGCACGTGGGGTCAAACACCGCGGCCTGCGCCGCGCCTGTGCTCAGTAAAGAAACGGTCACGGCCGCGGCCATTCCCGCACATCGTGCGGTGAGACCTGGGTGACGGTTCTTGTCGCGGCCTCCAGCCGCCAAGCTCAACTGTGACTCCATAACGACTACTCCCTCTTCCAAGGTTGGCGTTTACGCACAGGACTACGCAACTGCGCCGGATCTTGATCGGGAGCGGGGCGAAGTCAGAACTACACGTTAAGAGGGTGTTAACGGAGCGTAAAGCACCACTTTAGCGAGCGATGTAAATTTACGTCGTCGAACTTTGCGCCCCTTTTGAAACGCGCGGTTCAGGCCCAGTCGATGCGGGCGGCGTAGCAGCCTGGTCCGGCGTTGTGGGCGTGCAGGTAGGCGCAGCCCCGTATCGCCAGCAGACGTGCGATGACCGGCTCCAGCTCAGCGCCCGGTGCGACCTCGGCGTCCAGCATAACGCCGGCCTCGTCAAAGGCCCGTAGCGAGATGAACTTTCGAAGGGCCAGGACGGCGGGGATCTCGTTCAAGATGCGGCGGGTCTCGCAGGCCCGCTCGCTGACGAAGATGGCGTTGCATGAACGGTAGGGCGTATCGGCGCTCTGGTGTTCGTAATTGAGGAGCAGGACGCTCTCGCCAGGTTGAACGTCCTCCAGCGTGACGCGGCAGGGAAACCCCGGATAGGCGTCCACCGTGCAGCGGGTGACGCCTTGCTCGGCCAAGGCCGAAGCTGAGAGACCGAACAAGGGGCGAAAGGGCTCGAGCGGAAGGCCGGTGACAAGGTAGGACATGAGGATCTCCGTTGGTGACCCGCAAATTCAGGTCGGGAGATCGCAGGGCCAAGCTGGCGAAATCAACACAGGTCCGCAAATCGCGATAAGCGCGAGCCTCGCGCCTAACGAATGTCTCCTGAGCCTTCCCACTTGCGCAATTGCGCTTCTTCGGCCGCGTAGGCGTGCTCGATACAGGCCCTGCTCGCGCAGTGCTGGCGCTCAGTTCGACCCTTTTGGGCGATGTATTGCGTCTCTCCTGAGGTGTCGCGGCTCTCGGCGTTGTTGATGAGCGCGGTGATCCGACGCTCCCTCGAGGCATAGTCAGAGGGCGAAAACCGAACCTCGGCCTCGGCGGGCGCAGCGCCATACCGAATTGGCGGCCCCTCAACCGATACTTGGGCCGGAGCTGGGGCCGGAGCGGGGGCCGGAACGGGGGCCGAGGCGGTCTGGGCGTCAGGCGGGGCCTGCGTCGTCGCAACCGGAGCTGGCGCTATAGCTGCGGACGGGGCCGGCGCATTCGGAGGTTTTTTTGGCGAACAGGCCATAAGCGCAGTCAACGCTACCAGGATCAAAGCCGATCGACGCATCTGCCGTCTCCCTGAACTTCCTGAAGGCTCTGCGCTACGATCGGCTCTCCTGCGCGGAGGTCAAGCTTCGGCTTTTTGCATCATTGGCGGAGACGGCGCCGTGGCCGCCTCGTCCAGCAACCATTCACGGAAGGCCTTGAGGCCGCGCTTTGGCGGCGAGCCTGGAAGGATCAGGTGAAACCGCGCCGGCGTAGGCGTAAAGCCGTAAGGCGCAACCAGGCGGCCAGCGGCTATGTCGTTGGCCACGTATATCCAAGGCGAAAGACCAATACCCAGGCCTGCGATGGCGGCCTCGAGCATGTAGAAGAGGTGATCATATTCGCGGTTCTCGACGGCGCTCGGCGCCTCGATGGCGGCATGAGCCGACCACTCCGCCCAAGCCTGACGATGGGGACGCGTGTGAAGCCGCGGCAGCCCGAGGTCGGCCCCTGTCCCGGCCAAGGAAGGGGCCAGCACCGGGCCGTGAAAATTGTCGAGAAACGGCGTCGAAGTCAGTCCGTCGCCGCTCACGTTTTCGGTCAGGCGAATAGCCGCGTCGAAAGGCTCGCGGGTGAAGTCGACCGGCCCATAGGCCTCCGTGACCCGAATTGAGAGCTCGGGGTGGCGGGCGTGGAAGCCGGAAAGACGTGGTATGAGCCACTTCATGGCCAGCGTGCCGACGCAGGAGATGTGCAGTTCGCGGTCAGCCGCGGCGCGCACTTCGCGAAACGACGCTTCAAGTTCGTCAAAGGTTCGTCCAAGCGAGCGGGCCATTCTTTCGCCGGCGTCGGTAAGTTTCAGCGCGTTTCGCGGGCCTTGCGTCAGCTTCGCGCCGCAAAGCGCCTCAAGGCCCCTAACCTGACGGCTCACCGCGCCGTGGGTCACGCAAAGCTCGTCGGCCGCCAGGCTCATCTTACCAAGCCGCGCAAACGCTTCAAACGCCCGCAGGGCCGTCAACGGCAGTTGGCTTCGCTTGGCCATGTGACCTCAGCTCACAAGCATTTGACTCGATATAGGGGATCGTGGGCGCGCGGTTAAACGACATATCGGCACTCCATTTGTGATTTCAACTCACAGATCTGCAAGCCAGTTCACCAGCGGCGCTAAAATTGTGAAGGCTCCACGCACTTCGTCGAAAAGCCGAGCGTCCGTGGCGATATGCGGGTCATCGATATCGCGCCAAGCGGTCAGCCCCTTGCGACGAAGCAGGTTGGCGTAAGCGTGGTCAGGCGGGTAGGGGGCTGGGACACGTTTTAGTTGCGCGCCATCGATCCGCAAACCGACCCTGGTGAGTTCGGCGAGGATCGCCTCAAGGCCCGCCCCTGACTTCGGCTCGGCCACAGCGGCGCGGTAAGCGTCGAGCAGGGGACCTGAAAAATCGAACCCGCCAGCCCCAAGCAAGATGCGATCAGGCTCCAGGGCGAAGAAGAAACCACAGGCTGTGACCCCGCGTGTCGCGCTATGCGCGGGGAAGGCGATGTGAAGATGGGCGTTATAGGGACGCTTATCTTTGGAGAACCGCACATCGCGATGGATGCGAAAGATCTTGCCGCGGGCCGGGCGTCCGGTGAGGGCTGCGACCTCGGGTTCCAGGAGCGCCAGGAAGCTCTGGGCTGGTTCCTGAACGGCTTTTGCATAAATGGCTTTGTTGGCGTTGAACCAATCGCGCTCATTGTGCGCGCGCAGTCCTGCCAGAAATGTCAGGGCTTGCGGTGGAAAGCCTGGGAAACGCGCGCCGTTATCCTGCATCATGCCCCAAGGTCCCCTCTCGCCAATCTTCTCGCACCTTGGCGAGAGGGCGACAGAGGCGCTGGCCGGTCAACCCACGCCGTTCGATCGTCGAGCCGCGCGTTTGGGGCCGCGCGGGTTCAGAAGGGCGATTTGAAAGCTAGACCCTTGCCGCCGATCAGCACGCCATCCCTGGCCGCCCATTCCGGCTTGGCCTGGACGACGTTGAGGTCGGGTTCCGAGGCTGCAGTGGCCTTGTCGGCCGCGCGCGCGGCGGCGGCCGGCTTTGCAAAGATAGCGGCCGCCAGGGCGCGTGTTTCGTGCTGTTCCGCGGGCGTTGGCGCGGTGGCGTCAAGGTCCGAAGTCACCTGCTGCGGCTTGGGCGGAATGTGATCGATCGGAATCTGAAAGCGATCGGGCTCAGCCAGGACCGAGGGGCCGATGGCTATAAGCGCTGCGACCGCAGCCAGCATCACCAATTGGCGAAAATGTTTGCCAGGATGAGAGAAGGTCAGTTGGGTCATAACAATATCCAACCCCCCGTTGCGCCCGTAGAAGTTGCATACTCATCCCGACTAGACGTTCTGTGCAAGCAAAACCGTCACCGCCATGACGTAGGGGCCCCTTAGGATTGATAAACCCTGGGCCGTGGATATGGCTCCAATCCGAAACAACTGCGTGTACGAAAAACTGCGTGGCCGCGCAGATGCGCCATGGGGGCCGGGTGGGGGGAGGCGTTGCGGCGGTTCTACTCACCGGCGAGCCGACAATTGCGCCTCTAACGCCGCAACCCGGCGGCTTGGAGGGGCCGCAGCATCGCCTTCGCCCCCATAGCGTTGGTATCGCATAGGCTGGCCGATCTAGAGCCGGTCTATCCTATCGCCTGTCATCCGGTGGACCGTGCGCTGCGGCCGTCCAGGACCCGGAAGACGGCGTTGGCGCGAGCACAGGGGCGTCCATCGGCGGTGACGAAAGCCTGGGCGAAGGCCAAGGTCGCGCCGGGTTTCACAAAGACCGTGTCGAATTCCAGCCACTGGCCTGCATGCGCCGAGCTCAGAAAGTCGACGTTGAGGGTGACCGTGACCAAGCCTCCTTGGTGACCGCTTGCCCGGGCGCACGAAAGGCCCATGGCGTTGTCGGCCAGCGCCCCGATCAGTCCGCCGTGGACAAAGCCTCGCGTGTTGGTGTGTTGAGGCCCCGCCCATAAGCCCAGCACGACCGATTGCTCGGTCTTGCGGGCAAAGAGCGGCTCCCAGGGTTCGGTGAGCGGGCTCTTGCGGTCGTGCGGGGCAAAGCCGGTGGGCGGCGGTTCAGGTTGCATGTCCATCGCTGGGCCCCTCACGCTGCGGCCGAGAGCAGGGCCAGGCTTCTCAGGGTCCCCACGCACGCCTGGGCGGCTTCGCGGCCTTTCACTTGGAAATGGTCATGAAAGAACCGCTGGTGGACCGCGTGTTCATGAAAATGGTGCGGCGTCAGGATGACCGAAAACATCGGCGTCTCCGTGGAAAGCTGCACCTGCATCAGGGCGGAAACGACGGTCTCGGCGACAAATTCATGTCGATAGATCCCGCCGTTGACGACGAAGGCTGCGCCGACGACGGCGGCGTAGCGTCCCGTGCGGGCCAATGTCTGGGCGTGCAGCGGGATTTCGAAAGCGCCAGGGGTTTCAAAGCGTTCGATGGTCTCAGCGCCGAACCCAAGCTCGGCCATTTCTTCGGAGAAACCGACATAGGCCTGCTCGACGATCTCGCGATGCCAAAGCGCATGGACAAAAGCGATCCGCGCGGCGCGAAAGGCGCCGTTGGCCGTGGGAAGTTCAAGGACGCTCGTTGTGTGGGGTTGGCTGTTCGATTGGGTCATGGGTCTTCTCCCTGATGGGTTCGAGGAACCACGACTCAGGGAGACGCAGGCGGCATGCAGGCGAACGCAGTCGCCAGACAGGCCATCTGCGGTTCTCATAACCGGACTCTAACCGTCGGCCCCGGGATCACACCGGTGTCTGCTTGTCCCTGAAGGCCAAGGCCTGCAGGCGCCCGCGGGCTCGTCCCCTGTTTGCACAAAGGCATTACCGCCGGTGGGGAATTTCACCCCGCCCTGAGAACGCAGATCGCCGGAAACGCTCCGACGACGCGCCCAGGCTAACGCTTGGCGCCTGGGCGCGTCAAACAGTTGTTTGAATTCTTAAGTTGGCGCTCGATTATTTTTTGTCAGCCGCAGACGCGGTCTTGGTCGCCGGCGGTGTGTCGGAGATCATGCTGAGCACGATCTTCCAGGAGCCATCCGGCTGCGGCTTATAGATCAAGAGCCAGTTACCGTGCTCCGTTTGCGGCTTTTTGGTTTTCGGGTCGGTCTGAGTGTAGTCGTAGGTCGCCCGATAGATGGCCATGTCGCCGGCCTGAGCGACATCGACGCTCTCGTCGCTCACGCTCACATGGGTCGAGGTGTCGGCGGCCTGTTTCTTGGTGATCTCCAGGTCCTCGGCGGGACTGTTCACGTTGGGCGCGCCATGAAACATGCCGACGGTCTGCGGGGCGTCGTGAGAGACCGATTTCGTCGCATCGTGAGCATTGAAGTCTGTGACCAGCTGAGCTGCGTCAGCCTTTACGGCCTCAGCGATCTTGGCTGTGTCTGCGGCTGGCTTGGCCGCTTCAGTCTTCGCGCAGGCCGCCAGTGATGCTGCAAGCGCCACAGAAAGCGTTACTGAAGCGAGTTTGGTTAGTTTCATTGCGCTCCCCCCGGAGTCTAGCATTAGGTCGCAAAGGTGCGACAACCCACGAGACGCCCAGCGGTCATGGCTGTCCAGTATGGAAAACTTATGAGGCTGACGAAGGCGCGGGGCTGCGTCCTGGGGGGAGAGCGACGGCGCAGCCATGGGGGGCGTGTGGTGCATCAGCGCCAATGGGCGACCTTCGTTGTCGCAGAACCCCGCCATCCAATCCTCGCCGCCATCGGCGCGCCGGTGGATCATGTGCGGCGCGCTCGTAAAGATCACGCCGCGATCGGCCAATTCGCGATGCGCTTGCTGGATGTCGCTCACCGAGAAATAGAGGATTGATTGGTCCGCCGGCTTGGCGGTCTCTTGCAGATAAAGGCGGATCTCGCCCAGGCGAAAAAACGCCATGCCTGGGAAGCGGTAGAGGAGCTCCAGCCCCAGGATGTCGCGGTACCAGGCGCTCGCAGCTTCGATGTCCCCGACCGTTCGGGCGATCTGGGCCAGCGGCCCGATCGGAAGGCCTTTCGCGGTTGACCGCGCCTGGCTGAGCACGCTGGTTCTGCTCACCCCGCCCCATCTGCGTAGCTCCGCCCGGCTTGTAAGGCCCAGTTTCGCTAACGCATTGGCCACATGGTACTTCACCGCATCGAGGCTGACGCCTTGGCGTCGCGCGATCTGCGGATTGCTCAGGCCATGGCGAACCGCCTCCACCACGCGCCATTCGGCCGGCGTCAGGATATCGGCGTGGCGTGGGCGGCCTCTTGGGTTGCGTAAAGCCATTGATCGACCCTGATGGCGTCAGATGGGTTCAATTTGCAGCGGGTCTGGCCACCTCACCCATCAGGGCCAGAGCATTGCCGTCAGGATCGATGAACTCCAACAGCTGGACGTCGGCGTTGGCGAGATGCTGCACGGTCTCCGGCGGCCCGATGAACTTGACGCCGCGCTCGGCGAGCGGTTTGGCGCGCGCCAGTCCGGGGTCGTCGAAATAGAGTTCGACCGCGCCAGTGGGCGGTGTCGCAGCCTCGCTCTTCTCAAGCCGCAGCCTAACGCTTCCGGCGTCGAAGAAGGCCGCGGCGCCGACGCGAAACTGCAGCCTCACGCCCAGCACGCCCTGATAGTAGGCGATGGAACGATCAAGGTCTTTTACCGGCAAGGTGATCTGCATTAAGGGCGCATCGGCCAAGGGGCCCGCGCCTTCGGCGCCTTGAGCGGGCGTCGTAAGCCCCAGAGCAAATAGGCCCTGCACGAGAAGGCCCAAGGCAGGCAGGCCCAAGGCAGACAGGCCAGACATGGTGAGGTGGCGGCGGCTGGGCATGGTCGTCTCCGCGGTGATCGGCCCAAAACCTAAGGCGCCGGCAGCATAATTTCCCTACCCGACAGGCTTTTCGACAAGCTGACGCCATCGCATGACCCAAGACCGGTTGTCCGCGCCGGTGGAGTGCGTCCAGGCGGGTTGGGGCCGCCAAGCGCCGATCCCAAGTCTCGCGGCCGGCGCGGGCTCGTCGGATCGAGCTGGCGGCCTTGCGGGCTGAACGCCCCTTAGGCTCGCTTGTTGAGCGTAATGGCCGTGGCCGCCCTGGTGGGCGTCTGCCTCCCGCTGGCTCCATAGCTCGAGCCCCTGTGGCGTTGACTGGCGACTTCTTCGGCGATGGCGCGGACCAAGCCCTCGGTCACTTGTTTGACAGCGCCAACCGCGCGCGCCTGGCGCGCAAGGACCGCGTCAAAGGCCTCCGTCGCGCGCCTGAGGCGCGTGCGTTGCGCCCCATCGAGCGCGCCGAGCAGTTTGGGATTTGCGCGGATGCGCGCTGATTCATGGCGATAGAGATTGGCCAGGCGACCGGTCTCCTCCATGCCGCCCAGCGTATCCTGTGGGCGATGGTTTTCGAACGCCTGGGCCTGTTGAACGATCATCGCGGTCAGGCGCTCCGTCAGGATGATCAGTTGATCGATCCGTTCGGTGACGTCCGGCGACGTTGAGCTCATGGCTTCAACCCCTGCATTTTAAGCATCTCCCGCTGGACGCTGCTGGCGATCCCAATGCCGCCATTGTCGGTCATTTTCTTGGCCATGGCCTCGGTGAGGAGCGATTTGAACATGCTCTCGCCTGGTCCGCCGCCAAAGGGTGCGGAGACGTCGGTGCCTTCGAACATTTCGCCCAGCATCACCGACAGAAACGAGGTTTCGAACTTGTGAGCGGTCTGCTTGATCTGCCCGCGTTTGGCCAGCTCAGCGGCGCTCTGAACAGCTGAAATGGGTTGCGTCAGGTTGGGCGGCGCGAACGCAGCGGTCAGGGCGGTCACTATTGCACCTCGATTTCGGCTTGCAGCGCGCCTGCGGTCTTGATGCTCTGGAGGATCGAGATCATGTCGCGCGGCGTCACGCCCAAGGAATTGAGCCCGGCCACCAGGGCCGAAAGCGAGGCCCCGGGCTTGAGGGTCACGAACTTCTTGCCCTTTTCCTCGTCCACCGAGATGTCGCTCTGCGGGACCACGGCTGTGGTTCCCTTTGAGAAGGCGGTCGGCTGGCTGACTTGCGAGCTTTCCTTGACCGTGATGGTCAGGTTGCCTTGTTGAATGGCCACCGTTGAGATCTGAACGTTCTCGCCCATCACGATGACGCCAGCGATCTCATCGATGACGACCTTGGCGGGAATATCGGCTTCGACTTCCAGTTTCTCGACCTGGCCCACGAAGCTGACCATGTCTTGGCCAGACGGCGGCTTGATTGCCACTACGGTTGGGTTTTGCAGCTGGGCGCAGCCTGGGTAGAGGCCATTGATGACGTCGGCGATGCGCTGGGCGGTCGTAAAATCCGGATTATGCAGAGTGAGACGCAGGACCGGCATGTTGACCAGCTGGAACTCCGTATCCTTTTCAACAATGCCGCCGCCGGCGATACGCCCGGCTGTCGGCACGCCCCGGGTGATCGACGAGCCAGAGGCGCCGGTGGCGCTGATCGCGCCCGTCTGGACGGTGCCTTGGGCCACGGCGTAGGTCTGGCCGTCTGGTGAATTCAGCGGCGTCATCACCAAGGTGCCGCCCTGCAGGCTCTTGGCGTCGCCGATCGCTGAGACGGTGACATCCATCCGCGAGCCCGGCGCGGCCCACGGCGGCAGGCTGGCGGTGACGATGACGGCGGCCACGTCCTTGGTGTTGGGCGTCGTGTCGCGCACATTGACGCCTGAACGCTCCAGGGCCGACGTCAGGCTCTGCTTGGTGAAGGGGGCGTTGCGCAGCGCATCGCCCGTGCCGTTCAGACCCACGACGATGCCGTAGCCGACCAGCTGATTGTCGCGAACGCCCTCGAAGGCGACGATGTCCTTGATGCGCGACTTGGCGCTCGCTGCGCCGGCGCTCAGGCCCAGCGCGAGGCTGACGGCCAGCAAGAAAATCGGGATTGCGCGCGGCGAATTCGGCATGGAGACCTGGATGAAGCTGCTTCGGTTTCGCCTATGCGATCAATGTGCCAGCCTGGCCGCTCAAAAAACGCGAATAAAAACAATCAAACAGGTTAGGATGGGAAAAGCGCTAACAGCCTGTCGGCAGTTTTTGCCCGGCATTAACCATGCTTCAAGCTTGCGGGCCCAAAAGAGGTTTGAAGTTCGAAAGCTTAGAGATTGAGACGCGCACCATGAAGGTCACCGGCCCAACCGGGATCGGATCGTCCTCAGCCGCCCGCCCCGCGCGCGGCGCGGGCGGAGATGGCTTTCGTTTGATCTCTCCAGAAGCTTCGAGCGGGGCCAGCCAAGCCTCTTCGGTCGCTGGGACGCAAGGCGTCATGGGGGTTGAAGCCCTTCTGGCCCTGCAGGATGTGGGCAGCCCCCTTGAGCGCAAAAGGCGCGCCGTGCGTCGTGCAGATCGAATTCTCGACGTTCTCGACGAAATTAAGCTCGCCTTGATCGAAGGTGAGCTATCAGGGGCGGAACTTGACCGACTTCGGCGCGCTATCCGCGATGAGCGAGACAATACCAATGACCCCGCGCTCGAGGCTGTTCTGGACGACATTGAATTGCGCGCCGCTGTTGAAGTGGCCAAACTCGAATATGCGCGTCGCGCGGCGTAGTTGGGGACCGATCGCAAGGCGCATTGAAACCACGGTTCGTTTTGCTATAAGCCCGGCGCGTGTCTCGGGGTATTTAGGGGGCTCGGAGTGTCCATGAAGGCAGCCGAAGTTCTGGCTGATAGGCCTGATTACCGTCCTTCCGAGGACGAAGAATTCATGAATGAGCGGCAGCTTGAGTACTTCAGGCAAAAGCTCATCGATTGGAAAGAGGATATTCTCCGCGAGTCTGGAGAGACCCTCAAACACCTGCAGAGCGAAACCGAAAATCATCCCGACCTCGCCGATCGCGCTTCGTCGGAGACGGATCGATCCTTAGAGCTTCGGACCCGCGACCGGCAGCGAAAGCTCATCTCGAAGATCGACGAAGCCATGCGCCGGATCGAAGATGGCAGCTATGGCTACTGCGAGGAGACGGGCGAGCCGATCGGCGTGGCGCGTCTGGATGCGCGCCCGATCGCGACGCTGAGCCTTGAAGCGCAGGAGCGCCACGAGCGCCGCGAGCGCGTGCACAGAGACGACTGAAGAAAAACCGCCCCCTTCAAAGCTAGAACATCAAGACTGCTGAAATTCGCATATTTGCGGAATTTCAGCAGCTTGACGCTCCTGGATGTGCGCCAGGGTTGAGGGTGGAGCAGCCGAACCGACCTGACCCGCTTGGCGCCCGATTTATGGCGGGTTTTCGCAAGAGGTCTTGTGGCGGCAAGGCTGGCGCCGGCGCCAAGCAGGTCAGTCGCACCAGGCGTTTTTGAACTTCGATTGGGGTGGTTTCTTTGATTTGGCCGGCCGCGACGTCAATCGGTCGGAACGGCGCCTCGCGGCATTTTTTTTGAGAATTCTCAATGGAAAACCTATATATGCTCAAAATGAGCATTTCTCCCCGGCGGCAAATCAGTTGCTAGTGGCGAAGGGATAAGAGGCGAGCCCGCAGTGACGAAGTCTGCGACCAGATCGTTCTACGCGATCCACAGCCATGGCCTGGTGCGGGTGGCGGCCTGCACGCCGGCGCTGGCCGTGGGTGATCCGGGTTTCAACGCCGCTCAAACCCTGGCCTTGGCCAAGCAAGGCCACGCACGCGGTTGCGACTTGATGCTGTTTCCCGAGCTGGGACTTTCAGCCTACGCTATCGACGACCTTTTCCTGCAGGACGCCTTGCTGCGGCGTGTTGAAACCGAGATCGAAGGATTGGTCGCAGCGAGCCGAGACCTGGCCCCCGTTTTGATCGTGGGCGCCCCGGTTGCGCACTGCGGCGCGCTCTACAATTGCGCGGTGGTGATTTCGAAGGGGGAGATCCTCGGGGTCGTTCCGAAGAGTTTTCTGCCCAACTATCGGGAATTCTATGAGAATCGATGGTTTGCGCCGGGCGCTGGCGTCAGCGGTGCAACGATCGGCCTAGCCGGTCAGATGGTCGCCTTCGGCACGGATCTTATCTTTGAAGCCAAGGATCTGCGCGACTTCTGCTTTGGCGTGGAGATCTGTGAAGACGTCTGGTCGCCCACCCCCCCTTCCACCCAAGCCGCCTTGGCCGGCGCGCTGATCCTTTGCAATCTTTCGGCGTCGAACATTGTCGTCGGAAAGGCCCGTGATCGCGAGCTGCTCTGCGCCTCGCAATCGATGCGCTGCATGTCGGCCTACCTCTATTCGGCGGCGGGTCCAGGGGAGAGCACCACCGACCTTGCCTGGGATGGCCAGGCTTCGATCCATGAACTGGGCCGGCTCATGGCTCAGACGGATCGGTTCCCGGCCAAGGCGCAGATGGCGCTCGCCGATATCGACGTCGAACGGCTGCGGCTCGAGCGCTTGCGCACCCCAACATTCAACAACGCCGCGGTCTTGTCTGGGCGACCCCAGACGACCTTTCGCAAAGTGGACTTCAACCACCAGCCGGGCTTTGCTGAAATTGGCCTTGAAAGGCCGCTGGATCGCTTTCCGTTCGTGCCTCACGAACCTGCGCGCCTGGACCAGGACTGCTACGAGGCCTTCAACATCCAGGTGCAAGGGCTCTCCCAGCGCTTGCGGGCCACGAGCTCGAAACATCTGGTCATTGGCGTCTCGGGCGGGCTGGACTCGACCCACGCCTTGTTGGTCGCCTGTAAGGCCTTCGACGCCCTGGGCCTGCCGCGCGCCGACATCTTGGGCTTTACGATGCCTGGATTTGCGACCAGCGAGGCGACGCGCTCCAACGCCTGGGCCTTGATGGATGCTCTGGGCGTCACCGGGGCGGAAATCGACATCAGGCCCGCCGCGCGGCGCATCCTGGAGGATATCGGCCATCCCTTCGCCAAGGGTGAAGCGGTCTATGACGTGACGTTTGAAAACGTCCAGGCAGGCCTTCGCACCGATTACCTCTTCCGGCTCGCCAACCAGCACTCAGGCCTTGTGCTCGGCACCGGGGACCTTTCCGAGCTCGCCTTGGGGTGGTGCACCTATGGGGTCGGCGACCAGATGAGCCACTACAACGTCAATGGTTCGCTGGCCAAGACGCTCATCCAGCACCTGATCCGCTGGACCTTGAAGACCGGGCAGTTCGACGCCGCGGCCGAAACCTTGCAGGCGATCTTGGAAACCGAGATCTCGCCAGAACTGGTGCCCGCTGACGAAGCCGGCGCGATCCAATCGACCGAGGCCAAGGTCGGGCCCTATGAATTGCAGGATTTCAGCCTCTTCCACATCACCCGCTTTGGGCTTCGCCCCTCGAAGGTCGCCTTCCTGGCCTGGCATGCCTGGCGCGACGTTGATCAAGGCGCCTGGCCCGAGAATTTCCCGGTCTCCAGGCGCAAGGCTTACGACCTGGCGGCGATCAAGGCCTGGCTCGGGGTTTTTCTCTTCCGCTTCTTCGAAATCAGTCAGTTCAAGCGTTCGGCCATGCCCAATGGGCCCAAGGTGGTCTCTGGCGGCGCCTTATCTCCGCGCGGCGACTGGCGCGCGCCATCGGACGGCAAGGCCAAGGTCTGGCTCGACGAGCTGGAAGCCAATGTGCCCTAAGGCTTAGGTAAGGCTCGCCAGCATCGAGGAAGCCCCGGCCCTGGGCCCCGCCAGGAGCGCGGGCACGACTTGGTCGATGCGATCAACGACGCTCCAGGCCCCCATGAACTCCGGCGGCGTAAGCTTGGCGTCGACGGTGTGCTGGAAAAGCGCAAAGAGCGGTCCCCAGAAGTTGTCGGGATTGAAGAAAACCACGGGCATGGCGTGCAGGTCCAAGCGACGCCATGAGAGCAGCTCGACGACCTCTTCGAGGGTGCCGATCCCGCCGGGCAGGATCACAAAGCCGTCCGCCTCCTCGAAGAACTTCTGTTTGCGCTGGTGCATCGAGGTGACGACCACGTGGTCCACGCACTCCAGCGCACGTTCCTTACCCATGAGGAAATCGGGGATGACGCCCAAGACCTTGCCGCCGGCCTCATGTGCTCCGCGAGCGGCCGCGCCCATGAGGCCCACCCCGCCCCCGCCATAGACCAGACGCAGGTTCGCCGCTGCAAGGGCCCGTCCAAGCTCGCCGGCCGCACGCAGATAGGCGGGATCTGCGGCCTCGGATGACCCACAGAATACGCACACAGACTGCAGGCCGCCATTTACCGGCGCCATCGATCTAAACTCCAAACTATCGGCGCGCTTGCGAGCGTCGGGCGAAAGCCCGATTAGCTATGGTTCGGGTTAAGGAGTTTCAACCATACCGTGATCTTCGCGAAATCCGTGAGCCTCAGTTCGGCCAGCGTCTTCTTCGCGGCGCTGGCTTTATGCGCCTGCAGCGCAAGGCCGCCGAAGCCTGCGCCCAATGTTCAGGCCGCAGCGCCGCAAGCCAACGATCTGGCCCCGCCCAGTCTGGATACGGTCAGGATCGGTCCGCGCGGCGTCGTGCTTTCCGGCGTCACCCAACCTGGCGTCAAGGTCAGGCTGGCCTCGCCGGCGGGCCAGGAGATTTTTGCGGCGGCTGGCGCTGAGGGCCGCTGGTCGATCGATCTTCCGCCGGCTGCTGAACCGCGCATCTTCGGCCTGTCGGCGACAGTGGGTGAACGCAGGGTGCAGGCGCAGGGCTATATCCTCGTCTCGCCTTCGGGCCAGGCGGCTTTGCTTCGCGCCGGTGCTGGCGCTTTGCGGATCGATCCTGGCGTAAGCCCAGGCTTGCGGGCCGTGGATTTTGATCGCGGCGGTGGAATGGAGGTCTCGGTTGCGGCGCCGCCTGGGGCGACGGTCATCCTGCGCCTTGATGGTCGTCAGGTCGCTGAAGGGCGTGCTGATGGGAACGGTCGATATGAGGCAAGTCTTGGTTCACCCGATCCTGTTCAGGCTGGACCTCATCAGATCCAGATCGCAGGTGACGGCTTCACCGACCAGGCGCTCGTTCAGGTCTCGCCAGCTGCGCCACTTGCGCAAGGGCCTTTGCGTAGCCAGCTCACCTCTGCTGGCCTCAGGGTCGACTGGATGACGCCCGGCGGCGGCGAACAATCCACCCTCATCGTTCACTGACGGAGCCTCGGTTGACGTTCGCCCATCCTGGAATGACGCGACGCTTTGGCGGTGAGATTGCGCCGGCTGAAACCCGATTCAGCTTCTGGAGCGCGATGGCCGACCTTGGACGCCTGGTCATGCGTTCAGGCGCCCCGCAACTGCGACTGCGGATCGCCGTGGCTCTGGGGCTTGTCTTCGTTGGCAAGGCCGCGGGCGTCATTGCCCCCATCATGCTGGGCGATGCGATCAGTACGCTTCGCCCGGTCGTCGAAGGCGGGCTGGCCATCGGCGCGCCGTTTCTCTTGTTGGTCGCAGCCTTTGCTTGCCTAAGGCTCTTTGCGGCCTGCGCGCCATTTGCGCGTGACGCGATCTTCACGCGCGTTTCGCAGTCGACGATGGCCAAGGCGGCGGTCGAGACCTTCGCCCATGCCCTGGGGCTTTCCCTCGACTTCCATCAGAGCAAACAGACCGGAACCCTGACGCGGATCATCGACCGCGGGTCACGCTCCACCGATTTCCTGATCCGCAGCCTGGTCTTCAACCTGGGCCCGACCTTCGTTGAGCTCTTGATGGCCATGGTGGTGATGAAGTTCCGGCTTAGCCTGGCCTTCGCCGGCACGGCCTTGGTCACGATGGTGATCTATGTCGTGGTCACGTTTCGGATCACCAACTGGCGGCTTTCTCACCGTCGCGAACTCAATGAGACCGACAACCGCGTGGCCGGGCTCTCCGGCGACGCCATGATAAATTACGAGACCCTCAAAACCTTCGGCGCTGAAGGCCGAATGGTCGAGACCTATGAAAGCGCCATGGACGACTACGTCGAGGCCAGCGCGCGGGCCAACACCTCCCTCAATCTCCTCAACGCCTCGCAATCGCTGATCCTCAATGTGGGATTGGCAGCGATGACCGCCATGGCCGGCTACCTTGTTGCGGGCGGCCAATTGAAGATTGGCGACATAACGATGGCTGTGATGTTGCTGAGCGGCCTCTATGCTCCGCTCGGCATGCTGGGCTTTCAGTATCGCGAGATCCGCCAGGCCATCATCGACATGGAGCAGATGGTGTCGCTGCTCGATGTGGCCCCTGACATCGTGGACGCGCCTGATGCGATGGATCTGCCGCCGGCCAGCGGGCGGGGCAGCTCCATCGCATTCGACCATGTGGACTTCCAGCATGACGCGCGTTCGGTGGGGCTGAGGGATGTAAGTTTTGCAGCTCCGCCCGGAACGACGACAGCGATCGTGGGGCCTTCTGGCGCGGGAAAGACGACGGCTGTGAGGCTTGCGATGCGTCTGCTCGATCCGATGGCGGGCCGCGTGTTGATCGACAATATCGACATGCGCCAGGTCAGGCAGACGGCGCTGCGCCAGGCCGTGGCCCTCGTGCCGCAGGACGTGGCGCTGTTCAACGACAGTCTCTACGCCAACATCGCCTTCGCCAGGCCAGGCGCCAGCACCAGCGATGTTCGGGCCGCTGCGGAAGCCGCCGAGCTTGGTCCCTTCATTGACGGCCTGCCCAATGGAATGTCGACCATGGTGGGCGAACGCGGCCTCAAGCTTTCCGGCGGGGAGCGCCAGCGCGTGGGGATCGCGCGCGCCCTACTGGCTGATCCGCGCGTGCTCATCCTGGATGAGGCGACCAGCGCCTTGGACGGACCTACGGAGGCTGCGATCCAGGACACGCTTCGCAAGGTCAAGGCTGGCCGGACAACGTTGGTGATCGCCCACCGCCTTTCGACGATCGTCGACGCCGATCAGATCCTGGTCCTACGCAGAGGCCGCATCGTCGAGCGTGGGACCCACGCGGAACTCCTGGCCAAGACCGGGGAATACGCCGCACTTTGGCGGCGACAGACCCGGGAAGCCTAGAGAACATCGCTGTGTGCGGCGGGTCTTCCCGATCTTAGATGAGCTCAACTTTGCTGCTCCCGCACAGTCGCGCCAAGGACCGAGTTCGGGATCATACAACGGGAAATTAAAGCGTAAATTATAAGTATTATACGCGTTGATGATGGCCGCTATCACATTGGCTTCACTTACATTCCAGAGGATCTCGAGGCTGGGCCCGTAGGTATTCTCGACCGGGGAGCGCAGAATCCGTAAAAAATCCCAGTATAACCTGGAAAAGTCTCAGTCGGGTATCGTGTTCAAGATCAAGAAGGCGGCGCGACCTTCATGAGGATTTCCGATCTTAAGTTGATGACTGGTGCACCGGTTTATTGGAACATAACTCTGCCGCCGCCCAAGCTCATAGCTTTGAGCGAAAGGTTCTTGACCAAGGCAGTCATTGATTCACCGCTGAAGGGAGCCGCCCTTCACCTGGGTGCAGAAACCAGTCAGTCTGACTTGATGCAATCAAGCCGCACCTTGGCTGCCGCCCGCTTAGCCCCTGGCCTGATGATCGCCCTTGCTCTCGCCAGCGGGGCAGTCGCGCAGTCGCCGGAGAGGCAGAAACAGATGCAAGACCTCGCTTTGTTCCGTCGCGAGGTTTTCGAACCGTCCCGCGCCTATTCGCCTTCCGCCCGGATCACTGCAGAGCAACGGCTCGCCAAGCTAGAATCGAGGGTTGGACACTTGTCGGGGGCGGCGCTCGCGGTCGAGATTTGCCGAATCACAGCGCTGGCCGACAATCTGCACTCCAGCTGCTTCTTCAGCCGCAAAGCTGGTGCTCCGCTTGGGTTCACCGTCCTGAGCGACCGCTTCTTTGTCACACTTGCCGATCCCTCCAACGCCGATCTGCTCGGCGGTGAGTTGATCGCAATCGATGGTCACGGGTTGCACACGCTGAGGACGGCGGGCCGGTCACTCACCGGCGGGCCAGCGGCTCACCGAGACCTAACTTTCTCCACCGTGCTGAACCGTGTGGACCTGCTTAACGCGCTGGGCGTCGCCGAGACGCCCCAGTCCGCCCGCTACCGTATCCGCCTCCCCAACGACCGGATCGTTGAACGGTTCCTGGCGGTAAAGGCGCGCGAGGCCGACTGGCCGAGCTTGCCTCCCGCAGACCGGATCCCGTGGGCCCTCCAGGACCGAGCCGCGATCTACCGCTGGCGCGATGCGCCCGAGCTTGATGCGGTGGTCGTTCAGCTTAGAGGCAACGTCGATCGCCCCGAGCGAAAGCTCCATGATTTTCTCACGGACGCCGAAGCGAACAGAAAGCGTCTGGGCCGGACAAACGTCGTGCTCGACATGCGTTGGGACACCGGCGGTAACTTTCTCCTCAATCGCGATTTTATGCGCGCTTGGCCGTCCGCCTTGCCCGCGCCTGGGCGTTTTTTTGTACTAACGGGCCCCGCGACCGTTTCGGCGGGCATAGCCAGCATCGCCTACCTGAAACAGGCTGGGGGAGATCGGGTCGTCCTCGTGGGCGAGCCTGTGGGAGACCGGCTGATGTTCTTCTCCGAGGGTGATTTCAAGGAACTGTCCTACGCCGGCGTCATGCTGCTGCCGTCCACCGAACGATACGATTTCCGCTCCGGTTGTCGGTCTTATAGCGATTGTTTTACGTCCATCGCCCAACCAGGTGGCCCCACGGCAACCCCTCGCGCCGTAGCTGCTGAGTTCGACAGAACCTACGGTCGAGCGCCGTTGGACATCACTAACCTTGACCCGAACGTGCCCGCGCCTTGGACGATCCGCGATTATCTAGATGGCCAGGACCCTGGGATGAAGGCCATCGCCGACCTGGTGCAACGGGCGAAGTAGCCGCGCCGAGGAACCGTAAATGCCAGGATCGAAGGGGGGAATTGGACATCGTGCGACGGCGCTTGGTTCTTTCATGCCGGCGGCCAGAGTCATCGTGAGACCACCTTTAATCTCCCGCAGGTAGGCTTGGCTTGTGTGCAGCTCCTGGGTGAAAACTTCTGCCTAAGCAGAAGTCGGGAGCCAGCGCTCGTTCACGGCGCTATTTCGCCGATGGCAGGACGGCCTTGGCGACAACCACAGGATTGAATTCGCAACGGTTGTCGAATGAGAGCATCGTGGCCGATACAGATCGAGCGAGCGCCCAGACTGATGGGCCGAGCTGCCGGTCCGATGCACGAGCAGGACGGCGTCGGCCTAAGCGATGGATTTGACCATCCGCACCAAGGGCACAGGCGCTCCGCCGCGATCATCGACGATATCTTCGATGACCACATAGCCGGCGCTCTCATAGAGCGGGCGGCCCGACATTGTGCCCATCAGCTCCAGGCGGGAAAATCCCTCGGCTTTGGCGGCGACCTCGCAAAGCTCAAGGATCAAGCGGCCTACGCCACGCCTGGCGAACTGGGGATGGGTGTACATCGCCCGAACCCGGGCTGCATCCGTCGCCGGGTCGAGGAGGGCCGCATCGCGCCCAGGCGTATGATCTCCGCCATAGAGCGTCGCGCGGCGGCTCCAGCCGCCGCAGCCGGCAATCGCCGACTCCGATTCCACCACGAAATAGGTGCCGTCGGCGACGAGTTGGCGATCGAGGCCCATGATCATGCGGCTGGCCTCGATCTGGGCCGGGGTGAGGAAGCCGCGTTGCAGTTCCGCAATAGAAGCGGACATCACGCGCTGCAGAGCCGAAAGATCGTCCAGACCGGCCAGGCGGGACGTCAGCTGAGCCATCGGCTATTCGGCGGCCCTGGGAAAATCATAGGGCTTTACGTCCTTGGGCTTGGGCTGAACGCCCAGCAAGCGTTGTCCCCAGCGCCAGTAGCCGGTCAAACGTGCTGCGGCCACCTTGGGTGCGGCCAAGAGCACAGGCGTCAGCACCAGGGTGAGCAGGGTCGCAAACGATAGACCCCAGACCACGGCTCCTGAAAGCTGGACCCACCATTCCGACCCTGGCGCTTTCAGTTCGATATGCCCGTTTTGGAAGTTCGGATGGATCTGGAACATCAGGGGGAGCAGGCCAACGACTGTGACGAGCGTGGTGAGCATCACCGGCCTGAAGCGCTGAGCTGCGGCCCTGACCGAGGCCTCGTCGGCCGGGAAACCTTGGCGGCGCAATTGATAGAACGTGTCGACCAACACGATGTTGTGGCCGACCACGACGCCAGCCAAGGACACGACGCCGGTGCCAAGCATGATGATGGAGATGTAGTCGAAGGTGTGGAAGAGGTTCACCTGAATGCCCAAAAGCACCCCGATGGTGGAAAGCGCCACGGCGGAGAGCGTGACCAGCACGCCGTAGAAGCTGTTGAACTGCCAAAGCAGGATCACGCCCATCAGGAAGAGCGAGACGGCCATGGCGACGATGAAGAACTGGGCCGCACTTTGGCCCTCCTCGTCAGCGCCGGTGAAGCGAACATGCACTTCGGGGTCCAGCCCGACCTTGGCGACCCAGTCTTTGATCTCGGAAACCTTCAGATTTGCAGCCACGCCCTTGATGGCGTTGGCCTGGATCAACACCATGCGCTGACCTTCACGGCGCTGGATCTGCGTGATCTGCTGGGCGGGCACGCGCTTGACGAAATAGCTCGCAGGCACTGGGCCGGACGGGGTTGTGATCTTCAATTGGTCGAAGGCCGCCACGGTGCGCGCATCAATCGGGAAGCGTACCCGGATATCGAGCTCGTCCTGGGCGTCGTCGGGCCGGAAGCGACCGACCAGCACGCCATCGGTCATGAACTGGATCGCCTGGCCCACCGATAGAACATCGACGCCGTAACGGCCCGCTGCGATGCGGTCGACCGTCAGATTGTACTCGATGCCTGGAGAGGTGCGGTTGTCCTCGAGCTCGATCAGTTGCGGGTCTGATGCAAGCTTGGCCTTCACCTGATCGGCGGCGCGATCGAGCGCTATGGGGTTGTGGCTGGTCATCTGGACCTGGACGGACTTGCCCACGGGCGGCCCGCCTTCCGGCTCGCGCACTTCGACTGCCATGCCGGGGAGGTCTGTGACCCGACGGCGGATCTCTTGGGAAATATCCTTGCCGCGCAATCCCAGCAGCTTGCGCTGCTCGTATTTGTCGAACTCGACTTCGATGCGGCCGATGGTGTCGTTGGGCGGTGAATTGGGTCCGCCGTTCGACTGCACGCCGCCTGCGCGGACATACATAGAATCAACGCCCCCCACGCCCACCAGCCTTGCCTCAACCTGACGCATCAGGCTGTCCTCGGCGTCTGGCGAAAGATTGCCGCGCGCCTTGACGAAGACGGTGACTTCCTCGGGGTCCTGGTCGAGGAAGAACTCGGTGCGATGCGGCGTTACGGCGAACCATCCGGCGACGCCCACAATGATCGCCAGCGTTGCGAACACCGTCCGCCCCGGATGACGGCCCAGCATTGAGACGGCGCGCGCATACCAGCCCATGAAGCCGGACATCTCACGCGGGTCACCGTGCTCAGACTTTTCGATCTCAGCCAGGTGAGCGGCGTCGACTGCGGTTGGCCGCCCGAAGATTGAGCCCAAGGCGGGCGTAAAGATCAGCGCCACGAAGATCGAGGCGCCCAGCACAAAGAACAGCGTCAGCGGCAGGTAGCTCATGAACTTGCCGGAGATCGTGTTCCAGAACATGAACGGAAGGAAGGCGCAGAGCGTCGTCAAGGTGCCGTTGGTGACCGGCCAGAACATGCGCTTGCCGGCTGCGGCGAAAGCCTGCTCCTTTGGCATGCCTTCGGCCATCTTGCGGTCGGCGTATTCCACGACGACGATGCCGCCATCGACAAGGATGCCGACCGCCAAGACCATGCCGAACATCACCATTTGATTGAGCGTCACGCCCTTGGCGTGGATCATCAGAAACGCGATCAGGAAGCAGGCCGGGATCGCCAGGCCCACGATGATCCCCTGGCGAATGCCCAGGGAGGCCACGATGATCATCATCACCAAAAGGCTGGCGGTCATGATGCCGCTCTCCAGCACCGTGAGCGTGCGGCCGATAAATTCGGAATTGTCGTAGGTGAAATCGACCTTGACCGTCGAGGGCCAGTGCTTCTGCTCCTGGGCGACCACCTCGCGGATGGTCTTGACGGTGTCCAGAATATTGGCGCCGTTGCGCTTGGTGACATCGAGGGCGACGGCGGGCTGGCCGTTGAAGCGGGTGATGAAGGCCGGTTCCTTGAATGTGCGCCGCACATCGCCGATGTCGGCGATGGTGACGATGCGGTCGCCGTTCTTCTTGATCGGCAAGGCCAGAATATCGGCGGGGTTCTGGACCACGCCTGGCACCTTCATGGCGAATTCGCCAGGTCCAGAACGCAGGTCGCCGGCGGGCACGAGCTGATTGTTTCGGGCGATCACGCCGGAAAGGTCATTGGCCGTGACGTTATAGGCCTCCATCCGTAAGGGATCGATGGTCACATCCAGCAGCTCTTCGCGCGCGCCGCTCTCAAAGGCTTCCTGCACGCCGGGCGAACTCTCCAGGCGCTCCTTCAAGCTCTTGGAAATGCGCGCAAGCTCGCGTTCGGGCGCCTGGCCATGCAGCACCACCCCGATGATCGGCTGGTCGGCGAAGCTTTGTTCTTGGATGATCGGCGGCTCGGCGTCGGGCGGGAAGCGTCCGCGGGCCAGGTCGGTCTTGGAGCGGACGTCATCCAGCGCCTTTTGCTTGGGGGCGTCGGGCTCGAACTCCAGGGTCACGATGGCGGCGTTCTGGCGCGCCAGCGCGTTCATGTGCTTGATGCCTTGGATGGTTTGAAGCTGGACCTCCAAGGGCTTGACCAACAGGCGCTCGGCATCCTCGGGACTGACGCCCGGGAACGGCACGATCACGGAGATATAGGGCAGGTCGATGTCGGGCTGCGCCTCGCGCGGCATGGCCAAGTAGGACAAGAAGCCAAATACGCAGGCGATCAAGGTGACGCCAAGCACCACCTTGCGGCGCTTTATGGCTCCATCGATCAAGGCGCTGATCATCACCAATCTCCTATCGCCGGGGCGCTAATGCGCCAGGGCGACACGAACCTTTTGACCGTCGGCGACATAGGATTGGCCAACGGTGATCAACTGGACGCTTCCTGATAGACCCGTCACCCATATCCCGTCGCGGGTTTCATCGACGATGGTCACCGGAGCAAACTCCACCCGGCCGTCGGATTGGACGTAGCGGACGCCTTGGCGACCGGCTGAATCCAACACCATCGTCGATAGCGGAATCAGATGGGCGGGGCCCTGGCCGGCGCCGACATGGAGCTCAGCGGAAAGCCCGGAGCGCACATCCAGGCGCGGATTTGGGACAGTGACTTCCACATGATAGGTGCGCGTCTGGGGATCGGCGTCGTGAGACACATAGCGAATGCGGCCGTTGAGGACCTGACCCGAAACCAGACGCGCCGTCGCCGAAGCGCCGACCTTAATTTTGGCTGCTTGGGTCTCGGGCACATCTCCCACGATGAGCAGGGGGTCGATTTCGATCACCGTGCCGCAGGGCTGTCCGACGCTGAGGTAGGCTCCCACCTCGGCGTCGCGGTGATCGAAGATGCCGGCGAAGGGCGCTTTGATGTTGACCTGGGCCAGTGCGATTTCAGTCTGACGGACCGCGGCGTTTGCGGCGTCTAAATTGGCCTGGCTTTGCAGGACCTGGGCTGGTGACCGATAGCCCTGCTTGGCGAGCTGTTCGTTTTGCTGCTGGATCAGCTGGTTTGATTTCTGCGCAGCCCGGGCCTGGTCCAAGGCCGCCTGACGCGCGTCAACAGCCAGGCGACAAAGGACCTGACCTTGCCTGACAGAAGTCCCTTGCAAGACTGGCGCAGCCGCCACCACCCCGGCGGTTTCTGAGCGCACAACCACGCTCCGCATCGCCTGCGTGCGTCCGCGGATGATGACGTCATAAGGCCGCTCAACCTCGGGCACGAGTTTCACCTGGACGCTGGGGGGGGCGACCTGCGTAGTCGGCTTGGCGTGGGCCTGGGCGGGATGGCCTGAGCTGAAAAGGCTGCGCACAATGAAGTAGAGCGCCACAATGCCGATGACGACGACGACGAACAGATATTGGGATTTCATCCGCATCAAGCTGTCCTGAGCCCCCTACAGCTCGCGCGAATCAGCCACGTTTCGGCGTTGCGCCCCCTGACTTAGAGGCTTTTGACGCTTGTGATGCCAGTGATACGCGAGAGAAATTGAAATCACGGACACGAATAGCGCAACGGCGTTTATGACTGCTTCGCACCTACCATATTGCAACATGAGGTTGCAAACTTCCCCCGCGTGACCTGCTGTCGCACGTTCTTACTTTGTAAAGGATAATTAGAGGTGAAATATCTCCACACCATGGTCCGGGTGACGGACCTCGAGGCCTCGCTTGAGTTTTACTGCGAAAAGCTTGGGCTGGTTGAAGCGTCGCGCACAGAAAACCCCGGCGGTCGTTTCACCCTGGTCTTCCTCTGCGCCCCTGGCGACGAAGACGCCAAAACCAAGAAGGCTCCCATGGTCGAGCTGACCTATAATTGGGATCCGGAAGTCTACGAAGGTGGGCGCAACTTCGGGCATCTGGCCTATGCCGTCGACGACATCTACGCGGTCTGTCAGCAGCTGAAGGACAAGGGCGTCATCATCAACAGGCCTCCGCGTGACGGGCGAATGGCTTTCGTTCGGTCCCCCGACAATATCTCGATTGAGCTTTTGCAGGCAGGTCCCGCGCTCGCCCCAGCCGAGCCGTGGCTTTCCATGCCAAATGTTGGATCCTGGTGAGGCGTCAAACGCTTTGCCCTGCGTGAGGTCCTGACGCCATCGCCCAGCGACGCGGGGCGCGATATGGCTAGTCGGAGAATCGCCTGGAAGGAGCCTGAACATGGCCCGCGACCCTGGCGCGCGTCAGCCTGCAAGGATCCCGCAGGTTGGCGAGCCCGCGCCATTTTTCGCCGCCGCCACCGACGGGGTCGAACGCTACAGCCTCGATGTGGTCGCGGGGCGCTGGATCGTGCTAATGTTCTTCGGCACCACGGCTCAGGCCGCGCCGGCTGAAGGCCTGGCGCTGGCTTTGGAGCGCAGGGCGCTTTTCAATGGTCCGGACGCTGTGCTTTTCGGGGTGAGCGTCGATCCATCCGATCGTGCTCAACGTGGTCTGGCCAACTCCGAGCCCGGCGTGCGCTTCTTCTGGGACTTTGATTTGGCGGTCTCTAAGCTTTGGGGTGTTGCGGATGATGCAAACCTGCAGCCCTGCCTCTTTCTGATCGACCCCGCCTACCGCATCGTCATGAGCGCGCCTATCGAGGCGACGGCGATTGTGCTCGACCGCCTGGAGCAGGAGCTGCGCGATGCGCCTAAGCTCGCCGAGACGCAATTGGCGCCAGTCCTGACCTTGCCGCGCATCTTCGAGCCGGAGTTTTGTGAGGCGTTGGTCGCCTATTATCGCGCAGGCGAGGCGACGCCGTCGGGGTTCGCCAAGGACGTGGATGGCCAGACCATCCAGCAGATCAACAGCTTCCTGAAACGGCGCAGCGACGTGACGATTGAAGACCAAGGTCTCTTGGAAGCGATCGAACTACGCTTCGAAGATCGGCTTTTTCCGATGATCAGGCGCGCGTTCGGCTGGCAGGCCCGTCACATCGAACGGTTCTTGATCTGTCGCTACGGGGAAGAAGAGCAGGGCTTTTTTTCGCGGCATCGTGACGATGTCACCGCTGGCACCGCGCACCGCAAGTTCGCTGTCTCGTTAAACCTCAACGACGGCTTCGAGGGCGGAGATCTTTGTTTCCCCGAATTCGGTCCTCGCATCTATCGGCCTCCCGCTGGCGGGGCGACAGTTTTCAGCTGCAGCCTTTTGCATGAGGCGACGCCTGTGACGAAGGGCGAACGCTTCGTCTTCGTCCCCTTCCTCTATGATGAGGACGGCGCGCGCATCCGTCGCCAAAATCTCTCAAAGGTCGCGATCGGGGCCCGCCAGAACCGCCAGGAGCGTCGTTCGAAACGGCGCTGAGAGGCGGTTTAAAGCGCATGGCGAGCCAGGCGCCTTTGGCCGCCGATCCGGCCGCCGATATTTCAATCTGGCGCGGTCATTCTCACGCCTTCGCCTTTCGCGTCAGCCGAAATGAATTCCACCCCGGCTTTGGTTAGGGCTTTGCGAACGGCTTCCTGGGTGTTGAACCTTGGATCCACCGCACCCCTTTCAAGCCGCGCGACGGCATTGATCGAAACGAAAGCGCGGTGGGCAAGCTGTTGTTGCGACCATCCGAGCAATGCGAGCGCCGCTCGAATTTGACATGACGCGATCATTTCGAACACGTCACCATTTGAGGTCAATTGTCGCCACCGAAAGGTTCTAAATAACCATACTATGAGTGATTTACACTCTTTTGAGGGAGAAAATACCGGAGGCAAGCTATAGGTAGGATGCTGGTTACTTGTTCAGGTTGGATCGAAGGAACCCATTATGTTGAATTCCCGAATTCAGGCGTCTTTCGAGCCGTCCGTGGACACCTATTGCGAAAGCCTGCTCGCCAGCCAGGAGGAGACCGCAAGGCTTTCGCTGCGATGGGCCAGGCTTGAGCAAGACATGGTCGAGCACAATCGCTGGCTCGAATTGTCCGAAGCAGAGCAGCTAGCACTACCAGCGGCGCGTGAAATGCATGAGATCGATGCGCGCTTGGCCGCGCTCAATGAGGAACGGGAGGAAATGCTCCCCTTGATCGAGGCTTTGGCGGCCGTGGACCGTCGGGCCCTGATGCTGAAGCTCCAGATCGTGCGAATGCTGCTTCTTCCGGAAGAAAATCCACAAGGGAGAGCCTTGTTCGACAGCGCGCTTCGCGACTTGGCGATACTTTGGCGGTGAGCGCGGTGGAACGGCGATAAGCCGCCAGCCAATTGGAGGCCGCCCTAGGTAAAACCCCTTAAGGGCATTCACCAAATTGTCGTCGCGGGCACGATCATCCTAAATAACGCTGTTCTGAGCGGCCGGAAATCCCGCAAGGGTTGGGGCCGGATCGAGAAACGGCAACGTGTGATGGTCACCGTTCAATTGCGTCTTCTTGGCTCGGGCAGTTGGCAGCCGATGACGCTTCCAGTGTCGTTGCAAGCGGCCGATACATTGGTCGCGGCCGCCAAAGACCTAAAGCTCGCCAACCAGGTTCAGATCAGCCCGCCGCCAACTTCCCAAGGCCTTATCGACCTGCGCGTCTAACGCCCGCGCCCACGGCTCGTCGCGGCAGGCGGGGCCAGGCGTAGTCCTGAAGCCTCAAGCGCCGGGTCTTGTTTAGCTCTTGCAGCTCAGGCCAAGGCTAGGGGCTCCAGGGTTGCAGGGCGCCGCGGATCGCGAGGAGCCACCCGAAGGCCGAAAAGGCCAAGATCGTGGCGGTGAAGCGTAGTTTGCGCCAAGCGTTCCAGCCGTCCCTGCTTGCCCAGACGAACGGCGTCAGCGCCGCGGCCGCCCAGCTCAGCAACGCCGCGGCCAGGGCGGCGGCAGAGGCCATCGTGACCAGCGGCCCCGGCCAGCCGTAGACCACGGTGCTTTGGTCTGTGAGCGCGGTCTGCAGCTTGAGTGCGAAGGCTGGGACGGCGAATAGCCAAAAGAGCGCGGCGAGCCCACGAAGGGTTCCGGCTAACCGTTGGGTGGGCGTCTGGGGCAGGCGCCAGCGCGCGGGGCTTGCAAGGCCGTAGAGGACGCCGATCGATGCAACCAGCGCCGCCAGGGTGAAGAGGCCCAGGGTTGCGGTCTGACGCGTCCAATCGGCGCGCCAGAGCTCGCCGCCGCCGAGCAGAAGCTTCGTCGTCCGATTACGGCCAGCCTCGACGCGGATCTTGACCCACGGATGGTCAGCGTCCTGGAGGAGGCCTGGTTCGCTTGTAGCGACGAACCGCTCCGGTCCGACCTTGAGATAGCCGGGCGCTGCAACTGAGACCGGTGTCGTCAGAAAGCCCATAGCGAAATCTTCCAGCCCGTGGAACGGCCGCCGGGTGGAGAGATATTCGCCTCTCAGCAGACCGGGGTCGCGGAGCAGGGCCGGGGTCGGCGCCAAGGGTAGTTGGGGCGGTGCATAGAACGTCTGGACGATCGAGGCGGGAAGTACGCCGGTCAGCGAATGTTCGCTCTCGGTGTTGGTGGAGACGAAGACCCCCAGTCGAAGGGCAGGCGTAATCACCAAGTTGGAATGGAAGTCCATTGTCGCGCCGTTATGGCCATAGGGCGTAAGACCCTCGCCAATCGCGTTTTGGAAAAAGCCGCCATCGATCGCCGCATCGCCGGGATATCGGTGCATAGGAGTGCGGATCGCCGCTGCAGTCGCCGGGCCATAGATCCTTTGGCCGTCAATAACGCCGCCCGCCAGCAGGAGCGTCATATAACGCGCCATGTCGCCAGCTGAGCTTGAGATGGCGCCGGCCGGTGCGTCGCCCCCGATCAGTTCGAAGGGATCTGCGGTGAAGCCAGAGCCCGTCCAGCGATAGGGGTTTGAAAGGTCCTGCGCGAGGCTGGCCGCCATCGGGGCGGGCAGGCCAGCGCGCGGCGGATAGACTTCTCGTCCGGTCGTATGGCTGAGGCCTGCAGGTTTTAGAATCTCGGCTTCCAGGACATCGGGCCAAAGTCCGCCTTCGACATGGGCCAGGGCGTCGCCCGTCAGGGCGGCGGCGTAGTTGGAATAGGCGGTGACTTCACCTGGCGGGTAGACGCGCTGCGGCCGGTGAGCCGCCAAGTCCTCGTCGATGGGCAGAAGTCGCGCTGGATCGCGCAGGAAGAGATGCTTAAGCGGCGTGTCCTCGAACCCCGGCGTGTGGGTCATCGCGTCTCGCACAAGAACCTGGCGATAGCCGCGGTGATCGGGAATGCGGTCCTTGGGCGGCAGATAACTGTTGAGCGGGGCGTCCAGGTTCATGCGGCCGCGCTCGACGGCGTTTAAGGTCATCAGCCACGTGAAGGTCTTGGTGATCGAGCCTACGCGAAAGAGCGTGCGGTCTGGGTCGACGGGACGCCGGCGAGCGACGTCGGCGAAACCATAGCCCTTCTTAAGAACGACCTTGCCGTCCTGGACGACGGCGACTGTAACGCCGACGATATGGTCGCGCTCCATAGCCTGGCTGACCGTGGCGTCCACGAGCGCCTCAAGCGCCATGGGTGGAATTGACTGATCGGGGCGTAACGGCGCCGCTACGCCAGGCGCCGCCGCCTTGGCCGTCGGCGCAGCGTTCGCCCAACCAGCGGTCACGAGGAAAGTGAGCGCCGTTGCGGTGCGGACCAGGCGAGACCGGATCGTCGCCATGAGCGCAAGCCCTCTCATTTGAAACGGACGAGGGCCTATACCGCAGTTATTCATCGCCCACGGTCAAGCTGCTCCTCAGACCGACGAGCCAGCTCCCCGCCCAAATTCGACGACCCGCCGTTCGACCGGGTATCGGACGTCACCGGGCTGGCCTAACGTTCGGCGGGACACTCTGCAGAGGGACAGCGATGCTGACGATACATCACCTGGGGATTTCGCAATCAGAGCGGATTGTGTGGCTTTGCGAGGAGCTGGGGCTCGATTACGCGTTCAAACGCTATGAGCGACGGACCGACAATCGCCTGGCGCCCGATGACTATAAGGCCCTGCACCCCATGGGGATCGCTCCGGTGATCACGGACGGCGAGCTGGTGTTGGGAGAGAGCGGGGCGATCTGCGATTATATCTGCGGCCGGTACGGTGGCGGGCAGCTTGCGCCGGGGCCTGATGATCCCGACTTCGCCGACCATCTATTCTGGTTTCACTGGTCTAACGGCACGTTCATGGCCACGCTGATGATGCAGTTGGTGTTGAGCGGCGGCGGGAAGGACAATCCAGCCGCGGTGTTCGTGGGCGATCGGAGCCGACGAGCCTGGGCGATGGTTGAGGCCCGACTGGGCGAGGCGCCGTTCTTCGGGGGGCGGAACCTGACGACCGCCGATATCATGATGGTCTATTGCCTGACGACCAGCCGAGCCTTCCGCGGCGTCACGCTTGAGGGCCATCCAAACCTGAAGGCCTATCTGCAGAGGATCGGCGCGCGGCCGGCCTACCAGCGCGCGATGGCCAAGGCTGAGCCGGGTATGACGCCCATGCTCGCCTGACCGATCGCCTCTTTGGGTTGGGGGCGGCGCGGTCACACGCGTCGGCCCCGCCTCAGCATCTGGATCGGCCGAGGTGACGCCTTGGCGGGTCTGGTTGAGTATCCCCAAGGCTTAGAAGCCTTTAGTCCTGGCGATATGCACGATCACTTGCCAAGCCGTGTAAACCTTCGCCATGAAGCCTGCGTGCAATGAAGTTCTGGAGAGCACGCCATGACGGCCTCCCACCTCGATATCACCGGTAAGCCGATGTCTCTGATGGAGTTTCGTAGACGCGGAAAAATCCATCGGAACACTCACAAGGATGTCATCGAAAACCTTGGCCCGATGGACCGGTTAGCCGTTTGGATAACCACCCGGGTCGGCACCATGGGTTTTTTCCTGATCATCCTCGTCTGGACGATGTCATGGCTGGCGTGGAATTTCCTCGCGCCCGCCCATTGGCGCTTCGACCCGCCGATGGGGTTCATCTTCTACCTCTTCATCTCCAATGTGATTCAGATCCTGCTGATGCCTCTGATCATGGTCGGTCAAAACGTCCAAGGCGCTCATTCCGAAGCGCGCGCCCAGCATGACCTTGAGATCAATATGAAGGCCGAGCAGGAGATCGAGATCATTCTGCATCACCTCGAACATCAAAATGAGCTGTTGGTCAGAATGGTCGAAAAGTTGGAGGTGGACCTTCAGCAGGCGCTGGTTCGCAAGTAATTTTCCGGGCGAAGACGCCGCCCAAGAACCTGATCCGGATGTTCGGCCTGAGGCGCGCAGCCTCTTCGGGGAGGTCAGCTACCTGCAACAGCACGCCAAGCCCTTTTTCGGCGAGGCAGGACTGGACGGGTGATTGACCTTCCCGACGCATGTGCAGCGATCACAGCCTTGCGCTGCGTCAATACTCACGCTTCGCGGTAAGCTTAGATGACATGATGGATTCGCATCTCTTGGCGCTTACCCTGAACCTAGCCTTGGCTTGGTTGGCCGGCAGCTTGATCGGCCTTGAGCGAACTCACAATGGACGTGCGGCGGGATTTCGCACGCATGCGCTCGTAAGCTTGGCTTCTGCAGGCGTCATGACGCTGTCGATGGCGCCTAGCGTGATCCCCGGCGCCTTCCCGCTGGCGCAAGGCGTGATGGCCGGCGTGGGCTTTCTGGGCGCTGGAGTGATCTTCAAGGAAGGGGTCAGCGTCCAGGGCTTGACGACGGCGGCGTGCATCTGGACGACCGCGGCCATTGGTTTGCTGTTTGGTCAGGGATTGATCGCGCTTGGAGGTCTTGTCACCGCCGCGGTGCTGATCACGCTGATCATCTTTCGGTGGATTGAAAACGTCCTGCCGGAGCGGATCTACGCTGCGGCCGTCTTGCGGTTTCACGCTGACCTGGCGCCTACGGAACAGGACCTGGGGGCCCTCTTGGCCAGACATGACGTGGACCTTCAGGATATCAGCTACAGTTTGGCGCAAGGCGGTGAGCTGTTCGAATTTCGCGGTAGTTTACAGACGCGGCGCAGAACAGGCTTGGCCAACCTTGCAGAGGCGTTGCGCGTAACGCCTGGACTGCAGGAGTTTGAACTGATGCGGATCAGCAAGTAGGCGCCGACCTCCATCTAAGGCGCGCCGCGCTGCGTCTAAAGATTGAATTCTTCCGACCGTTGGCGGCCATTCCACCTGAGCGAGGTCTTCTTCGTCGAAGAAAACGAGAAAGCCTTCGTCTCGAGCAGTTCGCGCAAGTTTGGATCGCGGCGCACCTCCGGGACCTCGGATAAACCCGCGGCTAACGAACGCGGAATAGAAAAACACCGCTCGCCTGTCCTTAACCCTCGCTTGGCGGCTGATACCTGAAGCGCGGACCCAAGAGGTGTTGATGACCGCCACCGTTTCGGACGCTTTCCTTCGCCCAGCCACCCTATCAGGCGGCCGGTGGCGAGGGCTGTTTCTGACTTTGACGCTTGGCGGTTTGGCCGGCCTGATCGCGATTGTCGTCGCCAGCCTTGCCGTCACCGCCGTCGGTTCTGCGATCCTGAGCGCCAATGCTTCGCCCCACCTTGGCGTCTTGCAAGCTTTTGGCGTTCTGACCGATGTCGGCAGGGGACACCGAAGCCTCATAAGCTATGTGTTCGAACTCTCGCTCGCTGGGCTGTCATCCTACGCTGGCGCGCTCGCCTTCCTTGCTGTTGCAGCACGGGTGGAAGCCAGGCCGATCCGCAGCTTCCTGACAGTGGCGCAGGCCTTCCGGTGGCGCCAAATCGGTCTGGGTCTCATCATATTTTTGCCGATTGTTGGCCTGGCGATCGGCCTGACCGACGTTCTGGATCCGCACCCGCCGACGCCGCCGCTGCTCATGCCAGGCGCTCCGACGTCGGCGCGTCTGATCTATTGTGCGGCGGCTGTGGTCTTCCTCTATATCGCGGCGCTTTCTGAGGAGATGCTCTTCCGGGGTTGGGCTCTGCAGCGCACAGGCGTCTTCACCAAGAACATTCCGATCGTGCTCGGCGTGAACGGAATTCTCTTCTCCCTGGCCCATTTTGACCCGGATCTTGGCGCATTCGTCATCCGCGCTGTCATGGGAGCCGGGTGGGCGTGGATCGTCCTAAGGCTGGCCGGCGTCGAGCTCGCCGCGGGGGCTCATCTGGCCAACAATCTTGCGATCTGCCTCTTCAATAGGCCTGTCGTGCTCACGCCGCCTGAAAGGCAGCCATTTGACGCGGTCTCAGTCGGCGTAGAGCTGGCCTCGATTGCTCTTTTGGTATTGATCGTAGAGCTGGCGCTTCGCCGCTGGCCTCGATTGAGCGCGGCTGGGGCCTAGGATCGTCCCAGACGGCCCCATGTCACCTCGATGTGGGGCGCGGGTTGCATTAGCAAGGTCCAGGCCGGCTTCACCGCGCGCGGCTGAGAAATCAGCGTCGGCCGGTGTCCGATCAGAATTTACCTTCGGGTGCTCTTCGTGGCGCCGCTCGTGCGAGCTGGGAGCCTAAAGTCCGGGGCGATCTCGGAATGGCACGAGGTTCGGTAAATTCATTGGATGATTTGGAAGTTCCTCGCCCCAGAGATCAAAAACGCTCAGCCGCGATGCAAAGCGAGAACCTCTCGCGCGCGATAAAATGGGCGCCTTGGGTGGTCTTCGGGCCCGTCACCGGGTTGCTGACAAATCGCGCCGCGCTCTGCTTTCGCCGCCGCGAGCCGGTGCTCGGCTGGCTCTACATCGTGCTGAACTGCAGCATCCTTCTGGCCCTTCCCCTCATCACCGCAAAGCTGGCCAGCCGGCTCTGAAGGCCTCACGTCCAAAGGTCGCCTCCACCAATTAGGATTTTGATAACCCTGTCAGTTGAAAATAAATCTTGGTCAGTGCGACCGAGTGGGGCGAGCTTCGCGTAGATCTCCAACCACAATCATCCGCGGAGCTCGCCTACCTCGGACTGGCCTTGGGGGATGGTTCCCAAGCCATCATCGGCCAGCCTAATCGACGGACGACCTGGCAAGACAGTTCAGACATGGCGGCGCCAAGCGCAACCTGGCTGGGCGGCAGTTAGATCCGCCATGGCGACAGCCATGGTCGCGCGCGCGTCGTCTTGGCGAAGCCTGGGCGCGAACGCACGACGAGATTGCGCAGACCAATGACTTGGCCCGCCAATGCCAGCGGGGACAGGATTTGCAGCGCCGATTCCACCATACGTAGTTCGGCCAGCAATCCCCTGAGGCGTCCCATCTTTTGATATTTCCTGATGTTCGTCACACCTGGCCAATGGACGATCTCGATCGGCAGCTTGGCCTCGATAATCAATTGGTTGATGAAGGCCTCGCCGCCCCATCGCGGCAGCGTCGCCATGGTCTCGGCATGGTCGCGCAACAGCCAAGCTGGCACGACGCGTTCTCCCGAGACAAAATCCAATCCAATCATCCGATAAAAGAAAAGGCTGTTACGACGCAGGCTGATGCTGATTTTCGCGCGGCCGCTTGTGATGGGAGCCGCTAGGAGGTCGATCTCCCTGGGGCCCAAGCCTGCAAGGTCGGCGTCCAGGAACATCAGCTGGTCGCCTCTTGCAGCAGCTATGCCTTTGCTCATGGCGTAGGTCTTGCCGCGATTGGCGCTGTAGGAAACGCGGCGAACATTCGGAAAGGCGTCAATCAGAGCCACGGTATCGTCCGTCGACCCATCATTCACGACGATGACTTCCTTCAACGCAGGATGAGCATCAATGGCCTGCAGGATAGTCCCTAGCCGGTCGGCCTCGTTATAAGCGCAGACGATGCAAGAAATTCCACGCACGAAAAGGCCGTCCCCTGGTTTGCCGCAACGTTGCAATCCGTCGGCAGGATCAAGGTTCCGTGGCGGCGTCTTTCGGCAGCGGTTTCAGGGCCGTGTGAAATCACCGGCGCGACGGACGAGCGGTGAGGGCGGCCCTGGGGAACTGGGGCCGACGTGGCGACCTCAGGGTCTGGCGCGCAGACTGACCAAAGCGGTTGCGAGCTCCTCGGGCGGATAGGGTTTGGCCAGGAGGAGGCTGTGCGGGTAGCGCGCGGCGAGGTCGGCCGGCCCAAATCCTGTCGAAAACACGAAGGGCACGCGCCGTTGCACGAGGTCATCGGCGACCGGAAACACCGTCTCGCCGCCCAGATGTACGTCGAGGATCGCTGCTTCGAGGCCCGACGTCTGGGCAATCTGGCTCAGCGCCTGATTGACGCTGCCCGCGCGGCCCGCCACGACGCAGCCGAAATCCGCCAACATGTCTTCGAGCATCGCTGCGACCAGCGCCTCATCCTCGACGATCAGCACCCGCATGCCGGCGATGGACCCGATGGCGGCGGTTGCGTTCATGGATCGCCCTTGCTCTGGCGGCGTTATCGGCCGTTGCCGATCTTGGCCACTATATGGCGCCTCGATTTAAGAATTTGCTCTGTTCGAAGCGACTGCTCAGGCCGTGGGGTTGAGGTTTGCAACCTGGCAGATCAATTTCTCTACCGAACACTCAGAATAGGAATAGAGTTCAAATCGGCCCTGAGTCATCCTCGACGGGAGCGACGCCTTGGCCAGGAATTTGACGCCCGCATTCGCCGTGAGGCGCATACGAAGCCTTTCGTGGAACCAACGCACCGGACGTCGCACTGAAGGAGTATTCGTTTTGCCTGAGCCGCGCCCCGCAATGCCCTTTCGAATGACCGAGTTTGCGCCAAGCGACATCGAGCGGCGGCTAGAGTTTGTGAATCTCGGGTCTGATGACCGGACGCGGATCGCTGCGGTGCAGCGCGATGTTCTCGATCACCTCGACGAGCATGTCGCTGCGTTCTTCGACCATCTGGCCAGGTTCGAAGAGGCGCGAGGCTTGACCGGCCGCGCGGAGCTTATTGAAGAGGCCCGGCGGCTCAAGCGCGAGCATCTCGTCGCCATGGTCTCTGGAACCTATGGGCGCGAGTATATCGAACAGCGCTTTCGCCTGGGGCAGGTCTATAGCCGCGCTGCGCTCGAAGTCAGCATCTTCATGGGCGCCTTCCACACCCTGATGGCGTCGGTCGGTCGGCGAATCATGGCGCGTTACCCCAAGGACCCCTTGGCCGGCTTCGAGCATTTCACGTCTTTGAAAAAGGTCGCCTTCTTCGACATAGCAATCATCGTCGACGCCATGATGGCCGACCGTGAGCAGACCATTCGCCAGCAACAGGAAGCGATCCGGGAGCTTTCGACACCGACCCTGCAAGTGCGCGATCAATTGCTGATCTTGCCGATTATCGGCGTGCTCGACACCCAGCGGGCGAAACAGCTTACCGAAAGCCTGTTGCGCGCCATCCGCTCCCATCGCGCGCGCGTGGTGGTGATGGACATCACAGGCGTCGCCACAGTGGACTCCAAGGTCGCCAACCACCTGATCCAGACGGTCGAGGCCGCAGCGTTGATGGGCGCTTCAGTGATCGTGACCGGCGTTTCGGCCGACGTCGCGCAATCGCTGGTGACCCTAGGGATAGATCTCGGCCGCATCACCACCTTGGGCGACCTCCAGGGCGGGTTGGAGGAGGCTGAACGGATTCTCGGCTACAGCGTGGTTCGCACCACCGCGATCGACGCGGCGTAGGCCTGGCCCGTGCCGGTTCCCATCCTTAAGCAAGGTTCGGTGCTGATCGCCTCGATCCAGGCGGCGTTGACGGACCACGACTTGCTTCAGCTCAGGGATGAGCTGGCGGAAAAGGTCGGCCGCTTCCGCTCACGCGGCGTGATCATTGATGTCACCGCGCTGGACGTGATGGATTCGTTTGCGACGCGAACGCTCCGCGGCATCGCCGCCACCGCGCGCCTTCGCGGCGCCCAGACGGTTGTGGTCGGGGTCCAACCGGAAGTCGCCATCGCCATCGTCCAACTTGGCTTGACGCTCCAGGGCGTCCCTACAGCGCTCGACCTTGAGGAGGGCCTGGATCTGCTGAGGCGCTCGATGGCGCGGGACCTGCCATCGTGACCGAGCAGATGAGAGTGGCCGTTGGGCGTGACGCCGACATCGTCACCGCGCGGCAACTGGGGCGCGAGCTCGCCGCAAAGGCGGGTTTTGTCGGCAGCGACCTGACCTTGATCGCCACCGCGATTTCCGAAGTGGCCCGCAATATCGTCTCCTACGCCGACCATGGCGAGATCAGGCTTGGCTTGGCTGAGCGGAACGGGCTGCGCGGCCTGCTGGTGGTGGCCGAGGACCATGGACCAGGCATTATCGACATCGACCAGGCCATGCAGGACGGGTTTTCGACCGGCAAGAGCCTTGGGCTCGGCCTGCCCGGCGCGCGACGGTTGATGGACGAATTCGAGATCGCCTCGGAGCCCGGCAAGGGCACCACCGTAACGATGCGCAAGTGGTGCCGATGACCGCAACGGGCGCTTTTGCACCACCAGACGCGGTGATCGAATGGGGCGTCGCTGGCCGGGCGTTCCCTGGCCAGTCCGCGTCCGGAGACCGCCATGTCGTAGCCATTTTCCCCGGCGGGGCCCTGGCGGCGGTGATCGACGGCCTGGGCCACGGCGATGAGGCGGCTGAAGCGGCCCAGCGGGCGGTGGACGTCTTGAGCGAAGATCCGGGCCTCTCCTTGGGACGGCTGGTAGAGCGCTGCCACGCGGCCTTGCGCAGCAGTCGCGGAGCGGTCATGACCCTGGCCGCATTCGACAGCAACCAGGACCAGCTCACCTGGACGGCGGTGGGTAATGTCGAGGCGGCGTTGCATCGGGCCGGGACGGGGGGGCCTCGCGAGAGCGTGGTGCCGCGCGGCGGCGTCGTGGGCTATCAGCTTCCTGCGCTTCGCCACGTCACCTTGTCCGTTCAGCCCAGCGACGTCCTGATCTTGGCGACCGACGGCGTGGGCCACGACTTCATCCTGGAGACGCCCAGCCATGGCTCCACGCAAGGGTTCGCCGACCACCTGCTCGACCGCTACGGCAAGACGACGGACGACGCCCTGGTGCTGGTCGTGCGGTACCTGGGACGTACGCAATGAACCCGTCCGATCAGGATATCGCGCGCCTCTACGCCGAAGCTTTGCGCGGTTATCTGACAGGGGCCGGGGAAGAGGCCCTGCACCAGGCCTATGAGGTGGGCCGGGTTGCCCTCTCCCAGCGGCTTGGCGTCGTCGATGTCGTGCTCGTCCATCACCGGGCGCTCCTGGACGCCTTCGCGCAAACCCCGATCGGCGAACGCACGGCGATGATCGCCCCGGCCGCCGATTTCCTGGCCGAATGCCTGTCTCCGTTCGAGATGATGCTGCGCGGCTATCAGGAGACCAACGCCCGGTTGGGCGCATCGAACGCTGATTTGACAGCCGCCAACGCCGCCCTGGCTGCGGCCCACCAAGCCCTGAAAGCCGAAGTGGCGGAGCGCGAGCGCGCGGAGGCGGCGCTGGTCCATGCTCAAAAGCTGCAGGCGGTGGGCCTGCTGGCCGGCGGGGTCGCCCATCACTTCAACAACCTGCTGACGGTCATCCTTGGGAACCTGCAGCTGGCGACCCGTCATCTGGGCGATGGCCAGGACATCTCGCGGTTTCTAGGCCCCGCGACCATTGCGGCCGAACGCGGCGCCCAGGTCGTGCGCCAACTGCTGACGTTCTCCCGCCAGCAGGTTTTGAAGGCGCAGGTCGTCGAGGTGGCGAGCCTGCTGGAAGCGACGCGCCCCCTGCTGGCCGGCGCCCTTCGCGGCGACATCGCAGTGCAGATTGAGGTCGCAGCTGGCGTCTCGGCGATCCGCATCGACCCCAGTCAGCTGGAGCTCGCCCTTTTGAACTTGGCCGTCAACGCCCGCGACGCCATGCCTGCGGGCGGGGCGCTTCGCATCTCAGCGGAAAACCGACGCGTCAAGGATGAGCGACTGGGACTGGAGGGCGACTTCGTCGTGATCGCGGTTGCAGACACCGGCGAAGGGATCGACGCGCAGATCGCGCAGCGGGTGTTCGAGCCGTTCTTTTCCACCAAGCCATTAGGCCCGGGGGCCGGCCTGGGGCTCAGCCAAGTGCACGGCTTTGTTCATCAGTCCGGCGGCGGCGTCGATCTGGAGAGTGTGGTGGGCGAGGGAACAACCTTTCGTCTCTATTTTCCGCCGGCTCAGGCGGTGGCTGAGATTGCGAACCCTGAAGTCCCGCCGCTCCAGATTGGTGCGGACGGGTCCGGCAGCGTACTCGTGGTCGATGACGACGTCGCCGTCGCCGACCTCGCCGGACAATTGCTGGAGGATTGCGGTTACGCTGTAAGGCTCGTTCATCGCGGTAGCGCTGCGCTTGATCTGCTGAGCGCCGGCGAACCCTTCGATCTGGTGTTCTCGGACATCATCATGCCCGGCATGAGCGGAGTGCAACTGGCCGAAGAGCTGCGCCGGCGCTTCCCGAAGCTGCCGATCCTGCTGACCACTGGCTACAGCGAAGCCATGCCAGCGGCGCAAGCTCATGGCCTGCCGGTCATCACCAAACCCTATAACGCCCGGGTCTTGTGCGACCGGGTCGGCGAACTGATGCGCGCTGGGGCGGACTGAACGGCGGCCCGGGCGGCCGTGGCGTCCTCACCGCGCGCCCTTGGTCGAGACCTCCATCAAGTCCCCGCTTAAGAAATTAGACGGTTGAAATATATAATGGGGATCCAGATTCTGGGATGAGATGTCGTCCAGGGGATCTTCGGCGACAATTGGAGACAGGTCGCGACCGGGGGAAGCGAAGATGGAAATCACGGTCCGCGACGCGGTGACCATGCTGCACGGCATGGGCTTTGGCGCGCTGCTCTTGCTGGGGTTCTCAGGAGCTGTGGCCGGTCTCTATTCGACCTCGGTCGCCGGCCATCACTGGAGCGCGCGCGAACGCCGGCTCGCGTGCATTTATCTGGCCGCCATGGCGGTTCTGGCCTGGGCGACGGTTCTGGCCGGCGCCTATCTGGTCTACCCGTGGTATCGCGCCGTCGCCCCACCGGGAGCGGTCGATCTCAGCGGCTATCCCCAGCGTCTCCTGATGTCGCAGACTTCAACCTCCGGCTGGCATGACATCGGCATGGAGTGGAAAGAGCACATCGCCTGGTTCGCACCGATCACGCTAACAGCGGCGGCCTTCATCTTCATCCGCTACGGTGTACAGTTGTCGCAATTCCGCGGCCTAAGAAACGCCGTGCTGGCGCTCGCCGCGACAGCTTTTGTGGCGACCGCAGTGGCCGGCGCTTTTGGCGCCATGCTCAACAAATTCGCCCCCGTGCGCGGTGGGCCGACGCTGATCATCATGCAGGGCGAGAAGCATGGCTGACGCCGACAAAGCTCCGATCACCAACGGTCCTGGCGCAGCAGCACTGGCGGCGGCGGCCGGGGGCTGTTTCGCTCTGGGCGTGATGGCGCTGGCCAGCGACGCCTCAGCTCCGTTGGCCAAGATCCTGAAGGTCTGGCCCCCGACCGGCCCGCTTTCCGGGGTCACCGACATTGCGATCCTGGTCTGGCTCGCCATCTGGTTCGGGTTGAGCCGGCTATGGCGAGGACGCAGCGTCAACATGGCCGGCGTCAACTTCGCTTCGGTCGTGCTTTTCGTGGGCGCGATCCTGCTGACCTTTCCGCCGTTCATGGATTTGCTACAGGGCAAATAGATAGTCTCGGGGTTCGCCGTCGGTGTGTCGTGGCGTAGCTTTGGGGGGCATGAGGACGCAGCGCATCAGCAACTGCGCTATTGCGCGTTGTGCGGCTTTTGGGCTCTTGGCGTGCACCGCCGCCGAAGCCCGACCGCCTTTCGTCACCGATGATCCTGAACCGGTCGATCTTGGCCATTGGGAGATCTACGGCTTTTCCGCCGGGACCCATGTCAAAGGCGACAGCTCAGGCGTCCTGGCGGGAACCGAAGTGAACTACGGCGCCGCCCCCAATCTGCAGCTGCATATTATTGCACCCCTGGCCTACGACGCCCCGCAGGGCGGTTCCACCCAAGCCGGCATCGGGGATATCGAACTGGGCGCCAAATATCGGTTCATTACGCCCGGCGAAAAAGACGGCCCCCACTAGCCCCACAGCTTCCTAGTTTTGTCAGTGCCCGGCCGCCGCGGCCGGTGCCGAAGCACGCCGGCATTGGCGGTGCGACAGGCGCCAGGCCTTGCACGCGCGGCGCGCCGAGCTGATGGCGGCGGGCTCCAACCTGGTGACGGAGTCGACCTTCTCCCACGTGAGTGTCGAAGCTGACCTTGGTGCGATCGCGCAGGGCTACGACGTTATCGTCTACCACGTCAGCGTCGACAGCGCTGACCTCGCGGTCGCCCGGGTCGGTGAACGCCACGAACATGGCGGCCACCCGGTGCCCGAAGATCGCATCCGCAAGCGCTTCCTGCGCAACCGGGACTTCATCCGATCTCGAACCGCTAGTGCGGCTCGATCAAGCCGTACGGCTGCGGATTGATTTCTAAGGCAGGGACCGCGGAACAAATTGCCAATTGTCCGGATTTGGACTATATCTAGATCTGGACATGCGAGAGGTTTGCGATGGTTCTAAATCCGCGCCGTGAGCGCCAGGTGGTCGCGCCGGGTCCGCAGGTGCTAGATGCGAGCCGTTTTGCGCCGGACAACCGGCGTCGGCTCAGTGCGCCGGGCCTGCGGACCTTTGCGGCGATTGCAGACCTTTGGGGGCTGAGCGAGGAGCAACGCCGCCTGATCCTCGGTATGCCGTCGCGCTCGACCTTCCATGCCTGGATGAAGGCGGCCCGGGAGCATCGCGACGTGACGCTCGACGTCGATGTGCTGACGCGCATCTCCGTGGTGCTGGGCATTCATCAGGCGCTTGAGTTGCTTCATGACGAGGAGCCGGCGGCCGTCGCTTGGCTAAAACGACCGCATTTGGCCCCAGTGTTTGGCGGCCAGCCTCCGCTGTCGCTGATGGTCAGCGGCACGCAGGACGGCCTGATGCAGGTCCGACGCTTCCTCGATGCGTCGCGAGGCGGCCTTTACATGCCGCCCAACGAAATCGACGCCGATCCGCGGCCCTATGCGGACGCGGAGATCGTCTTTTCGTGAGCGAGCCGTATGGCGCAGCGCCGGCGCCGGCCTATCGCCTGATCCCGTCGCGCTTCCCGCCTATCGGTCTGTTCGACACCGTGGCGGCCGTCGCCGACCTCGAAGCCGTCATGGACTTGGCCGGCTGGACCAATGATCGGCTGGTCGCCGAGCGCCTGGCTCGGCTGCCGCAGTCGGATTGGGTGTTCGGCCGGCCCAACGCCAGCGTGGTGATGGCGGCCTTCCTCCATGTCGCGCCGAGCGGGATGCGTTTCAACGGGTCCGACCTGGGGGCTTGGTACGCGGCCGAGGCGGTCGCGACCGCCGCAGCTGAGGTCGGGCATCACCTACGCCGCGAAGCCTTTGCGACGGGGTTGGCGGACCTCGCCCGTGATTATCGGACCTACGTGGCCGTCATCGACGGCGCCTACGTCGACCTGCGTGGGCGGCAGGGCGAGCGCCCCGATCTCTATGCGCTGGCCAGCCACGCCGCCGGCCAGCTGTTCGGCGAAGGCCTCAGGGCGGCCGGTGAAGATGGCATGCTCTACGACAGCCTTCGCCGGGCCGGCGGGACCAATGTGGCCAGCTATCGCCCGCTGAAGGTCCTCGACGTGGTCCAGGGCGACCACTTCCGGCTGTCGGTGGAAACCGCATCCCGGCGCATCGACGTTCGCCGCCTCGCGGCCTGAGTGCGCGCGGGGAGGGCGAGACTACGCCCTTGTCGGAATCCTGCTGCCCGGCTCCAAGGCGTCGATGGGCCGTTTCAGCCGTCGCACGAAGGTCGCCGCCGCCCTGGTGTATCTAATTAGCGTACTCACGGCCGGCTTCATGTGCCGGCAGGGCAAGGCGGGCTGCAAGGGCCGCAACATCGTCATGGACAAGCTGGACGGCCTGGTGACCGACCACCTCGAACGGAGGCTCCTTGACCCTGAGCGGCTGTCTGAGCTGCTTGGCGGCCTGATTGATCGGCGTCAGGCCCAGGCGACGCGCCAGGACGCGCGCTTGGCTGAACTGCGGAAGATGGCCGCAGAAGCCGACGGCAAGCTCACGCGTCTCTACAGCGCGATCGAAGCCGGGGTCATGGATCTCACCGACGAGAACCTGAAGGGTCGAATCGCCGAACTGAAGAGGGTCCGGGATTCAGCGAAGGCCGACGTCGAGCGCGCCGCGGGCAGGGGCGAATCGCGATCTGAGACCGTCACCGCCGAGCTCGTGTCTCGATTCGCGCTCGAAGCGCGCCGGCGCTTGCGCGACGAGCGGGGCGGATTGCGTCGGCACTATGTGCAGGCGATGGTCCAGCGCGTCGAAGTTACTGATGAGGAAGTCCGCATTTCCGGGACGCCTGAGCGCCTTCTCCGGGCTCTCGCGCCTCTGGATGTAGCTCCGGACGCGAAAGTTCGCGGTATTGTTTGAGTGTGGCTCCCGGAGCAGGACTCGAACCTGCGACAAGTCGGTTAACAGCCGACTGCTCTACCAGCTGAGCTATCCGGGATCAGACCATCGAGGGGCGGGGGTATACGTTGAGCGCCGCAACCTTGCAAGCTGGTCGAGTGCGCTTCAAAAAAAGAGCCCGACGCGAGCGCCGGGCTATGAAAAGTCGGTGATGGTGGGGTGTCTTCAAAGAAGACGATGCAAGGGTGGACTCACATGGTTAAGTCAAGGTTAACGCACCTGGCCAGGATGGATGCGTAAGGGGCGGCGGCTTCCTCCGCTGATTGGAGTGAGCCTCACAATCGGCTAGTCCTTGAACCCGGGGCCCATCGAATCGAAAGGAAGCGCCGTCCATGCGCATCCACTTCACCGGTCTCGCCGGCGCCGGCATGAGCGCTGCGGCCCTGATGGTGCGCGAAGCAGGCCATCTGGTTTCCGGTTCCGACCAGGACGTCTTTCCACCGATGTCGACCTATGTTGAGGGCTTAGGCTTTCCCTTCCACCGGAGGTTTGACGCCGCGAACCTGCCGACTGACCTTGATCTTCTCGTCTTGGGAGCGAGCGCAAAGCTCGGCGGTGAAGATAACCCCGAAGTGGCCGAAGCCCGCAGGCGCGAAATTCCCGTTACGAGCTTTCCAGAGCTCATAGGCCTGGTGACGCAAGGGCGAGCCAACACCGTTGTTGCGGGCTCGTTCGGCAAATCCACGTGCACGGCCTTGCTGGCCCATGTGCTCAGCCAAGCCGGTCATGATGCAGGCTGGATGGTTGGCGCAATTTCTCCGTCACTTCCCGACACCGGCCATTGGGGACGCGAGGTGGAGGTGGTCCTGGAGGGCGATGAATATATCGTGGGCCCTACCGACAAGCGCTCGAAGTTTCTGCTCTATCACCCCCGCGATGTGCTGTTGACCTCTCTCGTCCACGACCACGTCAATGTGTTCCCGACGTTTGCTGAATACGAGGCGCCCTTCTGCGACCTCCTGCGACTGCTGCCGGCCGATGGCCTATTGATCGCCCGCGAAAGCCCACCGATCCGCAAGATTGCAGCGGCATGTGGGGCTAAAATTGTGTGGTACGCCACGGAGTGCGGCTGCGGATGGTGGGCCGACGACGTCGTTTTCGGAGACGTCACGCGCTTTATCCTGGTTAGTCCGAACGGCGAGAGACACCCGCTTTCGACGTCCCTGCTTGGTCAGCACAATATCGAGAACATTGTTGGGGTCTGCGCCTATTTGCTGGAGCGAGAGCTGGTCAGTGTTCAAGCGTTGTCGTCGGCGATCGCAAGCTTTGCTGGCATCCGTCGACGCCTCGACAGGCTTACGCGCCATTCAGCCGTACCGGTGATCGAGGGCTTTGGCTCATCCTACGAGAAGGCTCGATCAGCGATCGATGCACTTCTTCTGCACTATCCCCACCGCCCTCTGATCGTGGTCTTTGAACCCCATACATTCTCATGGCGAAACCGCGATGCGATCGGCTGGTATGACACAGTCTTTCAGGGCGCTGCGCGGGTCTTGATTGCGCCGCCGCCAACCCATGGCGCCCAAACCCACCACCAATCGAGCTTCGAAGAAATCCTCGCCCGAACAGCGGCCAGCGGCGTTTCCGTCGAGGGAGTGCGCACAGCCGAAGAGGCGATTTCCGCGCTCAGCGCGCTTCAGGGCGACGAGGTTGTCCTCTTGCTCTCGTCAGGCCCGCTGCTTGGGCTGCCCGATAGCCTGCCGCCGGTTTTCGAAACGCTCTATTCGAACGCGGTTGCAGCTTAGCCTTCGGGCTCATCGATCACATAGATGTAGGCCTCGACAGTTTCGCCACCGCATTCCACCGCCGCTTTCGCCCGAAAATACTCCGCACCCTCGAAGTCATCGAGACGTCTCCAGTGCGCGGGAAGGTCAGGGGAGGTGAAGACCTCAACTGAAACCGAGGGAGCTTTCTCGTCGAGCACCAACCCAACGTTGGCGCCGCAGGGGTAAAGCCGTCCATGCACAGATCCGGCCCGCCAGTCTCCCTCGAGATCTGCAAGCTGATGATGGTTGGACTTGCCCGGAGCGAGCGTGCCGTAGACCGCCAGCCGCTGCTCCGGGCCAAGTCTCACGCCTCGATCCCCAGCGTTGCGAACTCACGGCGTTTGGGGCCGGCGTAACCGAAGAGATAGGCTGCGACCTTGCGGATCTGGATTTCTTCGGAGCCCTCGGTGATGCGGTAGCGGCGGTGATGGCGATAGATGTGCTCGAAGGGCTTGTGGCGGGAATAGCCGATGCCGCCATGGACCTGCATGGCCCGGTCAGCCGCCTCGCAAACCAGACGGTTCGCCCAGTAGTTGCACATCGAGACCTTGTCGGAGATCTGTCGCTCGATCTCCTTGTGCTCCATTCGGTCCATCTGCCAGGCCGTTTTGCGGATCAAGAGGCGCAGCATTTCGGCCTGGGTCGAGAGCTCGACCAGAGGCCATTGGATCGCCTGGTTCTCAGCTAGGGCTTTTCCAAAAGGCTTGCGAACGCGAGCGTATTTTACGCTTTCGTCGATACAATAGACCGCCGCACCCAAAGATGACGCCGCCTGACGGATGCGGTTTTGGTGCACGAAGCTCTGTCCAAGCCGCAGACCCTGGTCAATCTGGCCCCAGTAGCTGTCCTCTGGGATCCACACATCGCGGAAACTCACCCGCGGATGGTCGGTCGGCATGTTGAAGGTCCAGAGATATTCCTCGATCTTCACCCCAGGCGTCGAAGCCGGCACGATGAAACAGGTGATCCCGGCCGCATCGCCGTCCTTTCCGCTCGTGCGGGCGAAGACCATGACGTGGGTCGCCACGTGCATGCCGGTGGTCCACATCTTTTCGCCGTTGATCAGCCAGCCAGGCTTGCCGTCCTTGTCTTGGCGCACGGCAGTGGTGTCCATGAACGTGGCGTCTGAGCCATGTTCGGGCTCGGTCAGCCCAAAGCCGGTGCGCAACTGGCCGGCCAGCAACTTGTCGGCGTCTCGCTCATACTGGGCGTTGGTGGCGAACTCCTTGAACATCAGGATGAAGGGGTTGTTGCCGACGATCGAGTGTTCGTTCTGCAGATCGTTGTGAAGCCCAAGCCCCTTGGCCGCCAGGTGCTCGCGGATCACCGCCAGTTCCAGCTGGGTGCCGCCCTTGCCGCCGAGCTCCTTGGGCCAACCGAAACGAAGGTGACCTGCGGCGTCCGCGCGCCGGCGCGCTTCGCCCAGCAGGGCTTCCCATTCCTTCTTGGGCAGACCTCCTGCATCCCAGTCGGTGCGTTCATATTCGCGCCGATGGTCGAAGAAGCGGATGTTGTCGTTCTCAGCCTCCAAGGGCTTGATCTCAGCCTCGATGAAGGCGTCGAGCTCTGCGAGGTAGGCCACAAGGCTGGCGGGCAGTTCGAAGTCCATGGTGACGGTCCCCTGTGCAGTTTTCTTTGGCTTAGGCGCCCACTCTTGCCATTTACAAGCCACCGGAACACCCGCCTGATCGCAACCTAGAGCAAAGAAGGAACTCAGTCGGGTCATGAGTTTAGACGTGCGGGCGGCCTTGCCGCGCCTTGCCCAGCGATTGGCGGGCCCGGATGCAACCTTGGCTGCAGCAGAACGGCTTTCCGGCGGCGCCAGTATGGAGACCTGGGCGTTCTCGGTCGAAACGCCGGGCGCACGCCAAGACTTTGTTCTAAGACGCCGCTCAGCGCCGTTCGATCCTGAGAACTCGCGCTCGACCAGTCTGGCCGCGGAAGCCGCCCTGATCCGCACGGTGCGCGACGCCGGGGCCCCAGCGCCGCGCCTGATCCATCTTTGCGATGTCGACGATGGCTTGGGCGAAGCCCATGTTACAGCCCGCGTCTTCGGCGAAACACTTGGACGCCGAATCGTATCTGATCGGCGTTTCGAAACAGTTCGTCCGCAACTGGCGAGACAGTGCGGCGAGATCTTGGCGACAATCCACGCCACGCCGGCGCCTGGCGACGCCCAGTTGAAGACCGCCGATTTCCTGGTCGAGCTTGGACGCTACGAGGAGGCTTACCGCAGCCTCGGCGCTGAAAGACCGGTGCTGGAATTGGCGTTTCAGCACCTCAAGCAGAACGCGCCTCAGCCTGTCGAGCCTGTTCTGCTGCACGGCGATTTCCGAAACGGCAACCTGATCATCGATCCAGAGATCGGCGTGGCTGCGGTGCTTGACTGGGAGCTGTCGCACATTGGCGATCCAGCCGAGGACTTGTCATGGATCTGCGTGAATTCCTGGCGGTTTGGCAGGCCCGACAAGCCAGTTGGCGGATTCGGCGACTATTCAGAGCTCCTGGCCGGCTATGAGGCGGCGGGGGGAGGGCGTGTTTCGCTGAAGCGACTTCGCACCTGGCAGGCCTTGGGCTCGCTGAAATGGGGCGTGATGTGCCTGATGATGTTCCAAAGCTGGGCGGGCGGGACGGAAGCCTCGGTGGAGCGTCCCATGATCGGTCGCCGGGTTTCGGAAACCGAGATCGATCTGGTGAATCTGCTGGAGGAGGGCCTTTGATCACCCATCCCAAAGCCGAAGAGTTGGTCGCTGCGGTTGCGCGGTGGATCGACGAGATTAGACCGGGGCTCGATCCGCGGAACGCCTTCCTGGCCCGGGTGGCCGCCAACGCCTTGGCGACGGTCGGGCGCGAACTCGCGAGCGGCCAGGCCACTGAGCGCGCGGCGGTTGCACGGATGGCGGAAATTCTTGGTCATGATGGATCCTACGAAGACCTGACGGCCGAGTTTTGCGCGCGCTTGCGTTCAGGCGAACTCAGCGCTGAAACGCCTGGCTTGCTGAGCGCCCTGAAGGCCAACGTCATCGACCAGCTGGCCATTGATCAACCAAACTATCGCCACCAAGCTTAAGCAGCTTCGAGGACACGAATGATTTGGCTCTCGTCCTCGTTCCAGAGAACGGCGACGCCGGCCGCGCGCCCAGCAAGCTTTCCCAAGGCGCGTTTTACTTCCGGCGCCCGCAGACGCTTTTCGCTGAGGCGCAAAAGCGAGTGTCCCGAGCCTTGATCCTGGATTTCATCGTGAAAACGCAGCACTGCATCGACGACCGAGCCGGGTAGGGCTGGCCGCTCGAATTCCGACACCTCGATGGGGCGCTGGGCAGGGCGGAAGCGGAATTTGCGGTAGGCCATGATCTGAAACTCCGTTGCGAGTTGCGACGGGTTCAGCTTTGATCTGGCGGTACGCCAGAATCGGACGTAGCGCGCATGCGACACGAAAAGGCCGCTCGGCTGCTGGAGTTGGCGCGACGGCTCGCCAGCACGGCTGAAGGGCTTACCCTCGATGAGATGGCCGTGGGGCTGGGTGTGGGACGGCGCACCGCCGAGCGGATGCGTGACGCCGTGCGCGATGTCTTTCCACAAATGGAAGAGGTGGATGATCCTCCGACGCGACGATTTCGCATCCCCGCGGGGTTAGACGGCCTTTTCCAGGCGCCGACAGCGGAGGAATTGGCGGCCCTGGCGGCAGCCGCGGAGGTTTTCTCCCAACAAGGCGCGAGTGCGCGGGCTGGCGCACTGAAGTCCTTGGAGCAGAAGGTCCTTTCAGCGACGCGCGCAGCCGCGCGCCGCAGGCTAGCGCCTGACCTTGAGGCCTTGCTGCAGGCAGAGACCATCGCCGTTCAGGCCGGGCCGCGTCCCTTCGAGGACGAGGTTGTGCTGTCGGTGATCCGCGAAGCCCTGCTGTCGCTGCAAGGCTTGCGGTTTCGCTATGAAGGGGGTGCGACGCCTGGTCGAATGCGAGAGGTGACGCCGTTTGGCCTGCTCTTTGGTCGTTCGAACTACCTGGTGGCCGACGAAGGTGTTGGGCCGCGAAATTGGCGGCTCGACCGGATTCGGGATGTCGAAATCGCCAAGCGGCCTTCGGTGCGGCCCCTCGATTTTTCACTCCAGGACTACGCCGACCGCAGTTTCGGCATCTTTCATGATGACACCGAAGATGTCGTCTTGCGGGTGACGCCGGCTGGGGCTCAAGACGCGCTTGGCTGGCGGTTTCATGCAAATCAGTCGGTTGAAGCTCAGAGCGACGGCTCGGTCATCGTGCGGTTTCGCGCAAGCGGCATGCTCGAACTTGCGTGGCATCTCTTCACCTGGAGCGACAAGGTTGAGATCATGGCTCCGCAGGTGCTGCAGCAGACGCTTATCGAGCAGATCGAAATTGCCCGCCGGACCCATACGTCCGGATTTGTCGCAGCGCCGTCCTAGGTCTCCTATTCCTAAGTGAGGGAGACCCAATGTGAGCGCGATCGCCGACTATGCAAATCTCTATGAGACCCAGATCCGCCAGCGTCAGCGTAGACGCCGGTTGGGGGGACTGCGCTACCTTGGCGTACTCGCCGTCTGGGGCGTCCTCTTTCTGATGCGCCCTGAACTGGCGCTTTCGATCTGGCGTGAGAGAGCTTGAGCCGCCCGCAGACTTAGCGCAGGAGCTGATGGCGAAGACGCTTGAGGTTCGGGCCTGGCTCATCCTCTATCGTCGGGAGGCAGCTTTGGGGGTTCCGGGACATGTCGATGCGTGCGCTGGCCGTGATGTTGGTAGGAGCTTTTCTGATGGGGGCAGCCCCAACCCCTGACCCCTATGCCTATATGGAAGAGGCCGATGGAGCCCAGGCCCTGTCGTTCGCCCGGGCTGAAAACGCGCGCTCGCTTCCGCAACTCCAGGACGATCCGCACTATGCTGGTCTCTATGCAGACGCCCTGAAAATCGCGACGGCCAAAGATCGCATTCCCGGCGTTTCGATCGCCGGTGATGGATCCTTGCGTGATTTTTGGCAGGATGCTGAGCATATTCGCGGTGTCTGGCGCACGACAAGCCTGGCCAGCTACCGGACCGCTGCGCCCCAGTGGAAAACGATCCTGGACATTGACGCCCTGGCCAAGGCCGAGGCCAAGAACTGGGTGTTCAAGGGGGCGAACTGCCTGAAGCCCGCGGATCGATATTGCCTGATTTCGCTTTCCAATGGCGGCAAGGACGCCGTTGAAGTGCGCGAGTTCGACGTCGAGACCGGCAAGTTCGTCGATGGCGGTTTCCGGCTGCCTGAGGCGAAGTCCAACTTCTCATGGATCGACAAGGATACGCTGGCCGTCGCGACGGAGTGGACGCCAGGCGACCTGACCCAGTCGAGCTACCCTTATGTGTTGAAGATCTTGAAACGTGGGCAGCCGCTTGAGATGGCGCGCGAGGTGTTCCGGGGCGAAAAGACCGACGTCTCGACAAGTCCTCTGGTTTTGCGCGAGCCCGACGGCAAGGTGGCTGCGCTGCTCGCCCACCGCGGCCTTGATTTCTTCAACAGCGAAATTCGGCTGATCACGCCTGCAGGCGCCGTCAAGGTCGAGCTTCCAACCAAATCCACGATCCAATCCTATGTCGGTGGCCAGCTCGTTGTGACACTCGAGCAGGATTGGCCTCAGAAAGGGCTCAAGGAGGGCGACCTGATATCGTTCGACCTTGCGGCGGTGGCGGCAAAGCCTTCCGATCTGAAGGGAACGTTGGTTCTTCGCCCAAGCCCCAGTCAGGCGATTGATGAGGTGAGCTCAACACGCGATCGGTTGGCGGTCGTTCTCTATGACAACGTCAGGGCGAGACTTCTCAGCCTGCGCCATGGACCGTCTGGATGGAGTTCGTCGAGCGTCGAACTTCCAAAGGACTCCACGATCAACGTGACCTCGACCTCCCAGATCGATGACAGTCTGATCGCCAATGTGACGAGCTTCCTGACGCCTTCTAGCCAGTGGTTCGCTGACAGCGCCACAGGCAAGGCCCAGCAGCTCAAGACGACCCCGGCGCGCTTCGACGCCTCCAAGGACGTCGTCGAGCAACTCTGGGCGACTTCCAAGGATGGGACCCGCGTTCCTTATTGGGTCGTGCGGCCTAAAGACCTGAAGCTGGACGGCTCAGCGCCCACGCTGCTTACGGCCTATGGCGGTTTCCAACTCAGCCAAACCCCTTCCTATGCGGCCATGGCGGGAAAGCTCTGGCTTGAGCGGGGTGGGGTCTACGTCCTGGCGAATATTCGCGGCGGCGGGGAATTCGGACCGCGGTGGCACAACGCGGGTCTCAAGCTAAACCGCATGCGGGTCTATGAGGACTTCTTCGCGGTCAGCCAGGATCTTATCGCACGTAAGATCACATCGCCTAAGAAGCTCGGAATTGAGGGCGGCTCCAACGGCGGGTTGCTGATGGGCGTCGCGCTCACTCAACACCCTGAGCTCTATAACGCCATCGTCATCCAAGTGCCGCTCTTCGATATGATCGGCTACACCCACATTGGCGCAGGCGCCTCTTGGGTTGGCGAATATGGCGACCCCGCGGTTCCAGCCGAGCGCGCCGTTCTTGACACCTATTCTCCCTATCAACGCCTGGCGCCGGGCAAGCCCTATCCCCGCGTCTTCATCGAAACCTCAACCAAGGACGATCGCGTGCATCCGGCCCATGCGCGCAAGGCTGCGGCCCGCCTGAAGGAGTTTGGCTACGATTATCTCTACTATGAGAATGTTGATGGCGGCCACGCAGCGTCCGCCAATCTCAACGAACGGGCCATGCGCGTCGCGCTTGAATATACCTACCTCACGCAGAGGCTGATGCACTGACGTCTAGAAAGTTTGGGGCGACCAGTGGGGTAGCTGTGAGCTCTCAATAGGTGTGGCTCGCTACCCTCCAATGGCCCTATGCGGGCGCGAGATGAAATTCCGTGCATACAAGCCCGGTGAAGTCTGCGCCGCGGCCTATTTCGTGGACGGCGGCGATCATTCGGCCGTTGCGTCCGAGCAGCGCGTCTGCATGGGCCACCATGAGCGGGTTGGGCGTGGCCTGCGGGACGACGCGCCGAAGCGCCGCAGCGAGTTCCCGTTCCGAGGCGTCCGGACGTTTCTGGCAGGCAATGATGAAGGCGCAAGCGGGCGAGCGGCTAACGCCGGCCCAGCACTGGGTGACAAGCGGTCGCGCGCCGCTCCAGCCGCTGCTGAATTCGAGAAGCGCATGGATCATCGCCCGGTCCGGCGCCACCCGGCCCGGCGACGGCTGGGCTATGTCATGCATGACGAGGGTCAGCACGGCGTCTGTGATTGGGTCGACCCTGTGCTCGGGCTGGCCCGGCGAAACGAGGCGCAGGAGATGCGAGGGCCGCGCTTCGCGGCAGACGCGGGTCACCTCTGAGGCCGGCGAGATGATCAGCCTCATGCCGCGACACGCCCCGCCGCGTTGAGGCCCGAGAGGACGAGGAGGAAGACGACCTCGTAGGCCTGCTCCACCGCACCCAGAACGTCGCCGGTATGCCCGCCGATCCGCTGGGCGCTGGCGCGAGCAAGCAGGAACGCGGCCAGAGCGGCGCCGGCAAGGCACGAGGTCCCAAGCAAAGGCGGCATGAGGAGCAGGCCCGGGGCGAGCGTAAATGCGAACGTCAGTCCCAGTTCCCAGGAACGGAGCGCGCGCTTGGGCGCGTCGACCTTCGAGGCGGCCGGGGCGGCGGCGTACGGCAGGAACGACATCGTCCACACCGCCGCCGTTCGGGCCCCGATATGGGCGCAGACGAGCCCGGCCGCTGCGAGCGTGGTCGGCAGGGCGGACAGCGCCGCGGCCTTGCCAGCCAAGGTGAGGCCAAGGGCAAGCGCGGCATAGGTCCCCAGCCGGGGATCCTTCATTATCGTCAGCCGCTGCTCAGGCGAGCGGCCGCCACCGAAGGCGTCGGCGGTGTCGGCCAGCCCGTCCTCGTGCAGCGCGCCGGTCAGGACCAAGCCGACGGCGAGGGCGAGCAAGGCCGGCAGCGGGCCCGAGCGCCAGATGGCGTGCGCGCCGACCAGCGCCAGCGCCGAGACGCCGCCGACCAGCGCGCCCACCAGCGGGAAGTACTTCCCCGATCGGGCCAGCCAATCCGAGGGCAGGTCGTCGAGCCGGGGCGTCGGAATTCGCGTCAGGAATTGCACGGCGACGAGGAGCAGCCGCCACTCGCGCAGCATCAGACGGGCCCCACGACTTCGGTCAGATCGGCCACGTCCGTCACCATGCTGGCGGCGGCGCGTAAGAGCGGCATCGCCAGAACAGCGCCTGTGCCCTCACCGAGCCGCAGGCCCAGGTCGAGCAGCGGCTCGGCGCCGAGGATCTCCAGCATCAAACGGTGCCCGCGCTCGGCCGAGCAATGGGCGAAAATGCAGTAGTCGCGCAGCGTCGGCTGCAGCCGGATAGCGGCCAACGCCGCCGCCGTGGCGATGAAGCCGTCGACCACCACAGGCCGACGCAGCGCCGCTGCGCCCAAGGCTGCGCCCGCCATCATGGCGATCTCGTAGCCGCCGAACTGCCGCAGCACTTCAAAGGGCTCGCTCGCGTCCGTCCGCGCCGCGGCGCGCTCGAGCACTTCGGTCTTCCGCGCCAGGCCCTCGGCGTCGTGACCGGCGCCTGCGCCGATGCAGGCTTCGAGCGGCGCCGGGCCGAAGCGGTGCAGCAGGAGGCTCGCCGAGGCCGTATTGCCGATCCCCATCTCGCCCAAGGCGATGGCGTCGGCGCCCTCGCGCGCCGCGGCCTGGGCGATGGCGAAGCCGCTGTCGAGCGCCGCGGCGCAGGCCTCCCGGGTCATCGCGGGCTCCCGGGCGGCGTTCGCCGTGCCGCGGGCGATCTTGGCGTCGATGAGAGCGGCGGTCGGGGGCAGATCGGCGTCGACGCCGGCGTCGATGACCTTGACCCGCACGTCGGTGGCGGCGGCGAAGGCGCTGACCGTGGCGCGCCCTGAAAGGAACATGCCAACCATGGCCGCGGTGATCGCGCTGGGGTAGGCGGAGACACCCTCGGCGTTCAGCCCATGGTCGCCGGCGAAGACCAGCACCACGGCGGCGCCGACCCGCGGATCAATACGGCCCTGGATCAGGCCGATCTGGACGGCGAGCGCCTCGAGCCGGCCGAGTGAGCCCGGCGGCTTGGCCTTGGCGTCCACGACCCGGCGGAGCGCCAGCTGCAGCCCGGGATCCAGGGCGGGGAGCGCGGGCGCGGTCCATTGGCTCAAGCGTGTTGGCGCCATCGTCATGTTAGAGGCCTTTCAGGTTTCGCGATCTGCGTTAGGGCGGCAAGGTCGAGGGACTGTTCGAGGACGCCTGCGATCTCGTCGAGCGCCGAATCCACCACCTCGCCGTGGTCCACGCCCAAGCTACGGGCGCCGAGGCTTTCGAGGAAAGTTGCTCGGTAGGCGCCGGCTTGGAAGAGCCCATGGACATAGCCGCCGGCGATCCGGCCGTCGGCCGCCACAGCCCCGTGCGGCCCTTCGCCGGCGATCTCCAGGAAGGGCGTGGCGAGGGCCGGGCCCGTGGTTCGACCGACGTGCATCTCGTAGCCGGTGAAATCGCCGCCGCCGATCCCGCGTCCGCGCACCGGCCGCAGGATCTTGTCGCCGGAGAGGATGGTCTCGATGTCGAGGAGGCCCAGGCCCGGCGCCTCGCCCGGGGGGCCTTCGGTCCCCCGCGGATCGGCGATCCGCCGGCCCAGCATCTGGTAGCCGCCGCAGATCCCGAGCACCCGGCCACCGCGACGCAGGTGGGTGGCGAGATCGAGGTCCCAGCCCTCGGCGCGCAGGAAGGCGAGGTCGGCCAGCGTCGCCTTGGAGCCGGGCAGGATCACCAGGTCGGCGTCGCCGGGCAAGGCGGTTCCTGGTGGAATGAAGCTCAGCGCGACATCAGGCTCCTGCAACAGGGGATCGAAGTCGTCGAAGTTGGCGATCCGGGGCAGCTGCGGGACGACGATGCGGAGGCGCCCGCCGCCTGCGCCCGCCCTTCGCGCCTGCAAGGGCGCGGCGTCTTCGGCGGGCAACCTGGCGGCGGCGCCTAGCCAGGGGATCAGGCCGAAGTCCGGCCAGCCGGTGAGGCTCGTGATCGCCTCGCGGCCGGCGTCGAACAAGGCCGGATCCCCGCGGAACTTGTTGATGATGAAGCCCTGCACCATGGCGGCGTCGGCCGGATCGAGCACCATTTTGGCGCCCGCCAGCGCCGCGATCACATGACCCCGGTCGATGTCGCCGATGAGCACCACGGGAACACCGGCCGCCCGGGCGAATCCCATGTTGGCGATGTCGCCTTCGCGCAGATTGATCTCGGCCGGGCTGCCGGCGCCCTCGACGATCACCAGGTCGGCCTCGGTCGCGAGCCGGCGATAGCTATCCAGCACCACCTCGAGAAGGGCCGCCTTGCCACCCTGGTAGTCACGCGCGCTGCGAATGCCGGCCATCCGGCCCAGCACCACAAGCTGGGCGCCGACGTCCGTCTGGGGCTTCAGCAGCACCGGGTTCATGTACGCGCTGGGCGCGGTGCGGCAGGCGAGGGCCTGAAGCGCCTGGGCGCGGCCAATCTCGCCGCCCTCGGCGGTCACCGCGGCGTTGTTCGACATGTTCTGCGGCTTGAACGGCCGGACGGTCAGCCCGCGGTTGGCGAACAGCCGGCACAGGCCGGCGACCAGCACCGATTTGCCGACGTCCGACCCGCAGCCCTGCAGCATCAGCGCCGCCATGCGAGGCCTCCTAAGGCTAAGGCCGCCCACATCACCGCGCAGGCCGCCAGGTAGATGCGCAGGCCGCGGCGCAGGTCCGCCGCGTCCGGAGCTGGCCCCCGGCCGAACAGGGGCCGAACTGTCGCCACCCCGTCGTAGGCGGCCGGCCCGCCGAGGCGCCGCTGCAGCGCCCCGGCCATGGCGGCCTCCGGCCAGCCAGCGTTGGGCGAGGCGTGCGCGGGCGCGTCACGCAGCATGGTGGCGAGGCCCCGCCGGTTGACGAGCACGATGAGCAGCCCGGCGATCCGCGCGGGGACCAGGTTCATCAAATCGTCAGTGCGGGCCGCGGCCCAGCCGAAGGTGCGCCAGCGCGGCTCCATATGCCCGATCAGGCTGTCGGCCGTATTCACCGCCTTGTAGGCGAAGAGCCCCGGAAGGCCCGCGACCAGCAGCCAGAAGGTCGGCGCGACCACGCCGTCGTTGAAGCTTTCCGCAAGGCTCTCAAGCCCGGCCGCAGCGACCTGCGACGCGTCGAGCTGCTCCACGTCGCGCCCGACGATCCGCCCGACCGCGAGCCGCGCCTGGGCGAGGTCTCCTCGGTCCAAAGCCCGCGCGATCGGCGCCACATGATGGAACAGGCTTCGCTGCGCCAATCCGACGGAGGCCGCGAGCGCAAAGGCGGCGAGCCCCCAGGCGGAGCCGGCGAACAGGGTCTGCAGCCCTGCACCCGTGAGGGCCGCTGCGCCGGCGACGAGCAGAAGGGTGAGTGCGCCGAGCATCCGACGCGCCCGGTCGCTGAAGCGGGCCTGGTTGAACTGTCGCTCGAGGCGGTCGAGCGCCGCGCCGAGCCAGGCGACCGGGTGCGGCAGCCGCCGATGCAGCGCGTCGGGATAGCCAACGACGGCTTCCAGGCCGAGCGCGGCCAAGGTGCGCCACGCCGGCGCCCAGGCGGCTTGCACTAGGTCGACCATTTAGAAGTCGATCCCCCGCTGCGCCTTGAAGTCCTGGTCGAAGGGATGGCGCACGAGGCTCATCTCGGTGACCACGTCGGCGATCTCGATAAGCTCCTGGCGGGCGTTACGGCCGGTGACGCAGACGTGCTTGTCGGCCGGCCGCCCGGCCAGCGCTGAAATGACCGCGGCGAGGTCGAGATAGTCGTAGCGCAGCGCAATATTCAGCTCGTCGAGGATGACCAGGCTGAGACTGGGGTCGGCGATCAACTCCAGCGACGCGGCCCAGGCGGCCTGGGCGGCGGCGATGTCGCGGGCGCGGTCCTGGGTCTCCCAGGTGAAGCCCTCTCCCATCACCTTGTAGACGACCTGGTCAGGAAAGCGGGCGAAGAACTGCCGCTCGCCGGTGATCCACTTGCCCTTGATGAACTGGACGATGCCGACACGCTGGCCCCAGCCAAGCGTGCGCGCCGCCATGCCGAAGGCGGCGGTCGTCTTGCCCTTTCCGTCGCCGGTGTTGACGATGAGCAGGCCAGCGCCGTCGCGCTTGCGCGACATCATCACGTCGCGCTCGGCCTTGAGCGCCTTCTTCGCCGCGTGGTGGCTGGCGTTGACGTCGTCGGTCATGGTCGTCCTTTCTGAAGCGCCGCCGCCAGCCGGTCCCAGTCGGCGCGGGCGCCGGGCAGGCCGAAGCGGAGCAAGTCGGGTTGATCGAAGGGGCGGCAAAGCACGCCGCCTGCGGCCAGGCGTCGGAACACGGCTTCGGCGTTCTGCGCGCGGGCCAGCCGGAAGAGGTCGGTTCCACCAAGCACTGCCAGGCCCGCGCCCTCGAGCAACGTGTCGAGGCGTATCCGGTCACGGCGAAGGGTCCGCCGCATGCGCGAGCGCCAGGCCAGATCGGCGTAGGCCGCGCGCCCGGCCAGGATCGCAGGCGTGGACACTGGCCAGTCGCCGAACGCCTGCCGGACCTGCGCTGCGAGGGACGGCTCGGCGATCACGAAGCCGAGGCGCAGGCCCGGTAGGCCGTAGAATTTGCCGAACGAGCGCAGCACCACAAGTCGCCCCCCAGCCTGGGCCGCCACGCTGATCTTCGGATGCGGATCGGCGAAGGCCTCATCGACGACGACCCAGCGGCGCACCGCGGCCTCGACCAGGATCTCAGACGCGGTGAGCCGCCCGTCGGGATTATTCGGGTTGACCACCACCTGGGCCTCGGCCGCCTCGTGCTCGTCCCGGATGTCCGCGCCGGCCGCGCGCCAGGCCTCCAGGTGGCCGCCATAGGTGGGGCGGGGGATCGCGACCGTGCGCGCGCCGAGCAGGCGCGGCAACAGGCGCAGCGCAGCTTCCGTGCCGGGCGTCGCGGCGACGCGATCAGCGGCGGCGCCGAAGGCTGCGGCGGCGGTCGCTTCCAGCTCAGCGAGCGCTTCAGGTTCGGGCAGCCGCGTCAGGCGCTGACGCGTGATCGCCGGCGCAGGATAGGGGCGGGGATTGATCCCCGTCGACAGATCGATCCACGGCCGCGGGGTCGACGGAAACAGCGCCTCAGCGGCGCTGAGCCGGCCGCCGTGCCGGCGGAAAATCGAGAGGTCTGCGGGCGTGCTCATGACACCATCGCCTTGACCGCTATAGAAGGCGCTCCTGGAGCGACGGGCGGGAGAGCCAGTAGATGAGCGTGACCTTTGTCCTGGGCGGCGCCCGGTCGGGCAAGAGCGCCTACGCCCAGAGGCTGATCGAGGCCGCCGCCGCCCGAAACGGCCGGCGTCCGGTGATGATCGCCACCGCTGAGGCGCTCGACGAGGAGATGGCCGCGCGCATCGCCCAGCATCGCGGCGAGCGCGGCGAGGTCTGGCGCACCGTCGAAACCCCGCTGGACCTCCCCGCGGCGATCCGCAGTCTCGAACCTGGAGCGGCCGCGGCGGTCGACTGCCTCACCTTGTGGCTCAGCAACCTGATGTTCGCCGAGCAAGACGTGGAGGCCGCCACCGACGAGCTGGTCGCCGCGCTCGCCGCTACGCGCGCCGAGGTGACGCTCGTCTCCAACGAGGTCGGCATGAGCCTGGTGCCGGAGAACGCCCTGGCGCGAGCCTTCCGTGACGCCGCGGGCCGGCTGAACCGGCGCGTGGCCGAGCAGGCGGACCACGCCGTGGTGATGTTCTGCGGCCTGGGCGTCGCCCTGAAAGGCTCGCCGCCGATGATTACGCCCGACCATCTCAGCGCCTCACGATAAGTTGGTCGGGCGAGATCCTGCGCTCCCAGCCGTCCTGCTCCAACTCCGGCTCGACGGAGCAGTCGGTGGGGTAGCCGAGACAAAAATAGCCGATCAGCGGCCATTCGGCCGGGACGTCCAGGGCGCGGCCGACCCCCGCCGGATCGAGGATAGAGACCCAGCCCATGCCGACGCCCTGGGCGCGCGCGGCGAGCCATAGCTGGCAAATCGCCGCCACCGCCGAATAGCGGAGCATCTCCGGCATGGTGCGCCGGCCCAGCCCGTGGCCGACCCGCGTCGCCTCATCGACGTAGACCGCCAGGTGGCTCGGCGCCTCCTCCAGCCCGGCGAGCTTGAGCTGCGCATACCGGGCGCGTCGCTCGCCCGTATAGGAGGCGAGCGCCTCGCGGTTGACTTCGCGGAAATTGGCCATGACCGCCGCTCGGCGCGCCGGCTCATCGACGATGACGAACCGCCAGGGTTGGCTCAGGCCGACCGACGGCGCGAGGCAGGCTTCCGCGATCAGCCGATCGAGCACGCCGGCCGGCAGCGGCTCGGGGCGGAAGCGGCGGACATCGCGACGCCAGACAAAGAGGTCGTGCAACCGGGCCTGGAAGGCGTCGTCGAAACAGGGTGGCTCGCGGGGGCTTGACACTCAGGCCTCCCTCGGCTCGGCGGCGGAGGCGCGCAGCCGGGCCATGACCAGCGAGGCGCACCAGCCGACGGCGAAGAGTCCGATGATGATCATGCCCAGCAGGTTGAAATGCTCGGCGATGCGGTCGGCGATCGACCAGCCGGCGCCCTGCAGATGCAGATGCTGCGCAATCAGGCCCGCCGTCTCGACCCCGCCGATCAGCAGCGCGACCAGCGAAGACAGCAGAGTGATGACGAGGTTATAGACGAGCTTACGGCGCGGCTCGACGAAGGCCCAGTGATAGGCGCCGACCATCAGCACCCCGTCGGTGGCGTCCACTAGGGACATGCCCGCCGCGAACAGCATCGGGAAGACCAGCGCGACCGCCAGGGGTGCGCCGGAAGAGGCCTGGCTCGCCGACAAGCCCATGACGCTCACCTCGGTCGCCGTCTCGAATCCTAATCCGAACAGCAAACCCAAGGGCGCCATCTGCCAGCTGGACGTGATCATGGCGAACATCGGCCGCAGGAGCCGCCCAAGCAGCCCCCAGGCCATGGGCGGGATCGCCGCCACCGAATCCTCGGCTCCCGCCCTCAGGCGGCGACGCAGCCTCACGAGGCCCAGGAGGATCGAAAGGTTCGTGGCGGCGATGGCGAAGAGGAAGCCGGCCGAGATGATCGTCGAGACCGTGCCGGCGACGCTCTTCAACCCTTCGACGCGGGCCAGCGCGCCGGCGGTCAGGGCCACCAGCAGCGAGGCGAAAAAGACGACGCTCGAGTGGCCGAGGGCGAAGAAAAGGCCCACCGTCACCGGCCGACGCCCGTCCTGCATCAGCTTGCGCGTGACATTGTCGATAGCGGCGATGTGGTCGGCGTCGATCGCATGACGTAGGCCGAAACCGTAGGCGAGGGCCGCGGTCCCCAGGAGGAGCGGATGGTCGTGCAGCAGCACAAGCGCATAAGCCCAGGCCGCGAGGTTCGCCGGGATCAGGCCGGCGTAGAGGGCGAGGACCTTGCGACGCAGCTCGCCCGGACGATTGGGAGCTTCAGCCATCGAGGGCCTCCTGCGGATCGCTTTCCGCGGCGATGGCGTGGAAGAAGGCGCCGCTGACGTGGCCGCGCCGGCCGCCGGCAGGACCGAGGTCGCGGCCCTGGGCGTCGCTCAGACTGGCCAGCGGCTCATCGCGTCCAGGATCGATAAGGCTCGCATAGTGGAACTCGTGCCCGCGGATAACGGCCCCCGCCGCGCCGATCGGCGTTGGCGCCAGGAGCCGCGCACGCCGATATCCGAGGTTCATCTTGCGCCGCGCGAACGAGGTCGAATGGCTGAGCAGTCCGGCCATTTCGTGGCGCATGCCCGAGGCGTCCTCCAGGCCCTCTCCCAGAGCCATGTAGCCCCCGCACTCGCCATGCACAGCGCGGCTCGCCGCGAACCGGCGCAGCCCGGCCTTGAACCGCGCCGCCGCGGCCAACGCGCCGGCGTGCAGCTCGGGATAGCCGCCGGGCAGCCAGCAGACGTCGCAGAGCTCCGGCGGCGGCTCGTCGGCGAGCGGCGAGAAGGCGTGGATCTCGCAGCCCGCCCGCCGCCAAGCCTGCAGGTGATGCGGATAGATGAAGCTGAAGGCGGCGTCGCGGGCGAGCGCGATCCGCTGGCCGGGCGGCGGCGCCGGCGGCTCGGCGGTTGGACTTGCGGACAAGGCCGGCGCGCGGGCGAGGCTTGCGATGCCGGGGAGGTCGAGGTGCGCCTCGGCCAGGTCAGCGAGACGGTCGAGATGTTCATGAAGCGCGGGATGCTCGTCTGCCTGGACGAGGCCCAGATGCCGCTCCGGAACGGCGTAGCGCTCGTCGCGCGGGACCGCGCCCAGCACCGGCAGGCCGATCGACTCCATGGCCTGGACGATCCCCGAACGGTGCCGGTCGCTGGCGATGCGGTTGAGCACCACGCCTGCGATGTGGACGCCCGGCGCGTGCCCGATGAAGCCTCGCGCCACCGCCGCGGCGGTCTGCGACTGGCCGGAGACGTCGAGCACCAGAAGCACGGGCAGGCCGAGGGAGGCGGCGAGATCGGCGCCGGCGCCGGAGCGGCCCGGCGGGGCAGCCACCCCATCGAACAACCCCATCGCCGATTCCACGATCAGCAATGCGCCATCCGCCACGGCTTCGCTGGCCAGGGCGCCAAGCTGGGCCGGACTCATGGCCCAGCTGTCCAGGTTCAGGCTCGGGACGCCCGTGGCCGCGGCGTGGAAGGCCGGGTCGATGTAGTCGGGACCAGATTTCGCCGCACGGATCGCCACGCCGCGACGCCGGAAGGCCGCCAGCATGGCGAGGGTCAGCGTGGTCTTCCCCGAGCCGGATCGTGGCGCGCCGATGATCAAGCCGCGCGCGGTCATGCGGGAACCTTGCGAGCTGTGACGATGTCGCCGACCACGACGATGGCGGGCGCCGCAAGGCGGGCCTCCTGAACATCGGCGGCGACAGCGCCGAGCGTCGAGACCAGGACTTGCTGATCCGGCGTGGTGGCGGAGGCGATGACGGCGGCGGGCGTCTCGGGCGCAAGGCCGCCTGCGATCAGCGCGTGGCTGATGGCCTGCAGCTTGCGGACGGCCATATAGACCACGATCGGCTGGCCGAGCCTGGCCATGGTCGCCCAGTCCGGCTCCGGCTGGCCGGGCGCCGGGTGGCCGGTCGTCAGCAGGATCGCCTGGTTCACCCCGCGCAAGGTCGCCGGCAGGCCGGCGGCGGTCAGCGCGGCAAGGCCGGCGGTCAGCCCCGGCGCGATCCGGAAGGGCACGCCCGCGGCCGCCAGGCCGAAGATCTCCTCGCCGCCGCGGCCGAAGACAAAGGGATCGCCACCCTTGAGGCGCACCACCCGCCGCCCGGCTCGAGCGAGCGCGATCAGTTTCTCAGTGATGTCCTGCTGGGCGGGTGACGGGCGGCCGCCGCGCTTGCCGGCGTGAACGCGCTCTGCGCCCGGCGGCGCGAAATCCAACGCCCGCGGGTCGATAAGGGCGTCGTGCACTACGACCTCGGCCTGGGCGAGCACCCGCACCGCTTCCAGAGTAAGCAGCGCCGGGTCGCCGGGACCCGCGCCCACCAGCCAGACTTCGCCGGGTTGCAAACGCGGGCCGGATGCGAGGATCGCGTCGAGCGCCACGCTCATGACTGCGCCTGATGACAGGCGCCGGCGTCGGCGATATAGGCCGTTGAATGGCGTATGAGCGGCCGTTGCGCAGGGGCTGGACGACCGGCGCCTGCGCAACGGCGGCGGCCAAGGCCGCCTGCGCCGGACTGCTCACGGGCGAGTTCCCCGATCCCGTGGAGATCCAGCTGCCCGGCGGCCAGCGCGTGGGCTTCGCGCTCGCCGAGACGGCGCGGCTCGGCGACGCCGCGAGCGCGGGGGTGGTCAAGGACGCCGGCGACGACCCGGACGTGACCCATGGCGCCCTGGTGCGCGCGACGGTCAGCGGCGGGGCGCCAGGCAGCGGCGTGAGCTTCCGCGCCGGTCCCGGCGTCGGCGTCGTGACGCGTCCTGGCCTGCCGCTGCCGCCGGGCGAGCCGGCGATCAACCCCGTCCCGCGTCAGATGATCGCCCAGGCCATCGGCGAGGTCGCCGCGGCCGCCGGCGCGCCGGGCGACGTGGTCGTCGAGATCTCCATCCCGGGCGGCGAGGCGCTCGCAGAGCGGACGCTGAATCCCCGCCTCGGGATCGTCGGCGGCCTGTCCATCCTGGGCACCACGGGGATCGTCGTGCCCTATTCCTGCTCCGCCTGGATCTACGGCATCCGCAACGGGATCGACGTGGCCCGCGCCGCCGGCCTGCAGCATGTGGCGGGCGCCACCGGGCGCACCTCCGAGGCGGCGGTCCAGGCGCTCTATGATTTGCCGGAGATCGCTCTGATCGACATGGGCGACTTCGTTGGAGGCATGCTCAAGCACCTGCGCAACTATCCGGTCCCGCGGGTCAGCATCGCCGGCGGCGTCGCCAAGATCACCAAGCTCGCCCAGGGCCGCCTCGACCTGCATTCGAAGCGGGGATCGGCGGACCTCGCGGCCTTGGCGGAGCTGGCGGCCGGGGCTGGCGCGCCCGCGGCGCTGACGGATCGCATCCCCGACGCCAACACCGTGGCTGAATGCTTCGAGATCGCCCGTGAGCAAGGTTTCGCGCTGGGCGAGGTCGTCGCCGCGCGCGCCCGTGGCGTGGCGGCGGAGGTGTTGCGCGGCGCCGGCGTCGACCTGGAAGTCTTGATCTTCGACCGGCAAGGCGCGCTGGTCGCGCGGTGCGGCTTCGCCCAGGGTCATGCCGAGACCTCCGAGCGGAACCGCCGCGCGTAGCCCTTCTGGTAGAGGGCGCTTTCGCGGAAGTCGGCCGCGCCCAAGGCAGGGCCCACGAGGATCAGGGCCGTACGTTCCACCGGTTCGCGCGCAAACACCGCCGCCAGCTCGCCCAGCGGCGCGCGGATCACCTGCTCGTCCGGCCAGCTCGCCCGCACCACCACGGCGGCCGGGCAATCGGCTCCGTAGAGCGGCAGCAGTTTTTCGACCACCTCGTCCAGCGCGTGGATGGCCAGGTGGATGGCGAGCGTCGCCCCGGTGGCGCCGAAGGCCTCCAGCGTCTCGCCCGACGGCATCTTCGAGGCGCGTCCGGAAAACCGCGTCAGGACCAAGCTCTGGGCGACCTCGGGCACGGTCAGCTCGCGCCCGAGCGCGGCGGCGGCGGCTGCAAAGGCCGGGACGCCCGGGGTGAGGGTGTAGGGAATGCCCAGCCGGTTGAGCCGGCGGATCTGCTCAGCGACCGCGCTCCAGATCGACAGGTCGCCGGAATGCAGGCGCGCGACGTCCTGGCCAGCGGTGTGGGCGCGCTGGTACTCGGCCTCGATCTGGTCGAGTGTCAAGGGCGCGGTGTCGACCAGCCGCGTGTCCGGGCCGCAGTGGGCGAGCAGCTCCGCCGGCACGATCGAGCCCGCGTAGAGGCAGACCGGGCAGCTCGCCAGCAGGTCGCGGCCGCGCAGGGTGATGAGGTCCGGCGCCCCGGGGCCGGCGCCGATGAAATGCACGGTCAAGACGGGTCTCCTTCGGAAAGCGCGCAGGTGGCGTGGGCGGACGAGATGCGGGTCAGCGCCAGCCGTGAACCGGCGCCGGCTCCCGCCAGGGCGGCGGTCTCGGCCACCGATCCCACGCCGGCGGCGGCGCGCGAGGCTGCGGACTCGGTCACGCTCCGGTCTTCGGCCGCGGCGAGCTGGTCGGGCGAGAGAGCAAGGATCGGCAGGGCGAGAAGCTCCCCAGCGGCCCGCAGGCACGCGGCGTCGGCTTTCCAGGCCGGCGCAGCGAGCGCGGTCGCAATGCGGCCTGCGTCGGCCTGCGCCCGGCGGACCAGATCGGCCAGTTCCTCAGGCTCGCAGTTCGAGCTGAAGCCCACGCCCGCGACGATCATGGCTTCACCGCCGCCCACTGGGTCACCGTCCGCGCCGGGCGGAAGCCTTCCATCCCGCCGATCGGCTCCAGCCGCTCGACCGAGAGCCGCGTCAGGCTTCCGCCCAGCCGCGCGCGGGCCTGCAGCAGCGCGCCTTCCGTCTCCACCGTGACGGCGTTGGCCACCAGCCGTCCGCCGGTGCGCAGCCTCGTCCAGGCCGTCTCGATCACCGCCGGGTCGCTGGCGCCGCCGCCGAGGAAGACCGCGTCGGGCGTGGGCAGGCCCGCCAGTCCCTCCGGCGCGCGCGTCGCCAGGATGCGCAAGGCGGGAACGCCGAGCTGGCCGGCGTTGTGCGCCGCTCGTGCGGCGCGTTCGGGGTTCGGCTCCAGCACCACCGCGCGGTTGTCGGGATGACGCAGCATCCACTCGATCGAGATGGAGCCGGAGCCGCCGCCCACATCCCACAAGAGCTCGCCTGGGCTGGGCGCCAGCGCCGAGAGCGTGACGGCGCGGATCTCGCGCTTGGTGATCTGGCCGTCGTGTTCAAAGGCCTCGTCGGGCAGGCCGCTGGCCAGGGGGATCACCCGCGCGCCGGGCGCGGCGACCACCTCGACGCCGACAAGGTTGAGCGGCTGGATGTCGGCGAGCTCGAACGCTGCAGCGTTGACGGTACGCCGCCGCTCCTTCGGGCCGCCCAGCGCTTCGAGCACATGCAGCCGCGAAGGCCCGAAGCCGCGCCCGGCCATATAGGCGGCGAGCGTTGAGGGCGTGGTCTGGTCGGCGCTCAGCACGAGCAGGCGGCGGCCCGGCTGCAGCAGCGGCGCGAGCGGCTCCAGGGGCCGGCCGCAGAGCGAGAGCTGCAAGGTCTCCTGGGTCGACCAGCCCAGCCGCGCGCAGGCCAGCGCGAACGCCGACGGGGCGGGCAGGCAGAGCCGCTCGGTCTCGGCGACGTGGCGCGCGAGCAGCACGCCCACCCCGAAGCAGAACGGGTCTCCGGAGGCGAGCACCGCCGTGGGACGGCCGCGCCGCGCGAGGATCTGCGGGATCGCATCGTTCATCGGGCTCGGCCAGGCCAGGGCTTCGCCGCGGATCAGCGAGTCGGCCAGGGCGAGATGGCGCTCGCCGCCCACCACCAGCTCAGCGCCCCGGACCAGGGCGCGTGCGGCCTCGCTCAGACCCTCGACACCGTCTTCCCCGATCCCCACTATGGCGAGCCAGGGGGGGGCAGCTGTCATTCCCGTCATCCGAGGCCTCCAGCCGGCTCATGAACCTTTTGCGCGTCCTGATCCTTGGCGGCTCCGCCGAAGCTTCCGCATTGGCTCGGTCGCTCGCGGGCGACAGCCGCTTTGCGCCGGTGCTGTCGCTGGCGGGACGGACCAAGTCGCCGAGGTTGCCGCCCATCGCTCACCGAATTGGCGGTTTCGGCGGCGTCGAAGGCCTGGCGCAATGGCTGCGCGAGGCCGGCGCCGACCTCCTTGTCTGCGCCACCCATCCCTTCGCGGCCCAGATGCGTCGCCACGCGGCCGAGGCGGCGCGCAGGACCGGCACCGCGCTGCTGGTCGTCGAGCGCCCGGCCTGGTCGCCAGTCGACGGCGACCGATGGATTCCCGTCGCGGACATGGCGGCCGCGGCGAGCGCGCTCGGCGAGAGACCCCGCCGCGTGCTGCTCACCGTGGGGCAGAAGGATCTCTTGCCCTTCGTCGGCGCGCCGCAGCACGTCTACGTGATCCGTAGCATCGATCCGCCGGCGCCCGAGAGCCTGCCGGCCGGCGCCGAGGTGATCAGCGCACGGCCGCCCTTCGGCGAGGCCGACGAACGGCGGCTCCTGGAGACCCACAGGATCGAAGTGGTGGTGACCAAGAACTCCGGCGGGAGCGATGCGGCCGCCAAGCTCGCCGCGGCTCGAGCGCTCGGCGTGCCGGTAATAATGATCAAACGCCCGCCTGCGCTGGACCTGAGCGGGCTCGACGCCCAGCGCGCCGCCGACGCTGCGGGCGCCATGGCCTGGCTGGAGGCGCGTCACGAGGCGACCTCCAGGCGTCTTCGTGTATAGAGCCAGCTGCGGCCGTCGCCCCGCTCGAGCCGGCGGGTCTGGGCGGAGCCAATCAGCACCAGGGTGCTCATATCGGCGTCGCTTGGCTGGGCGCTCGCCAGATCCGTGGTCAGGAGGCGCTCGTCCGGCCGGGTGACTGCGCGGGCGAAGGCCACCGGGGTCTGCGGCGAGAGGACCTCGCGCAGCCGCTCGAAGGCGGCGCCAAGCTGCCAGGGACGGGCCTTCGAAATCGGGTTGTAGAGGGCGATGACGAAACCGACGCGCGCGGCGGCGGTGAGCCGTTCGAGCACGACGTCCCAGGGCTTCAGATTGTCGGAGAGGGACAGGGCGCAGAAGTCGTGGCCCAGCGGCGCCCCGAGCCGCGCGGCGGCGGCGAACATGGCCGAGACCCCCGGAACCACCTCGATCTCGATCGCCCGCCAGTTCGCCTCGCCCGCCTCGATGGCCTCGAAGACCGCGCTCGCCATGGCGAACACGCCGGGGTCGCCGGACGAGACCACGGCGACGGCGCGGCCTTCTGCGGCGAGCTGCAAGGCGTGGCGTGCGCGCGAGATCTCCTCGCGGTTATCGGTGATGTAGCGCGTCAATCCCGCGCGTTCTGGAACCCGCGTCACGTAGGGACCATAGCCCACCACGTCGGTGGCCTCGGCCAGGGCTTCGGCGGCGCGCGGCGCCTGCAGCGACGGATCGCCCGGGCCCAAGCCTACGATGAACAAACGTCCGCTCATCGCGCCCTCTGCCGGCCGGGGATGAGCACGAGGGAAAAGTAAGGGGCCTTGCCCTGCGCCAGCTCCGAAAACGGCGTAATCCGCTCGTCGCCCATGGTGCCGCGCTCGACGAAGACGGCGCGGGCCAGCAAGTCGGCGGCCTCCAGCGCGCGGCGGATCTTTGGCAAGTTGCGCCCGACCTTCATGATCACGGCGGCGTCCGATCCGCGCAGCCGCGCCGTGAGCGTCGCCTCGTCGAGGGTGCCCGGCAGGATGCAGAGCACGTCGTCGCCGTGGCAGATTGGCAGCTTCGCCTGGGCCCAGCAGCCGCTCATGCCCGTCACGCCCGGCACCACCTCGTTGCGGTAGCGCCGCGCCAAGCGGTCGAACAGATACATGGACGAGCCGTAGAAGAAGGGATCGCCCTCGCTCAGCAGGGCCACCTCGCAGCCTCGGTCGAGCCGGTCGGACAGCAGTTCGGCGCAGCCCTCGTAGAACTGGCCCATCTCGGCGAGGTAACGGGGATCGTCGAGAGCGACCTCGGTCGTGAACGGATATTCCAGGCGAAGTTGCTCGGCCGCCGGGTTCAGAGCGCCTTCGACAATGCCCCTGGCGTGGCCAGGCCGTCCCGCCTTGGCGAAGAAGGCCACGACGTCGGCCGCGGCGAGGATGCGGGCCGCCTTCAGCGTCATGAGCTCGGGATCGCCCGGGCCCACGCCCACCACCCGCAGTGCGCCGCGCTCAGCTGGGAATTCGCTCATTCTACGTCGCTCGCCAGGGCGTTAACGGCGGCGGCGGTCATTGCGCTACCGCCCTTGCGGCCGTGGATGATCAGCCATGGTGCGGGCGACTGCTCCGCGAGCGCCGTCTTGGACTCCGCCGCGCCGACGAAGCCTACGGGCATGCCGATGATCGCCGCGGGCCGCGGCGCGCCGGCCGCCAGCATCTCCAGCAGGCGGAAGAGGGCGGTGGGAGCGTTGCCGATCGCCACGATGGCGCCTTCGAGTTGCGGGCCCCAGAGGTCGAGGGCTGCGGCCGAGCGGGTCGTGCCGAGCGCAGCCGCCAGCCCTGGCGTCTGCGGATCGCGCAGGGCGCAGATCACCGGGTTGGCGGCCGGCAGGCGTGCGCGGGTCACGCCGTGCGCCACCATCTCCGCGTCGCAGAGGATCGGCGCGCCGGCTCTCAGCGCTCGGCGCGCGGCCTCGGCGAAATCGGGCGAGAAGACCAGGTCCTGGGCGGCCTCGACCAGGCCGCAGGCGTGGATGATGCGCACGGCGATCCGCTCCTCAAGGGCCGAGAAGCGGGCGAGATCGGCCTCGGCCCGGATGGTGGCGAAGGATTGGCGGTAGATCGCCGCCCCATCGCGGACATAGTCGAAAGTCTGGGTCATGGGATCTCGGCGGGTTCTGCGGCCAGAATCTGGACCGCGTCCTGAAGGGTGAGGCCGCGCCGCTCCGGCGGATCGCCGGCGCGGCCGTCGCGCACAAGGCCGTAGCCGTCGGGCGCCGCAACCAGGGTGAAGGCGGCCGGGGCGGGGTGAGCGCAGCCCTTGGCGCAGCCGGAGAGGTGGATGAGACCGGGCAGGCGCCAGGCGGCGATCAAGGCAGCGTCGGCGCGGGTCGTCGCGTGCGCGCTCGCGCAAGCGGGCGCGCCCGAGCAGGCGATCACAGAAAGGCGTGGATCGCGCGGGTCCAGCACGAAGCCGGCGGCCTGGGCGGCTGCCGCCAACGCCGCTTCATCCGACACGCCGACGAGGATCAGGGCGCGCCACGGGCTGGTCCGCAGTTCACCACCGGCGAAGCGCTCCGCGAGGTCGGCCGCCAAGCCGAGATCCTCCGCGGTGAAAGCGCCGAACGGGAGCCCCAGCGCGAAGCCGCCGTCCAACCCCAGCCCGCCGGCGCGGGAAGGCCGCCGAGGCGACCGGGCCGCCGCTTCGACGAGACTGGCGTCCGTCCCGGCGAAAATCGCCTCCGGGGGATGGTGTCGGACCAGGCCCGCCATACGCCGAGGCGGCTCGGCCAAGTCCGCCGCGAGCGCCAGGAATCGGTAGGTGATCGCCTGCACGGTGGCGAGCGGCGCTGCGGTCAGGCCTTCCATCGCGCAATCGTCCAGCCGGATGCGCCAGCCTTGCGTACTAGGCTCGACGCTGATGTCGCCGCCCGGAGCTTCGACGGCGAAGCCGAACTTCGGAGGCAGGGCCGCCAGCCCACGGTCGTCAGCGATCCAGCGCTCCAGCTCGCTCGCTAGGGCGACGCCAGCAGGTGACGCCAGCGGCGAGACGATGAGGTTGCGGCGACGCTCCACCGCCGGGTCCGCGTGCGCCAGGCCCGCCGCGAGCATCGCCTCCTGAAACGGCGGCAGCGAGGCCTCGGACAGCCCGCGCACCTGCAGGGCGGCGCGGTTGGTGAGGTCGATGTGGCCATTGCCCCAGCGCCGGCTTGCGGCGGCCAGCGCCCGCGCGGCGGCGACGCTCAACCGGCCGAGCGGCGGCCTCACCCGCGCCAGCAGGCCGTCGCCCGAGGCCATCGGCTCGAACAGCGAGGGGCACCATCCGCGCACGCGCCCGGTCATGATCCGCCTTCCGTAGGCGCGGCCTCCAGGCTCGCGCCCACGCTGTTGCGGCGCGGCCGCCAGAGGTCTGCGGCCAGCGCCTGCCGGAACCGTTCGGCCATGGCGGCCCTCGCCTCGGGGTTCTCCGCCTGCAGGAAGGCGTCGACATCGGGATCTGCCAGGGTGGCGTCGAAGGCCAGCTCGAACTGGGCGTCGAGGCGCTCGGGCAGGGCCGCGGCGAAGCCGAACAGGCCGTCCACCCCCTTGGCGATCTCTGCGGCCCCGCGATAGCCGTGACGCATCATGCCGCCGATCCAGGCCGGGTTGGCGAGCCGGCCGCGCACGACGCGGACGATTTCCTCCTTCACGGTCCGCACTTTCGGCGCGTCGGGACGGGAGGTGTCGGCGTGATAGAGCGCAGGCCGTGCGCCCAGGCTGTCGGCGGCGGCGGCGAACCCGCCTTCGTGGGCTGCGAAGTCGTCGCCGTCGAGCAGGTCGATCTCCGCATGGTCTTGGGTATGGACGAAGGCCTCGGCGCCGGCCACGCGCGCGGCGAAGCCGGCTGGATCCGCCCCGCCGCTCAGGCTCTGGCCGTAAGCGTGGCCCGAAGTTGCAAGATAGGCGGCGGCCAGCTCCGCCCGGTTGGCGACCCCGCCTGCTTGCAACAGGCCGCCGGCGCCGGCGCCATAGCCGCCCGGCGCCGCGCCATAGATGCGCGTGGTCGCAGACCGCAGCGCAGATCCGGACAATCCCCGGACCTGGGCGGCGAGGGCGTTCCACTCCGCTGGCTCGTCGCGCGCGGCGATCGCCTGCACGGCGCTGTCGAACAGCAGCATCTGCGCTTCGAAGGCGTCCCTGAACAGCCCGGAGACCCGCAGCGTCACGTCCACCCGGGGCCGGTCGAGGAGGGCCAGCGGCAGGATCTCCACGCCGCTGACCCGGGCGGACTCGTGGTCCCAGACCGGCTTGGCGCCCATCAGGATGAGCGCCAGCGCCAGGTCCTCGCCGCCGGTCCGCATGGTGGCGCTGCCCCAGAGGTCGAGCATCAGACTTCGCGGCCAGTCGCCGTGGTCCTGGAGGTGGCGCCGCAGCAGCTCCTGCGCCGCCTTCTCGGCGAGGACCAGGGCCGAACGGGTCGGAACGACGCGCGGATCGACGGCGTAGAGATTGCGGCCGGTCGGCAGCACGTCGGCTCGGCCGCGGGTGGGCGCACCGGCCGGCCCGGGCGGCACAAAGCGGCCGTCCAATGCGGCGAGCAGGGCCTGACGTTCGGCCGCGGCGCAGGCGTCGAGTTTGCGGCCCAGCTCGTCCTCGGTCGCGCCGTGGGTCGAGCGTAGGAGCGCCTCGAGCAGGGATTCGCGACGCTGCGGCGAGGGCGCTTGGCCGAAGACGTGCAGGCCATCGCGGATCTGCAGGTCTTTGACGTCGCACAGATAGGCGTCGAGACGGGCGAGGGCCTCGTCGTCGGAAAGCCGGGATTCGGTCCCGCTCTCGGCCAGCAGGCCGCAGGCCTCGGCCCGGTCAAGGATCTCCCGACGCAACAGCGCGCCGCGGCGGCGGTCGAGGCCGTCAGCGGCGGCGTATTCGTCGATCAGCCTTTCGAGTTCGAAGGCCGCCCCGTGCGCCCCGGCAGACTTCAGTGCGGGCGTGAGGTGGCCGATCAGCACGGCGCCCAGCCGGCGCTTGGCGGGCGCCGCCTCGCCGGGGTTGTTGACGATGAAGGGATAGATGACCGGCGTCCCGCCGATCAGGGCTGCGGGGAAGTCGTCCGCCCAGGGCGCCGCGGCCTTGCCGGGGAGCCATTCCAGAGTGCCATGGGCGCCGAGGTGGACGATGGCGTGGACGCCGGCTTCGCGCCGGAGCCAGAGATAGAAAGCGACATAGGCGTGGCGCGGCGGCAGGTCGGGGTCATGGTAGGCGGCCTTGTGCTGGTCCGTCGGCGCACGATTGGGCTGCACCGCGACCAGCAGCCGGCCGCGGCGCTGGACGGGCAGGGCGAAGGCGCCGTCGACCACGGCCGGATCGACGGCCGGCTCGCCCCAGGCGTCGCGCACCTGCGCCTGAAGGGCCGGCGGCAGTTCGGCGAACAGTTCGGCGTAGCGGTCGAGCGTCAGGACGGGCTCGGCGCATCGCGCGTGCAGGGCGCGACCCGCGGCCCGATCCCTGTCTTTGGCCGGTGCGCCGCAGTCGTAGCCCGCTTCGCGCAGCAGGACCTCGATCGCCTCCAGGCTGGCGAAGGTGTCGAGCCCGACCGCATGACCGACCTGGCCGACGGCGCCGGGATAGTCAGAGAGCACCACGGCCACGCGCCGCTCGGACGCGGGCGTCGTCGCCAGCCGGGCCCAACCGGCGGCGCGGTCGGCGGCCAGCGCCACCTGGGCCGGGTCGGGGCGGTGCGCCTTGCCGACGAACTCCAGCTCGGGCGCGGCCTCGCAATCGGCCTTGAACGAGATCGCCGTTGTGGCGAGCCGGCCGTCGAGCTCCGGCAGCACAACCTGCATGGCGAGGTCGGCCGGGCTGAGGCCGCGGGTCGAGGCCGCCCACTCCGCCTGGCTCGCGCCCGACAGGATCAGCTGCAGGACCGGAGCGTCGGCGGCGTCCAGCGGCGAGCCCCGTCCCTCGTCGGCGCGAGCCGAGAAGCCGGTGGCGTTCAGCACCACGGCTGGGCGCCAGCGGGCCAGGACGTCGGCGACGAAGGCCGCCGGCGCAGGCGCCTTCAGGCTGGTGACATAGAGCGCCCGCACGCCCAGGCCGCGCGCGGCCAGGGCCTGGGCGAGGACCTCGACCGGAGCTGTGTCGCCCGACATCAGGTGCGAGCGATAGAAGATGATCACCGCCAGGGGAGAAGGCTCGGACGCGATGTCGACCAATGCATGCTCGCCGTATTCGGGCAGCCGCTCGGGGAGGCCCGCGGGCGGCTCGGCGAGACCGGCCGCGGAGGCGAGCAGTTGCAGGGCCCCCGCAGCGTTCTGCGGGCCGCCTTCGCGCAGGTAGAGGTCCAGCGTCTCGAGGCATGCCGCCGGCAGGGTCGAAAGCGCCGTAAGCCGCGGATCGGGCCGGGCGTCGCCGGGGAGGAGGGCGAGCGGAATTCCGCTCGCCCGACAGGCCGCCGATAGCTCCTCGCAGCCGTAGCGCCAGTAGTCGAGGCCGCCGATCAGGCGCACCGCCACGGCCTTGGCCTGGGCGATCACCTGCTCGACGTAGAGGTCGACCGACATCGGGTGCCGCAGGCGCGCCAGGTTGGCCAGCCTTAGGCTCGGCCGTTCGGGCCCCAGCTGCTCTGGCTTGGGCCGCCCCCAGGCGGCGGCCAGCGCGGTCAGGTCGGCGTCTGAGAAGGAAAGCACGACCAGGTCGGCCGGGCTCTGCCCGAGATCCTCGGCGATCTCGGCCTCGTCGAGCGAGCGCGTCTCCCGGACCAGCAGGTGCATTGGCTCAGCCGAGAATCCCGGCGGTGATGGCGGCGCGGTCCAGGCCTGTCTGTCCGATCACGACGAGATGGCCGCCCCGCGCCTCGTCCGCCGCCCAGAGCCGGTCGAACTGTTGGCGAAACCGCGGTCCGACCCCCTGCAGCGCCAGGCGCATGGGCTTGCCGCCCACGGCGAGGAAGCCCTTCACTCGCAGGATGTCGTGCGCCTCGACGACGGATTTCAGCTGAAGGGCGAAGGCGTCCGGATCGGCGATCTCCGGGACCTTGACCAAGAAGCTTTCGAAGTCGTCGTGCTCGTGCTCGTCAGCGCCGTCGTGATGCGAGGGCCGCGCGTCCAAGTCATTCTCGGCGGCTGAGCCAAGGCCCAGCAGGGCGGCGAAGGCGACCTTGCCCTCGCGCGCCGGCGCCACCTTGACCGCCCGCGGCAGCTGGGCCGTAATCTGACGGCTGACCTCGGCGATCTCGCCGGGGGAGAGTAGGTCGGTCTTGTTGAGAATAACCAGGTCAGCGGCCGACAGCTGGTCCTCGTAGACCTCGGCTAGGGGATTGTCGTGGTCGAGGCTGGGATCGAGCGCGCGCTGAGCGGCGACCGCATCGGGATCGTCGGCGAACCGGCCCGCCGCCACCGCCGGCCCGTCGATCACCGCGATCACCCCATCCACCGTCAGGCGCGAGCGCACCGAAGGCCAGCCGAAAGCCTTGAGGAGCGGCTTGGGCAGGGCCAAGCCCGACGTCTCGATCAGGATGTGCTCAGGCGGCTGCGGCAGGGCCAGCAGGGCCTCGATCGTCGGCACGAGGTCGTCGGCTACGGTGCAGCACAGGCAGCCGTTCGACAGCTCGACGATGTCCACCTCGGCGCAGCCCTCGATCCCGCAGGATTTCAGCGTCTCGCCATCCACGCCCTGTTCGCCGAATTCGTTGACGATGACCGCAAGACGGCGGCCGGCAGCCTGTTCGAGCAGGTTGCGGACCAGGGTCGTCTTTCCGGCGCCCAGGAAGCCGGTGATGATGGTGACCGGGGTCTTGGGCGTGTTGCGCTCAGGGGTCATGCGAGGGGCTCCGCGGCGGGGACGAGGGAGGGCATCCGCCCAAGCACGGCGTCGTGCAGCGAGGCGGGGCGTTTCGATGGCAGGACGAGACCGGTCTTCGAGGCGCGGTAGGTTCGTACGTAGGTCAGGAAATCATCTGCCTTGGAGGCGCTCAGGCGGCCGAGCAGATAGCTCCACTTGCCGGCCATGGAGATTGCGACGGCGCAGCCGCGCTCGCAGGAGGCCAGGCAGTTCACTTCGCGGATCTCAAGCCAGTCGGCGTCGCCATCGGCGCGCGCTTCATCCAGCGCGCGCCGAAACCGCTGGCCCGGCCGCTCGGCGTCATCCTCACAGGCCTCGTCGGCCTTGCAGGTCACGCAGACATGGATGCAAACTTGAGCGGTCTGGGCCATCGACGGTCCTTCATCATGCGTCCGGAGACGCGAGCGTGGGACGCCGACTGCCCGTGGAACTGGCCCCGGGTGAGGTGCTTGTTGCACCGCTCGCGACCGAGGCGCCCCGCCCGGCTTCGCAGTCATGTCTCGATGGCAGGTCTCCTGGCTCGCGGATCGAACGCAGCTCGTCAGCCTTCCCAGGAGTGATCCCAGTGGCGATTTGACGAGCTGCTTTCCGCTTACAGTTGCGGGGGCAGCTGCCGGTTTGGGGCGGACCCCGTACGGCATTCCCTTTTCACCGCCCATAAAGGCGGACCATCAACTCGGCCCGTATCCCCGTGGTGTGCGCGTGTCAAATAAACTAGAGCGGACACTTGCCTCAGGGTCCCAATTGGAGGGCTTCAGTCGGGGCTTGGGACCTCAGGAACTTGGTATCCGTCGGGATGTTTCCCGCTCCTTAGGCGCGCACGACAACGCCCTTTAGATCGCTGTCGGTCAGCAGGTTCGCGGCGAACTTGCTGTGTTGGATGCGGGGGAAGACGTCGAACGTGATCACGCGTTCCTCGAGGTTGCGCCGGACGTAGAAAGCCTTGAACCGGCAGGATGGGGGCCTCGTCGACGATGATGTTCGCGCCTACCTTCGCCAGGGCCGGGGACTTCGGTTTAGCGGTTGTGGAATGCAGCCTGTCCCGCAAAATGCCGCCGAGCGGGTCGAAAACGTCCGACAATTCTTTGAAGAAACGGGCGTTGATGGACGCGATCCATCGAGTGATTTTGCTCTGCCGTCGATATGGACGCGTTGGCGCCAGCGGGGTGCGCTGAAGCGCCGGCCGGTCGTCCCCATTGCGCCGCCTCAACGCCTCGGCAGATGGTATATATCCAATGGATCTGGGTCTTCCGGCTTCAGCGGCGCGGATCGCCCGAGAGTTGCTCCCAGTCCAGGAAAATATCTCTTGTCGCTGCTTCGCCTATAGTCGCTGATTGCTTCTTTTCGTTTGGCCTCGAACTCATAGTCCCGCCCCAGGCCTAGAAGAAGTCGACCCTTGTCGCGTGCTGAACTCAGGAACTCGGCGCAATTTTCCTGTTCTTCGACAGTGAGGTGCGTAGCGCTGAGGCACCCTGAACGGGATCGCAGCATCGAACGCAATTTCATCAGATCGACGGGTTCGGCCGTTTCAGGAGGGCCAGACAATCGAGGGATTGGCGCCATCAACGGTGGCGCAGGGGCCGTCTCGCCCGACGCTTTTGGCGGCGACGCTGGCGTATTCGGCGGTGGACGAGCGTGCGGTTTTTCGCGCGGAAGCATCCGAAATCTTGGAACCAGATTGACTTGGATCGCGTCGGACGAAACGTCTTTGAACTTGGCCTCGTGGTCGATCACCAAGCTCAGCAGTACAAGACCATTTAACGCGCTCGCGACCGTCAGGGCGAAGACAGTCTGCCGGGCCCGACCCATCCCTTTCCATGGCGACGAAGTGGTCGCACTCGCGTAGGCGACGGACACATCTGACCTCAACTCGGGCGGGATGCGCCGCGCGTGCGACGGATACCTCTCACCCCCGTTGGTCGCTGAGGTGACATGCCAACCTTGGCCATAGTGCGGCTGTAATCGGGAGGGCGAGATGCGGGCGAACCGGCAGAGGGAGCAGTCTGAAATTTGTCGCTTGGACGCTTCTCGCGGCTATATTGGCGAGATGGACAAGGCTCCCATCCTGTTTTTGACGGCAATGGGCTTCACGATCGTCGCCGCGCGTGCGGCCATCGCTGGCAAGACGACGTTGATGATCCTGGCGGCAACGGTTGCGCTTGGCGCCCTGGTTACGGAAATTGTCCGCAGTAGGCCTCGTCCGTGAGATGCGCCTCAGGTTTGCGAACGAATGGCTTCGTTGATCGCTAGGTCGCCTTGACCTGGAGTTCTAAAGCTCAGGCTGTTGCAAATCTGCTCTGCAAGGCCGTCCCCGGACGACACCTTCCTTGTCGCCACCGACAAGTATGACCACTGGGCGATCAGGGTCGAACGCCATGTCGAAACGCCATACGCCCGAGGTCGCAACGAAGCGGATTTCCTTCATGTTCGCGTAGTCGGACTTTGAGGGTATCTACCAGAGGACGGTCAAGCTGGGGTCCGGCATGTTCGATTCCCAGCCGGAACTCAGTCAGCTTGTCCTGAACCGCCTCCGGCAGATCGTTACACTCGGTTTCGAAGTCGTCGTGGTTGATTTGGAAAAGACGATGGAAACCGTGAGCGATGATCAGCCGGCGCCGAAACCCATCGACTGAAAAAGTTTGGAGGCCTGACTGTCCTCCTTTGGCATTTGAAATCATTGAAGAAAGTTTGGTTTTAGGGAAGCTTCCCACAAACGTTGCCACAGGGCCTCTGAAGGCCGTTCTGGGCAGGCCTCGGGGTCTCGAAAACCAAGCGACGAGGCATCAAAAATTGGCCCTCACTCCGGCCTTGTGCGCGAGCTTCCGTACGCGCCAACTGCTGAGCTTACGGAGGGCGCGCGAGTGTCTGTCAATCGGCCGGGTCAGCACGACAACGCCAAGAAGAAGGGCGCGCAAGCGGCTGGGATCGGCTGCCTTGGCGTTCTCGGGATCATCATCCTGATAGTCCTGCTCGCCATGTGTTCAACGATGGCCACGAACTCTACAAAGCCCACTGCGCCGGACAGCGCAAATGCTCCAGCGCCGCCTGCACCCGCGCCTGGCAACGGACCGCTGCCGACCCTTCCAGCACTCCCGCCCGAAATGGCCAGACAGTGCAATTTCGCTGACTGCGATGCCGGGACGGCGGTAGTAACCGCAACCAAGAAGGACGGACCCTTTTTCAGCTGTGAGACTGAGGCCCTGGCCGACTACACGAACTTCGTTCTGGGATTGGTTTCACTCGGTGGAAAGGTGCGCAATATTGATCCGGAGACACGTGAGCCCCAGTACGAAGGTGCCACGAAGACGATGCTGGACCAGCTTAGGAGCAAGGCTGGGGTGGCGACGTTCGATGAAGCGGGCTCCCATTGCCGCCTTGGGCCCTATCGCCACCGCGTCATTGTTATGAACTACCAGAAGGATCGCCAGTCCACGTGGGTCGCTGATACCGCCTCGAAAAGCTCCTTCTGGCTGCCGACCAACGAAATCGAACGCATACAGAAATGAGGCCTCACGTACGGACGGCCGCTCGCCTTGTTTGCGAGGGGCATCAAGACCCAAGAGTCCCTGGACAAGCAGTGTGATTAGGAAAAACGATAGTGCGAACTGCGATTAAATTCGGCGTGGCCGTGATTTTGGCGGCCGCATCAACATTGACCTTGAGCACAATCGCCGCTCACGGCGAACAATCCATCGGCAATAGCGTCGGGGGAACGGCAAAAGAAGCCCCTAGCAAGGGAATGAACGAGGTAAGGCACATAGATGCCAAGGGACAAGTTAATGCCGTTGCGTGGGATCTTAAAGATGAACGCGTCGCAGTATTAAGTGATTTCGGTTCGCGCGTAGAAATATTATCCTCTAAGAATTGGTCATCGAAGCACAGCTTCAGCAAAGATACCAATTCGTACTCGGGTAATTCGTTCGCGTTTCTGCAGGGAAACCAGTTGCTGGCGACAACGCCTCAGGTGGATGCGGCCGATCCTGCTCCCCTGAGTGTGTGGGATGCGCAAAGTGGAGATTTCGATGGGTGGTTTAATGATAAGGAAGCCGCCAAGCATGTCGATGATCGATACATAGCTTCGGCGCTTCTTTTTGCTACTACTCAAGACGGCACGATGGTCGCGGCCCCTAATGGACCTACGTCGCGCAATATTTTCATCTATGATGGTGTCTCGCGGAAGTTGATCCGAACCGTTAGCCTCGGGCAGTCGGTGCGTGACACTGGATATCCAACGTCAGTAGCATTTTCGCCAAATAAAAAACAACTCGCTGTTGGTACCAACATAGGAATAGTCTTCTTATTTGACTTGGATTCTGGAAATCTCCGTCGATCGTTTACAGCTTATCCGCAGGGAGAGTTTCGGTGCTCGGCGATAGTTTACAGTCCAGACGGGAAATTCATTGCTACGGGAAAGGATAAGACCATAAACATTTCGCATTCAAACCTCGTCTCTGCAGACGTTTGGCGCGAAGATAGCGCCGCCCACGTCAGTAGCCTAGAAGGGATAACCGTCCCGTTCGGACAAAACCAGGAAACGACCACCGTAAGTTCAATTGCCTGGAGCGGTGAAATGCTTGCCGTCGCCGATCGAATTTCTGTTCGCGTTTGGGCGAACCCTACAACAGCCCCACACTTGGTGCTTTCACGCCAAATGCACTTCGCGAACAGCGTCTCTTTTTCAAGCGGTGGAATTTTAGCCGTCGGCGGAGCCGATGGTGTTTTCATTTTCAAGTAAGCAGGGAGGAGCCTGCTGACGCCGAGACCTCAGCGTCTTAAGGTTTCGTTCACCATTCTTAAATCGGGGCGTGGTATTTGTTGGCTATGACCCAGCGAAACCGGCCGAACCTTCCGCCCGCCCATGACCCGGGAGACCGCACAAGCGCCCAAGGCCTATTCGGCTACGGGGACTCCTATCTCGCCTCGGCACACTCACTTTGGAAGGCCGACGTGAGGTGCGGATTTCGCGATAGTCCGGTTCGTTTCCTTATCTACCATGCGGCGGAACTGCACCTGAAGGCGTTCCTTCGCGCCGCCGGCCTGACGCATCCCCAGGTGCGTAAGCTGGGCCACAGCTTTTCGAAGCTGTTTGAGGCCTCTCGCGATCACGGACTGGCCGTAGATCAGGTTTGCGAACACGCGTTCGTCTTTGGCGAAGACACGGGAGACGTGATGGACTCCCGGTACATTCGCACCGGACCTCGGCGGTGGATCGGTACAAGTGACCTTGGTCACTGTGCGGCCCAAATCCGTCGCGCCGTCAGGCTTCATCCGAAACGGGTGGACTCCATCATCCTTCGGGGGGAGGGAGACGGGATGGTCGATGTTGAGTGGGAACGCGCATGGGGCGTCCTCTAAGTTGCTCGACGCCGGGCGGTGCGACGCTCACCTCTAACGGCAAGGTTGTGAAGCTGTACAACTCGCGCGGTCATGTACTGGATGGCATTCCGCAAGAAGTATGCGGCCGGCGCTCTTCCGAGGATTGGCGGACGGTCTTGTCGAAGACGACGGCGCGCCCGACTGGAGCATCGTCAGCGCATTTAAACGCTTTAGCGGTGGTGAGCGAATGTCAGCGAAGGGTAGTTTTGGAGGCCTGACCGGGAATCGAACCCGGGTTCACGGATTTGCAGTCCGGTGCGTCACCACTCCGCCATCAGGCCGCCGGGGGAGGCGGATCGCTAACAGAAGGTCGGTCTTAGGGCAACGGGGCTAAGTCGTTCCTGTTCAAGTGCGCCTATGACGACGCTCTGGCACGATTGCCTTCGGCGGTAGGCCAGACCTATAAGCCGAGCCAGAATCCCACGCGCAAGGACTCCCTTATGGCTGACTTCGCCGCTGCTCGTCTGAACATGGTGGAAAGCCAGGTGCGGCCCGCCGACGTGACGGATGTGCGTTTGCATGACGCGATGCGCGTACTGCCGCGCGAGGATTTCCTGCCGCCTGCGAAAGCCTACCTCGCCTATGCCGACATAGACGTCGAGTACGCGCCGGGACGAAGTCTCCTGAAGCCGCGCGATGTCGCAAAACTCCTGCAGGCGGTCCGTCCGATGCCGGGCGAACGCGTCCTTGCGATCGCAGCGCCTTACGCCGCGGCGGTTCTTGGACATCTGGGCCTGGAGGTCGTGCATCTGGACTCCGATGATCTGTCGATGCCGCCCGGCGACAACCGCTATGACATCATCGTCTGCGAGGGCGCGGTTGGCCGCGCGCCGCCCACATGGCTCTCAGCACTCGCGCTTGGCGGCCGACTTGGCGTTGTTGAACGCGATGGTCCGGTCGGCAAGGCCTGCATCTATCTGCGCGCCAATGATGGCGTCGGCCGGCGAGAGGTATTCGACGCCACGCCAGCGGTTATGGCGGGGTTCGAAACGCAGCATGGATTTGCGTTCGAATAGTCTTAGATGCCCGCGAGAGCAGGTTTGGATGCACGCTCTGGTGTGAAAAAAGCTTAAGGTGACGTGGGCTCAGTGTTGGCTACAGAAGTCCACACAACGAGAACCAATTTTTCTCGCCTACATCGGGGATCAGTAATGTCGAAGACCCGTCGCGGACGCCTGCTGGCCGCAATAGTTTGCGCTGGCATGGCGGGAGGGGTCGCAGGCGCGGCTTATTCTGAGACCCTCTCAGACGCAATTGCGCTGGCCTATGATTCCAACCCCACGCTTTTGGCGCAACGCTCAACGCAGCGCGTGCTGGACGAAAGCTATGTGGCGGCCAGGTCAGGTTTCAGGCCCCAGCTGAGCTTCGCCGGCGACGCGAGCTATCTGCAAATCCGGACGCCCCGAAGGGTCGCTGGCCAACCCATCGACACGACGGGCAGCGGGGTTCCTGACACCGTTGGGATCGGCGTGCAGCAGATCAATTCCGCCTTTTCAGGCTTCAGTCTTTCGCAGCCGATCTGGACGGGCGGACGCACGAGCGCGGCCGTATCGGCAGCCGAGGCCGATATTCTGTCGGGTCGTGAAAACCTTCGATTGGTCGAAGCTCAGGTGATGTTGAGCGTCATACAGGCCTATGCGGACGTCAGTCGCGATCAGGAAGGGGTGCGGATCAGGGAGCAAAACGTCAGCGTGCTCCAAGAGCAATTGAAGGAATCCCGGGCCCGTTTCGATGTAGGCGAGCTTACCCGAACTGACGTCGCCCAAGCCGAAGCCCGCTTTGCGGCTGCACGTGCGCTGCTTTCCAGCGCCGTGGCCCAACTGGCCGTGAGCCGCGCCAACTACGCCGCCGTCGTGGGTCAAAATCCCGGCAACCTGCAGCCCGCGCCGTCCTTGGCCTATCTGATGCCCGCCACCGCCGATGATGCTTTCGGTATCGCCGAGAAATTCAGTCCGGTGCTGCGTGCACAGGTGTTAGCCGAAGAGGCCAGTCGGGCGCGCGTAGCGGCGGCGAAGGCCGAACGGATGCCCAGTCTCTCACTGCGCGCTCAGTATGGTTTTACTGGCCCCGCCGCGCCGCTTGATAGCGGGCTCTTTTCCCGTGAAATCACCGGTGAGGCGGTCGTCACCCTGCCGCTCTTCACAGGCGGACTGACGTCATCGAATATTCGGGCCCAGGTCGCGCGCAACAACACCGACCGGATCAATATCGAGACGCAGCGGCGCACGGTGCTGCAGACTATCACCCAGGCATGGAGCCAGCTCACGGCCGCGCGGGCCAACATCGAATCCACCAGCGAAGCCGTGCGCGCCGCCGATATCGCTGCGGAAGGCACGCGCCAGGAACAGCGCGTCGGCCTTAGAACTACGATCGATACGCTAAACGCCGAGCAGGAACTCAATGACGATCAGCTGAGTGCGACGGGCGCGAAACACGACGAATATGTGGCTGCAGCGACGGTTCTGTCGGCCATGGGGCGCCTGGAAGCCAAGAACCTTATTCCCGCCATCAGCCAGTACGATCCTAAGAAGAATTTCCGTAAGCTACGATTTTCTTTGGGTTATGTGCCTTGGGAAGAACCAATCGCGGCCGTCGATTCGGTGCTCGCCCTCCCGCAGGTTTCGCCGATCAAGGACGCTCCGAGCGAGGCGCCGATCGGGCCTGGACTGCAGCCTGCTCCTGTCGCGCCTGTTGTCGCACCCAAGAAGTAGCCGCGTGAAGCTGCTCCACTTCGGCTGAAAATGGTCTAGGCTGGACCGCTACGGTTTCAATTTCGCTTGAGCGGCCAGGCCCCTATGTCCGAACAGACTTCACAAGAACCGACCATGGAGGAGATTCTCGCCTCCATCCGGCGCATCATTTCCGAGGATGAAGCCCCTGCGGGAGAGGCCCAGGCCGCGCCTGCGGAGCCGCCGGCCGCTGCAGCAGCTGAGCCTGAGCCGGAGCCAGAGCCTGTGCTCGAAGCCATCACGGTCGCATCGGAGCCGATTGCTGACGAGCAGTCGGAGTTTCCTGCGGTTGAGGAGGAAGCCTTGGAGTTGACGGATAAGGTTGAAACGCACGGCGACCTCGACGTGATGCCGGCGCCGATCCCTGAGCCTGCGCCGGCGCCGACGCCCGCGCCGAGTGAAGGCCTCGTCAGCGAATACGCCGCCTCTGCAGCGGCCTCCGCGTTCGGGCAACTTTCGGCGGCTATCGCCATGCCCAGAGCTGATCGGACGTTGGAGGATGTTGTTCGCGAGCTGCTGCGTCCCTTGCTCCAGCAATGGCTGGATGAGAACCTTCCGACCATCGTGCAGCAAGCGGTCGAAACCGAAGTCGATCGTATCGCCCGTAGCCGCGTACGCTAGCCGTCAGCGACGGCGGCCCCATTCAGGGGCCGCTATAGGGCGGTTGCGGGACCGGCTCTCAACCTCCAAGGGAAACCCCCTGTCCGGCCTTCCCGGCCACCTCCCTTCCTGAGGGAGGATTGTGTATGCACCGCCTCAGCGAACCGCCCATGCTTGAAAAGACCTTCGATCCGAAATCCGTTGAACCGCGCCTCTATGCAGCCTGGGAGGCCTCGGGCGGCTTTGCGCCCAGCGATGACCCCTCGGCCGAGCCGTTCTCTATCGTTATTCCGCCACCCAACGTCACCGGCTCCCTGCACATCGGCCATGCGCTCAACAACACGCTTCAGGACGTGCTGATCCGCTTTGAGCGGATGCGCGGGAAGGCCGCCCTTTGGCTGCCGGGCACGGATCACGCGGGCATCGCCACGCAAATGGTCGTGGAGCGCCAGCTTGCTGAAGCGGGAAACCAGAGCCGCCGCGACCTGGGGCGCGACGAGTTCGTTGAGAAGATCTGGGAGTGGAAGGCCAAGTCCGGCGGAACGATCGTCAATCAGCTGAAGCGCCTGGGCGCCAGCTGTGATTGGAGCCGGGAGCGCTTTACGCTCGATGAAGGGCTTTCAGCCGCTGTTCGTAAAGTGTTTGTAACGCTTTACAGAGAAAAGCTCATCTACCGCGACAAGCGGCTGGTCAATTGGGACCCGCACTTTCAGACGGCGATCTCCGACCTCGAGGTCGAGCAGCGCGAGGTCGATGGCCACTTTTGGCATTTCGCCTATCCGTTGGAAGATGGCTCCGGTGAGATCGTCGTGGCGACCACGCGGCCTGAGACCATGTTGGGAGACACCGCCGTCGCCGTGCATCCCACTGACCCGCGCTACAAGGGCCTGATCGGGCGCGCCGTGCGACTGCCCATCGTCAATCGACCGGTGCCGATCATCGCCGACGAATACGCCGATCCCGAAAAAGGATCCGGAGCCGTGAAGATCACGCCAGCCCACGACTTCAATGACTTCATGGTGGGCAAGCGCAACAACCTGCCGATGATCAACATCTTTGATGATTTCGCGCGGATCAACGACAACGCCCCTGCAGAATATCGCGGCCTCGAGCGTTTCGCCGCCCGCAAGAAGGTGGTTGAAGCGTTCGAGACCCTGGGCTTGCTGCGGGGTGTCGAAAAGACCCGCCACATGGTCCCCCACGGCGACCGTTCCGGCGTCGTCGTTGAACCCTATCTGACTGACCAGTGGTACGTGAACGCCGAGGAGTTGGCCAAACCGGCCATCAAGGCGATTGAGCAGGGCGATACGGTCTTTGTGCCGAAAGCCTGGGAAAAGACCTACTTCGAGTGGATGCGGAATATCCAACCCTGGTGCATTTCGCGCCAGCTGTGGTGGGGGCATCGCATTCCGGCGTGGTTTGGACCGGGAGGTAAGATCTTCGTCGCTGAAACGCAGGACGAAGCTCAGCGCCAGGCTCTCGAGCACTACGGCCGCGAAGAACCTCTTCGTCAGGATGAAGACGTCCTCGACACCTGGTTTTCGTCTGCGCTTTGGCCATTCTCCACCCTTGGCTGGCCGGAAAAGACTCCAGATCTTGCGCGCTTCTATCCGACCCACACGCTGATCACCGGGTTCGACATCATCTTCTTTTGGGTCGCCCGAATGATGATGCAGGGCCTGCATTTCATGGGCGAGGCGCCCTTCAAGCGCATTTTCATCAACGCCCTGGTGCGCGACGCCGATGGAAAGAAGATGTCCAAGTCCAAGGGCAACGTCATGGACCCCTTGGAGCTTGTCGACGACTATGGGGCCGATGCGCTGCGCTTTACGCTGACGGCGATGTCGGGCCAGGCCAGAGATATCAAGCTCTCGCGCGAACGCATCGAAGGCTACCGCAACTTCGGCACCAAGCTTTGGAACGCCACGCGCTTTACGCAGGTGAACGGCTGCGCGCGGGTCGCAGGGTTTGATCCAGCTCAGGTGAAGGTTCCTTTGAACCGGTGGATCGTGGGCGAGACGACGCGCACCGTTCAGGCCGTCACCGCAGCGCTCGGCGACTGCGGCTTCGATCAGGCCGCCGACGGGCTCTACCGCTTCATCTGGCGTCAGTACTGCGACTGGTATGTGGAGCTGGCCAAGCCGCTTTTAGGAAAACCCGACGAGCCTCCAGCCGACCTGGCGGCCCAGGCCGAGACCCGGGCGACCGCGGCCTGGGTGCTTGATGTGATGCTGAAGCTTCTGCATCCGGTGATGCCGTTCCTGACGGAAGAACTCTGGGCGCAGACCTCAGACTTAGGCGCTGCGCGCGATCACCAGGGCCTCCTTATGGTGGCGAACTGGCCGGTTCTTCCATCCAGCCTGATTGATCCGGTCGCCGACGCCGAGATCGGCCTGGTTATCGAGACCATTGAGGGGGGCCGCTCATTGAAGTCGGATCTCAATGTGCCCGGCGGCGCGCGCCTGGACGCCCTTGAGGTGGTCGACCCAGACCCCGCAACCTGGCGGATCTTCCAGGCCAACAGCGCCATTCTTTCGACGATGCTGAGGGTCAAGTCGGTGACGAGCGCCTCGGCGCCCAGCCCGCAAAACGTCATGTATATCGCCTCGACCTCGACGAACTCCGCCGTCCTGACCTTGCCCGTGGCTCAACACATCGACCTGCCGGCCGAGAAGGCGCGCTTGGCCAGGGAGATCGCCAATTTCGCCTCGGACATCGAGCGCACCGCCAAGAAACTCGCCAACGCCGATTTCGTGGCGCGCGCGCCAGAAGAGGTCGTCGAGGAAAATCGCGAGCGCCTGGCGGAAGCTGAAGCGGCCAAGGCGAAACTGGAGGCGGCCTTGGCGCGGCTGGGAGCTGTGGCCTGATTGTGACGAGGTCTTGCGGCTGCTGCGTTCCTGGCCATTGTAGCCGGATCGGCGGGGAGAATCGATGAATGCGTAACGGGTTCGTGGCGGCTTTGGCCCTCTTGGTGATTTCGTTCGGCCTTTCGAGCTTTGTTCCAAATGCGCTGGCTGACGAGGCGCCTGCAAAGTCTTCCGCCAAGTCCGCCGACGACAAGGACAAGATCGATCTGCCGCCGTTTCCGGATGCCGCCAGCGTCAAGCAGGTGACCCACGTCGCTGGAAAGACCTTGAACTACACCGCCACGGTCGGCGCCTTGCCGGTGCGCGACGAAAAAGGAAAGAAGATCGCAGAGGTCGTCGTCACCTCCTATGTGCTCGACGGACCGCGCGATCCCGATCGACCCGTCACGTTTGCTTTCAATGGCGGACCGGGTGCGGCGTCGGTCTACTTGAACTTGGGAGCCATCGGCCCAAAGCGCGTGCAATTCGGAGCTCAAGGCGACGGCCCATCGGATTCCGCCAAGCTGGTCGACAATCCCGGCACCTGGATGGATTTCACCGACATGGTGTTCATCGATCCGGTCGGCACCGGGTTTTCGAGGTCACTCGTCGACAAGGACGAAACCAAAAAGCGCTTTTATTCGATCAAGCCGGACATCGAATACCTGTCGCGGATCGTCTATGACTGGCTCTTGAAGAATGGCCGGATGGCCTCGCCCAAGTACGTGACGGGAGAGAGCTATGGCGGCTTTCGCGCACCTAAGATCACCTATTTCCTTCAGACCCAGTTAGGGGTCGGCGTGAACGGGGTGATCATGGTCTCGCCCTATTTGGTGCCTGGGGTCGATAAGGACCCAGATTTCTCGCCCATGACGTGGGTTTCGACATTGCCGTCGATGGCTGCGGCCAACTACGAGCGTCAAGGCAAGCCCTTGTCGCCGGCGCTCATGAAGGATGTCGAGGACTACACCCGCGGCGAATTCACCACCGACCTGCTGAAAGGACGGCGCGACCCGGAGGCGATAAATCGCCTCGTCGACAAGGTCACGACCTATACCGGGCTTAATCGGGCGTTCGTCGAACGCTCTGGCGGTCGGATTGAAATCGGTGCGTTCCTGCGGGAGCTCTATCGCGACAAGGGCCGCATCGCCAGCGTCTACGACAGCAACGTCACCCAGGAGGATCCATTTCCCTGGGCGCCGCAGGAACGGCGTAACGACCCGATCCTGGACGCCATTATTGCGCCCACGACGAGCGCCATGGTCGACTTCGACACACGCATTGTCGGCTGGAAGGTGGAGGGCAGGTTTAACGCGCTCAGCTACGACGTGGGCGGCTCCTGGGAGCATGGTATCGAACTTACCGACGCCAGTTCAGATCTGCGCCAGGCGATCGCCGCCGACCCCAAGATGAAGGTGCTCATCGCGCACGGCTACGACGATCTGTCGTGTCCCTATTTCGTCTCGCGCCTGGTCATCGATGAAATTCCGATCTCAGGCGACGCGGGTCGGGTGAAGCTGGCGATCTATCCGGGCGGACATATGTTCTATAGCCGCCCGGCGAGCCAGGCGAGCTTCCGTAGCGACGTTATGCAGGTCTTCGGCGTGCGCTGATCTAGCTTCTAGGGCTAGGTTATGCTTGTTCACCTATAACGCGCGCCGGGCGAAAGACCTGGACGAGACCTTAGGAGGAACGACGATGTCAGAGGCCCTGCTGCCGCCCGGTTGGCCGGCCATGTCCATCCAGCAGGCCCATGCCATTCTTACGGCGCCTGGCATGCCGACTGAGGTCGCCGAAGCCGAAATCGCCGGGGTTAAGACCAAGGTCTGGAAGAACCTGCCGCCGACCTTGCGTTCCGTTGTCGAGGCCTCGCGGGTGCACGCTGAGCGGATCTTCCTCGTCTATGAGGACGAGCGCGTCAGCTTCGAAGCCTTTTATCGCGCGGTCGCGGCCTTGGCTTGCGAACTCTCCGCTCAAGGCGTGGTCAAGGGCGACCGCGTTGCGGTGATCATGCGAAACATTCCCGAATGGGTCGTCGCGTTCTACGCCGCAGCGTCTCTGGGTGCGATTGTGACGCCGCTCAACGCCTGGTGGACCGGGCCGGAGCTCGAATATGGCCTGACCGATTCCGGGACAAAAGTCGTCCTGATGGATCGCGAACGCTATGAGCGCATGACGGGGCATATTCCAAACTGCCCCGATCTGGTTCGTGTTTACGTGACGCGCGAGCGCGAGGAGATCGCCCATCCCCTGGTGACGAAGCTCGAGGCGGTGTTGGGATCGCCCAACACATGGAAAGACCTGCCGGACCGCGCGTTGCCGGATGTCACGATCGACACCGATGACGATGCGACAATTTTCTACACTTCCGGCACCACTGGTAAGCCCAAAGGCGCGCTTGGCTCCCAGCGCGGCGTCAATTCCAACATCATGGCCGCCGTCTGCGGCGCGGCGCGCTCGTTCCTTCGACGTGGCGAAACCCCGCCGGCCCCCGATCCTGACGCACCCCAGCGTTCCTCGTTGATCTCAGTGCCGTTCTTCCATGTGACCGGCTGTTTTGCGGTGCTTAATCCCAGCCTTTTCGGGGGCGCTAAGCTTGTCATGATGCGCAAATGGGACGCCATCCGCGCATTTGAGCTTATCGAGCGTGAAAAGATCCAATCGGCGGGCGGGGTTCCGACCATTGCGTGGCAATTGCTGGAACACCCCGCCAGGGAGAACTACGACCTTTCCTCTCTTGAGGCGCTGGCCTACGGCGGAGCCCCCTCCGCCAAGGAGCTTGTCGAGAAAATCCGACAGGTGTTCCCCAAATCCATGCCCGCTCAAGGTTGGGGGATGACGGAGACCTGCGCCACGGTGACAGGCAACGGCGCGGAGGACTATTTCAACCGCCCGGAAAGCTGCGGCGTGGCCGTACCGGTCTCAGAGCTTCAGATCCGTGACCCGGCCGATGGCGTAAGCCTGCTTGGTCCCAACACCGTAGGCGAGCTCTGGGCGAGCGGCCCGCAGCTGGTGAAGGGCTATTGGAACAAGCCCGAGGCGACAGCTCAGACTTTCATCAATGGCTGGGTGCGAACCGGCGATCTGGCGAAGATCGACGACGAGGGGTTCTGCTACATCATCGACCGGGCCAAGGACATGCTGATCCGTGGCGGCGAGAACATCTATTGCATCGAGGTGGAAAACGCCCTTTACGACCACCCCGCCGTCATGGACGCCGCCGTCGTCGGCGTCGCCCACCGCACCTTGGGCGAAGAACCGGCTGCGGTCGTGACCCTGAAGCCGGGCTCCCACGCCACCGAAGAAGAGTTGCGAGGCCATGTCGCCGAACGGCTTGCGGCTTTCAAGGTGCCTGTCGCAGTCAAGTTCTGGCATGAAGTCCTGCCGCGCAACGCCAATGGCAAGATCATGAAGAATGAGCTGAAGAAGCTATTCGAACCTGAGCAGGCCTCCGCCTGAAAACCCGCGCCGACCTCTTCCTGGTCGCGCGCGGCCTCTTTGAAAGCCGCGCCAAGGCGCGAGCCGCAATCGAAGCTGGCGGGGTTCTCGCCGATGGCCGCGCGGTCTCGAAGGCCTCGGAGCTTTTGGCCGACGACGTAGAGATTGTGGCGCTCTCGGCCCATCGATGGGTCGGGCGTGGAGCGCTTAAGCTGGAGCATGCGCTCAACACCTGGCCCGTTCCCGTCGAAGGCCGTCTGGTTCTCGATGTCGGTTCCTCAACGGGCGGCTTTACGCAGGTCTGCCTGGCCGCAGGCGCACGCGCGGTCTACGCCGTCGATGTCGGTCATGGCCAGCTGCATGCGAGCTTGGCTGGCGATCGGCGGGTCATCGCCCTTGAAGGGGTTGATGCGCGCAATCTGACTGTCTCGGAAATCCCCGAACCGCCGCAGCTTGTTGTCTGCGACGTAAGCTTCATCGGCCTTGCCAAGGCGCTGCCACGCCCCTTGGCGCTGGCGGCCGAAGCTGCCGACCTGGTGGCGCTGGTGAAGCCGCAATTCGAAGTCGGACCCGATCGAGTTGGAAAAGGGGGGCTCGTAAAGGACCCCGCCGCGCGATCCGAGGCCTTGGCGGCGGCGATTGCGTTCCTGGAAGGCGAGGGATGGAGGGTGCAAGCCTCAACTGAAAGCCCTGTGGCGGGCGGCGCCGGCAATCGTGAGTTCTTGATCTGGGCGCAAAAGAAGAGCCGCCCGATCTAGCCGGGCGGCCCAGTTCTCCAGCGGCGGAAAATTCAGCCGACGATATGGAAGCGGCCCCGATAATCCGGGCAGACGTGAACAAAGCGCTGATCGATCCGGCCGTCCGGCAGGTAGATCGGACTTTCGGCCACGGTGCATCCGTCGGGTCCTATTTGGTCCATCCTGACGCGGAAGCGGATTCCATGACGCCCGTAGACCCACACCGCGTCGCGTTCGCCATAGGCGGGCGGAGGGGGCGGGGCGTAGTACCCTGAGCCATAGGCCGGCGGGGGCGGCGGGGCTTGGTCATAGTAGCCTTGCGGACCTGGCGGGGGAGGCGGGGCCTGGTCATAGTAGCTTTGCGGACCCGGGCCCGGACCCTGGGGCGGGGCTTGGTCGTAGTAGGCTTGGGGCCCCGGGGGCGGGGGCGGGGCGCCTTCGCCAGGGGGCGGCGGCGGTGCAGAATTGCAGGCCGCCGTCGAATGGCCGATCGTAGCGCCGGCGATGGCGCCCACGAGGCCGCCCAGGAGCGATCCGTCGCGACGGTGGCCGCTTGCGGCCAGCTGGGAGCCCACAACCGCGCCGCCAGCTGCGCCCAGCAGGCCGCCGGTCACGCTGCGATTGTTCGCGTCACGCTGGCAGGGATCGTAGTTGCTGTAACCCGGACCGGGCTGGGCGGACGCCGAGGCTGCCGCGCCAAGCGCCACGAGAGCGGCCACTGCGGCCGCCAGGCTCTTGGCGAAGGTGGAAGACTTGGTCATGGGTATCCCTCTTACGAACTCTCGATGGCCGCTTTGGGCGGCTTCGGGGATCTTTATCGCCGGGACAAGCTGAACGGACTTTGAGTGAGCCGTTCATCTTCGTTCATCTCATCGCGCAAGGACGACATCGCAGACATGAAGCCGCCCGTGCGCCACCATCGCCCTAAGAGGCCCCAACGCCCGATCGGGACGGCCACTGAGCTTACCGTTGAGGGGATGGGTGGAGAGGGTGATGGCTTGGCCAAGGGGCCGGCCTTCATACCTTTCACGCTTCCTGGCGAACGGGTTTTGGCGACAGGCCGCGGCGAGAGGCGCGAGCTTGTCGAGGTCATAGAACCAAGTCCGGATCGGATAGAGGCGGTTTGCCCCCATTTCGGCGCCTGCGGCGGATGCGCTCTCCAGCACTGGGCGCACGGCCCCTATCTCGCGTGGAAAGTGGAACGGCTGGCCACGACCTTGGCCCGACAACGGATTGAAACCGAAATTCTGCCGCCCTTTGCAGCGCTCCAGGGAACGCGGCGAAGGGTGGCGCTTCATGCAAGAGCTGGCGCCCGCGGGGCCGCGCGCCTCGGCTATAAGGCGCGCAAGTCATGGGACCTTGTGGATATCTCGGTCTGTCCGATCGCCGATCCGCAAATCCAGGCGTCGATCCCGGCGTTAAAGCATTTGGCGGCTCCGCTTTTCGAGCACCCCAAGTCGGCGCCGACGCTGCATGTCACCCTGACTTTGAGTGGACTTGATATCGAGATTTCAGGAGTTGAACGCAAATCGGGCGGCCTTTCGGCTGACGCGCGCGTGCAACTGGCCGAGCAAGCGGCGACGGCCGATTTTGCGCGCGTGACCCTAGACGGAGAGACGATCTATCAGGCGCGCCTTCCACAGATCCGATTGGGCCAAGCCAGCGTCAACTTGCCGCCTGGAGCTTTCCTGCAGGCCACGCCGCAAGCTGAGGCGGCGCTCATCGCCTTCGTGGCCGAAGAGGCGCGCAGCGCCACACGTATCGCCGACCTCTATTGCGGCGTCGGGACCTTCACCTTCCGATTGGCGCAAATCGCCCAGGTCTATGCCGCAGATTTTTCGCCGGACGCCATTCGTGGGCTCAAGGGTGCGCTGGCGGCCGCGCCCGGACTGCACGGCGTCGTGGCCGAAGCCCGCGATCTGGTCCGCCGCCCGGTGCTCGCCGGCGAGCTGAAAAAGACGGATGTCGTGGTCCTTGATCCTCCGCGCGCGGGCGCAGCCGAGCAGACGAGCGAATTGGCTTCGTCAAACGTGGCGCGCGTAATCGGCGTCTCGTGCAACCCGGCCACCTTCGCCCGCGACGCCCGCATTCTGATCGATGCAGGCTTCAGTTTGGACCGGCTGCTGCCGGTCGATCAGTTCCTTTGGTCTTCGCATATCGAACTGGTCGGGGTTTTCACGCGCTGAAAAGGTCGATCTGGCCGCCGGGGGCGACGGGGATGCGGAACTGGCTCAAATCCAAGGGGGGCAGTTTGTCCGCAAGCCCGTAGCGCGCCTTGGCCGCGGCGAAACGGCGCGAAGTGATCGCAGCGATCGGTCCCTCGCCCTTCATGCGTTTGCCCCACTGGCTGTCGTAGGCCTTTCCCCCGCGCATTTGCCGGACCAAGGACATCACCCGAGCGGCGCGATCAGGTTGGTCGGTCGAAAGCCACTCCTGGAATAGGTCCGCAATTTCCATAGGCAAGCGCAACGACACATAGCCCGCGCCAACTGCGCCTGCGTCTGCTGCGCTTTTCAACACGCTTTCCATTTCGTGGTCGTTGAGGCCTGGAATGCAGGGGGCGAACATCACCACGCTCGGAACGCCGGCTTGGCTAAGCCGGCGAAGCGCCTCGAGCCGCCGCTCTGGGGTCGCAGCACGCGGTTCCATGGACCGGGCAAGTTTGCGGTCGAGCGTGGTGATCGAGATCGCCACGCGAACAAGATGGCGTTGGGCCATGGATGCAAGCAGATCGAGGTCGCGCAAGATCAGATTGGATTTTGAGATCACTGAGAACGGGTGATTGAACCGCTCCAGGACTTCGATCACCTGGCGGGTGATCCGCAGACGCCGTTCCTGTGGCTGATAGGGATCGGTGTTTCCGCCGATATGGATGACTTGCGGGGTATACCGCGGACGCGAAAGCTCGCGTTCGAGCAGCTCTGCGGCGTGTGGCTTGAAGAACAGCCGAGATTCGAAATCGAGACCTGGCGAGAGCCCCATGTAAGCATGAGCAGGTCGAGCGTAGCAGTAAATGCAGCCATGTTCACAGCCGCGGTAGGGGTTGATCGAGGCTGAGAAGCCGACGTCTGGGCTGTCGTTGCGGGTGATTATGACCTTGGCTTTTTCTGGCGTGACGGTGGTGACGAGCCGCACGGGCTCAATGTCGTCCGACGCCCAGCCGTCATCGAAATCGTCGCGTTGCGCCGTCTCAAACCGGCCGGTGCGATTTGATTTGGCGCCACGTCCGCGCACGGTTGGGGCGATCGGGGCCGAGGGGAGCATGGAAGTACTATGCCCGGCCGGGTCGAACAAAACAAGAACATACCGTGGCTCGATTGTCGACGGCCCGCCATGCCAGTCAATGCCCCGTTAGGCCTAAGAATGCTGCTTGGGGCTTCCACAGAGATTAAGAGTTTTCCGTTCCTCCAATAGATGGAGGCCGAATTAGCAGTATCTCTGCAGTTCGAATCCTCCATATTTCTGAAGGAAGGGACTATGAAAATTGAAAGATGGATATGGAAACTCATAATTTTCGTAGTGAGGAAGTGGTGGCGCTACGCAGAAGCGTCCGTCATCTGCAAATCGCCCTTTCGGGAGTGGTCATAGCTGGACTTGCGATCCTGCTCATGGGCGCGACACGAGGGCCTGAGGTCTTGCGAGCGAGGGGGCTCGTGATTGTCGACGAGCAGGGACACGATCGCATTCTCATGGGCGCTCCCACGCCTGCTTCCGCCCAGCGAGCGCGGAGGGACGCACAAACAGAATCCTTGGTCTTTCTCGGGCCCGACGGCTCAGACCGAGTTATCGTGGGGCAGACACACGATCCACAGGTTGAGGGGAAAACCCTGAAGAGGATCGCGGAAGGCTGGGGTATGGCCTATTTCGATCCCAAGGGAACTGAGAGAGGGGGAATAGGGTATCTCGGAAACGGCCGGGCCGCAGTCGTCCTCGACAGACCTCACGGAGACGCAATTGGGATGCTTGTCGACGATTCGTCGAAATTCGCGGGATTACTAATCAACTATCCCGAGCATGCCGGTAACATTGAGACCGCCATCGAGGTGGGTGTGCAAGAAGACAAGGTCGCGATGGTGCTCCATGATCCCAAGGGACGGGATCGGGCCAGACTTCAACTCTTTGGGGACGAGCGGCCGACGTTTGATTTGCGCGACGCCGCCTCAGCCAGGAATTGAATATTTCGTCGATGCCGTCGCGCTCTGCGGCTCAGTCTGGCGGCGTGCAGACACCATCGAGGCGTCACGGCCTAGACGGTTGACCTTCTGACCGACGCAAGGGCTTGTGGCGACGATGCTTAGCGTGATCGTTGAAACAGCTGACGCTGGCCAGCGTCTTCCGGCCCTGCTTGCTTCTTTGACGTCGCTGGCGATCGAGGGCTTGGTGCGCGAAGTTCTCATCGCCGGTGGCGGGCCTCAAGAGCTTCTGGAAGTGCTGCGCGAAGAAACCGGCGCTGAGCTGGCTGATGATCTGGCCCATGGAATCGCCGCGTCACGCTCTGATCGGCTTTTGATTTTGCCAGCCAAGATTCGCCTAAAACCTGGCTGGCTGGACCTCCTGACCAAACACCTGCGAACCGATGGCGGGGACGCGCTGATCGTGGGAGAGGGGGGACTCCTCGGAGAAAAGTCCTTTGGAGTGCTGTTGTCCCGAAGCGTCGCCTTAGGACTAGCGCATCCCGATTTGAAGAGGCTGCGCGGCAAGCTGGGACGCAGAGCCCGGCGACTGTCCTAAGTCCAGGCGATCATCAATAACCCGCTCGCCAGCCGCAAGCGCATCCAAGGTGGGGGAAGATTGCCCCCACATTTTGCGATAGGTCCAGTAGCCGGCAAGCACCTTCTGTACGTAATTGCGCGTCTCCTGGGCCGGCAGAGATTCCATGAGCAGCAGGCAATCTGTGTTGTCGCCGAGCATCTGTGCAGTCTTGGCGACTGTGGATGGGCCGCCGTTGTAAGCGGCGACGGCGCGGATCAGATCGTGCCCCACGCCCTTTTGAAGCAGCCAGGTGAAATAGTCCTGACCAACACGAAGATTGAAGGCTGGGTCGTAAAGCGGGCTCTTGTCGGTCTTCAGCTTGTCGTCGCCTGCCGCCGCCGCTGCGGCGGTTGGCATGATCTGCATCAGGCCGACCGCGCCTACGGACGAGACGGCCTGCGGATTAAACCGGCTCTCCGCCCGAACCATCGCGTAAACGAGAGCCTTGTCGAGGGTGAAGCCATCGCGCGGGCTCAATTCCGGCGTCGGATAGTCGAGATCGGAATTTCTAGGCGGCGCGGCGCGGTCGGCAAGCGAGGTGCCCATAGCCAGCGTGAGCGCCTTCCAGCGCTCCTGCTCGGTTGGCGTATGGGCCAGCATCATGCCAGAGCGAAGTTCCTGGATAGCGTCGGAGCCGCGGCCAATCTGGGCCAGCGCAACAGCGCGATGAGCGCGCGCGTCATTGGCGACAAATTGGCTGAGGTCCGCGCTCGAAGGGCTTGGCTGCTGTGTTGAATAGGCTGCGAGCAGAAGCCGCGCGACCGGATCATCTCCAACCGCTACGCTCGCCTGATCGTTGAGCTTCAGCTGCCTGGCCGCCACCATGCCATAGAAGGTCTCGCTGTTTCGGGCGGCGGCGTGCAGGAACCTCACCGAGGCTGCGCCATCACCTTGTGCGTCTGACGCGCGCGCGGCCCAATAGGCCGAAGCCGCCTGCATCCAGGCGTCGCACTCCCCGTCGCGCGCAAGGTCGGCGAAATTCTGGCGCGCCTTGTCGTAGGCCTTCAGGCGATAAGCGGCCAGGCCGGCGATCCATCGATCACCGGAGGCCGAGGCGAGCGCCAGGGCTTTGCGAGGATCCCCCGCATAGAAGGCGTCTCGGCCCCTGCGGGCTTTTTCGGAGAGCTTCGGATTGATCGCTGAGGAGGGACCATCGGCCAAAGCAAGCAGCGGCCGAGGCGCAGTATCTAATGCCGGGTCGGATTTTCGCTTGGCGGCCAGGGCGAAGATCCGGTCGGCCACCGGCAGGTCGCGAAACTTCGACAACCAATCGGATAACTCGTCGAACGCTGCGACATGGGCGGTTGGATGCATCAGCTCGCGGAAGCTCAGATACCCCAGGAGTGAGCGATCTTTCAGCGTGACGGCCTGCATCTGGGCGTCAATGAAGTCGCCCCGGTCTGTGGCCTCGAAGGCGGCGGCATAGGCGCGCGCGTCATCGCTTGATAGCGCCCTTAGACCCTCAGCGCGCACGCTCGGCGCCGCAGCAGCGGCGATGGCGGCGGTGCAGGTGAGCACGGCGGCTCGGCCTGCGAGGCGCTTCATCAGCGTCATGCCGTCGTCTGTCCACGCGTTCCCGACTGGTCCGGGCGGGCGCGGCCCTCTACTTCGAAGTCCCGGACGCAAGGGTTAGGCGGCGAATTCACAGGGATCAACCCTAAAGACGAGGTGCGTCGATTTCGTGCACCATCTTTCGCTGCAAAGGTTCACCGCCAGCAAACGCCATGATCAAAACCGCTTGATCTCAGACGAGCATCAGCCCGCCGTCGACGATAAGGACCTGCCCGGTCGTGTATCCGGCCCGCATCAGATAGGTGTAGGCTTCTGCGATCTCGGCAGGATCGCCTGGCCGCGGAAGCGGAAACCGCTCGGTCATCTTGCGTAAGCGCTCTTCGGGAACGCTGTCCCAGACCTGGGTCAGGACGATCCCTGGGCAGACTGCGTTCACTCGCACCGGCGCCAGATCGACAGCCAGACCCACGACCAGATGCTCTATGGCGCCTCCGAAGGCGGTCGAGAGCGCAGAGCCCTTGGAGGGGCGGTGAGCGCGCACCCCGTCCGTCAAGGTGATTGAGCCCTTTTCAGAGATCCGACCCTGGGCGTGCTTGATCGCCATCAAGGCGCCCCAGAAGCGGACGTTGAGACCCTCAGCGGCGGCGGCGAGGTCCAGGGTGGCCACGGAACTGGGCGCAAGGCCGCCCCCCCAGTCGCCCGCTGTGAAGACAAGGTGGTCAAACGCGCCGACTTTATCAAAGAACGCCTCAATGCTGGCTTCTTGCCGAACGTCGGCGACAGCGCCTGAAGCCCCTTTCCCAAGCTTGGCCAACGCAGCCTCGACGTGGGTCTGGCGGCTCGAGCCGATGACGACCTGCGCGCCATCGGCCAAGGCCGCCACGGCCACGGCGAACCCAATGCCGGAACTGCCTCCAATAATGACGACGCGGCGATCACCAAGCCTGGCGGGCGGCATGTTAGGCCCTACTCGTTGGCGCTGATGGCGGTTGAAACCAACTTGCCGTCCGGCGCGCGTGCGTAACGTTTGAACCAACTCATCATGTAGAGTTGGGTCCGCACGAAGTTGGAAGGCTTAGATCCCGTCCCGTGGAATTCACCTTCAAACTGCAGAAGAACGCTCGGTACGCCGCGTTCCTTGAGCGCGGAGAAATACTCCTCCGACTGCGGCATCGGCGTGCGACGATCAAGCACGCCGGTCATCAGCAACGTCGGCGTCGTCACCTTGCCCACCTGCATCAGCGATGAGTGCGCCAGCCACTCCGTGGGGTCCTCCCAGAACGGCTTCTTGAAGAAGCTATAGGTGAAGAGCGGCACGTCGGTGTGGCCGGTCATGCTCAACCAGTCGATGACCGGACAGCGCACGGCCGCGGCTGCGAAGCGGTTTGTGTGACCAATCACCCAGCTCGACAGGACCCCGCCGCCGCTGCAGCCGGAAACGTACATGTGGCTTTCGTCAATGAAGCCCTTGGCCAAGACGGCGTCGACGCCGGACATTAGGTCGTCGTAATCGGGACCTGGGTAGTTGTGGTCGATGCCATCGGAAAAGGCGTGACCGTAGCCGGTGCTGCCGCGCGGATTGAGGTAGAGGACGACGAAGTCGTTGGCGGCGAAGTTCTGCCACATGTAGTTGAAGCCGACGTTATAATTGCCGTAGGGCCCCCCGTGGATTTCCAGGATCAGGGGGTATTTCTTCGTCGGGTCAAAGCCGGGCGGGGTGATGTACCAACCCTGCACCTTCACCCCTCCCGATGAGGTCCAGGTGATCTCCTGGGTCTTTCCAAGCTCCTTGCCGGCGAGGAGGGCTGCGTTGACATTGGTGAGCTTCATGGGCTGGCCGCCACGGCGCAGGTCGTATTTGACGACTTCAGCGGGGTGCTCAGGATCGCTCAGGGTTCCGACCGCGACGAGGTCCTTTGAGGCGGAGTCCATCGTCAGCAGGTGGGCGCCGGTGGTCACCGGGCGTGCGCCCCCCTTCAGAGAAGCGAACTGAACATTTCGCGCACCATGGTCGTCCGCGTCAAAATAGACCCCCGAGCCGTCGCTGGCCCAACGCAGGTTCAAGGGATCGCGATCGAAATCGCCGCTGATCTTTTTGATCTCCCCGCCGCTCAGGGCGACGACATAGAGGTCAGCGACCGAGTTGGTCTTGTCCGACGACGGATAGCCGGTGAACGCCACGGTCTTGCCGTCGGGCGAGACGACCGGGCGTCCCCATTCTCCGGGCTTGCTGACAAGTTCCCGCGCCGTGGCTGCATCAACATCGACGACGAGGAGTTGCGCGCGCTGATAGGTCAGGTCGGAATTGAAGTCGCGGCTGGCCTGAACGACGATGGATTTGCCGTCTGGCGTCCAATCAAACGGCACCTGGCCGCGTAATTCACCAGCCCCAATACTCCATTTTCCGCGGGTCAGCTGCCGCATCGCCCCGCCGTCAGCGGGCACCACGAAGAGGTGGGTATGGCCGTCGTCGAGGAAGCCGACCTGGTCTTGGCGATAGTGCAGGGTCTCGACGATCCGCGGCGAGGCGGTCCATTTGGCCCCCTTTGGTTCGGCCGGCATGCTGATCGACCACTGGGGTTTTTCAGGTACGAACATCGAAAATGCGATAAATTTGCCATCCGGCGACCAGCGGGCGTCCGCCACTTTTTCTGTCGCACGGGTCACCTGAGTTGCAGCGCCTTCGATGTCGATCCATCGCACGAAGATCTGCGTGTGGCCCGGCTCCGCCTCGCCGAAGTAGAGCAGGCGCTTGCTGTCAGGCGACCATTTTGCGCTGCTCCCTTTGGCCAGGAAGCGGTTTTGCGAACCGTCGGCGTTCATGATCCAGATTGACGGCTCCCAGCGGTCATCGAGCCGATTGACTTGCTGGCGCGTATAAACAATCCGCGCACCGTCGGGTGAGATCTGGGCGTCATTGATGCGCTCAAGATCAAAGTAGTGATCGGTCGTCAGCCGGTTTGGTGAGAATTTCTCCTGCGCCCGAGACGCCCCAGCGCTCACCAAGGTCAGCGCTAGCAATATGAAAAGGCCTAAATTCCGCATGTTCCACCCCGCTTGTCTTTAGGGGTAGCTAATCAGACATTGGTCAGGCGGAATAGGCCGCTCGGCTTACCGCGCCTGCGGCGTGCCCTATGGCCGCTGATCTTCTTGTGCGAGCCGCTCGCTTAGCGCCATCAGGTCGGCCCAGACGCGCTTCTTGGCGGCTGGCTGACGCAACAGGAACGCCGGGTGCAGCGTGGGCATGGCGGGCAATTCCAATTCACTGTCGGCTGAGCGCCAGGCCTGCCATCGACCTCTCATCGACAATATGCCCTCATCCTTCTTCAGCATCGCCTTGGCCGAAGCGCCTCCGACCAGAAGCAGGACCTTGGGCTTCACCAGGTTGATCGCGCGCTCGACAAAAGGTGCGCAGACGGCCTGTTCCGAAGGTGTCGGCGTCCGGTTGCCGGCAGGGCGCCAAAAGACGGTGTTGGTGATCAACACCCGCCCGGTCAGATCCGCGGCCGCCAGCATCTTGTCCAACAATTGACCCGCCCGCCCGACGAACGGTTGGCCTTGGCGGTCCTCGTCCTGCCCAGGACCTTCCCCGATCACCATCAATGGCGCCGAGGCCAAGCCGCGGAAAACCACGGCTTGTGAGGCGGCGCCTCCGAATTTCAACGGACATCCGTCAAAGGCTGCAATCGCAGACGCCAAAGCCTCAAGGTTCTCGCAGGCCGCAGCGAGCGCGCGAGCCTGGTCGACGACCTCTGAGACATCGTCAGCCGCGCTCAGTCCAACGGGCGAGGCGGCCAGTTGCGGCGAAGCCTTTTTTAGCAGCGGTTGGACGCGCGCAATTTGACCTGCCGCAATCCGATCCACGGGGTCGTCCAGCAATATGGAATCGACGCCGGCGTCGGCCCAAAAGGCCAGCAGGGATTCTGCGATGGCGGCTTCAGTCATCATCCTCGCCAGCTTTGACCGTCCAGCCCCCTCCTGTCAGCAACCCAATGTCATTGGCGCGACTTTCATCACCAGAAGATCTCCAACTTGCGCATACGGGCGTCATGGTTCTCAATGTTTGGCAAGAACAAAGGTCGAAGGGTTTCGGCCCCAGCGCCGACGAGATGACAGGGGAGGACCCTGATGCACGACGGTTCAGTTGATCTCAAAGCCGAAGCGCGCGCGCGGATCTATGGCCAGCCGCTTGAAGCTCTCGATCCAGCCCAACCAGAGCTCTTTGCGCAAGACGCCATGTGGCCGATCTTTGAGCGGCTGCGCGCCGAAGACCCGGTGCACTACACCTGCTCGCCCACCCATGGCCCCTTCTGGTCGATCAGCCGGTGGCGCGACATCATGGCGGTGGATTCCAACCATCAAGTGTTCTCCTCGGCCGATGGGATCACGCTGCCCAGCCTGGAAGCGCGCGCCGAAACGCAAAAACGTGGCGCGCGGCCAAGTTTCATCTCTATGGACCCGCCACGCCACGACGAGCAGCGCAAGACGGTGAGCCCAGCTGTGGCGCCCTCAAATCTGCAGATAATGGGGCCGCTCATCCGCCAGCGTGCCGGACAAATTCTCGATGGATTGCCGATCGCAGAGGAGTTCGACTGGGTTGAGTTGGTGTCGAAGGAATTGACCGCCATGACCTTGGCGACGCTCTTCGATTTTCCCCAGGAAGAGCGCGGACTGCTGCCCTATTGGTCCGATATTCTCACCAATTCGCCAGGGCATGGGCCGGTGACGAGTTGGGAGCAAAAGCGCGCCGAGGCCGACGCCATGCTCGGCCGGTTTACGCAGATGTGGAACGATCGGGTGAACGCCCCGCCGTCGGGCGATCTCATCTCGATGCTGGCCCATGGCCACGCGACGCGCGACATGGATCGCATGGAATATGCCGGAAATGTCGGACTGCTGATCATCGGAGGCAACGACACCACCCGAAACACCATCTCCGGCTCGGTCTACGCGCTCAATAAGAACCAGGACGAATACGCCAAGTTGCGACGCGATCGCGCGATGATCGCGGCAATGGTCTCCGAAACAATCCGTTGGCAGACCCCGCTCGCCCATATGGCGCGCACGGCGACGCAAGACGTGGAGTTGGGCGGCAAGTCCATCAAAGCCGGCGACCGCGTGGTCATGTGGTACGTCTCAGGCAATCGCGATGAGAGCGTCATCGAAGACCCGAACAGCTACCGGATCGATCGCGAACGGCCACGCCAACACATGTCCTTTGGATTTGGGATCCACCGGTGCGTTGGCAATCGGCTGGCTGAGCTTCAGCTGACGATCATCTGGGAAGAGATCATGAAGCGCTTTCCGGTGATCGAGCTCGCCCAAGAGCCTGTCAGGACCCATTCGATCTTCGTGAAAGGATACGAAACTCTCCCGGTCGTGATCCCGCGACGCCTCTAAGTTCAGGGCGCCTGGAACCCTCGCCGTCTTGCCTCCGATGGGCCAAAGGGCGTGAGCTTAGGTCAGGCCCTTGCTCGGATTGACCAGGTATTTCTCTGCGGTGGCTCGGCGGTTGTAGGCGCCGGCTATGGCAGGGTCGAGCACGTCGGCCAAGCTGATCTCGGCGGTATAGTGGCTGGCGAATGTGGTCTTAAGTTCTGCAGCTACGCGCGCACGAAGCCTTTGGGCCTCTGCTGCGCCGATCTTCATGAGGAATGGCGTGAGCAGCCACCCCCCAAGCCCCCAAGCCATCCCATAGTTGCGCGCAAGAACGCTGGGTCCAGTATCGAGGCCGCCATAGATATAGACTTGCTTGTGGACCGACGAGCCGTAGCGGCTATAGGCCGTGGCCCGCCGACTGATGGCCGCCTCCATGGCTCCCAAGATCTGACCGGCCAGCTTACCGCCCCCGATGGCGTCAAAAGCCAAGGTGGCGCCAGTGTCGGCCAGCGCCTGCGTAAGGTCGTCAAGAAAGCTCTCGGCGGTGGAATTGACTACATGGGTTGCGCCGATCTCGGTCAGAATATGCGCCTGCTCGCGACTTCGCACGATGTTGACCAATGCAACGCCGTCCTTGAGGCAAATCTTGTTGAGCATCTGACCAAGGTTGGAGGCGGCGGCGGTGTGAACCAATCCTGAGTGGCCTTCGCGACGCATGGTCTCGACCATGCCAAGAGCGGTGAGGGGATTGACGAAGCATGAAGCTCCGTCAGCGGCGCTGGCGCCGGAGGGCAAGGGGAGGACGTCGGCAGCTTTCAGGGTGCGATATTGGGCATACATCGCCCCACCGATCCCTGCGACGAGCTTTCCAAGGAGGGCTTGTGAAGCGCTGTCCGATCCCGCCGCGACCACAGTCCCGGCTCCCTCATTGCCCACGGTCATCGGCTGATTTAATCGCCCTGCCATTGCGCGCATGTGCGCCTGTGGAACGCTGGCTATCAGCCGCGGACCGTCGGCTGCCCTGGCCGTCGTCATGTCGGCCGCGCCGAGCAAGAGGCCCAGGTCTGAGGGGTTGATGGGCGAGGCTTCCATGCGCACCACAACCTCGTCGGCGGCCGGCTCCGGAACCACCACCCTGGCCAGTGAAAGCTCAAGCTCACCGTTGGCCTTGATGAGCGAGTGAAGTTGAAGTCCGAACCCCAGATCACCGTCGGCCATTGTGTCGTCCCCATCGCATCAGCGCCCGCACAGAACTGCTTTGTGAGCACCGGGGCAAGGCAGAAGCCCTGGCGACGTCGTAAGGAGCGCTGGCGCGCGAACCGCGCTAAGCTCTCATCCCATGACCGAAGCTCCATCTCCTAGCCCCGTCTCCAACCCACCTGCGGGGGCGCGCGCCGCGCCCTCCACAGCGCGCAATCGCCAGCCGATCCTCGAAGTTCTGCGTTCTCGGATAGGGGATGGCTCGCGGGTGCTGGAGGTTGCAAGCGGGGCTGGAGAGCATGCGGCTTTCCTGGCTGCGTCTTTGCCACGCGTGCATTGGCAACCCTCCGATCTCGATCCCGAAGCGCTCGCCAGCATCTCGGCGTGGCGAGCCGCCGCCGGGCTCGAAAATCTCAGTGCGCCGATCCGCCTGGACGCTGCAGACGTGACGAGCTGGCCGGCAGGACCTTTCGATGCGTTGGTGTGCATCAACATGCTCCACATTTCACCTTGGGCTGCCTGCGAAGGCCTATTTTCGGGGGCGACTCGGGTCTTGCCGCGAGGAGGGCGGCTCTTTCTCTATGGACCTTTCCTGGAGGCCGAGCTCGAGACGGCGCCCAGCAATCTGGCGTTTGATGCGAGCCTCAAGAGCCGCGATCCAAGCTGGGGATTGCGCGACTTGGCGAGTGTGAAGCAGGTGGCGCGCGCGAACGGCCTGGTTTTGGCTGAGCGCATCGCCATGCCCGCAAATAACCTGATCGTGGCCTTCGAGAAGCTCTAGAACCCGGGGCGGCGGCGTCTAACGACGCTCTGCTTGCGCAAACTCTAATGATGGGCCGCGCGCCGGATTTTTGAGCGCAGAAGCCGGCGGCGACAACCGTCTATAGGGAGCTCGATATACCCGCCCGGCTTTCTGAAACCGGGGTCTCATCGGGCTTCGCATTGTCTTGTTCCTCGTTCCACATAACGTTAGTTTGTTAACGGACATGCAGCGGCCATTGCGGCCGATGCGGGGGGCAGGTCAGGGGGAAAACGATGGTTGCGGAAACAATCGCGGGCTTAGGGTCCGGCGCGGCGGTCGCGCGACGGCCACGGTTCTATCTTTGGATGGCGGTTGCGATGGCCGCCACGGCGTTCATTGGTTTTGCCCCGACCTATTGGGCTCCGATAGCCCAGGGCGTGCCGGAGCGAATAGGCGTGCTTGCGGTCCATGGGGTGCTGTTCTTCGGCTGGACGCTGTTTGTGATCTGTCAGACCTGGCTGGTTGGGTCTGGCAATGTCGCGCGCCATCGCGACGTGGGATTGATCGGCGTGGCTTTGGCGACAGCCATGGTGATCTTCGGCATATTGGCGGCGATCAACTCCTCTACCCGCGCCATTGCCCTGAATGCTGGCCAGGCCGGCGAAGCCTTCATGATCGTGCCGCTATCGGCGGTGCTGGCGTTTGCGGTGCTGGTCACAGCGGCGATCGCCAATATTCGCCGTCCCGAATGGCATAAGCGCCTGATGCTGGCGGCGACGGCGGTCATCCTGGAGGCCCCGATCGCGCGTCCGTTCATTGTCTATATGGTGATGGGCGGACACCCGCCGCCGTTCCACGGAACGGTGGGGCTCGCGGGTTTCAATGGCCCGCCGCCGCCCGTCGTAGGCGTGCTGCCGCCCGCGCTGGTCGCCCTGCTCTTTATTGTTGTCGGCATGGTTCGCGATTGGCGTGTGCTCGGCAAGGTGCATCCCGCCTATTGGTGGGCGGGCGGCTTCGCCCTTTCAGTGGTGTTGTTGAGGAACCCGCTGAGCGACACTCAACTTTGGCATGGTTTCGCGCGTTCGCTGATATCGTTCGCAGGCTAACCACGGAAGAACGGCCCCAGCCCTATTTGGCGCAACGCCGGGCCCTTGCGGACGCCTTCTCGAGGCCGCAAGGGCAAGCGGGAAGCCCAAGCTTGCAGGGCTCGAGGTGGCGAGGCGGCGAAAACAGCAGGCTGATAGGCTGGTTTAAATGCCAACCTTTTCAACGCCTGCAGGAGGCTCGCGTCGGTCAATCGGTTGCAGGTTGATAGGCCAACGCCCAATCGAGAGCCGGATCGCGGCCGGCGACATAGTCGTCCCAGCTGGTGACGATCTCCTGGTCCGGACGAATGGCGTTCTCGGCGTCCTTCGGAACGAAGGCGTACCATTTCGTCGAATAGCGCAGCTCTAGGCCCGAGCCCGGCAATTTCACCCGCCGCACCTCCTGCCAGCTGTTCGGCTTCTCACCGATCTCGCGGCCGACCAGCAGGGCCGCCGTACGGTAACGGAAGTGTGCGGCGTTCGACATCGCCGCCGAGAATGTTGTCGGCCCGACGAGCACAAAGAGATGACCTTTACGGTTGAGATCGGTGCGCTTGGCGATCGGATCGACAATCTGATGCAACCCCACGAAATAGTCACCGCCGCCGTTCGTCCGCATGTCGATGACGAGCTTTTCGGGGTGGTTCTTGTCGATCAGGGCGAACATCTCGGCTGCATGTTTTCCGAGCTGCGCATAGGTGCGAAAGTCGCAGTAGATCGTATGAGCGTCCGCCAAAGCCTGGCACCAATAGGTCTCGTCGGGGCGCGTGCTGCTGAGGGGCGGTGATTTTGTCGCCTGGATCCAGTCGGGCTTCGCGCCTGGCGCGGTTGCTGAGATCTCCACGCTCAGCCGCCGGCCATCATCGCGTTCCAGCGTAAAATTCGCCCGGCTGCGATCGTGGGTGATCCCAAGACCGTGCAGAGCTGTTCCGACGTGCAGGAAGCTCGTTGCAAACGCCTCGCGCAGTGGCGGATTCTCATCGCCCGGCGTCAAGGTCAGCAACCTGGCGTAGGCCTCCGCGATCGGGTGACCGTCGATCTGCAGGATCCGTGCTCCGACGCTCTCGGCGTATGCGCGATCAGCCGATACGATGCGGAACTCCTCGCCAAACCGTCCAATTCGCAGCGGCAGGTCGGCCCGGTCTTCGGGAAAGGATAAAGCGGTGTGGCCATCGCCCATCATCAGGGCGATTTGGTCGAGCCCGACGTAAGCCTGGTCCGCGTCAAGGGTCGGCAGGCGCGCGTCGAGGGCGGCCACGGCCGCGTCGAAATCCATCTTCGACGTGGAGCGCCAGGGATCGGGGTGGCGCTTGGGCAGTTCACGCGCCAGGAACTGCAGGTCGGCCCGCCACTGCTCAACGCCGGGCGCAGGCGCCGGCCTTAGGGTCTGCGCCGACCCGACAGAGCTGGCCAACCCCAAGGCCGCGGCGGCGATCATCGTCATGGCGGTCCTAAGCGCGATCATGGACTTGGTCCTCGGGTGGGTAGGATGAGGCTCGAGGCCGACGACACAACCGCGTCGAAGTCGCCCGTGGCCTCGAACGTGGAACGGTCGCCGCTGGCCAGCAGCAGACGCAGGCGCCAGCCCTGGCGCACCAGGACCGAGGTCGGCAGTAGGGTTACGACCGCCTCGAACGGGCTTTCCACTGGCGCTGGAGAGGCGTCGGCGCGGCGGAAGCTGTGAAGCGTCGTTTGCGAAGGATCGAACTTGCGGCTCGCCAGCCTAAGCTGGCCCTCGGTCAGGTAGACGGCGCGGCCGCTCGGGTCGATGGCGGCAAGGTAGGCGAATATCGCGCAATCGGCCGCCTGCTGCGCGGAGAGCGATAAGCTCAACACCGGTTGGCCGGTAATTTCTAAGTCGTGATCAAGCGGGGCGGTGGTGAAGCCCGGGAGCCGCTGCATCGCCGCGATCGCTGTGCGGTAGTCGACCGGCTGGCCTCCGACCTGGGTATGCCAGCGATTGAGTTCGCCGGTGTCGGTTTGCACCAGGTGAATGGCGCGTGTCGCAGCAGGGTCCCAGTGCGCCGAGAGGCTTTCTCCCGATAGATGAAGCACCGTCTCGCCAAGACCGGCAGGCGGCCAGCGATGGGTCGAGCGCCAACGGGCCTCGCCTAAGGTGTAGTACCAGATCAACCGCTCGGGTGGCGGGGTTACGCCGGTTTTCAGGTGGGCGTCGAAGAATTGCAGCAGCTCGCGCCGCCGTTGCATCAGGCTGGGCGCGACGGGCCTATCCGGCGTCGAGAAAGGATCGGCGTCGTAGCCGCCGGCATGGCTCCACGCCCCGATGATCACGGTCTGTGGACCTGGTCGTTCTCGGAACCGCTTGAGCGCGCCTTGAACCGTCCCTGCATCGAGCCAGCTTACGTAGACGAGCATCGGCGTCCGACCTCCCCCAAACCGGCTGCTAGCGGCCGAGGCGCTGAGGCTCTCAAGCGATCCTCCGGCCCCAGCCAGCCGATCGTCGACGAATTCCGCCTTGCGGGCCGCAGCGTCGATGTCGAGGTTGCCGCGATGCTCTGCAATCGCCGCCCGGGCCAGCGCGCCGTCGGTGTCGAGATCAACCCGCTTGACGGCTGCGCCGGCGTCCGCGCCGGCCGTAAAGGCTTGGAAGGTTTGCGTCACCCATCTGTCCAGTACGCCACCTGGTCGCAGGACGTCGGCGTAGTCGAAATCGCTAAAAAGCGGCGCGACAGCTCCCACCGCCGGTCGGCCTGTCGCGGCCAGAAGTTCTGAGGCCGTGCCCTCCACGGAGACGCCGCTGGCTCCCACCCGGCCGTTCGACCAGGGCTGCGCCGTGATCCAATCGACGATCTCCGCCAAATCCGAGATCGTCGCCGTCCCCAGCCGGCTGGTTCCGAAGGAAGCGCCGGTCCCGCGCTCGTCGAGCAGGATGCGGGCATAGCCATGCTCGGCCCAGAAGCGGTCGTCGGATGAAAGGCCGCCATCGATGGAGGCGCGGCCAAGTCGGCTGATCTTCAGGATCGCCGGAACCCGCGCGCCCGCCGCCAAGTCCGTGGGCAGCAGCAAGTCGATGGCGATCCGCGTCCCGTCCTTCAATATAAGGTAGCGGCTCGTAGCGACGACGCCTTGGTGCTCCGCTCGACGCTCCGGCGCGTGAAAGGGCGTGTCCCCCGCGCCAGCCAGCGCGGCCAGCGCTAAAAGGCCAGTGAGCGCGCTTCTCATGTCGTGTGAGCATCGACGCCCTGCGATGCGACCTGAGCTCCGAAGGTCTCCAAGGCGGAGCGGGCCAGAATCGAGAACAGCGCCTGGGCGTTGGGCGCATGACGGCGGCGAAGGATGAAGCCCAGGTAGGCCATGTAAAAGAGCTCGCCCACCTCCGGAGCTCGGGCCAGGCGACCGATCAGGGCGATGCGTTGGGCTTCGCCCCTATCTACCCGCTGGGCGATCGCCGGATCGACCGCCGCCCACCGGAAGATCGCGGCGTCCGAGGGACATTCGCCGCGTTCGCTAGCCGTCACCCGTTCAGTCAAGGCCGCGATCAGCTGACGTACGCCGTCGGGCTGGCCGACCGCCTGGGTCAGCAGATCGGCCTCGGCCTCCCACTCCTCCACGAGCGCCTGCTTCAGGTCCGCCAGATCGCGGAAATGCCAATAGAAGCTTCCCTTTGTGACCTTCAACTTGCGGGCGAGGGGCTCGATGCGCACGGCCTCGGAGCCGCCGCGGAGTAAGGCCATGCGCGCAGCCTTCATCCAGTCTTCGCGAGTTAGGCGAGGTTTTTCCATACGGTACAGTATGGATTCGGGGAAGCGATTGTCAAGGTTCGCTTCCCTGCGGCCTCCAGCCATCGGCGTCGCTTGCGAGCCCTGCCACCCCGAGCTTCTGCCCAGGAGAGTTCGAGACGATCGCATGGGTGGAAGGAGACGAACGCGTCGCGCCTGCATCAGGCCGCTACGCGAGACGCCGACCCTGACGCGCTCAATGCCGGCCGCCATGATGTCCGCTTAGACCATCCGATCTGAACTCCTAGAGAGGTTCAGCTGTGATGTGGCTAGTCGGACCGCTTGACCTTTGAATTGAGGTCCGGGCGCGAAGCGAGGAACGCTGCGCGCTCGGCTGGGGTCAACACCTTGGCCTTCTGCTGGCGCGAGACCTTGGGTGTTGGTGCAGCGTAGACAGGACTTGGCGGTGAACCGCCCTTTAGATCAGAAAAGCGCTTCGGTGCGGGTTTCATAAGGATATCCTAGCGCTTGCGAAAACGCGCGGCCTCAGCCGCCAGCGATGAGCCCCAAGGATCCGGGCGCGCCTCATCTGGCTTGAAAGGCAGTGATCCCGCCACGCCGCGAAGGGCGAGCCAAAGCTGTTGGTTGAAATGCCCAAGCACACGAAGCGGGCGGCGTTTGTCATCGGTGACGTCCCATCCCTCAGCTTCGAAGGCCGCCACCTGGGCCGCCAGGGCCTGGCGCTCGATCTTGTCCCAATTGGCAGGTCGAGGATGGTCTTCGGCTTGCTCGGCCGTCAGCCCAAAGTTGGCGAGCGAGCAAGCGTCGATCTGCGGGTGTTCGGCGCGAGCTTCAGGCTCTGCGAACTCGCGCTTCAAGAGCGCCTGGTATTCCAGGTCGGCGACGCCAGGCAGGTCGATCAGGCGACGAAGTGCGGGTGGGCGGTCCATGGGATTGACCTATCGCGCTTCGCAGATCTTGGGTTGAAAAAAACGCAGCGCGATGTCGGGCCGTCGCGCGGCCGCGCGTTCTTTGGGCCAAAGCCGCAAGGAGGACGACATGCCGAAGATCCATCCGTTCCTATGGTTTGACACTGAGGCCGAGGAGGCTGCGAACTTCTATGTCTCGCTGTTTCCCAATTCAAAGATCCTGCAGGTGATGCGAAACGCCGGAAAAGCGCCGGGGCCGAGCGGCGCGGTTCTGACGGTCGATTTCGAACTGGATGGCTTTCGGGTCACAGCGCTGAACGGAGGGCCGACCTACCGCTTCACCGAGGCTTGTTCATTTGTGGTCGACTGCAAGGATCAGGCTGATGTCGACTATTATTGGGATCGCCTCTTGGACGGCGGCCAGCCTAGCCAGTGTGGCTGGTTGAAGGATAGGTTCGGCTTTTCCTGGCAAATTGTGCCCCAGGCGATCTTCAGGACGATCGGCGGACCAGATCCCGCAGGGCGCGCACGCGCGATGAACGCCATGATGAAGATGGTCAAGCTCGACGTCGCCCAGCTTGAGGCGGCCTATGCCGGGGGAGACGCCTAACGGATCGCTGGAATGATTTGCTGCGCGACAATCTCGTCGCGCCAGCGCGTCCAGACGCCGCCTTGGCCGAAGTTGCCAGCCGTCATCACCACGACAAGATCGGCCTCGGGGACCACGATCAGAAGCTGCCCGCCATTTCCGGTCGCTTCATAGTCACGATAGGTGCGGCCGCCGACCTTGAGGTTGTTGAGATGCCAGGCGTAGCCGTCCTGGGCGAGGCCATAGACGTTGGAGAACTGCTCGACTGAGAGGCCCGTGGTGGCAGGACTTACATCCTGTTGAGGCGCCGTCGATAGCGCCCTCCGTAGCCGTCGCGCGTGGGGGTGAGGTTCCAATAGTAGCGGCCAAATTGAAGGGGTTTGGCGAGCGTCTCGTCAAAGAGCCGCGGCAACCATATCCCTGTGCGCGCGCTGAGCGGACGCCAACGGCTATAGAATACCTTCCCTCTCCCATTTCAAAGGCAGCAAGGGAGGCGGGTCGCGAAAGATGGCACGTCGGCCGACGAACCGACCAATTCCGATCAATTCAAAATGGGAGTGAAGATGACCATGTCTCAGGCCCTGAAGCGATCTTCCATACTAGGCGCGGCGTTGTTTATCTGTCTCACGACAATTGCAGCGTCTCCTGACAAACCAGAGGCCATGAACATGCCCCTTGACCCCTCTGCGCATCAACGGGCGGCAACCATTCACGAGGTGACGACCTCACTCTACTCCAGCCACCGGGCTGTCTTCAGCCCTGACGGGAGTCGAGCCGCAGTCCTCGGCTACAGTGACCTCGGTCGCAAGCAGCCAATTGTTGAGATCTATGACACGGCGAGCTGGAAGCAAGTTGCGCGACGGGCCCTGAGCCTTTCTCGAACCGACTACACGGCTGGGGGACTAGCCTTCAGCCCTGATGGTCGCCTGCTGGCCGCAGGCGCGGGTTCTGTCGTGGTGTGGCGGACTGATACATGGCAAGAGGTCTTTGTGTCGAATGGACCGTTCTCTCGCGGTCCATATGCCGCGCACAATTTGTCGGCCATAGCATTTAGTACGGACAGCAAGACACTCGCGGCCCTATATGATCGGGTGTGGTTCCCCGAAACCCTTCGGGTAGACACCACGGATCAGTTGGTTGCCTTGGAGGCCGCTCGGCGCAACTCGATCTTGGCCAACGAAAAGCCCGCCGAATTCACTGCTCCCCTTGTCGCATTCTTGGACGCATCGACTGGCCAGCCCCTTGGTCAAGCCTGTCCCGGCGGATGCGATGGAAATTCACGCGCCATGGTGTCGTCCGTTCTCCTCGGAACGGGCCAGGGCTTTTTGGTGCCGTACGCGGAGCCTGCGGGAAGCCCCAGCGTTGGTCCAATGAGGATTTCTCTGACTCTGGGAGCCATCTCACCGAAGGGGCCGGGGCAGGCGACGCCGATCCCAAATAAGGCTCCTATCACTGCCGCAGCCGCTTGGGGCAACACGGTTGTGGCCGGCTCAATGCCAAATGACCTGTTTGCCGGCGGTAAGGATCAACAACCGCTAACGGTCTTCCATGCCGACGGGCGCGCATTGTCATCCATTCAGACTTTCGGAGCCATTCGATCAATCGGCATAGCGGCGAGCTCCGATCAATTGACCACTTTCTCGACAGCCCCATTTCGGGATGCTGCGGTCGAAGTCTGGGACCTCAAGTCCAATCAGCTGATTCAGCGAGCAACGATCGACGGCCTAAAGTCTGACTTCGGGGCGAGCGCCGTGGATCCCCTACGAGGGCGCGCCCTCGTAGCCACCCTCCGTGCGCGAGAACACGACAAGCTGCTGATCGCAGACATCCACAAGGTCCAACCCAGTCACCACCAAGTTTCTTGGAGATTTTCAACGTCCACCGTCGCTCAGGCTGCGGCGATGATCGCTGCTGCCTGCAATAACAACGCTCCCATAGGGCGAGGTGCAGTTTTATGGCAATCTAGTCCAAACCTACGGCGGTTGCGGCGATGATCAGGAAACTCGCCAAGGCCGGAAAGACGCTGAACATCTCTGCTAAGCGGGACCTGGCCAACGGTCTGGCTGTTAAAAGAAGGCGCGCGGCGCGTGCAATTGCAACTCAGCGCGCGCATCACGCGTCTTCCTTTCAGCGGTTCATGCTTGACCGCCGCCACGTGACGTTCCGATAAGTCATCTCATGGATCAACGGAGCGCCTGGGCATGAGCGAAAACGTCGAACGCGAGGCGATGGAATATGACGTCGTCATCGTGGGCGCGGGGCCGTCAGGACTGTCGGCTGCGATCCGTCTGAAACAGCTCGCCGCGGACGCCGGCGGCGAGCTGTCGGTGGCGGTGCTGGAGAAGGGCTCCGAGGTCGGCGCTCACATTCTCTCGGGCGCGGTGATCGACCCCAAGGGCATCTCCGAGTTGTTCCCAGACTGGAAGACCATGGGCGCGCCGCTGGAGACGCCGGTCAACGACGACCGCTGGTTGCTGCTGGGTCCGCAGGGCTCGCTGCGGCTGCCGACCTTCGCCATGCCGCCGCTGACCCACAACCACGGGACCTACATCGCCTCGCTGGGCAATGTCTGTCGCTGGCTGGCCGAACAGGCCGAAGGCCTGGGCGTCGAGATCTATCCGGGGATGGCCGCCTCCGAGGCGGTCTTCGACGAGACCGGCGCCCTGAAGGGCGTGGTGGCCGGCGTGTTCGGCGTCCAGAAGGACGGCAGCCACGGGCCGGACTACCAGCCGGGCATCGAGCTGCACGGCAAGTACGTCTTCATCGGCGAGGGCGTGCGCGGGTCGCTGTCCAAGCAGCTGCGGGCGAAGTTCAGCCTGGGCGAGGGCGCCGACCCCGAAAAGTACGGCATCGGGCTGAAGGAGCTTTGGCAGGTGCCGGATGAGGTCTTCAAGCCGGGCCTCGTGCAGCACGCCGCCGGCTGGCCGCTGGACGACAAGACCGGCGGCGGGGGCTTCCTCTACCACTTCGGCGACCATTATGTGTCGGTGGGCTATGTGGTGCATCTCAACTACCAGAACCCCTGGATCTCCCCGTTCGACGAGTTTCAGCGCTACAAGACCCATCCCGAAGTCTCGAAACATCTGAAGGGCGGCAAGCGGATCGCCTACGGCGCGCGCGCCATCTCCGAGGGCGGGCTGCAGTCGGTGCCGCGGCTCTATTTCCCGGGCGGGGCGCTACTGGGCGACAGCGCCGGTTTCGTCAACGTGCCGCGCCTTAAGGGCAGCCACAACGCCATGAAGAGCGGCATGATGGCCGCCGAGGCCGCCTATGCCGCCATCCGGGCTGGCCGCCAGCGCGACGACCTGGTCGAGTACCAGCAGGCATACGACAAGTCCTGGGTGCGCAAGGAACTGAACCTCGTGCGCAACGTCAAGCCGATCCTTAGCAAGTTCGGCACGGGCCTGGGCGGCGTGCTTTCGATGATCGATATGTGGTGCACCAGCCTGCTGGGAGGGTTCTCGGTCTTCGGGACCATGCACCACGCGAAGAACGACGCGGATTCCACAGGTCTCGCCAAGGACTACAAGCCGATCGTCTATCCAAAGCCGGACGGGGTCTTTTCCTTCGACAAGCTCTCGAGCGTTTTTCTGTCGAACACCAACCACGATGAGAACCAGCCCGCGCACCTGAAGTTGCTCGATCCCCAGGTGCCGATTTCAATCAATTTGCCGAAATTTGGCGAACCTGCGCGGCTCTACTGTCCAGCAGGCGTCTATGAGGTGCTCTACGACGACAAGGGCGAAAACCCGAAGTTTCAGATCAACTTCCAAAACTGCGTGCACTGTAAGACCTGCGACATCAAAGACCCCTCGCAGAATATCAATTGGACGACCCCACAGGGTGGCGACGGTCCAAATTATCCAAATATGTGACGCGAAACTGCTTTCGTGACAGCTTGCCGCCTTGCCGCGGCCATCCTTAGGCCTGAAGGTCCGCCGATGCGTCTCGTTCTTTTGCTCACCGCCGCCCCCCTGGTTTTGCTCTCCGCCTGCGCTGGCGCGCCGGGCGCATCAGGATCGGGACCCAGCGGCTCCATCGCCGCGAATGTATCGCCTTACGGGATGTTTCTCGCGGGCGAGTCTGCGCTGAACAATGGCAAGAGCGGTGACGCCGCGCGGTTCTTCGAACAGGCGCGAAGCGAAACCGGCGACGCCCTGATCGGCGAGAAAGCCTTCACCTCTGCGCTCTTGGCGGGCGATATCCAAAAAGCGGCGCTCCTTGCGCCTTCGGGCGAGGACGCCACCGAAGCGGCCAAGCGCCTTGGCAAGCTGGTGATCGCCGTGGAAGCCATGGCTGAGGGGCGCGGCAAGGAGGCTCAGGGGCTTCTCGCCAATGGCGCGATCCCGTTCCCGCATAATGCGGCGGGGGCTTTGCTTGCACCTTGGGCTGCGGCGGAGGCCGGCGACGTCGAAGGCTCGTTTATTCGGCCTGAAATCCGCGGCGACCGTCTGGTGGATTATTTCGGCCAGCTCGGCCAAGCCGCGCTTTTTGAGCGCGCAAAGCACTACGATGAAGCCGAAACCGACTTCAAAGCCGCGATCTCTGTTTCGACGCCGACCGAAACGGCAGTCCTGGACTATGGCGGCTTTCTTGAAAGGCGGGGGCGTAAAGTCGATGCGCTGGCGGTTTACGGCGAGGCGCTCAGCCGCGAACCGGACAGCATAGCTGTGAAGGCCGCCCAGGAGCGCGCGTCCAGTGGAAAGCCCGCGCCGCCAGCGCCGACGATCCGCGAAGGCGCGGCCATGGCCTTGCTCGCACCAGCGGCGACCATGCTGGGGGCCAAGCAAAGCCAGTTGGCGTTGGCCTATCTTCGACTGATCATTCGTCTCGATCCGCAGATGGATGAAGCCTGGATGATGGTCGGCGACATGATGGAAGGCGCCGGCGACGTCGAAGCCGCCCGCGCCGCCTACAGCCACCCCAAACCCGGCTCCACCGAATATTCCACGGGGCAGTCCAAACTCGCCTGGACCTATCAGAACAGCAATGACAAGGAGACCGCGCTCAAACTGGCCCGTGCAGCTGCAGCGACGGGCAGTCAGGACGCGCGCGTGACGCTGGCCGATCTGCTGCGCTCGGACGAGCAATTTGCGGAGGCCGTGGACGTTCTAAATGGCCTGATCGCCCAATCGAAGACGCCGGATTGGCGCCTGCTCTATGCCCGCGGCGTGGCCTATGAGCGCTTGGACCGCTGGACGGAAGGTCAGGCTGATCTGCAGGCGGCCTTGAAGATGCACCCTGACGATCCGGAATTGCTCAACTACCTGGGCTATTCCTGGATCGACCGGGGCCAGCATCTCGAAGAGGCGCGCGCGATGATCGAAAAGGCGGTCGCCTCTGATCCGCGATCCGGGGCGATGGTCGATTCCCTCGGTTGGGCGTTCTATCGAATGGGCGACTTTAAGAAGGCGGTCGAAAAGCTTGAAGAAGCTGTCGAACTCGACGCCGGCGACCCTGAGATCAACAATCACCTGGGCGACGCCTACTGGAAGGTAGGGCGCAAGGACGAGGCCCAGTTCCAATGGCGCCGCGTGCTTACGCTCAAGCCCGACGACAAGATCAAGGCCAGCGCCGAAGCCAAGTTGGCTTCAGGTCTTGGTCCTGACGGGCCAACGCCAAAACTCGCCGGCAGCTAGTCTTGATGCGCGCGGCCTTCGCGCCGGCCAAGGTGAACCTGTTCCTGCACGTCGGCCGGCCGGCGCGGGACGGATATCACCCGATATGCAGCCTGATGGCCTTCGCCGATATCGGCGACCAGGTCTCGACCTTCGACGCGGAGGCCTTGTGCTTGCGCCTGGCGGGGCCCTTTGCGAACGAGCTGGCGGGGTTGGACGACAATCTTGTTCTACGCGCGGCCAAGGCGCTGATCCACGAGGCGCGCCGGCCGGTGGCCCCGATCGGGTTGAGCCTCGAGAAATATCTACCGGTCGCCTCAGGTCTTGGGGGCGGATCAAGCGATGCGGGCGCAGTCTTGCGCTTACTCCGAGATCTCCTTGAGCCGCCTATCGAAAATGACCGATTGGAAGCCATAGCGGCCTCATTGGGGGCCGATGGCGCAGCTTGCCTTTGGGGTGCGCCCGCCATAGCGCAGGGACGCGGAGAACGCCTTTCCGACGCCCCAGGTCTTCCACCGCTCGATGCTGTGCTGGTCAACCCGCGCGTCGCAGTTTCAACGGCTGACGTCTACCGCCGATTTGACGCCGACGGCCGTTTTGGCGAAGTCACCCCGCCTGTGGTCCCCGACGTGTTTGAAGACGCTGCAGATCTTGCGGCGTGGCTTTCGGGTCAGCGAAACGACCTTGAAGCTGCGGCCGTCGCCGTCGAACCCAGGGTGGGAACGGTTCTGGAGGTCCTGGCGGGCGAGCCTGAAACCCTGCTGGCGCGCGTCTCAGGCTCTGGGGGTACGTGTTTCGCCCTTTGCGCCGGCGATATCGAGGCTGAGAGCCTGGCGGAGCGCATCGAGGCCTTGGCGCCGGATTGGTGGATCCAAAGATGCCGGCTCGGGGGCCCCTGGCCCGATAAATTCTAGCAGCCTTGATATTCTAGCGACCTTGCAGGCGCGCCCTTAGCGACAGGGCTATCGACGGCCCATCGCCAGGCTCAGAAAATAGCCAAGGCTGATGGCGCCGATCGCGACGAGCGCTAGGAAGACGTAAGCGGCGGCGAGCTGCAGTCCTATATTGTTGCGCCGAGCGCCGCCCGGGGCGGCGGTCAGCGCCTCGCGCTCGGTCCAAAGGCTGAGAGCCGCGACGATCAGGCCCAATCCGACAAGGGCTGGGGGCGGGGCGTTGATGAACCTGCAGGCAACGCCCAGGACCAGCGCAGCCAAGAGGCCATAGGCGATCCCCGAGGCGGGAAACTTGGTGAGCCTGGCCCACAACGGACGACGAGGCGTGGTCATTTCTTACCCATTGTCAGGCCGATGGCCATCGGCCGCCAGACCAAAAACGAGAGCGGGGGCCCTGCTGGACCCCCGCTCCCATCGTGCTCTCCAGCGATAGCGCTGGTCAGCCCTGCACCACCTCGCCATGGAGATTGATGTCGAGGCCTTCGATTTCCACGTCCTCACTGACCCGGATGCCGATCGTGTATTTCAGCACGAGCAGGATCAGGAAGGTGACGACGCCGCAGAACACAAAGACAGCTGCGACGTCGATGAACTGCAGGCGCATCTGATCGAAGTTGTGGTCGATCAGCCAGCCGCCCTTCGAGGGAATGGTGCTGTTGATCGCTTTGGAGGCGAACATGCCCGTCATGATCGCCCCCAGCGCGCCTCCGACGCCGTGGACGCCGAAGCAGTCCAGGGCGTCGTCGTAGAAGCCCAGCGCCTTCTTCATGTGGACCGCAGAGAGGTAGCAGACGATACCGGCCGCAAGGCCGATCCAGAGCGCGCCGGTGGGATTGACGAAGCCCGAAGCCGGCGTGATCGCCACCAGGCCCGCCACCGCGCCGGACGCCATGCCGATGACGGTTGGCTTCTTGGCGATGATCCACTCGATGAACATCCAGCTGCACGCTGCAGCAGCAGTTGCGATTTGCGTCGCAACGGCAGCCATGCCGGCTTGGCCGTCATGCGATTCCACCGCCGAACCGGCGTTGAAACCGAACCAGCCGACCCAGAGCAGCGAGGCGCCGATGACGGCGTAGGCTGGATTGAACGGCGCGAAGTTCTCCGTGCCAAGCCCACGACGCTTGCCCAGCATCAGGGCCGCCACGAGGCCGGCGGTCCCAGCGTTCAAGTGCACCACGGTGCCACCCGCAAAGTCGAGCGCGCCGATGCCGCCGGCGCCGAGCCAGCCCTTGGCCGACCAGACCCAGTGGGCGACGGGGCAATAGACCAGCAAGAGCCACAGCGCCATGAACCAGAGGAATGCGGAGTACTTCATCCGATCTGCGACCGCCCCGGCGATCAAGGCCGGGGTGATGATCGCGAAAGTCATCTGAAAGAACATGTACACGGTCTCTGGGATGGTCGGCGCCAGTTCCGTGCTGGCGATGTTGATATCGCCGTTCAAAGGGGCGAGCAGGATATATTTCAAATCGCCGATGTAGGGATTGTGGCCGGTGAAGGCGATCGAATAGCCTATGACCATCCATAGAACGGTGATCACCGCTGTTGCGCCGAAGCTCTGGGCCAGGGTGTCTAAGATGTTCTTCTTACGCACCATGCCGGCGTAGAAAAGCGCAAGGCCTGGGATCGTCATCATCAGCACGAGCACCGAGGATGTGAGCATCCAGGCGGTGTCGCCGGAGTTGACCGCGTCCTTCGGATAGGATTGCGTCGCGCAGTTCTTCAGAGCCGCGCAGGAATCTGGGGCGGGCGGCCCTGCCGGGGCGGCGGCGGGGGCCGCAGCTTGCGGCGCGGCTGGTGTTGCGCTGGCGCTTGGCGCAGCCGCCGGCGTCGCATCCGGCGCCGCTGCAGCTGGCGCGGTTGCCGCCGGCGCGGCCGGGGGCTGGGCGAGCGCAGCCCCGGCGAGCGGGCCTCCGATCACCATGGCGGCGAGCGCAAGCCCGGCCAGCCTCTTCAATCCGATCAGTTTCATTTTCAATGTCCCCTTGTTTTTGACCGCTAGAGCGCCGCGGCGCCGGTTTCGCCGGTCCGGATACGCACGGCGTCCTCGACATTGAGGACGAAGATTTTGCCGTCGCCGATCTTGCCTGTGGCCGCGGCGGCCTTGACCGCTTCCACGGCCTTGCTGACGGCGGCGTCATCCACCACCGCCTCAAGTTTCACCTTGGGCAGGAAATTCACCTGGTACTCAGCGCCCCGGTAAATTTCAGTCTGTCCTTTCTGCCGGCCGTAGCCCTTGACTTCCGAAACCGTCAGACCCTCGACGCCGGCCCCGACGAGCGCTTCGCGCACGTCGTCCAGCTTGAAGGGTTTGACGATCGCCATGATCAGTTTCATCCGCTCGCTCCCGCGCAGTCCTTGAGGCTGGACCGGCCGTCAGTGTTGAGTTGCCATCGGCGCGAATGTCCCCATCCCGTCTCACGCCGATCAATTGACGCTATCGGCGCGATCGCAGGTCGCGTCCGGATGGGTGAGCTAGCTGAGCAAGAAGGCTTCGCGCGCCCGATTCCTGGGCGGCTCAGACAAGCCTTGCTTGAAATTTGTGCGATTGAGCCGTCCAGGCGGATTGTTCTAGGGTAGAAACCGCATGTTCACCGACCCGTGACGTGGAAATCTAGGCTCTGCGACGTGTAGACACCGCGAACCCGTCGCGATGCCCTTGCATTTCATTGTTCGAATTTTAACTCGAGGACCTGATGCCGATCCATCGCTTGCTGACCGCGGCCGCGGCCGTTTCCCTAATTGCCGGAGCCGCCATGGCCCAAACCCCGGCCCCGGCCCCGGCGAGCCCAGCCCCAGCGGCTGCGCCTGGCGCGAAGCTGGCGCCGAACGGCGACTTGATCACGACGCTTCGTCTGAACAGCCAGTTTTCAGATTTCGTGAAGGCGTTGGACGCGACCAACCTTTCAAGCCTTCTCAAATCGAGCCCTGGCTTGACGGTCTTTGCGCCTACCGACACCGCATTTCCGCCGTCAAAGCTGGATGCGGTGATGGCCGACAAGGCGGCCCTGCAGAAGATGCTTCTGCACTACATCATCAACGCCAAGGTCGACTCTTCCAAGATCAAGGGCACCCATGGACCGGTCTCGTCCGGCGCGGGTGATCAAATTGTCCTCGATGGCACGAGCGACGTGCTGAAGGCTGACAATGCGAATATCACTCAGGCCGATGTGATGACCTCAAATGGCATCATTCATGTCGTCGACGCCCTGATGATCGCCGGATCGGTGCCTGCAACCTTGCCGCCGCCGCCCGCCGAGCCTGAGCAGGCTGCGCCTGAGAAGGCTGCGCCGGCGCCTGCGCCCAAAAAGAAGAAGAAGTGAACCTTCCCCTGGCTGGGGGCTTTCTAGTTGCAGTCAAGTGCAACTGGAGTCCCCACCATGAAGTTCGCCAGTCTACTCACGGCCGTCGCCGCGACCGCCCTGATGGGCGGCGCGGCCTTCGCCCAGCCCCCCGCCAAGTCTAGCCCACCGGTCGCGACGACAGCGCAGAGCGCTCAGACGGGTACGGCCGTTTCGACATCAGTCACAACGACCGATCCATCGGGAGCCACAGTCACCAACACAATGGTGACGAACGGTCCAGTGCCCGACACGCCGGAGAACCGCGCCAAGTATGGCCAGCCTCTGTCACACGCCGGTCGGCGCACCCTGGCCAAGGGTAACTAACAAAGGCGCTTGATCCCGCCCCGCGAGCGGGTTGAAGCGGCGGTCGGCGGGCCCTATGGTCCGCCGACTTTTTTTTGCACCTGCGAACAGCCCAAAGTCCCAATACCGATGCCCGAAAAGCCCCTTTCGTTTCAGGACCTCATCCTGAAGCTGCACGACTATTGGAGCCGGCAGGGCTGCGTGATCCTGCAGGCGTATGATGTGGAGGTGGGCGCTGGCACGCTCAATCCCGCAACGGTGCTGCGCGCGCTTGGACCTAAGCCGTGGAAGGTCGCCTATGTTCAACCCTCGCGCCGTCCTGCTGACGGTCGCTATGGCGAAAACCCCAATCGGCTTCGGCAACATCACCAGTATCAAGTGATCCTGAAACCCAATCCGCCAAACCTTCAGGACCTCTATCTCGGTTCGCTTGAGGCGATCGGCATCGACCCGCGGGTCCACGACATCCGCTTCGTCGAGGATGATTGGGAAAACCCAACGGTGGGGGCCTGGGGCCTGGGTTGGGAAGTGTGGTGTGATGGCATGGAAATCACCCAATACACCTACTTCCAGCAGGTCGGCGGCCTCGACGTCTTCCCGGTCGCCGGAGAACTCACCATCGGGTTGGAGCGGCTCAGCCTCTATCTGCAGAATGTCGATAGCGTCTATGACCTGCGCTACAACGACGAATTCACCTACGGCGAGGTGTTCCTGGCCAACGAGCAGCAATTCTCAGCCTTCGAACTTGAGGTCGCCGACGTGGAGGTCTTCAAGCGACAATTCGAAGACATGGAAAAGCAGGTTCCGCGCATTTTGGCGGCCCGCGGCCGCAAGGCGGAGCAGTTGGTGCTGCCTGCCTACGATCATGTGTTGAAAGCCAGCCACCTGTTCAACGTCATGGATGCGCGCGGCGCTATCGCGGTCGCGGAGCGACAGAGCTATATCGGGCGCATTCGCGACCTCTGCAGGCAATGCGCAGAAATCTATGTGGCCCAGCAGGGCGGGAACGCCTGAGCCATGCCCCAGCTGCTGCTTGAACTGTTCTCAGAAGAGATCCCGGCGCGTATGCAGGCTCAGGCCGCGCGTGACCTTGAGCGATTGGCCCGTGAAAAGCTGGCCGGCGAGGGGCTATCGCCGGAGGCGCTAAGAACCTTTGCGGGCCCAAGGCGTCTGACCCTTGTTGCTGAGGGCTTGGCCGCAGCCCAGGCTGAGCGACACGAAGAGCGCAAAGGGCCTCGCATCGGATCGCCCGATCAGGCGATCGAAGGCTTTCTGCGTTCGACTGGACTAAGGCGTGATCAGCTGGTTGAACGCGACGGGCTCTACTTCGCCCATCTGCACAAACCCGGTCGCCCAACCTCTGAGATTATCGCCGAGATGGTCGAGGCGATCGTGCGCAACTTCCCCTGGCCCAAATCGATGGTCTCGGGCGTGAGCAAGCTGCGTTGGGTGCGCCCGCTGCAGCGCATTTTGTGTGTGTTCGACGGCGAAATCGTACCGTTCCAGATCGATGGACACTTAGCTGGCGACCTGACTACGGGGCACCGGTTCATGGGGACGGGCCAGGCGTTCCAGGTTCGCAATTTTGACGACTACGCCGATGGCCTGGCTCGCAACTTCGTGGTTCTCGATCCCGAGGAGCGAAAGGAACGAATTCTGGACGCCGCGCGCACGCTCTGTTTTGCGCGCAACTTCGAGCTGGTTGAGGACGAGGGCCTGCTGGACGAGATCGCAGGCCTTACGGAATGGCCGACGCCTGTGATGGGGGATATGGACCCTGCGTTCCTCGACCTGCCGCCCGAAGTGATCCGAACGTCAATGCGGGTGCATCAGCGTTTCTTCGCCGTGCGCGATCCGCAGACGGGCTTCTTGGTTCCGCATTTCATCGCGGTCGCGAATATCGAGGCGAGCGATGGGGGAGGACTGATCGCCTCGGGAAACGCGCGTGTGCTGTCTGCGCGTTTGTCGGACGCGCGGTTCTTCTGGAATGAGGACCGAAAGGTTCGACTGGACGATCGTCTTGAGAAGCTGAAGGGCGTCACCTTTCACGCCAAGCTTGGAACCATGTACGCCCGCGTTGAGCGGATTGTCGCAATGGCCGGCGAACTCGCCGCCTTCACCGGAGTTGCGCCGCAAGACGCTGAGCGGGCTGGCCGCCTTTGCAAGGCCGACCTTGGGACCGGCATGGTCGGCGAGTTCCCTGAACTTCAGGGGATCATGGGTGGATACTACGCCCAGAACGAGGGGTTGGATGGGGCGCTTGTCGAGGCCATCCGCAGTCACTACCGACCCCAGGGACCGCAAGACGAGACGCCGGTCGCGCCGCTGGCGGCGACGCTCGCCTTGGCCGACAAGCTGGACACCCTTACAAGCTTCTTCCGCATCGGCGAAAAGCCGACAGGCAGCCGCGATCCTTTCGCCCTGCGGCGTTCTGCGCTCGGCGTAATCCGCATTCTGCTGGCCACGCAGGTGCGACTGCCCTTGAAGTCTTTCGCATCGCCCGAGCTGATCGGCTTCTTCGCTGATCGGTTGAAGGTGCTCTTGCGCGAGCAAGGCCAGCGCCACGACCTGGTGGACGCTGTCTTCGCACTCGGCGACGACGATATTGTTCGCATCGTCTCCAAGGTGAATGCGCTGGAAGGCTTCCTTGGCGCGGAAGACGGCAAGAACCTCCTGGCTGGCTACAAACGCGCCGTGAATATTCTCAAGGCCGAGGAGAAAAAGGGCGCCTTGCCGAGTGGCGAGCCGAACGTCTCAGCTCAAGCCGAAGAAGGCGCGCTGACCAACGCCGTTGGGCATATGGAGGTAGAGCTTGGCAGGGCCCTCGCCAAGGAGGACTACCAAGCCGCCATGCGGGCTCTGGCGGCGCTGCGCGAGCCGGTCGACGCCTTCTTTGACAAGGTTTTAGTGAACTCCGATGTACCAGCTGAGCGAGAGAACCGATTGCGGCTCTTGGTTAAGGTTCGCGACGCCATGGAGCGCGTGGCGGATTTCAGCCAGGTGAGCGGGTAAGCCGGCCTATGCCGGGTGAGCGAAGAGAAGAGGGATGGCGATGACGTCGGAGGCGATGGTCAAGACGCGCTGGGTCTACGCTTTTGGGGGTGGTCGCGCCGACGGCGACGCTTCGATGAAGAACCTGCTTGGCGGCAAGGGGGCGAACCTGGCGGAAATGTCCTCGCTGGGGCTGCCCGTGCCGCCCGGCTTCACGGTCACCACAGAAGCCTGCGTTCATTTCTACGCCAACGCCAAAGAATATCCGCCCGACCTCGCCCAACAGGTGGCTGCGGGCCTAAGCGTCGTTGAGCAACAAACCGGCAAATCTTTCGGCGATCCAGCCAATCCATTGCTCGTGTCTGTCCGTTCCGGGGCGCGCGCATCGATGCCTGGGATGATGGACACCGTCCTCAACCTTGGGCTCAACGACCAGACGGTTGAAGGCCTGGCCAAGCTTGCCGCAGACCGGCGCTTCGCCTTCGACAGCTACCGCCGTTTCATCCAGATGTACTCGAACGTGGTTCTCAACCTCGATCACCATATGTTCGAGGAAATCCTTGATGAACATAAGGAACGTCTCGATGTAACCGTCGACACAGCGCTTTCCGCCGAGGATTGGGAAGCCGTTGTCCGCGACTACAAGAAGGCCGTTGAGGACGACCTTGGCGAGCCCTTCCCGCAAGACCCGCAGGCCCAGCTTTGGGGCGCAATAGGGGCGGTGTTCGCCAGCTGGATGAACGATCGGGCGAAGTTCTATCGCCGAATGCACGATATCCCGGAGAGCTGGGGTACGGCGGTGAATGTGCAATCGATGGTTTTCGGCAATATGGGCGAGACGTCAGCGACCGGCGTTGCTTTCACGCGCAACCCATCGACAGGCGAAAACCGACTCTATGGCGAGTACCTGATCAACGCCCAAGGCGAAGATGTCGTGGCGGGAATCCGAACCCCTCAGGCGCTAACCAAGATCGCGCGCGAGGAAATGGGTGAAAAAAGCCCATCCATGGAAGAGGCGCTTCCCGACGTTTTTCAACAGTTCAAGGGCGTCGTCGAAAAACTCGAAACGCACTATCGCGACATGCAGGACATCGAGTTCACGGTCGAAAAAGGCCGGCTCTACATGCTGCAGACCCGCAACGGCAAGCGAACGGCCAAGGCGGCGCTGAAAGTCGCGGTGGACCTCGCCACTGAAGGGCTCATCACGCGCGAAGAGGCCGTGATGCGCGTCGAGCCGGCTTCGCTTGATCAGTTGCTGCATCCGACCATTGATCCGACCTCCAACCGCGAGGTGATCGCAACTGGGCTGCCGGCTTCGCCCGGCGCAGCGACCGGCAAAATCGTGTTCACCGCCGCAGAGGCCGAGATCCAAGGCGGTTCGGCCGGCGCGGTGATCTTGGTGCGCGAAGAGACCTCGCCGGAAGATATTCGCGGAATGGACGCTGCGCGCGGCATCGTCACGGCGCGAGGCGGCATGACCAGCCACGCAGCCGTGGTGGCCCGCGGCATGGGGCGGCCTTGCGTCTCTGGGGCCGGTGAGATCCACATTGACCTCAAGACCGGTGAGATGCGCACGCGCGGGCGGGTATTTCGCGCCGGTGACATCGTGACCATCGATGGGTCCACTGGCGAAGTGCTGGCCGGGCAGGTCAAGATGATCGAGCCAGAGCTTTCAGGTGATTTTGCAACGCTGATGGAATGGGCCGACGCCGTGCGCCGCCTGAAGGTTCGCGCCAATGCTGAAACAGCGGTTGACGCCAGGACGGCTCGACAGTTTGGCGCCGAAGGGATCGGTCTTTGCCGGACTGAGCATATGTTCTTCGACCCCGCCAGGATCGCGGCTGTACGCGAAATGATCCTCGCCGATGACGAGGCTGGCCGGCGCGCGGCCCTGGCCAAGATCTTGCCCATGCAGCGCGATGACTTTGTCGAGCTCTTCGGGATCATGGAGGGCTTACCGGTCACGATCCGCCTGCTGGATCCCCCGCTACACGAGTTTCTTCCGCATACGGAGGAAGACGTCGCCGCGGTCGCCGCGGCGACGGGACTGGATGCGACGAAGTTGCTGCGCCGAGCGCAAGAACTTCATGAGGTGAACCCAATGCTGGGACATCGTGGGTGCCGCCTGGGCGTAAGTTATCCTGAGATCTACGAGATGCAGGTCAGGGCGATCATCGAGGCGGCCTGCGAGGTGGCCGCGTCAGGTCGCCCAGCGCCGATCCCAGAAATCATGCACCCCCTGGTCGCCAAGGGGGAGGAAATGAAGTTCCTCCGTGAACTGACTGATAGGGTCGCCAAGCAGGTGATCATCGAAAAGGGCCGGGAAATCGAATACCTGGTTGGCACGATGGTGGAGCTGCCCCGTGCGGCGATCCGGGCTGGCGATCTTGCAGAAAACGCCGAATTCTTCTCTTTCGGCACCAACGATCTGACCCAGACGACATTCGGCATCAGCCGTGACGATAGTGGGCGTTTCCTCAACGCCTATATCGACAAGGGTATTTTCGAGAAGGACCCGTTCGTTTCTCTCGATCAGGAAGGGGTGGGCGACCTCATTCGGATCGCCGCAGAACGCGGTCGGGCGCGGCGCCCCAACGTCAAGCTGGGCATTTGCGGCGAGCACGGCGGTGACCCGGCTTCGATCAATTTCTGCGAGCGCGTTGGCCTCGACTACGTCAGTTGCTCGGCCTATCGGGTCCCGATCGCCAGGCTCGCTGCAGCGCAAGCCGCCATCGGAGAGCGTGAAAAGGACCGCTAGGCCGTGATGTCGGGCTAGCCGCGCGGCGCCTAAAGAGCCTGATCCTTAGGCGGCTAAATATGTTGACGCGCCTGCTTGCGCTTGGACGGGGCTAAACTGTCGGGCGGGGTTTTGCCCCATCTAGAGCGGGTGGGGATTTCTGTGAATCGGCCGATTCCCAAATCAGCTGAGGTCTGATTCAACATGCCTGCTGGGACGGGAGGCCAGCAGGGATGACCAAACCCTATTCGTTGGACCTT
>Ga0070730_10000061_pt1 | contig 132723 bp, 116 predicted proteins | sample Coa_R1_3_FD_66447 | JGI IMG/M metagenome (GOLD analysis project Ga0070730, IMG submission 66447) | Surface soil microbial communities from Centralia Pennsylvania, which are recovering from an underground coalmine fire - Coalmine... | ecosystem: Environmental > Terrestrial > Soil >... | reverse complement strand
AGCGTGGAACTTCGGGCTCTGTGCAACGAGGTCCCGCGAACCCCGCCAGGCCCGGAAGGGAGCAACGGTACCGGGAACGCCTCGGGTGCCGCAGATCACCCGAGGTTCCTCGCACCGGAGGAAAAGTTATAAGTTGTCAGCTATGAGTCGTTGTATGGGATCAGGCGGAAACGGGAGGCGTAATGAGTCAAACGAAATACGTCCCTTGGTTTGAAGACGACCCGAAACCGAATGTCTTCTTCTTTCGTTCACTATTCAGTTCGTGGAAATTCCTTGTAAATGCAGCATTGCTACTGGGAGTTCTAGTGGCTGGGGCACGTTTCATCTGGAAATATGGGAGAAGTGTAGATCCCATTGGTGTTCTTTTAATTTCCTTTATCCTTTTTCAGAATGTGGTCTCTCTATATCTGTGGGCGATGAAGCGCCACGCCCAAGTAAACGAGTTGTACCTCTCCGGACAAATCACCGAGCAACCAGCGGGGTCCTTGCTCGATCAGATGTTGGACATAGCCGACAATTCGATGAACGATGGATTGCGTAGCGCCTCGATTGTGTCCCTTGTCATGATTGTTACTCTGATGATCGTTCTTGGGAAATTTCAGCACCTCAAGTAGATTACCCAACCATGGCCTACCAAGTCATCGCACGAAAATATCGCCCGCAAACATTTCGAGATCTTGTCGGACAAGAGCATGTGACGGAAACGCTGGGGAACGCGATCAAGAACAATCGCGTGGCGCATGCGTACATTTTTTCCGGCGCGCGCGGCGTGGGCAAAACGACGGCGGCGCGAATTCTGGCGAAGGCACTGAACTGCGTGAAGGGGCCGACGCCCGATCCTTGCGGCGAATGCGATTCGTGCAAGGAGATTGCGGCGGGAAGTTCGCTGGACGTGATTGAGATCGACGCGGCGTCGAATCGCGGCATCGATCAGATTCGCGAGTTGCGCGACATGGTGCGGTACGCACCGGCGGCTGCGCGAAGCAAAGTTGTGATTCTCGACGAAACGCACATGCTCACGGACGAAGCGTCGAACGCGCTGCTGAAGACTTTGGAGGAGCCGCCCGACCGCGTGATTTTCGTGATGGCCACGACGCAGCCGGAAGATTTGGTGGACACGATCCGGTCGCGCTCGCAACATTTTCATTTTCGCGCGCTGACGTTCAATGAAATTGCGGGACGCATTCGCGCCATCGCCCGCGCGGAAGAACTGAAGATTGATGACGGCGCGGTGAGCGTGATCGCGCGGATGGCGGAAGGAAGTTTGCGCGATGCGCTGTCGTTTCTGGAGCAAGCTCGCGCCTACTGCGGCGACACGATTGAAGACAAAGCGGCGCGCGAACTTTTCGGCGTGGTGCCGGAAGACGCGTTAAATGAATTGATGGAAGCGATTGCGGCGGGTTCGGCGGATCGGGCGCTGGCTCTCGTACACTCGTTTCAAAAAGAAGGACGCAACCTGCAGCACTTCTGCCGCGAGGCGGTGCGGCACATTCGCAATTTGTTGATTGCGCGAGTGAGCGGCGCGGATTCGGATTTGATTGCGGCGACACCGGACCAACGGCCGGCGATTGCGAAATCGGCTGCGCTCTTCAGCGAAGAGGATCTGACGCGATTTTTTCAGATTCTGTTGCAGACGGATGACGATTTGCGGCGGAAGCCCGATCCGCGCGTGCATTTGGAGATGGGACTGCTGCGATTGATCAATGCGGGACGACTGGCTCCGCTCGAAGAGTTGCTCGCGGAGTTGCGCAGCGGATCGGGAAGCGGAACGGCGGCACGATCCGCGGCTTCCGCTGCTCCGGCGATTCCGGCAAAACGCGAAATGGCCAGCGCGGCGGCGGCCGGCGCATTTTCTCCGGCGCCGCGCGAAAGTGCGCCGCCGGCCCGCGAATTTACTCCCTCGCGCGAGGCGGAGCTTCCGCGCGAGACCGCTCCGGTGACGAAGCCCGAGAATTTCGCGACGAAGAGCGCGGCTTCTTCGATCGCGCCGCCAGTGCCCGCGGCTCGTGAGGCCGCTCCGGAAGCGGCGAAGAGACTTGAGGCTGGAAGCGTTGCGGCGCAAGGGCTGAGCGAAGAGCAAGTGCTGGAAATTCGCGCGGCGATTCAGGCGCAGCAAAAATTTCTGGGCGAACTGGTCGAACATGGACATCGATGGGAACTCGACGGCATGGAATTGCGAATTTATTTTGCGACGGAGAAGCGGCCGTTCGCGGAAATGATCGAAGGACGCGAGTCGCTGGAGAAGGTGCGTGTCGCTTCGAGCAAAGTACTACGGAAGTCCGTTCGCGTGTGTGCTAGGATTGAAAATGTTGCGGGAAGTGTTGCGCCGCAAGCGGCGAATTCGCAGGAATTGCGCGCGCAATTTGAACGCGACCCGATGGTCAAGTCCATGCTGCAACGCTTCGGCGGAAAGATTTCCGAAGTGAAGCGGCCTGTGAATTGAAGACTGCAGGGGTGAACAACCATGGAAGTCGGCGCTCTCCAGCAGATGCTCACGAGATTGCGGCAGGTGCAGGAAGATTTGCAGCGACAAGTGAATCAAGTGGCGGTTGAAGCTTCGGCCGGCGGCGGCATGGTGGCCGTGAAGATGAACGGGCAGAAGCAAGTGCTGGAAGTGAAGATCGAGCCGCAAGTGTTTGCCGAGAAAGATCAAGAGATGCTGCAGGACCTGGTGCGAGCCGCGGTGAATGAAGCGGCCCGCAAAGTGGACGAAGAACTCGCCAACCAGATGAAGAGTCTTGCTGGAAGCATTCCCAATGTTCCGGGCTTGAAAATTCCCGGGTTGTTTTAGTTCCCTTCCGTATCAATTCCCGTCAGAGGCGGTTGTAGCGTTCGTTTTCGCCGTGGAGGTGTCTTCGCCTTGCGGAGCGTTGATGGCGATTGAATCGAGAATTCTTTCGAGTTTTTGGAGGACGGCGTGGTTGTTCACTTTTTTGACGCCGTCATGGCGCCGTAGCTCGCGGTGTCTCCGGAGTCAAGATTCCGGGCTTCCAATCCCCTCTCGCCGCAAATTCAAGGCGTTCTTTCTTCTTCTTTGGCTGGACCTAATGCGCTAGAATGGCCGCCGTGTCTGCCCTTCGATTGATTGCACAATTTATGGAAGAAGCCGGGGTTCCAGGCGCACTCGGCGAGTGATGCTCCTTTTTTTCCCCATTGTCTCATTCATTTTGTTTTATGCCATCCTGCGTGCAAAGCAAACGGAATGGCGCGCGGCGATTCTGGGCGCGGCGATTTTCTGGGGCACGGCCGTCGTCGTGCTCACAGAGGGTCTCAGCATTCCCCGCCTGATTTCGCGTGGGCCTCTCGCGATGGGCTGGCTGCTTGTTTGCGCGATTTCTTTCTTCTATCTACGCAAACTCCGCGGGCCGGTGCCGTCCGCTGCGAACTCCACCGAACCGGCTCCGGAGAAACTGAATGGAGCTAGCAAAGCTTTTCTTGCCATCGCAGCTGTTTACTTGCTGTTGGTTGGCGCAATCGCGGTGATTGCGGCGCCGAGCATGTGGGACGCGATGGAATATCACCTGCCGCGCGCGATGCTGTGGATGAGCCAGCATTCGGTGCGCTTTTATCCAACGCCGGATTTCGCCCAGCTCGTGCTCGCGCCATGGTCGGAATTCGCGATGATGCACACATACCTGCTGTGGGGCAGCGACCGGTTTGTAAATTTGGTGCAATTCTTCAGCTTCGTAGGATGTGCCCTCGCAGCATCCCTGATTGCAAAAAAACTGGGCGCAGGACTGCGAGGCCAAGTCCTTGCCGCCGTCGCTTGCGTGACGATCCCCGAAGGGCTGCTCGAAGCTTCCGGACCGATGAATACATACGTCGCCGCATTTTGGATCGCGGTCGCGGTGTATTTTCTTCTGGAATGGAATTCCAACCCAACTTGGACAAACACAAGTTGTATTGGATTGTCGGCGGGACTGGCGATTTTGACGAAAGGAACCGCGTACATCTTCTTGCCATTTCTTGTTGTGGGTTGCTGGTGGCTGGCCCCGCGTGAACGCAAAATTCTGTTTGTAAAACGCAGTCCGGCGATTTTGGCGCTGCTTCTGGCTCTCAACCTCGGACAAATCGCCAGAAACGTTGAGCTGACGAAATCGCCGCTCGGCCTACCGGCGCCGATCAGCTATCCGCGACTTGAATTCCGCATCGAACATGTAACTCCGCAGCGTACGGCGGCAAATTTGCTGCGTAATTTATCGCTCCATGCCGGTTCTCCCAGCGACGCGCTCAACGGGTACATCGAGGGGGCGTTTCGCGCGGCGATGCGCGGAATTGGCGCGGACCCCGACGACCCTGAAGCGATTTGGGTGCAGGATCGCTTTCACATCAACAAAATGACACTCAACGAGATTGTCGCGGGAAATCCCATTCACCTGGCCCTGATTCTCCTGGCCATCGCCGGATTGGTTTGGGCTCGCGCAAGAGGACGGAAAGACCCGGCGCTTGCCTATGCGGCGGGATTGTGCTCGGCATACGTCTTGTTCAGCGCGCTGTTGCGCTGGCAAATGTGGTCCAGCCGTTATCAGCTGCCTTTCTTTGTGCTGGGTGCCGCTCTAATCGGCATGACCTTTGAAAAATACCTTTCCCGGAAAATTGGATTCTTCATCGGCGGAATTCTGCTTCTGGTCGCGGCGCCGTTTGTCCTTCTGAATCGCGCACGGTCTCTGGTTCCGTGGAGCCGCGTGGAAACTGTTTATCATTCGCGGAACAGGCTGTATTTCAACGATCAACACGCGGCAGCGGCGGACATCAACATCGCCGCTGCTGAAGCAGTGAACCGTTCTTCTTGCGAGCGCGTTGCTTTTGATTCTTACATCAAAAACCCGAGCGTCGGTCACAGCTCGAGATCGTTTTTTGTGTATCCGCTTCTGGCGATGATCCATGCGGATGGAAGAGGCCGCACAGCGGAGTATACCGGCGTGGAAAATCCGACGACGAGGTACGAGACTCCACATACCCAGCCGTGCGCTGTGATTTGTTTAGATTGTGCAAACGTACCGGAAAAATGGGCCGCATATCGCGACATCGGTGGGCGGGCCAGCGTCTTTGGGTATATCGTGATTTTCAGCGCAGAAGGGCAAATCCAAAATGACGGACTGCCCGCTGTCGCGCCGACGTCGCCGCGTTAATTTGCGGCGCTTATGTCCACTCATCTCAATTCCCTTCCAACGTTCCTTGCGGGGCGTTGATGCTGATCGAGTCGAGGATTCTTTCGAGTTTTTGGAGGACGGCGTGGTTGTTCACTTTTTTGACGCCGTCCATGGCGCCGTAACCGGCGGTGGCGAGGCCGTAGCCGATTTCGTAGCAGGACTGTTCGGCGTAGCCGTGGAGGTACGTTCCGGAAAATTGGTGCATGCTGGCGGCGGAAGATTCGTTGCGGCCGCGGAATTCGATGCCGTCGATTTTGCGGGTCAGCCACGGGGTTCCGTCGCCTTCGACGGAACCGAATTCGGCGCATTGCGCCTCGGTAACGTTTGGCAAAACGCTGACGGTTAGAAAGGCGTTTACGAAATCGGTGCCGGGATGGGCGCCGCGCGGGACTTCGATGGTGGCGAGACGCACGCCGCCGGGCGCGGAAAATTCCATGGGAATTTTTCCGAGGTAGCCGAGGCCGCGATCCATGTCGGGCAAATCGCCTTCGTGCAGATCGTAATTTTTCGGAAAGTCGAAGGAGACTCCGTAGACGGCGTCGACAAAGCGGCGCGAAGTTTCGCGTTTTTGTTCGCGCTTTTCGATGGTGAGTTTTCTGCCGGACAAAACGGGCGCGGGCGAATCGACGGCGGGATGGCCGAGGGCGGCAATTTTCGCGGCGGATTTGGAAGCGTTTTGGCCGGGAGCGTGATCGGCTTTTACGAGCGAAGAGCGCGAGCAGCCGGCGGTGGCGATCAGGATGGCGGCGAGATAGAGCAAAAGCATGAGGACGCCGTAGCGAAGTTCTTTCTTATCGATTTCGCGCTTCCAGTCGAGTTTTTGGCGAGGCATAAAAGACTCCTTACGTTCGGTCTGCGAAGGAGCAAGGGACCGGCCACGGGCTAACTGGTTGAAAAGTCGGGATATGGGGACCAAAGCGAGCCGCCTGCCGCGTGTAAGCGGGGGCACGCTGTGTTCGGGATGGGACAGACGGCTCTGTTGACGCGGAGTTTGGTCTAGCCCCAGACCCGGCTGTTTTTTGCGAAGAATGCGAAAGCTATAGCAAACAAAAGAGTTAGGTTGCACGGCGCGGCAAAAGAGTGAAGCGAGAGTGCGCAAGATGCTGAAAACAGGAGACTTCACTTTTGCCGTTGAAGACAGGAGAGCGGCACTACCGGCAGGCTACACTTCGAGGTGAAGAAATCACGCAAAAGTCGCCATGTAACTGTAAGTCAAATCCACTAGATTCTTGCTCCGGCGTGGACTTGGATGGGGGAACCGTCGGCGAAGTGTGCGGAGTCCGGAGGCCGGTAGAGTACGCTGGCCAGATCAGGTCCGTAGAGTGCGGCGGCGTTGCCTTCGAAACGCGATTCGGCCATGGGCCGCACACACCACGGCGAATGGACCACCTGGTATTCGAGAGCGCGGCCCGACTTTTGGCGGGAATATCCCCAATAGTGTTCGGTGATGTACTGTTCGAGACTATTTTCGGCGGCGAACTGCGGTGAACCATTGGCTCGTGCCAAAATGCGCGAGGGTTGGCCACGATAGTTCCAACCGTATTCGACTTCGAGAGTTGCCGCGTCAGACGCAATTTTATGGTTCATCGGAAGTGAAACGTAGTTCTCGCCATAAACGAAACGGGCGGTGAGCGCGATAGCCGGTTTCGGGACGATCTCTTTGATGAAAACTACGCCGCGGCGAAGTTCGTGGCCAGTCTCGCGACGGACGTAGAAGCGCAGATTTACTTCCTCGAATTCGGAATGAAATGGGACGGAGAACTTTCCCCAAAGTTTGGTTTCGCAAAATCGGAAGCCGACGAGGCTGACGTAGGTTTTTCCGGCAAAGGAATCGAGCGTGGTTCCAGGTGGCACGAACGGCAGAAGCAGCGCGGGGTCAACGACGTAATTCAGGAATACAAGATCGAGCCATTTTGCGGAGAGGAAGACTTTGGAGGAATTTGCCATGAGCGAGCTGACTCTATCTTATCCTGTGCTGTACGCAACGCTGAGCACCGATTGTGTTTGCGAAGCGTTTGAAAAGAATGAAAAGATTCGGAGATACGTTTGTTTCGACGAAAATTTGCGCGGCAACGCGGGGGTGTGCTACACAGAGTACATGCCTGATTTCGCCGCCCCCGTCGAACGCCTGATTGACGAGCTAAAACATCTTCCTGGAATTGGCCAGAAAACCGCGCAGCGACTGGCTTTTTACATACTGCGGGCCGCGCCGGAAGATGCGCTGGGCCTTGCGGATGCGATTCGCGACGCGAAAGAGAAAATTCGCGAGTGCTCGGTGTGCAGCAACATCACGGACAACGATCCGTGCCTATATTGCACGGGCGCGCACCGCAATAAACATCTGATCTGCGTGGTGGAAGAAGCGCACAACATTATGGCGATTGAAAAGACGCGGACGTTCGCCGGAATGTACCACGTGCTGGGCGGGTCGCTTTCGCCGTTGCAAGGCCGCGGACCGGACCAATTGCGAATCAAATCGTTGATTGAACGGCTGAAGGGCGGGACGATCGAAGAGATTATTATGGCGACGAATCCGACGGCGGAAGGCGAAGCGACGGCGATGTACCTTTCGAAGCTGCTGAAGCCGCTGGGCGTGCGCGTGACGCGGATTGGCGTGGGAATTCCCGTCGGCGCGGACCTGGAATACGCGGACGAAGTGACGATGCTGAAAGCGCTGGAGGGCCGGCGGGAGCTGTAGGGCTTTCTTGCGCCGTTAACCGTCTGACGTTAGAAGGTAAAACGACTGGAGTGGCTTCATTCCAGCCGTTCGTCGGAGCTGAGCGGCCTGCTGAGGTCCGGATAATGCAAGAGCTCCGGGGTCTCTACGTTGATGCGCCTCGTAAACAAGAAATGGATAGTGGGAAGTGCAGCTACAAAGACATTGAGCTTGATAAGCGGAGGGCAGTGGACCCAATTGAGACCGCAGCCCAAAGCAGCTAGAACAGCGGCTTCAAAATAGCCCTGACCAGTAAAGAAGAACTCTTCTGGTTGAACGTGTGATCGGCGTTTATTCGCGAAACTTGGATAATAGCCTATTAGCCAAATCGGCAGAATATACGTTACCAAGACCACCGCTCTTAGGATCGGTCCGCCGGAAAAACCGGCCATAGTTAACCCAAAGAACTTGAAATAGAAGAGAATTGCCCAGATCACCGCATTCACTGGGAATAGCATCGTATATTTCTTAACGGTGAACACGGTTATAGGCAAAACGTAACAAACGACTGGGTAACAGTCAAGACAACATGATTGAGTAGGATAAAACACGTTCCAAGAAACCAAGATTACGGCGTTCCCTTCTTCAAACTCAGTGAGGTTTTCTTGCATTGTCCCCCACTAGAAAAATCGCAAAATTGGGTATAGAGTCCGAGGTCTCGCGAGGACTGTCCCCGCGTGCGCAGGCAAGGGTGCTTGCGCGATAGGAGGTGCGCTGTGGCCGATTTGGCGCACTACATGAGTCAGTATGATCATGAGCATCATTCCGGATGGAACAAGCTATTGCATGGCATTGGCATTCCGCTGATTTTCGCGGGACTCGTGCTGGCGGTGCTGCGGCACTGGGGATGGGGCGCGGGAAGCTTCGTGGGTGGCTGGGTACTATTATTCCTAGGCCATCGCATCGAAGGGAACAAACCCGCGTTTTTTCAAGGTCCGATTTATCTCCTGGTTGGACCCATCTGGGTGGCAAAAGAAGCATGGACGTTCCTATTCCCTGGCGCACCGCAGAGCGAGACTGAAGAAGAGAAACGTCAAGCGTCCTAAGCTGAACAAAAGCAAAAGGATAGAGTTCGGCGGTGCAACGTCCAATGGATGATTTTGGCAACCGTATTGCCCCTAATTCTGCTGACATGGTCTCAGAGGGCATGACGAATACCAGTACTGAGCTGCGCAAACGGCGGAGCACGCGCATTGTGCAAGCGGTGCCACTGGTGGTGACGGGCGTGGACGCGCTGGGCCGGCCGTTCGCTGAGCGAACTTCGAGCCTGATCATCAACTGCCACGGATGCCGGTTTCAATCGAAGCATTACGTGCTGAAAAACATGTGGGTGAAGCTGGAGATACCGCATCCGGAATCGGGACAGGCGCCGCGATCGGTACGAGGAAGAGTGGCATGGATACAACGGCCGCGAACGGTGCGGCAACTTTTTCAGGTGGCACTGGAACTGGAAATTCCCGGAAACGTGTGGGGCATTGCGTTTCCGCCGGAAGATTGGTTTGGATTCAATCCAAATGCGGAGCGGCAAATCACGGCGGAGTTGCCGGTGGTTATTTTGGAGCCGGAACAGGGCGGGGGCCAAATTTCGGAGCCCAATCTACCCACGGTTGAACACGAAATGCCGCCGCCGGCAGTGGGCGTGGACAATGTGCGTCCCTTCCCTGCGCCGACGAGCGCGACGGATGCGTCGTTGCAACTGGCGCGGCAACTGACGCGACTGGTGGCGGAGGCGAAGCAGCAGCTGCATGCGACGGCGCATGAAATCGTTTCGCAAATGGCGGCGGCGGAGCAGCGGGACGCCTTCGAACAGTGGGAGCAAAAATTCGCGGCGGCGCGGGCGGAGATTTCGAATGAGGCGGAGCGCGCGCTGGAACGGATTCAAAGAGAGATTGACGAGCGAACGAGGGCGGCGCATGCGGCGGCAGCGGAAGGGTTGAAGAGCGATTTGCCGGGGTGGGTTGCGCCACGGCTGGACCAGGTGACTCACGAATTGACGGATCGGATTGCCCATGCGGGTGCGGCGCAAATTGCGCAACAAGACCAGCGCCTTGCGGAATTGAGCGAGCGCGTGGCGGGATTGCTGCAACAGCTCGAAGAGACGGGAGAGCGGCTGAGCCAGCGCGCGAGCGAAACCGACGCCAAGCTTGCGGAGCGAGTTGAATCGGCGGCGCGCGCGATTGAAGAAGCGGCGACCGAGACCGAACATCGCGCGGGAGCGCATCGCGAAGGTTTGCAGGCGGAAGCCGGCGCGGCGCGGGAGCAACTGCACGCGGCGGCGGCGGAAGCGAAGGCCGCGATTGAACAGCATGCAGAGGAGCGGCTTGGAGCGGTGCAAGCGAAGCTGGAGGGGACGGCCGATGCCACGGTGAGCGCGGCGCAAGAACGGCTGGCGACGGCGCTCGAGGAACATTCTGGCCGGCTGATTGCGCAACTGCGCGAGAGCGTGAGCGCGGAAGCGACGCGCCACAGCGAAGAACTGCGCGAGGCGGCGGCGCGAGCGGCGGCGGAAGCGGAAGAAAGACTGCAGCAGGCGAGCGAGGCGGCGCAGAGCGAGGCGGGCAATCTGCACCGAACGATCGACCGCGCAAGCGCCGCGCTGGCGGACGCGGAACAGTTTTTGCCGCGGGTTGCGGGTTTGCAGCAGCAGGCGCTTGGTGAGTTTCAATCGCAGTTGAACGAAGCGTTGTCACTCCATCGCAACGAGCTGCAACGGCAAAGCGAATCGCTCGAGGAAGACCTGACGACGCGGATGAATTTGTCGTTTGCGACAGCGGCACACGATGCGCTGGCGCGCTTCGATGAAGAGATGCGCGTCGCCATCGAACCGCATTTAGCGGCGACGACGGAAGCGATTCACCGGCTGGCGGGAGGGCGCTCGCTGCTGGACGCGGCGCTGACGCTGCAGCAAGACCGCATTCGCGATACGGCGGATGAAGCGTTTGCGGAATCGCTCGGGCGATTCCGGGACAATCTGGGGACGGTGGAGCAGATTCTGCACGAATCGGCGCAAAAAATCACCGCACAGAATTTGACGGAGCTTGAAGGCCGGGCCGCGGACGTTCGCCATCACGCGGTGGATGAAATGCACAAATCCGCGGAGTGGTATGAGAAAAAAGTGCAAACGCAGATTGCCGGGCTGACCGAACGGGCGGTGGAACACGCGGGAAACCAGCTTCGCGAAAAGGCCGGCGAGATTTCCGGCGTTTTTGCGACGGAACTGGATCATTCGAGCCGGAGTTTTGTGCAGCACACGCAAACGCAGATGGAAGAAGTGGTGCGCGACGCGTTTGACCGGGCGCGCGCTCTCTTCGCGGAAGCGGCGGATACGACTTCGGCGGCGTTCACGGACGAAATTCAGCGGCATGGCCGCGAAGAGCTGGAAGGATTTGGCGAGGCGGTGCGCGAGACGGCTTCGTCTTCGTTTGCGCAATTGCAGGCGAAGCGCGTGGAAATGGCGCAGCAGACGAACGCCGAGCAGGAAGAATTTTTGCGGCGGTTCCGCGGCGCGCTTTCGGGCGCGCTGGAGAGCGGGATTGGCGAGGCGCGTGAAAAAGTGCAGGACGGCTTTGCGCCGCTGCTGGAATCCTGGACGCAGATGGCCGAGGCCCATCAGGCGGAGATGCTGAAGCAACAAATGGAGCTCTGCAATCACGCGGCGGAGCAATATCGCAACCGGCTGGAAAACGTTTCGAATTCGTGGATGGTGGCGACGGTGACGACGCTGGATAAACAAGCGCGCGACGTGATGGCGAGCATCGCCACGGAAGCCGAATCGAAGATTCGCGAAAGTTGCTCGCAAGTGTTCGAAACTTTGGGCGACACGCTGAAAGAGCGACTGCGGCAGGTTGGCGAGAACCCGCCGGCGAAATCGAAAGACGCGCACGCCTGATTCGCCGGCCGATCGCTCGCGCCGGCAGCACCGTTAACTGAATCCCGGTATAATTGGCTTTCCATGGCCAATCGAGCTTACCTGCGCGTTTGGACGCGCGATTTTTCCGAAACCACGATGATTGCGCAGTTCGCGCGATTTTTGACGACGGCGCCGCTGCCGGAGTCGCGACCGTACTTTGACGAGCTTGTTGCACAGGCGGTCGATCCGACGGAGCCGCCGGTGGCGGAATGGGACGTACATGACGGCACATTTGGCGCGCCGGAAATTGCCGCACTTGCGGCGCAAAACCTGAATGCGGATACCGCATACATTGTTTATGCGAAGTGGGAGCTTTGGACGTTCGACGTGGACACGATGAAATGGAAGCGCGGGCCGCAGCCGCTGGTGCTTACGTGCAATGGAATGGAGTACGACAATGGGGCCGCGGCGAGCGAGGGCCATTTTGTGGCCGATCTCGGTTTCGAGCACCTGTTTACCGGCCACGGAGGGATTTTGGCGCCGGCGGCGGCGACGAATCCCTTTGATAACTCGGATCATCCGATCGAGAGGACATTTCGGAGTTGGATGAGCGTGGAAGCGAATCGCAGGGAATATGCCGGAAGGACGCGGGAAAACATCCAATACTTGATGAATTGGGTGGAAGCGGTGTCGCGGGCGCTGCCGGTGGAGCGCAGCGAATTGTGGAGCGAAGGGGAGGAAAACTTTGAAGCGCGGCTCGATGCGATTCTGGCTCTGCGCTAGCGCGGCGGCTTTTTTGCTCGCGATGATTTTGGACGCGGTGGCGGTGAAGCAAGCCCCAAAGCTCGCAAGTGCGAAGCTCGCGAATGAGCTTACATTGGCGAGATTGCGCCGAGGAAAGAGCACGATCGCAAAAGCGGGAAAACTGTATCCGACCGTTTCTTACGTTCGCCGAATCGGAGATGCGAAATCGAAGACATATTCACTGTACGGCGAGCCGGACTCAGTGAGTCCTAGCACGAAGAACGGGCAACCGCTAGAATTGCTGTATTACGCGTTTGACTGGGCGGGACCGGATGTGCCGCAAGTGATGGAAGTGGTTTGTAGCGCACCGAAAGATGGAAACGCCGGACGAGTGGTGGAAATTACGCTGGCCGCGAGCAGCCTCTGACAATGACAACTATTCAACTGCAAACTGACGAAGCGCACGAGCGAGAACTCTTGACGGCCAAACGCTGGTCACAACTGATCGCCGTCGTCGTATTCGGCGCTGCGTCCTTATTTGCTGCCGGCTGCGATTCGTCGCAGACGCCGACATCATCTGCTCAATCGGCCGCGAAGGCGGCGGAGCCTGCAGTGCCGGCCGAGCTACAATCCGCGGCGGATGCGTTTCTGGGAAAAGAGACGACGGTGCTGGTGTTTGGAGACCTTGCCAAAACGGGAAGCCGACAAATGCTTGCGGCGAATGTGGTTCCTAAAACGCCGAAAAACACGCTTCCGGGCACGATCGTGACGCGCGCGGTGCTTGCGGAAGAGTCTGGCGGAAGTTGGCATGAACTGCTGCGCTGCGATGAGCACTTGAAGAACGAAAAAGGGTACCTGGGCGGATCGCCGATCGAGCCGGTGGCGGGATGGCGGGTGCAATTCGAACAAAATGATATTGAAGGCTTTCATCTCTATCTGACGCCCGTCAAAGGGAATGAGGATTCGCACGTGCTGCCCCTTGCCGTGCGCTGGAACCCTGCCGTGAAGCGCTATCAGACGCTCGACCGAAATTACGAACATTTTCTGAACGAAGCCGCTTCGCTCGGCCCGGCGAGGTCTCACCTCTAATGAGTGCGGCCGCCAAACCGGAAAAGCCGAAAAAGGATTTGAGCGGCTTGATGCCGTATTTGCGGCGGTACAAAAGCGGCATCGCGCTGGGGCTGGTCAGCGTGGTGCTGATGAGTTTGCTGGGCAACTTCATCCCGCTTTCGACCGGCGTGATTACGGATACGTTGCGCGGCGATCCGGTTCCTTTCGAGCATGCTTCGGACGCGAAAAATGTGCTGGCACATCCGCTGAGTTCGCCAGCATTGAGCCGGCTGATTCCGTATTACGCGCCGAGCAGCCGGAATACGCTGGCGATCTACTGCGTCTTCATCGTGGTTTGCGTGACGCTGAAGGGATTGCTTTCGTTTGGGGCGCGCTGGGTGCTGATCGGGGTTTCGCGCGACATTGAGTTTGACATTCGCAACGATTTGCTGAAACGGCTGCTGCTGATGGAGCAGGAGTTTTACGTGCGGAATCGGACGGGCGAGCTGATGTCGCGCGCGACGAACGATTTGAATGCGGTGCGCATGGTGCTGGGGCCGGGAATCATGTACAGCGCGACGACGATTGTGACGATGATTCTGGCGATCGGCGTGATGGTCACGCTTTCGCCTTCGTTGACGCTGTGGGTGCTGCTGCCGGCGCCAATCGTCGCCGTCGCGGTCTGGTTTTTCGGCAAGACGATTCACGACCTGTACGAAAAGATACAAGCGGCGCTCGCCACGCTGACCGCGAAGGTGCAGGAGAATTTGTCGGGAGTGCGCATCATTCGCGCGTATGCGCAGGAAGAAGCGGAGATTCGCGGTTTCGACGAGCCGAACCTTGAATACGTTTCGCGAAACATCAAGCTGATTCGGACGTGGAGCATGTTCATGCCGTCGTTGACGGCGATGATCGGGACGACGTTCTTGATCGTGCTGTGGCAAGGCGGGCACCAGCTTTTGCGCGGGCGAATTTCGCTTGGCGCGCTGATTGCATTCAATGGTTATTTGACGCAACTGGTGTGGCCGATGATCGCGCTCGGCTGGGTGACGAATATTTTTCAACGCGGCGCCGCATCGATGGGCCGGCTGAATTACATCTTGACGGCACAACCGAATATCGACGATCGCTCCGCAAAGGTTCCGGCCGATGCGATGCCGCAAGGCGAAATCGAATTTCGCAATTTGACGTTTTCTTATCCGACGACGCTGACGGGCGGCGCGAATGGCAAGGCGCCGGCAAATGGAAACGGCAAAAGCGCGGTGCTACGCGACATAAATTTGAGCGTTCCGGCCGGTTCGACGCTGGCGATTGTTGGACCGACGGGCAGCGGCAAGACGACATTGGCCGCGCTCGTCGCACGACTATGGGAAGCGCCCGAGGGAGCCGTGCTGCTCGACGGCAAACCGCTGCGCGAATGGCCGCTATCGACGCTGCGCCGCGCGATCGGTTTTGTTCCGCAGGATACGTACTTATTCGGCGAAACGGTTGGCGGCAATATCGGCTTCGGACTTGCGGAAGTGGACGCCGCGCGCATCCGCGAAGCGGCGGAGATCGCGAACCTCGATGGCGACGTACAAGAGTTTGCCGAAAAATACGAAACGATGGTCGGTGAACGGGGCATAACGCTTTCTGGCGGACAGAAGCAACGCACGGCGATCGCCCGCGCCGTGGCGCGCGATCCGCGCATTTTGATTCTGGACGATTCCCTTTCGAGCGTGGATACGCAGACGGAGGAGCGGATTCTGCAGCGATTGCGCGGCGTGATGGACGGGCGGACGACGATTCTGATTTCGCATCGGACCTCTACCGTGAAGGAAGCCGACCAAATTGTGGTGTTGGTCGATGGCGGCATCGCGGAATGCGGCACGCACGACGAACTGCTGACGCGCGGCGGGTATTACGCGGATCTTTATCAGAAGCAGCTTTTGGAAGAAGAACTCGAGCGGGCATGAGCAATATGCACGAAGAAGAAGCGCTCGGCAAAGCGTACGATTCGCACTTGATGCGGCGGCTGATGGCATACATGAAGCCGTACCGGTGGAGTGTCGTCGTGGCGCTGGGAATGGTGGCGATCGTGACGCCGCTGGAGCTCGCCCCGCCGTGGTTCTTCAAACGCGCAATTGACTTGTACTTTGTACCGGCGATGAACAAGGTGTTGCCGGAGAGCGCTGCCGTGCGCGGAATTGGCTGGTTATCGCTAATTTTCCTGTTAGTTCTGGCGGCGGACTTTCTTGCGCAATACCTGCAGATCCGCATCATGCAGCGGGTCGGTCAAAAAACCATGTACGACATGCGCAAAGGAATTTTTGTGCATTTGCAGCGCCTGCCGATGAGCTATTTCGACCGCAACCCCGTCGGACGGCTGGTGACGCGCGTGACTACGGACGTGGATGCACTGAATGATTTGTTTGCGGCCGGCGTCGTCACGATGATCAACGACTTCTTTTTGCTCGCGGTGCTTGCAATCCTGTTGTTGACGATTGATTGGCGTCTCGGCCTGGCCACACTTGCGATTCTTCCGGGAATCCTGGTTGTTACGATGATTTTTCGTAAGTACGTCCGCGATGCCAATCGGCGGATTCGAACCGCGATCGCGCGCATCAACGCATTCCTGCAGGAATATATCGCCGGGATGAGCATCGTGCAGCTCTTTAACCGCGAAGAAAAAGCTTTATCGGATTTTGAAAAACGCAATCGCGACAATATGCTCGCGTGGCGCGACGCGATTCTCGCTTATGCGCTGTTTTATCCGGCCGTGGAATTCCTGAGCTTTGCGACGATTGCCCTCATCTTCTGGGCCGGTGGCCTGCGCATACTTCACGGTGGCCTAACGCTGGGTGTTCTGACTGCATTCACGATGTGGGCACAGCGGTTCTTCCGCCCGATTCAGGACCTGAGCGAAAAATTCAACATTTTGCAGTCGGCGATGGCGGCGAGCGAGCGCATCTTCAAGTTGCTGGATGAGCCGGTGATCATCGAGACTTCTTCCGACGCCGTTCGAATGGACAATCCGCGCGGCGAAATTGAATTTCGAAATGTGTGGTTCAGCTACAAAATCGGCGGCGAACCGGCTGAAGAGGACTGGGTATTGCGTGACGTATCGTTCCGCATGTCGCCCGGACAGACATTCGCCATCGTTGGCCACACCGGTGCGGGAAAAACCACGCTGATCTCGCTCCTGTTGCGTTTTTACGATGTGCAGCGCGGGCAAATTCTGCTCGACGGGAAAGACATTCGCACGCTGAATCTGCAGGACCTGCGGCGGTACTTCGGCATCGTGTTGCAGGATCCATTTCTTTTTACCGGCACGATTGCAACGAATGTTCGCCTCGGCACGCCGGGCATTGGTAAAGAGGACGTTGAACACGCGCTGCACGAGGTGGGGCTGGCGGATTTTATTCGCTCGCTGCCCGACGGCGCAAACACAACCGTAAACGAACGCGGTTCGACGCTTTCCGTCGGCCAGCGGCAGCTCATCAATTTTGCGCGTGCGCTGGCGCACAATCCACGGTTTCTGATTCTGGACGAAGCGACTTCGAGCGTCGACACGAAGACCGAGATGTTGATTCGGGAAGCGCTCGACCGGCTTCTCACCGGACGCACGGCGCTCGTCATCGCGCATCGGTTGAGCACGATTCAACACGCGGACAGCATTCTCGTTTTCCATAAAGGCAAACTGCGCGAACAGGGCGCGCACCAGGAATTGCTGGCGGAGCGCGGCATTTATTACCGGTTGTACCAGCTTCAATACAAAGAGCAGGAACTTCACGTTCCCGGAGCCACGACAACGCCCGAGCCGCTTTCCGCGCTTCCGTCACCTCAGCCGGCGAGCGATTAGTTTTTTTCCTCCTTATGCCGCCAACGCAAATTCTGCTTTCCGCCGGCGAAGCGAGCGGCGACATGTACGCTTCCCGTTTGGCCGCGGAACTTGCGAAACGCGCCGAACTGAAACTTTTTGGCATGGGCGGAGAGCAAATGCGCGCCGCGGGGGTGGACGTAACCACCGACTATTCCGAGGTGGCCGTGCTCGGCATCACGGAAATTCTGAAACATTTGCCGCAACTCCGCCGAGCGATGCGGAACCTCGTTTCCGAAACGCGTTCGCGCAAGCCTGCACTCGCGATACTGACCGATTTCCCCGGCTTTCATTTGCGGCTGGCCCGCAAAGTGAAGCCGTTCGGCGTCAAAAACATTTATTACATTTGCCCGCAATTCTGGGCGTGGCGGCCGTGGCGTGCGAATCTTGTGCGGCGCCGATTTGCGCTGGCCCTTTGTATTTTCCCTTTCGAAGAGAAATTTTTCGCCGATAGAGGTGTGCCGGTGAAATTCATCGGCCATCCGCTGGTCGGACACGTTCGCGCGACGCTTTCGCGCCAGGAATTTGCGGCGAAGTACGGGCTCGACCCCGCGCGGAAGACGATCGCGATCTTGCCAGGGAGCCGGCCGGGAGAAATTGCACGCCACTTGCCGACTCTCCTGGAAGCTTGCCGCGAGCTCGAGCGACGACAGGCCGGCCAATTCAATTTCGTGCTGGCGCTGGCGGGGGAATCGAGCGTCTCCAATGTACAAGCGGCGATACCGGCGTCTACGACCATCACCACGGTGCAAGGCGACACTTACAATGCGCTGGCCGCCGCCGATGCGGCCATCATTTGCAGCGGAACCGCCACGGTTGAGGCCGCTCTTCTTGATGTGCCCATGGTTGTGGTCTACAAAGTGTCACAACTGACGGCGCTGCTTGCGAAACCGCTCCTTCGTACGGAATTCTTCGGCATGGTGAATTTGATCGCGGAAAAAGAAGTTGCGCCGGAATTGATTCAGGAGAAGTTCACGCCCGGAGCCGTGGCGCGGGAAATTCAAAAGCTGCTTGAGCCAGCAAATGCCGCGCAAGCACGCGACGATTTGGCGGAAGTGCGCCGGCGGCTTGGTCCGCCGGGGGCCGTCCAGCGCGCGGCGGAGGCGATACTGGCCCTGCTGCCAACGGGGGCGAAGGGTTCTGGCAACGCTTCGTGAGGCGCTGCTATCCTATATAGAGTGTTTGTGTGCGAATTCTCGGGAAAGGCATCTGGTGGCCCAGTTGCGAAACGCCCTCCGTACCGTCGGCCTGCTCGCTCTTGTAGCAGCCGTCCTGTCACTTCCGCTTGCTTTGCAAGCACAGGTTGCCGTGCAGGCGAAGCCTGGTTTTCTGGCGGAGCATTACGACGTCTCCGCGACGCTCGATGCCGGCAGCCAAACGATCGCGGCGACGGCGAAAATCCGTTTTCGAGCGGTGGACGCATCGGGAATCATCCGCGTTGAACTTCACCCGAATCTGAACATCAGCGACGTGAAGTCCGAACAGGGCGCATCGTTGAAATTCGAACGGGAAGGCACGAACCCGCTGGACGTTCGCGTGCAGCTTCCTTCGAGTGTGCCGGCCAACACGAAAGTGACGCTGACATTTTTTTACACCGGCGTGCTGGCGAACGAAGAAAACAGTCCATTGCCGGGAGTGCGGCTCGCATCCATTTACAAAGACGGCGCGTACCTGTTGCTGCCGGCGCGGTGGTTTCCGCTTACGGCCTATCCGACGAATCGCTTTACCGGCACGTTTCGATTCAACGTGCCCGACACGTTTGCCATGGCGGGAACGGGCAAGTCGCTTGCGCCGACGCCGCTCGCGGCAAAAAACGCGGTCGATGGTTCGCGCCTGCAGTACGTATTTGAATGCACGCGCTCGGCGCCGAACGGCACGTTTGTCGCGGGCAATCTCGAACTGAATTCCAAACAAGCCGAAGGCATCACGGTTTCCATGTATGCGCCGCGCGCTGCTTCGGCAAAAGTGGCTGACTTCGCCGGCGACGTCGCGCGAGCCGTTATCGCCTTCACGGATATGTTCGGGCCGCTGCCGGATCCGAACATGACGCTCGTGCAGATTCCGGACAACTCGCTGCGCGAATACGCGGCACCGGGCGTTTTGGTCCTGAGCCAGCGCGCGTGGGATCCGAAGATCAACGAACGCACGATCGCGCGGCTCGTGGCTTCACAATGGTGGGCGAACCAGGTTTTGCCGGCGTCCACGGGCGACGAATGGATCAGCGACGGACTTGCGCGCTACTCCGAGGCCCTCTACGCCGAACAGACGACGGGAAAAGAGGCAGGCCTGAAGGCCGTGGACGACTTCGCCGTCGGCGCGTTGATGTATGAAGACGCGGCGCCGGTCGCGCAGGCGGCGCGGCTTGTGCAGTATTCGAGCGACTACCGTTCGGTGGTAATGAACAAAGGCGCGATGATTTTTCACATGCTGCGGGCGCAGCTGGGTGACGCCGCTTTCAAATCGCTGCTGCACGATTTTTATTTCCGATTCGCGGAAAAGAACGCAACGATTGCCGATTTCACCGCCCTCGCCGAACAATACGGGAACAAAGCCACCAAGCCCGGTCAATCGCCGCCGAACCTGCGCGGATTCTTTGCGCAATGGCTCAATTCCACGGGCATTCCGGATTTCAAAATTGAATATGTGATTTACCGCACGCCGAAGGGCTTCCGCATTGTCGGCAAGTTATCGCAGCCGCTGGACACATTCGCGATGCCAGTCGATCTGCGACTCGACACCGAAGGCAATCCCGAAACGAAAACGGTCGAAGTGACCGGCACGGAAACGCCTTTTTCCGTCGAAACCTTCGGTCGGCCGAAACCGGGCGGCGTTCGCGTCGACCCCAGCAACGTCATCTTGAAAGGCAGCAGTTCGCTACGTGCCCGCGCGGCGATTGCGCGCGGCGAAGAGCTCGCGGAGACCGGCCACTATTACGACGCGATCAAGGAATATCAGCGCGCGCTTTCCATCCAGCCGGGCCGCCCGCTGGCCAATTTCAGGATGGGTGAAGCGTTTTTCTATCAACGGAACTATCAAGCGGCCGCGAATGCCTTCCGCGAATCGCTGCAAGCCGTGCCCGAACCCTCGGAAAAGTGGACGGAAGTGTGGGGCCACGTGTATCTGGGAATGATTTTTGATGCCCTTGGCCAGCGCGAACGCGCCGTGAACGAATACAGCCGCGCCAAACAGACGAACGACAATACCGGTGGCGCACAGGACGCCGCGGATCGCTACCTGAAGAAGGGGTACAGCGACAATCCGAGCGGCGCCGATGCGGGCGGGAGCAAGCCCGCGGCGGAACCGAAACAAGCCGAACCAGCGGACGATCGCCCGAAGCTCAAGAAGCCTCAGTAAAATTTAAGCGCAAGCAAAAACGGCGCGGCACTTTTTGAGAGAGCCGCGCCGCTTTGCCGCGTTTCGATCCGCAATCGCTTAGCGGTAGCCGCCTGCGATCACCAGCGTCTCGCCCGTAATCCACGCCGAATCGTTCGACGCGAAGAACACCGCCGCCGGCGCTATGTCTTCCGGCTGGCCGACCCGTCCGAGTGGAGTGCGGGTTTCGATCTCTTTTTGAAAGTCTCCGCCTTCAAAACCGGCCGACTTCACACCCTCCGTGACGACCATGCCCGGATTGATTGCGTTGACGCGAATCCCGCGCGGCCCGAGCTCTTTCGAAAGCGATTTCGTGATGGCGTCCACGGCCGCCTTCGTGCTGCTGTAGACCGAGGCGTTCGGCATTGGCGATACGCTGACGAGCGAGCTGATGTTGATGATGCTTCCGCCGTCTTTGCCGAAGTATTTCGCCGCTTCGCGCGAGGTCGTCAGCAACCCGAGCACGTTGATGTCGTACATCTTGCGGAAGTGCGCCGCCGTAAAATTTTCGAGCGGCAGAAATTCATAGACGCCGGCGTTGTTCACGAGAATGTCGAGCCTGCCGTACGCCTTTTTGGTCTCCGCGAGCAGCCTCACGGAGTCGGCTTCCTTTGCCACGTCCGCTTGTACCGCGATGGCCTTGCCGCCCTTCTTCGTAATTTCTCCGACCACGCGGTCCGCGCCTTCTTTGCTGGACGCGTAGTTCACCACCACGGACGCGCCTTCCGCCGCGAGTTGCTTGGCAATCGCCGCGCCAATGCCTTTGGAGGCCCCGGTCACGACCGCCACTTTGCCTTCGAGCTTCTTTGCCATATGAGTCCCCTTATTATTTTCTCGTATTTTTGTACCACTCGGTACGAAACACATGGTAGGATGCGGCGGCATGAGAAAGGTTACACCGCCTAGAAAAAAACCGCTTCCGCGAGGACGCCCCAAAGGATTCGCTCCGGATGAGGCATTGGACGCCGCGCTACGAGTGTACTGGGAAAAGGGCTACGTGGGCGCTTCCCTTGCGGATTTGACCGCGGCGATGGGCGTCAACAAGCCGAGCCTGTACGCGACGTTTGGGGACAAGCCGTCGCTCTTCCGCAAAGTCGTGGACCGCTATGTTCGACGGCAATCGAGTCTCTGGGACGACGCATTTCGCCTGGCCACGGCGAAGGAATCGGTGGAGCGGGTGCTGCGCGGCGCCGCGGACGCCCTGACCAGCGGCAAAAACCCTCGTGGCTGCCTTCTCGTGCAAGCGGCGCTTTCCTGCGGTGAAGAAGCGGACTGCATCAAGCGAGAACTGGCGGCGAAGCGCGCGGAGTGCGATTCGCTACTTCGTACGCGGCTGGTTCGCGCGCAGGCCGAGGGCGACCTTTCGCGGGCCGTGGATGTCGCCGCGCTTTCGCATTTTTTCAGCACGGTTTTGCGCGGGATGAGCGTGGAAGCATCGGGCGGCGCCACGCGGGCGCAGCTTCAAACCGTGATTGATCTTGCAATGAAGGCGTGGCCCCCTTCGGCGAAGACAAAGCGAGCGTCACAAGCCGAAGTTTGAAAAGTCCGTTTTCGTCATGTACGTCGAATCGACTTTTTCGACGATCTTGCCACTTTCTTCCGACTTGTCGCGCACGGCAATCCATTCCGGATCGGCTTGAAATGCTTTCCAGCTTGCGGCCGCGGCTTCGCGGCTGGCGTGTGCAAGCACGTAAATCAACGTGTTCGATTTTGCCGGTTCATCGAGCGGCGTCCAGTACGCAAGGTTCTTCATGCCGTGGCGCTCGAAAAGCTTCGTAGTGTGCTCGCGGAAGCGATTGAGCAAATCCGGCAGCTTGCCGTCAAAACAGTGATAGACGCGCAACTCGAAGACGGTCGTGGCCGGAAAATCGGCGGACGACTCGGACTTCGAAGCGGCCCATGCGGTGGCCGGAAGCAGGCCCGCCGCCGGGAGGGTTTGCAACAGTGTTCGTCTCTTCATGCGCCGGATTCTATCAGATTCCGGCGGCAGAGGATTTTACAAACGGAGGCGGCGAATAAAAATCCGGGCGGAGCCGCGGTTCGATGCTGCAACTCTTGATCGGGCCGCCGGGTTCCACGAGATTTTTTGGCTGGTAGCCATTGTGCAGCGCCAATTTGTCCAATACGGATTGGTGAAGCACGGAATTCGGCGGTATCTCGCGGCTCGCGCCAAATGGAATGCGCCACTTTGGGCGTTTTGTTTTTTCGTCGTAATACTTGTGAGGCAGAATTTCCGCGATCCACCACCTCTTCGTCAGCGAATTGTGCAACGGCCCGTTCGGATCGGGCGGCACGCGATCCGCCGAGGCGGGCGTTCCGAGCATGGCCAGTGCCTTGGTCGCATCGAACTTAAGTCCGCAAGTCAGCGCTTCGTTCATCATCCATTCGAGTGTGAGCTTGGAAAGGCCGCTTTCGCGCTCGGAATACGAACCGCCAACGTCCGAATGCACGCCTGCGAACCAGACTTGTTTTATCGATTGGCCATACAAAGGATCGCCCCACACGTTTTTTTGAAAGAAGCACCGGCGCTCGTCGATAGAAATCGCATGGCGTCCATTTCGCATGTCGGGATTTTGCGCCGTGTAAGGAAGCCGAACCGGATTGTAAATCCACCCGTAGGAACTGACCGTGTCCCACACACCCACAAAGTGCAGTGGACACTCCCTGCTGATGCTCGCCTTGAAGGAAGTCGCCACGGCAAACGTTTGTTGCATGCGCTGCTCGTCGCGCGTCTTTTTTGCATAGATTTTCAGCATGTACGGAATCAAACCGTCGTTTCCCGGCTGCAACACGCCGAACATGTGCAGGACACCAGCGAGGGCACGCACCGTATACGCACCCCGGCTGAAGCCGAACAGGTAGACATCGTCGCCGTTTTGGTAAGAGTTCATCAGGAAGCGATACGCGTCGCCGACGTTGTCGAGCAGCCCGCTTCCGAACGCCAAGCCTTTTACAATCGACCAGGCGCTGCTGAGCTTATTGCGAGCCATCGGATTACCCAAAGTTCCGACGCCGGGATGGTAGTACCCGACCTGCGCGTTCGAACTGAAGTCCAGTGTGCTGTAGAGCTTTATAACGTTTGAATCGCTGTCCGGATTTGCAAAGCTGTTTCCTGTACCATCGCAACAAATAATAATGTTCTTGGGCATGGGTGCTCCTGAGTGATGAATTGAAATGAGGCATCGGAAAATGGGGATATATGAATAGTGATGAGCGCGGAGGATTCGTTACGGCCTAGGATGGAATCGGCGCTAGCCGACAAATTTCTTGCTGCGGAAAACTTGAATTAGAAAGTCAGATTCTCAAGAGCGTTTTTGAATACCGCGTGCGAAGGCGCATCGAACAATACAAAGTAAATCGTTTCGAGAGACGTCTCTCTGCCGAGGTGCTGCGCGGCTTCGCGGAGCATGATGTCGGCGCACTGCTCCATCGGGAATCCGGAAACGCCTGTTCCGACGGCGGGAAATGCAATTGTCCGCAGTTCGCGCTCCGCAGCCAGCCGCAAGGCGTGGGCCGTCGACGTTTGCAAGGATTTCGCGGTTGTCCTCACTCCGCCGAGCCCCATGCTGGCCGCATGAATGACGAACCGCGCCTGCAAATTGCCTGCACCGGTAATGGCCGCAAATCCGACGGGGATACTTCCGATTTCAGTGCATTCTCGCTGAATCGATTCGCCGCCCCTGCGGGCAATCGCGCCGGCGACGCCGGCTCCCAGCAGCAAATCGTTGTTGGCCGCGTTCACGATCGCGTCCACGGCCATGTCCGTGATGTCGCCCTGCTGAATTACGATTCGTTCGCGAATCGATTTTCCGGGTTTCACGCGCGCAGAGTCTCACAGGACTCCGCATCGCGCAAGTGCGCGTGTTACCCGCGCACGAAAATCTTGTAGCGGTAGGTGACGACGCGCTCCTCGCCCGCCTTGAGCGGAATCTCCCAGCTCAGCCGCGACAGCGGATTGTCGGTCTGAATCGCTTCACCCAGCTTCACGGCTTTTCCGCCGTCCGATTGCGCTTCCACTTCGCCGCGCAACGTCTTGCCCACGTCCACACGCACGTCTTTCGATTTGTAATTCTTCAGCTTCAACGTCCCTTCCACGGTCACCAGATCGAACTCATAGCCGTGGCGGCGCTGCACGTTCTGCTGCCGCGCCACTTCCCTCTCCTCGTGGCTCGACCGAATGTCCGTGGCAATCGTAATTTTCAGTTTGGAAGACGCGCCTTTCGGCGTGTACGGGAGAGTATCCTGCGAAACCGGCTTCGTCCCGGAAATCACCATGGTGGGTGCGCTGGTCCAAGGGAACTTCGTGTCGTTCTTCAAACGGATCGAGTGCCAGATGTTGTTGCGGACCGTCGCATCCGGCACATTCGGATTGGTTTGAATTGGATTGCCGTAAGCGTCGACGCGTTGCGGGTCCACGACTTCCCATTCGTAAATATGCTCGTAACCAACCGTACTCGAAAAGACGTTGTAGGTGGCTCGTTCGCCGCGTTCGAGCGTCACCTCGCGCCTCGAATAGAGGAACAAGTCCTCTTCCGGCGCGCCGGAAAGCTCCGTCACCGACTGCGCAAAGGACGGCTCGCGCTTCGCGTCGTACTCCTTGAACTCGTCGGCAACGAGTTGCCCTGCGAGCGCGTTCGAAAACTGGCGGTAATTCCCGCCGTCTCTACGCTCTGCGTCCTTCATAAACGAGAGTAAATTCTGCTGCAAATTCATCGGCGATGGCGTTTCCGAATAGGCGAAATTCGGCACGCCGACGACGAAGAATACGTCTGCATCGGTTACGTCTTCCGCGTCATTTAATACCACGGCCTGCATGGTAATTTGTGCGGTCTTGTCGTCGGTCAACGAAATCATGTAAGAGGGAGTCCATCCAATTCCGTGTTCAAGATAGCCCAGGGTCAGGTCCGTTTTGTCCGCGGCTCCCAGAATCTTGAAGCGCAAGGCGGACCGGACTTCGGCGGCTTTCTCGTGAGTGTTTGGATCTTCGCGCAGGGCGGCGTAGCGGTAAGAAACGACTTCATCCAACTGGCTTTTCGCTTCGCCCGGGGCAAGCCACATCGTTCCAAGCGTCGCGTTCGGTATCGGCGTTATGCGTCCCACACCCGAACGAAGTTCGACGATGCCCTGCCGCACAACGAACGCCAGGCCATTCTTGAACGCCGCCACGGCGACCGTCTTGGGCAAAGGCTGCGGCGCTTCCGCGCGCTCCGCTGAAACTCCCGCACTTGGCAACGCGAGCGACATACAAACCGTCCACACCAGTACGCGAGAAAGCCACATGAGAGAGCCTCCGGTATGCAAAATTGGCCTGCGCGAAGGCGAGCACCGGCATAATTCGCCGCGAACTCGCTGCCTGGAGTTAGAACGTTTGTGATGGAATTTCTTGCAAGGAGAAGAAACTACTTTTTCGGAGCCGGCGGCGAAGAATAATCGTAAACGCCTCGCCCGCTTTTGCGACCGAGCCGGCCCTCCGCAACCAGTTTTCTAATCAGCGGATTCGGCCGGTACTTCTCGCCCAGCGTCGAATGCAGGTATTCCAAGATGCTGAGGCGAACATCGAGCCCGACCAAATCGACCAACTCGAACGGCCCCATCGGATGGTTCAACCCCAGCTTCAACGCCTTATCGATATCTTCCGCCGAGGCAATGCCCGCTTCGAGCATCGCGAACGCTTCGTTGCCGATCAACGCGTTCACACGCGTTGTAATAAACCCGGGCGATTCTTTTACGACCACGACTTCTTTGCCCATTTGCCCGCCCACTTCGCGGCACACCGCAATCGTCTCGTCGGACGTCTTTGGCGCTTTAACAATCTCGATCAGCTTCATTTTCGGCACGGGATTGAAGAAATGCATCCCGACGCACAATTCCGGCCGGTACGTCATCTCCGCCATCTCCGCCACGGAGAGCGACGAGGTATTGCTCGCCAGCACGGCCTTGGGCTTGGCAAATTTGTCGAAGAGCGTAAACAGTTCCAGCTTCAGCTCCATCTCTTCCGGCACGGCCTCGATCAGGAAATCCGCCTCGCGGCAGACGTTCTCCACGGACGACGAAGTTTCAATGCGCAGCAGCGCGGCATCTCGAGCCGACGCTTCCAACTTTCCGCGCTGCACGCCCTCGTCGAGCGATTGCCGTATCCATGCCATTCCCTTCGCCAACGTCTCCGGCATCACGTCTTCCAGAATCGTGCGGTAACCACCCACCGCCGCCGCATACGCAATGCCTCGTCCCATCGTGCCCGCGCCGATTACGCCGATTGTTTTCCGTTCCATGCACACGACTCCGTTTGCCAGGCAATCTGTTTTGAATTTCAGCCAATCAGTTTACTGCAAGAGCTTGCGGTAAGCGGCTTCATCAAAGCCCAGCAGAATCTTGCCGCCGCGCAATAAAATCGGCCGCCGGATCAAATTGGGAGTCCTGGACATCAGCTCGATCGCTTCGCCGCGCGCCGGCGGATTTTCCGCCATCTTCTTCTCGCGATAGAGTTCGTTTCGAGTGTTCAAAAATAATTTGTAATCCCGCTCGCCGATGAGCGCTTGGATTTCGCCGATGGAGAGCGGCGCCTTGTCCAAATCGCGCGATTCGATTTCCGCGCCCAGCTCGAGCAAGAGACCTCTTGCTTTGCGGCACGTCGTTCAAGTGGATTTGTGGAAAAACAACACTTTCTTTTTCATCACAGGCGCGCGCTCCCGATCCGTTCGTTTCCATTTTACCCGATTGAGATCCGCCACGCCGGCAGCTCGGCTCAATATCGCGGCACTTTCGGATCAATCTCCACCGACCATCGCTCGATCCCACCTGCCAGCGACCGCGCCGATTCCACGCCCTGCTTCTGGAGCCACGCTGCCACGTCGAGGCTTCGCATCCCGTGGTGGCAATAGCAAATCACCGACTCCTCGACATCGAGCGCGTGGAGATTCGCCGGAATCGTCCGCATGGGAACCAGCTTCGCCCCTTCAATGCGGCAAACGTCCCATTCCCATGGTTCGCGCACATCCACCAGCAACAGCCGTTCTCCCGCGTCGAGCCGTTTCTTCAACTCCGCGGCCGAAACCTCAAGTTCGCTCATGTTTGGAATTCTAGTACAGTTCAGCGGCCATGGAACTGCGGCGCGCGTTTTTCAAAAAACGCATGCACGCCTTCCAGGCAGTCCTCGGAGGCGAAGCACTTCATCTGGTGCGTCACTTCCGCTTCGAGAGCCCGTTCCAGCGCTTCCTTCTTGCTTGCAAAGAGCACCTTTTTCACGGCGCGAATGGCGAGGGGCGGTCCGTTGGCAATCTTTTGCGCCAGCGCCCTCGCTTCCGCATCCAGTTGCGCCGCCGGCACGACGCGATTCAAAAGGCCGAGTTGCAAAGCGGTCTTTGCGTCGATCATGTCGCCGGTATAAAACATTTCCGCGGCTTTTGCAGGCCCCACCAATTCCGGCAAAAAGTACGTCCCGCCGTAGTCCGGAAACAATCCGACCTTCGCGAAATTCTGGCCGAAGACTGCCTCCTCGGCGGAAATCCGAATGTCCGCCGCGAGAGCCACATTCATTCCCGCGCCTGCTGCCGCGCCATTTACGGCTGCAATCACCGGCTGCGGCATTGTGCGAATCTTCAACACCGCACCCATTCCCGCGCGCAAGATCGGCTCCAATTGCTTCGAATTATTTTCTTCTCTGCCCTTGCCAATCACCGCCAAATCTCCGCCGGCACAAAAGGCGCGGCCCGCTCCCGTCAAGACCACGGCCCGAATCGAATCGTCTTCGCTAATCCGATCGAGGGAAGCGCAAAGCGCCGTCGCCAGCTCGTTATTCAGCGCATTCATCCGTTCTGGCCGGTTCATCACCAGCAAAGCCACGCCGCCGTGCACCGATTCCAGCAGCACGGGCGCCGGAGCTGGAGTCCCCTGGCTCATCGCCTCACCTCGTTAACCCTGCGCCGCATCCCGCGCCTTCTCCGTTTTCCGCACAAGCTGCGCCAGCTTGCGAAAATGGGTCAGCCGCTCTTTTTGCGCGTTTGCGTTTTCGCCGCTGCTCGACGGCAACACGTACACGTGCGCGCCGTACAACAGCTCTTTCTGAACGCCGAACTTGCACTTTCGCTGCGCAAATTGCTCGTAAACAACTTTTCCATTAAATGCGATCACGCGCGGCGAAAATTCTTCGAGCTTCTGCGAGAGCACGATGCGGCCTTCCGCATAGTCTTCGCGCGTCAATTCGTCGACTCCCCGCGTCGGACGCTTCACCAAATCCGTCAGTCCAATTCCGAACTCGATGATCCGCCGGTCGTCGCCATACTCCAACGGCTCCGGAATCACTCCGCTCTTGTGCAGGACCGGCCAAAAAACGTTGGTGCGGCCCGAATAGTAATGTCCGGTTCGAACCGACGATTCGCTCGGATTGCATCCCACAATCACGAGCTTCATTCCTTTTCTTAGGTAATCAGGCAGGGTTTTCATGGCGAACTTAATTGGCTCTTAGAATATCGCAGCTAGGGCCGCAGGATTAGAGTGTGTCCTAAGAAGCAGGCTGCCAGAGCGGAAGCGCCCGCCCCAATTTCCGCCGAGTGGTCTCGGCAAAAACCCGCATCGCCACGGCCAAATCCCACGCCGCGATCCCATTGGACTTGAACAGCGTTACTTGCGTGTCTTGCGTTCGGCCCTTCGCCTTTCCCGCTACGAGGTTCGAAAGCTCCGAAACGCGGTCCCACCGCGCGGGATCCGTTGCGAAGCCAAGCACCAAATCTCCCGCTTCTTGCCGCGATTGCTCGATCGAATCGACCACTACGACGTCCGCCCTCAGCACCGCCGCATCGTCCAGCTCGCGCTTTCGCATATGATTCGCGCCGATCGCGTTCACATGTGCGCCCGCCGCAATATCCGCGCCAAACAACACGGGCTGGCTCGACGTCGTCGCGGTGCAAAGTATCTCCGCTCCTCGCGCGGCCTCGGCCGAACTTCCGACTGCGCGCACCGGTATCTTTAGTCGTTCGCTCATTTCCTGCGCAAACGCTTCCCTTCTTGCCACGTCTCGCCCGTAGACGGCCACAGACTCCAGCTTTCTAACCGCTGCAATGGCTTCCAGCTGGGCTTGCGCCTGCCAACCGGTGCCAACGATGCACGCGGTGCTGGCATCGGCGCGCGCCATATATTTAGTCGCCACTCCCGAAGCCGCGCCAGTCCGTTGTTGGCTCAAACAATCCCCCTCGATCAACGCCAGCAAATCGCCGGTTGCCATCGAGTAGAGCGATACAACAAATTTCAGCTTCCCGTTCACGTAGGTGTACTGCTTGGTGGCCACGCAATCGGCGGAAAGATCGGCGGCCGCCATATAATGAAAAAATCGTCCGCCCGCAAATTCAAATCGCCGCCGCGGATGCAATACAACTTCGCCGGTCGCCTGCTTTTGGGAGATCTCTTCGACGGCCTCGATCGCCATCGGCATCGTCAGCACCGCACGAACGTCGCTTTCGCTGATGTGCAGCGTCATCCGGCTCACCCCTCACAATCCTTCTCTATTTGCCCTTCCCACGCCCTGCCGCGACTTTCGCACCCAGCTCGGCGTCTCGCACACGCCGTACCACGGTCTGAATCAAGCGGTACGTCCGCTCCTCTTTCGTGCCGTCCATCAGCTTGAAGCGGAATTCCGCTTCGCCTTTCGCGTCTTTTCCGACGCGGATCGGCAGCGCGCCGCACAAATCGTTTTCAATGAAAGCCGTTTCATACCGCGTCTTCTTCCGGTTCCACGTATAGACGCGAATATTTGTGAAATCGCACGCCTGCCCCTCCGGCCCGCGCGTCGCCGCCAGCAGAAATTGCGATTTCTCTCCGGAATCGTCGGCCACGCGATTCAATTCGAACCATGCAACGGGCCGCACGTTGGCCGAACCTGCGCCTTCGCGCACCGCGTCCGGCTCATCCAACTCCACAAATCGTGCCACCACCCAGCCCGCAATCGGCGCAGTTCCGTCTCCCGGTACCGTCGTCGTCGAAGGAATCGCGTCTCCTGTTTTCGCCGTTGTCTCGCCCGGCGGGCGCGACGCCACGGCTCGTACCAGAAACCAATCCTCTTTTTTCGTGTCGTCCGGTGTCGATCCCTCTTTTTCGTCGGACGCCTGCACCCAATCCGCCGTTGCGCGCCCGACGACTTCGACGGCAATTCCGCGGCCGAATTGATATAACCGCGCTTCGGTGCGGCCAGGCTCGACGCGCAAGTTCGTCGCCACTTTCGTGCGCCCGCGGGCTTGCACCGGCAAATCCTGCGCCTTCTTGAGCAGTACGATGCTGCGCTGCCAAAGCTGCGGGTCCATCAATTGATGCGCATCCACCCAGCCCACAAGCCCGCCGCTCGTCTTCACTTTCACAAACTCATTTCGCTTCGCCATCATCTCGACGTGCTCGCCATAGTGCAGTTCGCCGATCTCTTGCCGCACCTGCGCCACACTGCTCAATAGCATCGTGCTCTTCGTGCTCACATAGGCTTCGCCGATGAATTCGTGCTTCGGCCGCACGATCCACGCTGCAATCACGACAAGGATCAACAACGGAATTGCAACCAGCAGCTTGCGCTTCATTCGAGCGCACCAATCGCGTGATCGGGAATTTCAACGCAACATTCGATTGTGCCGGCGGAACAAACGCGTATTTCTGAGAGGCTCATGCTTCTCCACAAGAGTTACAATTTCGAATACTCGATTGTACCCGAATCCTCGCGCCGGGAACTTACCTCGGCTCGCCTCATCCTTGTCCTCTGCTAGAATGCCGAAGGATAGACAATCCCGTTTGCCAGGATCGCTCACAAAATGAATTTTCTGGATCGCCTGCAACCTCTCGGACTTCTGGTTCTCCGTATCGTTCTCGGCGTCATTTTCTTTACGCACGGATACCCCAAAATCATGCGTCCCAGCCTTGACCTCCAGCAAGTGTTCACGCAGCACGGCTTGCCGGCGCAGTTTGTCTACGTCGCGGGAATTTTGGAAGCATTCGGGGGAATACTACTCGCGCTTGGATTATTCACGCGCCCGGCGGCGCTCCTCGTCGCCGTCGAAATGGGAGTCACCATCTGGAAATTGCACAGTTCCGGCGGCATCCTGGCCGTGCATCTGTATGAATTTCCGCTTGCACTCGGCGCGGCGTGCATCGCGCTCGCCACGGTCGGTGCGGGCCCGGTTTCAGCGGATGAAGGTTTGCTCGGCTCGGGCGGACGCAGGTCGCGCGTCGCAAAGAAAGCCAAAGATTAGAACAGCGAAAATCGTTACGGCGTCGCGGTAGTCTGGGCCTGCGTGGCCACCGGCACATACAACGGCTCAAGCGGCAACACAATCCAAAGTACGACGTACAAGAGCAAGCCCGTTCCGCCGCAGAACACCGCCAGAACCCATAACACGCGCACAAGCGTGACATCCAAATCCAAATACGCCCCGAGTCCCGCGCAGACGCCGCCCAGCTTCTTGTCCGTGCTCGACCGCATCAACTTCCCGCGGTTCTGCGTCGGAGCCACCGGGATTGGTCCCCCGTTTGGCTGCCGCGCACCGCAGTTGTAGCAAAAGTTCGAACCGTCCGCGATGACCTTCTGGCAAGCAATGCAAATCATGGCTCCACCCCCGCAGCGCGCGCTGAACTCGCGCTCTATGGAAGGATACGCTTTGCCCCATAAGAAAGTTTCCTGAAATACAAGGCGGGCTAGTACTCGAGCAGCTGTTTCACCGTCGCAACCACTCGGTCCGACTGCGGCAATATTGCATCTTCGAGCTTCGGCTGGTACGCACAGAACGTGTCCGTCGCCGCAATCCGCTTCACCGGCGCATCCAGTTCGTCAAACAAGTCTTCTGCAATCCGCGCGGCAATTTCCGCGCCGTAGCCCCAGCTTTGCATGTCCTCGTACGCGACAATCACGCGATGCGTCTTCCGCACCGTCGCCGCAATCGCTTCCCAGTCGTACGGAGAAAGCGAGCGCAAATCGACGATTTCCGCCGAAATTCCTTCGCGTTCGAGTTGCGCGGCTGCCACTTCCGCTCGGTGCACAAAGGCGCCATACGTGACGATGCTCGCGTCCTGGCCTTGCTTAACCATCCGCGCCTTGCCAAATGGAATCGTAAAATCCGGTCCCGGATATTCGCTCCTGTTGTACGGCTGCCGGTACAAATGCTTGTGCTCGAGGAACATCACCGGGTCGTCGCAGCGAATCGCGGTACGCAAAAGCCCGGCGACGTCCAGCGCGGTAGACGGCATCACCACGCGCAATCCCGGGCAATGCGTAAAAATCGATTCGCCGGACTGGCTGTGGTACACCGCGCCACCCGTCAAATAACCGCCAATCGCCACGCGCAACACGGCCGGCGCCTTAAAATTGCCGTTCGAACGCCACCGCATCACACAAAGCTCATCGCGAATCTGCATCATCGCCGGCCAGATATAGTCAAAAAACTGAATCTCGGCCACCGGCTTCAGTCCGCGCGTCGCCATGCCGATCGCGCGGCCCACAATCGCCGCCTCGGCCAGCGGCGTATTGAACACCCGGGAAGATCCATATTTCCGCTGTAATCCGGCCGTCGCCTTAAAGACGCCGCCCTTCCCTTTCACTTCTTTCAAATTTTCGTCGCGGCTGCAGTCCGCCACGTCTTCGCCAAACACCGCGATTCGCTCGTCGCGCGACATCTCGTCGCTCAACGTCGCCGACACCATTTCCACCATGGTCTTCTGCGCACCCTGCAACTGCGGCGTCGCTTCGAAGGCGCGCGAAGTTGGATCCACATCCGGCGAATACACGTTCACATGTATCGAATCCACCGAAGGCGGCTCGGCCGCAAGCGCTTCATCCGCCGCATGCCGCACTTCGTGATCCACCTGCGATTCCAGCGCCTCGATCTGCTTTTGATCCAAAATCCCTTCGCGAATCAAAAACAGCGAAAACTTTGAAACCGGATCGCGATGCGCCTCTTCTTCCCGTTCTTCCGGCACTTTATAAAGTTTTTCGTCGTCGGAAAGCGAATGGGAATACGGCCGCGTCACGTGCGCGTGAATCAGCGCCGGCCCTTTCCGCTCGCGCGCGTACTCCACGGCCTCTTTGCAAACGCGATAGCTCTCGATCGGATCCGTTCCATCACATTCGGAAATGTACAGCCCGGGATATCCCTGCGTCAGTTTCGAAATGCTGCCGCCCGCCGTCTGCACTTCAATTGGAACCGAAATGGCGTACCCGTTGTCTTCCACGAGATAAACGATCGGAAGTTTTTTCGCGCACGAAACGTTCAGCGATTCCCAGAATTCCCCTTCGCTCGTCGCGCCATCGCCCGAGGACACGTACACGATCTCGCCGCTCTCGTGCCGCGCCAAATCGCCCAGCGGCGCCTTCTTCGCTTGCGCCAGCGCCTTTGGGTGCGCCTCGAAATAGAGTGCCGCCTCCGCCGCGCCAGTCGCCTGCACAAATTGCGTTCCGGTACACGAACTCTTGCTGACTATGTTGTATTTCGCATGTCCCCAGTGGCTCGGCATCTGACGGCCGCCGGAGCTCGGATCGTCTTTCGCGCCCACCGCCTGCAGCAACATCTCCAGCGGCGTTACGCCCATCATCAAACAGAATGCGCGATCGCGGTAGTAGGGATAAAGCCAATCCACGCCGGGGCGAAGAAGCATCCCCATCGCGGCCGTCACTGCCTCGTGTCCGGCGCTGGAGATTTGAAAATAAATCTTATTCTGCCGCTTGAGCTGAATCTCTTTGTCGTCGAGACGCCGCGACATGTACATCGTCCGATAAATTTTGATTAGGGAGTCCCGGCTCAGGCTTGCGTGCCGGTCGTTCTTGGGGGCGTCGGCCTTATTGGGCTTGACGCGGGTCTGTACGGCCATTCGGCGCAACCTCGAAGTAGGCGTGGAAGCGAAATCCGTTACAGCTTCCAATTATACCGAAATGCCCCGACACCCGAAAAAATGGGTGCCACTATTCCAACTGCGAAAACCGTGAATCCAGATCGCCAAATCCAGCGTCTCCTTGGCGAATCGTTTTCGGCGAAGCGCTCGCAAACGGCTCCTCACTCGAAATCCGCTTTAATAGCCGCTGTTCCGTCAACTTCTCGTGATTGGGCATCGCCAGCCGCAGGATGAGCTTGATTTCCGCGGACGAAGCGGCCAATTTGGCCGGTTCCGGGTCCGCTTTCGCCTTCGCTTTCGCGCCCTTCGAACCGGATTTCTTTTCGTGTTTCTCCTCTGTCACGAGGGCGCTCGCCGTCGCCGCCCCGTCATCTTTCCGGTCGAATTTCCCCTGCATCTTCTTGTCGAGTTTGAACGCCTGTTTCCACGAATCGAGTTTGTGTCTCGCCTGCTGCGCCTTCTCTTCGTCTTTTCCAAAATCAAACGTCAAATAAATGTGGGCCATGAAATTAGTCTGCGTCCCGAGCCACGCCAAGTCAAGATTCATCGCGTTGCATGCGACGGAAAAGCGGCGGGCGGGCACGGCTTCGCGCCTGGGTACAAAATCACTCTCCTAATGCGCTCCCAGGCTCGATTGTCGTATCCTTAATGCAGAGGATTGTGCCGACTCGTGGACGCTTCGCAACAATTCTGCATTCGGTCACGCAGGCTTAATGCAGTTCTTTGCCTGCTGGCAGTGGCGCTGCTTCAGGCGCCGTTCGCGCGTGCTGCCTGGCTTTCGACCAGCATGGCTTGCTGCATGGGCGATCACTGTCCGATTGCCGGCCATCACCACAAAAGCGCCGCGGCCGAAAATGAAATGCCGATGGACTGCGGCCACAACATGGGCCACACGGCCGACTGCAAGATTTCCTGCTGCAAAACGGCGGACGAAGCCGCAATCGACGTGGCGCAGTTTGTGATGCCGAGCCCGGAACTTTCTTTGTCGCGCGCAAGCGCTGTTACCCGAGTTTCACGGTGCGCTCCGCAATTGATTTCGCGCGCCGACAAGCCTCAATCGCCCCCTCCGCGGACCGCTCTCTCCTAATCTCGGCTATCTCAACGGATTCAGAAATTCCTCCAGCCTCGCGCCGCGCAATTACCGCGAGTTCCATCCTATTTCAGGAGAAAGGCTTTTCATGTTTCGCAGTCGCCTTATGTTTTCATTTTCATTGCTATTGTTTTTCGCTTGCGTCACTTTCCATTTTTCTACCGAAGTCCACGCCGGCATTTTCGGCACGGTGCGCGGCATCGTTCATGACACGCAACATCGTCCGATCGAAGGCGCGCAAATTGCTCTCCGCGCGAAGCTGTTGGATTGGAAGCGGGAAGCCGTGAGCAACGCCGAAGGCGGCTTTCAAATCGATGCCGTTCCCGCCGGCACTTATCTATTGCGGATTTCCCGCGACGGCTTCCGCGACGCGGAAATGGAATTCGTGGTCGTCGCGGATGCCGCGCCACTCCGCCACTTTCCTCTTGAACTCGCGACCGTGAATCAAATGATTGAAGTGAAAGGCGACGCGGTCGCCATCGATCCAACTTCCTCGACGTCCTCTACCACGGTCACGCGCGGGGAAATTCAGGAAGGCCCCGGTGCATCGCGCACGAACAGCCTCGATTTCGTCACCAGTTACACGCCCGGCGCGTACATGGTCCACGATCAGCTTCACGTCCGCGGCGGCCATCAGGTTTCGTGGCTCGTCGACGGCGTGCCCGTTCCAAACACCAACATCGCCTCGAACGTCGGAGCGCAATTCGATCCGAAAGACATCGACGTGGTGGAAATTCAGCGTGGCGGCCAATCCGCGGAGTACGGCGATCGCACTTACGGCGCGTTCAACGTAATACCCAAGTCCGGCTTTGAGCGCGACCGCGAAGCGGAACTCGTCGCCACCTACGGCAGCCACCATTCCACCGACACGCAACTGAGCTTTGGCGACCACTCCGAGCGTTTTGCGTGGTACGCGAGCGTCAGCGGCACACGTTCCGACATCGGACTGATGCCGCCCGAACCGCAGGAATTCCACGATAACGACAACGGCCTTGGCGCGTTCACTTCGCTCATTTTCAATGCGACACCGAAGGATCAATTCCGCTTCGCCGGCTCTGCGCGCGCCGACTATTTTCAAATCCCCAATACGCTCGACCAGCAGCAAATCGGCATGCGCGATATCGAACGCGAGCGCGACGTTTTCGGCAATTTCTCCTGGGTGCACACGGTGAATTCAGGCGTTCTCTTCACCGTCGCGCCATTCTTTCATTGGAATCGAGCGGCCGATGACGGCTATCTGCCTTCCTCGGGCGCGACACTTGACGCAGCGCCCATCACCACCGATCACAACGACTCGCGCTACGAGGGCGCCCTCGCCAATCTTGCCGTCACGCGCGGCCGCCACAATGCGCACCTCGGCCTGTACGGCTTCGTGCAACAGGACGATTCGCTTTTTCGAATCGTCAACACCGACGGCACCGTTTCACCTCCTTCGCAAATGAGTGGGCCGCATGGCTCGCTCTTCAGCGCGTTCGCCGAAGACCAATTTCGTTTGACCGAATGGCTCACGTTCAACGGCGGCTTCCGCTACACGCATTTCTCCGGCGGAGTCGTCGAAAACAAAACCGATCCGCGCCTCGGCTCCGCCCTTCGCCTTCCAAAACTCAATTGGGTTTTTCGCGCGTCGTATAGCCGCTTCTTTCAGGCTCCTCCGCTCACCACGATCTCCGGCCCGTTGCTGGACTCGACCGGTTCGGGCTTTCTCCCTTTGCATGGAGAGACGGACGAACAGCGCGAATTCGGCCTCGCGATTCCGATACGCGGCTGGAGTCTGGACTTCTCCAATTTCCAAACGCACGCCTTGAATTTCTTCGATCACGACGCGCTCGGAAGCTCCAACATTTTTCTTCCGCTCACCATCGAGCGCGCCCGCATTCATGGCTGGGAAACGACGGTTCGCTCGCCGCGCCTCAAAAATCGCCTCGACGTGTTTCTGACTTACTCGAATCAAATGGTCGAAGGCGCCGGTGTCATTACCGGCGGACTCATTTCCAATCCCGGACAACTTTGCGACGGCGGAGGCTTCTGTTATCTCGACCACGACCAGCGCAACACGCTGAGCGCGGGATTCCATGCGGCGCTCCCGCGGCGCACGTTCATTTCCGGAACGCTTGGCTACGGTTCCGGCTTTTTGGACGGCAATGGGCCGCGGCATCTTTCCGATCACACGGAATTTTCACTGGAGCTTGGAAAATCGTTTGGCGAAAATTTCAGCGTGAATTTCACGGCGCAAAATCTGGCCGATTCGCGCTACGAAATCGACAATTCCAACACTTTCGGCGGCACGCATTGGAACTATCCGCGCGAACTTTCCGGCGGTATCCGCTATCGCTTTCATTTTTAATTCCTCCACGTTACACTTTTGCGTGGAATGGGAAGGCGATGGAGTTCGCCATAACTGTCCGGCGGAAAATCCGGTGGACTGATGACTCCTGGCTGCCGCGCGGCGCCAGGAGTTTTTTTGTTGGCGCCGCAAGCGGAAAGAGGGTGAACGCGTGAAAATTTTCCTCATTGCGTTTTTTGGCGCGGCCGGCACGCTCGCGCGGTACGGCCTTCAAGGCGTCGTACAAATTCGCGCGGGCGGAGCATTTCCCTACGGAACCTTGCTCGTCAATCTCACCGGATGTTTTCTCTTGGGGCTCATCGGGCAATTCACGCTGAATCGTATGGTTATTTCGCCGGATTGGCGCATCGCCATCGCCGTCGGGTTCTTCGGCGGATACACCACCTTTTCAAGTTTCGGATGGGAAACCGCGAAAATGCTCGAGGAGGGCGAATGGCTTCGCGCTTCAACTTACGTTGCCGCGAGCGTGATCGCCGGTTTGCTCTTTTCGATTGCGGGAATTCGCCTGGCGAACCGGTTTTAGAATTTGCGGGAGACGGCCATGACGCACGAGAAGTTTGAAGGTGAACGCACGCTGATGCGGATTCACATCGGCGAATCGGACAAATGGCACGGCAAGTCGCTGCACGAGGCCATTGTCGAATTGTTGCGCCGCGAAGGATTTTCGGGCGCAACGGTGCTGCGCGGCGTGGGCGGCTACGGGGGCACGAGCGCGTACCACACGGATAAAATTCTTCGTTTGTCGCAGGATTTGCCGATCGTGGTGGAAGCGATCGAAGCGGCGGAAAAGATTGAAGCAATCTTGCCTCGGCTGGACGAAATGATCGGCGGCGGTCTTGTTACGCTCGAAAAAGTTCGAGTGATCTTGTATCGCTCCGCGAAAAAATCATGAGCGGCAATCCCGATCGGAAGTCCTGGCTGAATCGCACGGTGCTCGGCGTGGGGCTGACCTCGCTGTTGGCGGACTGGAGCCACGAGGCGGCGACCTCGATTCTTCCCGCGTTTTTGGCGTTCATCGGCGCGGGCCCGGCGTGGCTCGGCGCAATCGAAGGAATTTCCGACGGTCTATCCAGCTTTACCAAACTTGCCGCCGGCCATTACACCGATCGGTGGAAAAAACGGAAACCCATCGCCGTCTTCGGATACGCCGTAACCGCCCTCGCCACGGCCGCGTTTGCGTTTACCACCCACGCCTACCAACTTGTCGTGGCGCGTTCGATCGCCTGGCTCGGGCGCGGCGTTCGATCGCCCGCAAAAAAAGCGCTCCTCACCGCCGATACGCCGCCGTGGGCGTATGGGCGCGCGTTCGGCCTCGAACGGTTGATGGATACAGTCGGCGCGATCGCCGGACCAATCTCCGCACTTTGGCTGCTCGAAAAGACCGGCCACGATTTCCGGATGGTGTTTTTGTGGACGCTGGTTCCTGGCCTCGTCGCTGCCCTGGCCTTTCTCCTGCTTGTTCGCGAGCGCCCCATCGAACGCATCGAACGAAAATCCCTGCTGCTTGGGCTGCGCTCGCTGCCAGCGGAGTTCCGGAAAGTTCTGCTCGGCATCGGCGTGTTTGGCGCGGGCGATTTTTCGCACTCCCTTTTGATTTTGTACGCCTCGCGCATGCTCGCGCCGCAACTCGGCCTCGCGCGGGCGGCGACGATCGCGATTGCCCTCTACATGCTGCACAATTTTTTCTCCGCCGGTTCGTCTTATCTCAGCGGCTGGCTGAGCGATCATCTGCCGCAGCGAAAATTGGCGCTCGCCGTCAGCTATGGAATCGCCGCAGTCACGGCGCTTCTGCTCTGCACGGCAACCCACTCCCTGGCGCTCCTTGCCGTCATTTTTCTGCTCGCGGGCGCGTTTGAAGGTTCGAAAGATGCGCTGGAAGATGCCGTCGCCGCCAGTTGCGCGCCGAATGAGCAGCACGGCATGGCGTTCGGCACGCTGGCGGCGGTAAACGCGCTCGGCGACTTCGTGTCAAGTTTGCTCGTCGGCGCTCTTTGGAGCGCGCTCAACGTGCAGACCGCATTCGGAGTTTCGGCAGCGCTCTTTCTTTTTGGCGCGATCCTGATTCTTCGCGTTCGCTGATCGTTTCGGTTCAGCATCGCCACTGCCTATTTGCGCCCGGCGATATATTGTCTGCATCTGCCCTTTTAAATAGTCCACTTTCAAATAATCGTGGGCCGCCGTCGACAGGCCCATTTGTGCGCAATCGTTTTGGGCGAAATTAGTGGAGCGTGACCTATTTTCGTAGGCGCGAAAGAAAAAGAAAAAACATGCAAAAAGTGGGTTGCACGAGCCGTGCACGGGTGCTAGGCTCAGCGAAGAAAAGGCGAATCAGGGAGAGGCGTGCAAATGGGCGATTCGTTGGCCGTCAGAAGGAAGCTCGAAGCAGGTCCGTTTCAGAAATCGGACCCTGCAACAACCATCCCTACAGTGGCAGGGGTAACAACCGCCATGCAAGCAGGTAGGGCGCGGGCTGCGCTGGAGGCGTTGGCGGCCCGAGACAGGAATGGCGACGTCCTCACCGCCGTAAGGCACTTCCCGGCGCGCGAGGCGCAATGGGCCGGGTTTCCGCAGTGGGTGAACGGGGATTTGCGCGCGGCGTACGCCGCGAAGGGGATCGCGCAACTCTATTGCCACCAGGCGGAAGCGGCGGAAGCGGTACACGCGCACAAAAATATTGTGATTGTGACGCCGACGGCTTCGGGCAAAACGCTCTGCTACAACCTGCCGGTACTGCATTCGGTGTTGGAGAATCCGGATACGCGGGCGCTATATCTGTTCCCGACGAAGGCGCTGGCGCAGGACCAACTTGCCGAATTGCACGACCTGAATTCGCGCCTGAACGATCGCTTCGGCGTATTTACGTACGACGGAGACACGCCGGGAGACGCGCGGCGCGCGATTCGCGAGCGCGGGCACATCGTGCTGACGAATCCGGACATGTTGCACACGGGAATTTTGCCGCACCACACAAAGTGGACGCGGCTGTTTGAAAATTTGCAGTACATCGTAATGGATGAGCTGCACACCTATCGCGGCGTGTTCGGCAGTCACTTGTGCAACGTGCTGCGGCGGCTGAAAAGGATTGCGAAATTCTACGGAAGTGCGCCGCAATTTATTTGTTGCTCGGCCACAATCGCCAATCCCGGCGATTTAGCTTCCCGATTGATTGAAGACGACGTGGAGGTCTTGAGCGCCAATGGCGCGCCGGCGGGAGAGAAGACTTTTGTCTTTTACAACCCGCCGGTCGTGAACAAAGCGCTGGGAATTCGGAGAAGTTACATCAATGAATCGGCGCGCGTGGCGCAGGAGTTTTTGAAGCACGAAATGCAGACGATGGTCTTCGCCAATGCGCGTTTGCAAACGGAAGTGCTGCTGACGTATTTGCAGCAGGCAAATCCGCCGCCACCGGGCAAACCGGAAACGATTCGCGGCTATCGCGGCGGATATTTGCCGAACGAACGCCGGGAGATCGAGCGCGGGATTCGCGAAGGGCGAATCCGCGGTGTGGTCTCGACGAGCGCGTTGGAACTGGGAATTGACGTCGGATCGCTGGATGGCGTGGTGATGGCGGGATACCCGGGAACGATTGCGGCGACGTGGCAACGGGCCGGAAGAGCGGGGCGGCGAAGCGGGAGTTCGTGCGCGGTGATGGTGGCTTCTTCGGCGCCGCTCGATCAGTACATCGTGAAGCATCCGGATTATTTTTTCGGCAACACGCCGGAGCATGCGTTTATCCAGCCGGACAATCTGGAAATCCTGATAAATCATCTGAAATGCGCGGCGTTCGAATTGCCGATTGAAGCGACCGAGAAAATGGGCGAAGTGGAGTTGCCGGAGATTCTGCCGAAACTGGCGGAAGCCCGGTATTTGCATCGCGCGGGAGACTTTTATCATTGGACGCAGGAAGCCTATCCGGCGGATACGGTGAGCCTACGATCCGTCACCAGCGATAATTTTGTGATTGTGGATATTACCGGCGAGCCGCGTGTGATCGGCGAAGTGGATTTTCCAAGCGCGTTGACGACTGTACACGAAAAGGCGATTTACCTGCATGGCGGCCGGCAATATCACGTGGAGCATTTGGATTTCAAGGAACGAAAAGCGTACGTAAAAGAAGTCGACTCGGATTACTACACCGATGCGGTGAAATATACGCAAGTGCGTGTGCTGGAAATTGCGGCGGAAGAACGGATACCACTGGCCCTTCTCACCCATCGCCGGTCCCACGGCGACGTTTTGGTGCGTTCGCAGGTTGTCGGCTTCAAGAAAATAAAATTTTTCACGCATGAGAACGTTGGCGACGGAAAACTGGAGTTGCCGGAAAATGAGATGCATACAACGTCGTACTGGCTGACGCTCGAACGCAAGCTTGTGGAATCGCTTCCCTTTTCCGTGAGCGAGCGGCAAAGCGGTATGTTTGGTTTGCTGCACGCGATGGAATCGGTCGCGACGCTGCTCCTCATGTGCGACGGGCGCGATCTGGGAACGGCGATTGGCGAACGGCCGCCGGCGGCGGCGTCGAGCGAAGCGGAATTTACGCCGGTGCAGTTCGAAGAGATGGCGCCGGGAAAGCTGAATGAATTCTTTGAGCCGAATTTGTATTTATACGACGCGTATCCGGGCGGCATTGGATTTAGCGAACCGTTGTTCCTCGCACATGAGTTGTTGCTGGAAAAGACGCGTGAATTGATTGCGGGGTGCGAGTGCGAAGAGGGTTGCCCCTCTTGCGTGGGGCCCGCCGGAGATTTGGTGCCGCGCGCCAAAGAAGCGGCGTTGGCTATTTTGCAGAGGGTCTGCGGGTGAGCGTCGAGTGAGCGCGCTGAATAAATTTTCACGGCTCGCCGCGCTCAAGCCGCCCCGGGCGGCCACGCCGCTGGCGGAGCCTTTTCACGATCCGATGCAGGGCGACGAAGTGGCGCACTTGCTCGGCGGCCTTTGCCAGAAAACGAAATTTGGCCAGCACCTGACAATTCAAAACTGGTTTTCGACACCGGAATTTGCCGAGCCCGCCGGCGCCGCGCTCGATTTACTGTCGCGAAACAGGGACGAAGCGATCTCGCGGAAAACGCGTTCTGCCCTCGAGAATCCAGAGAAATGGCTTTTTTTGGATACGGAGACGACGGGACTCGCGGGCGGGACCGGCACCTACGCATTTCTGACGGGAATCGCGTGGTGGGATTCGGGCGGATTGCAAGTCGAACAGTTTTTCATGCGCGATTTTGCCGATGAACATTCGGTGCTGTGCGAATTGGCGGAGCGCATTGCGCAGCGGCCCGTGCTGGTAACTTTCAACGGAAAAACGTTCGACTGGCCGCTGCTCGAGAGCCGATTCACCATGACCCGCAGGATTCAGGCGCCGAAGCTCGCGGCGCATCTGGACTTGCTGCATCCGGCGCGAGCGCTTTGGAAGCTGCGGCTTGGCTCGGTGCGATTGGTGGAGCTGGAGCGGCAAGTTCTGGACGCGCGCCGGCTAGGGTGGCACCGCGATGACGACGTGGCCTCCGCACTGATACCGCAATTTTATTTTGACTACCTGCGCGGCGGATCGGCGATGCCGCTCGCCGCCGTTGTGCGCCACAACCAGATGGATTTGCGCGGCCTGGCGGCGCTTTTCGGAAAAATCAATACGATGTTGTCCGAACAAGAATTGGAAGAAACAGACGGCCGCGATTTGTTTGGGCTTTCGCGGTATTTGCAGCGGCGCGGCGATGCGCCACGTGCGGCGAAGATGTGTTCGAAAGCGATTGAGGCGGGCTTGCCATCGGAGCATCGGCAACAGGCGTCGCGCGAATTGGCGCTGATGGCCAAACGCCGCGGAGACCATGCGGAAGCGGCAAAGCTGTGGCAGACCCTCTTGTCTGGAAGCCAGAACGTAATCGAGGCCTGCGAACAACTGTCGATTCATTTCGAACGGCGTGAAAAAGATATGAAGAAGGCGCTCGAGTACTCGCAACTCGGATTGAGCAATTTGTACGCGGGTGGCCAGCGATTGCGGGACCCATTCGCCGAGGCGCGAATTGCGCGGCAGAAAAAAGCTTTGCTTCGCCGCGCAGACCGGCTGAACCGGCGCTTGTCTAACGAGAAGCCGCCGCGACGGCGGATGACGGCTGCAGCAGCGCGACTTTTGTAGGGTCGGCTTCCAGCTTTTGCGGCGGCTCGGGAAGCGGTGGCCATTTCAACTCGGCATTCCATTGTGCGAAAACGTTTCGATCCGTTCCTTCCAGCGTTATGCAATCGGTTCCCACACAGCGCAGGAACACGCTCCCGTCCGGCGTGTCAAAGGAAAAGAAATTCGGCCGGCGCAGAAGATACGAGCGTTCCGCATATTTTTTCTCAAGCGCCTCGGAATATCGCCCGAAGAAACGGGAAGCCGCTTCCTCGCTCGAAAGCGAAAGCCGCGTGGCGAGAACTAATTTTTTTGATTGCTTGTGCTCGTAAACGATGTAGTGATCGCCTTCCCACGCTTCCGCGACGGACGCGGCGCCTCCCGCGTCAATAAACTGCTTCAACACTTCGCGCCAGCCGAATTCGCCCATCGTATCGTCTTCCAGCTTGGACCAATCGGGGCCGAGCCGTTTTTCGAACGAGGGCACAGAGACTTCCCGCGGCACTTTGCCCGATTTGTAAAGCGCCGGATGAAGTATCTGTTGCGTGGACAACGGCGGCTTGGCAAAAAGGCCCGACAGCGCGCCCCAGCCGACGTTTCGAATCGCGTTCGCTGTAAAGTCCAATCCCGAAAGATACGGAAACATCAGCGTGTCTTTGATGAAGGGCGGGGCTTGCTCAAGTTTTGGAGAGCCCGCCAGGTCTCCCATCATCATCGATGGATCGAATCCCGGAAGATCCTTAAGGGAACGCCCGGTATCGCGGAGAATATAATCCACCATCGCCGCCATTGCGCTGCCTTCGAGCACGGCATCCCGCGCCAGCGTCGCGTCTCCGTTGCTATGAACGGCCTTTGACCACTCCTCGATGTGGAAATATTGATCTTCCAGCGCGTGTGTGAGCTCGTGCGCCATCACCGGCTTCTGCGTGGCAAGCGGAATCCAATCGGCAATGTAGAACTCGCGAGCCTTTGGATCGTAAAGCCCGGCAATCTGTTCCGTCATGAGGTCGACCATGAACGGGTCAAGGTCGAATTTTTTCGGCAGAAGGCCAAACGCCTCGGCGGCGCGAGCATCGGCATAGCGTTCCCGAGGATTCTTATCGTCATCCATCTGTCGCAGCAAGTAGGCGCGAACATCTTCGCGCGAGCGGAGCGTCTTTTTGATCGGAGAGCGGACGCGAAGGCCGGTAATCTGGCTCATTTGCTGGAGCACTTCGTCGGCGGCGGCGACAAATTCCGCCGACGCCACTTTTTTCCCTTCCGGTGGGTCGGCGACCGTGGTCTGCGCCGGGCAGGCCGCGACAAATAGAAAAAGCTGGACGCCAGTAACCAGCAATGTGCGAAGCCAGCCTCGGACACGACGGTAATCGAGAGTCATTGGGGCAGAATAACAGATCAGCGCGCCATCGACCGTGCGGGAACAACGACACGATTCCCAAAATGGAACACAATTAAATGCAGGGAAACCGGAGACAATTCTTACAAATTGCGATAGGCTGACACGTCCGTTCTGATTCCTTAACAAAGTGGTAATTGAAGTCCGCCTAATGGGCGCGATATCGAGTCAACCGAGGAGCAAATGCTTCCTGGTCTGCGGCTGCGACAAGTCCGTGAACGATTGGGTCTGACCTACCGGGATGTGGAACGCATCAGCTACGAACTCGCGGCCCGGCGCGGCCGTCCGGAGTTTGTTCTGCACATCAGCCGGCTTGCGGACATTGAAAATCATAACGTCGTGCCCAGCTTGCACAAACTCTACACGCTGGCGGTCGCCTACCACTTGCATCCCATCGAACTTCTCGCGTGGTACGACGTGCCGGCGGATGAATGCTTCGAAGATGGCGTGACATTTCCTTCCCCGCAAACCCATCGCATTACGGCGCCAACTTCGATGAAAGTCCCGCTTCGCTTCGACCCCGCCTTCGATCCGCGCAGGACGGACTTCTTGTCGCGGATGGTGGAGAAGTGGGGCTATTTGGACGGCGCGCTTACAAATAAAGACGGCCGGTATTGTTATGGATTCATTGGATTGGACGACCGGCGAATGGTGCCGTTGCTGCGGCCAGGCAGCGTCGTCCTGGTGGACACTGCGGTGCGGGAACTAGGCGACGACTATTGGACTTGCGAACACGACCGGCCAATTTACTTCGTTGATGTTCGAACCGGCTATCGATGCGGCTGGTTTCAGGAAAAAGGCCCCCTCCTGGTGATGCAGCCACACACGCTTTCGCGCTGCCTGCAAGAGTCCTGGAAGCGGCCGGAAGAAGCGGAGGTCGTGGGCAAAGTGATTGGAGTCGTAACGCGGCTCAACGAACCGTGGCAGTTCCGTTTTGCAGAATCTCAAGGAGCGCACGGAGGTTCGAACAAAAAAGCTCTTTAAGGTAGTCCGGCGATTCCTCCGGCATGAGCACGCGGTAAGCTTCCATCTGGCGCCAGTGCGAAACCGTCGCGCCCAGCGTACCCTCCATTCCCGCCAAACAGGCCCGCAAATCGTTCTCCTGCAGCGACAACGGTGTTTCCAGAATCCTCCTGAACACTTCCTCGTGGCATTGCTTGACCGCCTCTTGCATCGCCTCCCCCGGATAAAGTGCGGCAAGGCCCGCGTGCTCATATCGGCCCGTCGAAAGATCGCGAAGCGAAGCAATATACGTAAGCCGGCCATATTCATTTGGAATCGCCGAAAGCGTCGTCATCGCGAAATCGTGGATGATGTGTCGATTCTGTTCGAGTTGTGTGTGTATGCTCACCGCGTCTGTTCCGAACGCTGAACGTTTATTCCCGCACCGGAAGCTACGAGAAACCAGTCCGCATGATGCCCGCAGGAGGTGGTCATCATGCGCCACTATAAATCAGGAGCAGGCCTTCGTATCTCACTTTCTGCGATTGCAATCCTAATTCCGTTAGCCGGAGGCGTCAATCACTTCAAAACGATTCGACCGGGATCCACGCACTCCTTCGATCTGAAGGCGGACGGCATCCCCGTCCCGCCGCTTCCTCCTCCCAAGGGCGCTGTCATCGCCTCAGAAACCTTGGTTGCCGACGGCATCCCGGTTCCTCCCCTGCCGCCTCCCAAGCTGACGCTGGTTGCCGATGGCATTCCCGTGCCGCCTCTGCCGCCGCCGAAGGATGCAGCCGCCTCGTTCGCGGTCTAGGCCGTACACGACCGGTGCCAACCATCCAAAGCTAAGAATTTTCTAATCTCCTGCGTTTACGCCGCCGGTTACAGTACCAAATGGCTAACAAAAAGGCGCATCTTGGCTATTTACCATGTTTGCAGGTCATGCTAGGATGCGCCTTAAGATGTCGCACATTGCCCTCATGCTGCGAGCGCTCTGGCTCATCACCCTCTTCCTGCAAGTGGTCATACTGCTTTTCATGACCGGGAAGAGGCAATACCGGAACTTTCCCGCCATCTATTTGTATCTTCTAATCGCACTCGCGGAATCGCCGTTGCTTTACCTGGTCTATCCGTTCAAAGGCTTTGATTCGTCGTCCGCGTATTGGACCGCGTGGATTTCCCAGGGTGTAGTGGTCCTTTCACGATGGATCGCGGTCTGTGGATTGTGTCACATCATTCTTGGCCAATTCCGGGGCGTGTGGGCACTAACGTGGCGTACGCTGGGCTTATTCGGGGCGGGCGCACTTCTGGCGGCCATAACGGTCGGCGGACACGACTATACCCGGCTGATCAGCACCTTCGATCTGGGATTGGAGTTTTCGATCGCCACGGTACTCGTGGCATTTTTTGTGTTTACGCGCCTTTACGATATTCCAGTGATGCCGGCCCTTCGATCGATCGGAATCGCGTTTTGCCTGTATTCGTGCTTTCGCGCCTTCAACGATACGGTCCTGCAAACTTTTCTCAGGAATTACACGGGAACGTGGAGTCTGATCGACGCCGTCACCTACGTCGCAACTCTGATTCTCGTCGGTGGCGCGATCTACGTATACGAGCCGCGGGCGGCGCGTAGCGTGAGTTTATTGCCGCGCGAAACGTATGGCGAATTTATGCCGCAAGCCAATGACCGGCTTATTGCCCTGAACGATCGTTTGGGACAGCTCTTGAAGTCCCACGCAAGGAGCAAAATTTGAGCGCCCTTTTTGTCACGTTTGGCGTTATGGTCGCTGCGCTTCTCGGCGCGCTCCTTTGGTCGACAGGGCGCAAATCGCGGCCCGATGAAGAGTCGGCGCTGCTTCAGGAAGACTGCTTCACGTTGCCGTGCCGGCATGTGGCAAGCCTTTCGCAAGTGCGGCAAAGCATGGAAGCCGCCGACATCGAATACCTGGCGGCGCGGTGCACGCCGGCTACCTTGAAACGTGTGCAAAAAGAGCGGCGGCGCGTCGTGATCTCGTATTTGGAAGAATTGCGCGAAGACTTTGACCGGCTGATGGAAGCCACGACCAGAGTTGCCGTATTCTCTCCGGAAATCGAAGCAAGACAGGAATGGCGTCGCTTTCGCGTGAGCCTCGAGTTCCGCGCAAAATATACCTTGCTCCGAATCAAGCTTGCCGTCGGAGTGCCGGGCTTCTCCGGGCTCGGAAACATGGCCTCGATCGTGAGCACGCTGGCGATCGAGCTTGAACGCGCAATGGCGGAAATCGCCGCCAAGGCGGCTCTCGCCGATAGTATCTCTCCGTCAACGGAGAGTTGATTCGCGCGAGCGGCTTAGCACCGAATCCAATGCCGCGAGCAACTGCACGGCATCAAATGGCTTCTGCAGAACCGTCTCCGCCACGCCGTGATTGAGAAGTTCCGCTTCGGCAAGAGCGCTCATCACAATCAATCGGTCCACAAATCCGGGACGTTCGCGTTCCATCCACTCGCGCAGCCCGTTTGTTCCCTTCCGGCCCGCCACTTCCACGTCGGAAAGCACAAGGTCGAATTCGCGCACGCGAAGCAGCGCCTGCGCCTCTTCGAGATTTCGCGCCGGAAAAACCTGATGGTTGAGGTTTTTCAGCATCCCCTGCACCGCTTCCAGCACCGATGTTTCCGGATCGACGAGCAGAATCTTGGCGCGTTCGAATTTCTGCGGCGGCTTCGTCGTTTCCTCCGGCTTCAATGCCGCGATCTCCTGGCAAGGAATTTCAATGGTGAAGGATGCCCCGCGGGGAGGAAGATTCTTCACGCGAATCGTGCCACCGTGTTCGGTCACAATTCCGTAGCAAATGCTTAGGCCGAGGCCCGTGCCTTTGCCCACCGGTTTTGTCGTGTAGAACGGATCGAACACCTTCGACGGATCCTTTACGCCGGCGCCGCTGTCCGTAAACTGAACGAAGAGCTTTTGCTTTGTGCTTCCCGTCGTCACCCACAAGTCGCCTTCGCTCGATTTTTCGAGAATCGCATCGACGGCGTTGTTCACCATGTTCAGAAAAACCTGTTGAAGCTGATGCGGGTCGGCCGCGGTCGTCGGAAGTTCGGCGGAAAGATCGAGATGCACGCGAATGTTGTGCATTCGCAGGTCGTAATCGCGGAGCGCCAGCGTGTCTTCCACGATTTTGTTCAGGGAGACGGGTATGCGCTCCGGTTTGTGCTGGCGGGCGAAACTAAGAAGGTTCTGCACGATTCGGTGCGTGCGCTGCGCCTGTTTGTAAAGCTTTTCCGAATATTCGAGCCCCTGCGCGTTCATCTGGCCGCTGGAAGAAAGCAACTGGCTATACCCCAGAATCGCCGTCAGCGGATTGTTCAACTCGTGCGCGACGCCGGAGATCAACTGCCCGACCGCGGCCATCTTCTCGCTGTGCAGAAGCTGCTCCTGGGTCCGCCGCAGATCGTCGTACGCTTGGCGCGTCTGCTCGTAGAGCAGCGAGCGCTCAATCGCGTTCGCGGTCTGGCTGCCCACCGCGATCAAAAGATTTACGTCCGACGGCGTGAACTCCCGTGGCGTGCGCGAACCGACGACAAGCGCGCCCATGACGCGGTCTTTCGACCAGAGTATGACGACGTACGCGGTGACGATCTGCTCTTTTCGCTGCGCCTCGCGGAACACCTGCGGGAGCGGCAGTCCTTGCGCGGAAAGAAACGTCGCGTGGACCGCCTTGATATGGTGCAGCAACTCCAGCGGAACTTTCGTCGGCGGAAAGCTTCGCGCGAATTCCGACCGGTGCCCGACCGCCGAAATGCGTCGAATGACCTCGCCGCCGTCGTCGAACAGGTACAGGGAGGACGCGTCCAGGCTGAACAATTCCACAATCTGCCGCAGCGTGCGATGAATGGAGTCGGAAAGATCGAGCGACTCCGTCAGCGTCTTCGAAATGGAATTCAGAACAAGCAGTTCACGATTGCGCCGGCGAATTTCGTGCTCCGCCCGCTTGCGCTCCGTAATGTCCAGCAGAAATCCCTGGTATGCCGTCACCGCGCCCGAAGCTTCGCGAACGGCGATCGACGACTCCATCACCGAACGTATTTCGCCATCCGCAGTGCGCAATTCGAATTCAAAGTCCGCCACGGAACCGTGGTCGTCGAGCAGTTTTTTCAGTCTTTCGCGATCCTGCGGATTTATGTAAAGCGACGGAATATCGAGCGCCAAAAGCGAATCACGCGTCGGGTATCCGCAGATCCGCTGAAAGGCATCGTTGAAATCGAGGAATCGTCCCTGCGGCGTCGAAATGAAAACGCCTTCCTGAACGTTCGAAACCAGCGTCCGATACTTCTCCTCGGCGCGTTTTCGTTCGGTAATGTCCTTCAGAACATGCACGGTTCCCAATGCCCGTCCGCTCGGATCGGCAAATGTCGAATTCGAAGCAAGAAAATAGCCTGGCAGCCAAGGATCGGGATCGTCGCCTTCGCCGGCCAGTCCTTCGCAATACGGGCATTGCTTGTAGGCAAGGTTTTTCTGCGGAAAAAGATCGGAGACGGTCCGTCCGGCGTGCGCCGCGGAGTCGCGGCCCGTCAGATGTCGAAGGCGCTCGTTCAGCCGCACGATGCGAAACTGCTGATCGTGTACGAGAATCGGATCGCCGATCGAGTCGAACGTATATTCCCATTGCCGGTGGACGCTATCCACCTGCTCGAACAGCCGCACGTTTTGCAGCGTCAGCCCGAGAAAGTTTGCAATGTTCGTCAGATAAGCAATCTCGTCGGCCCCATACTTCAGATAGGTCGCCGAACCGATCGCAAATATGCCGAGCGTTGCGTCTTTTCCGCGAAGCGGCAGCGCAATAATTTCTCGTATGGCGCTTTCGGCCATGCGCCGCCGTTCCTGTTCGTCTTTTTCCTCTTCGAAACTCGAAATCTGGTAGTCGCTTCGCAATACGCTTTTCGCCCAGTTCTCGTCGGCGGAAATCGACCGGTTGCGTTTCAAATACGCTTCCTGAAATCCCACCGACGCATGGATCACCAGCTTTGCCTGATTGCCCTCGCCCTCCAATAGGCGCACAAGCCCGTGCGTCGCGCCCACGCTCTCCACAACGTGCTTTAGCGCGTTCTCCAGCAGCTCCGCGGCGGAAAGAGTTTGCGTGCTCGCGGCGGTCAATAGCGTCAGGCGCCGAAGTTTGCCGTTCAATTCTTCGTTTCGCGCGCGGGCGCTTTCGAGCACCAGCACCAGCATCGCGATGCCGAGGGCGACTCCCAGCAAATCGTCGAAAGCGACGCGGGTCAGGAAAGACGCACTCGCCGGCCAGTTCGGGCGGTCAGCGCCATGCGCCGCGCTGATAAAAAACAGCGCCGCCAACAAGCGGGCGCCATGCGCTTTGCCCGCCGCGCGCCAAAGCACCCAACCGGAAATGAGGCTCAGTGAGCTGAGCAGTATCGAAGTTTCCCATCGAATCACGCCGAAATTCGCGGGCGATGCCCTTTCCAGCACGGCCAAACCGACCACCGAGGCCACCGTCAGCGGCCAGATTGCCAAAATCCGCCGCTTCTCTCCGGCGCGAAAATTAAGAATCGCGCTCAGAAAAGTAAACGCGGCCACCACCCGCAACGCCAGCGAAATAACGGCGATTGGCCGGTAGCTCAGGGACATGCAAAAAAGGCTGGCGATTGCGGCTCCGGTCAGCGCGACCCAGCCGCGAAGCCACATTCGAAAATAAGTTGTGCGATGGTCTCGATTGAGCAGCGCAAACAGCACCAGCAGCACGACGCAAGCGGTCGCTTCAAAGAACGCAATGGCAGGTAAACCCTGATTCGGCAGCACGATACGTCGTCTCCCGGTTTCCAACCTGGCAAGAAACTATTTCTGTCCGCCGCTGCGCTGGCAATCTGCAGCGCGGCTTGCCTGGAGAGAGAACCGTTATTTTCACGCTAACATGCTGTTTTCTGAATGGGCAAGGCTGCCCCAACACTCGTGTGACCTCTCGTATAATGACGACTGGGAGCCGCGCCACTGTGGACACTGAAAAAATACTGGTAGTGGACGACGAAGAAGCGATTCGCGAAGTTGTTTCCACCATGTTGCAGGCGAAAGGCTATGAGTGCGCCGCGGTGAACAACGGCCGAGCCGCCCAAGACTACGTAAAACGTGTCACGCCAGATCTCGTCCTCAGCGACATGATCATGCCGGAAATGGACGGCATCAAGCTGCTCGACTGGCTCCGCGAGTACGATCCCGACGTGCCGGTGATCATGGTCACCGCGATTCACGATATTTCCACCGCCCTTGAAGCGATTCGCCGCGGCGCCTACGACTACATTTTAAAACCATTCGAAAAGGATCAGCTTTTCCTCGGCGTCGGCCGCGCACTCCAGCATCGGCGCTTGATTTCCGAGAATCGCAATTATCAGCGGAACCTCGAACAGTTGGTCGAAGAACGCACCGCCCAGCTCAGCGGCACCCTCGCGCAGCTTGAACAATCCTACGACGACACGCTCGAAGCGCTCGGCAGCGCGCTCGACTTGAAAGACGCGGAGACCGAAGGCCATTGCCAGCGCGTCACCGCGTTTACGATATCGATCGCAAAAACCATGCCCGTGCCGAATCCCTACTTGCCGGTTCTGGCCCGCGCCGCCTTCCTGCACGACATCGGCAAAATGGCCATCCCCGACATGATTTTGCGCAAGCCCGGCCCGCTGAACGACGACGAAAAACAGGTCATGCGCAAGCACTGCCAGATCGGTTACGACATGCTCATTCGTATTCCCTTCTTGCGCGACGCCGCCGAAATCGTCCTCGCTCACCAGGAATTCTTCGACGGCACCGGCTATCCCCGCGGCTTGCGCGGCGAACAAATTCCGCTCGGCGCAAGAATTTTTACGATTGCCGATTCGCTCGACGCCATGATCAGCGACCGCCCTTACCGCAAAGCGCTTCCCATCGGCCACGCCCGCGAAGAGATTCGCCGTTGCGCCGGCACCCAGTTCGATCCAAAAGTCGTCGACGTTTTCTTGTCCATCCCCGAACAACACTGGATCGACCTGCGCGAAAACCTCGGCTCCCCTTTCCGCCTCGCCCATCTCAAAAGCCTGCAAGCCACCTAACAAAATTTCGCAACAAGTTCGAGCAAAGAAAAAGGGAGGCCAAACTTCGGCCTCCCCATTCACTGTCGGTTGAGGTTGTTTTAGAATTCGAAACGCAGCGCAACTTGCAGTTGCCGCGCCGAGCCCTGTGTGGCTGTCAATTGTCCGAATGTTCCGCTGTTGATATTTGTGGACGGCAGCTGGAAATTCTCATGATTGAAGAGGTTGTAGGCCTCCACACGGAGAGTCAGCTTTTCCCGTTCGCTGCGCAACCCGAAGTCCTTCAGCAGCGCCGCGTCAACGTTCCAGAATTGCGGACCGCGAAGGTCATTGCGGTTACCAATCTGTCCTCCCAGCGGATTGGTGAATGCCGCCTGGGCCGCGGTTGTGTCTTTGAAGAACGTAAGGGTGTTGCCCTGATTGTGAATGCCCTCGCTAAGCGCTGAACTGGCGCCAGAGAGAATGGCAGGGCTGTCGAAATTGAATCCGACGGGGAATGCGCCCGTCGTGGTGCCGAAGGCAAAGCCGGTCCTGTAGCTCCAAATACCGGAGAAGCTCCAGCCACCGACGATTTCATTCGCCCACTTGGGCATGTTCCGTCCAATGTAGCCGCTTCGGCCAAACGGCAGTTCGTACACCCAATCGCTCACAAAGATGTGCTTGGCGTCGAAATCGGAGTTGCCGCGGCAGACCCTTAGATCGCGCAGGTCGCAGACCAACCCGCCGGCAACGGTATTCACGACTGTCGAAGAGTTGTCGATGGAGTGAGAGTAAGTGTAATTAAAGTCCATCTGCAAACCATTGGAAAAGCGCTTGCGCACCGTGGTTAGCAGTCCGTTGTAGCTCGAGGATCCCTTGCTGGAAACATAAGCAATCGTCGGAGACTGGCCGTCCAATCCCACGTTCGATGCCAGCAGCCCAAATGAGTTGAGCGCCTGAACCGTGTCGCTCAGATCGCCGATCTGGAGGAGGTTGCCAAAAAAGTTAGACACAAGGTTGGTGCCCCCCGCGCCAATTTGATTCTCAAAGAATGGCTGGTTTGTGACCGGCGTTCCGGCACGAACTTGCCCCGCCAAACTGTTGAAAGCATTGATCAAGCCTTGTCCCGAGGCTGGGTCCTTGAAGTCAACGATTTGCGCCGCGTCAGATTCCACGAAAAGACGGTGTGCGAATCTTCCCACATAGCTGACTTCCAATTGAATGTTCTTGGGCAGTTCGCGCTGGATACCAAACGTAATGACGTTCTCGTAAGGTGTCTTGAAATTGGGATCCACAGCGTAAATGAATTGGCCTTGGGCTTCGCCAGAGGGAACGCCGTTGGCATCCACGAACGGGGTCACCGGTCTAGTTTGCACCGGTGCCACCACGGGAATCGGCGTATTCGTAATTCCCGTGAATCGCGGATCGGTGGCAAGCGCATTCGAAGGAGAACCTGTTCCGAAGGTTGTCTGCGTATTATTGTCGAACAAGAAACCCACTTGATTGGCGATAAACGTGACGGCGCCGGCCTGATGATCGAAAACCTGCGATGCACCAGCGCGGATTACCGTCTTGCGGTCGCCAAACACTTTGTTGAGCAGACCATCTTTGAAGGATGGGTTCCAGGCAATACCAAGGCGCGGCCCGAAATTCGTCAAATCCGGCTGGTAATAGCCGTTCGTGCCATTGGCCTTGCCTCCGATATCGTAGGTAAGAAATGGGGAGGCGTTATTGGCTTCATTTCCCTGTTGCCCGGCCAGCACGCGCGCGCTGAACAAGGCATCGGCCCCGATGCTCGGCACCGTTTCAAAGCCATTCACCTCATACGGCACGCCATCAAAAGACCAGCGTACGCCGTAAGTAATCGTCAAATCATTGCGCGGGCGCCAGGAATCTTGCCAATAGCCCTCGAACTCGTTGTAGGCAAAATCCCGCGATTGACCCGAACCAGGGGCTTTGGCCTGCAGATTCTGCAGATAATTAAAGTTCGTGGACTGCGAGGCAAACCGGCCAAGCAGGAACGGGAAGGCTGCGTCATACTCCCTGCGCGCCGTCACGGAATTGAGAATATCGTTTGGCCGCAGCGGATTTGGCTGACCATTGATAGTCTGGGCGCCCAGCGAATTAATGTTTCCCCCGATACCGAGGCTGAGAAAGTTGAAATCGTTGGTCAGGCTTGTGTTCTGCCGAACCGGACGGATGTTCACGCCAAAAGACATCTGGTGCTTGCCCTTGACCCACGTGTAGTCGTCGCGGCCGGTTGGAACCGGGACGTTGCGGCTCTGGCTGCTGATACCCGGAAAGGCCCCGGAGTACGGGCCGTAGGTCGTAATGTTCGGGAACGCCTGCAAGACCCCCGGGTTAACAGGGAAATTGATGGACTGCCGCGTGATCCCAAATGTCAAGCTGTTGATATTGTTGGAATTGATCGTCCAGGTATGTCCAATCACGAAAGCGTAGTCGTGATCCTGGGCAGTCGCGGTGACCGGATCGCCAAGAAATTGCGCCGGCGTCTGTGTATCGTTCGTGCGGACAATGTTGAAACGGCCAAAGAGCGTTTGCTTGGAATTGATTTTGTAGTCTATGCGGCCCACGTATGTATTGTGGTCGCGTCGAAAGGGGGCGTTAAAGCGGAACAAGCCCGTGTTGATGCCGTCGCCGGCTGTTAAATCGTTGGCCACCGGATAACGGCTGTTTATGACGCTTTCGAGCGCCGCATCGGCACCCACGCCCTGGGGATCAAACCCCGCCACTTGGGTCGCTGAAAGGATGGTGACGCACTGAGCCGTCACCGGATTATTCAGGCGAGCCGCATTTGCGCCCACAGCCCTGCAGGGATTCCCGTTTGCATCGTTTCCATTATTCACGTAACCCAATTGCCCGTTGCGCACGTCCGCCAACGGCACAGTGCGGTTAACCGCGAGTCCCTGCGCGTCTCTTCGGCCTTCGTAGTTGAAAAAGAAGAAAAGCTTGTCCTTCTTTATCGGGCCTCCGATTGATCCGCCAAACTGATTGCGCGTCAACGCCGGCGTTTTAACTCCGATCCGGTTGTTGAAGAAATCGTTGGCCGCCGTCGCCGCCGTGCGATTGTATTCGTAAGCGGAGCCATGAAAACTATTGGTGCCGCTCTTGGTGGTCAGCAGGACTTGGCCGCCGGCGCTGCGTCCACCTTGCGCGTCCTGATTCGCGGTGATTGTGCGATATTCCTGGATCGAATCAATCGGGGCATTCCCAACCGTGGCAAACGCATTGCTTGCCGTTTCGTCGTTCACGTCAATCCCGTCAAGCGTAACGTTGCCTTGGTCCGTGCGAGCACCGGTGATGGCACCGCTGCGGTTCTGATCGACGAAGGCACCATTGCTAGCGGAACCAGCCACGACACCAGCCTGCAAGCCCAGAAGATTGGCGGGGCTTTCACGGATCAGCAGCGGCAGGGCGTGCAGAATTTGCGAATCCAGAACGTTGCCAACGCTGGCGTCGGTCGTGTTCAAAGTCTCCGCACCAACCTTAACCTCAACCGTTTGACTCACTTGACCGACATCCAACTTGGCATCGAAGGTTTCAGTGTTTCCCACACCTAACGCCAAGCCTCCCATCGACAACTTGCTAAAATTCTCCTTGGTAAAGGTAAGCCGATAACCGCCGCGAGGAGGAACCTTCGCGAAGATATACACGCCCGTATCGCTAGTCGTTGTTTCGGCAACAAATCCTGTAAGGGTATTCTCCAGCCGCACGCTCACTCCCGGCACGGCCGCTCCCGAACTATCCGTGACGACTCCGGTCACGCCCGAAACCTGCTGCGCGGCCGCACTGGCCACGAACGAAACAAAAACCAACAAACAAATTCCACTAACCCTCAAAAACTTCTTCATGAATCCTCCACCCAGCGTTCAAATTTCCCGAAAGTCAAACAGGAATATTCAGGTCCGGTTTATGCAAGTGTCAGGCCACAATGGTCACTTGCCGCGATTGGTATGCCCTGAATTTCTCGATGAAAAGAAACCACTTAGCCATTTGTAACAATTGGCGCGGCGCATAAATTCTTCGATTTATATCTAGGTTTGTATACCTTCTTCTGTATTTTGGATGTGTCGCCCGCAAATTCTCTAATTTGCCCACCATTGCATCTCGAATGCATCTAATTTGCGCAAGACAATCGCGAATTTTTCTGGCGCGAGTACGCTATAATTCTCGATGAGCCACACAAAAATGAATCCGACCGCCGCTCTTTCCGCTTTCGAAGACCCCATCAATCAATTCGACCTCTCCGGTCAATACGACGCCATCGGCGCCGAACTCCGCGCCGCCGTTGGCCGCGTTCTCGCCTCGCAACAGTTAGTGCTCGGCAAAGAAGGCGCCGCTCTTGAATCCGAACTCGCCGCGTTTTGCGGCGTCACCCACGGCGTCGGCGTCGCCAGCGGCACCGACGCCCTCATCCTCGCCCTCCGCGCCTCGAACGTTTATGCCGGCGACGAAGTCTTGCTCCCCACGCTCACCTTCGTCGCCACCGGTAGCGCCGTCAGCGCCCTCGGCGCAAAGCCCGTTTTTGCGGATGTCGATCGCGTCACTCTGAATCTCGACGCCGCATCGGTCCGCCAGCGCATCACGCCAAAAACAAAAGCAATCGTCGCCGTTCATCTCCACGGACTTGCCGCGGACATGGACCCGCTCCGCGCGATCGCCGCCGAACGCCGCATTCCCTTGATTGAAGACAACGCGCAAGCCATCGGCGCCGCCTACAAAGGCCGCCGCACCGGCTCGCTCGGCGACGTCGCGTGCATCAGTTTTTATCCGACAAAAAATCTCGGCGCCGCCGGCGACGGCGGAATGATCGTCACAAACTCCGCCGAACTCAATGCGCGCTTGCGCACGCTGCGCAATCACGGCCAAGCTTCGCGTTATGTCAGCACCGAGCCGGGTTGGAACAGCCGCCTCGACGAAATTCAAGCCGCCATCCTTCGCGTAAAACTCCGCCATCTTCTGGACTGGCAGAAAGCGCGCCAAGCCAACGCCGCAAAATACGGCAAACTGCTCGCAAACGTCCCCGGAATTCGCACGCCGGTTACGCCCGCTGGCTACGAGCACGTCTTCCATCAATATACGATTCGCTCCGGCCGCCGCGACGCCCTACAAAAATTCCTCGCCGACCGCAAAATCGGCAGCACCATCTACTACCCCGTGCCGCTTCACTTGCAGCCTCTTTACGCGGGATTGGGCCACAAGCCCGGCGATTTTCCCAACGCCGAACACGTTGCCGCCGAAATCTTGTCGTTGCCAATGTATCCGGAATTGACCGAAGATAAGATCGAGCGCGTCGCCGCCGCCGTCGCCGAATTCGCCGGCCAATAATCGCCCGCCGCTCGCTATCCAATTTTCTAGTTTCTATTTTCCAAGAAAAAGCAGCGCCAGCAGGAACACCCACAGGGCGTCCATGAAGTGCCAGTAATAAGACGTCACTTCCGCCGCCGCCAATCGCGTCACCGCCGCCGCTCCAAACTTTCTTAAGCCCACGTAAAGCAGCGCGCAAATGCCACCCATCAAATGAACCGCGTGCGCCGCCGTAAACACATAAAAAAACGCCGCGCCCTGGCTCACGCTTCCATACACTCCCGCCGCAACCAACTGCCGCCAAGCAACAACCTGTCCGGCAACAAACGCAATTCCCAGCAACGTCGTGAGCAACCACAATTTCTTGAACCCGCGCTCGTCCGCGGCGCCCAGTCGCTTCCGCGCCAGTTCCAGCGTTCCACTGCTGCACAACAATGCAATCGTGTTCATCCACAGCAGCGCCGGCACCGGAACGCTCTTCCACTCCGGGTTGCTCGTGCGCAGCACCAGAAACGCCGCCGCAATCGCCATGAAGAAAACCAGTATCGCCACCATTCCCAGCGCAATGGCAATCGCATATTTTCGCGCGGAAGAATTCCCCGGCGCGCGTCGTCCACCGCCGCCCGCATCGCCGCCGTCTCCACCGGCGGGAGGCTTCCCTCCCCCGCCAATGTCCTCGATGATTAGTTCAATGTCGTCCAGTACCGAAGTTCCCGCCATATCCTTTTCCCGCCTTCGCCCATTTCTCTTAACGCAATTTCGCCAGTTCTTCCGGACCAACATGCTGTGGCACAAAATCCTCCCCTGCCAACGGCACGCCCAATTCGTACGCGCCGCGAAACACAACCGGAACCCCGCCGCGGAAATTCTCGCTCGGCGGCGGCGACGCCACGGACCACTCCAGCGTCGTCGCGCGCCACGGATTCTTCGCATGGCACGGCTCGCCGCGCCGCAGGCTCCAGAAAAAATTCACAAAAAAAAGTATCTGCGCCGAAATCGTCGCGACCGCAACGAAAGTCAGAAACGTCCGCAAGCCGTGAATCGCGGCGGCGGCGGAAACACTTGACGCGCGGTCCAGCAGCCCAAGCCAGTGCATCGTCATAAACAAGACGTACACCCCCGCGAATGTCAGCCAGAAATGTATTTTTCCGAGCGTTTCATTCAACCGCCGCCCAAACATCTTCGGAAACCAGAAAAAAAGCCCCGCCAGAATCGCAAACGTCGCCGCCACGCCCATCACCAAATGAAAATGCCCCGTGACCAGCGCATCCGCCGTGCTGCTCCCGGCAAATTCGCTTCGCGCCAGAAAAATCCCCGATAATCCGCCCGACAAAAACAACGACACAAATCCTAGCGCGAACAGCATCGCCGTCGTCAGCCGAATCGCCCCTCCCCACAACGTGCCGAACCAGCAAATCAGCAACAGCACCGACGGCGCTCCCAGCGACGAAGCGAGCATCGCAAACACCAGCGGCGTGTACGGATTCAGTCCGCTTGCGAACATGTGCTCGCCCCAGATGCAAAATCCGAAAAGCCCCACCGCGCACAACGCCAGTACCGCCAATCTCTCGCTCCACACCGGCCGCCGCGAATAAATTGAAAGCAGATGCGTCACGATGCCGAAACACGGCAACATCGCCACGTACACTTCCGCCTGCGCAAAAAACCAGAACCAGCGCTGCCAGATGCTCGTCGCCGAAACGGAAAATTGCGGCGCAACTCCGAAAAAATGCGTCCCCGCGAGCCGATCCGAAAGCAGCAACACGCTCGAGGCCGACAAAACGCTGAAAATCAGCAGGCTAAGAATCGCCGTGAGGAACCACGCCCATACCGTAATCGGCAGCCGCGGCATCGTCATCCCTCGCGCGCGCTGCTCCATCACCGTCACGCTCAGATTCAGCGCGGCCAAAACCATTCCAATCGAAAAACACACCACGCCGAGCAGCCAGATCGTCGCTCCAGCCGCCGGCGTAAAAAAAACCGAAGCCGTAATTCCAGCAAGCGCCGCCGCCGTCATCCAAAAAGAAACGCCGCTCAACCGCGGAAACGCCATCTCCCGCGCGCCGATCTGAAGCGGAATCAGAAAATAGCCGAACCCACATTGCGGCGCCGCCGTCAAAACGAAGAACACCATCAACGACCCGTGCAGCAGCGTGATCGCCGCGTAACGATCCGGCGTGCTCGGCACCGTCAACGATCCGCCGGCTTGATGCGAAAGCTGCACGCGCATAAAGAGCGACAGCGTCATGCCGATCACCACGCTCAGCAGCGCCAGCCAAAGAAAGCGCAACCCCACCGTTTTGTGCTCGGCCGAAAATATCCCGCCGAACGCCCCGCGCGCGCGCCCCACTGCCTCATCTTCCGATCGATTGTTAAGCTCTTTCATGGCCTCGCAACCGCAGGTTACGGCAAATAGAATACATCCGGTGCGGCAGAGGCAAGAGCTTCGGCAAAAAGAAAATTGAAATATGTGGATAGGACAGGCAGGAAACCGTTGAGACTTCTCAAAAAATTTGGTGCGGCAGAGAGGACTCGAACCTCCACGGTATTGCTACCGCCAGCCCCTCAAGCTGGTGCGTCTGCCAATTCCGCCACTGCCGCACATTGACGCTAAATTCATTCTAGCTGCGCCGCGTGTCGCTCGCAACCGAATCAAAAAAGGAAGGCTAGTATTTCGGACTCGGCGGCGTCGGCGCTGGTGCCTGTTGCTGCGGCGCTGGCGTGGACGACCCTGGCGCCGTCGGAGCCGGAGTCACCGGCGCGGGCGTCTTCGCCGGAGTTGTCGCGGGCTTCGTCGTGTTGTAAATCACCGACCCGCCCGTTCCTGCCGCGCGATCCACGTGCAGTACCAAAGCCATCGCGCAGACCATGAACATGATCGCGCACCACGTCGTCGCCTGCGAAAGTATCGTCGCCGCGCCGCGCGGTCCAAACGCCGTCTGGCTTCCCGCTCCGCCAAACGCCCCCGCCAAATCCGCCGCCTTGCCGCTTTGCAGCAGCACCACGATGATCAGCACGAGGCAATTCATTACAAAAAACGCCTTCAGCACCCAATCCGCGAAACGGAATCCAAGCACAATGATTCCGAGTCCGATCGCCAGCGATATTCCCCACTTCATCCAACCAGGCATTGCTCACTCCTAAACTCGTATAAATTCCCGGCACGCGCCGGTCTTACGGGCAATTCACAATCTGCGCGAAACTTCCCGCCACCAGGCTCGCGCCGCCCACCAGCGCACCATCCAACTCTTCCTGCGCTAACAATCCCTGAATATTTTCAGGCTTGACGCTGCCGCCGTAGAGTATCCGCACGGCCGAGGCGTGTTCCGCAGAAAACTGATCCGCTACGCATTGGCGCAAGAACCGGTGTGCTGCCGCGGCAATTTCCGGCGTCGCCACCTTACCCGTGCCAATGGCCCAAACTGGCTCGTATGCCAACAGAATACGGGAGAATTCTTCGGCGGTCAATGAACCCGGTCCCGCGATAAATTGCTGACAAAGCACGCCTTCCGTCTTTCCAGCTTCCCGGTCCGCCAGCAATTCACCCACGCAAACAATCGGCGTCAACCCCGCATCCACCGCCGCCTTCGCCTTTTGCGCCACGCCCGAATCCGTCTCCCCAAAAAACTGCCGCCGCTCGGAATGTCCAATAATCACGTACGTGCATCCCGCATCCGCCAGCATCGCCGCGGACACCTCTCCCGTAAACGCGCCCTCTTTCCGCCAGTCCAGGTTCTGCGCGCTGATCCCGATCTTCGTTCCCTTCGCTTCCTGTACCGCCACATCCAGCGACGTATACGGCGGCGCGATCACCACATCGCAGTGACTCGCATTCGCCGCCAGCGGCCGAAACGCCTCAAAAAACGCGCGCGTCTCCGCTTGCGTCTTGTACATCTTCCAGTTTCCCGCCATCACCCTGCGTCGTTTCATCACGCTCATCGGTTTGTCAGCGCCTCAACGCCGGGCAGCTTTCGCCCACCAAGAAATTCCAGCGACGCGCCGCCGCCCGTCGAAATATGCGAAATTTTGTCCGCCACGCCCGATTGGTGCGCCGCCGCCACCGAATCGCCGCCGCCCACAATCGAAATCGCTCCCGCACCGGTCGCAGCCGCCACCGCCTTCGCCACTTCCAGCGTGCCTTTTGCAAACGCCGGCATTTCGAACACGCCCATCGGCCCGTTCCACACAATCGTCTTCGCTTTCAGAATCTCCGCCGCGTACGCCGCAATCGATTTCGGCCCGATATCCAGCCCCATCTGATCCGTCGCCGTCACGTCGCCAATCGTCGCCGCGGCATCCGCCTTAAATTCCGGCGCCGTCACATGATCCACCGGCAACAGAAATTTAAAGTTCTTCGCCTTCGCATCCGCCAAAATCTTTCGCGCCAATTCCAGCTTGTCGTCCTCGACCAGCGACTTCCCGATCTGCAGCCCCTGCGCCTTCAAAAATGTATACGCCATCCCGCCGCCGATCAGCATCGCATCGGCAATCTTCATCAAATTCTCCACCACTTCAATCTTGTCGCTCACTTTCGCGCCGCCAAGAATCGCCACAAACGGCCGTGCCGGATTCGTCGTCGCTTTTCCCAAATACTCGAGCTCCTTCTCCATCAATAAGCCCGCCGCCGCCTTCTGCACAAACTTCGTGATCCCCACCACCGACGCATGCGCCCGGTGCGCCGAACCAAACGCATCGCACACAAACAATCCATCGCACAGCGCCGCGAGCTGCTTCGAAAACGCTTCGTCGTTCTTCTCCTCTTGCGGATGGAACCGCACATTTTCCAGCACCAGCACTTCCCCGTCGCGCAGCGCCTTGCTTTGCCCTTCCACGCCCGGTCCAACGCAATCCTTCCCAAACGCCACCGGCTTCCCCAGCAGCTCTTCCAGTTTCTTCGCCGCAGGGTGCACCGAATACTTCGGCTCCGGCCCGCCCTTCGGCCTTCCCAGATGCGACGCCAGCACCAGCCGCGCGCCCTTCTCCATCGCCAGCTTCAGCGTCGGCAAAGTCTCGCGAATCCGCGTATCATCCGTCACCACTCCATCCTTCAGCGGCACATTGAAGTCCACCCGGATAAACACACGCTTTCCGCGCAATTCCAGATCTTTAATCGTCAGCTTGTTCATGTTCTTCGCTTTTGTAGGGGCCGACTTCCGAGTCGGCCCTCTTCGATTTCAACGCTCACCATCAACCTTCGAACTTTCTCCCAACTCCGTAGCCATCCAGTTCTCCATCGTCACTCAGCCGCGCAAGAATCCTGCTATTCCGCGCGTTTCCCGATTCTCGTTCGCCGTTTGCCGCCAGAGCCATCAAGGCCGCATCTCTCACACGAACAGAATTTTCCATCCTGTCTCTACCGCAAACGCATAACGGCAAACTCAACCGGTAACTCGCACCGTCACCAGTCACGCGTCACCAGTCACCCTCTTAGAACTTCCCCGCCATCAACTTGATCAAATCCCGGCACCGGCACGAATACCCCCACTCGTTGTCGTACCACGCCAGCACTTTCACGCACTTATCGCCCACCACCTTCGTATACTCCGAATCCACAATCGACGAATTCGAATTTCCCTTGAAGTCCGCCGAAACTAGCTCTTCTTCCGTGTACCCAAGAATTCCCTTCATCGGTCCATTCGCTGCCGCCTTCAGCGCCGCATTCACCGTTTCCTTCGTCGCCGCCTTTTCCACGAACACCGTCAAGTCCACCACGCTCACGTTCGGCGTCGGCACTCGCATCGCGTATCCGTCCAGCTTGCCCTTCAATTCCGGAATCACCAGATGCAGCGCCTTCGCCGCGCCCGTCGAGCTCGGAATCATGCTGATCGCCGCCGCGCGCGCCCGCCGCAAATCCTTGTGCGGCAAATCCAGCAGCTTCTGGTCGTTCGTATAAGAGTGAATCGTCGTCATCGTGCCGCTGTGAATCCCAAACGTCTCATGCAGCACCTTCGCCACCGGCGCCAGGCAGTTCGTCGTGCACGACGCGTTCGAAACCACGTTGTGCTTCGCCGCATCGTAGCTCTTGTCGTTCACGCCCAGCACAAACGTCGCGTCCGGCCCGTCCGCCGGCGCCGAAATAATCACTTTCTTCACGGTTCCGCGCAGGTGCGCCTTCGCTTGCTCGCCCTTCGTGAACAATCCCGTCGACTCCACCACAATCTCCGCGCCCACGCTCGGCCAGTCAATCGCCGCTGGATCTTTCTGCTTGAACACCTTGAACGCTTTTCCGTTCACCGAAATCGAATCGTCCGTGTGCGTAATCGTGTGCGGCAAATTCCCCAAAATCGAATCGTACTTCAATAGATGCGCCAGCGTCTTCGCATCCGTCACGTCGTTCACCGCCACAAATTCAATGTCCTTGTCGTCCAGCGCGGTCCTGACGATGTTCCGGCCGATCCGGCCGAAGCCGTTGATTGCTACCTTGATGGGCATGCTGCCTCCGGTGAGATTTGTATTCCGGTGCATCGCTCAGTGTGATTGAGCGACGCGGGTGGAACAGAAAATGCTATGGGCTGCCGCGCAAATTGTCAACGCGATGCGCCTCTAATAATTTTTATGGCGGGTAAAAAGAAATACGCATCCATTCGGCGTATGTGAATTCGCAATGCGGCCGGTGCAGCGCAGTCGTTCGGCGGCATCAATTCGTTGCCACGAAGAGCCGTCCTTCTCTGTGAACTCTGTGCTCCGTTCTCTGTGCACTCTGTGTTAAATCCTCTTGCTCCGATACGCGACACCAAACAAAAAAGGGGCTTTCGCCCCTCAGTTCACTTGCTCGCCGCTCATCTTTTGCAACGCCCGATCAATTCGGAAACTGTTTTATGCTGCTCACCCGATCCCCCGTAAACCGCACAAAAATCGTCTTCGACGGCGGTGTCCCGTAAATCCAATCCTCAATGTCATTCCCGTCGGTGTCCCGTTCGCGCACTTTGTGCCCGGGCTTTCCAATCGCCGCCACCACCATATCGCGATCCATTCCAATCAGCGGCCGCCGGTCCTGAATCGCTTTCTTCATCTCCACCGGCAACGTGTCAAACCATTGCACCGAAGCCGATCGCTGTTTCGTAAAATCCAGCAGCGGCGAAAGCAGCGCCTTCAATTCATCCGGCGTCAAGTCCGGAATCGTTTTGTTAAATTCCAGTATGATCGTGCTGCCCATGCCCGGCTGCAATCCCGCCGGCCCCTGATTCTCCGTCGTCGTCGTGCTCGTCGGCACCGTCGCTCCGCCCATCCCGATCTGCAGATGATCCAGAAATCGCTTCTTTCCCTTCCCGCCGCCGTTCACATCCACCCAAATCGCATGATCGCGAAAATCCAGCTTCGTAATCTGGCAATTGTCGCCCACGTGCACCGCCGCGCCATGCGTCGCCACCGCGCGGTCCAGCAATTCGCTGTTCAGCGGCTTGTCCGTGTACATTTGAAATCCTTCTTTGCCCGCCGGCAAGGATTTCGACGCCTTCGCAAATTCTCCCGACACAAATCGGATCAGCGCCAGCTTCGACTCTTCCTGCAGCGTGGCGGCTTTGTGCGCCGGCGCTTGCGCCGCGCTCTGGTCCGCGTCGCTCTTCGGATTTGTGCGGAACAACGGAATCTCTTCGCCAAACGTCACGCGCGCTTCAGGCTGCGCCGGTTGCCGCAACGTATACACTCGCGGCACATCCGCATCCGCAACGAGCGCCACCGTCATCGCAATCGCCAACCAATTCGCCATATTCAGTAGCTTCGGCACTCTGGCCTCGGCTCTTTGCTTTCTCACCCGCGCCTATCGAAACGCCAGGCCATCGCCCCGCCTCCATTCTACGATGCCCCCTCCTCCTTGGGTAGATGTTCGCCTGCCGCAATCAGTCCAGCCAAAGAATCTTCCTCTTCGGCTCCAACACCGCAAAATCGGAATCCGCCGTCGCCAATTCAGCCTTTTGTTCTCTCGCCAGTGCCGCCGCAAAAGCGTCAAGGTAGGGCAGCTTAAGCTCCAGCGCATCTCCTGGGGCCTCTCCCTCGGCTTCACCAACAACGAATACGCCCATCTCCGAAACACCGCCTTCCGCCGAACAACCCCGCCCCTCCCAAACAATCTTCTGCAAGCAAATCTCATCGCCCACTAACACCCGTGCGCCCTGGTAGGGCCGGCTTTCCGAAGCCGGCCGCGATTCAAGTAGCGTAGGCACTCTTGTTTATCCCGTAGGGGCCTGCGCTCCAACAATCCGTGCCTGCACCGACAGTCCGATTACCACTTGAAATGCCAAAAGTTGCGCTACTAGCACGGCTTTCTTGAAGACTTTGCCGTCACTAGCCACTCGAAACTTCCGATATACCGCTGGGCAAACATGTCTCTTCCGTGGATTCTTTCTTCCTAGGCGTCGGCTCCCTTGTGCCTGGGCGCGCAGAAGCGCAGAATTCTACACATGCATCTGAAACGACCAATGTGGTAGTCATGAGCAGGAATGTTCTCTTGTTTGCAACCCTTCATCAGTTTCAGGGACCGAAATTCCCTGGCTACATCCAAGACGAGCACTACAAAATCTTGATCGAGCAGTGCGTTTCTATACGCAGGATTGATTTCGTGTTCGAGGAAGCTGGAAAGCGCGGGCCCTCAACCGCTGAGCAATGCGCGAATTCCATTCTCGGACCAGGCCACTATTTGAACATGGACCACACACGGAATGCGTTGCGCAAATTCGGCATTGCTGACGACGTCGAGACTGAGACTTGCCACTGGATTGATGACAGCGATAAATCAATATGGACTTACGACTTGCATAATATTGATGCGCACGAGCAACGTGAACTACGGTGGCTGCGAGGAATAGAAGCGGGGAAGTTCGAGAAAGGGATGGTAATCTGTGGTGTGGGACACAGCCTAAGTTTTGCTTTCCGGCTCAAGGGCAAAGGGTTCAGTGTTGAACTCCTCAGTTATTTACCGTACGAAAAACTGTGCGAAGGGAAGCGCGCAATGTAGAAGATGGGACGAGTGGCCGTGAAACTGCGGTTTTTTTGTACGGCTCACGGCGGCATCGCAATCTTTGCTTGTGCACTAAACTAACAAAAAGTACGGAGGGTTCACCTCGATAAGAGAGAAGGCTCTGTCAAGAGACAGTTCTTCTACGCCAAGTGCCGCACCCTGCGGTTTCCAGGGTGCGGGTTTAGACTTTTCTTTCCCTTCGAACTCTTTTCCACAGCCATTCGAATTACCTACTGTATTATCTTATTGACTTTAACAACATCCATGTGCTAGGATGCTTTGTGTTTCCGGCGACGCGCTCCTTGTGCCTCACGGCGTCCCACCACCCTCTCGGTCTACCGCAAAAATCCCGTAACTCCTCTGGAATGAACACTTGCAAAAATACGCCTGTAACCCCCTTTAGAATGAACACTTGTGGAACATTGGACTTAAAGTCCGTTTGTTTTCAACACTTACAAAAAAGAGGGGGAGGGGGCCCCCTGGTCCCGGTACTTGTTTATGCCGTTCTTGTGAGGGAGAACCGCGGCGTTCTCTCGCCGCCAGTCACCGAAGCCTTACCATTCTCCGGTGACATTCACCTGCACGCCCGACCGGTCAATCCGCATCGGCAACAATTGTCCGCCCGCCGTCGCCACCGCTTTCTCCACGCTTTCCCGCGCGTCCGGCTCGATCAGCAGCACCACGCATCCGCCGCCGCCCGCGCCGCACACTTTTCCCGACAGCGCGCCCTGCTTCCGCGAATTCTCGATAATCCGGTCCACCGTCTTCGTCGAAATCGTCGGCAAATTCCGTTTACGGAAAACCCATTCTTCCCGCATCAGCCGGCCGGTCTCTTTCCAATCCGCTTTTTCCAATGCGCCGCGCATCGCCTGCGCAATTTCAGAAATCTCTTCCAGATTTCCGATCACTTTTTTCTTCCCATCAATGTGCGCCTTGAACACTTCCCAGTTGTTGATTCCCGATTGCCGCGGCTTTCCCGTGTAGCAAAGCACCAGCCGTTTTTCCAGTTCCGCCAGATCCACGCGCAATTCCACGCGCCGCTCCCCGCCCGGCGGCAATTCAATCGCCGCCGCGCCGCCAAACGCCGGCGGATAATGATCTTGCGTCCCCGTCGGCACTTTGATCACGATTCCTTCCGCGTCGCGGCTGATGTGAATCCAATCCACTTTGCTTTTTCCGGCGGACGTAAAGCGGTCCAGCGCCGCACAAATCGCCACCGCCATCGCGCTCGATCCGCCAATCCCCGCCCCGGCCGGCGCTTCCGAATCCGTCGTCAGCGTAAAGCCGCCTTCCGGCCGGAAAAATTTCGCAATCTCCGCGAGCAGCGGCAATTTGTAACGCTTCGCTTTCACCATCGCGTCAAACGAAGCAAACCCTTCTTCGCGTTTCGTATCGAGCGATACCAGCCGCACCTTTTTGTCGCCCGCCGCGCGGGTTTCAATCACGCAACTCGCATACCGCGTAATCGCCGCGTTGATCGTCAGCGCGCCCGGATGAAAAAGGTACAGCGGCCAGATATCAAGTGTTCCGCCCGCAAGGTCCACGCGCGTCGGTGCTTTGGATTCAATTCGCAATTCGGTTCCTCTTTTGCCGGATGGATTGGTTTGAATTTTTCGGATCGCGAAACGCTAAGCCAAAAATTCAAAACATCCCGCCGCGCCTTTTTAAACAGTTTCTTGCAGGCAATCGTTCGTCGCAGTGGGCTTGCGCTTGCCCACGAGGATAGCGTTTCACGAACGATGGATTCCGAAAATCTCCCGTGCCGGTGTCTCGGTATTAAAGGCCGAACCTTACTTCCCTGCCGTGCCCGCCGCGCGGCTTCGCGCAATCAGTTGCGGGCCTTCTTTTTTCGCGTTGGCCAGCGCCGGATTCGTTTCAAAACAGCGCCGGCAGCGCGCTTCATACATTCCCGAAGCGCCCACCACAATCAATTCTTCGCTCTCCACCAGCCGTTGCGTGTGCACCGCCGGATTGCCGCAGCGCACGCAAATCGCCAGCAATTTCGTGATCTCTTCCGCCATCGCCAGCAGGCGCGGCATCGGTTCAAACGGCCGCCCCAAATAATCCGTATCCAGTCCCGCCACAATCACGCGCTTGCCCAGATTCGCCAGCTGCGTGCACACCTCCACAATTTCCTCACCCAAAAATTGCGCTTCGTCGATTCCCACCACTTCCGTCCGCGGTTGCACCTTCGCCATCACTTCCGAAGCCTTATTCACGCATTCCGATTGAATGCCCAGGCCGGAGTGCGAAACGATTTCGTTCGCCGAATAGCGTTCGTCGATCGCCGGTTTAAAGATCTGCACCCGTTGCCGTGCAAATTCCGCCCGGCGCAAGCGCCGAATCAGCTCTTCGCTCTTGCCGGAAAACATCGGCCCGACCACCACTTCGATCCAGCCCATATTCCCTTTAACGATGTCCACGCTCGACCCTCCCTAACTGAATCCGCCAGGTTATTTCGCCGCCGAATTTGTCTTCGCGCCCGTGCGGCCGTACATCTTTGCATTATAGAACGGCGCGAACGCCGTGATCACCGCCACACGAAAAGAATCCTGCCGCGTCACCAGATTCGCGCTCAGCACGCCCCACGCGCCTTGCGCGTCGCGAATGCCCGCTTCTCCCGCAAAGCGATCGATCGCCACCGAAAGTTCCAAATCGCGCTCCACCACTTCTTCCGCCACCGCTTCCGCAACTTCAATGCTTCCCGACCTTCCGAAAAATCCTTTCGTGCCGTCGCTCACGTACGCCCAGCTTTCCAAAAATACGCGACGCTGCCCGTTTTCGTGAATCACATCGAGCCCGCCTTCGAGCCCGACAAAAAAATCTCCCGGCTGATCGTTCTGTGCCGTAAGTTTTGCCACTGCTTCCGCGCGCTGCCGCGCGCCTTGCATCAATTCTTCCCTGCTCGTCGGCGTGTGGCTCACGCCGCTTTCCACTTCCACGCCAATCACTTCCATCGTTTTTTCGGGAGCGAGAAGCGAACCGAAAGCGGCAACCGCATCGCGCACCGCGCCGACCTTCGGCTTGCGCGTACTTCCCACGACAATCAGAATTTTGTTCGCTTGCGAATTCATTTCCGCGGCTCGCGCGATTGTACGCGCGCGCGAAACGAAAAGACACGGCCAATTCCCGAAGCTGAGGAAAAAACGCTCCATGCCCAAGACAATTATTTGCTGAAGAAACCTGGAGAGGAAAAATGGAGCGGCCTATCGGAATCGAACCGACACCTGAACCTTGGCAAGGTTCCGTACTACCACTATACTAAGGCCGCTTACCTGATTTTTCTTTTATACCACGCTGGCGCGGCAAGCCACAAGGCCCGTCGAACGGGTCTGTTTCTCACCGAGAAAAAATCCTGCCTACGAGACTTGGGCCACGCGTGCGGACTTAACCACGGGAGAGTTGCGCTGGCGATCGGCAAACTTTGTGGCTTTGTCCTTGTCGGTATACACGCGGCCGAATTTCTCGCCGTCCGCGTAGGCGATGGTCACGAGCCAATGATGGTGCTTCCGTCTCTTATCGGTATTAAAATTCTTCTTTTCGGTAAGCGAGGACTTCTTTTCCGATTTTTTCACTTGGATTTCCGCCTTGGTACAAACATGTCGCACTATCGCAAGAACAAGGAGTTCGCGCAAGTACCGATTTCGGTAGTAACGCGCACAAAACCACTCCGCGCGAAAGGCCGCATTATATGGATGCACCGGCCGGCCGATTGGATACGCTTTACTAATTGGGAGCCGGTTCAGCGATAGATTACCGAGTTGCCAGCAAGCCAATTTAGACTGAAACGGGGCGAATCAATGCAATTAGGACGGTATCGCGCCCGCACCAGCCGCGTTATTTTTTCGTGTTTTTGATGAAACATTTTCCCGGCTCGTTCGTCTTACTAGCAGAGGGAAATGAATCACTGCATGTGGCGGATTGGATCCAAAATGACGAACGTACACAAACTCCCGCCGGTATTGGAAGACCTCAGGAATCATACGCCTGAACAGGTTGCGGAATTGCGCCTGTTGCTGGCCACGGATGCGCCTTCGCGGCCCGATCCGCGGCGTCCGGGCTTTTACGAACTGGACGGCCCGGAAAGAGTTTACTACGTGTTCCGCTATCCGAATGGCTCGAAAGTGCTTTTACTGGGCGTGTGGGAACGCGACCCGGTTGCGGAACTAGTTGCCTGCTCTTGCCCTGCGGCGTAAAGCAGACCGGCTTACTTGTCTTCCTCCAACTTCAGCGCTACGGAATTAATGCAGTAACGGAGCCCGGTCGGATTCGGGCCATCGTCGAAGACGTGCCCCAGATGGGCATCGCATGTGCTGCACTTCACCTCGACCCGGCGCATGCCGTGGCTGAGGTCGGTTTCGGTCTCGACAGCCGCTTTGCCGGCGGGGGCATAAAAACTGGGCCAACCGGAACCGGAGTGAAATTTCGTTTCAGAACGAAACAGTGGCTCGCCGCAGCAGATGCATTTGTAAGTGCCGGCGGCGTCGGTATCTTCGTATTCGCCGGTGAAGGGCGGCTCGGTGCCCTTTTGCCTGGTCACAAAGTATTGATTCTGCGTAAGTTGCTTGCGCCAAGTGGCGTCGTCTTTCTTTATTTTTTCGGTCATAAATGGCCCTGTCTTCCCGTCTTAGTGCGGTTCTTATTGCGCAGTATCAGATACGGCGCACCCGTTTGACGTTACATTTTTGCATGCACATAGTAGATAGTAACCGTGGAAGAGAAAACCCCCATTGCCGCCGCGGAAGAGGCGGAAAAAAAGTATAGCGCGCAACGGCGCAGCCGACGCGCCAAGATTGCGCGGCCGGTGCGTGTGCGCCCATCCAGCCCACAAGACGAGCATTTTGAAGATATTCCGACGAGCGTGAATGCGTCGCGCGAGGGAATTTATTTCACGACGCGGAAGACGAATTATTACCAAGGGATGCGGGTTTTCGTCACGTTTCCCTATAGCTCGGCGCATGATCCGATGATTTGCGAATATCTGGCGCGAATTGTGCGCGTGGAAAATTTGCCGAACAGCAAATTCGGAATTGCGGTCGAGCTGCTGTCGACGATGAACGTGAAGGGCGGCGGTCCGGGACCGCGCGCCTGAGACGTTCTATTCCGCGTTTTTTCTTCGTGATTGACAGGCCCCGAGTCTTTTCTTACTCTACTGGTTCATGATTTCGACGCACCACACGCACGCGCATCATCGTCACGGCAGACGGCCGCGTGCAGTGGAGTGTGCGTAGAAGTTCGAACGACAAAGCACTCTTTGGCCCGCTGGCGAACCGAAGCCCAGCGGGATTTTTGTTTTTAAGGGAGGCGGAAGTGGAAATCGCGTTTGGAAAGAGCGGCGGATTGATACCGGCGATCGTGCAGGATTTTGGGAGCGGCGAGGTATTGATGCTGGGATTCATGAATGAGGAGGCGCTGGCGGAAACGCAGCGGACGGGCGAAGTGGTGTTCTTCAGCCGGTCGCGGAACAAGATTTGGAAGAAGGGAGAAACGAGCGGACATGTGCTGAAGGTGCGGGAGCTGCGAATCGATTGCGATGCGGACACGGTTTTGGCGCGAGTGGAGGCGATGGGGCCGGGGGTTTGCCATGAAGGATACCGGAGCTGTTTTTTTCGAACGCTTGGGGCCGACGGAGAGACTCGCGTGACCGAGCGGAAGACGTTTGCGCCGGAGCGAGTGTATGAACCGGAGGGAAAGCAATGAGCGGCGGAAAGCTGAAGCTGGGAATTCCGAAAGGGAGTTTGCAAGAGGCGACGATGGAATTGTTTGCGCGAGCGGGATGGAAGATTGCGCTCGGTTCGCGGAGTTACGTGCCGGCGATTGACGATCCGGAAATTGAGTGTTTGCTGGTGCGGGCGCAGGAGATGGCGCGGTACGTGGAGACGGGCGCGCTGGACGCGGGGATAACGGGACACGACTGGGTGGTGGAGACGGGCGCGGACGTGGAGGAGCTGGCGGAGCTGGTGTACGCGAAGCAGCGATTGGCGCGGGTGCGGTGGGTGCTGGCGGTTCCGGAGGATTCGGCGATCCTGGATGCGCGCGATTTGGAAGGGAAAGTGATTGCGACGGAAGTGGTGCGGATTACGGAAAGCTATTTGAAGAAGTTTGGCGTGAAGGCGCGAGTGGAATTTTCGTGGGGCGCGACGGAAGTGAAAGTGCCGCAACTTGCCGACGCGATTGTGGAAGTGACGGAGACGGGAGCGTCGCTGCGGGCGAACCGATTGCGCGTGGTGGATACGGTGCTGGAATCGGCGACGGTATTTATCATGAACCGGAAAGCGGCGGCGGACGGGGCGAAACGCGAGAAGGTGGACAATTTGATTTTGATGCTGCAGGGCGCGATTGCGGCGGCGAGCAAAGTGGGATTGCTGCTGAACGTGCACCGGAACGATCTGGAGGAGGTTCTGAGCGTGCTGCCCGCGCTGAAGAAGCCGACGATTTCGGCGCTGAGCGATCCGGAATGGGTGGCGATCAATACGATTATCGAAGAAGCGGTGGTGCGGCAGATTCTGCCGAAGTTGAAGGCGGCGAAGGCGCAAGGGATTGTGGAATATCCGCTGAACAAGATTGTGCTGTGATGAGGATACGAAAACTGACGGCGGCGACGGAGAAAAAGATTTTCAAGGCGCGCGAAACGCGGGACGTGGAAGCGGAGCGCGTGGCGGCGGAGATTGTTGCGGACGTGCGGGGCGGCGGAGACAAGGCGCTGTTGGCGTGGACGAAGAAGCTGGATGGAATCGATTTGCGGCGAGAAGGATTGTGGATTGGGGAGAAAGAGATTTGGGCGGCGAGACGCGCGGCGGATAAAGAATTGGCACGGGCGATCGAACATGCGGCGCGGAATGTGCGGTGTGTGGCACAGCGGCAGTTGCCGAAAGCGTGGAGCATGGAGACTGACCGCGGCGTGCGGATTTCGCAGCGCGTGGAACCGATTGAACGGATCGGGTGTTACATACCGGGCGGAAGTTTTGCGCTGGTGTCGACGCTTCTGATGACCGTGGTGCCGGCGCAGGTGGCGGGCGTAAAGGAAATTGTTGTGGTGTGCCCCCGGCCGAATGAGGCGTTGCTGGCCGCGGCGGCGATTTTGGGTGTGGCGCGAATTGCGCGAATGGGCGGGGCGCAGGCGATTGCCGCGCTGGCATATGGAACGAAGATGGTGCCGCGCGTCGAAAAGATTTTTGGGCCGGGAAATCGGTTTGTGACGGCGGCGAAACAGATTGTGTCGGGCGAATGCGCGATGGATTTGCCAGCGGGGCCGACCGAGGCGGTGGTCTATGCGGAGCGCGGAAATGCGCGGTGGATTGCGGCGGATTTGCTGGCGCAGGCGGAACATGCAAAGGATGCGGGAAGTTTTTTTGTGACGACTTCGGAAAAGCTGGCGCGGGAAGTGCAGCGGGAAGCCGGCTGGCTGCTGGGAGAAATGCCGTTCACGATGGCGCGGGTTTCGACGGAGAAAAGCGGCGCGATTATCGTTGCCGAAAATGCGGATGCGGCGTTCGGATTCATCAATCGGCTGGCACCGGAGCATTTGAGCCTGCCGGACCGGCCGCGGGAATTTTTGCCGAGGGTGCGGGCGGCGGGAACGGTATTTCTTGGGCCGCTGGCGGCGCAGCCGCTGGGAGATTATGCGAGTGGAAGCAATCACGTACTGCCGACGGGAGGATGGGCGCGGCGGCGAGGAGGACTTTCGGCGGCGGATTTTGTGAAGTGCATCAGCGTGCAGAATGTGACGGCGAAGGGATTTGCGAAGCTGGCGAACGACGTGGTGACGCTGGCGAAAGCGGAAGGATTGCATGGGCACGCGAAAGCGATTGAGGTGCGGCGATGAAAGTGAAATTGCCGGTGCGGCGGGAAATTCTGGAGCGGAAAACGTACGAGCCGCCGGCGGAGGGGCGCTGGGGAAAGATTCGGCTGGATTTTAATGAAAATACGGCGGGATGTTCGCCGGCGGTGCGGCGCGCGCTGGCGAATTTGAGCGAGAAACAAATTGCGATGTATCCGGAGGTGCGGGAAGGGACGGCGAAGCTGGCGCGGTATTTTGGCGTGGCGGCGGAAGAACTGGTGTTGACGAATGGAGGCGACGACGCGCTGCGGATTTTTTTCGATGCGTTTGTGGACAAAGGATCGCGGATTCTGATTTGCGAGCCGACGTTTCCGATGTACCGGTATTACGCGGAGATTTACGGCGCGCGAATTGGCGTGTGCAAGTATGACGCGGAGATGCGGTTTCCGCTGCGCGATGTGGTGCGTGAGTTGAAGAAGAGGCCGCGCGTTTTCTTTTTGGCAAATCCGAATAATCCGACGGGGACGCTGGTTCCCTTTCCGGAATTGCGAAAGATTTTGCAGCTGGCGCAACGGACGGCGGTGGTGTTTGACGAAGCGTATGCGGAATATTCGGGGCTGACGACGATTCCGTGGATTCGGAAGTATCCGAACCTGTTTGTGGCGAGAACTTTTTCGAAGGCGGCGGGCCTCGCGAGTTTGCGGCTGGGCGGCGTGATCGCGCGGCGCGATTCGCTGGAACTGGTGCGGCGAGCGATGCCGCCTTATCCGATCAATCTGGCGGGGCTGGTGGGGGCGGTGGCGGCGGTGGGAGACCGGAAAACGATGCGAGCGCATATTCGCGAGATTTTGACGGTGCGCGAATGGTTCGCTCATGCGCTGGAGACGCTGGGCGCGCGGACGTTTCCGAGCGCGGGAAATTTTTTGCTGGCGGATTTTGGCGCGAGCGGCCCGGCGCTGTTTGCGCGACTCGAGAAAAAAGGAATTTTGCTGCGCGAGCGGAGCAAGGTGATTGCGCCGGGATTTGCGCGAATTGGAATTGGCACGCGGCGGGAGATGGAAGTGTTGTTGCGCGAGATCAGACGATTGTGGGAGAAGCGCTAGATGAGACGCGTGGGAACAGTTCACCGGAAGACGGCGGAGACGGACATTCGCTTGCGGATCGATCTGGATGGCCGCGGAAAGGCGAAGATTGCGACGGGGATCGGGTTTTTCGATCACATGCTGGATTTGGTGGCGCGGCACGGCGCGTTCGACCTGACGATTGAAGCGAAGGGCGACCTGGACGTGGACCAGCACCACACGGTGGAAGATGTGGGAATTGCACTGGGAGAAGCGGTGGCGGAGGCCATCGGAAACAAGAAAGGGATTTTGCGCGCGGGATATTTTTTGATGCCGATGGACGAAACGCTGGCGGCCGCGGCGGTGGATTTGAGCGGCCGGCCGTACTGCGTGGTGAAGGCGAAGATCAAAGCGAAGCGCGTGGGAGAATTCGAGGTGGAATTGCTGGAAGATTTTTTTGGCGGATTTGCGGCGGCGGCGCGGGCCAACGTGCATTTGCGGTGTTTGTACGGACGATCGTCGCATCATCAAGTGGAGGCGATTTTTAAAGCGTTTGCACGGGCGCTGCGATTTGCGGTGGCGCGAGACAAGCGGCTCAAAAATGTGCTGCCGAGCACGAAAGAGCTGCTATGAACGTGGCGATTGTGGATTATGGGGCGGGAAATGTGCCGTCGGTGGAGCGGGCGCTGCGGAAGTTGGGTGCAACGCCCGAGCGGGTGAGCACTGCGGACGCGCTTTCGTCTGCGAGCGCGATTGTGTTGCCGGGCGTTGGACACTATGCGGCGTTGATCCGCGCGCTGGACGAGCGGGGGCTGCGGGCGCCGCTGGTGGAAGCGTTGCTGCGCGGAAAACCGTTTCTTGGGATATGTCTCGGGCTGCAGGCATTGTATCAATCGAGCGAAGAGGCTCCCGATCTGGCAGGGCTCGGGATTTTGCAGGGGAAGATTTGCGCCCTGCCGGGCAGCGTGAAATTGCCGCATATGGGATGGAACAGATTGAACGTGCGGCGCGAATCGCGGCTGCTCGAGGGATTGCATGGCGAAGAATACTTTTATTTTGCGCACACGTTTGCGGCCGATGGTTCGAACGGCGAAACGGTGGCGTCTTGCAGTTACGGCGCGGAGTTCGGCGCGGTGGTGGAAGCGGGCCGAATCTGCGCGGTGCAATTTCATCCGGAAAAAAGCGGGAGCGCGGGCGCGAAGCTGCTGGAGAATTTTTTGAGGATGGCGGCATGAGGCTGGCGCGGCGGATTATTGCCTGCCTCGACGTGGACGGCGCGCGAGTGGTGAAGGGCGTGAATTTCGCGGGCCTGCGCGATGCGGGCGATCCGGCGGAGTTGGCGGCGCGATACAACGACGAAGGCGCGGACGAATTGGTGGTGCTGGATATTGCGGCGTCGCGGGACGGGCGGCCGACTTTTTTGGAGACGATTCGGCGCGTGGCGGAAAAACTGGCGATTCCGTTGACGGCGGGCGGAGGGATTCGAACGCTGGAGGATGCGCGCGCGGTGGTGCAGGCGGGCGCGGACAAAGTGACGGTGAATACGGCGGCGGTGGAGAGGCCGGAGCTGCTATCGGAATTATCGCAAGAATTTGGCGCGCAGGCGGTGGTGCTGGCGATTGACGCGAAACGCGAAGGGGAACATTGGGATGTGCGGGTGCGCGGCGGACGAGAATCGGCAGGGCTGAATGCGCTGGAGTGGGCGCGGCGCGGCGTGGCGATGGGGGCGGGCGAGATCTTGCTGACGTCAATGGACAAGGACGGGACGCAGAGCGGATTTGACGTGGCGCTGACGGCGGCGATTTCCGGCCGCGTGAGCGTGCCGGTGATTGCATCGGGCGGAGCGAAGAGGCCGAAGGATTTTGCGGAAATTTTTGAGACGGGATTGGCGGATGCGGCGCTGGCGGCTTCGATTTTTCACGACGGCGAGCAATCGATTCGCGAGCTTAAGAAATTTCTGGCGGAGAAAAAAATCGAGGTGCGATTGCCGTGCTGATTCCGTGCATCGATTTGCAAAAAGGGGAGGCGGTGCAGCTGGTGCAAGGGCGGCGGCGGGAGCTGGCCGTTGCCGACGTGTTTGGATTGCTCGAAAGATTCAAGGGATATGAGTGGCTGCATGTGATCGACCTGGATGCGGCGATGCGCACGGGCGAGAACAACGAACTGGTGGAAGAGCTTTGCCGGCGCGCGAAGAAGAAATACAAGATGAAGGTGCGAGTGGGCGGCGGGATTCGAACGGCGGAGCGGGCGAAGCGACTGGTGAAACTGGGCGCCGAGCAAGTGATTTTGGGGAGCGCGGTTTTTGTGGATGGCGAGTTCAACTTGAAATTGTTGCGGGAAATGAAGAAGGCGGTTTCGCGCGCGCGCGTGGTGATTGCGCTGGACACCCGGCGCGGAAAGATTACGGTGCACGGATGGAAGAAGCTGGTGGCGCGCAAACCGCAGGAAGTGATGACGGCGCTCATGCCGTTTTGCGCGGCGTTTCTTTGCACGGACGTGGAGCGCGAAGGGACGATGGCGGGCGGAAATCTGAAATGGTTTCGATCGTTGAGGGCGGCGACGGAGCACAAGATTGTTGCGGCGGGCGGGATTACGAGCCGGCGAGAGATTGCGGCGCTTGAAAAATTGGGAATGGATGCGGCGGTGGGGATGGCGGTTTATAAGAACCGCTTGCGCTGAAGACCGAATTACGGGGGAAATGCGATAGGATTCTGAACCATGAGAATCCTACGAACTTTTAGTTGGATGGTTTTTGCCGCGACGGCCGCGGCGGCTTCCGCACAAACACCGGAGACGCTTCCTTTCACGCTGAAGGCGCTGGGGCATGGCGTGTATGCGGCGATTGACGATGCGAAGGGCGATGCCGGCGCGAACGCGGGGTTTGTAATTGGCGATGACGGCGTGCTGGTGGTGGATACGTTTGAAAATGAAAAGGCGGCGCGGGCGCTGCTTGGCGAGATTCGCAAGCTGACGCCGTTGCCGATCAAATTTGTGGTGAACACGCACTATCATCTGGATCATGTGGCGGGAAACGGCGTCTTCAAAGGCGCCGGAGCCGTAATCGTTGCACATGCGTATGTTGCAGATTGGATTCACACGCAGAATGAGAAATTCTTCGGGGACAACATTAAGCCCGAACAGGTGAAGATGTTGCGGGACTTGGTCGGACCGGATGTTCTCTACACGCACGACCTCACTCTATCGCTCGGCAAACGGAGAGTAGTCATCGGCCACCAACTGGGCCATACGGGCGGCGATACGATAGTGGCGATTCCCGACGCGCACGTTTATTTCTTCGGCGACTTGTTCTGGCGAAAGACATTGCCGAATCTTATCGACGCCACAGTCGCCGACTGGCTCGGACTGGGAAGCGCACTGCCGGTAAATCGAGTCGATAAAGTGACAGACATATTTGTTCCAGGTCATGGAGATGTAGGTGACGTAACAGACGTGAAGGAGTTTATTGGTTACCTTTCCGACTTGGAGCAATGGGTGCGTGCTTCTTTGAATCAGGGCAAGGATGGCGATGGCCTAATCGTAGCAGTGATGCATCGATTGAAGGAAAAATACGGGATGTGGGAGTTCTTCGACTATTTTGCGAAATCAAATATCAAAGATGTAGCTGCTGAATTGAAGGCAACGAAGCGTGTCCCCGTCGTCGATCCGCCAAAATCCTAGACTTTGCGGCTAACGGAGATAGGCGTCGGTGACGTATTGCTGGACCATGCGCTGGGTGTTGAAGAAAGAGCCGTTGATGGCGATGGCGTGGAGCATGACTTCGAGATATTTGGCGCGGTCGTTGTAATAAAGCGGAAGAATGACGTGTTCGAGCTTGTGATAGAGAGATTCGGCTTCGCCGGCGTTGTCGGTGGAGACGTCGGTGCCGCGATGAAGTTCGCCGATGGACCAGCCGGTAACGCCTTCGATGTGGCCTTCGACCCACCAGCCGTCGAGAATGCTGAGGCTGGGGACGCCGTTGAGCGCGGCCTTCATGCCGCTGGTGCCGGAGGCTTCGAGCGGAAATTGCGGTGTGTTGAGCCAGAGATCGACGCCGGCGGTAATTTTTCCGCCGACTTCCATGTTGTAATTATCGAGAAAAACGGTGTGAACGGATTTCTTGAGCGCTTTTTTGGCTTTGAAAATTTTCTTGATGAGTTCTTTGCCGCCGCCGTCGTTGGGATGCGCCTTTCCGGCGTAAATGATTTGGAATTTTCCGGCGGACTTGGCGATTTCGCGGAGACGGTCCAGATCGGAAAGAATCAAGTCGGCGCGCTTGTAACCGGTGGCGCGGCGCGCGAAGCCGATGGTGAAGACGTCGGGATCGAGCTTGAGGCCGGTTTTCTGGCGGACGGTTTCGAAGAGATCGTGTTTGGAAATGAGATGCGCGGCCCAGATTTCTTCCGGCGGAAGGCCAAGAGCGCCGCGCAGGCTGTAATTGTCTTCGCGCCACGCGGGGATGTAGCGGTCGAATAATTGTTGAAAGGCGGGAGCGGCCCAGGTGCCGGCGTGGACGCCGTTCGTGATGGCTTCGATGAGAAATTCGGGAAACATGCGGCGGGAAACTTCGCCGTGTTTTTTGGCGACGCCATTGACGAAATTGCTGAGGCCGAGGGCGAGGTGAGTCATGTTGACGGAGGCGCCTTGCCGGGCGGCGTCGTGAAGATCGGGGTAATGCGATTCGGCTTGCAGGACGCGCTTGAGCAGGTCGGCGGAGGAGGCGTCTTTTAGATCGAAAAATTCGGTTTGCGAGGGAAACGCGCGCGTGAGGAGTTCGATGGGAAAGCGATCGTGGCCGGCGGGAACGGGCGTGTGCGTGGTGAAGACGCATTTGCTGCGAACTTTTTCGATGTCGTCGCCGTTGACGGATTTGCGGCCGGCCTTGGCGGCTTCTTCGCCGAGAAGCTCGAGCGTGAGAAGCGCGGCGTGGCCTTCGTTCATGTGATAGCGGGAGATGTCGTCGTAGCCGAGGGCGCGGAGAATGCGGACGCCGCCGATGCCGAGCAAAACTTCCTGGCACAGGCGATAGTAGGAATCGCCGCCGTAAAGGCTGCCGGTCAGGTTGCGGTCGCGCTCTTCGTTTGCGGGAAGATCGGCGTCGAGAAAATAGATGGGGACGACGTGGCCGCGGGCGCCGACGGCGTCATAACGCCAGGCGCGAAGTTCAACGCGGCGACTTTCGAGCGGAACAGTGACGCGGACTTTTTCTTCCTTGAGAAAATCTTCGACGCGCCATTCGACGGGTTCTTCGGACTGCACGCCGTCGTCGGAGAGGAGTTGTGTGAAGTAACCTTTGCGATAGAGGAGCGAGATCGCGACCATGGGGAGCTTGAGGTCCGCGGCGGCGCGAATCGTGTCGCCCGCGAGGACGCCGAGGCCTCCGGAATAGGAAGGCATGGAATTCTCCAGCGCAATTTCCATGGAAAAATAGGCGACCAGGCGTTTTTGTGTCTTCAATTTATCTGCCATCCGAATTTTGCTCCGTTTGGCGCGGAGCCGGTAACACAGCGACTGCGGTGCACACCAACATGAGAGGACTATTTTCCGGCTTTCCGCGGACGCAAGCAAGGGCGCAACGAGCGGAAGGTTAATTTTTGCGAAAAGTGTGTGTTTTCGGGCCCCCGGTGAGAGAGGATACCAGCTACGCTCGAGACAGCAGCTGGATGGATGGAGAGTCACCCATGCCCGACGAGGGCCGCCGCTGGCGGCTTGGATTCTGGAGTTTGATCGTTACGCAGTTTCAGGGCGCGTTCAATGAGAATGGACTGAAGTATTTCGTCATTTATCTTATTCTTTCGCTGCATCTTGGTTCCCAACAAGAAGACAAACTGATTTTTTTGATTGGCGTGCTGTTTGCAGCGCCATTCATTTTGTTTTCGATGTTTGGCGGGTTCCTGGCCGACAAATTCAGCAAAGGCAAGGTGACGATCGGCACGAAGTATTTTGAGATCGTAGTGGTGGCGTTTTCCGTCGTTGTGTTGTTGCGGTTTCACGAACATCCGCAATCCTCCATTCCTTTGTTGCTGGCCGCGATTTTCCTGGCGAGCAGCCAAGCGGCGATTTTTGGCCCTTCGAAATACGGCTTGCTGCCGGAACTGCTGCCCGAAGCGAAACTCTCGTGGGGCAACGGCGTCATCGAACTGGGAACTTTCCTGGCGATCATTCTGGGAACGATCGCCGGTTCGCGCCTCCCGGAATTTTTTCCGGGGCACGAGGTCAACGGCGCGTACGTTTTTCTGGGGTGCGGAATCGCCGGATTGTTGACGGCGCATTTTATTTCCCGCGTGCCGGCCGCCGACCCTGCCAAAGAATTCCGGCTGAATGTTTTCGGCGATCTGTTTTCTCACCTGCGAACGGCGCGGGCGGATCGCGCGCTGTGGCTTGCGATTGTGGGAAATACGTACTTCTGGTTTTTGGGCGCGCTGCTGCAATTCAACGTCGTACTTTACGGCGAGCGCGTTCTGCACGTGCCGGGAAGCGAGAGTGCGAAGCTGCAGGCGGCGATTGCGATCGGGATCGGAATTGGAAGTTTTGTTGCCGGGTCGCTTTCGGGCGGCCGGATCGAATACGGGCTGGTGCCGCTTGGCGCGCTGGGAATGACGCTTTTTGGTTTTCTGCTGTCGGCGCCGCAGATTTCGTTTCTGCACATTCTGATTTTGCTCGCGGCGCTCGGATTTTCCGGAGGATTCTTTATCGTGCCGGTAAGCGCATTGATCCAGCACCGCCCGGATGAAAAAGACAAAGGCGGCGTGATCGCGTCGGCGAATTTGCTTTCGTTTGTGGGCGTTGCGGCCGCCGCGGCGGTTCCGACGGTTTTCTCGGACTATTTGCACCTGGGCCCGCGGGCAGTGTTTCTGTGGGCGTCAATCGGAACGCTTGCGGCGACCGCGTATCTGGTTTTCCTGTTGCCGGATTCGTTGTTGCGGCTGGTGCTTTGGCTTGCGACGCATACGATTTACCGGATTCATACGAAGGGCGTGGAGAACGTGCCGGCGCGGGGCGGAGCGATGCTGTGCCCGAATCATTCGTCGATGGTGGACGGCGTGTTGCTGATTGCGAGCACGGACCGGCCGATCCGGTTTTTGATGTTCAAGGGATCGTATGAGCATTGGCTGGTGAAACCGTTCGCGAAAATCATGGGCGTGATTCCGATTGCGTCGAATCAGGGGCCGCGGGAATTGATTCACTCCCTGCGAGCCGCGACGGAAGCGCTGAAGAACGGCGAACTGCTTTGCATTTTTCCGGAAGGCCAGATGACGCGGATTGGGCAAATGCTTCCCTTCCGGCGCGGGCTGGAGCGGATTATGAAGGGCGTCGAAGCGCCGATTATTCCCGTTCATATCGACGGAGTTTGGGGATCGATTTTCAGTTTTGCGGGCGGGAAATTTCTCTGGAAATTTCCGCGGAAGATTCCGTATCCGGTGCACGTGACGTTTGGCGCGCCGCTTGCGGGGAGCACGGGCGCGCAAGAGGTGCGGCGGCACGTGCAGGAACTGGGCGTTGACGCATTTGCGGACCGCAAGGACCGATTGCAAACAGTTTCGCGGGCGTTTATTCATACGGCGCGCCGGCATCCGTTTCGATTTGCGATGGCGGATGGACGAACGCCGCGCATGAGCTATTTTTCCGCGCTGACGAAGGCCGTGTTTCTGGCGCGACGATTGCGGAAGCACTGGAAAGATCAGGCGATGGTGGGTTTGTTTTTGCCGCCGTCGATACCGGGCGCGCTGGTGAATTTCGCCGCGATGCTGATGGGGAAAGTGCCGGTGAATTTGAATTACACGGTGTCGCGCGAGGCGCTGGAATCTTGCGCGAAACAATGTGAGCTGAAGACCACGGTTACATCGAAATTGTTTTTGGAGAAAGTGAAAGTTCAGGCGCCGGGCGAGGCGCTTTATGCGGAAGATCTCGTGGCGAACCCGGGATTTTTGGAGAAACTGGCGGCGCTGCTTGGCGCATTGTTGCTGCCAACAGGAATGTTGCAGAAATTCTGCGGCGCGGCGCGCAAGACGACGCTGGACGATACGGCGACGGTGATTTTCTCGAGCGGTTCGACGGGCGAACCAAAGGGCGTTGTGCTTTCGCATTACAACCTTGCGTCGAACGTGGCGCAATTGATGCAAGTGTTCATACTGCACAAGACCGACCGCATTCTGGGGATACTTCCCTTCTTCCACTCGTTTGGCTTTACCGGCACGCTTTGTCTGCCGGCGGCTTCGGGGATTGGAGCGGTCTTTCATCCAAGCCCGCTCGATTCGCGCGCGATTGGTGCGCTGGTGAGCCAGCACTCCGTGACGATGTTGCTGGCGACGCCGACTTTTTTGAACGCTTATACGCGGCGATGCACGGCGGAGGATTTTGGCAGCTTGCGCATCGTAATGGCCGGCGCGGAGAAGTTGCCGGAGCGCATTTCGATTGCGTTCGAAGACCAGTTTGGAATCCGGCCGCTTGAAGGATACGGCTGCACGGAATGTTCGCCGGTGGTGGCGGTGAACACGCTTGATTTTCGCGCGGCGCAGTTCCGGCAAGTGGGAGCAAAGCGCGGAACGATCGGGCATCCATTGCCGGGAATTGCGATTCGAATCGTCGATCCGGAGACGGGAGAGTTGCGAGGCGCCGGAGAATCCGGATTGCTGCTGGTGCGCGGGCCGAACATCATGCGCGGCTACTTGCATCGTCCGGAAAAGACGGCGGAAGTTTTGAAAGATGGATGGTACAACACCGGCGATATTGCGACGGTGGATGAAGACGGATTTTTGCGCATCACGGACCGGCTGAGCCGATTCAGCAAGATTGGCGGCGAGATGGTGCCACACATCAAGGTGGAAGAAAAATTGCAAGAGATCGCGCAAGCGGCGGAGCAAGTGTTCGCGGTTACGGCGGTGCCGGATGAAAAGAAAGGCGAGCGGTTGATCGTGCTGACGACTCTGTCCGAAGAAAATCTGGCCGCGACGCTCGAAGGATTTTCGAAGGCGGATTTGCCGGCGCTGTGGAAGCCGCGAGCGGACAACTTCGTGCGAATTGAGGCCTTGCCTTATCTTGGCACGGGGAAACTGGATTTGCGGCGATTGCGCGAACTGGCGCTTGAAATGACTGGCACGAGCAAATGATTTTTTCAAAGAGCACCCGGCCGATACGGCGCGTGATTTTGACGGGGGTGGCGCTGGTTGTTTGGTTCTACACGCAAGCGCTGATTGGCGCGCGGCCCTTGCCTGCGAGCGGAATTGGAGACGGGCTGCATCGGCTGACGGCGCCACAGAACGCATACTTTCTGGTGCATGCAAGCGCGGCGAATGCGCTGCTCGTCGTCAGTTCCGGCTTGATCGATCTGCTCGCGCTGTTTCTGCTGCTGCGGTGGCTGTTTGGCGAGAGCGTTCGTCCATTTCTGGGCTTGTTTCTGTTGATGGTGATGCGGCAAGTCGTACAGGCTTTTTGCGCATTGCCGGCTCCGCCGAATATGATTTGGCATTACCCGGGATTTCCGTCGCTGCTGGTGACGTATTCGGTGGCCGGCGATTTCTTTTTTTCCGGGCACACGGCAATCGCGGTGTTTGCGGCGACGGAAGCGGCGCGATTGAAACGAAATTGGATTACGGCGCTGGCGATTGTGGCGGTGGTGTTTGAAGTTGCGACGGTGTTGGTGCTGCGCGCGCATTACACGATGGATGTTTTTGCGGGATTGTTTGCGGCGCTGTGGATTGCTTCGATCGTGGAGCCGCTGTCCGCGCCGATCGACCGGTTTGTGGAGAAACAGGAAGCGAACGTGCCGCAAAGCTAGCGTCCAAAAAAAGTTGCCGAAGAGAGCCTGCAGTGGAAAGCTCCGACTGCGGTTTAAATCTGGAAGCAAATTTTTTTCTATCGGCACGCGAGCGGAATAAGTTGAAGACGGCGCGATGGAGCGCAATCTTAAAAATGCAAAGGACGATTCCATGAGCGACAGAGTTGTATTCATCACGGGCGCCAGCGGGGGCCTCGGGCAATCGGTGACGCAACGTTTTCTTGCGAACGGAGATACGGTTATTGGCGCGTCGCGAAAAATTACGGCGGAAGAGTTTCCGGTTGCGAACTTCGCGGCTTTGCCCGTCGATTTTAGGAGCGATGCCGCGGTGCGTGCGGCAGTGGATTCCATCGTTCGAAAATACGGCCGGCTCGATACGCTGGTGCACGTGCTTGGCGGCTTTGCAGGCGGAAAATCGATTGCGGAAACGGACGACGCGGCGTGGAATCAGATGCGCGACTTGAACTTGAATTCCGCGTTCTACGTTCTGCGCGCGGCCATTCCACACCTGCGCAAATCGGGCAGCGGAAGAATTGTCGCGATCGGGAGTCTCGCCGCGACGGCGGCGCACGGGGGATTGGGCGCATATGTGACGTTCAAGGCGGCGCTTAGTTTGCTTGTGCAGACGGTCGCACTTGAAAACAAAGACGCGGGATTGACCGCGAACGTGATACTGCCGGGCACGATGGACACGCCGGCGAATCGCAAGTCAATGCCGGACGCCGACGCTTCGAAATGGTTGAAAACGGAACGCGTTGCGGAACTGGCGTTTTTTCTGTCGCAAGAATCCGCCGCAACGATTACGGGCGCGGTGATTCCGATCGACGGACAGAATGGCTGAACGAATTTGGCGATCGCAGCGTCGCGGGGAAAAGCGCTTTGGCCCCGCTGCCTGCCGTCATGGCGCATCTCCGCGTAGCCAGCGGAAAAAGTGCAATGCCGCGCCAAGCATCCGCGCTCGCATCGCACGTCGAGCGAAAAGAATGGGTGGCACGCAGTATAGCCTCGACGTCTTCGCGAAGCGCGAAGATCGTCTACTACGTCTTTGCAAATCTTAGGAAGGATTCAGAGCAAATCTTGGTGAACCGGGGAGGACTCGAACCTCCAACCCGTTGCCACCGCACTAAATGCTAAGTTGTTGATTCGTCTTGCTTGTTCTCGCGTCGCAGTGGGCGGTTTTCGATGGTGGTCGTCGCTTACTGTTCCTTTATCGGTCCGCGGCGAGGTTGATCACCACGTCCGCCGGTGGCTGATGCGCTGCAGCCTGTAGACGTGCGGCCCCGTCGGCGCCGCGTGCGACGATTGCTCCGAGATTGCCTGCGCGTATCCCGCCGGATTTAAATCATCCACTTTGGCAAGCCGCAGAATCTCTTTGTCCTTAGCCTTCCGACGTATTCCTTCGCGAGGAACTATCTCAGTTGACGCCGTAAATCGACAAGGTGTAGATGAAATCCGGACGGGCGTCTCCGCGTGCGTCGGAGACTCGAACGTAGAAGGTGACCGGCGTCGTGCCGGATCCCGGAACTTGGAATGAATAGAAATTGCCCTGCAGAAAATTGCTGCCGGGAAGATTGTTGACGCAGGGGAAATTGTACATTTGCGTTGGCAAAGGCTGAGCCGGCGCACAGGTTTGATAACGCTGGCCGGTGGCATCGACGATCTCAAGCACGGGTTGCAGAGAATTCGGCTCCGGCGGTTGCAGGAAATCGTTGTTTGGCGATGTATAAATCTGCACGATAGACCCCGGCACTGCGCTCGCCGCGTAGAAATCGGCGTCGGCCCCTGCGGATTGTGGGTCGGTAAACGGGCTGATCGAAGCAAGAAGATTGATGTTGGAAACCGGGGTTGCCGTTGCGGGCGAATCGTTTCTAACCATTTGCCCGGGGTCCTTCACAACCAATGTCAGCGCGGCGGAGACCGACTGTTGCAGGTTTCCTGTGTTGCCGTCCACGAGATGGATGGTGAATGGATAGGTGCCTGCCGCGGTTGGAGTCCCCTTAAATAAGGCCATGTCGTTCGTGGTAACAAGGTCCAGTCCGGGCGGCAACGATCCGGAAGTAATGGTCCACGTATAAGGGGTCGCAGTTGAGGAAGTGACGAGTCCGAGATAGGTCGTGCCGCCCACTGAAATCGGCGGCAACGAACTGGTCTTGATAACCAGCTTCGTATATACGTCCAGCACAAAACTGAAATACGTTGCACTCTGTGGCGGATTGCTGCTGTCTTGCACCGTAACGTTTGGGTGCGCAAAAGTGCCACCGATTCCCGTGCCGCTCAAATTGCCGGTGGTGGCGTCAAATGTAAACCCGGGTGGAACGGTTTCCATTGTCCAAGTGTAGGGAGGAATGCCGCCGGTCACCGGAAAATTTCCGGTGTAGCTCTGGTTGAAAAGCAGTTGAACTGAACCGGGACCGGTGATGGCGATCTGATCGCCGACTCGAATCTGGAAGCTTTTCGTGGCGGTATTTGGCGTCTCGTACGAGTCGGTTATTTTGAGAGTAAAAGGGAATGTCCCGTCTTTTTGCGCGGTACCGGAGAGGCCGAACGAATACTGACTGGGAAAATTGAAAATGGAAATTCCGTCGGGCAAGGTTCCGCTTGCAAGACTGAGGGTGTAAGGGCCACGGCCGCCGACAATTCCAATGTTCGTGCCGTAGAGGAGATTGAGAATACCATCCGGCAGGGATGTCGTTTGGAAGGCCAGAGGTTGCGCGACATTTAAGGTAATGAGCGGGTTGATCGTCACCGGGGTAGGAGCCGAATCGGTGATTGTGACTAGCATCGTGTCGGAAGTCTGAGTCGTCGGCGTTCCCGACACCTTGCCCGTAGCGGAATCCAGGGTCAGCCCCGGGGGCAATGAAGAGAACTGGCCGAGAACAAAATGATATGGCGGCGTGCCTCCGGCAGGTTGAATCTGCTCAAGATAAGGAATATTTTGGACGGCGCCAGGAAGCGAAGAGTTCGGTAACACGAGATTGTTATCTATGGTCAGCGTGAAAGTCTGGCTGGCTGTGAGCGTAGGCGTTTTGCTGTCGCTGGCCTGAATCGTGAATGTATATTTTCCCGGAGACGAAGGGGTGCCCTGCAGAGTTTGTGTCGTGTCTATCTTTAACCCCGGTGGCAGCGAGCCGGAGGTAAGCGCGAATTGAATGGGCGGGTCTCCACCCTGTGTATTGAATAGACCGGAATAAGGCAAGGCAATGTTACCGTCCCCCAGGACATTAGAAGAAAAAGTTAGCGGTGCCACGCAGTCGAGTTCCAGGCCAACTCCGGCTGACTGCGCGGCAGCATCGGTTACCACGAACTGCGGTGTCCATATGCTGTAACACCCCGTTGCTGCCGTTCCGCTTAGGGTTCCATCACTTGCAAACGCAAGGCCTGCGGGTAGAACCGATGCAGCCGTTTGTCCCGGAAAAAGCGCCAGTGACCAGGTGTACGGCGGTGTTCCCCCAGTAGCTTGAAGTCTTGTGGTATAAGGCGAACCCGTAACAGCTTTGGGCAAGGTTGATGTGGCTACGGCCAGAGTGATTTGAGGAGGCGGCGGTGGCACGATGCTACTCGCACCTCCGCCGCAAGCCGCGAGAGCGGCAAGGCAAATTGCGAATCCAAGCGAAAGGGCGAAACCGCGCACGCTAATCACGCGAAACCCCGCCGGCGAAGAAGTCGATCGCGGCGCAGGAGCGCAAAGCAGGCATCCGGCAAATCCAGCGATGCACTCTCAAAGGCGTCGAACCGCTGGGGCGTCCCCTGCAATGTGATGTTGAATGTGGTATTTGCGCCTGCAGTAACGCTGAGAGTGGCGGCGCTTGAAAATGTACCCGGCATTGGAATAGGAGGATCAAGAGGAGTAAGGCTGGAGCCTCCCGTGAAACCGGAAAAGACGGATTCAACGGAAATGGTATACGTACCGGGTGGAAGAGGAATTTCGTAGTGGCCAATCAGGGTGGCGTCGCGCGAACCAAAAGGGTCGCCAAGGTTCGAACAGGTGGCGGGAGTCGGGTTGTTGGGGTCCACACAAGTCCTGGTCTGGCCAGGATTTCCAGTGAAAAGATCGCCGGAGACGGCCGAAACGGCGTTTCGGCGCGGAAGATTCGCACTTCGGGCAATGACGTTCACTCCCTGCACCGGAGTAATGCCATCCGTGAAAAAGACCGTTCCGCTAATCGTTCCGTACTTCGACGAATAGCTGGATTTTCCGACGGGCGGCGAGGAGCCAACCGGGTAGAGCTTTGAGATCCAGGCCGCATCATCGACGGCGACCACGGGGAGACCGGTCGAGGCCTTCGCGGGACAAATGCCGAGAATCGGAAACATCAGTGGCATGCCAGCGGTGTCGTCGGCGGTGCAAGTGTACGGTTGGCCATTGAAGGCTTTCAGGAGCAGGTCAACGTTGATCTGCGAATGGCCCAATCCAAGAAAATGCCCGAACTCGTGTGTGAAGGCCTGATTGAATTCGTCCGCGGTCAGTTCGAGATTGCTTGAATTGTCGTTGATTCCGTCCTGGAACCTTCCGTTCAGAATGGCCCCCGCAGAAATGATCTTCCCTGTCGTCGGCGAATAGTCACACGGAAACGCAAAGCCGATCACCTCAGGCGGCAGGCCCAAGGCGTCAAAAATTGATCCGTCTGCGTCAAAGATAATTGGGCTCTGGCCGCCCCCGTTGCAAGAATTCGGATCGGGTGTGGTCTGGACGCTGGGGTCGCCAACCACGTTCAAAAATTGTTGTGCGGTCTGGACGTCTCCACCCGCGGGAAAGCCTGCACTGGGAATCGCGAGCAAGCCGCCGAGATTGGCGATGGGTAGATTGGCAGTCGCAACTCCCGACCAGTTGGCAAACATGCCGTTTACCCGAGTGACGCCGGGCCCGTTGTCGATGACAATGGTTCCGCCGTTCGGCAAACGGCTCAGGGGGCCAGCATCCACTCGGTAGCCGATCGTTTTCGAGTTATCCCACAGCAACGGCACGCCGGAAATGCCTGCGCCCGGGCCGCCAACCGTAAGCGGGCCGCCGGCAAACGATGGCGGAAGAGGAAGGAGCAATGCTCCGACCAAGACCCGAACTATTTTCTGCGAGAGAGACAGTGTCTGCGGCCGAAGTCTCATTGAGGTAGCTTCCTGGGGGCAACGGAACGGATCACCGTTTTCAAGTCTTCCAGTCGAAGCGGCCCGGACTTTTGGCCATCAAACTGTTCCACCGTTTTCTGAGAAACTTGCGCGCGCAAGCCCTTCAACTGCGAATCCATTCCGCGAAACAGACCCAGATTGCCAAAGCTGTTTACCGCGTACAGCTTGCCGTCCGCGCCGGGAACGATTTCGAAGCGGCCTTGCTGCATGCCCGCCGGGCTCGTAAGCCCATAGACGCTGGGTCGCATCATTGCGAGCAGCAGGTGTTGGCCGACGCGATAACCCATTTCTTGCCGCTGATCTCTTTTATCGATCACGGCCTGATGAAACGTGTAAATGCCGGTGCTCTGACCGAGCAGCGTATCCTCGAGCTGAACCGTAACGACAACCATCAGCAGATTTCGCAGTTGTGGATGAGGTTCCAGCGAGACGCTCGTCACTCGCCCCTGAACGATGGAATCGGCTTCGGAGACAAGTTGGGAAAGGTTGCGAGGCAGCGTAACGGCATTGCTCTGGGGAAATACGGGCGGAACCGCGCTCGCAAAAAACAAAATCGCAACTGCTAGCGTAAAACCGGAAAAAGGGAACCACCTGCAGAAGACCGATTCAAAAAAGGGCCGCATCGCTTTCCTGGTACTTCTCGGACTTTGAAGAAGGACAGGCAGACTGTATCGAAGGGAAAAAGAAGTTGTCAAGTCCTATACTTGACATTAATTCGCCGAGCGGGGAGAATCTACGCCGTTTCGCCGATACCACTATGGCCCGGCCACAAATCAGCTTTTCGCCGTTGATTCGTGTTGTTCTTCATCCTCATTTCCGCGCTACCGCTATAAGCCTTTTGTGCCTGGCGCTGGCGGCGTTTGGCCTTCGCCATACCGTGTTGCACGCGAGTGAACAAGCCCGCGGTGCGCGGCGAGCGCTGCTTCAGCGCGGCGTTGAGCGCCCAAAACACGAATATAAGGCGGGCGAAATCCTGGTGCGCTTCCGCGGCGGGACATCCGAGCAATCCAAATTACAAGCGCACGCCCTGGTGAGCGGGCGAGTCTCGATGCGTTTTGCGTCGGTGGAGAATCTCGAAAAGGTTCAGCTGCCTGCCGGCGACAACGTCGAGGCGGCGCTTGCACAGTACCGCGCCACGCCGTCGGTTCTGTATGCGGAACCGAACTACGTTGTCCAAGCGCTGCAGAGTTCGACGGTCCCGAATGATCCCTTTTTTCCGCAGCAGTGGAATCTCCAGAACACCGGGCAAAATGGGGGCACACCGGGCGCGGACATTCACGCGACGCAAGCATGGAGCATCACAAAAGGAAATTCAAACGTCGTCGTCGCGGTGATTGATTCCGGAGTGGACTATACGCACCCGGATCTCGCCGGCCAAATCTGGAATGCTCCCACGGCGTATTCCGTGACTCGCACGCAAGGTGACGTGTTCGCTTGCCCCGCGGGATCGCATGGATTCGATGCGGTCAACGGTACCTGCACGCCTTTGGACGACCTTGGGCACGGCACTCATGTAAGCGGAACAATCGGAGCGGCAACAAACAACAATGTGGGAGTATCCGGCATCGCTTGGAACGTGCAAATTCTTGCGTGCAAATTCCTGAACTCGCAAGGATTCGGCGACACATCCGGCGCCATTACGTGCCTGGACATGGTGAAGTCGCTGAAAGACTCGGGCATAAATATCGTTGCGACGAACAACAGCTGGGGCGGCGGAGCGTTTTCCCAGGCCTTGAACGATGCGATTTCTGCAAACGCGCAAAGCGGCATTCTGTTTATTGCGGCAGCCGGGAACGATTTTCAGGATACGGACTTCACGCCAACCTATCCGGCCGACTATGTTCTGCCGAACATTATTTCTGTCGCGGCGAGCGACGCCACGGATCAATTTGCCGCATTCTCGAACGTTGGCCGCAGGACAACGCACCTCGCGGCACCGGGCAATCAAATACTCAGTACGACGCCGAACAACACTTACAGCGTCTTCAGCGGCACCTCGATGGCTACTCCGCACGTTACGGGCGTCGCCGCTTTGCTAAAGGCGCAGGACCTCAACCGCGACTGGCGCGCCATCAAGAATTTACTGCTTGCCGGCGGAGACACGGTCGCCGCCCTCGATTCCACAATTACCGGTAAACGGCTCAACGCCGCCGGCTCGCTTACCTGTTCGAACAGAACAATTCAATCACGCCTGCTACCTGTTCCTGACACAATTGGCGCCGCATCCGGTACGGCTGTGACCCTGCAAGCGCTGAGCATCAATTGTGCGGCGCCATCAGGGCCGGTCACGGTGTCCGTTTCTCCGGGAGGCCAGACGGTTACGTTATTCGACGATGGCACAAACGGCGATCAAGCCGCCGGGGATGGGATATTCTCCGGCCAGTGGACGCCATCGGGACCGGGGAGCTACACGCTCACATTTCCCTGGGGCGATCCGGTAAATGTCGAAGTCCTCTCCAGTTACAACGTCCAGTCCATTTCCGCAGCGTACACAACCATCGTTGGGACCAACTTGAATCTCGGTGACGACACCGTCGTGCAGGTTAATTCGCCCTTTCCCATCGCCTATGGCTCAGGGTCCTTTACGAATCTGTTTATCAGCAGCAATGGCACGATCAGCTTCACCGAACCTTACGGCGACTACATAAATGCGCCGATTCCCCCCGTTGAAGGACCACCGTTGACGTTGCCACAGCCTACAACCCTCGTGGCGCCTTGGTGGCAGGACCTTTTTCCCGTAAAGGGCGCGGCACAAAACGTCTACTGGGGCGTTGTCGGGAGCGCGCCGAACCGCCAGTTGGTGGTTGAGTGGAGGGATGTGCGGGGATTCCTGTGCAACAGCGATTCTTCCGCAACAATCAAGTTCGAAGCCGTCTTTTTCGAAGGAAAAAGTGACGTGCAGTTTAACTACGCGGACAGCGCCTTCGGAGGCAGTTGCACGAATCAGGACCACGGTGCGGCTGCGACAATCGGTCTCCAACAATCGCTGACGCTCGGCCAATTGTTTAGTTTCAAGGAAGCAACCATCTCGGACGGCACTTCCCTCCTCTGGACGCTTGCGCCACCGGCATCAAATCCCGTTCCTGTCGCGACCAGCGTTTCGCCGAACACTGCGTTGCGCGGAAGCAACGCCACGATCACCGTGAACGGCAGTAATTTTGTTCTCGGATCGCGGATCCAGGTCAACGGCAGGGACCACGCTACGACATTTGTCAGCAGCTCCGACTTGACCACACAGTTGACCGCCGACGACTTCGTGATTTTCTTCCAATCGGCGGCAACCGTGCAAGTCTTTACTCCCGGTCCGGGCGGCGGCACCACGCAAGCGTTGCCATTTACGATTTTGAATCCTCCTCCCGTCATTACTTCGATCACTCCTTCCACGGTTAACGCAGGAGGTCTCACATTCAATCTGACCGTGAATGGAAGCGGATTCGAGTTTGGCGAGTCCTTCATTTATTGGAACGGCCAGCCGGTGCAGCCCTCCTTTGCGTTTGACGACCATACTGTGGGCGCTCAAATCAGCTATGGAATGATCGCCACGCCGGGAACGGCGCAGATTACTGTCGTGACGTCGGGCCCTGGCGGCGGAACCTCGAATGCTGTGCCGTTAACAATTGGACCGGCCGTACCGGGCAGCGGATTTTCCCCTGCCACAACGCCGGTGACGGCGGCAGCATTGGCGGCAGCGCACGCGCAGCCCGTTTACGTCGATGCGCAAGGCCGGCCCGTTTCGCAAACCCCGCAGGGCACTAACGGCAAACCCCTGCGCTTTATGGGTTGGAAGTATGGGCAAAAAATGGGCCCCGCATATATGCGATATTTCACGCGGCCTCACGCAGGCATCGCGGGACTCATGACCGGTCCCAAAACTGCAACCGCCGGAACAAACAGTACGAGCGCGCCCGCGAGCTTCGCGCCCGCACCCCTACTAAATGCAAACGCAACTCTTCCCGGCTTCGCAATAAGACCAACATTGCCGGCGGACTATTTGCCTACGAGCATCGCAACCGGTGATTTCAATCTCGACGGGAAAGTGGATTGGGTTGTCTCAAATGGCGGAACGAATACGCTTTGGGTGTATCTCGGTAATGGCGATACCACGTCGCAGCTGCCGGTGATCGTGCCGCTCACAGGCTCCGCCCCCTTGCAGGTAATTACCGCCGACCTGCGAAAGATTGGCGTGACGGATTTGGTGGTGGCGGAAGCCGATTCCGGAACAGTCGGCGTGTTGCTCGGCAATGGCGATGGCACGTTTCAGAAAGAACTTGAGCTATTTGCGCCGGGGCCCGTCTTAAGCGTTGCCGCCGGAGATTTTACGGGCGACGGAAAGGTGGACATTGTCGCGGGCATCGCGGGCGACGCGACCACGGGGCCACTCGCGTTTTTTAAGGGCAATGGCGCGGGCGCATTCGGCAAAGCGATTGTACGGCCCTCGGAGTCCTTCGTGGGTTCCTATGCGACGGTCACTCTGCAAACCGCCGACCTCAATCGCGATGGCTTGCCGGATCTAGTGCTGACGGACCTGGGCGGCGTTGTCCCCGGTGCGCATTTGTACTTGAGCCAGGGCGACGGCACGTTTAAAGAATCCGACTATTTCTTCGGGGCCGGGCCGTTCGTCACTCCGCTCAATGCCGCGGCGGCCGACATGGACGGCGATGGCTGCCCCGACGTCGTCGTTTCAACCGACTCTGGCAGCGTCTACCTCTTCAAAGGAAACTGCGACGGCACGGTGCAAGGCTTCCCAAGCGCCAAACTCTACGGTGCTGGTGATGTGGGAGCCGGCCTTGCCCTCGCAGACGTCAACGGAGACGGTCACATCGACGTCATCACTTCGGGCATTAGCTTCGATGTCGGACCGTTTGGTCCGCCAACTGGAAATTCCGTTGCCGTTCTACTTGGCGACGGACAGGGACACTTGTCGCCGGGGAAAATCTATCGTGGCGAACCCGGCATGTTCAGCCTGACCGTCGCTGACTTGAATGGCGACGGCAAACCGGAGGTCTTAACCGCGAATCAGGACACGGATTCCGTCAGTGTCTACGTCAACGATGGCACTGGTGGCTTTGGCGGTGCGACTGGCGGGTATGTAGGTTACGCGACCGATGGCGTGACGGGAGGCACGATCAATGCGCCGTTCTCCGGGCCATTGGTCAAGGACGTTAACGGAGACGGCAAGCCCGACATTGTCTTTATCGAGTACCCCATTCCCGGCATTGTTGATGCGTGGCAGCTGACGACGCTTCTGAACGATGGAACTGGCCATTTTGGAAAACCGATTCACTCGCCCGCCATGGATGGCACGCTGATTATTTACGACCTGCAACTCCTCGACGTTCGAGGAACGGGAAAGCCCGATCTGATCGTGCTCGGCGGCGCCAACGATGTGGGTATCAACACTTTCATCGGATTCGCGCCCAATCTCGGTGATGGCACGTTTGGGCCTCTCCGTCTTACTCCCTTCAACGGCTCGCCCTGGATTTTCGATAGCGGCGACTTTGACGGAGACGGCAAGCTCGACCTGCTCGTGCTTGGCAACACCGGCAGCTCAACCGGTTTGATCGACCGCATCACCTTTATGAAAGGCAATGGCGACGGCACGTTCACGCAGGGTGCCAACACGGATTTCGGGCCTGCCGGGGCGACCGGCGGTTCTCCGCGCATGTCGTTCGTCGCCGATTTCAATGGCGATCACAAGTTGGATCTGATCGTCACCGTAAATGATCAGGTGATTGGACCCGGCTCTCTGAACCATTCGGCTTACGAGTTTTTTGGCAATGGAGACGGTACGTTTCGGGCGCCGGTGGTGATCATTCCCGACGTGTATTCGCTCACGATGGCGGACGTGAATCACGACGGTCACCCGGACCTGATCGAATGGGTCGCGCCAATCACGCTTGCCGGCTTCGGCGCGCCTTCCTACAAGGTGCATCTCGGCCAGCCCGACGGCTCTTTTGTCGATGGTCAAACGTATTCACCGTTCGGAGGAGTGGTCAGTGCCATCACCGCTACGGGTCCGTCCGTGTTGCGTTTCAACGGCCCGCTTGTTGCCGACGTAAATGGCGACGGCAATCCGGACATCCTTGCGCCACAGCGCTACGCGGGATGGAACGGAACGACGGGAGGGCCCGTCTTTACACAAGGTTATTTGCAGGTGATTCTCGGCAATGGCGACGGCACGTTTACTCCGGACTTTTCCATCTTCAATCTTTCCAAGATATTTCCTCCCGACACGGCGGCCGACATCAATGGTGATGGCAAGGCGGATCTCATCGAAGTCGATCCGTGGCCGTCGTCGTACAACGTGATTCCCGCGGCTGGGCCGACAACCATTCAGGCGGGGCTCGTCTCCGATCCCGTAATCGGCGCCAACGGATTCTTGCGGCTGAATCTGGGTGTGGCGGGTTCCTTCAATTCCACCGTCACAATAACTGCGAGCGATCCAAACATCACCATCGCGCCGAGCGTCGTCGTTCCAGCGGGAACGATTACGCAGGATGTCCCTTTCACCATCGGAGCCGCATTTAATTCATCGCACGTGTTTTCGTTGCGCGCGCAACTCGGCACCGGCTCGGCGATTGCCTACGGCACACAAGCCAAACCGGGATCGGGCACCGGATTCCAGTTGGCTCTGCTGAACTTGACGGAAAACACCGGCCCCGGAGGAACGACGCGCGACTACGGCCTCTCGATCTCTTCCGTGAACGGCTACGCGACATCCGTTCAGATCGCCTGCCAGGGTCTGCCGGCTGGGGCAGCGTGCCAGCCGGCGAGAAATCCCGCCACGATCCTCGCCGGGACTTTTCTGAACGATCCGCTGACCATCGCCGTCGCATCCAGCACGCCGTTGGGAACGTATCCCTTCACCATCGTGGTCAGCGACGGAGAAATCACCTCGCAAATTTCAGCCACGCTCGATATCTCTGACTTCAGTGTGAGTGTAACGCCCTCGACACTCGTGGCGTTCCCTGGACAAGGCGCCAGCTATAACCTGACGATCAATCCCCTGTTCGGCTGGACCGACGCGGTGACGATTTCCTGTACCGTGGTTCCGGCCGGGCCAAGATGCGGCCTCGATGGCGCTGCTATTTTCCCGGGCACAACGCTGATGAATATCGATCCACAGAATGCACCGACGGGAAACTACGCGGTGAATATCAGTGGGAACGGCTTTGGCGTCGTTCACACGGCGAGCGCAGTTTTGAAAATCGAAGATGCGACCATCGGGCTCTCCAAGACGTCGGACACCGTTTCCGTCGGCAACTCGACCAACATCAACGTCACCATGAATTCCCTGAATGGTTTCACGGACCAATTCACGTTTAGTTGTCCGACGCTGCCGGCAGGGCTGTCGTGCACATTTAATCCCGCGGGTGGCCAGCTGCCGGCAAACGGAAACTTGGCCACGGTGCTGACCATGAAAGTAAACTCTCGCCCTGCGGCCACTATATTGAATGCGACCAGGTACGTTCGGCCGCGAGAATCCAATCCTGTGAGCGGCTTGGCGTCGGCGCTCGCGCTTCTGATGCTTGCTGCGTTCTCTTTTCTAATTGCCGACAGTGCACAGAGAATTAAGCGCAGGGTGAGCTGGGCCGTTCCTGGATTGGCTCTGCTTCCGGTTCTTTTCATCGCCGCGTGTGGCGGGGGCGCATCGACGGTTAACAATCCCCCACCGCCGCCAACTCCACCGCCGCCGAGTTCGGTCACCGTCAAGTTTCAGGTCCAGGCAGTTTCGCCCAGCCTGACAAGAACATCGGACGTCATAACGATCACGGTTCCCTAGTGAACCAAACTGTCGAATTCAAAATCGTCGAATGTGGAAAAAACGTAGCAGGACGTGGAACGCCAACCCTCACCTTACCGGTCGAGAAGATTCTTCTGCCTCATGGAGCCGGCTTTAGCGATTTGTGAGCGGACGCCACTCGTAACAGTGACACCAAATGGCGAGGCACAGCTTATTGAAGAGTTGCGTGAGGCACCGCAAGAACTGAGAGTGAACCGGAGACTACTGGGTTCGACGGATACGCTCAGGACGTTGCTCCGAACTCATATCACCAATTCACAGTGGCTGCTCCTCGCGTTGGACATGACCCAAAGCACACGCAAAGTTACGGATACGAAAAAATGGGGAGGGGTATACCCCCAGGTACTAGACCGCAAGCCATGCTGGGCGAACCAGTCACCAGCTGCCAGTCACCAGTCACGAATCACCAGCCACTCTCCGCCAGTGCTATCATCCAACCAGCGTCACAAAACTGACCATTGAGGACTGACGACTGAGAACTCGCCCATGACCAACGATCGCGCCGCATTTGCCACCGTCGAAGAAGCCGTCGAAGAAATTCGCAACGGACGCATGATCGTCCTCGTCGACGACGAGGACCGCGAAAACGAAGGCGACCTCACCATGGCCGCCGAAAAAATCACGCCGGACGCCATCAACTTTATGGCCAAGTTCGGCCGCGGCCTCATCTGCATGCCGCTCACGGAAGATCGTTGCGACGAGCTTCACCTTCCGCTCATGTCGCCGATCAATACCAGCGTGCACGGCACGGCATTCACCGAAGCCATCGACGCGCGCGCCGGCGTCTCCACCGGCATCAGCGCGAGCGACCGCGCCATCACGATTCTCACCGCCATCGACGCAAAAACGCGTCCGCAGGATCTTGCGCGCCCCGGCCACATTTTTCCGCTGCGTGCGCGCAATGGCGGCGTCCTCGTTCGCGCCGGGCAGACCGAAGCCAGCGTTGACCTCGCCCGCATTGCCGGCCTCACGCCCGCCGGCGTCATCTGCGAAATCATGGGCGAAGACGGTACGATGTCTCGCGTGCCGCAGCTCATCGAATTCTGCAAGGAGCACAATCTGAAATTGCTCACCGTCGCGGACCTGATTCGCTACCGCATGCAGCACGAACGCTACGTGCGCCGGTTCGCCGAAACTGTTTTGAAAACGCGCTTTGGCGATTTCCGCATGATTGCGTATTCGAGCGATGTCGATCACGATCAGCACGTCGCGCTCGTCCGCGGCGAACTCGAAGGCGAAACGCCCGCTCTCGTTAGAGTCCATTCGCACTGCCTCACGGGCGACGTTTTCGGCTCCACTTCCTGCGATTGCAAAGACCTCGTTGAGCGCTCGCTCGACGCCATCGCCAAAGAAGGTCGCGGCGTGTTTCTTTACCTCCATCACACCGGCCGCGGCTTCAGCATCGATCAGCCCGACGAATCGGGAAAGCTCCCGCAGATTCACGTTCACGCGCGCGGCCAGCTCGACCGCGAACCCGCCCGCCAGCGAATGGTGCAGCACGAAAGCGGCATCGGCGCGCAAATCCTCATCGACCTCGGCCTTCGCGACATCCGCGTCCTCACCAACCACCCCAAAAAAGTCGTCGCCCTCGAAGGCTACGGCATCACCATCGCCGACCAGGTGCCGCTCAACATCGGCCAACCCAAACCCACCCACCAGCGCTTCTAGAAGAGTCCTCAATGAAAATCAGACCTCTAATATCAAAAGTGCTCGGTCCGCCGGCAGTTTTGTTTTTGGCCTACGTCGGCTGCAGCGTAGCGTACCAACTAATATGGGGATCCATTGATGGATCAAGGAGGAAACGGCAGGCGGCCGTTATCGTCGAAGATTTTCACTCGCGTCTCGCTAGCGGGAACTTTACAGACGTCTGCGACGATTCCCACTCGATCCTCGTCTCGAATTACGGGGATTGCAGCGTAGTGCTTCGTAACGTCAGGTCTCAGTTCGGCAAGTTTAGACGACTAAAGACGATACATCTTCAAGCTATAGGTGAACCACGATGGGTTGAGGCGAAGTGCGTCGCGGAGTTTGAGCGAGGGGAACTGCCAGAGGAATTCATGCTCGCAGGTGACTCGCGCGGCGGTTTGAAGGTTTTCGGCTACTGGCCGCAAATGGAAACGACTCAAAGGCTGGAAAAATGAGAAACGTATCGGCCAGCTATTCGGGTTCAGGTTCGGTCTTCCCACAGTTTTGGCAAGCCGTTGCTTTGTTTTCTTTCTTTGGTGTAGGTTTTCCCACTGTGAGGTACTTACGCATCTTCTCCAGCCGTTTCGGGCCGATGCCCTTGATCGCGCGCAAATCGTCCACGCTTTGGAACGTGCCGTACGACTTGCGCATCTTCAGAATTTTGTCCGCCGTCGCGGGACCGATTCCCGGCACTTCCTGAAGCTGCTCGGAAGTGGCGGTATTCAAATTGATGGGATGCAGCGGCGGCTTCTTCTTGGCCTCCAATGAATGGCAGGCAAGAAGCATCGCGAAGCAGGCGAAAAGAAGAAGCAAGCGACGCCGGAACATGGCAACGCGAATAGTATGTTAATCATATTCTTAAATCAACAACGCCGAGCCCCGCGCGAAGAGGTTACGACAAGCGGCTCCCTTGCGCGTCGTGGATTTCGAGATCGCCGAAGAGCGAGGCCTGGGTTTCGATTTTCGTGCGGTCGCCGACGAGTACGATTTGCATGTTCGCGGAGTCGAAATATTTTTGCGCGGTCGCTTGCAAATCGGCCGGCGTCAACGCGCGCACTTTGTCGCGATACGTTTCGAGATAATCGTCGGGCAATTCATTCAGAGCAACCGTGCCGATTTGCGAGAGCAAACCGTCTTGCGTCGCGAGGCCCATCGAAAATACGCCGCTCAGATAATTCTGCGCGTCGGCGAGTTCCGATTCCGGCACCGGCAAAGCACGGAGCTTGTCTATTTCGTAAAAGATTTCCGTGAGCGACGCGGCCACAACGTCGTTGCGCACCGCCGCGGAAACGGAGAAATATCCGTGCTGCTGCAACGCGTTGACGCCGCTGCGCGGGCTGTACGTATAGCCCTTCGCTTCGCGAATGTTCATCACCAGCCGCGAATTGAAGGCGCCGCCGTAAAGGCTATTCGTGAGGCCGAGCTTCACCCAGTCCGGATGGCGCCGCGTGATGGAATGGCAGCCGCAAAGAATCTGCGTCTGCACCGCGCCCGGCACGTGCACCAAATAAACGCGGCGGCCGCGCGGATTCGCCGGAGCCGGAACGGCAGGCGCCGGCGGCTTTTTTCCAGACCACGGCGCGAATATTTTTTCGACGGAGGCGAGAATCGTTTTCGGCTCGAAATCGCCGACGAGAAGCAGCATGCCATTTTCCGGCGTGTACGTTTCGCGATAAACGGTTTGCAGCTCTTCGCGTTTGTACGCGGCGACTTGCGCTTCGCTCGGGGAGATTTTTGCGTAAGGATGCTCGCCGAAGAGAACTTTTCGCAAGCGCTCGCCGGCGAGGAATCCGGGTTGCGTGCGTTCGAGTTTCACTTCTTCGAGTTTTTGCCGGCGCTCGCGCTCGAATTCGGCTTCGGGAAATGAAGCTTCGCGCGTGAGCTCGTTCACGAGTGCGAGAAGCGGTTCGGCAAATTCACTGAGGCCGCCGAAGGAAATCGCGCTGGTATCCTGGCCCGCGCTGGACGAAAGATCGGCGCCGAGACGCCGCAGATCCTCTTCGATCTGGCGGCTCGCGCGTTTTGCGGTGCCGGTGCGGACCATCGTCGCCGTCATTTCGGCGAGGCCCGGCGCGCGATGCGAAACGGCGGCGTTGCCGGAACGGAAGAAGAGCTGCCCGTGGAAACGCGGAATCGAGTGCGATTCGACGAGGATAATTTCAAGGCCGTTCGCGAGTTTCGATTTCACGCGCTTCGGCCAATTCACCGCGCGCTCGGCGGAAAGAGGCGGCACCAGATTCGGGGCTTGGGCGGGGGAAGTTGCCATTACGCAGCCTCCTTCGCGTTCAAATTTGCCGGAGCGCGAAAGACGATCGCGCGATTTTCCTTGCGCAAATATTTTTTCGCGACGGCTTGCACCTGTTCCGGCGTGACTTGCAGGAAACCATCGAGAATCGTATTCACCAGCTGCGGATCGCCGTCGAAGAGCGAAAAGCACGCCAGCAGATGCATCAAGCCGTACTTCGGCATGTAACCGCCGCGGCCGCCCTCGAGCATGGCGTAATAATCCGACCGCCATTTTATTTTCAGATGCTCGAGCTCGTCCGCGCCAATTCCCTTCTCTTGCACTTCGGCAATGACGGCGTCAAACGCGGAAACGGTGGCGCCGGAAGAAACTTCGGGCTTGTGATAGATCGTCGTGGTCATCTGTGAAGGACCGCTGTATCCGAAAATATCGTCAACGCCCCCGCTTGCTTCGACCGCGATCTGTTGTTCAAGTACAAGGCTCCGGTGGATGCGTCCCGCGCGGCCACCGTGCAGCGCCTGATCGAGCAGGCCCATGGCGCACCATTCCGCGCTTCGCCGCTTGGGCAAGACGTAGCCAATGGCGATGGCGGGAAGCGTGCCGAATTTTTCTTCCACGTGCCCGCGGCGCTCCTCATTCTGGAGTGGCTCGTTAGGATCGGCGAAGGGGGGTTCGGGACCGCGCGGAATGTCGGCGAAATATTTTTCGGCAAGCGCAAATCCTTCTTCGAATTTCACATCGCCGAGGATCAGCAGAACGGCATTATTTGGCAAGTAGTACGTTTTGAAGAAGGCCTGGACGTCGGCGAGGCTGGCGGCGTCGAGGTCGGCGAAATCGCCATAGAAGTTGTGCGCGTTGGCCCAGTTTCGAAACGCGACGGGAGGCATATCGAGCCAGGGGAAGCCGCCGTAGGGCTGATTGAGCACGTTGACGCGGACTTCTTCCTTCACGACATCGCGCTGGTTGTTGAGATTTTCGTCGTCGACTTTGAGCGTGCGCATGCGATCGGCCTCAAGCCAGAGAACGCGGCCGAGGGCGTTCGAAGGAACGGCTTCGTAATAATTCGTGACGTCGTACATGGTGGAACCGTTGAGGACGCCGCCGCTCGAATTGATGAGCTTGATGTGTTCCATTTTTGGCGCGTTGGCGGAGCCCTGGAACATCATGTGTTCGAAAAGATGAGCGAAGCCGCTGCGGCCCTGCGGCTCGAGCCGAAAGCCGATTTTGTAATAGACGCCGACGGTGACGACCGGCGCGGCGGAATCGGGCGCGATGACGACGCGCAAGCCGTTGCCCAATATTTTTTGCTCGATTGCGATCTGTGGTGCCTTCACCGACGCCTCCCCGTGGCGGTTGCCGCCATTGCTTCTTTACTTAGTGTATCCAATTGGGAAATTGTTTCATCCGGATTGCGGGAAAGCACGCGAGCCGCGAGCCGATTCAATTGATCGTAGGTGCCGCGATATTCGCGCGGGAAATTGCCGAGCGCGGCGAAATGCGCGGCGATGACGCCGTAGTCTCCGCGAGAGAGCGGGCCCGTCCATGCGGCGCGCGGGCCGAGACGCTCGAAATTATCGAGCACCTGGCGGGTGAGAGGAAGGAGAGCGCGAACCGCGTCGCGCCGCTTGATACCGAGCGACATCATGAGCAAGGTGGAAGCTTCGACGACGGCGAGGATGTGTCCGGCGGCCATGGAAGCGGCGGCGTGGTATGCGGATTTGCCGGAGACGGGCAATTGCAAAATGTGGCCACCGAGCGATCGAATCATCTGGCGGGCAAGCCAAAGGGCGGGCGGATCGCCTTCGATGGCGAAGACGCGGCCTTCGAGCGGAGGAACGCCGACACCGGAAAAACTCTGGAGCGGATGCATGGACCCGACAAAGGCGCCGAAAGCACGCAAAGGATCGAGAACCCGGGAATCAAGCGCGCCGCTGGTGTGCAAAACGACTTTTCCTTTCCAATCTTCGGCGAAGAGCCGCGCCATCTCTTCCGCCACGCGAGGAATGGCCGTATCCGGCGTGGCGATCAAGATATTTTTCGGCGCCAGCGCCTGGCGCGAAATACCGGCGAAGGCATGGCCGTGTCCGATAAAGCGAACGGCTCTCTGCGCGCAAGGTTTGGTGCGCGTAACGACACCAAAGATTTTCCATCCCGTCTCGCTCAACGCTCTGCCCAGAGCGCGGCCAACGCGTCCAGCCCCGATGATGGTGAGATTGCCTTGCATGCTCCCTGTTAGAATACCGTGTAGGCAAAGCAAACCCAACTCATGCACTGGATCGCGTTTCTCGTTTTTGGACTTATCGCACTTTTCTGGCTGACACACGGGATGCGCGTGGTGTACGGCGCGACACGATTGCCGCGGCTTGAACAATTTGAAGCGGCGGCGGCGGAATGCTGCCCGAAAATTTCCATCTTGTTTGCGGCGCGGGATGAAGAGGAAAAGCTGGCGGCGGCGCTTCGAACTCTCGTCGCGATGGACTATCCGAATCTGGAAATTGTGGCGGTGGACGACCGATCCGCCGATGCGACGCCGCGGATTCTGGCTGACTTTGCCGCGCGCGATGCGCGAATTCGCGTGGTGCGAATCGATGAATTACCCGAAGGCTGGCTGGGAAAACCGCATGCTTTGCAGCGCGGATATGAGGCGGCGAGCGGCGACTGGCTGCTGTTTACGGACGCGGACGTGCAATTTCAGTCCGATGCGTTGCGGCGAGCGATTTCGATTGTCGAAGAGAGGAAGCTCGACCACCTGACGCTAATGTGCGCGGTGGAAATGCACGGGTTTTGGGAAAAGACGCTGATTACTTTTTTTGGGCTAGGATTCCACGTGGCGACGAATCCAAACGATGTTGGAAATCCAGGATCGCGATCCTATGTCGGAATCGGCGCGTTTCAACTGGTGCGGCGTTCGGCTTACGAAAAATGCGGGATGCACGGGCGGCTGGCGCTGGAAGTTGTGGATGACATGAGGCTGGCGAGGAACATCAAGCAAGCGGGGTTTCGATCGTGCGTGGGCGTTGCGCAAAAGCATATATCGGTGCGGTGGCACGCGGGGGCGGGGAATATCGTGCGGGGCGTGACGAAGAATTTTTTTGCGGCGGCGAACTACAGCATGGGGATGGTGGCGGCGCAATCGATCGGCATTTTTTGCACGAACATTTTGCCGTTTCTTGCGCTTCCGTTTCTGCATGGATGGGCGTGGGGATTTGATGCCGTGGCGGTGGCGGCGGCACTGGGATTTCATGCCGGCGTCGCGGCCGAGATGCGCGTGTCGCCGCTTTTTGCGCTGACCGATCCGATTGGCGCGACGCTTTTCTTGTACATGCTGCTGCGATCGACGGCGGTGACGCTGTGGCAAGGCGGAATTGTGTGGCGCGGAACGTTTTATTCGCTGGAAGAGTTGCGGCGGGGCTAACGGCGACGGGCGGATCGATCTCGCCAAGCACGGGGCACGATTTATCGTGCCACTACTTCTGAACTTTATACTGGTTCAACTTTCCGCCAGAGGCGCGCGGGATCATTCGGCGCGCGGCGGAATGGATTCAGGAAGCGGCTTCGGTGGACGGGGCGGCTTCTTTTGAAAAGAGGCCGGCGAGATCGCGCTGTTTGAGGCCGCGGATGCGATCGCGGAGCTGAGCGGCTTTTTCGAATTCGAAATTTTTTGCGGCGTCGCGCATTTGCGTCTCGAGTTTTTTGAGAAGGTCGGCGAGCTGTTCTTCGTTGCGGACATTGGCCGCGGCGGCGTCGAGTTCGGGTTCGTTGAGGGCGACGGTGACGTAATCGGCTTCGACGATGTGCGCGAGCTCCATATCGATGCCTTTGACGATGGACATGGGCGTGATGTTGTTTTCGGCGTTGTAGGCGAGCTGCTTGGCGCGGCGGCGATTCGTTTCGTCGATGGCTTCGTTCATGGATTTGGTGCGGCGATCGCCGTAAAGGATGGCGCGGCCTTCGACGTGGCGGGCGCAACGGCCGATGGTTTGAATGAGCGAAGTGGCGCTGCGGAGATAACCTTCCTTATCCGCGTCGAGAATGGCGACGAGAGAAACTTCGGGAAGGTCGAGGCCTTCGCGAAGAAGATTGATGCCGATGAGGACGTCGAATTCGCCGCGGCGCAAATCGCGGAGGATTTTGATGCGATCGAGCGTTTCAACTTCCGAATGCAAATAGCGGCAACGGACGCCGATTTCGGTGAAATATTCGCTGAGGTCTTCGGCCATGCGTTTGGTGAGCGTGGTGACGAGGACGCGTTCGTTTTTTTCCGCGCGAATGCGAATTTCTTCGAGCAGATCGTCGACCTGGCCCTTGACCGCGCGGATTTCGATTTGCGGATCGACGAGACCGGTGGGACGAATGACTTGTTCGACGTACGTGCCGCCGGAACGTGTCAGTTCGTACGGGCCGGGCGTGGCGGAAACGTAGACGACTTGATTGAGGCGGTGCTCGAACTCTTCGAACGTGAGCGGGCGATTATCGAGCGCGGACGGCATGCGGAAGCCGTAGTCGACGAGGGTTTGCTTGCGCGAACGATCGCCGTGATACATGGCGCGGACTTGCGGAACGGTTTGATGCGATTCGTCGATGAAGAGGAGAAAGTCGTTCGGGACATAGTCGAGAAGGGTTGGCGGCGCTTCGCCGGGCAGGCGGCCGCTAAGGTGGCGCGAATAATTTTCGATGCCGTGGCAATAGCCGATGGTGCGCATCATTTCGATGTCGAACATGGTGCGCTGAACGATGCGCTGCGCTTCGACGAATTTGCCCTGCTTCTCGAGTTCTTTTTTCCACCAGCCGAGCTCTTCCTGAATGGTGACGATGGCGCGTTCGCGCTGATCCTGCGGCATGACGTAGTGATTTTTGGGATAGATCGGCACGCGCTTCAGGTCTTCCTGGCCGGTGCGAATAGTGCCGGTGATCGGCTCGAACTGGCGGATGGTGTCGATCTGATCGCCGAACATTTCGATGCGATACGCCTGATCCTCATACGTCGGATAGATTTCGATGATGTCGCCGCGGACGCGGAAGGTGCCGCGGCGCAAGTCTTCGCTGCGTTCGTAGAGGCTATCGACAAAGCGGCGAAGGAGCGCTTCGCGCGTGGTCTGCATGCCTTTTTCGAGCATGACGAGCATGCCGTAATAGGCGTCGGGCGAGCCGATGCCGTAAATGCAGCTGACGGAAGCGACAATGATGACGTCGCGGCGTTCGAAGAGCGAGCGAGTGGCGCTCATGCGGAGTTTGTCGAGCTCGTCGTTGATGGTGGATTCTTTTTCGATGTAAACGTCGGCGGCGGGAACGTAGGCTTCGGGCTGATAAAAATCGTAGTAGCTGACGAAATATTCGACGGCGTTTTCCGGAAAGAAATGGGTGAATTCGTGATAGAGCTGCGCGGCGAGCGTTTTATTGTGCGCGAGCACGAGCGCGGGGCGATTGGCGCTGGCGATGACGCGGGCCACCGTGAACGTTTTGCCGGAACCGGTGACGCCGAGGAGCACTTGATGCTTATCGCCGGCGTCGAGGCCGCGAACGAGGAGATCGATGGCGGCGGGCTGATCGCCGCGCGGATCGTAGCTGCTTTTGAGTTTGAAGTTCAAGGCGAGCGTCTCCTGCCGGCCTGGCGGCGCGCGACGAAACTTCCATTATAACGCAAGGCACACGAAGCGCTGCGGCGCGGACTCGGACCAGGAAAATTGTCTATTTAGGCGGATGCGGCTGAAGGATGAGCGGGAGATCGGCAATGAGTTCGACGGTGGAGTTTGCCTTGGCGTTCACGGCGTAGTGGATTTGCGTGGTGCCGTCGGCGAGCGCAATGAAGACGTCCATTTGTTGCGCGGCTTGCTGGGTGGCGCGGACAAGCCGGCCGGATTTTCGTGAAATGTAAAGTGTGATTTCGTTTGCGCCCTTGGCGGTGCCGCGGGTGCGGAGGCCGCGCTGTTTGTACTCGGCGGGAGTGGCGTCTTGCGGCGAAGATTTTTGTACGAGCGACGACGTGGAGAGAATGGCGGCGCAAGGTTCGGTGTTGGCGGCGCGTTCGAACTCTCCGGCGCGAGTGAATTTGAGCGCGGCGCAAGGCTCGTCGCGGACGAATTGAGATTTTTTTTGCCAGCGGAGGTCGGCGATGGGAGACGGGATTGTTTCGGGTTCTTCGGCGGTCCATTTGTCGCCGCGTTTGCGCTTTTCGTTTTGAAGGGTGAACGGAGCGGCGAATCTTGCGGCCCATTCGCGCCAGGCTTGCTGTTGCTCGGCGGCGAGAGCGTCGAGACCGGCGATGGCGTCGATTTCGCCGGTGGGTTCGAGTGTGCAGTCAACTATTTTGTCGTCGGCTTGAACAATTCCTTCGGCGGATTGTTGCGGTTTTTCGCCGCGCGGAAGAATACCGATGTCGCTGATGAGGGGAAGGAGCCAGGTGCGGAGGCGGATGGCGCCGGCGTTTTTTGGCGTGAAGGACGCAAGGGGTTCGACCTGGAGGATGGCTTGGATGTCGAGGCCGGCGTCGGTCGGCGATTGCGGCAAGGAGAGCGCGCTTTTTGTTTTGATGTCGCGATCGATTTTGAGATGGATGCGATAGAAGAAGCTTTCGCCGGGCTTCCAGGCCGGAGTGGGAAGAGTTTTTTGCGCGAGCGCGGGTAGAGCGATGAGAAGAAATGCGAAGGCGCCAAGAGAGAGAATTTTTGTTTTCATGGCAAGCGCTGGATGGCGACGGTGATGGTGAGCTTCGAACTGAAAAGAGGCGGATCGGGAAGGCTGGGTTCAGGATCGAGAAGTTCCTTTGTTTCGCGCGTTGCCGAGCGAGAGGCCTTGAGCAGACTTCCGTCGAGCAATGAGATTGTGGTTAGTGAATCGGCGTAAAAGAACTGACGCGCCGAAGGCTTGCCGCCGACACTGCCGAATCCAGGTTTTGGCGGTGGATCGATCCATTCGAGATCCTGTGAGACATGGAGAACGGCAGAAGGAGTTTCATCGGCAGACGTCAGCCATTCGATGGCTTCTTGCCCTTTGAGGTTCCCTTCCCCACCGGAGTTGGGTTGAACTTTTCTTGTCGTGGGCGCTCCGAAGTCGATGGGCGTTCTGGGGAGAACGACGCTCGGGCGAAAAGCGCGACGAATCCAGAGGGGGAGCAATGGCGAATCCGGGCCGGCGATCTGATTCGCGAGCGCAGGCAGACCTCGGATCAAACCGAACTTCTCTTCTTCATAGTGCATCGGGGAATCAGTTCGCCAGTCGGCGCAAGCGTCGTGCACCGACTTTTGCAAAGTGGCATCGAAATTTTTTGCACCAGGATCTCCATCGCAAGAGAGCTCGAAGCGATCGAGAGATTCCGCGATCGCGGCACTCGAGTCGGGTAGGACTGTAGCGATTTGCCGCGTGGCACGCCAGCCGATCTGACCCTGAGCTTCGTGGGTATAAAACGTCGCGACTGTTTTTTCGCCGATTTTTTCGGTGGAGACGCCGCGAGTTTCAACGCGGATGGAGGCGGTGACCTGGTAACGTTCCTCGGCGCCGGCGACGAAGGTGCGAGTGAGCGATTTTTGTTGCGCCGCGGCAGAATGCGTTGCGCAAACGCTCAGCGCCACGAGGAAATACTTAGCGGCGATGGAGCGAAGGCGCATGGGCGAGCGGATCAGTGTGCCGCGGTTTCGGCGGGCGGCTTTCCGCCGTTGAGTTTGCGATCGAAGAAATCGGCGGTGGCGCGATAGGCGGCGAGCCAATCTTTGTGCAAAAGAAAATCGTGAATTTCGTCGGGAAAGATGAGCTGTTCGATGTCGATACTGCGGGCGCGAAGGCGCGCGATGAGGTCGACGGTTTGCGCGAAGTAGACGTTGCGGTCGTCGTCGCCGTGAATGAAGAGGACGGGAGATTTCCAAGTGTCGACGGCGGAGACGGGCGAAGAATCGTGCGCGAGTTTTGTCAGTTCGGGCGGGATATTTTTGCCGTCCCAATTGTCGGTGGGCCAGTCGTGGACGCCGTGCATGTCCACGCCGGCGGCGAAGAGATCGGAATTGTGCGCGAGGCCCATGGCGGTGAGGAAGCCGCCGTAACTGCCGCCCCAGAGGCCGATGCGTTTCGGATCGACGTCGGCGCGCGATTGCAGATACTTTCCGGCGGCGACGATGTCCTGATACTCGCTGGCGCCGCGGCCGGCGCGATTGGGCGCTTCGCGGAAGGCGCGGCCGTAACCGATGCCGCTGCGATAGTTGACGGCGAGGACGATGTAGCCGCGATTGGCAAGGTACTGATTCATGGCGTAGGAATTTGCGTAGTAATTCATGTAGTGCCAGCCGAGGAGCATCTGACGCATCGAGCCGCCGTGAATGAAGATGAGCGCGGGACGCTTTTCGCCGGGCTTGAGATTTTTGGGAAGGAAGAGCTGGCCGTGGATTTCGAAGTTGTCGGCGGATTTGAAAATGGCTTGTTGAGGAGTGACAAGCGCGGTGCCTGGAAAACCTTCGGGCCAACCCGCCACGCCGTGGCCGGAATCCGCAGTGAGCTTGTCGTGAAAGAGCTGAGGCGGATGAGTGCCGTCCGATTCGAAATAGGCATAGTCGAGGCCGTTGCCGAGGATGATCGGACTCCATTCAATGCCGGTGCCGATTCCCTTCGGGCCGTTTATGGATCGGCCATACGTTCGCTGCTGGTTGATGGATCCGGTTAAATCTGCGCGCCAAATATGGCGAGCATCGATGTCGCCACAGTTCGAGTTATACAGAATTTCTTTTTTGTCGGGCGTAAAGGACCACTGTTCGACTTCGCAATTTCCCGGCGTGATAAGTTTTGGCGTGCCGCCGCTGGCGGAGAGGGCATAGAGATGTTGCCAGCCGTCGGCTTCGCTGGCCAGGACGATGGTGTCGTTCGCGGCCCAGTTGATGACGCCGCCGCCGGTGTCTTCGGCCATATAGGGAAACGAGTCGTCGCGTTTGTTGCCGCTGTGCCAGATCTCTTTGGCGTTCGCGGACGAAACGTCCCCAACCCAGATGGACCACGGGTGCGGCCGATCGGGCTCGATGAAAAAGCCTTGTGGCGTATCGCGCGGTTCGGCGGGACGACGGACGAAAGCGATGCGTTTTCCGTCGAGGGACCAGCGCGGCGAAGAGTCACTGTCGACGCTGGGAGCGAGAAATTTTATCGATTTTCGCTGCACGTCGTAGACGGCAATGAAGCTGTGATCGCCGCGGCTTGAGGTGAAGGCGAGAAGCTTTCCGTCGGGCGACCATCGCTGTTCGCCGTTATGGCCGCGCACGACGATTTGCGCGGGCTTGGTGCTGCCATCGGCGGGCGCGAGGTAAATCTGGCCGTCGCGAGCAAAGGCAATCGTTCCGGAGGAAGAGATCACCGGCAGGTGGCCGACGTCTATCTTTTTGGGATCGCCGCCGCTCCACGCGATGGACCACACGGCTTGTTCGGCGCCGGCGGGATCGCTGGTGGGATTGGGAAATTGCCCGGCGGCATTCTTGTCGCCACCGCGAGAGTAGACGAGCGTGTTGCCATCCTCGGAAAAACTCAAGGAATAGAGCTCCTGCCCGTCGTCTTCCAGATAAGACGTTAAGCGGCGCGCCTTAAAATCCGGACTTTCGGCGACCCAAATGTTGCGCTTGCCTTGTTCATCGAGCGCCCACGCGATGCGATTGCCGGTTTTCGCGGCGACGAGCCAAGTGGGAAACGGCGCGCTCAGGATTTGCTCGAGCGTAAAGCTTTGCTGCGCCTGGGCCTCGGCGCAACAGACGGCGAACAGCATCAAAACTGCAATTACCGCGATCGAACGTTTCATTTGGCGCTCCTCCGCACAAAAACAAATTCGTGAAAAATCCGTTTCAGTCGCCGGGTTGCTGGGGAGCGACCGTTTGAATCGCCACCTTCGGCCCTTCGAGCGGCCCGCTGATTTGCATGATGCGATCCGGCCGCGGCGTTTTCGATTTGGCGGGCGCCGGACTTTCCATTGTCAAATCCGCGTCGCGGCCAAAGCTGACGCTGCCTTTCAAGCTGACTTCGCCTTGCGGCGCGCGCAATCGCAAATTATTCACTTCCACGCTGCGCCCGCTTACGTGAAACATGCCTTCGCCGTCGATCCAGCGGCTGGCCCCCGCGTGCAGCGCGCCCGACGCAAAACTCGCCGGCACATCCCACCCGCGAAATTCAATCTTCTTCAGCTGGATGCGGCCTTCGCCCATAAGTTTGTCCAGCAACGCTTCGCGGCCGACGCCTTCGGTCCTCAAGTCCATCGTGCCATCGAGCGCGCCTGCGAAGCGATCGGCAATTTTCCCCGCAAGCGGCACCTGCGCCAGCGCGACGCCATTTGCGCGAAGCTTCAATTCGTACACGGGCTTTGCGTCAAACTCGGCCGCGACGCTTCCCTCGAGCGTTCCGCCGGCCCATTGCGCCTCGCACTTCTCGAGATGCAGCCGCAGGCCGCGTAGCGACGCGTGAGCGCGCACTTGCTTTAATTTAAGCTTTTCGAGGGAAAATTCGTCGACGCTCACGTCGCCTTCCGCATCGATGCGGCGCAAGAGGTCGCCCGCGTCCACCGTCTGCCCCTTGCTGCCGCCAAGCATTGCCGGCAAAAGGCGCTGGAGCCAATTGGGCCGAGCGCGCGGCCCCATCCAACGATCCATGTCCGCCGCGCTGAGCGCATCGGCATGCAACTGGAAACGCCATCGAGAACCGGCGTCGGATGCGGATTCCGATGGAAGACTCTCGGCGATTTCGCCGTCCCACGCGCCGCCGAACGCTTCAACGCTTTCGAGCGCGACGGTTTTCGCACTCTTCCGCCAGCGAAGCGTGGCGGATTTGAGCTTCACCGGCTGATTCAAGCCGGCGATTTGTAATTCACCCTTGGTAAATTCCATTTGGCCATTCCAGCCGGACGTTGCGGGATTGCCCCAGTTTCGCTCGAGTGCGGCGCTGGTCTGGCCGGTCCATTCCCAGCCACGGTTTACTTGTCTTCCGAATGCGGCGGCGGCCTTCAGAACGTCGTCCGTTTTCTCCGCTTTTCCCACGATGGAAACGCCGCCCTCGCTCGAATCAAAGTCGTAGCGCAAACCGACGGAAAGCGTTGCAAGAGCGGGGCTCGCGGCCGCGGCAGGAGATTTTCCTTTCGGCGAATTGGACTTTTCCGGCGCACTTCCCTTTTCGGCGGCGCTTTCTAGCCAAGTGAGCGCGACCGGCTCAATCACAAACGAGTTTTTTTCCATGCCGCCGCGCACCGGACCCGCATGAATCGCCGCCGCGTCGCCTGAAGCGAACGAAATGTTTCCGCCGTGACTCGAAAAGGCCGCCGCTTCCAGTCGAATGGGCCAGCCGCGGAGTGTTGCCGCGCCGGTGAAATATTGATTGAGCGACACGCCCTCCGACACGCCCGGCGTGAACGCGCGATACCAGGCGAGCAAATCGGAGGCCTGAATTCCGGCCGAATCGACATGGACGGCGAAATTCGTTTGCGGCACGGTGGTGAACGACGCCGTGCCGCGCAAATTCGATTTCGGAAAAGCGAAATTCATTTCGTCGAGATTGATGCTGCCGTCGGCGGGAAACCAGCGTCCTTTGGCCTGCAACTCGAGCTTGGGATTGTCGGCCCGCTGCGTCAAATCCCAACGATGGATCTCCGACGCGCGGGCATGGAGCGAAAAATTCCATTCGCCTGGCCGCGCAGGGGAAGGATTTTCGGTTGTGCCGCTTTCGGCCATTGCGTCGAGGTCGAACAGGCCGCGCACGCCATCGTCTTGCCCGCGCGCGAGCCGCACGATATCGGCGAGCGAAGCCTGCGTCCAGCGAATCTGCAAGCGGGCCGGGCGCAAACGAACGGACGTGCCCGCCACTTCGCCGCGCACTTGAATCGTGCCCGTCGTTTGCAGCTGCGCGCCGCTGCGCCACGGCTGGGCTTCGAGATTGATTTGCCAGCGGCCGAGCGCGGTCTGTTCCACGCTGCCGTTCACGCTCGTAAACGCAAACGGCTTTTTGTCGTCGCCGAGCTTGAAGTTGACGCGGCCTTCGCTGACTTCAATTTTTGCAAGCCGATTCGCGGCCGCATCGGGCGAATTGGCGGCGCGCGGCTTGCCCGGAGAACTTCCATCCGGCGGAAACGAGGGAGGAAGCCAGCGCTCCAGGTTCCAACGGCCGTCGGCATTTTTTACAAGGATCAAGCTGGGCCGGTCGAGCGACAGAGTGCCAAATTCAAATCGTCCGGTGAGCAAACCAAAGAGGCGCAAACGCGCGGACAAGCGGTCCGCACGCAAAAAATATTCGTTTCCGAACGCGGAATCTTCGCCGACGGTAATGCCGTCGGCGTCAAGGCTCGGCAGCGGCAGGAGAGACGCGCTAAACGACCGAACTTCGACCGGCCGCCCAAAAGTGCGCTGGAGCCGCGCGATCATCGCATCGTGAACGCGGTGCGTGCGCAAGACAAGGTTCACGCCGAGCTGCAGCGCGAACACCGCGAGCACCAGGGCCACGCCCCATTTCCAATGTTTTCGGAATCCGACCAAACGCTGTGCCGTCACTTTCGCGGGAATTGCCGACGAAAAGTTTCGCAGAGTCCGCCGTAAAAAGGTAGCGCCGAACGTCACTAGCCGCCGCCGCGCAAATGGCTAGTGAACGGTGTGAAACATCCGGTTCCAGCGGGTGCGCGCGGGAAGATGGCGGAGCGTGTCCAGAACGCCGGCGAGCCGTTGCAGAAATGTGTTTTGCGCGTAATCGTCGGCCGTCGCATTCACCGACCAATAGATCACGAAGGGGCGTCCCATGATCGCGTCGCGATCGACAAAACCCCAGTAACGGCTGTCCAGGCTGTTGTCGCGATTGTCTCCCATCGCGAAGAAATTATCCGGCGGCACCACGATTTCGTCGCCTTGCACGTATTTGCGAATTTCCGCGATCCACTCCGGCCGCGCGTGGGAGCCGAGAAAGCGGTTGCCGGGCGGCGGAAACTGATAGTTCAGAATATCGTAGCCGGACATGGGATTCGGGTCGTGCACGACGTAAGGCTCGTTCAGTTTCTTTCCGTTGATGTAAACGTCCTGATCCGCCAATTTCAAACGGTCGCCGGGCAATCCAATCACGCGCTTCACAAAATGCTGGTGATCGTCGTACGGATATTTGAAGACGATGATGTCGCCTCGCCGCAACGGGCGGTAGGGCAAAAGTTTTTCGTACCACGCATCGCCGCGGCCGCCGAAAACGAATTTGTTCACGAGCAAGTGATCGCCGACGAGAAGGGTTTTTTCCATCGACGGCGAAGGAATCTTGAACGCTTGGACGATGAAGCTCGTGCCGAACAGCGCCAGAATCACGGTGACGAGCAGCGATTCAAGGTATTCGGAAACGGTGGTTTTTTCGGGGTGCGATTCCGCCGCGGGGGCGGGCGTTTCCTGTTGCGGCGCTTCTTCCGTCATGTCGCTTCAGTCCTTGGGATGCGTCGCTTCCCATTGTAACAGCGCGCTGCGCGCCGCTTGCTGTTCGGCTTCTTTTTTCGTCTTGCCTTCCCCGTTGCCAAGACAGGTTCCGTCGGCCCAAACCTCAACGAGAAAAAGCTTGCGGTGATCGGGGCCGCTTTCGCGCGCCAGGCGATACTCCGCCGGCGGCCGTCCATTTTGCTGCAGCATTTCCTGGAGCGCCGATTTCCGGTCCGAATCCGCGATGCGATCGCCGCGCTCTTTGAGCGCGTCGTCGAACAAGACGCGCTTCAAAAAATCTCCGGCGGTTTGCAATCCGGCGTCGAGAAACACCGCCGCCACTACCGCTTCGAATCCGTCCGCAAGCAGCGCCGGCTTGTCTCTGCCTCCGGTTTTTTCTTCACCGCGGCCAAGCCGCAGGTGCTCGCCGAGCCCGAGCGCGCGCGCCGCCCGTTCGAGCGATCGCGCATTGACGAGCCGCGCGCGGCTTTTCGAAAGCTGCCCTTCAGTCCAATCGGGAAAACTTTCCAGCAGGTATTCGCTGGCGAGCAGATCGAGAACCGCGTCGCCCAAAAATTCCAGCCGTTCGTTGTTTCCGATCGTCGCGGCCGCGCCTATTTTTTCGGCGTGGCTCGCCCGCAGATCCGGAACGGCGGAACTATGCGTCAGCGCAAGATTGAGCAGCGCGCGGTTCTTGAAGCGGATACCCAGCTTCTGTTCGAGCCGCTCATCGTCGCTCTGCGTCATGTGGTCCGCGCCAGCTTCGCGGGCGAAGGCTTCACTTGGGGGCACTGAGTTTGGTGGCCGCGAGTTTTTTCGCCTCGTCGGTTTTCGTTTTGCACGTGCCTTGCAAGCCGCTCGCGATTGCGGCGCAGTGCGCGTAGGCCGCCACGGCCGCGTCAAAGTGCGAAGTGTTTTGGTTTACGATGCCCAGAATGTACCAATTGACGGGGTCGGCGACGGGGTCCAGCTTTACCGATTCTTCCAGTTCCGGAATCGCATCGGCAAATTTCCCTCTCCGCCAATCCACGAGGCCGATCCCGCCATGCGCCATGGCCAGCGTCTGATTCTTCGTGCTCACAAAAGTTTCGTCGGTCATGCCTTCCGGTTTGGGCAGCGTCGGCACAACTTCCACCGCGCGTTTGCCCAGCGATTCGGCCCTGTCGAGTTTCTTGGCGGCGTCCGGCGTGCTCGAATTTATAACGCGGGGAATGGTCTGGCTGATGATGGCCATCGTCGCGACGTCATTCGGATTCAGCTCGAGTTCCTTGTCGCCATATTCGAGTGCTTTGGCCGATTTTCCCACCTGCGCAAAACCGATCGTCAGGAATCCATAGGCCACCGAGCGATAGCGGGTTTGCGGAAATTTCTGAAGGAACGCCTCGATTGCGTCGAGCTTGGCCTGGAGATTTTCCGGGGAGCCTTCCGGCATTGCTTGCACCGCCTTCATCGCGGCGTCTTCTTCCGACGAAGCGGGCGGAGTCTCTTGCGTATCGAGCGAAAGCGTCGTCGTCGCGGGCTGCGGCGCCGGCTGTTTGTCTTTATTCAAGGTGGGGCGTTCTTGCGAGTCTTGGGCGACGGCGGCCGCGCCGCTCAGCAGAATTGCCGCCGCGAATGCACCCAGCCCGATCGAAAAAATGTTGCGAATTTTCATGCCACTTCTCCTTGTAAAGTGTGCCGGGTCAGGGACGTTCCACCGTTTTTGCGGTTTCCATTGCCGCCAGGCCTTTGCTGGCCGCTTGACGCGCTTGCTCCGGGCCGCCTTCGACGCCCAGCGCGGCTTGGTATTCGACCTTCGCGCGCTCGCGGTCTCCTTCGCGATCCAGCACTTGCGCCAGATAGACGTGCGACCACGCCAATACCATCGGATCTTTCCCCGCAACGCTTTCGCTGTTCGTCAATCGGCCAAATACTTCCTTCGCCCGCGTCGCGTCGTGATCGAGCAGCGCCACCAGGCCGAGGCCGTACAACGCGCGCGGCTGATCCGGATATTTCACAAGCACTCGCTGAAACGATGCTTCGGCCGCGCGAGGATTTTTCTCCGCAATGCGGCGCTCGCCCTCGGTCAGCGCGGCGATCACTTCCTTGTCGTTCGGAATCGTGGTGGGCGCGGCTTTTCTGCGCGCGACGGCTTCCGTTTCCGTTGCGTCGGCTTCGGCGGCGCGGGCCGGTTCGGGGAATTTGAGGGCGGCGACGCGTTTTTGTTCCGCCGCGGCGTCGATGGACCGCACCAGCTCGGGAAAATAGATGCGAATCCCGGGTTCGGATTGTTCGAATTTTGCGAGCGCCGTAACGAGCGGACGAACGAGAACGAGGCCGCTCGCGTCGTCCATGTCCAGCGCCACTTCGCGTTCGCCGGGCGACATGCGCTTCAGCTTCAATTCCACGGCGCGCACCATGCACTCGGCGAAGTACGACGAAAAATCGTCCCTCAATTCCGCCGGAAGGCGCGGCGCTTTGGCGGCAACGTCATAAACCGGCCGCTTCACCGCGACAACGTGCGGATACATCAGCGGAAGCGGATCGAGCAAGAAATGCAGGAACGCGTGCCGGACGACGTCCGTCGGCAATGCGTCCGAACCGCTCAAGACCAGCGAATAGTGGTCGCCGAAATTGCGCACGTTGGTGATGCGGCCGACGAGCGGTTCCACCACGATGGTAAACGTGCGCGGATTGGTCGGCTCCAGAATTTCGCGCAGGTAACCCGTCGCAACAAAGGTGATGTCGGAGATCGGGTCGTGCAGCTTTTCAATTTCACGATTGTAAATCGGCTGCACTTGCCGCCACAATTCGCCGATTTTTTGTTCCTTGTAATACGCGGCAAGAATTTCCTGAAAGCCTTCGAGCGCAATCACTTCCGGCGGCAATTCGTCGCGGCGAAGATTTGGCTTGAAGTCCGGCGCGGAACCGCTGACAAGGCCGAACCAGATGTAGCGCGAGAGCATCGCGCCGGGATCGGCAAGTTCATGCTGTTTGTAAAAATTGCGAAGCACTTCGACGGCCGCCCCCTGCTGATGCTGCAGCCGGTCGCGCAATTGCGCGCGCATCGGCGACCAGTTTTCCGCGCTCACGTCCGCTTCGAATCCGGCGGCAAGCAGCGCGCACATGGTGGTAAACATCGCTTCGCTGCCGTCCACCGTCACGCGCGTTTCGGGAACTTTTTCCCACTTTAGCGGCGGAGGAGGAGGTGCGTTTTTTTGCGCGAATGCCGCCAAGGGCAGCAAGAAACTTACGCACAAGCACGCCACCCACTTTTTAAAATTGCTCGTCATTTTTTGGCCTTATGTCCTGCCTGGACCTTCCCTGCGGCGGCTCTGCGGTCCTCTTACCCTGTTCCCTTCGCAAATTCCTGCGGCTCACAACGGCACGATTTCGCTTTCTGCCAATCTACAAGTGCTCCGCGCGCTAGTCAAGAATTCCCACCCGTCCTGGCCGCTTCTGCCTCTTGCCTGGCCGCCACGCATCTGCTTACAGTGAGGATGCGCCGATTGCGCCCGAGGATGGCTCGACGAATGGTGAAAACAGCTCGATTTCCGCTCCGCATGTTTGCCGCTCCGGCGCTCCTCGTTTTTGTTTTCGCGGCGCCCGTTTTTGCGCAACTTGTCGGCGCCGATGGGCCGCCGCCGGCCGCTTCGCAAACGGATTCCGCAAAGCCACAATCGTCCGCGCAAATCCCTGCCGGACAAAAGCGGCTTGAGAAAGATTTTACGCTGAAGGGCGATTCGTTGTGGACCGACACCAATATCGATTTGCAGCCCGGCGAGCACGTTGTGGTCGCAACGACCGGCACGCTGCGCTATCTCGACGCGAAAGCGGAAAACGGTCCGGAAGGCGTGCCGCGCGGGTTCAAGGATTTGCTGCGCATTCTTCCTTTTAACGGCGCCGGCCGCGGAGCGCTGATCGGCCGCATCGGCGACGCGGACACGGCCGAAGCTTTTTTGATCGGAGCGCAACGCGATGTGCCCGCGCCGGTCGCGGGCCGGCTCGCGATTGGCATCAATCAGGCCAAGACCGATTCCGCGGACGGCTCCTATTCCGTTCACATCGAAGTGTACGCGCCGGAAGCGGGCGCGGCGGTCGCCGCTCGCGTCGTCGCGCAGCAAGTAAAGTCGTTGCCGGGAATCGATAACGCACTTTTCGCAAAAATTCCCCGTCGCATCGGCGACAAAGACGGCAATCTCGGCGACATGGTGAACTTCTTGATTCTCGGCTCGGAAACGGAAATGCAACATGTCTTTACCACCGCCGGTTGGGTCAAAGTCGACGCCGACGTGAAAAACACCGTGTTGCACGGCATCCTCGGCAGCCTTTCGAAAGAGTCGTATCTGACGATGCCCATGAGCCAGCTCTACCTTTTCGGCCGGCCGCAAGATTACGGTTGGGCGCACGCCGAGCCGATTTCCGTTGTCGCCTCGCGCAATCACCTGCGCATCTGGAAAGCGCCCTTCACCGTCAACGGCGCCACAGCCTGGGTCGGCGCCGCCACGCACGACATCGGTTTCGAACGCGACCAGCGCAACAACGGCATCACGCACAAAATCGATCCCAACATCGACGCCGAACGCGATTACGTCGAGAAAACTCTTTCCAGCACCGGCCTCGTCGCGCAGTGGATGCACTTCCTTCCCGACAAACCGATGACGGAAGCAAAAACCGCGACGGGCGGCTCCTTCCATTCGAATGGCGAAGTGCTCATCCTGAAACTAGGCGAATCCGAAAAAGATTCTTCCGTCTCGCCTTCGAGTGCGAACTCACACTAAAATCCCGCGGCAAGGCAATCGGCATGACTTTGAAGACAGATCACATTGGCCTCATTTCGGATACACACGGCCTCTTGCGCCCCGAAGCGCTCGAAGCCCTGCGCGGCTCCGAGCTGATTCTTCATGCCGGCGACGTCGGCAAACCGGAAATTATCGATCAGTTGCGCATGCTCGCGCCGGTCGTGGCGATTCGCGGCAACGTGGACACCGCGCCCTGGGCGAAAACGTTAAACGAAACCGAACTCGTCGAAACCGCCGCCGCGACCTTCTACCTCATCCACAACATCGGCGACCTCGACGTCAATCCTTCCGCCACCGGAATTCACATCGTCCTCTTCGGCCATTCTCACCAGCCCGCTCAATATCAAAAAGACGGCGTGCTTTACATCAATCCCGGCAGCGCCGGCCCGCGCCGTTTTAACCTTCCCATTTCCCTGGCGCGGCTCAACCTCGCCGCCAAACCGTGGTCCGCCGATTTCATCACCCTCAAGCTTGCCGTCTGATTTCAGCCGCAAAAGAAAACGGGCGGCAACGTTTCTCGCTGCCGCCCATTCGAAAGCATTTGTCTTTGCGGATTTTGCCAAAATCTATTTGTGCGTCGTCGTAATCACCTTCGATAACGAGTCGCGGTGTCCGCTATCGGACAGCAGCGACCGGAACGCCGCAAGCGAAACCGGATTGTTCTTGCCCATGTCGTCGACGGCGGCATTGAATTTGTCCAGGCCTTCCGCGCCGTTCGTGACCAGCACCACGAAAAATGCGTTCGCATCCATCGTGTGAATGATTTCGCGATCGATCGAGTAAGCGTGCAACGCGCCGTCCGCCATCAATTTTTCGCATAGCGCGACCATGCTGGCTTTTTCGACTTTTCCGCCGGGGTCACTCACGCCTTCTTTTCCGATCCACGTGGCCACGCGCAAATAGCCGTTCGTAAACGTGCCCGAATGCGCGGCGTAGTCTTTGCTCGAAACCAGGTAGTCCCAGTGTTTCGACGCCGAGACCACCGGCGAAGTGGACGCCGGCGACGCGCGCAGCACGTCCAGCACTTTCATCAAATTCGCAATCGAGCTGGCCGTAATCCAGGTGCCATGATTCGGCGCGCCTTCCTGGTGCGCGACAGTGGCGAAAATTCCGTACCCCACCAGCGTTCCGTCGTCGACGCTCTTCTTCAGCGTCTCTCCGGTTGTCGCCATCTGCTTTTCGTAATCGCCCCACATCGCGCGCGGCACGTCCCATTCCATTACAAAGGTATAGATTGTCGCCTTTTCCGCGGCCATCTGCGCGGAAGCCTTTTGTTCACTCAGCCCGGCCACAAGTGCCATACAAAAACAAACAACCACACCAAGACTCATCACTCGCCTGCGCATACCTTTTCCTCCAAACACGAATTTCCCCGACCGTCCGGGGTTGCAACTCAACTTGGCCTTTGTTTCAACAAAAGGAAGGGAAAGACTGCCGCGAGACTATGCGCTGTCACCGTTTAAGTCAAGCAGCGATCGGAAACGCGCTCGTTCGAGCGCGTCGTTCCGCACATTCGCGCCTGTAAAGAGCGCAACTGCAACCGCGCCCGTGCCCGCCGAATTTTTCTCATGCGCGCCCTTGTGGCTATGGATGCCTCTGTCAAACACTAATTCGCCGCCGCCGCGGCTTGCGGCCGCATGCCTTTCCACAATTCAATGTACGGCTGCAACTCCTTCATCATTTTTTCAAACTGCGGCAAATCCAGCGACTGCGCGCCGTCGCTGATCGCCTTTTCCGGGGCCGGATGCACTTCCACGATCAACCCGTCCGCGCCAATCGCCACGCCGGCGCGCGCCAGCGCCGGCACCAGGCTCCGCTTCCCCGTCGCATGGCTCGGATCCAAAATCACCGGCAGATGCGTCAGTTCGTTCAGCGCCGGAATCGCCGCAATGTCGCACGTATTCCGCGTCACCGTTTCAAACGTGCGAATCCCCCGCTCGCACAGCATCACTTCCGGATTTCCATGCGCCACAATATATTCCGCGCTCATCAGCAGCTCTTTCACCGTGCTGCTCAATCCGCGCTTCAGCAAAATCGGCCGGCCGCATTTTCCCAGCGCCTTCAGCAGCACGAAGTTCTGCATGTTTCGCGCGCCAATCTGCAGCACGTCCGCGTACTCCGCCACCAAAGACACGTCGCGGTCGCTCATCACCTCCGTCACAATCGCAAGGCCCGTCTCTTTCTTCGCCTTCTGCAGCAGTTTCAATCCTTCCGTTTCCATGCCTTGAAAATCGTAAGGCGACGTCCGCGGCTTGAACGCGCCGCCGCGCAGCAATTTCGCGCCCGCCTTCGCCACGCCTTCCGCAGCCTGCAAAATCTGCTCTTCGCTTTCCACCGAGCACGGCCCCGCCATCACCACAAATTCATTCCCGCCAATCTCCGTGCCGTTCACGCGAATCCGCGTCTTCTCCTTGCGAAATTCCTTGCTCACAAATTTGTACGGCGCCGTAATTCGCGTCACCGCCTCGACCTGCGGCATCGCCTCCACGCTCTCGAGGCACGCCGTCACGTCGCCCACGCCCACCACGCCGATCACCACGCGCTCTTCGCCCTCGATCGAGTGCACTTTGTATCCGAATCGCTTCACCTGGTTCGTCACTTCGTCTATCTCCTGTCGCGTCGCGTGCAATTTCATCGAAATAATCATCGCCAATCCCTCGTTTCGCTCTTTTGTGTCGTTCGGTACCGCCAAAATCGCACAGCTCGTTTCCTTCCTCTTCTGCTCCGCGCTCTCTTGTGTCTCTGCTTTACCTTCTTTTCTTCCCTGTTTTATGTTCTTTCCTTCTCTGTGTACTCCGTGCTCCGCTCTCCGTGCCCTCTGTGTTCAAATCTTTCCTTCGCCCCAAAATAAAAAAGGCCCACTCTGTGCGAGTGGGCCGAATCTCTTCTCGTTTTGCGTCTGCTTACAAAATCGCCCCTCGCCACAATTGTGAGTGGTCCGTAAATCGCCAATAATACGAATAAGCGAGGAACGTCATAAACGACAGTCTACCGGCGAGCCGGCCTTCTGACAACCATTTTTTCCGCAGTCCACCGCGTTACGGTTCTAATGCCCCAGCTTCCGGTCAAAATACTTCGCCATAATATTCAGGCATTCCGTCGTCTCCGGCAATTCAAAGTTGTACCAGAACGCATGCGGCAACGCTTCAAACACAACCAAATCCGCGTCGTCTCCCGCCGCCAGCAGCGCGCGATGAAACATCGTCGTTCCGCTCAGCAAAATATCGCGCGTGCTCGTCACTGAAAGCGACGGCGGCCACCCCTTCAAATCCGCAAACAGCGGCGAGAGCACCGCATCGCGCGGATTCGTCTTCCCAACATATTCATCATGATGCGCCTCGGCCGGATCAATCACCGCCAATTCGCCGGGAAATCCTTCCAGCGTATACAGCAGCAATGAATCTCCCGCCCGGCTGAAATCGCCCGTCCCCGAAAAAATTCCCAGCGCCCCCGGCATCGGCAATCCCAATTGTTTGCATCGCGCCACAGATTCCGCCGTTAAAATCGCGCCCGCCGAAGTCCCAAATATCCCGATGTTCTTGGGCTTGTACGTCTTCAACAATTCCTTGTACACCGCCACCACGTCTTCCACCGCCGCCGGAAACGGATTCTCCGGCGCCAGCCGGTAATACACGCTCACCACTTTGATCTTCGCCAGATTCGCAATCGGATCGCCTTCAATCAACGACCCCGAATCCGAATTGAATCCTCCGCCATGCAAATTGATCAGCACACGGTTCTTGTTCCCATCCGGCAGTTCCAGCGGCAGAATCACGTCGCACCGCACCCCGCCAATCGTCTATTCCTCGATGCTCACCGGAAAAAGTTTTTTCGCCACCGCCGATTGCGACGCACGCCACGCGTCCGTCCCCGCGCGCCGCTCCGCCAAATTCTTCGCGCCCGGCCCGCGATGATCGAGCGACTCCAGCCACTTCCGCGCCTCCGCGCTCACCGTCGCCGACGGCCGTATCACGCGCGTAATATGCGCCGTGCCATCCGCATCAAACGTCGCGCTATTTTTCTCCTGCGCGATGCACTGCGCCGCGCAAACCACAACAATCGCCGCCAGCAAACTAGCGGCCACGCCGAGCTCTCGCCGTAAACTCACAACGCCTCCCAATTACCAAACCGGAGAGTAATACCTCAGCGCCACCTGCAAGTCCAACGGGAATTGACTCTTGCTGCGAAATGCGCTCCCATCCAGTCTGGAGCGCTTCCAATTGGCATATAATCTGATTGGATAACCGAGGGCGGGACATCCTGCAGCAATCAGGTCCAACACATGGAAATAACGATAAAAATTTCCGAAGAACTGGCGGCGAAGGCTCGAGCTCGCGGCATATCGGTTGAACTTTACGTACAAGAAATCCTCGCGCAAAAGCAAAACGAGTCAAATGGACAGGCTCGTGCTGAGTCGGTTGATGCGGCCATTGGCCGAATTCGCGAGTTGCGCAAGGGAAACAAACTCCAAGGTCTCTCCATTAAGGACCTCATTCACGAAGGTCACAAATACTGATGGCTGTTTTCGTTGTGGACGCATCGGTTGCTTTGGCTTGGTGTTTTGAAGATGAGTCCAGCACTCTCGCCGATGCGCTGCTCGACCGCCTCCGCCGCGGCGACCAAATCGTAGTTCCCGCCCACTGGCCCACGGAAATATCAAACGGTCTTCTGGTTGCTCTCCGCAAGAATCGAATCAAGGCAGGTCAGCCCGCGCTATTTTGGGACGAGCCGGCGCGCCTTCCCATCGACACGGAGTCGGCCCTTTCCGCCATTGCGGCAAAAGCGGTCCTGGCGATCGGCGAAAAACACGGCCTCACCATCTATGACGCTGCGTATTTGGAGTTAGCTCAACGGCGCAATTTGCCCCTCGGTACACTCGACACTGACTTACGCAATGCGGCGCAAAAGGAAGGTGTCGCGCTACTTTAGCGCTGCACCCAACTCAGTCGGCATCGCCAAAAGATCAATACGGTTTTCTGGTATCTTAATGTCATGAAGATGTCCTTCTTACCGGCCGATCTTCATCTAACTGAGGAAAATGGCCAATTTATTGTAACAATGCAGGGACAGGAGATCTTCCGCTCAAGCATAGGTAGTCGCGCCATCAAGAAATTCAACGGTATCAGGAAAGAAGTGGAGAACAACTATCCAACGCATGATTTGACGGCTGAAGAGAAAGCTCAAATCCTCCAGCGTTCCATCGCGGACGGCCTCGTAAAACACAACAGCATGAAGACTGAACCCGCAAAGAAACCAGCTCGTTCCCGAACTTTCGGCTAGGGTTTGACAGATGGTGTTTTCTTTGCGTCTTTAGACTTCTGGAAGACGAGGAAATAGGAGTGATTCTTCCTAGCGTGTACTTGTCTTATCAAACGGCTCACTCCTGGCTGATTCGGACGCACCACAACGAACAAATCCCTCGCGTAAAACCCGAGCTTTTCATAGGCTTGGATAATCTCTACATGAGTCAGCCACTGACGATTTGCACTGACTTCGTCCTGGCATTTCACGATAAAGATTCCATTCTTCCTCAGCACTCTTGCGGTCTCCTTTCCCCCTTCAACGTACAGATTCACAACGGCTGCATGCCACTTAGGACCGCCTTCCTCGGTTGCAGCGCCATTTGAGTAAGCCTTCCGAAACGCCGAATGAGTGCCTGCCCCTCCGAGATGCCCTTTATCCCTGCGGAAAAAGCCCTCCATATACGGGGGATCGAATACAACGCAATCAAAACTTTCCCCTTCGTATGGGAGTTTCCTACAGTTGATTCCAGTCTTCAAATCCGAACCGTGGACCTCATAGTCGCCTTCGGGTACTTTTTTCCAAAACACGCCTTGTCCCCAGGTGATATCGGCTACTTTGGAGCCCTTTGGAACATGTAGGCCGAGAATCTTCGGGAAGATATCCGCATTTCCACATATATGGGCAGACACTAGCACATCGGAAGATGCTTCTCCGCCCTGTACCCTTTTTTCAAACAGTGGCTCTTCCTGTAATTCAAATAAGCGTGGTTGACGACCAGATTGACGGTTCAAAAGCATTTATTCTTCTCCGCTACGTTTACGCTGTAGACGTATATGTAGCACATTTTTAAGCTCATGTTCAATGAAGAATCTAATAAAGCGGCAGTTCGGACTTCGAGTAAGGACTTTGCGCCTGGAAAAAGGAATCTCACAAGAAGAACTGGCCGATCGCGCTGACCTCCATCGAACATTCATTGGACGAATAGAGCGCGGCGAAACGAACGTCACACTTCTAAACATCCACAAGATTGCTAAAGGACTTGATGTTACCCCTGCTTCTCTAATGGAGGAAGGCAGGACATGAGCGCGAAATCCAAAAAACCTAATGTCACATCGGTTCCGGTAGTACCGCAAAGAACGGAAAGAGCGTTCTCCGAGGCTCAAGTAAAGGAAAACATCCGAGATCCGCAACACTGGATTAAATACGACGCTCTCCGAGAGATTATCATGTCGAATGGAAGCTTGCGTGGCATGATTTATGGCTACGTCGCCGAAGTCGCTTTTGTCAAAGAATTCCTCGAGCCTCTTGGCATTAAAGATCATTTCAAACCTGACGACCATAAGAAAACAAAATCAGACCGCAACTTCGTTCACCAAGGCCGGTCCTACACTGTTCAGTTGAAATCCGTCCAGACGAACACGATTAAGGAAGTTTCCAACGGTAAGTTTGTTGCGAAGATTCAGAATGACGCTTCCGATCGCCGGAAGGTTAAATTGAAAGACGGTTCGACGATTGAGACTACGTGTTATCTGGCCGGGGAGTACGACATTCTTGGCGTAAGTTTGCAGCCATTTACAGGTAAATGGAGATTCGCATTCAAAAAGAATAAGAATCTGAAACGCTCTACGTATCGGGGTTACAAGCCTGAAGTTCAAAAGTTGCTCCTTGCAACTCTCGAAGACATTACTTACCCACTGACACCAGACTGGACCGAAGATTTGCTTTCTTTACTCAAAGATCCGGACCTCGGCAAACGCGTCAAAAGCTAAACTATCACATTCGCCTTTTATTCGCATAAGAAATTTGGCCAAACTACGAAGATTTTCGTTGACAATACGAAATCCTTCGTAGTAGCCTCCTTTTCATGAAAGCCACACCGCAACCGAACCCGACTCCTTCCGAGCTCGAAATCCTTCAAGTGCTCTGGTCTCGCGGCCCCTCCACCGTTCGCGAAGTCCACGACGCCGTGAGCGCCACCAAACAACTCGGCTACACCACCGTCCTCAAGCTCATGCAAATCATGACGGCAAAAGGCCTCGTCACCCGCAGCGAATCGCAGCGCGCGCACGTCTATGTAGCACAGGAGCCGGCGGAGAAGACCAAGCAGCAATTCGCCGTGGACATGATGCAGCGCGTCTTCCAGGGCTCCGCCAGCGAGCTGATGCTTCACGCCCTCGCCGGCCGCCGCAGCTCCAAGGAAGAACTCAAGGAACTTCGCCGTTTGCTCGACGAATACGAAAGGAAACAGAAATGACCGACCTCACTCGCTGGTTCGCTCCCGACACGCTGCGCACGCTCGGTTGGTCTCTGCTTCACTTCGTCTGGCAAGGCTTCGCGCTCGCCGCCGTCGCCTCCGTCGCCCTCACGCTCTTCCGCCGCGCCTCCGCGCGTTATCTCGTCGGCGTGCTCACGCTGGTCGCCATGGTCGCGTCCGTCGCCCTCACCTTCGTTCTTCTCCTCAATTCCGATTCGGCCCTGCAATCCACCGAAGCCGCCGCCACTCCCGTCGTCGTCTTCGTGCAAAAAACTTTCTCCGCGCATCCCGCGCAATCCGTTCTCGCCGGCGCGCCCGCCGTAAAATCTCTTTCCGCGCAAGCCCTTCCCCTGCTCGTTGAATTCTGGCTCGCAGGAGTTTTGTTCTTCACGCTGCGCACCGCCGGCGGCCTCATCTATCTCGAACGCCTTCGCCGCGCCGCATCCGTCTCCGTCGCGCCCGCGCTCCTTGCAAAGTGCCGCGAACTGCAATCGCGCCTCGGCCTCACGCGCTCCATCCGTTTCTGCGAATGTCGCTGGCTCGATGCGCCCGCCGTCATCGGCTGGTTCCGTCCCGTCGTTCTTCTTCCCGTCCGCGCGCTCACCGGACTCACCGAAGATCAAATCGAAGCCGTCATCGCGCACGAACTCGCCCACATTCGCCGCTTCGACGCTTTCCTCAATCTTTTCCAGGTCGTCGTCGAATCGCTTCTCTTTTTCCATCCGGCGGTTTGGTGGCTGACGAAGCGTGTGCGCATCGAACGTGAAAACTGTTGCGACGACGTCGCCGTTGCCGCCTGCGGCAATCATCTCGGTTACGCCCGCGCTCTCACCACCATGGAAGAATGGCGCGCCACGCCGGCCTTCAGCCTCGCCGCAAACGGCAGCCCGCTCGCCGCGCGCATCGCCCGCATTCTCGGCCTTCGCCACGTGGCGGAAAGCCGCACCGCCGGCCTCGGCGCCGGTTTCGCTTGTATTGGCGCGGCGGTCATCGCCGGATCGCTCCTTTGGGGCGTTTCTCATCCCGTCGCCGCTTCCCGGGTTAAAGAAGTGTTCCTCTCTCCATTTCACGAAATCGTAGACGAACCAACGCAGGCTTTGGACCAAGAACCTAAGCCCACGCCCAAACCTTCCGCGAAAGCATCGCCAACGCCCGAGGCAAATCCTTCGCCGCAAGACGCGCCAACGTCGTCAGCTCAGTCCTCCTACATCGAAGGCATGAAGTCCGTCGGCATCGATACCAATGACGTCGACAAGCTTGTCTCCCTCAAGATTCAGGGCGTCACACCGGAATACGTCCGCGAAATTCGCGCCGCCGGCTACTCGCCCAGCACCGAAGAACTTCTCGGCCTTCGCATTCAAGGCGTCACTTCCGACTACATCAAGCAGATGAAAGACGCGGGTTTCCAGCCGAGCCTCGATCACTTGATGGGCATGAAAATTCAGGGCGTCACTCCCGCCTACGTGAAGGAAATGCGCGCCCTCGGCCTTCAGTTCGACGCGGAACACATCATGGGCATGAAAATCCAGGGCGTCACTCCCGAGTACGTAAAGGAAATTCGCGATCTCGGATACAAAGCGGACCCCGAACACCTGATGGGCCTCAAAATTCAAGGCGTTACTCCCGAATATGTGAAGCAGATCCGCGCCCTCGGCTTCGAGCCGAATGAAGAACAGATCATGGGCATGAAAATTCAGGGCGTCACCCCGGAATACATAAAGGAAATGCGCGACCTCGGCTTCAAGCCGAACGCAGAACATCTGATAGGCATGAAAATTCAGGGCGTCACCCCGGAATACGTCAAGGAAATGCGCTCTCTCGGCTTCGAACTCAATGAAGAAAAAATTATGGGCATGAAGATTCAGGGCGTCTCGGCCGAGTACGCCAAATCCCTCGCGGCGGAAGGCTACAAGCTCGACGCCGACAAACTGATGGCCGCAAAAATCATGGGCATCACGCCCGAATTCATCCAAAAAGCCCGGAGCCACGGCTTTAAGGATCTTTCGCTCGACAAATTGATTCAGCTCAAGAACGCGGAAATTTTTTAACGCGCACGGTTTTCGCAGGTCAGTCAGCCCGGTACATCACACGAAGGAGACGTCATGAGTCCCAGAAAACTCGTTGTAAGTATTGTTGCGTCCTCGATCGCTCTCGTTTGCGCCCTCGCCCTTTTTGCCGCGGACGCGCAACCGCAAAGCGGCAGCTGGACGATCGAGCCCGCCGACGAATCCGGCAAAGTCCGCTTCGCGCTCATGCAACATTCAAAAGACCACTCCAATCATCACGAATCCGATTGGTCGCCCAGCTCCTTCGAAGGGCTCGACCTTTCCATCAAATCCAAACACGACGTCAAATTCACCATTCGCCGCGACGCCGGCCGCTTCGAATGCGAAGGCTACATCGAAAATGCGGAAGGAGCGGGTGTCTTTCATTTTTTTCCCGATGGGAAGTACGCGGCCAACATGACCGCCCTCGGCTTTAGCGTCGAACCCGACAAACTCTTCGGCATGGCCGTGCAGGACGTCAGCCTCGGCTTCGCGAAAGAAATGAAAAACGAAAATCTCAGCGGCCTCGACACCGATAAATTAATCGCCTTTCGCATCTTCAACGTCAATTCGCAATTCATCAAGGAACTTCGCGCGGAAGGATTGGCCGCAACCGATAGCGACAAGCTCATCGCCTTTCGCATTCACGGCGTTTCTCCCGAATTTGTGCGCTCCGTGCGCAGCGCGGGCTATCATCCGGACCAGGACGAATTGATCGCCATGCGCATTCACGGCGCGACGCCGGAATGGATGGCGCAACTCAAAAAAGAAGGCTACGACCACGTCGAACTCGAAAAACTAATCGCCTTCCGCATCCACGGCGTCTCGCCGGAATTCATCGGCAAGATCGAATCGCTCGGCTACAAACATCCCGAACCCGACCAGCTCATCGCCATGCGCATTCACGGCGTCACGCCGGAATTCATTTCCAATCTGAAATCGCGCGGCATGAAGGATCTCACCATCGATCAGCTCGTCAGCCTGCGCATTCACGGCATCGATTGAGCGCACGCTTAACCACCGCGGCATTTAGTAGAGCAAAACGGCGATGCGAAATCGCGAAAATCCGGCGGATTCGTCCGCGCTGCACGCGCCGACCGCCGCCGTTTTATAACTTCCCTTTTTGATGGCCCCGCCAAGCTGCTCCGGCAATCGATCGAGGTCCGGCGCTTCAAAATGAAAAATCGCGAGCGCCGCGACGCCGGGAATCGCAATGGAAGAATCGCAAGCCTTGCGCGCGTCGCCGGGGTTTTCCGCAATGCGCAAACCGCGCGCGCGCAGAAGCGCGCCGACTTTTTTCTCCTGCTCTTCTTTCGTAAGAGCGCCGACGGCGGCGGAGAAATCCTGCACGCCGAAATATTCTTCGCCGCGTTTCGCCACCGCAATTCCAATCGCCGTCAATTTCGGATTCAAAATATTGGCGCGGTGCGGCGCAGACTTCATCCAGCCGATGTGCATTTCATCGATCGAAGGCGCTTCCGCGACGTTTTCCGCGACCATGCTGAAATGCGCGCCGGCGGCGCGCACGCGGTCTTTCACGTCCGGCTCGCCGGCAAATTGATGCGACAAGCGATCGTGTTCGACGAGCTGACGGACGTGCGCGCGGGCGGCGGCGGCAAGCTCGGCGTCCCATGCAAGCGGCGCGAGGCCGGCCGCATTGCGGTCGTAATTGACGGCGTCGAGGAGAAATTGTTCCGCGCCGCCGGGAATTTTTTGCGAAAAACCGCGCGCCGAAAAAACCGAGGAAAACAGCAGGAGC